>OJDV01000002.1_pt1 | contig 433644 bp, 404 predicted proteins | sample 1592911 | NCBI WGS metagenome assembly OJDV01 (sample SAMN05416860, study PRJEB24817) | seawater metagenome | isolation source: Sea water | place: Canada:Atlantic | collected 2013-11
GGGCGGGCAAAAGTGTGAGCGCGCCGCCGCCGATGGAGGTGGCGACCAAAACGATAGCAGGCACAAAAAGGACATTGGAGCGTCCGCCCGCAGGGTCCACTTGGACGCGTCGGGCGCGGGTGGCCTCGGGCGTGTCCAGTTCACTGCGCCCGTCGGGGCTGTATTTTCCGCCGAACCGTTTTGCCATGCCTACAGCCCTCCGAGCCAGCCTGAGCTGACGCCGAACAGCAGCACGATCAGGGCGACATAAGCAGTTTTCTGAAGCGGTTTCGGTCCCATCGGTCCCCCGTTTGCGGCGCCCTTTGCGCCGCCGTTATCCTATCATAAGCGTGCTGACGCGGGGTTTCTAGTGTCCCGACGTGTTGCGCTGTGCGCTTGCGATGCTACCCGTCTGCCCCGTGCGCCGCTGGGCGTTGAGCTTGCGGGTATAGCCAGACTGGATGACTTCCACTGCAACCAGCACCAAGACGCTGAAGTAGAAGGTGGTTTTGGACATCGGGATGACTTCGTAGCCGAAGAAGCGCAGCGCAAGCTCTGGATCATGCATTGCGTGCGAGGCGGCTTGGCCAGCTTCGCCCAGCAAAACAATGCCGACGATGAGCAGGATGAAAAGGCCCAGCACTTCGTACATGCGGTTGGCCTCAAGGAATTTGGTTACGCTCTCGGCCAGCACCAGCATGGCGACGCCCGACAGAATGATCGCAAAGGCAAGGATCGGGAAGACATCCGTGATGGCCAGCGCCGAGAGTACAGAATCAAACGAGAAAATGAGGTTCATCAACACGATAAGCCCCACGACCTTGGCTGCCGATTTGCCTGATTTGCCCTCGACGTCCGTGCCCAGATCATGGACCGACAACATGTGGGTGATCTCTTTGACCGCGGTGTACATGATAAAGATACCGCCGATGATAAACACCAGCGTGGCAAAGTTGACGCCGCCAGTGATCACGCCTTCCCAGTTCATGATAAAGAACGGCTCGGCCATCGCATCAATCGCGCGGATCATCACAAACAAAAGCACGACCCGCAGGGCGACGGCCAGCAGGATGCCCCATTTGCGCACGGCGGCCTGCTGCGCCACGGGCGCGCGCTGGCTCTCGATCGAGATATACAGGAGGTTGTCGAACCCCAGCACCGCCTGCAAAAAGCATAGCATGATGAGGTTGCCCAGATTTTCGAGTGTCAGCAGGTCGGCCATTGTCATTCCTTAAACGTGTCTCAAAGCGGCATATCCCAACAGTGTCAGGATGTGAATTGCGGGTGCGCGGGGAAAGATCACGGGATTTGGCCCTGCACAGCGGGTAGGTAAAATTGTCATTACTGAGTAACAGTATGATTTAATGAAAGGCCAGCCCCATGCAACAGCGCTATCTTGTACAGTCTCATCGCCCTGCGCATTTCAAAAGCCGCACACAGAACAATCGCAAGCGGCTGCGCACGGTTTACGCACTGTTGGCGCTGGCGATCGGCGCTGTGGTGCTCATGAGGTTCTAAAGGGTACTACCTTCGTTTAGTTGGTTTGGCGGTCCCTGATTTCGCGCCGCCGCTTGAAAATTTGCGCGGCTTGGCGGGTGCGCCGCTGGCGCGTTTGGCCGCATCGCGGGTCGCTTTGTCGGGGCGCGACGGCTTGTAGCCTTTGCCGCGTTTGGGGCGCGGCGGCTCCAGCTCTTCGGCGGGTTTTGGCAATCCTGGCTGGCCACGTCCGCCCATCTGCCCGCGTTTTTGCACAACACGCTTTTTGAAGCCGCGTTTTACCTCGGTCGGTGGTGCGGGCGGCTCTCCCAACAGCTCCTCCGCCTGTGCGCCCAATTGATCGCGCAGGATTTTGCGGCGGACCTCCTCTACTGCACCGGGCTTGATGTCGCCCAACTGGAACGGGCCGTAGCTGATGCGGATCAGGCGGTTCACGCTGAGCCCGATTTCGTCCATGGCGCGGCGAATTTCGCGGTTCTTGCCCTCGCGAAGCCCCACGGTGAGCCATGCATTGGCCCCTTTCTGACGGTCAAGGACGACTTCCATCGGCTGAAACGGCTCACCATCTGCGATGATACCTTTGCGCAAAGGCTCGAGCACCTCATCGGTGGGCCGCCCGTTGACGCGCACACGGTAGCGGCGCAGCCAGCCCGTCGAAGGCAGCTCGAGCAGGCGTTTGACGCCGCCATCATTGGTGAGCAGCAGCAGCCCTTCGGAGTTGAGATCGAGCCGCCCGATGCTCATCACCCGCGGCATATCAGCGGGGAGGGCGTCATAGATCGTCTCGCGCCCTTTCTCATCGCTGTCCGTGGTCACAAGGCCCGTTGGTTTGTGATAGAGCCAGACGCGTGCGGGGTCGGGCGCGCCAACGGGTTTGCCGTCGACCACGATGCGGTCGGCAGGCGTGACGTTTAGGGCAGGGCTGTCGATCACCTTGCCGTTCACGCTCACGCGGCCCGCCTCGATCATGCGCTCGGCCTCGCGCCTGCTGGCGATGCCTGCGCGGGAGAGGGTTTTTGCGATGCGGTCGCCTTGGGGCGTATTTGGGGTTTTTTCTGTCATGGGTGTGCCATAGCGCAACCGCCCCCCTTGCGAAAGGGAGGGTTTTAACGCCATCAAAGGGGATGGAATTTAAGTCCTTCATGGAAACCGCGCTTGAGGAAGCGCGCAACGCTGCTGCGCGGGGCGAAGTTCCTGTCGGTGCGGTCGTTGTCTCGGCCAGCGGTGAAGTGATCGGGCGGGCGGGCAATCGCACGCGTGAGGACAATGACCCAACGGCCCACGCCGAGGTGCTGGCGATCCGTGCGGCCTGCGCGCATCTGGGCGCGGAGCGGCTGTCGGGCTGTGCGCTCTATGTGACGTTGGAGCCGTGCCCGATGTGCGCGGGTGCGATTGCTGCGGCGCGGATTGCGCGGCTTTACTATGGCGCGTCCGATCCCAAATCAGGCGGCGTCGCCCAAGGGGCGCGGGTCTTTGCGCATCCGCAATGCCACCACGCGCCCGAGATATTTGACGGCATCGCCGAGATTGAGGCCGCGGCCCTGCTGCGGGATTTCTTCGCTGCCAGGCGGTGCTAAAGCTTTATCGCCTTCATCACTTCAGGCTCGATCACGGATGTCCCTGACGGAACGCCATTAATCAGCGCCTCTGCCGATTGTTCAAGGATCGGCATGGTGCGGTAGTGACATGGAATGACCGTTTTGAAATTGAAATAGGTCCGCGCGGCATAGGCGGCCATGTCCATATCCATTGTGAAATGCCCACCTGCTGACAAAATGCCGATGTCGGGTTTATAATAGTCCCCGATCCACGCCATATCCGCCATCAGACCCGTGTCGCCCGAAACGTAGATGCAGCGCTCTTCGCCCCGTATGATAAAGCCCGTTTCCGTGCCCATATAGAGATGTTTGCCGTCGACCTCGGTTGTGGAGGAATGCGAGGCTGGCACCATGCTGGCCGTGACTGCATCGCCCAAGCCGATCGTGCCGCCGATGTTAAAGGCATGGCCCTCGACAGCCCCTTGCGCATGAAGATGCCCTGCCAGCTCATACATGCCGGAGATGGGCGCGCCGGTGTCTTTGGAGATTTGCACAACATCGGCGATGTGATCGAAATGTGCGTGCGTGACCAGAATATGTGTGGCCCCTGCGGTAGCGGTGGCGTGCTGATCTTCGGCCAGCATCGGGTTCCCCGTCAGCCACGGGTCCAGCAGGAGAACCTGATCTTCGATCTCGATGCGAAAACTACCGTGCCCAAGCCAGATGATATTCATGCCGTTCCTCCTCCTGATTATAGTACCACAGCTTAGCGAATTTCGGTGCAACAGCTAGGGGAGTTGATCAAATTTGTTGGATCGCCGCGTGCTGGCGCGTGCAGGCGCTTGCAGCAGCGGCGTGAGGGCGCTAGACCCGCGATAAGCAGATGAGGAAGCACTATGTCCATTGATGAGAGCACCGCCGCACGCGTCGCCAAACTGGCCCGTATCAAGGTTGAACCCGAAGCGCTGCCCGCGCTTGCGCAGGAGTTCAACACGATTTTGGGATTCATCGAGCAACTGAGCGAAGTTGACATTGAAGGCGTCGAGCCGATGACCTCTGTGACCCCGCAGAACCTGCGCCAGCGCGCAGACGTAGTGACCGATGGCGACATGCAGGACGCGATCTTGAAGAATGCGCCCGATGCGCGCGAGGGCTTTTTTGCTGTGCCGAAGGTGGTTGAATAATGTCTGATCTGAATAAAATGGGCTTGGCGCAGGCCCGCGATGCGCTGCGCAAGGGTGAGACGACGTCCAAAGAATTGACCGAAGCCTGCCTCAAGGCCATCGAGGGCGCGGGCGCGCTTAACGCGTTTGTGCACCACACGCCCGAGATTGCGTTGGACCGTGCAGCAGCAGCCGATGAGCGCTTGAAAGGTTCCGAGGAAGCTCCCGCAATGTGCGGTCTGCCCATCGGGATCAAGGATTTGTTCTGCACCAAGGGCGTGCCGTCACAGGCGGCCTCGCGCATCCTTGAGGGGTTCAAGCCCGAGTACGAATCGACCGTCTCCCAAAACCTCGCGGATGCGGGTGCGGTGATGTTGGGTAAGCTCAACATGGATGAATTCGCTATGGGCTCGTCCAACGAGACCTCTGTCTATGGCAACGCGGTGAACCCGTGGCGCCGTGGCAATGAAGAGACAGCGCTGACGCCTGGTGGCTCTTCGGGTGGCTCGGCTGCGGCGGTCGCGGCTGATTTGTGTCTGGCGGCGACGGGCACCGACACGGGCGGCTCCATCCGCCAGCCTGCGGCCTTTACGGGCACAGTTGGGATCAAGCCCACTTACGGGCGCTGCTCCCGCTGGGGCGTGGTGGCATTCGCGTCGTCGCTGGATCAAGCAGGTCCGATGACCAAATCCGTACGCGATGCGGCGATCATGCTGGAAGCAATGTGCAGCTTTGATCCAAAAGATAGCACCTCCGCCGATCTGGCCGTGCCGAATTTCGAAGCAGCGCTGACAGGTGATATTCGTGGTAAGAAGATCGGCATTCCAAAAGAGTACCGCATGGACGGCATGCCCGACGCCATTGAGGCGCTGTGGCAGGACGGCATTGCGATGATGAAGGACGCGGGCGCCGAGATTGTCGACATCTCCCTGCCGCACACGAAATACGCGCTGCCCGCCTACTATGTGATCGCGCCTGCGGAGGCCTCCTCGAACCTCGCGCGCTATGACGGGGTGCGCTACGGCCACCGTGCCACGCTGGACGCAGGTGATGGCATCACCGAGATGTACGAGAAGACCCGCGCCGAAGGCTTTGGCCCCGAGGTGCAGCGCCGCGTGATGGTCGGGACCTATGTGCTGTCCGCAGGCTTTTACGACGCCTATTACAACCGCGCGCGCCGTGTGCGCACGCTGATCAAGAAAGACTTCGACGATGCCTTTGCCGCTGGCATTGATTGCATTCTGACGCCTGCAACGCCGTCTGCTGCTTTCGGGCTGGGCGAGATGATTGATGCGGATCCGATCCAGATGTATCTCAATGATGTGTTCACCGTGACCGTGAACCTTGCCGGCCTTCCGGGCATTGCGGTGCCCACAGGGACCGATGCGCAGGGTCTGCCAATGGGTCTGCAGCTGATCGGGCGTCCGTGGGAGGAGGCAGGTTTGCTGTCTTCCGCCTATGCGCTTGAGCAGGCTGCGGGTTTTGTAGCCAAACCTGCCAAATGGTGGTAAGAACCGCTTAAATGCGTAACAAAATGCAGGCTTTTGAGATGATCAGTGTTCGATTTGCTTTGGCGGCCTGTGCCGCCGCTGCTTTGGCCGCGTGCCAGCCCGCAGCCCCTGAAGACAGCCGTTTTGGCGTAGGCTTTGACGAGACATTTGCCGCACAACAGGCCAGCCGCGATGCCGCATTGGCAGGGCGCAGCGTGCCTGCCGCGCCATTGGTGCAATCTCAGCCCCTGCCTGCCCCCGGTTCTGCCGAGGAAACGGCCGCGCAAACTTCTGCATTGTTGGCGCAGACCTCGAACGTGGTCCAGAACGGTGGTGCCTTGACGGTAGCGGATGCGGCACGTCTTGAAGCGGCAGCAAATAACTCCGGCGTGCCCCCGCTTGAGGCGAGCCCGTCCAACCCGCCCCCTGCGGTAATCAACAGCGCGACAGGGATTAGCCAAGAGAATAACTTTGACGCTGTGTCGGGCCAGCGGAGCATCGAGAGCGATGCGGCGCGCCTTGCCGCGGCCCGTGCGCAGTATCAGGTGATCCAGCCCACAGCGCTGCCCCAACGCACGGCGACCGGCCCCAATATTGTGGCCTATGCACTGTCGCAGAACCACGCGGTAGGCACACGGAAGTACAACCGCTCCGGCTTTAACGCGCAGAGAAAATTCGAGCGCAGTTGTGGTAAGTTCAGCAGTCAGGATCAGGCGCAGATCGCCTTTCTCGAGGCGGGCGGACCCACACGTGACCGCGCGGGAATGGACCCCGATGGCGACGGTTTCGCCTGTCGCTGGAACCCTGCTGTTTTCCGCAACATAAGCGGTTAGGCGCGGGTGGCGCGGTTCAATGCCTCGCCCAATTGCGGGGAGCGGAGGAACGGCCTGACGCCGAGCCTCATTGTGATCCATTACACGGCCATGCAAAGCGCACAGGCCGCTCTGGAGCGACTGTGCGCGCCTGAAGCGGAGGTCTCTGCGCATTACCTGATTGATCTGGGCGGGGATGTGACCCAACTGGTCGAGGAAGCACAGCGCGCTTGGCACGCAGGTGCGGGGGAATGGCAGGGCTATGACGATATCAACTCACGTTCTATCGGGATCGAGCTGGACAATCGTGGCAATCACCCCTTTCCCGAGCCGCAGATGGTGGCGCTGGAGACATTGATGCGGGGGATCATGGCGCGGTGGGATATTCCTGCCTCAGGCGTCATTGGCCATTCGTGCATGGCACCTGGACGCAAGTTTGATCCGGGTCCGCGTTTTGACTGGGCACGACTGGAGCGGCAGGGTCTGGCCGAGGGGCCGCAAAGCTACGAGACGGACGAGCAGGACCAAGAGGCTTTTGTGAGTGCTGCACAGGCTGCCGGATTTACTGCGCCCGCCGATTTTGACGCGCTTTTGCACAGCACACGCCTGCGCCGAGCACCGTGGCGCAAGGGGCCGTTGCAGGCGGCGGATTTCATGCTCTAGCAGATCGCGGTTGCGATAGTCATTGACCGTGTCCCCCCGTTGCGCGTAGAGCGCGGGGTGCGCGGAAGGCTGGATGGCCGCTTCGTGACATCGCGCCTTGGCACGATGCACGGGGAGGAAAGTCCGGACTCCGATAAGGAATGGTGCCGGGTAACGCCCGGGCGGGGCAACCCGACGGAAAGCGCCACAGAAATTAGACCGCCCGTCATTGCGCAGCTTGGCTGTGGATTGTCGACGGGTAAGGGTGAAACGGTGGGGTAAGAGCCCACCGCGCTGCTGGCAACAGTGGCGGCATGGCAAGCCCCACCAGGAGCAACGCCAAATAGGGACCGCGTGCCGGGCAACCGGCGGAGCCTCTTATGCTCCAGCAGGTCCGGGTTGGCGGCTGTAGCCGTGTCGGTAACGGCGCGGTCAGAGGAATGGTCATCCATGAGGGGCAACTCTCAAGACAGAATCCGGCTTATAGGCCTTCCGCGCATTTATTCTGAGGGACGCCCACCCGAGCAGCGAGCGCCCCAGTCCGTTCAGGCGGCCTGTGCCGTGGCCAGTTCCGAGATGATGTCGGCTGTAGCTGCCGACAGGGTCCAGCCCAGATGCCCGTGACCTGTGTTGTAGAAGACCGCAGGGTGCCGCCCCTGCGCCACGCGGGGTAGCATGTTAGGCATCATGGGGCGCAGGCCTGCCCATGACTGGTAGCTCTCGGTGCTCATCTCGGGGAAATGCGTGTGGCACCAGTCAAGCATGGGCGCTACGCGGTTCCAGACGATGTCCTTGTTATAGCCGTTGAATTCCGCTGTGCCCGCCACGCGGAAGCGCGACTTGCCCAAACGGCTGGTGACGATCTTGGCATTGTCATCGAGCAGGCTGACCATGGGAGCGGCGGCTTGGTTTGCTTCATCCTCGAGGTTGATCGTCAGGGAATAACCTTTAACGGGATAGACGTTCAGACGGTCGCCCAAATGGGCTGCGAAATCGCGTGAGCGCACACCGGAGCAGATCACGACTTTGTCGAATTCCTCTGTGAGAATCGCATCTTTCTTGCGCCGCGCGCCGCGTGCTTCATCAGCAGGATGGCTGGAGATGGCGACGCGGCCTTGCACGGTGTCGACCTTGCTCACGAACGTCGACATGCGCAGGGTCACACCGCGCCGCACGCAGGCCTTTGCCAGCTCTGAGGTAAATTTGTGGATGTCGCCTGTAAAGTCACTGTCGGTAAAGAAGCCGCCGTAGATATCGCCCTTGAGCGTCGGCTCGATCTCGGTGATCTCCGCAGGTGTCACAGCACGGCGTTCCAACCCGCCTTGGGCGAGCAGGTCTGTGACTTTGGCGGCAGTGTCGAATTCGGCCTTTGTGCCATAGAAATGGAGGATGCCGCGCTCCTCGCGGTCAAAATTGATTCCCTCCTCGGCGGCGATGCTGCGCAGGTGGGCGCGGGCCTCAAGCGCCCATTGAACCGTCTGGATCGTGTTTTCACGGTACTTGGGGATCGCGGCGACGAATTCGGCCAGCCACGAGTATTTGTGCCACGACGGCTTGGGGTTCAGGAGCAGGGGCGCGCCCGATTTGAACATCCATTTCATGCCCTTGAGCACGGTTGTGGCGGAGTTCCAGACCTCGGCATTCGAGGCAGACAGCTGGCCGCCATTGGCATAGCTCGTCTCCATCGCGGGGTAGGGGCTGGCCTCGAATAGGGTCACATCGGCGCCTTTGCGCGCCAGCATATAGGCCGTGGTCACACCAGTGATACCAGCGCCGATCACGGCAATTGTTTGGGGTTTGGATGTTGTCATAGCAGGCACTCTTTCTGCCGCGCCATCGGGCGGGCCAAGTGCCCCCTCTGTCATTGGCCTGAGAGTTTCATGCCGAGCCCTCATGGCTCTGATCATTTACACCGTCGGCGGAGGTCTGCGGACCCCACTTTTCAGAGTTCTGTTTTTGACGGTCCTGGTGCCTGAGAGTTTCCGGGGCGGTTGCTCCTTCGGCGCTACTGACGTAGCTCTCCCGTCGAGTCCCGATTACTGCTTCAGGGGGGCATCGGTCAACTGGTATCGTCGGTTTGGCGTTTATTTTGTGTCTGTCGTGTCGATCAGGGCGATACGGGCTTGACTCGGGGCGTGGTGCGGGTAGAAGCCAAAATTCAAGGATTTACGCGCGCGGCAGATCGGTCGGTAGCGCTGTTGAAGGAGATACCAAATGGCGAAGCCAACCACGATCAAGATCCGTCTGAACTCGTCCGCGGGCACAGGCCATTTCTACGTCACCAAAAAGAACGCGCGCACCATGACCGAAAAGATGGTTATGAAGAAGTATGACCCCGTTGCGCGCAAGCACGTGGAATACAAAGAAGGCAAGATCAAGTAAGATCGCCATTCTTTGATGCATGAAAGGCCGCGCAGAGATGCGCGGCCTTTTGCGTTTTGCGGGTGTGGTGGCTGTGGCTTGTGTTGGATTGAGTTTAAAGGGCAAAATAAAGAAGGGTAGGGGTGGCATGGATCGCATTATGATTGTGGGTGGTGCGGGATCGGGCAAATCGACGCTGGCGCGGTGGCTGGGTGCGCAGACCGGATTGCCTGTGCGGCATCTGGATCATGTGCATTGGATGCCCCATTGGACGCCGCGGCCACAAGAGGAGCGGCTGGCGATGGTGCGTGCCTTTGAGCAGGAGGCGTGTTGGATTATCGAAGGGGGGATATCGGACACCTATCCCACGCGGCTGGCGCGGGCGCAGATGGTGATCTGGCTCGACTTGCCTGTGGGTCAGCGGTTGAGGCGGGTATTGCGCCGCTCGTGGCGGTATCGCGATGGTGGTCGGGCAGACCTGCCCGAAGGGTGTGTAGAGCGGTTTGATCGTGAGACTTTCGCGTTTTTGAAGTGGATTTGGGATGATCGCGAAAAGGGGCGGGGGCGGATTTTGGAGAATTTGGCAGAGCCGCCTGCGCATCTTGAGGTGCACCATCTGCGCAGTTCCGCTGAGGTCGCGACGTTTCAGCACAGCTTCGCGCAGGTTTAGCGGCTCTGGGGCTGCACGCCCATGTCACCCCACGAAAAAAGCCGCCCCCGATGTGGGAGCGGCTGGTGACACTCACAAGTGAGTGGTTCTTATTCGCGGCTGCCGAAGAGCTGCAGCAGCATCATGAACATGTTGATAAAGTTCAGATACAGGCTGAGTGAGCCCATGATGGCTGATTTTCCCATCCACTCCGTGTCGCCGTGGCTGGCGTGTGCGATATAGTCGGTCTTGATGCGCTGTGTGTCATAGGCGGTGAGACCCGCAAAGATCAGAACACCAATCGCGGAGATCGCGAAGGCCAGCGCGGGGCTGCCCAAGAAGATGTTGATGATCGATACAACGATCAGGCCGATGACGCCCATGATGAGGAAGCTACCCCAGCCGGAGATGTCCTTTTTCGTGGTGTAGCCCCAAAGGGACAGACCGGCGAAGGCGATGGAGGTCGCAAGGAACACCTGCACGATGGACGCGCCTGTGTAGATCAGGAAGATCGAGCTGATCGACAGACCCATGACGAAGGCAAACACATAAAACACCAGCTGCGCTGTGGCAGCAGACATCTTGTTGATTGCGGCACTCAGCCCGAAAACGAACGCCAGAGGGGCGAACATGATCACCCATTTAAGCGGGGAGGCGTAGAGCGCGTAGCCCAAATCCGTCAGATACTGGCCTTCGCGCATCTGCGCGGCGGCTTGGGATGGATCGGATGTCACCGCGAGGCCTGAAATGGCCCAAGCGGCGGCGAATGTGATCAGCATGCCTACGGACATTGTGCCGTAGACTTTGTTCATGTGTGCGCGCAGGCCTTCATCAATCGCGGCTGTGCGGACCCCGGCACTTGTCCGGATTGTATTCACGTCTGCCATGTAAAACTCCCTAAAGATGGTGTGCGACCGTGGCGGTCGCGATCATGGCACTAATATCGGGGCTAAGCACCGCCATTTCAAGGTTTTTCGGTCGGGTTTCTGCGCGCGATAACTCTGTAGTTAACGCTTCCATGACGCAGGGGCGTCCCAAACGGGTCGGGCGGCCTCTGCTTCGGCCTGCGCGCGCGTGATGCCGATATCGCAGAGCTGTGCATCTGAAAGGGTGTTGAGCTGTCGTCTGCTGCGCAAAAGGTTGATTGCGCGTCGAAAAGACAATTTTGGAAGGCGCTTCGGCTGGAAGTTTGTTGAATGGGCAAGGGTCATCTATCTATTCCTTGATGTGATGTGTTGGAGCATGTTTATTTCAATGCTTGATATGTGGCACGAGTGAACGCATTATGAAAATGAATGTTAATGATGGTTTCCATTGGAATTGGTGATGTATGAGAAATCTTGATCTTGGAACGCTGCGCGCATTGGTCGCTGTGGCGGATGCGGGCGGTGTGACGCGCGCGGCTGGATTCCTTCATCTGACGCAATCTGCCGTATCGATGCAGCTCAAGCGGTTAGAGGAATTGCTGGATGTGCAGCTATTGGACCGAACGGGGCGCACGATTGCCTTTACGGCCCACGGGGACCAGTTGCTGACCTACGCGCGACGCATGGTGGCAATGAATGACGAGGCGGTGATGCGGATGACTGCGGAGCAATATGCAGGCACGTTGCGTCTCGGTGTGCCGCATGACATCGTATATCCAGCCATTCCACAGGTGCTTAAACAATTCAATGCGCGCTTTCCTGCGACGCGCATTACGCTCGAATCGTCGCACACGCACACGCTCAAGGAGATGTTTGCCAAAGGCGAATGCGACATGATCCTGACCACCGAGACAGAAGTAGGCGCAGGTGGGCAAACCATCGCACGCCGTCCGCTGCATTGGATCGGGGCGCAGGGAGGGGCGGCGTGGCGACAGCGCCCGCTGAGCATCGCATACGGGCGATTGTGCACATTTCGGCCTTTGGTCGTGGCCGCACTCGACGGTGCAGGGATCGCATGGCAGATGCTGCTGGAGACGGACAATGACAGCGCCATTCATGCGACGGTCAGCGCTGATATGGCCGTACACACCGCCATTGAGGGGACCGCGCCTCAGCAATTGACGCAGATTGACCACGGGGGGGAGCTGCCTGATTTGCCGGATCAGCTGATCAATATTTACACCGCGCAGGGACAGCTGAGTGAGCCCGCCGCAGCGTTGGCCGCGATCCTGACCGCGCAGATGGGTCAGAAGTAGCGGCACGGTCGGGCGCATTTTTGTCAAGCGACCCTTGCATGGCGCGCGGCAGAGTGAGACGAAAGCGCTATGAGCACTCCATCGCACCCCACCCGCCAAACGCCTGATCCCCAGCTTGTTGCCGAGCTTACCCGTGTTGCCCATTTGATGGCTGACGCGGCGCGCGACGTGATCCTGCCCTATTTTCGCAGCGCTGGCCTTGCGCAGGAAAACAAGGAGGCGGTCGGCTATGATCCTGTCACCATCGCCGACCGCGAGGCCGAGGCCGCGATGCGTGATATTCTGGCGCAGCACCGCCCCAAGGATGCGATCTTTGGCGAAGAAATGGGGACCAAAACGGGGACGAGCGGGCTGAAGTGGGTGCTCGATCCGATTGACGGCACCCGTGCGTTTGTCTCTGGCACGCCCACATGGGGGGTATTGATTGCTGTGGGCGGCGCGGATGGTCCGTTTCTGGGCATCGTCGATCAGCCCTATATCGGCGAGCGGTTCATCGGTTCGCCGCAGGGCGCGCATCTGATCCGTGGCGAGAACCAGCAGAGCATCCATACCCGTGCCCCGCGGCCTTTGCCAGAGGCTGTTGTCTTCACAACATTTCCCGAAGTGGGCAGCGCGGTGGAGCAAGCGGCGTTCAAAGCGGTTGCGTCGCGCGCGCAGCTCACGCGCTATGGTATGGATTGTTATGCCTATGCGTTGGTGGCCTGTGGCCAGATTGATCTGGTGATCGAGGCGGGGTTGAACGCCTATGATATTCAAGGGCCGCTGGCTTTGATCGAGGCTGCGGGCGGCGTTGTGACGGATTGGCAAGGTGGCCCTGCGCAGGACGGCGGGCGTGTGATCGCGGCGGCCAACGCAGAGATCCACGCCGAGGCGCTGGCGATTCTGCGAGGCGCACCAGTATGAGCGTGAGCCTGCTGCGCGGTGCTGGCACCATCCTGACCATGGATGATGCGCGGCGGGAATTGACGAACGCGGATATTCTGATCCGCGACGGAGTGATTGCCGAAATCGGCCAAGGGCTGGCAGTGCCCGAGGGGGCAGACGTTCTTGATGTCTCTGGCTGCCTGCTGACTCCCGGTTTGGTCAACACGCACCATCATCTGTACCAAAGCCTGACCCGCGCCGTACCGGGGGGGCAGGACGCGTTGCTTTTTGGCTGGCTGCGCACGCTTTACCCCATCTGGTCACGGTTCACGCCCGATCATATGCACGTGTCGGCTCAGGTCGGGCTGGCGGAGCTGGCGCTTTCGGGCTGCACGCTCAGTTCGGATCACCTGTACCTCTATCCCAATGGTGCGCGGTTGGAGGATACGATCCATGCCGCAGCCGAGGTGGGCCTGCGGTTCCATCCTACGCGCGGCGCGATGAGCATTGGCGAGAGTGATGGCGGTCTGCCGCCCGATGCGCTGGTGGAGGATGAAGCCTCGATCCTTGAGGACTGTATCCGTGTAATCGACGCTTTCCACGACCCTGCGGAAGGCGCGATGTGCCGCGTGGGTATTGCGCCGTGCTCGCCCTTCTCGGTCAGTACGGATTTGATGCGCAACGCCGCCCTTCTGGCGCGCGATAAAGGGGTGATGCTGCACACCCATTTGGCGGAAAATGACGAAGATATTGCCTATTCGCTGGAAACCTTCGGCTGTCGACCCGGTCAATACGCGGAGAGCTTGGGCTGGGTAGGCGCGGATGTCTGGCACGCCCATTGCGTCAAGCTGGACCCGTCAGAGATCGCACTGTTTGCGGCCACGGGGACGGGGGTTGCCCATTGCCCGTGCTCCAATTGCCGTCTGGGCAGTGGTATCGCGCCGCTTCGTGCCATGCGTGATGCGGGGGTGCCTGTAGGCCTCGGCGTGGACGGATCGGCCAGCAATGATGCGGGAAATCTTGTCGCCGAGGCGCGTCAGGCCATGCTGCTGCAACGCGTAGCGCTCGGCGCAGACGCGATGAGCGCGCGTGAGGCGCTGGAGATCGCCACACGCGGTGGCGCGGATGTGCTGGGGCGGCCCGACTGCGGGCGCTTGGCCGTTGGCAAACGCGCCGACATCGCGGTTTGGGATATGTCGGGTGTGCAGGCGTCTGGCTCATGGGACCACGCGGCACTTTTGTTGGCGGGGCCGACAACTGTGCGGGATCTTTTCGTGAACGGGCGCGTTGTCGTCCAAGACGGCCAGATCACAACGCTTGATCTGCAAGCTGTGCTGCGGCGTCAGCAGGTGATGGCCAACACATTGAAGGAAACGCTATGAAGAAACTCATCATCAGCGCCGCTTTGGGTGCTGCACTCATGGCTTGCAGCAGCACTGGCGGTGGCGGTACGGCATCGGGCGCAGCACAGGTCGTGCAAACCTCGACCGCGGGCGGGGCCAATGCCCAGCTTAACGCGATCAGGGCGCAGGCAGGTCAGGGCGGCGTGACGCGCAATGCGGCCCTAGAAGCGGCGGCGCGGGCGCATGCAAATGATATGGTTCAGCGCGACTTTTTCAGTCACACAGGCAGCAACGGCTCCACGGTGGGCAAACGTGTGCGCGCGCTGGGCTACCGCTATTGCATCGTGGCCGAGAACATCTCCAAGGGGCAGCGCACTCAAACTGCTGTGATGCAGGGGTGGGCGAACTCTTCGGGTCACTACCGCAACATGGTCAACCGTAAAGCTAGTGAGTTCGGTTTTGCGAATGTGGGCGATGTTTGGGTCATGGTGCTCGCGTCTAGAAGCTGCTGAGACTAGACCCGCGATCCCGCGATCCACGTGGCGCGCACAGCACGATCATCGCCGAGCATGATGGTGGCAAAGACATCTTCCCACACACTGCCCGAGCGGTTGGCGCGTTGGGCAATCGCTTCGGTGGACTTCAGATCAAGCACCGCGATATCTGCATAGTAACCTGCCGCAAGGCTGCCGATTTCCTCCCCAAGGTGCAACGCCCGCGCCGACCCTTGGGTCGCCAGCCACAAGAGTTGTGCGGCATGCAGGGGATGGCCGTGATGCTGCGCCGCTTCATAAGCAGCAGCCATCGTACGCAGCATCGAAAATGACGAGCCACCGCCCGTGTCTGTGGCCAGCCCCAGCGGCACATTCGCTTTGGTCAAGGCGGGCAGGTCGAGCGCGCCCGAGCCGATGAAAGCGTTGGAGGTCGGACAGTGGATCACGCGACCCTGCACCTCGGCCAGACGATCAATTTCGCGCTGCTCGAGGTGGATCGCGTGGCCGTACAAACCGCGTGCGCCCAGCAGGCCGTGCGTCTCATAGGTATCAAGATAGTCGCGGGCATCGGGGTAAAGGCTGCGCACCCATGCGACCTCGTCGGGCTGCTCGCTCAGGTGGGTTTGCATCATACAATCAGGGTGCTCGGCCCAGAGCGCGCCCAGTGCGGAGAGTTGTTCGGGCGTGGAGGTGGGCGAGAAGCGCGGCGTGATGGCATAGCGCGCGCGGTCTTTGCCGTGCCAGTGCTCTAGCAGTGCCTTACTGTCGTCATAGGCGCTTTGTGCCGTGTCGCGCAGATCATCGGGTGCGTTGCGATCCATGCAGGTTTTGCCTGTGACCACGCATTGCCCCCGCGCGGCGGCCGCCTCGAACAGCGCGTCAACACTGCCTGCGTGGATGGTCGCAAAAGAGGCCATGGTCGTCGTGCCATTGGCTGCGGTGAGATCAAGATAGCGCTCTGCAATCTCGGCGGCATAGGCAGGATCGGCGAACCGCGCCTCTTCGGGGAAGGTATAGGTGTTCAGCCAGTCAATCAGCCGCTTGCCCCAGCTCGCGATCATGGCGGTTTGAGGGTAGTGCGTGTGCGCATCAACAAACCCGGGGCAGATGAGGTCATCGCCATAAGAAAACACCTCCGCCTGCGGATGGGCAGCCTTGAGCGTAGCGGCATCCCCGACCGACACGATCCTTGCACCGTCAATCAGGACGCCGCCCGTGCTGTTGATTTCCACACAATCTTCCCACGCGTGATGCAGCGGATCGCCCTGAAAAACGAGGGTCTGGCCAGTAAGGAGGGTCTGTTTTTCCATGTCCCACGTTGTACGTGAATTCCCTGCTCAGACAATGGGCAAAGCTGTTGCTTCCCATTGTGATCCGTGGTCGCGCCGACTATGTTACGGGCACCGCACAGGAGGGCATAGCGCATGGCAGATCAGATGTTGGATGTGACGCCCGAGAACGACGAGCCGGAGGCTTATGTGCTGGGCAAACGCGATGTCGCCGCGATCCTGTACGCCGTCGAGATTGATGAGCGCGACAAGCTGATCGCGCTGATGGAGCCGCTGCATGCTGCGGACATTGCCGACCTTCTTGAGCAGATCAGCTCCTTTGATCGCGCCCGCCTGATCCGCCTGTATGACCGCGAGTTCGACGGTGAAATCCTGTCCGAGCTGGACGAGGCCGTTCGCGATGAGGTCATCGCCGTTCTGAGCCCCCGCGTCCTGCAAGAGGCGATGCGCGAGCTCGATAGTGATGATGTGGTCGACATCATCGAAGACCTTGAGGACGCGCAACAGGCCACCATTCTTGATGCGCTCGACGAGGGCGACCGCGCCGCAGTCGAGCAGGCGCTGACCTTCCCTGAATATTCCGCAGGTCGCCTCATGCAGCGCGAGGTGGTGATGGCCCCGCAGCATTGGACGGTAGGTCAAGCCATTGATAATTTGCGCAAAACGCCAGAGGCGGAATTGCCCGACCAGTTCTATCACATGATCGTTGTCGATCCCCGCTTGCACCCCGTGGGGAATGTGACGCTGGGCAAGATCATGCGCTCCAAACGTGAGACAAAGCTGGCGGACCTGCTGGAAGAGACATTCAAGATTTTCTCGGCCACCCAAGACGAGGGCGATGTGGCCTATGCGTTCAACCAGTACCACCTGATCTCTGCCCCTGTTGTGGATGACGATGGCCGCCTTATCGGGGTGATCACCATCGACGACGCGATGGCCGTGCTGGACGAGGAGCACGAAGAGGACATCCTGCGTCTTGCGGGCGTGGGCGAAGGCTCGCTGTCGGACCGTGTAATCAACACCACCAAACGCCGCTTTCCGTGGCTGGCCGTGAACCTTGTGACCTCGATCGCCGCCAGCCTTGTGATTGCGCAATTCGAGATGGCGCTGAGCCAGATCGTGGCGCTTGCCGTGCTGATGCCGATCGTGGCCAGCATGGGCGGGAACGCGGGCACTCAAAGCCTGACAGTCGCCGTGCGCGCGTTGGCGACGAAGGACCTCACAGGCTCCAACGTGTGGCGGGTGATCCGTCGCGAATGTCTGGTGGGGTTGATCAATGGCACGATCTTCGCCGTGGTCATGGGCGTTGTGGGCCTGATCTGGTTCGGCTCCCCAGCGCTGGGCGGGGTGATCGCGGTGGCGATGGTGATCAATATGGTGGTAGCTGGTCTGGCAGGGACGGGCATCCCGATCATTCTTGAGCGGTTGGGCGTGGACCCTGCGCTGGCCTCCGGTGCCTTTGTCACCACGGTCACGGATGTGGTGGGCTTCTTCGCCTTCCTCGGGCTTGCCGCCTATGTGCTGCTGTGAGCCTTGCCGAGACAAAAGCCGCCGCCCGCAAAGCCGCCTTTGCCGCGCGTAAGCCGCTGTTCGAGGCCGCAAATGGCGCGCAGTCGGGATATCTGAGCGAGGTTCTGGCGGGCTATCGCGGCGTGCCTGTATCAGGCTTCATGCCTATCCGCACGGAGATCGATCCGCGCCCGGCAATGGCCGAGGCGAGTGCGCACGGCCCCGTTGGAGTTCCCGTGATCGAGGCCGAAGCGCAGCCTCTGAAATTCGCCCGCTGGACGCCCGAAACGGCGATGGTTTCGGGGCCATTCGGTGCCGCCGTGCCTGCGGTGCTTGAGTATTTCGAGCCTGAGATCCTAATCGTTCCGCTTCTCTCGTTCGACAGACGCGGCGGGCGCTTGGGCTATGGGGGTGGCTTCTACGACCGCACGCTGGAAATGCTGCGCACAAAGCGTGCGACGCTGGCGATCGGCTTTGCCTTTGCGGGTCAGGAGGTGGCAGCCGCACCACTGGAGGCCACGGACCAGCCGCTTGACCTGATTGTGACAGAGGCTGGGGTGATCGAGGTGGGGTGAGATAGTTTGCCCATTTGGCTTGGGCAAATACTAGAAGTAGTCCGCTATGTGGGACTTTGCTGCGGTTTGCCGGCAATGTCCCAAAGTCCTCTTTAGGTCTTCAATTCATATGCAAGTTATGGGGTGATTATCTAATGCCGTGCAAATGGATTTCCTGAAAAGAAGCCACTAGACAGAAAAAAATTAATCGATAACGTCGATGTGTCGATCTTAATAAATGGATTTTCGAGTATGAAATTTGCACTATTAGGAGCTGCAATCGCTCTGTCTGCCGCCAGCTTTTTCCCGTCCGCTGGTCACGCAGCAACTTTGAAGGTTGTCTTTGAGCATACCCCAAGCAACGATGTCACGGGTCCACGCGGTGATCTTAAAACACGTCTGACGTTGTGGTTCGCAAACGACGACACCACTGGGGCGCGCAACGGCTTTACTGGCAATGAACTAGTCGCTCGCCAATGGACGGATACCGATGCTTTGGGGACTGAAGGCGTTGTAAAGGGTCGCAACGGCTTTGCAGGGACGGGTTTGCTCGACAGCACGGCTTTGGACAACAGCAACATGACATTCGGGGCTTACCGCAATTTTGCATTGAATGAGACGATTGAGACCTTTGGATACAATGGCCTGATAGGGAGCGGGGGTAGATTTGGTTTCGAGGAAAGCGCCCAAGGTGCCAGCGGTAAATCAATTCTGACCGGCTTTGTTGATAGTGCAAATCGCTTTTCACTCAGCGTTGATTTGAACCAAGACGGGACTTATGATGAAACCGCATTGCGGTTATTTAATGTTTTGAACTTAACCGAGTTTAGTCAGACTTCGACGTCGTTTTCACCTGTCGGGCCAATGCCATCAGTCCCTCTGCCTGCAGGTGGATTACTTTTGCTGACGGGTGTAGCAGGATTTGCTGCCTTCAAGCGCCGCAAAAGCTGAGCTGCTTACCTTTCGTAAACTACGCAAATCATTTTGAAGCCTTTATATCAGCGTGCCTGATAGTCCCAAGGGGTCTCGGTCGTTCCGATGCCCCCTTTTGCTTTGAGGGTAAGCAGGCATACGTGCAGCACGCAGGATTGGTCACTTCGGGCTCAACGGCCACATTCGCAGCGCGACAGAACTTTCCACCTCTCCTCTTGCACCCAAAATCCGATAAGCGTACCCCAATCCCATGAAAATACTATTTCTTGGCGATGTGATGGGCCGCGCGGGGCGTCGGGCGATTACGGAAAATCTGGGCCGTTTGCGGACCGAATGGAAGCTCGATTTCATCGTGGTGAACGGTGAGAATGCAACCTCGGGCATGGGGCTGTCAGGCGCTCATGCCAAGGATCTGCTTGCGGCAGGGGCCGATTGTCTAACGCTGGGCGATCATGCGTTTGACCAAAAGGACATGCTCGCGTTTGCAGCACAGGAGCCGCGCATCATTCGTCCGCTCAACTTCTCCAAAAATGCACCTGGCAAGGGCGCAGGCTTGTTCAAGACGCGTACTGGCAAGCAGGTCCTCGTGACTCAAGCCTTGGGGCAGGTGTTTATGAAGCGCCCGTTTGATGATCCGTTCTCGGCGCTGGATGCGGTGCTCAAGAAACATCCGCTGGGCGGGCTGGCGAATGCCATCATCGTGGACATGCACTGTGAAGCCACCTCGGAGAAGATGGCCATGGGGCATTGGTGTGACGGGCGTGCCTCGCTGGTCGTGGGGACCCACACCCATGTGCCGACATCTGATGCGATGATCCTGCGTGGCGGCACGGGCTACCTCACCGATGCGGGGATGTGCGGTGATTACAACTCCGTCATCGGGATGGAGAAGACCGAACCGTTGAACCGTTTTATCACGGGGATGCCAAAGGACCGCTTTACCCCTGCGAACGGGGAGGCGACCCTGTCGGGTGTCTACCTCGAGACCGACGACAAGACCGGCCGTGCCACACGCATTGTACCTGTGCGTGAGGGCGGGCTGTTGCAACAGAGCGCACCTTGAACGCAGCGGTGCTGAGCCGCCGCGAGGTGTTGTGGTTCAGCGGGTTTCTGGTGCTCATGGGCGCAGGCTGGGGGGCGACGCAGCCCCTGACCAAGATCGCGGTGAGCACAGGGTACGGCGCGTTCGGCCTTCTGGTCTGGCAGCAGGTGTTGGGCGCGGTGCTTATGGCGCTGATCTGTGCCGCGCGCCGCAAGCCGTTGCCTCTGAACCGTGCTGCAATGCGTGCCTATCTGGTAATCGCACTTGTCGGAGCGGTGTTGCCCAATTCAATCTCGTATACGGCGGCGGTGCATCTGCCTGCGGGGATCATGTCGCTGCTGCTGAGCATCATTCCGATGTTTGCCTTCGGTATTGCGCTGGCGCTGGGCAATGACAGCTTTGCATGGCGGCGCTTGGGCGGCCTTTGTTTTGGCCTGATCGGTGTGCTGATCATTATTCTGCCTGCCGTTGATCTGGGTGAGGCCGTGCCTGTGGGTTGGGCCGCGCTCTATCTGGTGACGGCGATGTTCTATGCGTTCGAGGGCAATTATGTGGCACGTTGGGGCGTCGCGGGGCTTGATCCATTTCAGCTCATGCTCGGGGCGTCACTACTGGGGTTTGTGATTGTGGCGCCCGTGATGCTGGCCACAGGCCAGACTATTGCGCCGCTTTGGCCGATGCCGGTGCCGCAAGTCGCCCTGATCGTGGCGTCCGTCGTTCACGTGCTGGTATATGCCAGCTATGTCTGGCTGGTCGGTCGGGCAGGGGCCGTGTTTGCCGTGCAGGTGAGCTACATGGTGACAGGGTTTGGCCTGTTCTGGGCGTGGCTCGTTTTGGGGGAGGCGTTTTCGAACATGATCTGGCTGGCGCTGGCGGCGATGTTTGCGGGCATGTATCTGGTGCAGCCGCGCCCCAAAGCAGTGCTTGAAGAGGCTCCTGCGATGGGCGACACTTGAGCGGTCTTAAGGGGATGCCTCATGCTTTTTGAACTTACCCAATTCTCGCAGGCGATCCTCGCGCTCACGGTTGTAGCGGTGATGTTCATCCTCTTTTTGCGCGAGACATTGCCGACAGAGGTCGTGGCGCTCTCTGGCGCGGCTGCTCTGCTGGCGATGGGGCTGTTGCCCTATGAGGACGCGCAGATGGTGCTGAGCAATTCCGCGCCTTGGACCATTGCCGCGATGTTTATTGTGATGGGTGCGCTGGTGCGCACTGGCGCGCTGGCGGTGCTCACGCAAATGGCAGAACGCTACGCCCGCACCAATCCAAAGATGGCCGTGGTCGGCGTAATCCTCACAGTGATGGGGGCGAGTGCGATTATGAACAACACGCCCGTGGTGGTGGTGATGATCCCCGTGGTGGTGCAGCTCAGCAAGACGCTCGGCACGAAAGCTTCCAAGCTACTGATCCCGCTGAGCTATGCCGCGATCATGGGCGGCTCGCTCACGCTGCTCGGGACCTCGACCAACCTGCTGGTGGACGGGGTGGCGCGCGCGCAGGGACTGGAGCCGTTCGGCATATTCGAGATTCTGCCCATCGGGCTGGTCGTCTGTGCGTGGGGGCTTTTGTATATGGGCACCATCGGGCGGCATCTGCTGCCCGAGCGCGACAGCATGGCGGGGATGCTGGGCGATCGCTCGAAGATGAAGTTTTTCTCCGAAGCCGTGATCCCGCACGAGAGCAACCTTATCGGGCGCGAAGTGCTGGATGTGCAATTGTTCAAGCGCGAAGGCGTGCGATTGATTGACGTGGTGCGGGGAGATGCCTCTTTGCGGCGAAACCTCAAGGATGTGGTGCTGCAAACGGGTGACCGTGTGGTGCTGCGCACGCAGATGGCAGAACTGTTGAGCCTTCAGGCCACGCCCGAGTTGAAGCGGGTGGATCAGGTCTCGGCTGTGGAGACGACCACGGTGGAGGTGCTGATCACGCCGGGCTGCAAAATGATCGGGCGTTCTCTTGGCGCGTTGCGTTTGCGGCGGCGCTACGGGGTTTATCCGCTGGCCGTGCACCGTCGCAACCAGAACATCGGACGCCAGCTCGATGACTTGGTGGTGCGTGTGGGGGACACCTTACTGCTGGAAGGGGCAGCAGAGGATATTCAACGCCTGTCGGTGGATATGGATATGGTCGATGTGAGCACGCCGTCCGAGCGCGCCTACCGCCGGGGCCATGCGCCGATTGCGATTGGTGCGCTGGTGGCGATTGTGGTGCTGGCGGCGCTGAATGTAGCGCCGATCCTGATGCTGGCGGTGATTGCTGTTGCAGTGGTGCTTGTGACAGGGTGTATCGACGCGGATGAGGCTTTCTCCTTCATCGACGGGCGCCTGTTGGCGCTGATCTTCTCGATGTTGTGTGTGGGGGCTGCGTTGCAGCATACTGGCGCGGTGCAATTGATTGTGGATGCGATCTCGCCCGCCCTTGGGGCTGTATCGCCTGCAGTGGTGATTTTCTGTGTATTTCTGCTCACCACGATATTTACCGAGATTGTGTCGAACAATGCGGTGGCTGTCATTATGACGCCGATTGCGATCTCTCTGGCGGATGCGCTGGGAATGGATGCGCGAGCTTTGGTGGTGGCGGTGATGATCGCGGCCTCTTGCGCCTTTGCTACGCCGATTGGCTACCAGACCAATACGCTGGTCTATGGGCCTGGCGGGTATAAGTTCACCGACTTTATGCGGGTGGGGATCCCCCTGAACCTGTCGATGTCGGTGATTGCCAGTTTGGCGATACCTCTCTTCTTTTAGCGTTGCGTCCAGCGGGGCGCTGCCCCGGACCCCGGGATATTTTTGACCAAAAGAAATTGGCGTCAGAGAGGCCAAAAGACGAGAATGGCGGGGATAGAGACGGCGACGATGATGATCTCCAGCGGCAGGCCAATGCGCCAGTAGTCTCCGAAGCTGTAGCCGCCGGGGCCCAGGATGAGCGTATTGTTCTTGTGACCGATGGGCGTGAGGAAGGCAGAGGACGCGGCGATTGCAACGGCCATCAGGAAGGGGTCGGGGTTTACGCCCATGCTTTGTGCCATCTGGATGCCTACGGGGGCTGCGACGATTGTGGTTGCCGTGTTGTTGAGCACATCTGACAGGGTCATGGTGACGACCATCAGCACGGTGAGGACCGCCCATGCGGGCATGCCTGCGGTCAGGCTGACGAGCGATCCTGCGATGAATTCTGTGCCGCCTGACTTCTCGAGTGCCGCGCCGAGCGGGATCATAGAGCCCAAGAGCACAACAACGGGCCATTCGATATGCGTATAAAGTTCCGATAGGGGCACGATTTTGACCAGCACATATGCTACGACGACGATTCCAAGGGCGATAGGCAGGTAGATCAAGCCAAGGGACGCAGCTACGACGGCACCGGCAAAAAGGGCGATGGCAAGCCAGACTTTGCTGTTTTCTGTTACCGCGAGGCCGCGATCGGCCAGAGGGAGTACGCCAAGCCATTCTGTCACATCATCGCCCGTGTCACGGGGTACGAGCAGCAAGAGGATATCGCCTGCCTCCAGCTCGGTCTTTCGCAGTTGTTCAGTAATTTTGCGACCACGGCGCGAGATGCCCAAGAGCACGGTGCGCTGGCGCCAAGCAAGGCCCACGGCTTGGGCAGTGCGTCCTGCGAGGCGGCTTTCGGCGGTGATGACGACTTCGATGATCTCGACGCCATCGCCATCGGCACGCAAACGTTCTTCGCGCTGTTGGTCCGCCACGGCCAGATCGAGGGTCGAGCGGAATTCGTCCAGCGCGTCAGGTGTGGCTTCCAGCACGATGGCATCGCCTGCGCGCAGCTCCGCGTTCTGGGCACGGCCATAGCGGCGCTTGCCGTCGCGCATCAGGCCGATGATGGTGACATCCGATTTCTCGGCGGTTTCTTCCAGTTCAGACAAGCGTTTGCCGATCTGTTTGCTCTCTTCGGGCACGACCAGTTCGGCGATATATGCGTCGAGGTCTTCTGCCGTTAAAGCGCCATCGTCGCGGGCGGGAATGAGGCGCCAGCCGACAAGGGCGACAAAGATCAGACCTGCGATGGCTGCGACACCGCCCACAGGTGCGAAGTCGAACATCTTGAAAGGTTCGCCGAGGCTTTCTTCGCGGATGGCGGCGATGATTATGTTGGGAGGGGTGCCAATGAGGGTCGCCATACCGCCCAGAATGGTGGCGAAGGAGAGCGGCATCAGCGACAAACCCGGTGCGCGGCCTGCCTTGCGTGCAGTCTGGATATCGACGGGCATCAGGAGGGCAAGGGCGGCAACGTTGTTCATAAATGCGGACAGAATGCCGCCGACGGCTCCCATAAGGGTGATGTGCGCACCAAGTGAGCGGGAGGCATCTACAAGCGTGCGGGTGATCAGCAGTACTGCGCCCGAGCGGACCAGCCCTGCGGAGACAACCAGCACCAGCGCCACTACCAAAGTCGCAGGATGGCCGAAGCCGTCAAAGGCGTCTTTACTATCGACCACGCCCAGCACGACTCCCGCCATAAGCGCGGAAAAGGCCACGATGTCATAGCGAAAACGGCCCCAGAGCAGGAGGCCGAACACAGCGCCAAAGAGCGCAAAGAGGATAATCTGGTCATTTGTCATCCGCGCACCATGTTGCAGGCTGGGCCCGAGAGCAAGGGGAATGGGGCGGTGCAACAGCCTGATCTGGAACAGATTGGGATAAAGAGCGCAAAGCCGCTGTGAGGGTGGATTGAGACGCGTCACACCCGAGCGGGCCGCGTTCCGTCTGGCACTTGGAAGGCGCCGAAGTAGGAGTAATTCGTGAACTGCGATGTGATGGTTGCATGCAGATGAAACAATGTGCGGCGCTATGTGCTGGTCGCTATGCGCACGGCACCGCACACCGCGCCGCCCACCCGCGCGCAATGATTCCGTATATGTGAGGCCTGCGGCAAAGGGGCGGTGCAGAGCCTTGCTCTCGGGGGGAGGCCTGACCTATAAGCGCGCCTGACACGATAGGTACACAGGACGGAGAGACATCATGGCAGGCCATTCGAAATGGGCAAATATCCAGCATCGCAAAGGGCGGCAGGACAAGCTGCGCTCTAAAATGTTCTCCAAGTTCTCCAAGGAGATCACGGTGGCGGCCAAAATGGGCGATCCTGATCCTGACAAGAACCCGCGCCTGCGTCTGGCGGTGAAGGAGGCCAAGCAGGCCTCGATGCCGAAGGACAACATCGACCGCGCCATCAAAAAGGCGACAGGGGGCGATGCGGAGGATTACGAAGAAATCCGCTATGAGGGCTATGGCACCAACGGCGTTGCCGTGATTGTCGAGACGATGACGGACAACCGCAACCGCACGGCCTCGACTGTGCGTTCGACCTTCACCAAATACGGCGGCAATCTGGGCGAGACGGGCAGCGTTGGCTTTATGTTCGACCGCAAGGGCGAGGTTGTGTACCCCGCCGAGGTGGGCGACGCCGACACGGTGATGATGGCCGCGATCGAGGCGGGCGCCGAGGATGTGGACAGCTCCGAAGATGGTCACGTGATCTATTGCGCGGATACCGACCTCAATGATGTCTCCACCGCACTCGAAGCCGAACTGGGCGAGAGCACCAGCACAAAGCTGGTCTGGCGTCCTACCACAACTACCGAGTTGGACCTTGAAGGTATGCAAAAGCTGATGCGGTTGATTGATGCGCTTGAAGACGACGACGACGTGCAGCGCGTGACAGCCAATTTCGAGGCGTCCGATGAAGTCATGGAAGCGCTGGAGTAACGCGTTACTCCAAGCCTTTTAAAGAAAGCCGCCCCAGAAATGTGGCGGCTTTTCTGTTTTGTCATCAGCCCATAAAAAAGCCGCCCTGTAGTGGCGGCTTGGACGTAGCGTTGGGGTAAGGTGGCTCGCTTTAGGTTGCCTCACCGATCGAGCGGAGCAATCCCCACAAACCGTTGGTTTCCGGGCGGCGTGCGCGCGGTTTGTCTGCCTGACTTGAGACTGTGGCAAGCAGACGCTTTACTTCGTTCAGTTTTGCCAATGCCCCATGCCCGCCTGCACTGGCCTGCATGTTGAGGATCTTCGTCTGGGTCTCGAGTGCATTCGCAATGAGGTCCAACTCGCTCTGGCTGATTTCCAGCTTCTTTGTTTTATCGGTCATCTTCTTTTCCTTTATCTGAAATGTGCAGATAGGTGTTGGTACGGATATACGCCAGAGGCAGCGGTTCAGTTTCACGTGATATGATGAAATAATCGTGTATTCTGGCACCGTGGCAGCAAGACATTGAAATTAAGGCAAAAGGTTGGGCATCTTTTCTGGGCTCAGATTAGCGTTTTGCGGGATGACGCACAAAACGCATGTCCGTGATTGTCTTGTGATCGGCTGGACATCACAAAAGTCTCCGCCTACCAAAGCGCGGAACAGTCGGAGTGCTGCGCATAATGTCTTCCTTTCTTCCGGGTTTCTTACTGAGCCTGACGCTGATCCTTGCCATCGGGGCTCAGAACGCTTTTGTGCTGCGGCAGGGGTTGCGGCGCGAACATGTGTTTTGGGTCTGTGCCACCTGCACCCTTTGTGATGCCGTTCTGATTGCCGCAGGGGTGGCAGGATTCGGCGCACTGGCCGATGCGGCGCCGTGGTTCGAAACGGCGATGCGATACGGCGGTGCTGCCTTCTTATTGGTCTACGGCACGCAAGCTGCCCTGAGCGCATGGCGGGGCGGAGAAGCACTGGAGGCGGAGGGGGCAGTCGGGCAGTCACTGCGTAGCACATTGGTGACACTGCTGGCGATTACACTGCTCAACCCGCATGTCTACCTCGATACTTTGGTGCTCGTCGGCTCGGTCTCGGCGCAGTATCCTGACAAGGTAGCCTTTGCCGCAGGTGCAATTCTCGCCAGTGCGATCTTCTTTTTCATTCTGGGCTACGGGGCGCGCCTGCTTCAGCCTGTCTTTGCACGGCCAGTCAGTTGGCGCATTCTGGATGCGCTGATCGCGGTCACGATGTGGAGCATCGCGCTGGCCCTTTTGTTCCAGTAACCCCTTGCACTGTCGAAGGGATTACAGTCAACTCGCCCTATGACCACCCAACTCCCTCACCGCCCTATTGCAGGAATCTTCTGGATGCTTGTGACAGGTGTATGTTTCATCATGGTCACCGCATTGGTCAAAACCATGGGGCCGCGCCTGCCCCCCGGAGAGGCGGCGTTTATTCGCTATGCGATGGGACTGGTGTTCCTACTGCCCTCGCTGGGTGCGCTGCGCGATGCGCATCTGACGCGTCGGCAGTGGACATTATTTTCCGTGCGGGGCCTGTGTCATGCGGGCGGGGTGATCTTGTGGTTCTATGCCATGGTGCGCATCCCTATCGCCGAGGTGACGGCCATGGGTTACCTCGCACCGATCTATGTCACGGTAGGTGCGGCGGTCTTTCTGGGAGAACGGCTGGCAGCACGTCGCATTGTGGCGGTGGTGCTGGGGCTGGTGGGGGCCGCGATCATTCTGCGCCCAGGATTTCGGGAGGTCAGCGATGGCCATATGGCGATGCTACTGGCCGCCGTGGTGTTCGCCGGTAGCTATCTGACAGCCAAAGTGCTTGCCGATGAGGTGAATGCAGGCGTGGTGGTTGCCCTATTGTCGGTCTTTGTGACCATTGGCCTCGCGCCCTTTGCTGCTGCTGACTGGGTCACGCCAAATGTGCGGGAGTTGATGTTTCTGGCAGGCGTGGCTGTATTTGCCACAGCAGGCCACTACACCATGACGCTGGCCTTTGCCGCCGCTCCAGTGACCGTGACGCAGCCGGTCACCTTCCTGCAACTGGTCTGGGCTACGCTGCTGGGGTTGGTGTGGTTCGATGAAGCGGTTGATATCTGGGTCGTTCTGGGCGGTGCGGTCATCCTCGGGTCGGTCACATTCATTACGTGGCGCGAGGCGATGCTCAAGCGCCAAGTGACGCCGGATGCTCCTGCCACGAAGGGCTGATCTGTTATTGATTGACGGATCAATAAAAAACCCGCAGAGTCCCGTCGAACTCTAGCGGAGCGGAATCATATGCCCAAACTCGGAATGGAACCTGTGCGCCGCGCTTCACTCGTGCGCGCCACGATCGCGGAGATTGGCCGCGCGCAGTCGCTGGATGTGACGGTGGGACAAATTGCAAAAACGGCTGGCATGTCCACAGCGCTTGCGCATCACTATTTCGGAGGTAAGGATCAGATATTCCTCGCCGCCATGCGCCACATCCTGAGCGAATACGGCGCCGTAGTGCGCGCGTCGCTGGCTGCTGCGCCAACCCCGTTGGCCCGCGCCGAGGCGATTATTACCGCGAGTTTTGACGAGACGTGTTTTGCCCCTGCGACTGTCGCGGCGTGGATGACGCTTTATGCTGCCGCGCCGACGCAGCCGCAGATGAAACAGCTGTTGACGATTTATCACGCACGGCTGCGCGCCAACCTGACCCATGCATTGCGCCCTCTGACCCCGACCCCACAGGCGGATGCAGAGACGCTCGCCGCCCTGATTGATGGTCTCTATCTGCGTGCGGCCCTGTCGGATGCTGGGTCAAGCGGAGCAGCGAAGCACACGGCATTGCGCACCCTCCAGATGATTCTCAAGGAGCCGACATGACCCAGCCCAACATCCTGATCCTGATGGTGGACCAGCTTAACGGCACGCTATTTCCTGATGGCCCTGCCGATTGGCTGCATGCGCCCAATCTTAAAAAGCTTGCTGCGCGCTCGACGCGGTTCAAGAATGCCTACACGGCGTCGCCGCTTTGTGCGCCAGGTCGTGCGGCCTTTATGTCGGGCCAATTGCCAAGCGCCACAGGCGTTTATGACAACGCGGCAGAGTTCACCTCAAGCATCCCGACGTATGCCCACCACCTGCGCCGCGCAGGATACTACACCTGCCTCTCGGGCAAGATGCATTTCGTGGGGCCGGATCAGCTTCACGGCTTCGAGGACCGCCTGACCACCGACATCTATCCCGCCGATTTCGGCTGGACCCCTGATTACCGCAAACCCGGAGAACGGATTGACTGGTGGTATCACAACATGGGCAGCGTCACGGGCGCGGGTGTGGCCGAGATCAGCAACCAGATGGAATATGATGACGCCGTCGCCTATGAGGCGACGCGCAAGATTTACGAGCTCAGTCGCGGATTGGACAAGCGCCCTTGGTGCCTGACGGCGAGCTTTACCCACCCACACGATCCTTACGTGGCGCGCAAGAAATACTGGGACCTTTATGAAGACTGCGAGCATCTGCTCCCTGAGGTGCCCGCGATGGACTACGAAGACCACGACCCCCATTCCAAGCGCATCTTTGACGCCAACAACTGGCGCGAGTTCGATATCACCGAGGATGACATCCGCCGATCCCGCCGCGCCTATTTTGCCAACATCAGCTATCTCGATGACAAGATTGGCGAGATTTTGCAGACGCTCGAGGACACGCGGCAAGAGGCGATCATCCTCTTTGTCTCCGACCACGGCGATATGCTGGGGGAGCGAGGGCTGTGGTTCAAGATGAGCTTCCTTGAAGGCTCCGCCCGCGTGCCGATGATGATTGCCGCCCCGCAGATGGAGGCGGGTCTGCACGAGACCCCCGTGAGCAACATCGACGTCTGCCCCACGCTGTGTGATCTGGCGGGCGTGGATATGTCCGAGATTATGCCGTGGACCACTGGGCAAAGCCTCGTGCCCATGGGGCAGGGGGTTGAGCGGACCGAGCCTGTGGCAATGGAATACGCCGCCGAGGCCTCGTACGCGCCGCTTGTTTCGCTGCGCTATGGCAAGTGGAAGTACAACCGATGCGCGCTCGACCCTGACCAGCTGTTTGATCTGGAGGCTGATCCGCACGAATTGACCAATCTGGCGGAGGTGCCTGCGCATCGCGGCACGCTGGACCAGTTGCGCGCCAAGTCGGAGGCGCGCTGGGATCTCGACTCCTATGACGCCGATGTGCGCAAGTCCCAAGCCCGCCGCTGGATCGTTTACGAAGCCTTGCGCTCTGGCGGCTACTACCCATGGGATTACCAGCCCCTGCGCGATGCTTCCGAGGCCTATATGCGCAACCACATGGATTTGAACGTACTGGAAGAGAATAAACGCTTCCCGCGAGGAGAATAGAAGATGAGCATCAATACCCAACCCACCGCCAGCCATTTCATTGACGGCCAATATGTCGAGGATACCGCAGGCGCACCCATCGAGGTGATCTATCCCGCCACTGGCGAAGTGATTGCCACCGTGCATGCAGCGACCCCTGCGATTGTTGACCAAGCGCTGACTGCAGCGAAGAGGGCCCAGCGGGAATGGGCCGCGATGAGCGGGACGGAGCGCGGCCGCATCCTGCGCCGTGCCGCTGACATCATGCGGGAGCGCAACCACGATTTGTCGATCCTCGAGACCTATGACACTGGAAAACCCTATCAGGAAACCAGCGTGGTCGATGCGACAAGCGGGGCAGATGCGCTGGAGTATTTTGGCGGCATGGCCGCCACCATCACGGGCGAGCATATCCAGTTGGGTGAAGATTGGGTCTATACCCGCCGCGAGCCTTTGGGCGTGTGCGTGGGCATCGGCGCGTGGAACTACCCAACACAGATCGCCTGCTGGAAAGGCGCGCCTGCGCTGGCCTGCGGTAATGCGGTGATCTTCAAACCTTCCGAGACGACGCCGCTTTGTGCGCTCAAGGTCGCGGAAATTCTGGTTGAGGCGGGACTACCTGCGGGGCTCTATAATGTGGTGCAGGGCTTGGGCGATGTGGGCGCAAGCCTCGTGACGGACCCTCGCGTGGACAAAGTCTCGCTTACAGGGTCAGTGCCTACGGGGCGCAAGGTCTATGCTGCTGCTGCTGAGGGCATGAAGCATGTGACCATGGAGCTGGGCGGCAAATCCCCGATGATCGTATTCGAGGATGCCGATATCGAGAATGCTGTTTCGGGCGCCATCCTTGGCAACTTCTACAGCTCCGGTCAGGTGTGTTCCAACGGGACGCGGGTTTTTGTGCATACGGATATCAAGGAGGCGTTTCTGGCGCGTCTGTCCGAGCGTCTGGGCGATGCAGTGATTGGCGATCCAATGGACCCCGACACCAGCTTTGGCCCGATGGTGTCGAAGCGCCAGATGGAGATCGCGCTGGACTATATCGCCAAGGGTGAGGCCGAGGGTGCGCGCCTTGTCTATGGTGGCAAAGCGATTGAGGGCGATGGCTTCTACATGCAGCCCACGATCTTTGCCGACGTGACAGATGATATGGTCATCGCGCGAGAGGAAATTTTCGGCCCCGTTATGGCCGTTCTGGATTTCACCGATGAAGCAGACGTCATGGCGCGGGCCAATGACACCGAGTTCGGGCTGGCCGCGGGCGTGTTTACCCGCGATCTCACCCGTGCGCACCGTGTGGCGGCAGGCTTCGAGGCGGGGACCTGCTATATCAACACCTATAATGATGCGCCGGTCGAGGCACCCTTTGGCGGTGTCAAAGCCTCGGGCGTAGGGCGCGAGAACTCCAAGGCGGCGATCGAGCATTATAGCCAGGTCAAATCCGTCTATGTGCGTATGGGCGATGTGGAGGCACCATTCTGATGACCGATATGCCCCAAGCGCCCGAGCCGCGCACCAGCCGCGTCGATTTCGTCAAATGGATCGCTACTGTGGTCCAGCTTGTTGGGTATGGCCTGACGGGTATGGGGCTCGAGCCGTGGAACATCTTTGCCTTTTTTATAGGCATCGGACTGTGGTTCGCGGTGGGCGTCATGTGGCAGGACCGCGCTATCATGGTGGTCCATGTGGGCGCGTTCGTCTCGCTGCTCGCTGGCTATTTGAGTGCGAACTGATGGAAGCTGATTTTGTAATCGTAGGGGCGGGCAGTGCGGGCTGCGCCATGGCGTATCGTTTGGGCGAGGCGGGTGCATCGGTGCTGGTGATCGAGCACGGCGGCACGGACGCGGGGCCGTTCATCCAGATGCCAGCCGCGCTCAGCTATCCGATGAACATGAAACGCTATGACTGGGGCTATCTGTCCGAGCCCGAGCCGAACCTGAACAACCGCAAACTGGTCTGTCCGAGGGGCAAGGTCATTGGTGGCTCATCCTCGATCAACGGGATGGTCTATGTGCGCGGTCACGCGATGGATTTTGACCACTGGCGTGATCAGGGTGCGGCTGGCTGGGGCTATGCCGATGTGCTGCCCTATTTCAGACGTATGGAGACATGGCGTGACGGCGGTCATGGCGGCGACAGCTATTGGCGCGGTAAAGACGGGCCGCTGCACGTGAGCCGAGGCCCGCGTAAAAATCCGCTGTTCAAGGCCTTTGTCGAGGCAGGCAAGCAGGCGGGATATGAGGCCACCGACGACTATAACGGCGAGAAGCAGGAAGGCTTTGGTCCGATGGAGCAGACGGTGCATGACGGTCGGCGCTGGTCGGCGGCCAATGCCTATCTGCGCCCTGCGCTCAAGCGTGAGAATGTCGAAATCACCCGCGCGCTCGCGCGTCGTGTGGTAATGGAAGAGGGCCGCGCCGTAGGCGTCGAGGTCGAGCGGGGCGGCAAGATCGAGGTGATCCGCGCGCGGCGGGAGGTTCTTCTGGCGGCGTCGTCCATCAACTCGCCCAAAATTCTGATGCTTTCTGGCATTGGTCCTGCAGCACATCTGAAGGAGAACGGGATCGAGGTCGTCGCAGACAGGCCTGGCGTAGGTGGCAATTTGCAAGATCACCTTGAGGTCTACATGCAGATGGCCGCGAGCCAGCCCATCACGCTCTACAAGCATTGGAACCTGGTCTCCAAGGCCGTGATCGGTGCGCAATGGCTCTTCACCAAGACGGGTATGGGGGCGTCAAACCAGTTCGAGAGTGCGGCGTTCATCCGCAGCCGAGCGGGCGTCCCGTACCCCGATATCCAGTACCACTTCTTGCCAATCGCCGTGCGTTATGACGGGCAGGCGGCTGCCGAGGGGCACGGGTTTCAGGCGCATGTCGGCCCGATGCGGTCCAAATCGCGGGGGCGCGTCAGTTTGCGTTCGGGCGATCCTTCGGACAATCCGAAGATTAATTTTAACTATATGTCCCATCCCGAGGATTGGGAGGAGTGGCGCCGCTGTATCCGTTTGACGCGCGAGATTTTCGCGCAGGACGCGTTCAAGCCCTTCGTCAAAAACGAAATCCAACCCGGTGCTGATGTCCAATCCGACGACGAGATTGACGCATTCGTGCGCGAGCATGCCGAGAGTGCGTATCACCCTTGCGGCACATGCAAAATGGGCAGCGAACAGGACAAAGACGCCGTGGTGGATGCACAGGGCAGGGTGATCGGTGTGCAGGGACTGCGGGTTGTGGACAGCTCGATCTTTCCGCGCATCACCAATGGCAACCTCAATGGCCCCTCGATCATGGTGGGAGAAAAGATGGCGGATCATGTCTTGGGCAAAGAGCCGCTCGCCCCTTCGAATGACGTGCCTTGGGTACATCCCGAATGGGAGAAAGCGCAGCGCTAATGGTTAATAATATGGGGTGAGCATGAGGATGTGTTAACTATTTGTTAACCTTTGAGCCAACTTGCGATAGTGTTGGGGCATGTACCGCTCCATCACACGCCCCATGTATCAATCAAAGCACCTTTCTCTCCGCTCGGGGCGTATCATGCTGTGCATTGCCATCGGCATTGCAGCCCTTGCGCTTTTTTCGACCACGGCGCCTGCCAATCAGAGCAGTGGATCGGTGACGGGCAAAATTCGTGTCATTGATGGTGATAGCTTCGAGGTGGCGGGCGTCAAAATCCGCCTGCATGCGATTGATGCGCCCGAGACGGATCAGATTTGCCAGACGGAACAGGGGCGTGATTGGGCATGTGGAGGATGGATCACTAAAGTGGTCAGCGACCGATATTCTGGAGCCTCGGCCAGTTGCGAGGCGCTTGATACCGATAAATACGGCCGCACCGTTGCACGATGTTTTGCGCTGGGCGAGGATGTTGGCGCGTGGCTGGTGCGTGAGGGATTTGCTTTTGCCTATGTGAAGTACGGCGACGATTATGCACAAATCGAGCGGGAGGCGGCAGGGATGGACCGCGGCCTGCACGCGGTGCGGTTGCAGACGCCCGCCCAGCACCGTGCGCAGCGCGCCAAAGGGCGCATTCCGCCCGATGACGCCTGTAAGATCAAAGGCAATATCAGCGCGAATGGCACCCGCATCTTCCACGTTCCCGGTCAGGCGTTTTACGAGCGTACGGGCATCAATACACGCAAGGGGGAGCGGTGGTTCTGCTCTGCCGCTGCTGCACAAGCGGCAGGATGGCGCGCGGCGCGCCGTTAGTCGACGCTGTACGGCAGTACATCGCGGCGATCCGGGTCCACTACGAGGCTGCGCTCCAGCGGCGGAACAGAGCGTTGGTGACAGTCCTTGCGCGTGCAAATACGACATGAAATCCCGATGGGTTCAAAGACTGAGTCCCTGCTGAGATCCAAGCCATCGGCGTATACCAGTTGCGGCGCGTGGCGCACCTCACAGCCCAGCGCTAGCGCGAACCGTCGCATGGGCGCGCCGAATCGTCCCGCAGATTTCGAGATGTCGCGTGCGATCGAGATATAGCGCACCCCATCGGGTGTTTCGGCCAGTTGGCGCAAAAACTGACCTGGTGTCTCGAAGGCGCGGTGCACATTCCACAGCGGGCATGCCCCGCCAAAGCGTGCAAACTGCAGGCGGGTGGCGGAGTGGCGTTTGGTAATCGTCCCCGCCTGATCAACCCGCACAAAGAAGAAGGGCACACCCTTTGCACCGGGTCTTTGCAGGGTGGAGAGGCGGTGCGTGACCTGCTCGATGCTGGCGCCAAAATGTTGGGCCAGCACTTCGAGATCGTGGCGGCAGGCCTGCGCTTGGGCCTGAAACGCGCCATAGGGCAGCAGGGCCGCGCCGGCAAAGTAATTGGCCAACCCGATTTTGGCGATGTCGCGGGCGGCAGGCGAATGGAAGCGTGCGAGGTCCAGCGTGGCCTCTAGCAACGTATTGCTCTGCTCGAGCGCCAGTTGCAGCAGCAGTTGGAATGTCTGCGTCTCGACAGGGGCGCGCGCGGAGATGTGCAGGACCCCGTTTGGACGATCCAGCAGGCGCAGGGCATCCATGTCGCTCAGCGTGATCGTTAGGCCCGCCGCCTCCAGCGCTTGTGTTGCGGCACTGCGGATGTCGGGGCCTGCGCGGGTGGCGAACCGCTCGGCGGCGTGGTCCACAGCGTCGATGTAATTGTCGCAATAGTGAAAAAAATCGCGCACCTCCTCCCACGGGCTTGGCGTGGGGCGCGCATCTTCGCGGCCCAATGCCTCGTCCAGCAGCGCAAGGCGTTCGTGCGCCTGACGGTATCCTTGATGCAAGGCGATAAACGCGCGCGCAAGGCTTGGCGCGTTAGAGGCGGTGAGCCGCACATCGGCGAGCGCGGGCGTCTCATTAGCAAAAAGAGGATCGGCGAGGATTTCCTGCATGTCGCTGGTGAGCCGCTCGGTATCGCCCGCACTCAGCTCGGTGACATCCATCCCGAATTCCGACGCCAGCGCCAGTACAACCGCGGTGGAGACGGGACGGTTGTTGTTCTCCATCTGGTTAAGATAGGGGAGCGAGACGCCAAGGCGGGCGGCGAACTCCTTTTGCGTGTGTCCGATCTTGAGCCGCTGTTCGCGCAGTTTTGCACCGGCATAGAGCTTTTGCGTGGCCATAGCCTGTCCTTTGCAAAGTTTGCTATGCCAATGTCTAGCTTTGCAAACCCCGCATCACAAGCTGCCCTGTGTGCGCCGCGCGATCACGCGCTCGCGGTGGAGCACGAAGCTGATCGCGGCCAGCCCCAGTACGGCGGTGATCAGCATCATCCACAACAGTGGAAAGGCGCCTGTTTGCGGTGTGAGCAGGACGCCGACCCATGCGCTGAGCAATGCGCCGCCGCCGATCATGATCGCACCACCCAAGCCGGATGCCGTGCCCGCCAGATGTGGCCGCACCGACAGCATACCTGCGTTCGCATTGGGTATCACAAGGCCGTTGCCCAGCCCGACGAGAGTCATCATGCCGAAAAAGCTGATGGGCGAGCCAAAGCCTGCCTCGAATATCAGCAGCGAGATCGTGCCGCCCACTGCATTGGCCACGCAGCCCCACAGCACCATCTGGTTCACGCCATGGCGCACCGCGTAGCGGCCTGTGAGGAAGTTGCCGACGAAATACCCCACCGCAGGGGCGCCGAAGAAGAACCCGAGCGTGGCGGGCGACATGCCAAACACGACCTGGCCCACAAAGGGCGCGCCGCCGAGATACGCAAAGAACGCGCCCGAACTGAACGTCGCGGCAAGGGCATAGCCCCAGAAGCGAAAGCTGCGGATCACTTCGGGGTATTCGCCAAATTGCGCGGTGAGCGATTTGTCCGAAGGTATCGCCGTCTCGCCCATATCCCCCCACGCAAGCAGCATCGTGGCGGCCCCAAGCACGAACAACGCCCAGAATACGGCTTCCCAGCCGAACCATTCGTCCAGAACGCCACCAATTGCAGGGCTGATCATCGGCACCACAGCCATGCCCATCGTTACATACCCCATAATCGAAGCGGCCTGATCTTGGGCATACATGTCACGCACGGCTGCACGGCTGAGTACCATGGAGGTGGCAATCGCCGCCTGCGCCATGCGGAAGGTCAGGAAAGTCTCGATGTTGGGCGCGTAAATACAGCCCAATGTGGCAACCAGAAACAGGCCCAGCCCCCAGAGAATTACAGGACGCCGCCCGTATTTGTCCGAGATCGGCCCGACAAAAAGCTGCAAAACCGCTGAAAAACCGAGATAAATCGCGACAGACAATTGCATCACTGCGTACTCGGTCTCGAAATGCGCGGCCATGGCAGGCAGGCTGGGCAGGAACATGTTCATCACGCAGGCGGACATACCAGCCAGCAGAATAAGGGTAAGAATATGGGGCGGGGACGTCCGATCGCCGAGTTTTACCGGTTGGAGGTCTTCTCTGATCTGTTGCATTGTTAAAGAGTTAGGCCGCTGCATCAGGATTGTCGATAGCGCGCGTTGCCTAGATTGAGTTAGCTGATTTGCAATTTGCAAATGCCTTTCTGAAAATAATTTGCAAATTTGCCAAATCGCACTTTGTCTCCCCTTCCCGTTCCGCTACATTCGCGCAAATATTCCTTGGGAGGGTCCGCCATGAAAGATATCCTGCAACAGCTCGACGACCGCCGCGATGACGCGCGCCTTGGTGGAGGTCAGAAACGCATCGACGCACAGCACGGTCGCGGCAAGCTAACCGCACGCGAGCGGGTGCATCTGTTGCTCGACGAAGGCTCGTTCGAGGAATTCGACATGTTCGTCACCCACCGTTGCACTGACTTCGGGATGGATGCGCAAAAGCCCGCGGGTGATGGTGTGGTCACAGGCTGGGGGACAATCAACGGGCGCCTCGTCTATGTGTTCTCGCAGGATTTCACCGTTCTGGGCGGGTCGGTTTCTGCGACCCACGCCAAGAAGATCTGCAAGATCATGGACATGGCCGTACAAAATGGTGCGCCGATCATCGGCATCAACGATTCAGGCGGCGCGCGCATTCAGGAAGGCGTGGACAGCCTTGCAGGCTATGGCGATGTCTTCCAGCGCAACATCGAAGCTTCTGGCGTGGTGCCGCAGATTAGCGTGATTATGGGCCCATGTGCGGGCGGCGCGGTTTATTCCCCCGCGATGACCGACTTTATCTTTATGGTCAAAGACAGCTCTTACATGTTTGTGACTGGCCCTGACGTGGTCAAGACAGTGACAAACGAGCAGGTCACAGCCGAAGAACTGGGCGGGGCCACGACACACACGCGCAAATCCTCCGTCGCGGATGCGGCGTTTGAGAATGACGTTGAGGCGCTGGCTGAAGTACGTCGCTTGGTCGATTTCCTGCCCTCCAACAACCGCGAAAAGCCCCCAGTGCGCCCCTTCTTTGATGAGCCTGACCGCATCGAGCCATCGCTGGATACGCTGGTACCTGAAAACGCCAATACGCCCTATGACATGAAGGAATTGATCCTCAAGCTGGCGGATGAGGGTGATTTCTACGAGATTCAGGAAGAATTCGCCAAGAATATCATTACAGGGTTCATCCGCATCGAAGGCCGCACCGTCGGCGTGGTCGCCAACCAGCCAATGGTGCTGGCGGGGGTTCTGGATATCGACAGCGCCCGTAAGGCCGCACGCTTTGTGCGTTTCTGCGATGCGTTTGAAATCCCGATCCTCTCACTTGTCGATGTACCTGGCTTCCTGCCCGGTGTGACGCAGGAATACGGCGGCGTGATCAAACATGGCGCGAAACTGCTTTATGCATACGGCGAGGCCACAGTGCCCATGGTTACTGTCATCACCCGCAAAGCATACGGTGGTGCCTATGTTGTGATGTCCTCCAAGCACCTGAAATCCGATTTTAACTACGCATGGCCCACTTCCGAGATTGCGGTCATGGGGGCCAAGGGTGCAACGGAGATCATCCACCGCGCCGACCTGAATGATCCCGAAAAGATTGCCCAGCACGCTGCCGACTACGAGGACCGCTTTGCCAACCCCTTCGTCGCCGCCGAACGCGGGTTTATCGACGAGGTGATCCAGCCGCACAGCACGCGCAAGCGGATTGCACGCGCCTTTGCGTCACTGCGCAATAAGTCGGTGCAAAAGCCATGGAAAAAGCACGACAATATTCCGCTGTAAGGATGGAATGTTTTTCTGTGATCTATGTTGCTCCCAACAGGGGGGCGGGAACCGTCGCAGACGGTGCGTTGTTGTCTCTTAAAGGAGACAATGATGACAAAAGATCACGGAAATTCGATCAAGGACGACTCTACCTACGAGGCGCTTCGCGAGGATGGCGCATCGAAGCAAAAGGCAGCGGCCATCGCCAATGCGCAGGCCAACGACGACCAGGAGCCGTCCAAAAAGGGTGGCAAGCAGCCTCCCTACGAAGAGTGGACCAAAGATGCTCTGTACGACCGTGCACAAGAGCTGGATATCGACGGGCGTTCGGACATGACGAAGGCGGAGTTGATAGAAGCGTTGCGCAACTCTTAGCCGTGCGTCGCTGGCAGGGGGCGCTCGCATGAGGATGCTTGCCGCCCTTCTGCTCATCGGCAGCCCTCTCTCCGCGGCCGAGGTCCCCTCGGGCCAAGAGGTGGAGCTTCACGAGGTTTTGGTGGACGCTCAAGACACGGCGACCTATCTGCGCTTTCGCTTTCTCGCGCCGCAAATCGCGGCAGGACCGACCAAGATCGACTTCGGTGTGGCAGGGACTGATATGATGCATTTGTGCAATTCGCTCGCACTGCCCTATGTCGCGGAATACGCGCTGAAAGGGGACAGGATAGTGATCTCTTTCATGGACCGCATCACGGAGTTTGGCGTGCCAGACCCCGATGCGACACAATATTTTGAGCAGTTTCGCGCCGAAAGCGGCGTCTGCATGTGGGACGAATTTTGATGCATACACAATATCTTGCGGCAGGACCCTCATGTAACCGCGTTTTTGCGGCTAATGCGTCACAGAATTTGCCCACAGATTTATCCACATATTCACACACCTGTCACTCAGGTAAGATAGGAGCGGGGTGCGCATATGCGCAGCCCGTATCCATTGCGGGAAAAATGGCAGGTTTCAACAACCGGTCCCGTACAACAAGTGACAGGAGAAATAGATGTCAAAGAACATCAAGCTTTTGGCAACACTCGGACTTATCGTCCTCGTTGCTGCCTGTGCGCGCGAGCAGCAGGTCGAAGAGTTTGTTGTGGTCGATCCAGAGCCGATCAGCCACGAGCCCACGTACACGGGCAAATACAAATAAACCAATGACAGGGTGGGCGTCCGCGCCCACTCTGACCCTCACCGCGGAGGGCGCAGCATGGCACTAGATTACATGCTCAAACACCGCGGCTTCCCGGGACGTCTTGCGGGCACGGATTTCCAATTTACCCTGCGCCGCGCCAATCCCAAAGGTGCGACGGAGATCACCCGCCGCGAACGCCGCCATGACCGCCGCGCGCCGGACCGCCGCGCGGATGAGGCGTTTTTCAAAGCACTTTGGGAATATTTTGGCGAGGAGCCTTTCGAGCGCGGAAATCTGGATGCAGGCCGTTTGTCGTGGTTCTTTGGCCGCGAAGTTATACCCGCCACAGACCCGTTTGATCCCGCCGATTATGAAGCCATGTTGCAGATTGATTTGCGCATCGCGCGCCAGACCTTCCCCGAAGTTGTCGGGGAGTGATCGGCATGATGTCGCGCAATGCAAACAAATTTGAGCAAGGCTTGGCCGATAAATCGAGCGCCACGATACGCCGCTTGGACTCAGATCACATCCGTTTCAATGTGACGCAGGCGTTGCGCGCAAGTTCCACCATCGCGCAGCGTCTACCTCAGAACAACGACCCTTCCTTTGACGGGCAGCTGGCAAGTCCCTCCGCCTTGCTGCCCGTCACTTTTGGTTCTGCGCCGTCACCTGTTTACTACGCGCTCCGTGCGCATCCCCCCCATACCGCACCATATGTTTCGCACCGGCACTGCGCCGATGCGGGCCGTTTCGCGTGCGATTTCAACACCAGTTCAAATAAGGGCCCCGCATATGTTCAATAAGATACTCATCGCCAACCGAGGCGAGATTGCCTGTCGCGTCATGAAAACGGCCAAGAAAATGGGCATCCAGACCGTGGCGGTCTATTCGGACGCGGACAAACAGGCGCTGCATGTACAGATGGCCGACGAGGCCGTGCACATCGGCCCGCCCCCTGCCAACCAGTCCTACATCGTCATCGACAAGGTGATGGAGGCGATCAAGTCCTCGGGCGCGCAGGCCGTGCATCCGGGCTATGGCTTTCTCTCCGAAAACTCGAAATTCGCCGAAGCGCTGGCTGAAGCAGGCGTGGCGTTTGTAGGGCCGCCTGTAGGTGCCATCGAAAAGATGGGCGACAAAATCACTTCCAAGAAGATCGCCAAGGAAGCGGGCGTCAGCACAGTGCCTGGTTATATGGGGATCATCGAGGACGCGGATGAGGCGGTGAAGATCTCCTCCGAGATCGGTTATCCTGTCATGCTCAAAGCCACCGCAGGCGGCGGCGGCAAGGGTATGCGCATCGCGTGGAACGACGAGGAAGCGCGCGAGGGTTTCCAGTCAAGCCGCAACGAAGCGGCCAATTCATTCGGTGACGACCGTATCTTCATCGAGAAATTCGTAACCAACCCACGCCACATTGAAATTCAGGTGCTTTGCGATGCGCATGGCAACGGTATTTACCTCAACGAGCGTGAATGCTCGATCCAGCGCCGCAACCAGAAAGTTGTCGAAGAAGCACCCAGCCCGTTCTTGGATGAGGCCACGCGCAAAGCCATGGGTGAGCAGTCTGTCGCACTGGCCCAAGCCGTTGGCTATACCTCCGCAGGCACTGTCGAATTCATCGTGGACGGGGACAAAAATTTCTACTTCCTCGAGATGAACACGCGTTTGCAGGTGGAGCACCCGATCACCGAGATGATCACAGGCGTCGACCTCGTGGAGCAGATGATCCGTGTCGCCAATGGTGAGGCGCTGACGATCAAACAGGAAGACGTACAGATCAACGGCTGGGCCATCGAGAACCGTCTTTACGCCGAAGATCCCTATCGCGGCTTCCTGCCTTCGATTGGCCGTTTGACCCGCTACCGCCCACCAGCCGAGATTGCAGCGGGACCGCTTCTGGATAATGACAAGTGGCACGGCGAGGCACCCACCGGAACCACCGCGGTGCGCAATGATACTGGCGTCTATGAAGGCGGCGAGATCAGCATGTATTACGATCCGATGATCGCCAAGCTCTGTACATGGGCGCCCACCCGCGAGGAGGCCGTTGAGGCCATGCGCGTGGCGCTCGACAGCTTCGAAGTCGAAGGCATCGGTCACAACCTGCCGTTCCTCAGTGCCGTAATGGATCATCCGATCTTTGTTGCGGGTGAGATGACGACTGCGTTTATCGAGAACGAGTACCCCGAAGGGTTTGAGGGCGTAACACTGCCAGAGGCTGAATTGAAGCGCATCGCCGCCGCCACTGCCGCCATGCACCGCGTGGCCGAGATCCGCCGCGCGCGCGTATCGGGCCGCATGGACAACCACGAGCGCAAGGTCGGCACCGACTGGAATGTCGCCCTGCAGGACCACAGCTTTGATGTGACAATCACGGCGGATAAGGACGGCGCTTCGGTGACCTTCGAGGGCGGCGACGTCCTGCGCGTCTCTGGTGACTGGACCCCAGGGGACCAGCTTGCCTCCATGACCGTGAATGATGCGCCGCTGATCCTCAAGGTCGGCAAAGTCTCGGGCGGTTTCCGCATCCGTACACGCGGCGCAGATATAAAAGTCCACGTGCGCACGCCGCTTCAGGCCGAAATGGCGCGTAAGATGCCCGTGAAGGTACCGCCAGACACATCCAAGCTGCTGCTCTGCCCGATGCCAGGTCTGATCGTTAAGCTCGATGTTGAAGTCGGCGATGAGGTTCAGGAGGGCCAAGCGCTCTGCACCATCGAGGCGATGAAGATGGAAAATATCCTGCGCGCCGAGAAGAAAGGCACCGTGACCAAGATCAACGCAGGCGCAGGCGATAGCCTTGCCGTGGATGACGTAATCATGGAGTTTGAGTGAGCCCCGAGCTCCTCATATTAACAAGTAGGGGCGTTAGCGCCCCTGCACGCTACTCCGCTGCGGCCTCTTTCGCCTCGCGGATTTCGCGTTGGCGCATGGGCATCTTATCTATGCTGCGGGTGATTTCGCGCACGCTCCACGGGAAGGGCTTGCGTAGTTTGATGTTGCCATCCTTGCCCACCAGCGTGAGCATGAAGCCACGGGGGCGCATTTTAAGGCGGATGTCGCTGCGCGCGTCTGGATCGGTATCCACGATGACGACAACGTCGCGCTCTGTCAGGTCCTCGGCACCGTTTGCCAACCGCTCGATCTGTTCGATAAACGCAGGATCATCCAAGCTGTCGGCAAAGACGACAACGGGGCGTTGTTTCCACTTAAATTCGCTCAAATCCGTATCAACGGCATTGCGAACCACCAGCGGAAAGTCGGGCGAAAACAGGGTTTGGGCCTGCGCGCCAGCCGCTAAAAAAGTAACAATTACAGCACCGAACAACGATTTCATAAGCTCTCCCTCTATGCCTAATATAGGGGGTGTCTTGTCGATTGCGACGCCAGATCGCGCCATTTTTAGCATTAAGTCCGCCGCAAGGGGTTTTGTCGCATGAGTGTGGCAGTTTCCCTTCCCCGGCTGCGATGTGCAGCCTCTTGGCGTAAAGGCATTGATCGGCTTATGGACATTATTCTGCATGTGGGGTGCCACCGCACCGGCTCAACCAGTTTTCAGCACTATGTGCGCGGAAACCGTGCACATTTGATGGCGCAGGGCACCGCCCTTTGGGAGCCGCATCAGCTGCGCAAGGGTGTGTTTGACGGGCTTTTCGCCAAGCCGCGGATGCGCAACGGACGCAACCTGCAACGTCGTGCGATGGGTCGTGTGCGCCTTCATGCCGCACAGGCGCGGCGCGCAGGGGCGCAGCAATTGCTGGTAACAGAAGAAAACATGATCGGCGCGCCGCGTGCATGCCTGCGCGCCGCCACGCTGTACCCCGCGATCGGGGAGCGTATGGCAAGACTTGATGCCGCATTCGAGGGGACGATTGCCCGCGTGGTCATGGTGATCCGTTCGCAGGAATTATGGTGGTCCTCGATCGCTGCTTACGGGGTTGGGCGGGGGCATCCGATGCCTGATGCCGCGCGGCTTGCAGCGCTTGCGGATGCGCCGCGTACATGGCGTGATGTGATCACTGATATGGCCTGCGCTTTGCCCGACACCCAGATCAAAGTGCTCCCGTTCGAGCAATTTGCGGGGCGATCGGACAAGGTGCTGGAGGAAGCAACGGACCATCCCGCGCCGTTGACGCACGCGGAAAGCTGGCTCAACCGCTCACCCAATCTCGGGATGTTGCGCGACAAGATGGCAGAGAACGGCATGCCTGCCGGCGATTTGCCCGACCATCTCGCGCGTGGCGAGGGACGGTGGAAACCGTTTACGCCAGCGCAATCGGCAGCGCTTCGCGAAGCCTACGCCGACGATATGATGTGGCTCACCGCTGGTGCGGACGGGCTTGCAACACTGACAGAGGATCGCTCCCGCACAAGAGCAGGCCCAAGCCTGCCAGCGGGCGCACTGACAAAAGGACAGTCAAATGACCAACAAACCGACCCCCGGCTCCAAGGACGACTGGCGCAAACTGGCTGAGAGCGAGCTGCGCGGCCGCCCACTGGATGATCTTACGTGGAACACGCTGGAGGGGCTGGATGTGGCCCCGCTTTACACGGCCGAAGATTTGGTCGGTGTGGACCATTTGGGCGGCATCCCGGGGCAGGCGCCCTATACTCGCGGCGTAAAGGCCACGATGTACGCAGGCCGCCCGTGGACCATCCGCCAATACGCGGGCTTCTCAACGGCTGAGGAATCCAACGCCTTCTATCGCCGCGCGCTCGATGCGGGGCAGCAGGGTGTTTCCGTAGCCTTCGATCTGGCCACCCACCGTGGCTACGACAGTGACCACCCCCGTGTCGAAGGGGATGTGGGTAAAGCAGGCGTAGCGATTGACAGCGTCGAGGACATGAAAATCCTTTTCGACGGTATCCCGCTGGATAAAGTCAGCGTTTCCATGACCATGAACGGCGCCGTTATCCCGATCCTCGCCAATTTTATCGTTGCAGGCGAAGAGCAGGGGCACAGCCGTTCCGTTCTCGCAGGCACCATCCAGAACGACATTCTCAAAGAATTCATGGTGCGCAACACCTACATCTACCCGCCAGAGCCTTCGATGAAGATCATCGCGGATATTATCGAATATACCGCCAACGAAATGCCGAAATTCAATTCCATTTCGATCTCGGGCTATCACATGCAGGAAGCTGGCGCGAACCTCGTGCAAGAGCTGGCCTTTACCCTCGCCGATGGACGCGAATACGTGCGCACAGCAATCGCTGCGGGCATGGACGTGGATAAATTCGCCCCGCGCCTAAGCTTTTTCTTCTGCATCGGCATGAACTTTTTCATGGAGGCGGCCAAGCTGCGCGCAGCACGTCTGCTCTGGTCCCGCATCATGGCGGAGTTCGAGCCGAAGAACCCCAAGTCCTCCATGCTGCGCACCCATTGCCAAACCAGTGGCGTCAGCCTGCAAGAGCAGGATCCCTATAACAACGTGATCCGCACCGCTTATGAGGCGATGTCAGCGGTCCTTGGCGGTACCCAATCGCTGCACACCAACGCGCTGGATGAGGCGATTGCTCTGCCTACCGAAAACTCCAGCCGCATCGCGCGCAACACGCAGCTGATCCTTCAGGAAGAAACGGGCGTCACCAATGTCGTCGACCCACTCGCGGGCAGCTATTATGTCGAAAAGCTGACCCATGATATGGCAGAGGCCGCGTGGAAGCTGATCGAGGAAGTCGAGGAAATGGGCGGCATGACCAAGGCCGTGGCCAGCGGCATGCCGAAACTGCGCATCGAGGAGGCCGCGGCCCAGCGGCAGGCGGGACAAGACCGTGGTACCGATGTGATTGTTGGCGTGAACAAATACCGCCGCGAGAAAGAGGACGAGATCGATATTCTCGACGTCGACAACGTCGCCGTGCGCGACAGCCAGATCAAGCGCCTCGAGAGCATTCGTGCCAGCCGCAACACCGCAGATGTCGAGCACGCGCTGCATGAGCTTACCCGCCGCGCCCGTGAGGGTGGCAACCTGCTGGAAGCCGCCGTTGAAGCCGCCCGCGCCCGCGCCACCGTAGGAGAGATCAGCATGGCCATGGAAGAAGAATTCGGCCGCCACCGTGCGGAAGTCAAAACGCTCGCGGGTGTCTACGGTGCGGCCTATGAAGGCGACGAAGGTTTTGCCGCGATCCAGAAATCAGTAGAGGAATTTGCCGAGGCCGAGGGCCGACGCCCGCGCATGCTGGTGGTCAAAATGGGTCAGGACGGCCACGACCGCGGAGCCAAGGTTATCGCCACTGCCTTTGCCGATATCGGCTTTGACGTGGATGTAGGGCCACTGTTCCAAACACCCGCCGAAGCAGCGCAGGACGCCGTGGACAACGATGTTCACGTCATCGGCATCAGCTCGCAAGCGGCAGGCCACAAGACGCTGGCGCCGCAATTGGTCAAAGCGCTCAAAGATGCGGGCGCCGAGGATATTCTGGTCATTTGTGGCGGCGTCATTCCGCAGCAGGATTACCAATACCTCTATGATGCAGGGGTAAAGGCAATCTTCGGACCGGGCACGAACATCCCCGATGCGGCCCAAGACATCCTGAAACTCATCCGTGCAGCAAACGCATGATCACCTTTGATCATGTCGCGGTGGCGGGGCAGACCCTCGCCGCTGCAACGGCCCACGCGGAGGCTGCGCTCGGTGTCACGCTACAAGAGGGCGGCGAACACGCGGTGTTTCATACCCACAACACACTGTTGGGTCTGGAGGATGGCCTCTATCTGGAGGCGATTGCGATCAATCCTGACGCACCGAAGCCCGAGCGAGCGCGCTGGTTTGATCTGGATAATTTCGCAGGTAAACCACGCCTGACCAACTGGATATGCCGCTGTGACGATCTGGACGCAACGCTGGCCGCACTGCCTGAGGGATTTGGCACGCCTGTCGATCTGCAGCGTGGCGATCTGCGCTGGCGTATGGCGGTGCCGCACTCAGGCGTGTTGCCCTATGACAATTGCGCGCCTGCGCTGATCGAATGGATCGGCGATGCCCATCCCGCGCCGCGTCTGACGCAACAGGGGTGCGCTTTGACAACGCTTGAGGTCCATCACCCGCAGGCTGCTGCCTTGGGCGCCCTGCTTGCCCCCGTGCTCACCGATGCACGCATTAGCTTTCACCCAGGGGCTGCGGCGCTGAAGGCCGCGTTCAAGACACCGAACGGCCCCGCAACCTTGTGCTGATCCGCGCAGCGATCCCTGCGGATGTGCCCGTGATTGCATCACTTTGGAACGCGATGATCCGCGATACCACCGCGACGTTTACCAGCGTTCTCAAGACAGAGGACGATCTGCTTGAACTGCTTGAGGTACGTAGTGACGCTTTTCTGGTGGCGCAGATCGAGGGTACTGTCGCAGGCTTCATCACATGGGGGCCGTTCCGCAATGGTGATGGCTATATCCATACCGCGGAGCACAGCATCATCACTGCGCGCAGCGGGCAAGGCATCGGTAAAGCATTGATGCAGGACGCTCTCGCAAAGGCACATGCGCAGGGCGTTCACACGCTCGTCGCCTGCATCGGCGGCGAAAATCACGCTGCGACAGCCTTTCACCGCAGGTTAGGGTTTGCAATGGCAGGCCAATTGCCACAGGTAGGGCGCAAGTTGGATCGCTGGCATGACCTTATCTTGATGAGCAGGCCCACGTCTTCGTCCTGACAAATGCCCGCGTGCCCGTTAAGGTAGCCCTATGTCAATCTGGACCCGCATAACCGAGGCGATCTCGGCCCTTGCCTCTGGCGAAGGGCTCGCATCGGTATTCGACAAACTACGCAGCGCGCCCGAGCGCTCCGTGGGCTTTACCATCGCTGTCATCGCACTCGGGGCCAAGATGGCGAAGGCAGACGGGCAGGTCACCCGCGACGAGGTCACGGCCTTTCGTGAGGTCTTCCAGATCGCGGATGGGGATGCGGCAGGGGCGGCAAAGGTATTCAATCTTGCGCGCACCGATGTGGCGGGCTTCGACGAGTATGCGCGGCGGATCAAGGGGATGTTTGGCGATGACATGCCTTTGCTCAGCGATCTGATGGAGGGGCTCTTTCACATCGCCATGGCCGACGGCATCTATCACCCCAACGAGAATGCGTTTCTGGAGGAAGTAGCCAAGATTTTCAGTCTCCCCCATGGCGAATTCGAGGCGCTGCGAGCGCGGTTTGTGCCCAACAGCTCGCCCCTGCCGCACAGCGTTCTGGGCATTGCCCCAGATGCCAGTGTCGAGGAGGCGCGCAGCGCTTGGCGCAAGTTGGTGCGCGCCAATCACCCAGATGCGCTGACCGCACGCGGTCTGCCCGAAGAGGCCGTGAAGCTTGCCGAAAAGCGCATGATTGACATCAATCGCGCGTGGGAGACGATCTCGGGGAAGAGCATCTAATGCGGCTGGCTACCTATAACGTCGAATGGTTCGCCAATCTCTTTGATGACGAGGATGAACTGTTGCCCGATGAGGGGTGGTCGGGCCGCTGGAATGTGACCCGCGCGGACCAGATCTCGGCGCTGGGTCAGGTGTTTACAGCCCTTGATGCGGATGCAGTCATGGTGATCGAAGCCCCTGACGCGGGCCGCACCCATAACGGCGAAAAAGCACTCGAGATTTTTGCCGCCCGCTTTGATCTACGCGCACGGCGTGCTGTGTTGGGCTTTGCCAATGACACACGACAGGAGATTGCGCTTCTTTATGATCCCGACGTTCTCACCGTGCACCATGATCCCCAAGGGCAGGCCACGGATGCCGACGGGGCTGGGGGCGCTCCGCGCTTTGACGGTACGCTCCGCATTGATCTCGATATTGATGCGACCGAGGACAAGGTCGTTTTCTCCAAACCGCCGCTTGAGCTGGCGCTGCAAACCGCCTCGGGGTTTGATTTCCGCATGATCGGTGCGCATCTGAAATCGAAGGCGCCGCATGGGGCGCGTGACGACGCGCATGCGCTTCAAATCTCCATCGCCAATCGGCGCAAGCAACTGGCCCAAGCCGTCTGGATGCGCCGTCGCATTGATGCTGTCGTCGGGGCAGGCACGCCGCTGATGGTGATGGGCGATCTTAATGATGGTCCCGGTCTGGACGTTTTCGAAGACCTCTTCGGGCGCTCTTCCGTGGAGGTCATCCTTGGCAATCGAGGCGATTATCCGCTGTTTGACCCCCATGCAGCGCGGGCTTTAGGGCAGCGCATCGGTGCGATGCCGACTACGTCACGCTTCTGGATCAGGCCCGAGAAACGGTTTCTGCAAGCACTGCTGGATTACATCATGGTCTGTCCCGCGCTGCGAGCGAAGAGCCCGTCATGGCGCATCTGGCACCCGCTGGATGATCCAGCCTGCTGGGCTGATCCCGTTTTGCGCGATGCATTGGTGACAGCCTCGGATCATTTCCCCGTAAGCCTTGATATCGATCTGTAAGATTTGGTGATCGGCCTAATTGCCCCTATATTGGGTTTATGAAACAGATCATCACCGCTCCGCTTTTCGCCCTCATGCTTGCCACGCCCGCGCTCGGGCAGGACGAACCCTCCTTGATGGAACGCGGTGCAAAGCAGTTCTTTGAAGGGCTCATGCAGGAAATGGCCCCCGCGCTGGACGAGCTGACGCAGTTGATGGAGGACGCAGGCCCCGCCTTACAGGAGTTCATGGCCGAGATGGGGCCAAAGCTGAGCGCGGTTCTCGAAGAGGTTGAGGATTGGAGCCAGTATGAAGCACCAGAGGTGCAGCCTAATGGTGATATCATCATCCGCCGCAAACCTGACGCACCCGAGCTCACACCAGAAGAAGAAATGCCGCAGATCGAGCTTTAGCCTTTGGTGGCTTTCACAATCGCTTCGGCCCCCAAGGCGGTGGCAAGTGAGGTAAAGCGCGCTTGCGCCACTTCACCAAAGAGCGGCATCATCTCGGCGCTGAGCCGCAGATGCAGTTCCTTCTTCTTCGGGTGCCATCGCATCTCTCCCAGCTCTGCCACCTTATCCATCCAAAGCATCGCGCCAAAGCGCATGGCCTTGCCCAGAATTTCGGCCTCGCTGCTGGACTGTTCATCAAGCATCTCGATGAGATCGCCAAATCGCGGGCTGCGTTTGCTGGAATAGCGGTTCATCAGCGCCAGCCCCACAAATATCCGCTCCGAGTGTTTCAGCCCGCCAAGGTTGGCGCGGGTGGCATTGTCGAAACAGACTTCGGCGCGGTAATCGGGATGCGCACGCCAGCTTACATCGTGCAGCAGGCACGCGGCCTTAACAAGCCGTTTGCGCGGCTCTGGCGCGGATTTATAGAGCGGCAAGATGAAGTTATAGAGCATCTTGCCAAAACCCGGACTGCGCGCATCCTTATCCTCAACAAAGCGGCACGCCTCGATCAGCGGATCACGGTCACGCAGGCGCTGTGGCATTTGCTCGTACAGCATCCCCTCGCGGATACCGTAACTGGAGATAGCGATGTCTTTGGGTTTGAACGTCTTGACCAGACGGCTCAGGACTTCGCAGGCATAGGGCACCAGACTGGCCCGCGCCGAAGACACTCCCGCCTCTGCCCTTAGCTCTTCCATATTGGCGTCATGAATGAATTGGATCGTTTCGCGCACCGATTTGCGGGTCATGCGGTATTCATGCAGCACGTGTAGCGGGTAGCCGCGGCGGATCATGTCGATCCGTGCAATCGCCCGCCACGAGCCGCCCACAAGGAACAAGCGGTCGCGCTGGTCGCCCATCTTTTCGGCAAGCCCCTGCATCGTCTCCTTGATATGGGCATTACGCGCCTTGGCACCGCCCTTGATATCGCGCAGCTTTAGCGGCCCGAGCGAGGAGGTCACCCGTTTGCCCACGCGCCCGCCGCTGATCTCGGCCAGCTCAAGCGAGGAGCCCCCGATGTCACAGACCAGACCATAAGCGCCGGGCCAGCCCAAAAGCACCCCTTGCGCCGAAAGGCGCGCCTCTTCTTTACCGTCGATGACCCAGATTTTGATGCCTGTTTGGGCGCGAACCTCATCGCAGAAGTCGCGTCCGTCCGTGGCATCGCGCACGGCGGCCGTGGCCACGGCGGTCAGCTCCGACAGGCCCATCCCCTCCGCCAGCTTGGCAAAACGGTGCATCGCGGACAGGGCGCGCACGCGGCCCTCGGGCGACAGATGGCCTGTGTCGGCCATGCCAGCGCCCAAGGCGCACATAATTTTCTCGTTGTAGAAATACGCAGGACTGCGTGCAGCCCCGTCAAACACCACCATCCGGACGGAGTTGGAACCTACATCGACCACACCCACACGCCGCAGCGCCCGAGCGCCCGGATCTTGGAAGAGGGGTTTGCCAAATAGCCCCAGATCGGCCACGCCGGTTTCGGGAACGGAGGGGGACGTGGTCTTGGATTCAGGCATGCGCGCTCCGCTCGGTGGGGCGAAAAGTTGTGGCAGGTTCGCCCATCAACCCTTCTGCGTCAATCGCTAACAGTCTTGGCTGCCGCAGGATCAATCCTTGGTGTGGGTCAGCTTGGGCACATCCGATGCCCCCGCCGATCCGCGCCCCGACAACGACGGATTTTCCATAAAGAAGCGGTGACAGTTAAAGGCAAACTCTCCCTCAGGGAGAGGCGGGCGGGTAAAGCTGCCGTCAGGAGCCATGACCCAGCTCTGCGCGATGTCGGCCAGATTCGCGGCCATGATCTGGCTGGTGATCTGGGCTTTGACGGTGGCGTTGTTGATCTCGACCAAAGTCTCGACACGGCGGTTGAGGTTGCGGCCCATCCAATCGGCACTCGAGATAAACACACGCGCCTTTTTGTGTGGCAAGCCGTAGCCATTGCCGAAACACACGATGCGGCTGTGCTCAAGGAAGCGGCCCACGATGGATTTCACGCGGATGTTCTCCGACAGCCCCTTGATGCCGGGGCGCAGCGCGCAAATGCCGCGGATAACAAGGCTGATCTGCACGCCCGCATTCGAGGCCGCATAAAGCGCGTCGATGACCTCGTCGTCCACAAGGCTGTTCATTTTGGCCCAGATCACGGCGGGCTTGCCTGCCTGTGCATGTGCGGCCTCTGCGGCAATCATCTCCAGCAGGCGCGGCTTGAGCGTGGTCGGCGAAATAGCGAGATTGTCCAGATGCGCAGGCTGCGCATATCCCGACAAATAGTTGAACACTTTGGTCGCATCGCGCCCCAGTGATTTGTCGCAAGTAAACAGGCTGAGGTCCGTATACACCCGCGCCGTGATGGGGTGGTAGTTGCCTGTGCCATAATGGGTGTAGGTCACCAGCTCACTGCCCTCGCGGCGCACGACGGTGCTGATTTTGGCGTGTGTTTTCAGGTCGATGAAACCGTAGACCACATGCGCTCCCGCCCGTTCCAGCCGCCGCGACTGGCGGATATTGGCAGCCTCGTCAAAGCGGGCTTTGAGCTCCACAAGCGCAGTGACGGACTTGCCGTCCTCCGCCGCCTCGCACAGCGCCTCGACAATCGGGCTGTCGCGTGAGGTGCGGTAGAGCGTCTGCTTGATCGCCACCACATTGGGATCGCGCGCGGCCTGTTGCAGGAAACGCACCACCATGTCGAACGTCTCATAGGGGTGGTGCAGTAGCATGTCCTTGGAGCGGATAGATTTGAACATATCGCCGTCATGGTCGGTCACACGCTCGGGCACACGCGGCGTGAACTGCGGCCACAGCAGATCAGGGCGGTCGTCCGTCACCAGCCCTGACAAATCGTCGATGCCGATCATGCCGTCAATCTCGATCACATCCTGCGGCTTTGCACCCAACTCGTGCATGATCGTGGCGAGCAGTTTGGGCGGCGCGCCTGCAGAATGGGTCATGCGTACGACTTCGCCACGGCGGCGGCGTTTCAGCGCAACCTCGAATTCGCGGACAAGGTCTTCGGCCTCGTCCTCGACCTCGAGATCGCTGTCGCGCAGCACGCGGAATTCGAAATGCGCCTTGAGGCGGTAGCCCGGGAACAAGTCGGGAATTTTCAGCACAAGCAGCTCTTCGAGCGGCAGGTAGCGTTTGCAGCCCTCTTCCGCTGGCAGGGTAACGAAACGGTCAATTTGCGCAGGGATGGGCAGCAGCGCCTGAAGCGGCTTTTTATCCTTGGTCCGCTCCAGCTGGACGGCCAGCGCAAAGCCCGTGTTGGGCAGAAACGGGAAAGGGTGCGCGGGATCAATTGCCAGCGGCGAGAGTACCGCGAACACTTGGGCCAGAAAAATGTCGTCCAGTGCTGCGCGATCTGCGTCTGTCAGATCATCAAGCGTCTCCAGCATGATGTTCTGAGCATCCATCTCGCACAGCAGGTTGGCCAGTATCTCTTGTTGGCGCTGCATCAAGGCACGGGCGTTCTGGTTGATAAGTTGGAGTTGCTCGGCGGGGGTCAGCCCGTCAGCGGCGGGGGTGGTGTTGCCCGCCTGCGCCAACTCGCGCAGACCTGCCACGCGGACGGTATAGAATTCGTCCAGATTGTCAGCGCTGATTGACAGGAACCGCAGCCGCTCCAACAGCGGTACGCGAGGGTTCTCGGCCTCTTCGACGACGCGCCAGTTAAAACCAAGCCAGCTAAGCTCGCGGTTCTGGAAGCGCGCGGGTCCGCTCAGATCGAGATCGGGAAGGTCGGCGGGCGCGTCATAAGGCGCGGTAAGGAAATCAGCATCAGACATAGGACTGTATATATACCAGAACTATAACAGGAATAAGACGTGTCGCGCAGTTTTCGTCGTTAGCTTTTGGCGCTGTCCATTACTTGTGCAGCCAGCGCGCGGGTAATGGGCCGTTTACGTGCGATGCTTTCGCGGTCGAGCGCGCGCACGATGCGGTTGGCCGCCGCAAACGAACGGTCCATGCGCTTGAGCAGATAGGGAATCAGATCAGGGGGCGGCATCAACTGGCGGTCTGCCAGCAGCTTGACCAGTACCGCCGACAAAAGCGCATCATCGGGCGCATCAATCGTAGCCTCCAGCGCCCCGCGCAAGCGGCTCACCAGATCGGGAAGCGTCAGACCCCAATGGGCGACATTGCCCGTCCCCGTAAGCAGCAGGGTATGGCCCTCGGCCAACACCATATTGTGCAGATGGAACAGAGCGGTCTGCGCCTCCGGCATGTCTGCGATCGCGTGCACATCCTCAACAGCGATATGGGTGCGCGCCAGTTTAGGCACATCATCCTCGGACAGATCGCGGGCTGCTATGATCTGTGCACCTGCCGCGTCAGCCCAGACATGGGTGAGGTGGGTCTTGCCGGCGCCTTCTGGTCCGCTGAGCACCATTTTGGCGCCGCTCCAGTTGCGCCAGTTCTCGATCATTGCCACGGCCATAGCGTTGCTATGGGCGACCAGAAAATCATCCCGTCCCCGCGCCGTGCGCACGGGCAGGTCAAAGCCGAGCTGCGTTGCCATTACTCTGCCTCGTCGCCAGTCGGGGCGGCGCTTTCGGTGCCGCGGTAGAGCAGGCTGTGCTGGTACTTCTCAACCGCAAAACGCGCCACAACGCCCAAAGCGGCGGCCACAGGCACAGCCACCAACATGCCGACAAAGCCGAACAGTGTGCCGAACACCGATAGGGCAAGGATCAACCATACAGGGTGCAGCCCGACCGAATCGCCTACAAGTTTGGGTGTGAGGACATTGCCTTCGATGACCTGACCGATCACGAAAATACCGCCCACCATTCCAATGGAGACCCAGTCGCCCCAGAACTGGAACAGCGCCAGACCAATCGCCAACGCCCCGCCAATCAGCGCTCCTAGATAAGGGATAAACGTGACCAGCCCCGCAACAAACCCGACCACAAGGCCGAACTGCAATCCGACCAGCATCAGCGCAATCGCGTAATAGGTGCCGAGGATTACACAGACGGTGCCCATGCCACGGATAAACGAGGCCAGCGTGCGGTCAATGTCGCGGGCCAGCCGGCGCACGACGGGCGCGTGGTCGCGCGGCAAAAGCGCGTCTACCTGCGCAATCATTCGGTCCCAATCAAGCAGCATGTAAACGGCCACGACGGGTACGATCACAAAGAGCATGATGACGTTGATAATCCCCGCAGCCGAGCTGAGTGCGGTATTCAAAAGCTCGCCCCCGCGTTCCTGCACCACAGTGCCCAGCGAGGTGATCGAGGTTTGCAGCGTGGAACCTTCCTCGAGGATCGAGGGGAAACGCTCCGTCACGACAGCGCCAAGGCGGCGGGTCAGATCGGGCGCGATCTCGAACAGGTTTACCGCCTGCGAAACGAGCGTCGGGACAACCAGCAGCGCCATGATGATGAACACCAGGATGGCGATAACTGTGATCGTCGCGGTTGACAGGGCACGGCTCAGGCCCATCCGCTCAAGGCGGTCTGCAACAGGATCGAGGAAGTAGGCAATCGCACTGCCCAGCACAAAAGGCAGCAGAACATCACCCATGAACCAAAGGATGGCCAACATGGCCACGGCGGCCACGCCCCAATAGGTCAACTGGTCTTTGATCGGCAATGCCATGGTGCGTGCTCCTGAGTGTCAGAAAACACATCGCCCATGCCCTTGGGTTTTTCAAGGGTTGCGGGCGTTATCGGCAAACAAACGGCCCCGCGTCGCGAAGCGGGGCCGCGTGGCAAATCGGGCTCGGACGACCGACTTAGTGGCAGGCAGGGCGGGTGCCGGGCAGCAGGACCTTGTCGATCACATGGATCACGCCGTTATCGGCCATGATATTTGCGATCACGACATTGGCGGAGTTGCCCGTCCCATCCGCAATGCTGACACCTGATGCGCCCTTGGTGATGCAGATCCGCTCTGAGGCGAGGATCGGCTTGAAATAGTTGGAGCCTGCGGGAATGGCCTCGGCGGTCAGTTTGCGGTCATCTACGTGGTAGAGCAAGACATCTGTAAGCTGGCCTTTGTTCTCGGGTTTGAGCAGTGTCTCAACCGTGCCTTCGGGCAGGGCGGCAAAGGCATCATTCACAGGTGCGAACACGGTAAATGGACCTGGTCCCTGAAGCGTCTCGGCCAGACCCGCAGCTGACACCGCAGCTACAAGTGTGGAGAAACGCGCATCAGCGGAGGCGATTTCGACAATGTTGTCGGCAGAGGCGGTGGACGCAGCCCCGAGCGTTGCGGCGAGTGCAGCGGCAGCAAATGTCATCTTCTTCATCTCGAATTCCTTACAGTTTTACCCCATGCACCATGCATGTTGCAGGCTGTACGCGTCTGCTCACGCAGAAGTTCAATGACGTTTGATAACGTTTAGTTTGTTTGTTTTAGGAGATTTGAGCGCTAAGCAGGCTTTTCGATTTATCGGTCGAGCTGATCTCCGGGAGCCCCAATTTGGCCATTTGACTGTGATTAGTGCAGACCTATTCACTTGACGGTTTGCGGGATACGCGCAGATTGAACGCAGTCAAATCAGGAGAATTGCATGCGCACCCCCTTCGATACCGAACTTCAATCCCGCCTCATGCGCTATGCCGCGATCGACAGCCAATCCGATGAGAGCAGCACCAGCCAGCCTTCGACAGCCTGCCAGCTCGACATGAGCCGCCTGCTTGTGGAGGAGCTTGAAGATATGGGTGCAAAAGATGTGCGCCTCACCGAGTATGGTGTGGTGTTGGCGACGGTACCTGCCACTGTCGAAGGACCTGTGATTGGTTTGTGCGCACATGTGGATACAGCGCCGCAATTCAATGCCACGGGAGTCAAACCTCGTGTGATCCAAGGGTATAATGGCGGGGATATCTCGTTTCCGGATGCGCCCGATCTGCGTTTAGGGCCTGATATCTCGGCGCATCTTAAGGATTGTGTGGGCCATGACCTGATCACAGCCTCTGGTACAACGCTGCTGGGCGGAGATGACAAAGCAGGGGTTGCGATCATTATGACTGCGGCACGGTATCTGCTGGAGCATCCTGAATTCCCGCATGGTGAGTTGCGCCTTGCATTCACCCCCGACGAAGAGATTGGCCGCGGCGTTGATCCGCGTTTGCCAGACGACATGGCCTGCGATTTTGCCTATACTTTTGACGGATCCAAACCCGGTGAGGTGGAGCATGAGACCTTTTCCGCAGACCGCGGCATTGTGACAGTCAAAGGTGTCTCCATCCATCCCGGCTGGGCCAAGAACAAGCTGGTCAACGCCATGCATCTGGCCGCCCGCATCATCGAGACACTGCCGCAAAAGAACATGACCCCCGAGACGACTAGCGGCACCCAGGGCTTTATCCACGCGACCGACATCAGCGGTGATGCAGCTGAAGTGCGCATGGGTTTTATCCTGCGTGATTTCGAGCGCGAAGGGCTGGAGAAACAGGGTGAAATTCTGCGCGCTGTGTGTGAACTGGTGGGCTTGTCAGAGCCGCGTGCCGAAATCATATGCGAGATCACGCCGCAGTACCGCAACATGCGCTATTGGCTGGAGAAAGACATGACGCCTGTGCATCTGGCACATGCCGCCGTGCGCGATGCGGGGCTCGAGGTTGTGTCGGTGCCTATTCGCGGCGGCACAGATGGCTCGCGCTTGACAGAAATGGGATTGCCTTGTCCCAATATTTTTACGGGCATGCAGGAAATACATGGCCCGTTGGAGTGGATATCTGTGCAGGATATGGGGAAATCCGTTCAGGTCGCGCTCAATCTAGTGCAGCGTGCTGTGCGGCAGGCGTCCTAGCGAGGGGCGCTGCCCCTCGTGCTCCCCGGGATATTTTTGACCAAAAGAAAGGGGCGCGGTTGGTGATTGTGTCGGGCGGGGCTTTGGCTTAGGCAAACGGGGAGTTTTGCAAAGGAGCGCCGCCATGCGTTTGAGCCGATATTTCCTGCCCGTTTTGAAAGAGACACCTGCGGAGGCGCAGATCGTCAGCCACCGCTACATGCTGCGTGCCGGCATGATTAAGCAGAACGCGGCGGGGATCTATTCGTGGTTGCCGCTGGGGTTCAAAGTGCTGCGCAAGCTCGAGAATATTGTGCATGAAGAGCAGATGCGCGCGGGCCATGTGCCGATGCTGATGCCGACGTTGCAGTCGGCGGATTTGTGGCGCGAGAGCGGTCGCTATGATGATTACGGCGAGGAGATGTTGCGCATCACCGACCGTCAGGGGCGCGACATGCTCTATGGTCCCACCAATGAAGAGCTGGTCACGGATATATTCCGCTCCCATGTCGGGTCGTACAAAGATTTGCCGCTCACCCTTTATCACATCCAGTGGAAGTTTCGCGACGAGATGCGTCCGCGCTTTGGGGTGATGCGCGGGCGTGAATTCTTCATGAAGGATGGTTACAATTTTGACCTGACCAAAGAGGATGCGCTGCATGCATACAACCGTCATTTGGTCAGCTATTTGCGGACCTACGAGCGGATGGGATTGCAGGCGATCCCGATGCGCGCGGACAGTGGCCCGATTGGTGGGGATGACACGCATGAGTTTCTTGTGCTGGCCGAGACGGGCGAATCTGAGGTGTTTTATGACAGCGCCGTGACGGACCTGAAGTTTGGCGACCGCGAGATCGACTATGACAGCCATGCGGCATGTGCCGCTGTGATGGAAGAGTTCACCACCAAATACGCCCGCACCGACGAGACGCATGACGAAGAGCTGTTTAACGCGATCCCCGAGGAGCGCCGCCGCGTGGCGCGGGGCATTGAAGTCGGCCAGATTTTCTACTTCGGGACCAAGTATTCCGAAGCGATGGGAGCCACCGTGCAAGGCCCTGATGGCAAGGTCGTGCCTGTGCATATGGGCAGCCACGGCATCGGGGTGAGCCGTCTGCTCGGCGCGATCATCGAGGCGAGCCATGACGACAAGGGCATCATCTGGCCCGAGGGTGTCACGCCGTTCCATTGCGGAATTGTGAACCTCAAGCAGGGCGACGAGGAGGCCGACGGGGCGTGTCAGGCGCTTTATGACAGCCTGACAGCGCTCGGTCTTGAGCCGCTCTATGACGACCGCAACGAGCGGGCAGGCGGCAAGTTCGCGACCATGGACCTTATTGGTCTGCCATGGCGCATCACCGTAGGGCCACGTGGTCTCAAGAACGGGGTCGTCGAACTCACATCGCGCCGCACGGGCGAGAGCGAGGAAATGCCCCCAGAGCAGGCCGTCGAGCGGATTGCACAGATTTATAAAGGTCTGACCGTGCTCGGCATTTGACCTAAAAGAACGGTGCGGGCTGGACCTCGCACCGTTTTGCGTCATCCTTATGTCCAAGACAGGAGGATTGATATGAAACAGATATTCACCTTTGTAATTGCCGCCGCGATGGCCACCAGTGCCTGTGCGCAGGGCGTTGATCAAGGCCGCAAGAACGCGCCGCAGTTCACCCCTGCATGGTCGAACCAGACGCGCGCCGATGCACAAGATAGCGGCGTTTCGATGCAGATCGACGTGCTGGCCGAGGGGCTGGACACACCTTGGGGCGTCGAGGTGCTGCCTGAGGGTGGATATCTCGTGACCGAGCGGTCGGGCGCTTTGCGTCTGGTGCGCGACGGCCAAGTCAGCGCGCCCATTGACGGCACGCCACAAGTGCTGGCCCAACGGCAGGGTGGCTTGCTGGATGTGGCTTTGGCAGAGGATTTCGCCACCAGCCGCGTGATCTTCCTCACGTATGCCAAGCCGATGGCGGGCGGCATGTCGGCGACAGCGGCAGCACGCGGGGTGCTCAGCGCAGATGGTATTGCGCTGACAGAGCTGCGCGATGTCTTTGTCCAAGACCCGCCTTCACCCAACGCCATGCATTTCGGTTCCCGCGCTGTGCCGCAAGGCGACTTTCTTTTTGTCACCACTGGGGAGCATTTTTCGACACGTGAGCGGGAGTTCTCTCAGGATGTGGACAAGACCTATGGCAAGGTCGTGCGCGTCAATCTTGCGGGCGGTGGGGCAGCAGGCAATCCGTTTGACAACGAGGTTTGGACCCTTGGTCACCGCAATGTGCAGGGCGCGGATATCCGTCCCGCGGATGGCACGCTCTGGACGCTGGAGCATGGCGCGGCTGGCGGGGACGAGCTGAACAAGATTACCGCAGGGGCGAACTATGGTTGGCCTGTCGTGAGCTACGGCGTCAACTATAACGGCTCCTCTATTGGTAGCGGGCAAGCGCGCGGCGAAGGTTTTACCGAGCCGCAATATTACTGGGATCCCGTCATCGCACCGGGTGGTTTCGCCTTTTACGAGGGCGCGATGTTCAAAGGCTGGGAAGGCGATGTGCTGGCCGCCTCGCTCAATCCGGGTGGTCTGGTGCGATTGGTGCTGGAGGGGGACCGTGTCGTGGGTGAAGAGCGGTTTCTGAACGGAGAAATCCGCGTGCGCGACGTGGAGATTGATCGCGACGGCGCGATCCTGATCCTCGACAATACCCAAGGGCGCTTGCTGCGCCTGACACCTGAGTAACCCATGCGCCTGCTGTTGATCTGGGCTGTGGCCGTCGTGTTGAGCGCGGCAACGGCAATGGCGCAAGAGCAGCGGCTCAAGGCGGGCGCGTTGCGCTATGTGTTCGAGCAGTGGATGCAGGATCAAGGCGTGGATGAGGCCAGCTTTGTCACGCTCTTCCGTGGCGTGGAGGTCGGCCGACCGCTTAGTCCCGACCGCACGGTGGAACTGGCCAGCTTGAGCAAGGCAATCACCGCCGTTTGTGTGGCCGAGCTGATCGCAGAAGGTATCTGGAGCCATCAGACCACCGCTGCGCAGGTGTTGGGCAAAGGGCCTCCTGGCCTCACTCTCACGCAACTCGTCACGCACACAGGCAGGGTGGCACCTGATAAAACCCAAGGCATGCGCTGGGTGCTACGCGACATGAATGCACCGCTCATCGAGGAAATCGCCAGCGCCGCCTTGGATCGTAATCTCGGTACACAGGGCAGCTATTTCTACAACAACGAGAATTACGCCATTCTGGGGCAGATGATCGAAAAGGTGCTTGGTGTGTCCTATGCCGCAGCTTGCACACCGCGTGCGCTGGACCCTGCGGGGGTCACGACGGCACAGGCATCTGCCACGATGGGCGGCACGTTGCCATGGGGCGGTTGGGCGATGTCATTGCGCGATTATGCGCGGTTCCAGTATCATTGGTTCGGCCCAGACGGTCCTTACAGCGCAGGATCACCTGCGGCTTTGCGCGTTGATATCGGCGGAGGCGCAGCTTATGGATTGGGAATATTCGAGCGTGCCACACGCCGTGGCCACAATCTGTGGCACTTTGGGTCATGGTGCATGCCGTTCAGGGTGAACGCCGGCACATATGCCGTCATTTGGGAGGGCGAATGGAGCGTGGTTGCATCTTATGACATATGCATCGGTGCGGAAGAACATGCGGCCCTCGATCATGCACTCAGTAAGGTGATTTACGGACAATGATCATGCGCACTCTGACGTTGGCGGGCGGGCTTGCCGGGGCGGTGACCACATCGCAATTTCCCGAATTTTCACAGCAGTACACCCAGCGTCTGGGCGGGGCAGTCGATGCGCTGGGGCAGGTCGTGGCCGATTTCGACGCGTCCGCCGCCGCTTCTGATCTTACCCGCGACGCGGCACTGGTGCAGATGCAAGGCACCCCTTTCCTCGAGCGGCGCCGCGCCGATATGACCCGCTCTATTGCGCGCTACGAGCGGCTGAGCGCTGATCTGGAAGCATTGCAATACCAAGGTCCGTTCATGCGCGCCTACAATGCTGCCCGCCTTACCGACACGGAGATCGCACGCGCCGCATGGAAAGCCTACCAGCCCGCAGTGCCCGTAAATTTCGCAGGGTTGGTCTTCGCGGGGGTAGGGTTCGTGCTTGGTGGTGGCGCAATCAGTGCGCTCGTGGGGCTGCTGCGGGTGCCGTTTCGGCGGCGCCGTGCCTAGGAGCGTGCAAGACAGCCCCTAGCGTCCCTTACAGCCCCTTGACCGCAAGGGCGCAAAGCCCCAATTTGCGCCGAACCCGCTCCAGTTAGGACCCCCATGGCCAGCACCGCCCCCTTTGCCCCGTTCGAGTGGATGATCGCATGGCGCTACCTGCGTGCGCGTCGCGCCGAGGGCGGGGTGAGCACGATGACGTGGATCAGCCTCATCGGGATCACGCTGGCTGTCTTTGCTCTTATCGCCACGCTGGCCGTGCGCGCAGGGTTTCGCGCCGAATTTGTCGATACCATCGTGGGCGCCAACGCCCATGTCACGATCTACGAGATCGGGCAGGTGCAGGCGAATGGTTCTGTAGATCGGGCGATCCGCGATTATGATGCGCTGGCCGCCCAAGTGGCCGAGGCACCGGGCGTGATCCGCGTCGCCCCGCTGGTGCGCGGACAGGTCATGGCCAATTATCTCGGAGAATCCGCAGGGATGGAGGTCTATGGCATCGCACCCGAAGACTTCGCCACCATCCCCCGCGTGGCCAACCCCGAAACAGCCATTGGTGATCTTGAGCGCTTTGGCGAAGGGATCGCCATTGGCTCTGGCATCGCGCGCAGCTTGAATGTGCAAGTCGGCGACCGCATCCGCCTTCTGTCAGCCAACGGCGTGCGCACCCCTATGGGGACCAGCCCGCGGGTGAGCGCGTTTGAAGTGACCTATATCTTTACCGCGGGCCGCTATGACATCGACAAAACCCGCGCTTACCTGCCCATGGCCGAGGCGCAGCCTTTTTTCAATTCCGAGGGCGCCGTACACGAGCTTGAGGTGATGGTAGAAAATGCCGACGACATCGACGACTACGCCACAGGCATTCTGGAGGCAGCAGGCGACCGCGCCTATATCTGGACGTGGAAACAGCAGTTTGCAGGCTTCCTCGACACGCTCGATATCGAGGATAACGTGATGTCGGTGATTATGTCGATCCTTGTGCTGGTGGCGACCATGAACATCATCTCGGGCCTCATCATGTTGGTCAAAAACAAGGGCCGCGACATCGGCATCCTGCGCACTATGGGCCTGTCCGAGGCCTCCATCCTGCGCGTCTTTTTTATCTGTGGCGCGTTTACAGGGATCATCGGCACTGTGCTGGGGGTGATCTTTGGCTGCCTCTTTGTGCTTTATGTGAACCAGATTTTCGGGCTGGTGAACTGGCTTTCGGGTGGCAACGCTTGGGATGCGTCCATCAGGGGCATCTACTTCCTGCCAGCCAAGTTGGAGCTGGGCGATGTCCTCTTCGCCATTAGCTTGTCGCTGGGTCTATCCTTCATCGTCACCATCTTCCCTGCGCGTCGTGCCGCGCGGATGAACCCCGTCGAGGCGCTGCGCTATGAGTGATCCTGTGCTCCGCCTGACAGGCATTTCCAAAGCCTACAATCACGGCAAACCGAATGAGGTGCAGGTCCTGCGCGGTATCGACCTTGAGGTGGGGCGCGGTGAAGTCGTGGCTCTCGTGGCTCCCTCTGGCGCGGGTAAATCGACGCTGCTGCACATCGCTGGCCTGCTCGATACGCCAGATGCAGGCACGGTCGAGATTAATGGCACGGATATGAGCGGCAAGCGCGACAGTGCACGCACCGCTGTGCGCCGCAATGATGTGGGCTTCATCTATCAATTCCACCACCTGCTGCCTGAATTTACGGCGGCCGAGAACATCATCCTGCCCCAGCGCGCGAATGGCACCAGCCATGCCAAGGCCCATTCCCGCGCGATGGAACTTCTGGACCAAGTCGGCGTCGCCCACCGCGCCGCCCACCGCCCTGCCGAACTTTCGGGCGGAGAGCAGCAGCGCGTCGCCTTCTGCCGCGCGCTGGCCAATGCGCCCAAGCTTCTGCTCGCGGATGAGCCGACAGGCAACCTTGACCCCGACACCTCCGAGACAGTCTTTGCCGCGCTCATGGCGCTGGTGCGAGGTACTGGGCTGAGTGCGCTCATCGCCACCCACAACCTCGACCTTGCCGCCCGCATGGACCGCCAGATCAAGCTGGACCAAGGCCAATTGCGCAACGATTAATTCCACCCAACGGAGCCGCCCCAATGCCTCAGATTTCCCTCGACGAGATTGAACAAACCGTCCGACAGGCATTGACCGCCCATGGTGCTGCCCCGTTCGCTGCCGCAGAAGTCGCCCGCGCCGTGCGCAAGGCCGAAAGCGTGGGCAACAAGATCTGTGGCCTCTATTATGTCGAAAGCTACTGCCAGCAGCTTCGCTCTGGCCGCGTGTCAGGCACGGTGACACCACAGGTCAGCACGCCGCGCAGCGGGACCGTGGTGGTTGATGCAGTTTTCGGCTTTGCCCAGCCCGCCTTTGCCCATGGCCTCCCCGTGGCGCTGGACGCGGCGCGCACGAACGGCGTGGCAAGCCTCGCAGTGGCCCACGCCCACACCTGCACGTCATTGGGGTATTTCACCGAACAAATCGCTGCTGCTGGCATGATTGGCGTGGGCTTTACCAATGCCTCTCCCATCGTCGCAGCCCCAGGCGGCAAGACGCGGGCCATCGGTACCAACCCGATCGCCTTTTCCGTGCCTGACGGGCAGGGGGGGATCGCGATGCAGTTCGACCAATCCACAACTACCGTGGCGCTGGGCAAGATCACGATGGCCAAAGCAGCAGGGCAAAGCATCCCCGAAGGCTGGGCGCTTGACGCAAACGGCAACCCGACCACTGACCCTGACGCCGCGATCAAAGGGTCGCTTGTCTCTATGGGCGGCTACAAAGGCTGGGGCTTTGGTCTGATGGCTGAAATCCTCGCCGCGGCCATGACAGGCTCGGCGCTGTCACGCGATGTCAAACCGCTTAAAGCGTCCGAGGGTGCACCGCATGATCTCGGGCAATACTACCTGATCATCGACCCCTCGGCACAATCGGATTTCGGTGAGAAAATCCAGACCCTCGCCGCGCATATCGCTCAAGACGAGGGCGCGCGCATGCCGGGTCAGAACAAGGTGGCGATGGACCCTGTCGACGTCGGCGATGACACTTGGAAACAGATCACAGGGCTTGCCAATGCCTAGGCCTGTTGCGTGATCCACACGCCGACCGCCATGGTCGCAATCCCCGCCGCGCGTGTCAGGCTCACGGGGGAGATTTGCGCGCCGAACAGCCCGTAGTGGTCAATGAGCGCGGCCGAGATCAACTGCCCCAACAGCACAAAGAACACTGCATTTCCGATCCCGAAATGCGGCGCGATGAAGGTAATGCTCAGCAGATAAAACGCGATCAGTAGCCCCGCGAGAAACAGATGTTTCGGGGCGGCCCCCAGCTTGGCAAACCCTTGCGGCCCGACCATGAGCGCCACCACCAAGGAGGTAAGACACGCCACGACAAACATCACCGTGGCCGCCGCCGCAGGCGAGCCGATCCGCCCGCCCAATTGCGCGTTGAGCGCGGCCAGCACAGGGATGCCAACCCCTGCCAGCACCATAATAACTGCATAATGTGCCATAGACGCCCTCATTTCCAACACCGCTTCATGTGCAAATCCGCTCCAGATCAATCCCGTCCCACGGCAGCCCCACATCATGCGCAGGGGTTTGGGGCAGGGCAGCGACAGGCATCACCTGAGACACGAGCGCATGCAGCCGCTTGGTCCGCTCGCCTTGTGGCTGGAGCGCTGTGCAACAGACCATCTCCTCCACGATCGAGCCTTGCTGCTCGAACCCGAAATCGAGGAACTTTCGATCGTCCACGTCGAACAAATAGGGGTCGCTGCTCACCCGATGCTCCCGCGCCGCGCGCAGCGGGGAATAGCCCGTCAGCTTGCGGTTCTGCCACTGCCACACATGCGTCAACTCATGCGCCAGCAGCATCGCGGCAACCAGCCCGATGCGGTCGGGATAGTCGGGCAGGTAGTCGTCGAGATACCAGTCCTTGTCAAACAGCACACGATTATACAGCGCCACCGCAGCGGGTTTGGAGGTCACGATCTTCTCTTCCGTATTGGGCGGAAAGATCAACTCCCGACACGTCGTGCGAGGCCGCGGCTTGCGCCGAAACGTAACCGCCCGCGTCGGCGCCCCGTCATGCAAGCGGACTTTGGAGACGTCGAGCGCAGGGCCATGAATAGTCGCCGCAAACACCCGCTCGGTCGGGGTAAGCGGGCGGGAGGGCGCGCAAGAGGCGAGGAGTAAAACGAGGAGCACGGCGTTACGCATGGGCGTATAAGGGCAAAGGGGCCTTTGATGCGCAAGCAGAAAACTTGGGGGGTGTATCTAAGCGTCTGCCCAATCAATAACGCTTGCGTTCGTTTTACCCGCAATGCAATGGATGGTATCAGTGCGCGCTTAGCGGTATCCCGTCTCAGATTGGGGTGGCCTTTGGTGAAACCACTCTATTCTTCATCTGGTGCAGGCAAGCCCAGAGGTTCCTCAGAAGCTGGAATCTGCTCATATTGCTTTGAGCCGCCACGCGTTATGTCAGCAACTTCTTTCATCCGTTTAGTAAGTGGCTCTACCTTGCGTCCGAATTTGCCAAGGGCATCACCTATATCAACAACTCCCGCAAGCACTGTATCAAGCTTACCTAGTTCTCGATGAACCTCTTTCTCAATGGCCGCAATTCGATTTAAAAGTCTGACTTTGTGCGGCTCATCAAATACCTCAGAAGCAAAAATTATTTTTCGCATATCTGTGCACAACTCATAAACACGTGCTTTGTCTTTTTCTCCTAGGTGGAATCTAGGGATTAGCTCGAAAGTATTTTGATCATGTTCGTTATTTTTTTCGGTAGGATACTGTTTACCGACTTCCAAACTGGCTTTGAGGCGGTTTTTTAACAAGTACATACCGCTATCGCTGGCAGGAGTGCCATTATCAGCTTCTTTAACTAGTGAGACAAAACGCTTAGGAAGACGGTCTGAACAGATATCCACGAGATGAGCGAGCTCATCTATTTCAACTCTCAGTGATTGATAATCATCGCTAAGTTCTTCTATTAATTTAGAAACTCGGATAAGCGCTTTCTCGGTGATCTCACCTTCCCCCTCAAACATCCAACTCCTCCACAAACCGCGCGTTCTCCTGAATGTACTGGAACCGCAGCTCGGGCTTCTTGCCCATCAACCGCTCCACCAGATCGCCGGTCTGTCCTGCCACATCCTCCTGTACGGTGACCCTAATCAACTTGCGCGTCGCAGGGTCCATCGTGGTCTCTTTGAGGTCCTTCGCATCCATCTCGCCCAAACCCTTGAAGCGTTGCAGGTCAATCTTGCCCTTCCCGCCAAGGCCCTTCTCGAGCAGCGCGTCCTTCTCCGCATCGTCAGCCACATAGACCCGCTTGGCCCCCTGCGTCAGACGGTACAAAGGCGGGCAGGCGAGATAGAGATGCCCGTGATCAATCAGCGGGCGCATCTGGGTGTAGAAGAACGTCATCAACAGCGCCGCGATATGCGCGCCATCCACGTCCGCGTCCGTCATGATGATGATCTTGTCATAGCGCAGATCGTCGAGGTTGAATTTCGTCCCCATCCCGACACCCAGCGCCTCGCACAGATCGTTGATCTCGGCGTTGGTGTTGAGCTTGCCTGACGCAGCACCCAGCACGTTTAGGATTTTACCCTTTAGCGGCAGCAGCGCTTGGTTCACGCGGTTGCGCGCGCCCTTGCCAGAGCCGCCAGCGGAATCGCCCTCCACGATAAACAGCTCCGTGCCTGCGCGGTCCTTGGACGTACAATCGGTGAGCTTTCCAGGCAGGCGCAGCTTCTTGGTGGCGGACTTGCGCGCCGTCTCCTTTTCCTGACGGCGGCGCAGACGTTCTTCGGCGCGCAGAACAAGGAAATCGAGGATAGCACCCGCAGATTTCGTATCCGCCGCCAGCCAGTTGTCGAAGTGGTCGCGCACGGCGTTCTCGACCATGCGCTGGGCGTCGACGGTGGCCAGACGGTCCTTGGTCTGGCCCACAAATTCAGGCTCGCGGATAAAGATCGAGACCAGCGCACAGCCGCCCGTGATCAGGTCTTCGCGGGTGATGGTGCTGGCCTTCCTGTTGCCGACCAATTCGCCGTAGGCTTTGATTCCCTTGAGGATCGCGGACCAGAACCCTGCCTCATGGGTGCCGCCCTCGGGTGTGGGCACGGTGTTACAGTAGGACTGAATGAACCCGTCGCGCGACGGGGTCCAGTTTACGGCCCATTCGACTTTGCCGGGCTGGCCGAATTTCTCTTTGAAATCGACCGATCCACCGAATGGCACTTCGGCATAGTTGGTCGACTTCGCCAGCACTTCGTTGAGGTAGTCAGTCAGGCCATTGGGGAAGTGGAACGTCGCTTCTTGTGGCATGTCGCCGTCGGGCAAGGCGGATTTCCAGCGGATCTCAACGCCCGAGAACAGGAACGCCTTGGAGCGCGCCATAGAAAACAGCCGCGAGGGCCGCAGTTGCAGGTTGCCGAAAATTTCGGGATCAGGATGGAAAGTCACCGCCGTGCCGCGGCGGTTCGGTGCTGCCCCGATCTTCTCAAGGCTGCCCTGCGGCACACCGCGAGAGAACTCCATCGCGAAGAGTTCACGGTTCTTGGCTACTTCCACGCGCAGGTGATCAGACAGCGCGTTCACAACCGAGGAGCCGACCCCGTTCAAACCGCCCGAGGTCTCGTAGTTATCGCCCGAAAACTTGCCGCCCGCGTTGAGCGTGCAAAAGATGATCTCCAACGCAGACTTTGAAGGGTCCTTGGGGTGCGGATCGATCGGGATGCCGCGCCCGTTGTCGCGCACGGTGACATGGCCATTCTCGTGCAGCTCAAGCTCGATCCATGTGGCGTGGCCTGCGACGGCTTCGTCCATCGAGTTGTCGATGATCTCCGCCACCATGTGGTGTAGCGCGCGGTCATCCTTGCCGCCAATGTACATGCCGGGACGCAGGCGCACATGCTCCATATCCTCCAGCACCTGAATGGACGAGGCGTCATAGTCGGAGGCTTTGGGCGTATTGCCGGAGAGAAGATCGGACATGGGGACGGGCCTGCTGCTGTTGTTTTTCGTTAAGTGCCATTTTGACAGGCTGTAACGGGCGGGGCAATCGTCATGCGCGGTTTATCCACCGCTAAAGTGATCCGCGCTGCGCAATTCCTCTTTTCCGAGGGGCTATCCCGCGCTAGGAGGCGTTTAAACCGACGGAGCCACCCATGGACCAAACGCCTGATCCCACACTGCGCGACTTGCCCGACTGGCGCTACCTGCTGCAGGAATATGACGAGCTCTACCGCTACTTGCCTGCAGGCGGGTCGGACCGTATTCGCGGCCACCAGCGCAAGGTGCGCGAGGCGATCAGCCGTCTGCTCAAGAAGAATGCCACCATCCGCTTGCAAGAACGCGCCGAGAAGCCTGTGACAGCGCATCTGCGCCGCGCATTGGATGAGGGGCGGCAAGGGGTGCTGGCCCCCGTGGTGCGCGCGTTCGATGCGCTCGATTCACAGCTGAGCTGGCAGTACGGCTATGAGAAAGTACCGAAAGGTTTGGCCAATTCATATGCTTACGCGGAGCTTGCAGGGCTCAACGGTCCTATCGTGAGTGACGAAATCATCCTTGGGGTGGTCTTGTTTGCGCCGGGCTGCACCTATCCTGCCCATGCGCATAAGGGCATCACCGAAAGCTATGTCTGCCTGTCGGGCGCGGTGAGTGAGAACCATCAGGGCGTTTACGTACCTGGCTCCATGATCTTCAATCCGCCTGACCATCTGCATCGCATCACCGTAGGCGACCGCGAGCCCGCGCTTCTGGCCTATGCGTGGATCGGCGACAAAGCAGACTTGCATGCGCAGAAAATGGTCTTCACCCGCACCCGTAGGTAGCGAAGGTTCTCGCCTGAATTGTGCCCAAGTCTTGCGTGTCGTTTGACGCGCGCCGCCGAATTTGAGGCACCCCCGATTTGGAAACAATCAAGGGTTAAGTCCGCGGTGGTTGCGGTCTTAACAACAGTGGCAAAGCCTTGAAAATGAGGCGTTTGCTTCAAAATTCCCCGAAAATCCAAGACGGTAAAATGCCGCCTGCGGTAATCCGTCATGGAATCAAGCGCGTAAAGAATTGTGTCTCAATAGAGCGCCAATAGTGTTGGTATCGCCATAATCTGTGCGTTTCGCTTACTCGGGATTGCATTTTCGCGTCGCGGCTCAGCGGCTTTGTCCAATTAATATCAAATTGTCGTCGCTACGGCCCCACATTGGCCTGTCACAAATGCTGCAACAAGGGCGCTGCCTGATGCAGTGCGCCGCGACAGGAATTGACTACAATGCCCATTGCAAACGAGCTCGCGATCGATACCACCGCCGACGCGACCACACTTGCCCAGACCATCTTTGGCTCTGGCACCACTGTCACCAGCGCGACGCTTACCGGGGCTGCGGGGGCTACAGCGACCTATTCGGGTGCGGATGCCACATTGGAGGGGATTGCTCCTGCCGATAGCGGGATCATCCTGTCCACAGGCCAAGCCGCTGATTTCACAAATTCCGACGGTACAGCCAACACCAACGTATCCGAAGCAGGCGCCAGCACGAACAATGGGACCGCAGGTGATGCGGCCCTTGATGCCCAAACGGGTCAGACAACATTCGACGCGGTCGTTCTTGAGGCGACGTTCACCCCCACAGGTGACTTTATCACCATGCTCTTCACCTTCTCCTCGGAGGAATATCTGGAGTATGTGAACGGCGGCGTGAACGATGCTTTTGGCGTTTGGGTGAACGGGACGTATGTTCCTTTCTCGCCTGCTCCGAATGACATCGTCTCGATTGATACGGTTAACAGCACCGTTTCGTCCAACCTCTATATCGACAACCCCGTCGCCACAGACGCTCTCAACACCGAGATGGATGGCACCACGCAGGTGCTCTCGATCAAGGCGCCCGTAAATGCGGGCCAGCCCAACACTCTGCGCATCGCTTTGGGCGACGGCGGCGACGGCGTCTACGACACCAATGTTCTGATTGCTGCAGACAGTGTGCAAACCGTTGCGCTGGCCTTTGATGATGAAGTCACGCTGCAGCAGAACAAGGCCATTTCGGTCGATATGCTGGCCAATGATGTGGACAACACAGGCGGTGGCCTCACGATCACCCAGATTAACGGCAATGATATCGTCGCGGGCCAGACAATCACTCTGCCCACGGGGGAGCAGATCACCCTCAACCCTGACGGCACACTTACCATCCTTGCCGACGGCGACATCGGGTCGGAGCCCTTTACCTATACCGTTGAGGATACTGCTGGTAACGTCGATGTCGGCTTTGTGACGATCAATACCGAAGCGGCGATCCCGCTCGACTATATCGTCGAGGGCACAGGCAGCGCCGACACGATCGACGCGCTCTACACGCTTGATCCCGAAGGTGACGTGGTCGACGGTGGCGATGCGCTCGACGGCTCCAACGATGATTTGATCGAAGCTTACGGCGGCGATGATATTGTCACTTCTGGCGACGGCAACGATACAGTGGATGCTGGAACAGGCAATGACCGTGTCCTCGCAGGGCTTGGCAACGACAGCGTGATTGCAGGCGACGGCGCTGACACCGTCTTCGGCCAAGGCGGTGATGATACACTTTTGGGTGGGTTGGGTAACGACCAACTTGATGGTGACGACGGCGACGACAGCATCGAAGGCGGCGCGGGCGCCGACACGCTGATCGGGGACGCCGGCAATGACACGCTCTTGGGCGGTGACGGCAATGACGAGATCTATGTCTCCACAGGTGCCAACCAGATCGAGGGTGGCGACGGCAATGATCTGGTGTTTGCGGGCGATCAGGCGGACACAATCGCGGGCGATGCCGGCTCTGACACGCTGAGTGGGGGTGCTGGTGCCGACCTTATCGACGGTGGCGACGACAACGACAGCCTTGTCGGTGGCAGCGGCAATGACACGCTCGACGGCGGCGCGGACCGCGACACGCTTCTTGGGGGGGACGGCAATGACAGCCTGAGCGGCGGCACAGGCGATGACAGCATTCAGGGCAATGTCGGCGATGATGTGATCAACGGCGGCGCTGGCAATGACTTTCTTGATGGCGAGATCGGTGACGATACACTGTCGGGCGGCACAGGTGCCGACACCATTGACGGTGCCGAGGGTGATGATGTCATCGTGCTCGAGGACGGTTTTGGCAATGATTCCATTGATGGCGGCCAAACCGCCGAAGTTACGGGTGACACGCTTGACCTGAGCGCAACAACCTTGGGTGTGACTGTCGATTTGACGGATGCCAATCCCGAAAACGGCACGGTGAGCGATGGCACGGATACGGCCACCTTCATTGATATCGAAAACATCGTGCTGGGAGGCGGTGCCGATACGCTGGTGCTGGGCGATGGCTCCGGCGCTGATAGCGTGCAGGGGTTCACCGCCCCCACCAATGACGGGTCGGGCAATTGGACAGGCACCGACGTGCTTGATGTCACAAACCTCACGGACGCCAATGGTGCGCAGGTCAACACCGACGATGTCACCGTCAACGACACGAACGGCGACGGCACAGGCGACGCAATCCTGACCTTCCCGAATGGTGAAAGCCTGACGCTCACGGGCGTACCTGCCAGCACATTCGATGATCCCGCGGCCCTTGAGGCCATTGGTATCCCCGGGCCCAATTATATCGTCGAAGGCACAGTCGGCGCAGATTTGATCGACGCCAGCTATACGGGCGACCCCGAAGGCGACATGGTTGACGCCAACGACAACGCCACTGGCACCAACGCCGACAGCATCGTGGCGGGTGCTGGTGATGATACTGTGCTCGCAGGGGCGGGCGCAGATACGGTTCAGGGCGATATCGGCAACGACAATCTCGACGGTGGTGCCGGCGATGATCTGCTATACGGCGGCGACGGTGCGGACACCGTTGCGGGCGGCACGGGGTCGGATTTCCTCAGCGGGGGGGATGGCGCGGACTCTCTTTCGGGCAACGATGGCAGCGATAACCTCAACGGCGGTGCTGGCAACGACACCATCGAAGGCGGCGCCGATAATGACAACATCAATGGTGGCGTCGGGGATGACAGCCTCTCGGGCGGCCTTGATGCTGACAGCATCTGGGGGGATGACGGCAACGATACGATCTCTGGCGGCACCGGGGATGATGCCCTTTATGGTGGTGTTGGCAACGATAGTGTCGATGGCGGCGCTGGCGACGATTATATTCAGCTCACCGAGGGCAACGACACAATTCTTGGCGGGGACGGCTCGGACAACATAAATGTCATTGCTGGCGATTTCATCGATGGCGCTGCGCTCGACGTGGATGGCGGGGATGGCGGCACGGACAACGATACGCTGGATCTGACCGATTTTGCATTCTACCGCAATCTTACCGAGACAGCGGACCCCGACGCCAACAGCACCTCGGGCAGCATCGAGGTGCAGGACGCCGCTGGCAACTGGATTACTGTAACCTTCGCCGAAATCGAGAACCTTCTCCTGCCGGCACCGGCTCCGAATTACATCGTTGAAGGCACCTCGGGCAACGATGTCATAAACGCTAGCTACGCAGGCGATCCCGAAGGCGATATGATCGACGCCAATGATGCGCTCGACGGCTCGGATGATGACAGCGTTGTCGCAGGTGCAGGCAATGACAGTGTCTTCTCAGGTGCGGGTGACGACACCGTTCTTGGCGAAGAGGGCGATGACGTTCTGCAAACCGGTTCGGGTAATGACCTCATCTACGGCGGCATCGGCAGCGATACGATTTATGCAGAAAGCGGCAATGACACTGTCTTTGCTGGCGACGGCGACGATTTTGTAGGATCGTCTATCGGCTCCGATGTCATAGATGGCGGTGCGGGCAACGACACGCTCAACGGTGGCGGCTTCACCGGTTCGGGTGGCGACACTATCGACGGTGGCACCGGCAACGATGTTGTCACGGGCGGCGGCGGTTTCGACAGCCTCACCGGCGGCGCGGGCAATGACGAGCTTAGCGGTGGCTCGGATAACGATACGCTGGAAGGTGGCACAGGTTCTGACACGCTTCTTGGCGGTACGGGTGACGACCTGCAGGATGGCGGCGCGGACGAGGATACATTCGAGCTAGAGGGCGGTTTCGGCACCGACACGATCGTGGGCGGCGAAGCTGTCACCAGCGGTGTCGATAACGACGTCATCCTTCTCGACACCGCCTCTGTGACCGACCCCGTCAACCTCGTCTATTCCAGCGACGAGGCGGGCACGCTCACCGCGGGTGCCAATTCGGCCGAGTTCTCGGAGATCGAGCAGATCAGCCTCGCCAATGAGAACGACACCGTCGATGGATCGGTGACCACAGGCGGCATCAATGTTGACGGGCTTGGCGGCGATGACAGCATCGTCGGCGGCAGCGGCGACGACACGATTGTGGGCGGCAGCGGCGATGACAGCGTGCAGGGCGGCGCGGGCAGCGATAGTGTCACTGGCGGCGACGGCAATGATGTCATCGAGACGGCCCAAGGCGACACCGTCACGGGTGGCGACGGCGACGACACCTTTACGCTGGTCGATCTGGGCGAGGCGGGCGATGATGCAATCACCATTCAGGGCGGCGAGGGCGACGAGACCAACGGCGATACGCTTGATCTGAACGGACAAGTCGACCGCACAACGATCAACATCACAACCCCCGCAAACGTGGCGGGTGGTATCTCTGGCACTGTCGAAATGCTCGACGGTACGGTTGTGAACTTCTCCAACATCGAAAACATTATCTGCTTTGTCCCCGGCACTATGATCGCGACCCAAGCAGGGCTGCGCGCTATCGAAGACCTGCGTGTCGGTGATCCTGTGATGACACAGGACAATGGCCTGCAGCGCATCGGCTGGATCGGCAAAACCACCGTCGCGGCGCGCGACCGCTTTGCGCCTGTGCGCTTTGCCCCCAACACCTTTGCGGGCGGCGAGGAAGAGCTTATCGTCTCGCCCCAGCACCGTATGCTGATCAAAGGCTACCGTGCCGAGCTTTTGTTTGGCCAATCCGAAGTGTTGGTGCCTGCGTTGCACATGATCGACGGCAAAAACGTGACCCGCGCACCCAGCGACGAAGTCACCTACATCCACATCATGTTCCAGCAGCATGAGATCATCTTTGCCAACGGCATCGCCACCGAGAGCTATCATCCCAATTCCTTCGGCGTGGGCGGTCTGGGAGAGCAGACCCGAGACGAGCTCTTCTCCCTCTTCCCTGAACTGCGCAGCAATCTGGGCGGCTACGGCCACACGGCTCGCATGGCGCTCAAAGCTCGCGAGGCGAAACTGTTGGCAGACTATTTGTAAGCTGTCGTGGATTACTGCTAGGCTCGGCTTACCCAAGCAAAAAGAGAGCGCCCATGGCCTGGATCAAAACCATCCCCTTTGACGCCGCTACGGGCAAGCTCAAACAGCTTTACGAGCGCGTCACTGGCCCCGACAATAACGTCGACAACATCATGATGATGCACTCCCTTCGCCCCCACACGATGGAGGCGCATATGGCGGTGTACAAGTACATCCTGCACCACAGCGCCAACACAATACCCAAATGGTTTCTGGAAGCGCTCGGCGTCTGGGTCTCGCATCTCAACGGCTGTGACTACTACGTGCAGCACCATTTTGCAGGTATGAAACGCCTGATGGCCGATGACGTGCGCTCGGACGCCCTGCGCGCGGCAATCGCGTCAAACGACATCCCCGCCATGCCGCTGGATGCGCGCGAACAGGCGGCCATGCGCTATGCCGAGCGGCTGACCCTATCCCCTGCAGATATGGTGCAAATCGACGTGGAGGCTCTGCGCATGGCAGGCTGGAAAGACGGCGAGATACTCGAGATCAATCAGGTCACCTCCTATTTCTGCTACGCCAACCGCACCGTACTGGGGCTCGGGTGCTCGACCGAGGGCGATGTGATCGGGCTCAGCCCGAATAACAACGCAGATCCTGATGACTGGAACCATCGGTAAGCGGCGTTAGAACCGCGTATGACAGACCATTAGGCAACTGCTGCTGGTTTGGAACTAAAGCTGTTCGCTGGCTTTCAATAGTGGCAGGCTATGCGTAGGGTCTTCACACAAGACGAAACCACATAGGCAGCTTGCGTAATATCATGGCAAAGAAGAGTAGCCGGACATTCGGCATCATTGGTCTGGGAAATTTTGGCAGCACTGTTGCGACGGAATTGCAGCGTTTTGGCAATCATGTGATCGGCATCGACATTGATGAGGTCAGGGTTGCGAAGAATGCCGAAAATATGTCTCAGGCCATGATCGTGGACGCACGTGATGATACGGCGTTGCGCGAAGCAGGTTTGGCCGATTGTGAAATCGGTCTGGTTGCGATGGGCTCCGACCTTGAGGCAAGCATCCTTGCGGCAATCAATCTCAAGCTGATCGGTGTTCCCGTGGTCTGGGCAAAGGCCACGACAAAAACACACCACCGCATCCTGAGCAAAATCGGCGTAGACCGCATCGTGCATCCCGAAGTTGAGGTAGGTCAGCATATTGCGCAGGTTTTGCACAACCCGCTTGTGCGGGACTATGTGAGTCTGGGCAATGGCTACCATGTTGTGAATTTCCGCATTCCAGAGAGCCTTGAGGGCAAATCCCTTTCTAGTTTGAAACACCAATCCGACTATGGTCTCAGATGCATCGGCGTGATGCGGGGGACCGAATTTCTGGGGCAGGATGGCAGTGATTGCGTACTTGAGCATGCTGACCTTCTGTTACTGTTGGGCCAGCGCACGAACCTGCGCAATTTCGCTGGTAGCCTGTGAAACTGCGGCGCCGCTTCACGCGCAAACTGCGGTTCGGCAGGTCCATTAACTTGTCACCACCTGCTATTCTGGTGTTGGTTTATACCGTATTTATCTTTCTTGGCGGGCTGGTTCTGTGGCTGCCGGTTTCACACACAGGCGACATTGGTTTCAGTGAGGCGATCTTCACATCAACCTCTGCTGTGACTGTGACGGGGTTGGTGCTCGCCGATACCGGATCGGCCTTTACCGGATTTGGTCAGGCTGTCATCGCGATCCTCATCCAGCTCGGTGGGCTGGGGTTAATGACGACTGCTGTGCTGGTTCTGGGCGCATTGGGTATTCAGGTTGGTATGCCGCAGCGCATGGTTCTGCGAGAGGAAGTGAACCAGACGTCCTTATCCAATCTCACAGTTCTGGTGCGGATCATCCTTATCATCGCATTGGTCTGCCAAACCATGGGCGCAATCTTTCTCGCTTTCGTATTCGTCCCGCAATACGGTTGGAATGGCATTTGGCAAGCGGTGTTTCATTCGGTCTCTGCCTTCAACAACGCGGGTTTTGCGCTGCATCCGGACAGCCTGTCCCAATGGGTGGGCAATCCGGTGATCAACATCGTGATCCCGCTGCTGTTCATATTCGGCGGCATCGGATTCATTGTGCTGGGCGATATCTATCAAAAACGAAACTGGACACGGCTTACCTTGCACACAAAACTAATGCTGGTGGGCACGATCGTCCTGATCCTCTGGGGCAGCATCGCATTTGGCTTGCTGGAATGGTCGAACCCCGACACGCTTGGCCAGCTCACCACTACCGAAAAGCTATGGGCCAGCTGGTTTCAGGGTGTCACACCTCGCACAGCCGGTTTCAACACGATCAACACGGGCGGTATGCACGACAGCTCTACCTTGCTGACGATGACCCTGATGGTCGTGGGAGGCGGCAGCACGTCTACCGCTGGCGGAATTAAAGTGACCACGCTCGCGGTTCTGCTGCTGGCGACGGTGGCTTTCTTTCGCAGACGAACAGTTCTTCATGCCTTCGGTCGTTCAATCGGTCTGGATGAAGTCATGAAAGTGATGGCGCTCACCACAATCTCCATGTTGCTCGTGCTGACAGGCATTTTTATCGTTTCGATCAGCCATGATGGTGATTTCATGGATCTGGCTTTCGAGGTGACGTCGGCATTTGGCACTGTGGGCCTGTCCCGTGGTGCGACAGGTGAGCTGGACGGATTTGGCCGTGCCGTCATTATCTTCGTGATGTTTCTGGGCCGTGTCGGCCCGCTCGCCATCGGTTTCTTTCTGGCAACCCGCAGTATCCCACGTGTGAAATATCCGGCTGGCCAAATTTATTTGGGATAAGGAGCGAGGGTATTTTGGCAAACCGTGCTGCGCTACAGCCGCTCGCGTTCAAAGCCGACCTTCGCCGCTACTGCAACCACTCCAGTACCGCATCAGCCACCTCACGTGGTTTCTGATGGTGCAGCCAATGATCCACGCCCGCGATCTCCACCCGCGTCAGATTAGGCGCAAAATCCTCCAAGCCCGCTGTCGTCTCGGGCAGCAAGGCAGTATCCGCTGTTCCCCAAACCAGCAGATGCGGGCAGCGCACCTGCAAGCGCGCAGGGTCAAACTCCAATCCCTCTGTCGCTTCCCCTGCAGCGCCAATCTTGAGCGGCGATGCGCGGTACCAGTTCACCATCCCGCGCAGGCCGGACGCATCGCGCCACGCAGCCTTATAGCCCGCCAGCGTCTCACCGCGCAGCCAGTCCATATCCATATTGGCTGAAAACAGCCCCATCAGCTTGGCAAAATCATCCGCTGCGAGAATGTCCTCCGACCCCTCACGCCGCAGGAAGTGGATGTATTGCGAAGCGTCAGTCTGTGCGCCGCCCTTGGCCAATTCGCGCTGGAACGGGGCAGGGTGGACACCGTTCATGATGATAAGCTTGGACACCAGATCAGGCCGCCCGATCGTCAGCGCATAGGCCAAAGAGGCGCCCCAGTCGTGTCCCAGCACAATAATCGGCTCATCGCCAATCAATGCTACCAGATCACTGACCAGAAGCGCTGTTTTGTAGAGCGCAGGGTCGGCGGGTCGCCAGCTTTGCCCGTATCCGCGTTGGTCTGGCGCGATGCAATGAAACCGCTCGGCCAACAGCGGTGCCAGATCGTTCCACGCGCCGGAATATTCAGGAAACCCATGCAGCATCAGGATTTTGGGCGCGCCCCTGTCGCCCCAATGACGCACAAAGAAATTCTGCCCGTTCAGATTAACCGTCTCAGTCCAATGCTTTGCCATACCGTGCCCTCCCGTCTGCACCAGCCTAGGCTACGGCGTCCCGCCCGCGCAATCGCCGCGCGGGAAAATGACGCAACATCACGACACGCATTTCGCAGCTTTCGCACGGGGTCTTTTGAGCCTAGACAGAGAGCATGCAACACACCATGTCCACGCCCGCGCACATCCGCGCCATCGCCGTTCTGGGCTTGCCCCTGATTGGTGGGCATCTGGCACAGATGGCCATTGGCGTGACCGATACCGTGATGATGGGCTGGTACGGTGTCGAAGGGCTGGCGGCTGTGACGCTGGCCTCCACCTATTTCTTTGTCCTCTTCATCTTCGGGTCTGGCTACGCATGGGCCGTGATGCCTATGGTCGCCAGCTTTCAGGCCGAAGGGGACGAGACGTCGATCCGCCGCGCCACCCGCATGGGGCTTTGGCTGAGCTTCGGCTTCGCGCTGCTCGCCCTGCCGCTGATGATCTTTGCATCCCCGATCCTGAGGCTGATGGGGCAGGAAGGAGCCGTGGTTACCCTCGGCTCGGAATACCTCTCGATTGCAGGGTGGGGCATCCTGCCCGCGCTTTTCGTTATGGTCCTCAAAAGCTATCTCGCCGCGCTTGAGCGCACGCAGGTGGTGTTGTGGATCACCGTGCTGGCCGCCGTGGTCAATGCACTGGTTAACTACGCGCTGATCTTCGGCAATTGGGGCGCGCCGGAGATGGGCGTGGCAGGTGCTGCCATCGCCTCGCTGAGCACGCAAGTCGTCTCGCTGGTTGGCGTCGTAGTCTATGTGCGCTTGATTCTGCCCCAACACGATCTGTTCCGCCGCATGTGGGCCGTAGACCGCGACATGCTGGCCCGTGTGTTTCGACTTGGTTGGCCCATCTCCATTACATCCCTCAGCGAAGTCGGCCTGTTCGCCGCTGCTGCGGTGATGATGGGCTGGCTGGGCACCGTCCCACTGGCCGCGCACGGCATCGCGATGCAGCTTACCTCGCTTACGTTCATGGTTCATCTGGGCCTCAGCAATGCGGCCACTGTGCGGGCGGGCAACGCTTACGGGCGTGAAGACGTGCCGCATCTGGCGCGCGGCGCGCTGGTGGTGACAGTGATGTCGCTCAGCTTTGCGCTGGCCACTGTTGCGCTTTTCGTGCTGACGCCCGAATTCTTCATCGACATTTTCATTCTGAAGGACGAGCCCGCCCGCGCCGAAATACTACAGATCGGCGTCGGATTGCTTCTCATGGCCGGCCTTTTCCAACTGGTCGACGGGACCCAAGCCATCGCCCTTGGCACACTGCGCGGTGTACAGGACACGCGCCTGCCCATGGTCTATGCCGCGCTGAGCTATTGGGGCATCGGTGTGCCTGCGGCCTATGTGATGTGCTTTGTGCTGGGCTGGGGCGGGATCGGCGTTTGGGGCGGTCTGGCGCTGGGCCTCGCAGTAGCATCCGTGCTGCTTAACTGGCGGTTCTGGCGCACTGTCCTGCCCGCAATTGTGGGCAAACAGACAGCGGCCTAACCCTTTGTCAAACGGTCGGCCTTTTTGCGCACCAGCGTGCTGCGTAAGTCATGCATCGCCAGCAGCAGATGGTCCGTCACCGCTTCCAGCTGCGCGTCCGTCGCCTTGGATTGCGCCCAATGGGCAGTCGTATTGAGGTAGTCGACAGCGCGCAGAATGTCGTCAATCTCGCGGTAGGCCAGCGTCTTGGCGCGCTCCTCCATCCACTCCTTGATGGCGGCGATGTCGCTGTCCGAGAGCTTGCGATCCCCCTGCGCCTTGATCTCGCCGTTGCGCATGTTCACTACGGCGATCTGGTCCATCTCGATGCGCCGCTGTCGGTTCTCGGTATCGAGCCGAAAAACGAACGCCCCGTTCTCGCGCACGCGGAAGTAATAGGGGGGCAAGGTATCGGACATTGTACATCTCGTAATTGTGTGTTGACCCAGAAAAAAAGCGGGCGCAATCTGCGGCTTGCCTTGGCTTATAGCGTAGAATGTGCCGATACCAAAGCCGTGATGCAACTCACATTAGAAGGAAAATAAAATGGAGTTGAATGCCGATTTCGACACGCGCGCACTCGTGCAGTCTGAAACGCTCGATTGGCAGTCCTCGCCGATGGCAGGTGTCGACCGCCGAATGCTGGACCGGATCGGCGGCGAAGTAGCGCGCGCCACCAGCATCGTGCGCTACGCGCCCGGCTCTGCCTTCTCTGCCCACACCCACACGGGCGGTGAGGAATTCATCGTTCTCGAGGGCGTATTTCAGGACGAGCATGGCGACTATCCCGCTGGTACATATGTGCGCAATCCGCCGACCACCGCCCACACGCCCCGCTCCGACGCGGGCTGTACCATCTTCGTCAAGCTGTGGCAGTTCGACATGGCCGACCGCACACAGTTTCGCAAAAACATGGCAGAGGAATTGGGCGCACCCACTAACGGTGTCGCCACGGCCACGCTGCATGAGGACGCCTTTGAGCGCGTGACCTATAGTAAGCTTTCGCCAAATGCCGCGCTGGAGAGCGCGCAGGCAGGTGGGATCGAGCTGCTCATACTGGAAGGCTCAGTCGTGGAGAGCGGCGAGACTCTGCCAAAGGGTGCATGGCTGCGGTTGCCACAAGGCGTCCCATTACACGCTACGGCTGGTGAAGAGGGCGCGAAAATCTGGATGAAAACAGGCCATCTCCCCTTCGCCAAAGCACCATCGGCTTAGGCATGAGAACACTGATTGTGGGCGGCGGCCTGTCAGGGCTTGCCCTTGCCGACGCGCTTGAAGCGCAAGGCGAAGACTATCTGCTGCTGGAGGCACGCACGCGCTTTGGTGGCAGGATTGAGACCCGACAGGTAGACGATAAAGGTTTTGATCTTGGGCCTGCGTGGTTCTGGGACGGACAGCCGCGCATTGCTGCGCTGATCGCGCGCTTCGGGTTGCAGAAGTTCGAGCAGTTCAGCACAGGCGCGTTGAGCTTTGAAGATGCGCAGGGCACCGTTCAGCGGGGCAGGGGCTTTGCCTCGATGCGGGGGTCATGGCGTTTGGCTGGCGGATTGGCGGGGCTGACGGATGCGCTTGCATCGGGTGTTCCCGATCACCGCAAACGCCTTAATGCACAGGTGACTGCGGTTGAGAGGTCAGCTGGGATTTACACGGCAACCTTGCAAGACGGCTCCAAGATCGAAGCAGAGCGTGTCGTGCTGGCATTGCCACCCCGTGTCGCAGCACAGATCGCGTTTACACCCGCGCTGCCTGTCGCCAGCGTTCAGAAGATGCGAAACGTCGCCACATGGATGGCGGGGCAGGCTAAGGCGGTGGCAGTCTATGACACACCGTTCTGGCGCGAGGCAGGCCTGTCAGGCGATGCAACCAGCCGCCGTGGCCCAATGGTTGAAATACACGATGCCTCCCCCGCCGCAGGCGGACCTTACGCATTGTTCGGCTTTATCGGCATACCGCCGCAGGCCCGCCTGATTGCGGATGAGTTGCGCAGGGACATCGTGGCGCAACTGGTGAGGCTGTTCGGTCCGCAGGCCGCATCACCACGAGAGGTCTTTGTCAAAGATTGGGCGCAAAACCCGTTTACCGCCACACCCGCAGATGCAGCACCACTCTATGCCCACCCCGACTACGGGCTGCCGCACGCGATGGCAGGGCTGTGGGACGGGCAATTGATATGCTCGGGTACAGAAACGGCAGCCACATTTGGCGGCTATCTTGAGGGCGCGCTGGAAGCGGCCGAACAGACTCTTGCGGAGCTTACGTCAGCGCCGCACAAAAATCCGTAATCCGCTTGCACGCTTCCACCAAATTCTCGTCCGACGTAGCATAGCTCACCCGAAAGTTCGGGCTCAGGCCGAAGGCCGCGCCAAACACTACAGCCACGCCCGTTTCTTCCAGCAACGCCGTCGCAAACACTTCGTCGTTCTCGATCACCGTCCCGGCTCCTGACGTCTTCCCGATCAGCCCTGCGATGGAGGGATACACATAAAACGCGCCTTCGGGCACAGGACAGGTGATGCCGTCGATGGCGCTCAGCGCCTCGACCACCAGATTACGGCGGCGCACGAACATCTCGTTGTTGGGCGCGATGTAGTCTTGGGCGCCATTCAGCGCCTCGACAGCCGCCCACTGGGATACGGAGCAAGGGTTGGACGTGGATTGCGACTGCACCTTACGCATCGCTGCGATGAGTTTTTCCGGCCCAGCCGCATAGCCGATCCGCCAGCCCGTCATAGCATAGGCCTTGGAGACGCCATTGCATGTGAGCGTGCGGTCATAGAGCTTCGGCTCCACCTGCGCGGGGGTGCAGAACTCGAATCCGTCATAGGCCAGATGCTCGTACATATCGTCGGTCATGATCAGCACATGCGGGTGGCGCAGCAATACATCGGTCAGCGCCTTGAGTTCGTCCCACGTATATCCTGCACCCGTCGGGTTGGAGGGGGAGTTAAAGATGAACCACTTGGTATTCGGCGTGATCGCCGCCTCAAGCTGCTCCGCTGTCATTTTGAAGTTCTGCTCGATCTGGCATTCCACTGCCACAGGTGTTCCACCCGCCAGCAGCACCATGTCGGGATAGCTCACCCAATAAGGCGCAGGGATGATGACCTCCTCGCCCTCGTTCAGTGTGGCCATGAACGCGTTGTAGAGCGTTTGCTTGCCGCCTGTGCCAACGCTTACTTGCGCGGGGGTGTACTCCAGCCCGTTGTCGCGCTTGAGCTTGGCGCAGATGGCTTGCTTGAGTTCGGGAATGCCGTCCACAGGGGTGTACTTTGTTTTGCCTGCGGCAATCGCGGCCACGGCTGCATCCTTGATGTTCTGTGGCGTATCGAAATCGGGCTCACCCGCGCCCAGACCGATCACATCGCGGCCTGCAGCTTTCAACTCCTGCGCCTTGGTCGTCACGGCAATTGTGGGGGATGGTTTGACGCGGGCAAGTGTACGGGAGAGCAGTTCCATTTCGACCTCAAAGCGGTATATAAAAGACAGATAACACATAGGCGGTGGCCGCCGTGAGTTGCAAGCGCCTTTGCCGGTGCACCGCACGAATTGCAGGCCCAAGCAGGAGAAGATGATGACCGAAACCAACGAGACCGACACACAAGCTGACTGGTACGGGCCAGACGTGGCGACTTTCGGCGATCGTGCCGCCGCAGCCCGCGAGGCTGCCGGCATGACCCAAGCCGTGCTGGCACGCCGCTTAGGCGTAAAGCTCTCTACGTTGCGCAACTGGGAGAACGACATGTCGGAGCCTCGGGCCAACCGTTTGTCGATCCTTGCGGGCTTGCTCAATGTCTCGATGATGTGGCTCATCAATGGCGAAGGGGAGGGGCTTGATGGTGCGACAGACGGCGTTGGCGTTATGCCCGCCGACGGGGCCGAGCTTTTGGCCGAAATGCGCAGCTTGCGGGTGGAGATGTCCCAAAGCGCCAAACACGTTGCACGGCTGGAAAAGCGCTTGCGCGCGATGTTGTTGGAGAAAACCGATGTTTGAAATGCCACGCCCCGACCGCCCCGTGAACGAGCCACGCGAGGTGCGTATCAAACGCTTGCGGATGCGCTCCATGCGGCGCGGGATCAAGGAGATGGACCTGATCCTGCAAGCCTACGCCACGGATAGCCTGCATGGCATGGATGCGGACGGGCTCACGCTCTATGATGATTTGCTGGATGAAAATGACCACGACCTCTATCAATGGGTCACGGGTCAATTTGCACCAAAGCCGCAATATGCCGCGCTGGTCAAAGACATTCAGGCCCATGTTGCAAAAGGCTAACTTGCTCAAATAATGGGGTAAATCAGGCTCGTAGCCTTTTAACGAAATCTTCCGACTTTTTATGCAGTCTGTCGCCCAGAGCTAGAACAGTCGGAGAGTAGCATGAGCATACAAGACACCATTGGCCTGCCAGCCAATGACACAACTGCCCCGCCCGAAAAGGGGTTTATGACCGGATATCTGGAGGCGCTGTCGCTGGTGGAACGGCTCCACCGCCTGCTGCTCGATGTGATCAAGGACGAGTTCGAGCGTGTTGGCGTGTTGGAAATCAACGCCGTTCAGGCGCTGTTGTTGTTTAACATCGGCGACAATGAAGTCACTGCGGGGGAGCTGAAGAGCCGCGGATACTATCAGGGCAGCAACGTCAGCTATAATCTGAAAAAGCTGGTCGATATGGGGTACATGCACCACCAGCGCTGTGAGATTGACCGCCGTTCGGTGCGTGTGCGCCTGACTGAAAAGGGCCGCTATATCCGCGATGTGGTGGCGGAGCTCTTCTCGCGCCATGCGGGCGGACTTGAGGATCGCGGCGTTTTGGGGCCAGAAGGCATTGTGGATATTACCGCCTCTCTCAAACGGGTAGAGCGGTATTGGACCGACCAGATCCGCTATATCTACTAGGCACAGTGCAGTGCTGCGCGGCTCTCCGGCGCGGCACCGCACTGGCGGCAACGTGACGTCATGCTGCGCCAGCAGCGTTGACAGGGCGCGCACCTCGGCGCGACACTCCGACAACCGTTTTACAACGACCGGAGAATATCATGAACAGCCAGTCCCCCGCACCAGCCCTGAAAACAGGCGGCTTCGACATCCCAGATCCTGCCTCACTGCCGAGCCTGCAAGGCAAGGTGAGCGATGCAGAATGGGACTTGCGCTGCCAACTGGCCGCAACCTACAGGCTCTGTGCGCTGCACGGTTGGACTGATCTGGTATTCACCCACATCTCACTACGCCTGCCTGATGAGGATGGGGAGGAGCGGTTCCTTATCAATCCCTACGGTGTGATGTTTGACGAGATGACGGCCTCCTGTCTGGTCAAGATCGACCTCGACGGAAATATCTGTTCCGAAACGCCGTATTTCATCAATCCGGCGGGCTTCACTATTCATTCGGCGATTCACGCCGCGCGCCATGATGCGGGCTGTGTTATCCATGTGCACACACCTTACGGCGTCGCGGTCTCGGTCCAGAATGAGGGGCTGCGCCGCTATACCCAATTTGCCATGACCGTGTGCAACGATCTGGCTTATCACGACTACGAAGGCATCGCCCTTGATCTGGATGAGCGTGAGCGCATCGTGGCCGACATTGGCGACAAAAGCCTGCTGATGCTACGCAACCATGGCACGCTGACGGTTGGCCCCAATTGCGCCATCGCCTTCCTGCGCATGTATTTCCTCGAGAACGCCTGCAAAACGCAAATCCTCGCCCAAGCAGCAGGCAGCGAAAACCTGCACGAGGAGCCGCAATCCATGGCCGATACTGTGGGCGGGCAGGCGGCAGGTGCCTTCACACCCGGCATGGGCGACAATCTGGTATGGCCGGGTCTTATGCGCAAACTTGCGCGGCAAAATCCGGGCCACGACACGTGAACCCTACCGCTGCGCGAGCACCATTCCGTCCAACTCGCGCAGCAGCTTGATCTCCATTGCGGCGGCATAGCCTTCAAACCCCAGCGCCACCTCGACAAAGGCGTCAGGCCCAAGGATGACTTCGGCGTTGAAATAGGCGCTCAGTTCGCCAATCTCACCCTGCCTGCGATCTCCAACGGCAGGGTCATCCGCCCCGATCACCAGCGCATTGATAGTGATCCCCGTGCCCTCCAGCTGCGGCTTGACGCTTCGCGGACGAGGGCCAAGATTGCTTTTGCCGTCGCCTGAAATATCCAAGGTTTTGCGCCAGCACGGGCGTTTCTCCAACATCCGCGCCCCATGCAGCATTGCCACCCCCAGCGCGGTGCCGGGAGTTGCTCCCTCCCGCCGCTCCAACCCGCGCAATATCTCAATCGCTGCGTCGAGGGCTCTAGCGTCCGTGATCCGCACCCACGGCAACAGTGTCACCTGATCCGCAGGCCCGCTCCATTCGTAAACCAGAATTTCAACAGGCGCCTCTGGCTGCTCCAGAAGTGCTGCGCGGACGGCACCACTGTCCAAAGCAGCGGCCAACCCGTCCAATTGTAAACGGTATTCGCGTGCATCAACCGAGCCTGACACATCCAGCCCCAGCGCCAGTGCTTGTCGACACACCTCCTGCGCAGATACGCTGGCACCCGCGCCAACGAGGAGCAGTGCGAGAAGCAGGGCCTTCACCCCGCGTCTCCCTCAACTTCCAGCGCCCCAATCGCAGGCGGCGCCAGTTCACGCTCCAGCTTGCGGCGCATGGCGCGCTCGTAATCTTCAAATCCATTTGCCACGATCACAAAGGCACCGGGGCCGTGAATCACTTCGCCCTGATAAAACGCGATTAGCCCCGTCTCGCCTTCGAAATCCGCACCGTTCACGACCAGCCCATTGACGGTCACGCCCTGAAACGGAAATTCGGCAAAGGCGGCGGCAGGGGGAAAACCCTCATTGCTCTGCCCGTCTCCCGCCATATCCAGCGTCTTGCGCAGGCAGTCGGGGCTCCGCGCCAGCAGCTGCGCACCGTATCCCAAAGCATATCCCATGGCTGTCGGAAAATCATTATGGCTGCGCTTGGAGGCGGCCACGACTTCGGCGGCGCGGATCAAATCGCCCAATTCGTGGATCATCACCCAATCAAGGATCATCTCCTGATTGTATCGCCCCGACCATTCATAAACGGCCAAAGCGACGGGCAGATCGCCCTCGAAAAACGCCGCCTGCACTTCGGGTGCGGTGAGCGCGGCGACCACGCCACCGCGCTGCAATTGATCCTCCGCCGCATCGACCGAACTTGAGACATCAATCGCCAATGCCAGCGCCAAACGGCATTCCACCGCATGGGCAGGCAGGGCGGCAAGGGCCAGCCCCGCCGCCAAAAGAGATCGCAGGATTACCAACTGCCGGTATTGCCCATCGATGTCCACGGCTCCGCTGGCTCCAGCGCATCGCCTTCCTGCAACAACTCAACCGAGATGTTGTCGGGCGAGCGCACAAACGCCATGCGCCCGTCATGGGGCGGGCGGTTGATTGTCACGCCATTATCCATAAGGTGCTGACACGTCTCGTAAATATTCTCGACTGTATAGGCGAGATGTCCGAAGTGGCGGCTGTCCGAAGGCAGGGCGTCATCGCCGTCCCAGTTGTACGTAAGCTCCACATCCGCATGGCCATCGTCCATGCCAGGGGGGCACAGGAACACCAGGGTAAAACGCCCGCCTTCATTCTCGATGCGGCGCCGTTCGACCAGACCCAGAAGTTTGTAAAAGGCAATCGAGGCGTCGAGGTCTTTGACGCGGACCATCGTGTGCAGGTATTTGATCGGCATAGGGGTGCTCCTTGGCATTATAGTGATGCCCTAACCCTAGCACTGCGCGCGCCCGTGTCGAGACACGGAGCTGTCAGAAAAACGAGACCCGCTGCGTCAGAAGGATGACGCGATACCCACGCTTACCGCGACGCGGTCCACATCATAAAGCCCGACATTACTATTGGTCGTTGAGGCCTCAAGGCTCAGCGTCGGGTTAAAGCCAAGATATTCGATCTGTTTGAACGTCGCAATCATTTGCGCGCCCACTGTGAAATCACGCCGCCCCGATGGATCATCGGGCGAGATGTCGTAGTCGCGAAAGCTCGTGTTGATCCCGAATTGCAGGCCCGTGCCCATGAGGTCCTTGCCCAGCACATAGCCGCTGCTCAACCGTAGTTCGTCATACTCCGCGCGCGCCGTGTCGGAGTTGAGCGTGCTTACCTGCGCCCCGAGGTAGAGCCCGTTGCCGTTGGCCAATCTGCGGTTTAGGCCTGCGCGCAGGCTAAAGAGGTCGTAATCAATACCCCGCTGGCCACGTCGCGTGTCGGCCTCGGCACCAAACGTATATTTGAGCGTGGTCGATGCGTAATAACTCTGCCCCAGCCCCGCGCGCCAAAACGACTGATAGCGTTTGTCGCCATAAAAACTCTGCCCCAGATCAATGTTGGCGCTGAATTCACCGCGCCTGTCCTCACGCAGCTGCTTGTAGCCATAGCCTAGTTGCACGGTGCCATAGGAATAGTCACTGCCCTTGATGTCGCGCGGTGCCCGGCCTTGCGCTACGAGGTCGGCATCCTCCGCATCCAGATCATTCTGCGCGGAATTGGACAGCATATAGGTGCGGTATGACAGCCCCATGCGCAGATCATGCGCCGTGCGCTCTGTTTGGTGAAAGCGATAGCGGCTGTGCAGATTTATGCCTGCCTCGAACCCCGATAACGCTTGACTGGATGCGCCCAGATCAACCTGCGTGCCGCTGCCGAAGAGGGGCGTGAACACCTGATACAGGGCGACAGAGCGGTCATTGGCGGAGCCGTTGTTGATATTGGAATTGGGGGCCAGCGAAAACGACAGGTGCGTCTGCCACGGGTTGCGCTGACGGACATAGCGAAAGTCCTGGGCCGCTTGCGCTGCGTGCTGCTCTGTCGGGGCCACTTCGCGCGCACGGCGCAACCACAACTGTGCCCGCGTCCGTTTTCCCTCAGAAGAAAGCGATTGCGCCATCAGGGTGGCAGCATTGAACTTGAGGTTGTCGCTGTCGGCCAGTCGCCATGCACTGCGTGCTGAGGCTTGCGCCTGCGCAAACTCACCCTTCATCCGCAACGCATGGCTGCGCACCAACAGGGCTGTCACATCCTGCGCATCGCGAGCCAGCAGCGCGTCCGCAAAAGCCAACGCACGATCAACATTGCCGTTGCGCAGGTTCAGCTCGGCGGCGAGCTGCATCTGCTCGACCGAGAGATGCAGACGCTCCGCCTTGGCGCTGTCTTGGGCGTGAACACCCTGCGCCATTGCAATCGCAAGGGCGCCAAAGGTCAGCCCCTTCATTTGCCGCGAAAGCCAGCTCATGATTAACCGCCGTCACCACGGTAGACGATAAATCCGCCTGTATCGCGGCTTGTGATCTCGGTGCTCTCGGATTCGAGCACGAAGACCCCCACAATCTCATCCGCCTCACCCGAGACGATGCCGTAGAACGTACCCTGCTCGTAGATGCCGCCACCGTTGGGCAGATCACTGCGGATTTCCGTCACCAGATCACCGTTATTATCGAGGCGGTCTGGCCCCACGATAAACAAGGCGTCAGGAATTTCGGATACACCTTCGCCCAAGGTCGCCGCGACCTCGGCAGTGATATCGTTACCCTCAAGATCAAGGACACGGCGGTTGTAGATCCGCCCCTCAACCCCGTCACCGCGCACATCCGTGCCGTCGTTAAAGTCCGAGAAGTCGATCGTGACACGCACATCGGCGGTAGAATACTGCAACCCGCCCTGATTTTCGAAATCGCGTAGGCCCGCGGAGTGGCCGTCAAACGTGGCCAGACCCTCGGTCGGCAGCACCAGTGAATTGTCACGCTGGTAAATGAAACCACCAAAACCGTAGTCGACATAGCTGCCCGTGCGCACAATCGCGAATTGTGTCGTTGCCGCATTCTCGGTGCCATTGTTGAAACGGTTGCGGCTTACGCCATAAACGGCGCGATAGGTGAACTGGCGCACTTCGCCCGTGGGATTGTCACGCGATATAGCACGCTGATCAATAACGGTCGCCGGCGCCTCATATACCTGAAACCGCCCGACGCCATCGTCGTCGGTGTTCAGGCTGCTGACCAGAGTGCCACGCGTGTAGGGGGTGTTGCCGTCAAACGCGAGGTTGTCGACCGAGAAGGTATCATCCTCTGCATTATACGAGATGTTGTTGGCAAAGCCGTTACCGCGACCTGGCCCGTCATTATCGTCCGACGTCGGTTCCGAGCGGAAGATCGCAGCATTCGGGCTGGGCGCGGCAGTTCCGGGGGGAATGCCCTCGCGGTCGATGCCTGTGCCCTCACCATCACCAACAATCTCACCATCCGTGACATCATCGGGATCAACTTCTTCGACAACATCAAACGGATTGCCGCCGCTACACGCGGCCAACGACGCGATCAACGCGAGGGTCATAAATTTGTTTTTCACAGGCCCGTCCTCAACAGTATTTTATATTTATTGAAGACAGATACACCCGTGAAGGCTTGCCGTGTCAACGTAACCCCTTCACCCCAGTCTTTAATTTTTCCGAGTATGGTGAAAACGCAATACCGCATATGGCGGTTCCTGCGCCGCCTTCTGCCAGATATAGTGAAAGGCGAATCCACAAGTTTCCGCTCAAAGGACCCGCATCATGCCCATCAGCCCCGACCAACAAGCCGAAATTGACGACCTGCGCAGCCAGCCAAAGCCGACCCTGCGCGCCGTATCGGAAGGAATGGAGAGCCACCTCTACACGGCATATGATGTGCTTGATCACGGATTTATCCGCGTAATCGACTATATGGGCGATGACGCCGCGATCTGTCAGGCGGCGCGTGTGAGCTACGGCAAGGGCACGAAATCGGTCCAGAACGACGAAGGGCTGATCCGTTATTTGATGCGTCACTGGCACTCGACCCCCTTCGAGATGTGCGAAATAAAGCTTCATGTGAAGCTTCCCGTCTTTGTGGCGCGCCAGTGGATCCGCCACCGCACCGCAAACGTGAACGAATATTCCGCCCGCTACTCGATTCTCGACCGTGAGTTCTACATTCCCGAGGCGAGCCACATCAACGCGCAGTCCGTGGTCAATAACCAAGGGCGTGGCGGCGTGCTCGAAGGGGCCGAGGCGGCGAGGGTACTCGAAATCCTGAAATCCGATTCCAACCGCGCCTATGACCACTACGAGAGCATGATCGCAACCGAAGGCCCCGACGGCGAACCCCAAGACGGCCTCGCCCGCGAGCTGGCCCGCATGAACCTCCCCGCCAATGTCTACACCCAATGGTATTGGAAAGTAGACCTGCACAACCTCTTCCACTTCCTCCGCCTGCGCGCGGACGAACACGCCCAATACGAAATCCGCGTCTACGCCGACGCCATCTGCAAAGTGGTGGCGGATTGGGTGCCAGCAGCTTACGGCGCCTTCGAGGACTACCGTCTGGGCGGGGCCACGATGTCAGGCAAAGCGCTGGAGTGCGTGCGGCGGATGTTGAAGGGCGAAGAGGTGACGCAGGAGACTTCGGGCATGAGCAAGGGGGAATGGCGGGAGTTTGAGGGGGTTTTAAAGTAGATGTCGCGAAAACCTAATATTCCGCAAAAGCCCGATGTTTTGGAAAAAACAGAAGAGTCGATAAACCGAGTAAAGCACTTTGATACATCCCAGCTCATCAGACGATCTGAACTTGGAGAAAAATATGCTTTTGAGGATGCTGTCGGGCCTGCGGAAGCGCTCAAGATTATATTCATACGCTTACCAAGTGAAGCGTTAGCAGAGTTTCCAAACAAGGAGTTGGCCGCTATTATGGCGCAAGCCGACAATATTTATAATTTGTTTCAGCAGATAATTGAGTTTGATCTAGAAGGCGGTGATGTAGCTAACAGAAAGACAAATCTAATTGATCAACTTACCTCTCAATACCAGCCCGTTTTTACAGCTCTATTTCCGTTCATTTCCTATTCGGTAGCACGAATAGCTGATTTCGATCAGCTCGCAGCTGATGGCCGCGCCGCTGTTCAGTCTGTGCGCGATGAAGTTTCAACTGTAATGAAAGAAATTAACGATATTTCCGAGACTGCGAACTCAGTACTACAAGAAGTACGTGATGCTGCTGCTGAGCAGGGCGTTACTCAGATGGCAAAGTACTTTGGTGCAGAGGCTAATAATCATCAGACAAATGCCGCTTGGTGGCTCAAGGGAGCAGTTGGTTTTGGTGTTGGGGTCGGCGCTTACGCTGTATTTTCGCTTTATTTTGTTCAATTCGATGTTTTTAAAGCCTCGTCGGTTTATGACGCCGCTCAGTTGGTAACTAGCAAACTACTCGTATTCGGGACTTTAGCATATGGGATGATTTATTGTGCTCGAAATCATCGAGCCGAGCGGCACAATGAAGTTCTAAACAAGCATCGCCAAAATGCTTTGATGACTTACACAACACTTGCAGAAGCTGGATCGTCTCAAGAAGCTAGGGATACGATATTGTCGCACGCAGCGTCAGCAATATACTCGCCAGGTGAAAGTGGATTTGTAAATGGAGAGGATCGTTCTCCCATACAGAGCCTCCCCGTATCTATTGCTGCTCGTGCGCCTTCAGTGGCTGAATAGAGCTCAGAATGCCCAATCTCCGATTGGGCAGCGCCCGAACCGCCCCCACGGGGCGGGCGCTTCGCTTCCCGCCCCTCGGTTCGGACGCGGTGCTCCGAATTAAGAGCGCTCTTTGCATCCCCGGCGAAGTGCTTGCGCACTCCGCGTTCGGCACTTCAAAAGCTGCCCCGCAGCTTTTGATCTGGCTTCGCCAGACCGTGCCTCACCCCCCAAACAGGGCGGGCGCTTCGCTTGCTGCCCCTCGGCTCAGACGCGGTGTCTTGAATTGAGGTCAGTCTTCGCATCCCCAGTGAAGGTCTCGCGCCCTGCACGTCCGACACCCCATGAGTAGTCTTTACCAAACGAATCCAGCACCTCCCCCCGCCAATTTCGCTTTTCCAATAAAACTCAAATCCCGCCCTGAACACGTACACCGCACGGTGTACAGGGGGTGTACACATGCTGCACAGATAGCACCCCCTAAAACCTCAAAAAAGCTGGACTTGCGCTGCACCGCGCGCAAAGCTGTTGGAAACCAAACAACCCCGAGGATCCCCATGTTCAAAATCCCCGCTTTGGCACGCGCCGCCGCATTTGGCCTCATGGCAATCACGCCCCAAACAGCCACGGCGGAGGTAAAGATTTACCCCTACGCCAGCCATGAGAACCACTGCCCCGCAGGCCTGCGCCCCGTCTCGATCAACGGTGTCATATGCTGCGGTACGCCCAACACGCACACCACGTATCAGGCCGCGATGTCCCATCCCGTGGCCAAGAAAAAGCATCGCGCCGTGCACCGCACGCACCGCGTCTCACAAAGCTGCCGTGTCGGCACAAAAGGCTGCACCGACTACTAAGCGCCTGTATTCAAATCACTTCCCCCGGCCTTCGACCTGTCTTGAGGCGGGGGATCGCGTCCTACAGCAGGGTGATATCTGCTGCCATTTGACGCCCGTCACGCCCCTCTGACATCTCGAAGCTCACCTTCTGGTCATCCGCCAGACCCGTCAGCCCCGACTGCTCGACGGCCGAGATGTGTACGAATACATCATTCCCGCCACCCTCGGGCGCGATAAAGCCATATCCCTTTGTCGTGTTGAACCATTTGACTGTTCCCGTTGGCATAGCAGATGCCCTCCTTGTCGTATTCAAGTCACGGAACCTAGCGTCACTTGACGCGGGTCCCATCCTAAGACAATTGTGCCTCCGACCCGAATTTCAAGGTTTAAAGCCCCGATTTGCGACAATCTGGCGCCCTTGTGATCCCAGTGATGAGGAATTGTGCAATGATCGAAATCTATGGCCTGAAGAACTGCGACACCTGCCGTAAGGCTTTGAAAGCGCTTCCAAATGCCGAGCTGCGCGATGTCCGTGCAGACGGCGTGTCCGCGGATCTGTTGGCGCAGGCCTTCGCGAAGTTCGGCGAAAAATTGCTCAACACGCGTTCGACCACATGGCGCGGGCTGAAGGAGACAGAGCGCGCCAAACCGCCGCTTGAGCTAATCGCAGAGCACCCCGCTTTGATGAAACGCCCGCTGATTAAAGCAGGCGACACACTGTTTCTGGGCTGGACCGCGCAAACGCAGGCCGAGATCGAAGCGCTTTAGTCGCGGGCGCGCAGGGCACGATCAAACGATAGCGGCCCCGCCCCTTTGATCACAAGCACCAGCAGGGCAAATATCCAAAGAGCACGCTGGTCCATGATGACGCCGTCGGAGAAGCGATCAAACCAAGCGCCCAGCACTTTGCTGTCGTCCCAGCCGTTGTGGCCGTAAAGATCGGTCAGCGATTGCAGCACTACAAACCCGATCATCCCAAGGGCAGCCAGCCGCGTGAACAGCCCCAGCACAATAAGCGCAGGCAGGATGAATTCTGCCCATGTTCCCGCCAGTACGAATAGCTCATGAAGGACACCAAATCGGTCGGTGTCGTATCCTACGGCCTCCATCATGCGCGGGAAAATCTGGACATAAGCCCCTGTAGATGGTGAGAAAATTCCGCCAATCCCTTCGCCGAGCTTGGTTAGGCCCGAGACCCAGAAATACATGAGCAAAATCGCAGCGAACAGGAACCGCGCCAGCGTGGGCAAAAGCCATTCGGCTTGCTCCAATCGGTCAACAATAGCGCGGTAGAAGGAGAGGAGGGCAGTCATAGTAAGTCCTTTTCAGGGGTGCAAAATGCATTTGATCGCAGGGCAAGCGTTAGGTTTGCGGCAAAGTCGAAATCAGGTGCTGCAGCAGTGGCCGTCTCGACGGCTGAACCGATTGGCTGTTCCGCAAGCGCGCCAAGCCATGTGGCCCCACCAGCGGGCAGCAAATGCACGACTGGGTCGAATTCGGGGCGCGTGATAAGCACAGCCTGTCCTTGGGGGCGCGGCTCTGGCGCGTCTTGTTGTGCTGCGCGCCGCCATAGATCGAACAGTGGCCAGCGCGAGCGCAGCACATGGCTAGAAGGGGCCAGATGAAGGTGCGCGTCGGCTAATATCTCTGGCGCTTGTTGCAAAACGCTCGGGTCAAAAGGGCTGGCATCTGCTGCGTGATAGGAGGCGCGCAAGGCCAAGTCCAAACGTGCCACATCGCCCAGATATCCTAAATGCTTCAGCGGCTCGAACGCCTCAAGGAACGCCGGAAATTCAGCGCCATAGTGCATCATCAGCGGCGTGCGTGGCGGATGGGCGCGCACAAACAGCGGCACAAGGCTATCGAAATTCTGTTCGCCCAACAGGCTACGCACATGGGGGAAGGCTTTTATCATCGCCTCTGATAGCGACACGACAACATTGTTGCGGTACACGTCATAGCGCCTTCCAGCCGCTGCCCCCTGCGCATCTTGCAGCCCTTCGGGAACGGCGGCTGCGGGGTCAAGCAGGGCCTTACGGAAGTGATCTTGGGTGACGGTCATCAGATGGCCAATGCGGGCGCAAGCGCAGTTGCGGCACGCGCGGCCTCATCACGCAGGGTGGTCCAGTCGGGGACATCCGTATCCCACTCCACCAACACTGGCTTTGGCCCGCTGCGCACAAGGGTATAATCAAGCAACGCCCATACCGGATCAACCACCGCCGCACCGTGGCTGTCGATGAGCAGCGGCGCCCCGTGGTCGTCATGGTCTTCGTCATGGCCACCCACATGAATTTCGCCCACAGCGTCAAGCGGGTAGGCGTCGATGTAGGCCTGTGGGCTGAGCTTCAGGTTGGTGGCAGAGATGAAAACATTGTTCACATCCAGCAACAGACCACAGCCTGTTTTCTCAACAAGGGCGGCGAGGAAGTCGGTCTCGGTGAACGTGCTCTCGGCGAAGGCGAGATAGCTTGAGGGGTTCTCAAGAAGCATCTGGCGGCCCAGCGTGTCCTGCACTTGCGCGATGTGCGCGGCCACACGGTCCAGCGTTGCTTGGGTATAGGGCAGGGGCAAGAGGTCGTTGAGGAACTCGGCACCGTGGGTGGACCATGCAAGATGCTCGGAAAAGCTGGCAGGGCTGAAGCGGTCCATAATGGTGCGCAAACGCGCAAGGTGATCCGTGTCCAGCGGTTGATCACCGCCGATGGACAGGCCAACGCCGTGCACGGACAGGGCAAACTGCTCCGACAGGGCGCGCAGCTGCGCATGGGGCCGTCCGCCGTCGCCCATATAATTCTCGGCATGCACTTCGATCCATTCAACGGGGCCAGGGGCTTCGCGAAGATCGGTGAAATGTTGGGGTTTATAGCCGACACCAACGCCATGCGGCAGGCCGTCAGGCTGGGAGGATTGATCGTACATGTCTTGGCCCTCCGGTACTCGGGAGTGTGTCGCAGGGCGCCAGTGGCAGCGCCCTGTGAGGGTATCTTATGCTGGCAGGTCGCGCTCTTGTGGCTCAAGCGAGCCTTTGCGCTCGGTGCCGTCTGCCATGGCAGGCAGGTCGATCGTTGTGCAGGTGCCTGCATCGACCAGTGTCCATGCGTTGCCTTGATAATCTGTTACGGATGTGCCTGCACATGTGGTGCCGGGACCGGCGGCGCAATCATTGGCGCCAGCGACGGATACGCCATAGCATTTCTCTTTGGACGCGGCATCGGCGGTTGTGCCAACGGCGGACATGGAAGCGGCGACAGCGCCTGCAATTGCGAGTGTTTTCATTGTTGTGGACATCAGGTCTCTCCCATTTGATGTATATAGTCTGTGTTAGTGTTTTCAGTTAAGCAGGACTGCCGCGCTAAATCTACTCACGAGGCAGTGTGTCACAGCAGCGTTAGAAAAAGCGCTGGAAATCCTGTGGGATTCCAGCGCTTTCCTGCTTTTCGTGAGGCTCTTGTAACAATTGGTCGCGCGATTTACGCGGCCTGAGGCGCAAATGTTACAGTAAATCGGGTGCGGTCGCCTCGGTTTTGAGTGCCTCTGTAACATCGCTCAAAGCCTGCACCGAGGTCTGCTTCTCCCCCAAGCGGCGCACGGAGACTGTGCGCTCCTCAACCTCGCGGTTGCCCACGGCGAGGATCACGGGGACCTTGCCAACAGAATGCTCTCGCACCTTGTAGTTGATCTTTTCGTTGCGCATGTCGGCCTCGGCGCGCACACCAGCGGTGCGCAGCTCGGCCACGACTTCAGCCACATAGTCATCCGCTTCGGAGGTGATGGACGCGACAACGACCTGACGTGGAGCCAGCCAGAAGGGCAGCTTGCCTGCGTGTTCTTCGATCAGAATGCCAATGAAGCGCTCGAAACTTCCCAGCGTGGCGCGGTGCAGCATAACGGGGCGATGCTTGCCACCGTCCGCGCCCACATAGGTTGCGTCGAGGCGTTCTGGCAGGTTGGGGTCAACTTGCAGCGTACCACACTGCCATTCACGGCCAATCGCATCCGTGAGAGTGAATTCCAGCTTGGGGCCATAGAACGCCCCTTCACCGGGAAGGAGTTCGAACTCATAGCCCGCCGCATTACACGCATCGCCCAAGGCTTTCTCGACACGGTCCCAGCTTTCTTCAGTGCCCACACGCTTTTCGGGGCGGGTGGACAGCTTGATGGTCCAGTCATGGAAGCCGAGATCACTGTAGACAGACGCGAGGAAGGCGATGAATTTCGCGGTCTCGTCTACGATCTGGTCTTCGGTGCAGAAAATATGCCCGTCGTCTTGGGTAAACCCGCGCACGCGCATGATGCCGTGCAGCGCGCCTGACGGCTCGTAGCGGTTACAGCTGCCGAATTCGGCCATGCGCAGGGGCAGGTCGCGGTAGCTTTTCATACCTGTGTTAAAAATTTGCACGTGGCAGGGGCAGTTCATGGGCTTGAGCGCGTTGACGGTCTTTTGGGCTGCGTGCTCCTCGTCCACTTCAACGATGAACATGTGGTCCTGATAGTTCTGCCAGTGCCCTGAATCTTCCCACAGCTTGCGATTCACCACCTGCGGTGTGTTCACTTCGACATAGCCGTCGGCGCGCTGTTTGCGGCGCATGTAGTCCTGAAGCTGGGTGTAGACCATCCAGCCATTGGGGTGCCAGAACACCTGACCGGGAGCTTCTTCCTGCATGTGATACAGGTCCATCTCGCGGCCCAGCTTGCGGTGGTCACGCTTGGCGGCTTCCTCCAGCATATTCAGATGCGCCTTGAGCTTTTCCTTGCCCGTGAAGGCCACGCCGTAGATGCGTTGCAGCATCGCGCGGTCGCTGTCACCACGCCAGTAGGCGCCAGCAATGGACATCAGCTTGAACGCGTCACCCGCCACTTGGCCTGTGTGTTGCAAATGCGGACCACGGCAGAGGTCCTGCCAGTCGCCATGCCAGTACATGCGCAGAGGCTCGTCGCCGGGGATGGCTTCAATCAGCTCCACTTTGTAGGGCTCGTTGAGGTCTTCGTAGTGTTTTATGGCACGGGCGCGCTCCCAGACTTCGGTGCGTACAGGGTCACGCTTGTTGATGATCTCTTTCATCTTCTTTTCGATGGTGCCGAGATCGTCGGGGGTGAAGGCTTCCTTGCGGTCAAAGTCGTAATACCAGCCGTCCTTGATCACGGGACCAATGGTGACCTTTGTGTCGGGCCAGATTTCCTGCACCGCGCGGGCCATGATGTGGGCCAGATCGTGGCGCACCAGCTCGTTGGCTTGTTCTTCATCCGCCATGGTGTGAATGGCGATGCTGGCATCCGCATCAATGGGCCACGCAAGGTCATAATGCCCACCGTTCACAGTGGCGCTGATGGCTTTTTTGCCGAGGGATTTGGAAATGTCGGCGGCGACCTCGCCAGCGGTAATGCCAGCGGCGTAGGTGCGTACGGAGTCGTCGGGAAGGGTGAGTGCGATCTGGGCCATTGGGCCTCCTCGTCGGTTTGGCGCCTACGAGACGCCCGGTTGCGGGTTATGTGGGGGCGTTTTGACCGCAGCCGCAGCCTGCGTCAAGGGCGTGCTTCACTCAGCGGGCTGAGGCGTACGGAAAGTGTCAAATGTACCAAAGCAAGCGAAGCGCCCACGCCAGCTGCCACGCCCAGAGACGAGAGGCCATATCCCGTGATCATCAGCCCGCCCACGGCCGAGCCGATGGCCGCGCCAATATAGATCGCGGCCGCGTTGAGCGCGAGCACCACAGGGGCGCGGTGGCCAGCCATTGCGAAGAGGCGAATCTGTTGCGCAGCCATGAATGACCAGCCTCCCATGGCCCAGATCGCGACCATGAACAGCAACACAGGTACGCTTACAGGCAGCAAAGAGAACATCGGCATTATACCCATCTGGAACAGGCATAGGCCGGTCAATGTGATGCGCCACCCGAAACGGTCCGAGAGGTACCCGCCAAGGATATTGCCCGCCACGGCGCCAAAGCCTGCCACCATCAGGGTGAGCGCAATGCCGTCGCGGCCAAAGCCCATCGTACTGCTCAGCAGGGGGGTAATATAGGTGAACAGCACATATTGTGCGCCGATAAAGCTGCCTGTGAATCCGATGGCCAGCATCACGCGGCCTTCCCCGATAACATCGCGCAAATCGGCGAGGGTCACTGGCTGGAATTTCAACCCCGCAGGCACGCGTGTCCAGATCAGCCAGATACACGGCACCGCCAGTGCAACCATTAGCCAGAAGGCCCAGCGCCAGCCAAAGCTATAGGCAATCCAGCTGGTGGCCGGAACACCGATCACTTGGGACAGGGTCAGGCCAAAGAACACGGCAGCCAACACTTTGGCGCGGTTCTCTTCTGCCGTCAGCCCCGCGGCAACAGCGGCCGCCAGCGGCGTAAATATACCCGCCCCCGCTGCGGCCAGCACACGTGCGATGTTCAGCCCCGTGAGCGTCGGCGACAGCGCGGAGATCGCAGCGGCGACGGCCACCAACACAAACCCCAGTGCCATAATGCGCCTGCGCCCGATCTGACCTGTGGATGCAATCAGAAGCGGCGACAGGATCGCATAGGCTACCGCATAGACAGTGAGCAACTGGCCCGTTTGCGCGGGGGTGAGGCCCATATCTGAGCCCATCGGCTCCACCAGTCCGATGATGCCGAAAGCCGCGATGCCGATCACGAAATTACACGCTGACAGGGCGGGGATCATCAGGCGGTCTGTTGTTGGTACTGTGTTCATCATCCGCCAAGTAGCATCATTGTTCCCCCCAGCAAGCAAGCGCGCATGCTTGTGCCGTAACGGCACAGTTTTCTCAGCGCGCTGAAGTCACCTTGAGCAGCCCAGTTGAAATGCTCTCCCAGTCCATGCACAATACTGCAAACAGGAAAAGGTGCTGACCATGGCCAAATACAACCGTAATTTCGATCTCACCCTCAGCGACATTGATCTGATCGAGGCGGCGTTGCGTGTGGTCAAACGCGATCTCTCGCTGGGTCGTGAAGGGGCGCGTGCCTTGTTGCCAGAGATTGAGGACGGTGATCACGTCACGGAGATCAACGATCTACTGGGCCGTTTGCATAACCAGAAGATTTTCTATCGTCCCACAGATGAACCTTACGTCAGCGGCTAAGGCAATTGTTGCCGCCAGACCGTTGCCCTTGGAAGCGCTGACCTGCACTATTGGCAAAACAGTTTAGGGGGCGGACATGGCAGAGCCATCATATCTCGATACAGACCAAGGGCGCAGGATCGCCTATCACCTCACCGAAGGGGAGGGGCCGTGCGTTGTCTTTCTCGGGGGGCTGAAATCCGACATGGAAGGGACCAAGGCGGTCCATCTTGAGGACTGGGCGCAAGCCAAGGGCCGCGCTTTCTTGCGGTTGGATTATTCAGGCCACGGCCAATCTTCTTGTACTTTCGAGGAGGGTTGCATCGGCGATTGGCACGCGGATACACTCGCGGCTGTCGAGGCGTTGATCCAAGGGCCGATTGTTCCTGTGGGCTCGTCTATGGGCGGCTGGCAGGCACTGCTGCTGGCCCGTGCGATGCCAGAGCGTCTTGCAGGACTGGTCACGATCGCTGCCGCCCCTGATTTCACCGAAGACGGCTGGTGGGAGAATTTCGACGCCGATCAGCGCGCCCAGCTTGAGCGCGATGGCCGCGTGGAGTTGCCCTCGGATTATATGGAACCTTACATTGTGACCAAGCGCATGGTCGAGGACGGGCGCGACCATCTGGTGCTGCGCGCACCGCTCGAGCTGCCCGTCTCGGTCCGTATGCTGCAAGGCACTGCGGATACGGCCGTGAGCACGGCCACCGCCACACGGCTTCTGGAGCATGCGTCCAGCCCTGACATGCGACTAACGCTGGTCAAAGACGCCGATCACCGCTTCTCCGACGGGCCGTGCTTGGAACTGATCGAGCAGGCGGTAGAAGACGTCATTACCCAATCGGCAAACCAAGCCGCGAGCCTCGTTTGATGGAGCAGCGCATCAGCCTGATCACCCTTGGGGTGCGCGACATGAACGTTACCGCCGCGTTTTACGAGGCGCTGGGCTGGAGGCGTGTTGAGACCGAGGACGGTGTCATTGCCTTTGATCTGATAGGACAGACGCTGGGGCTCTATCCGCTCGAGAAGCTTGCCGCGGATCTGGGGCTTGCAGTTGAGGATCTGGGACGCGGCGCCAGCACGCTGGGCTACAACGTGCGCGACAAAGCGGAAGTGGCAGCGATACTTGCAAAGGCCGAAGCCGCAGGCGGGCGCATCCTCAAATCTGCCGCGGATGTGTTCTGGGGCGGGCATCACGGCTATTTGGCAGACCCCGAGGGTAACATCTGGGAAGTGGCGCATAATCCTTATTCACCACTGGCCGAGGATGGCAGTTTCCGCTGGAACGGCCATTGATGCGCAAACCCGCCAGCATGTGGAGCCTTGAGACATTGGGCCGTGTGCGCCTGTCAAAGCACTTCTACATGCGCGATTTTCTGATGAGCGAGATCAGCGCCTTCCATGGTGTGCCAAATATCCCCGACAATCCCGATCTGGCGATCAAATATGGCGAGCGGCTGTGCCAGAACTTGCTCGATCCGCTGGAGGAGACCTTCGGTCGTATCGCCATCCGTTCTGGCTACCGCTCAAATGCGCTCAACACCTACGGCAATGAAAACAAGCTAAACTGCGCGCGTAGCGATAATCCGATCGAATGTCATATCTGGGACTATCCAGATCGCCCCATCGCAGGCACGTCGCTGGTGATCCCGTGGTTTGCCGACCTATACGCTCAAGGGCGCGATTGGCGCGATCTGGCGTGGTGGGTGCATGACCATCTGCCTTATTCCGAGATGTGGTTCTTTCCCAAGCTGGCTGCGTTCAACCTCGTTTGGCGACCCGAGCCGCTGCGCACGATCAGCAGCTATATCGCCCCGCGCGGCATGCTGTTGCGCGCAGGCGATGCGCCGTGTGAAGACCAAAGCACCCGTTCGGCCCGATACGCGGATTTCCCCCCATTTCGAGGTATCGCTTACCCCTGAGGGCTTGCGCCTGCGCGCGTGGCACGGCATGCACAGGGGCAGGGAATTCGGAGCTTTGAATACGCCATGAGAGAGCCATTGGTTCTATTGCCGGGGATGATGTGCGATGCGCGCCTGTTCGGGCCGCAGATTGCAGAGCTATCGGCGGATATGGCCGTGACCGTGGCTCCTGTAACCCGTGGCGACCGAATTGAGGAAATTGCGTCTTCATTGCTCGATATTCTGCCTAAGCGCTTTGCGCTGGCGGGGTTTGCTATGGGCGGCGTGGTTGCGATGGAAATCCTGCGCCGCGCGCCTGACCGTCTGACGCGCATCGCGCTGATGAACACGCACCCTCTGGCGGATACGCCTGTGGCTGCGGCAGACCGTGAGCCACTCATCGTCAAGGTCCGCTCGGGCCGTCTAATGGAAGCCGTAGGCGACGAGATCAACGCGAATACGTTGGCCCCCAGCCCTTATCGCAACGAAGTTCTCGATCTGGTGCAGGAGATGGCGCGCACTCTTGGGCCCGATGTCTATATACGCCAATCGCGTGCGATGCAGCGGCGCAAGGACCAGCAGGGCACACTACGGCGCTGCAAAGTCCCTGCGCTCGTGCTGTGTGGGGCCTATGACACCATCGCGCCCGTCAAGCGGCACGAATTTATGGCCGAACTCATACCCTATGCGCAGCTGCGGGTTCTGGATCAATCAGGCCATCTGCCCACGCTGGAGCAACCCGAAGAGACAACTGCCGCGCTCCGTGAATGGATGGCGCAGCCCTATACGCTGAGATAGCGGTGACCTAAAGCGGCAGGTTTTCGCGCTCCGCTTGCGTCGGGACATAGACGCGGGCGACGGGTTTGCCCGTTTTGACATCAAAGAACGGCGTTTGCTTCCAACGCCCTGTGAGCCGCGCCAGCAGGGCACGCCACATGGTCCCGCCATAAAGGCGCATGACCGAGCTGTGTTTGGAAGTGCCATCCGGCTGCGGAATAAAAGCCTCCATGGCCACGGGGCCAATGGCGGAGGTATCCTTCAGCAGATTGGTCATTACGCCCGCCAAGGCGAACTTTGGCGTGGGCAGCATGGTAAACATCTGAACCCCGCAGCACGTCGCTTGGAAGCGCAGCAGCTTCTTAGGGTTAAACGAGAACACACCCAGATTGCTGCGTCCGCTCTGAAAGCTGATCTTGTCCGGTGTGGTCTGGTACAGCTCCACACCCGCGTCGCCTACATCCTCACCATTGGCAAAGATGATCGCCGCACGGCACGCGGAACAGTAACAGCGTACATGGTTGCCAGAGGAGGGCGTCGCACCATGCAGCGTCCCCCGTATCTCGCCGCACCGGCAGGAGAAGGGGACGTCTGCCATTGTTTAGGCCGCCGCGTTCTTGTTTGCGGCTTTCTTGCCCGAAGCCTTCGCGCTCTTCTTCTCTGCGGCTTGCTTGACGCGGTAGCCCGGAGGGGTCGCACTTTCATGGTCGTCGATGAAATCCATCACCAGCGGGCGGATGTTATTGCGCCAGCTTTTGCCCGCGAAGATGCCGTAGTGGCCTGCGCCTTCTTCAACGTGGCTGGCCTTTTTCTCGTCAGGCAGATTAATGCAAAGCGCTAAGGCGGCAATGCACTGGCCTGGGGCGGTAATATCGTCCGCGCTGCCTTCAACGGTGATGATGGCAGGCTTAGTAATCTTGCCAAAATCGACCTTTTTGCCGTTCACGACAAATTCGTTCTTCGCAATCTCGTGGCGCTGGAAAATACGGTCCACAGTGGAGAGGTAGAACTCCGCTGGCATGTCCATCACGGCCAGATATTCGTCGTAGAATTTGTTGTGCTTGTCATGCTCGTGCGCCTCGCCCTTGGCGACACGCTGGATCTGGTTGGTGAAAGCATCCTTGTGCTTGTCCATATTCATCGAGATGAACGAGCTGAGCTGCAACAGGCCCGGATAGACCATGCGGCCCACGCCTTTGTACTTGAAGCCGACCTGCTGGATCATGGATTGCTCAAGCTGACCCATCGTCACGGAATGGCCGAAGTCAGTCACTTCTGTTGGCGCGGCACCAGGATCAATCGGTCCACCGATTAGCGTGAGCGAGCTGGGCTGCGCATCCGGGTCTTCCTCGGCAAGGTAGGCGGTGGCCGCCAGCGCGAGCGGCGCAGGCTGACATACGGCAATCACATGGGTCTCTGGCCCGAGGTGGCGCATGTAGTCCACCAGATGCAGGGTGTAATCTTCGATATCAAACTTGCCTGCGCTGACGGGGATATCGCGCGCGTTATGCCAGTCGGTGATATATAGTTCGCAATCGGGCAGCAGGCTGATCACGGTCGAGCGCAGCAGCGTGGCGTAGTGGCCCGACATAGGTGCAACGAGCAGCACGCGGCGCTTGCGCTGTGTGCGGCCCTGCACGCGGAAATGCAGCAGATCGCCAAAGTCGCCTTGCAGCACAATCTCCTCGGAGACCATACGGTCGGTGCCTTCTGCACCAACAAAAGGAGGAATGTTCCAGTCAGGCTTAACCGCCATACGGGCGAACGTGCGCTCGGTCACTTCGCCCCATGCGCCGACCATCTCTAATGCCGGATTCGGCATCACATTTAGCGCGGGATACGCCGCCAGCGCCTTTGCGGATGCTCCGAGCCACTCATTTGTGTTTCGGATTGTCTCCATCATGTCGTAAGATGCCATAAAACGCATAGCGTAACTCCTGTACCAATCCCCTCGAATGAGGGTTACATTGACGCAGGGGAAGCCGAAATCGGCAGGCCGAACGAAAATGCTGCAAGTGCAAACATAGGGTGGAACTCTTGATATGGCAACTAATACCTCCGACACTGGTGAACCGACCGAGGCCGCGATGACGCGGATGACGGAGAATTTGCAAAAGGTGGAAGAGTTGCGAGAGCGACTGACGAGCGTGTTGGCCAACCGAAACACCCATCAGGCGGCGCTTGACGGACCAAATCAGGAGCTTTTTACCAAAGCGGCACAGGCCTATATGCAAGAGGCGCTGACAAACCCTGCCAAGCTCATTGAGCATCAGCTGGCGTATTGGAGCAAATCGGTCACCCATTTTGTCGAGGCACAGCAGGCCTTTGCCAAGGGCAAGCTGGAGGCGCCGCCCGACCGCACCCCCTCTGACCGCCGTTTTGCCAATCCTTTATGGGAACAGCACCCGTATTTCAACTTCGTCAAGCAGCAGTACATGATGAACGCGGAGGCGCTGGCCCAAGCGGTCGAGGACGTCGAGGATATGGATCCGCGCGAGAAACAGCGCCTGCAATATTTCTCACGCCAGATCATCGACATGATGTCCCCCACGAATTTTCTGGCCACCAACCCCGACGCGCTGCAACGCGCGGTCGATACGGAGGGTGAAAGCCTCATCCAGGGGTTGGAGAATCTCATCTCCGATCTGGAGGCCAACAAGGGCGAGATGATCGTGCGGCTTGCCGACGAGAGCGCATTCGAGCTGGGCGAGAATATCGCAACCACCCCAGGCAAGGTTGTGTTCCGCAACCGCATGTTCGAATTGATCCAGTTCACACCGACCACCGAAAAGGTCCATGCAACCCCACTGATCGTCTTTCCGCCGTGGATCAACAAATACTATATTCTCGACCTCAAGGCGCAGAATTCCTTCGTAAAATGGGTCGTCGATCAGGGCTATACCCTCTTCATGGTCTCGTGGATCAATCCGGATGAGACCTACCGCGATGTAGGCATGGAGGATTATGTCGAGGACGGATACGTCACGGCCTTTAACGAGGTCAAAAAGATCACGGGCGAGAAGCAGGTAAACGCCGTGGGCTATTGCATCGCGGGCACCACGCTGAGCCTGACGCTGAGCCTGCTCAAGCAGCGCGGCGATACATCGGTGAAATCCGCGACCTTCTTTACCGCGCTCACCGACTTTTCCGATCAGGGAGAGTTTCAGCCCTTCCTCACTGATGACTTCATCGACGGGATCGAAGCGGAGACCGAGGACAAGGGCATCCTGCCGTCCATCGTGATGGCGCGCACCTTCTCCTTCCTGCGCTCCAATGATCTGGTCTACGGCCCTGCTGTCAAAAGCTACATGATGGGAGAGACGCCGCCTGCCTTCGATCTGTTGTACTGGAACGGGGACGGGGCAAACCTGCCTGCCAAAATGGCGATGCAATATTTGCGCGGTCTGTGCCAGCGCAACGAGCTGGCGGAAACAGGCTATGACCTGTGCGGGCATCATCTGGTGCTGGATGAAGTGGATATTCCGCTCTGTGCTATCGCCTGCGAGACGGACCACATCGCACCTTGGAAGGACAGCTATCGCGGTGTCCAGAAGATGGGGAGCACCGATAAGACCTTTATCATGACCCAGTCGGGACATATCGCAGGCATCGTCAATCCGCCGAGCAAGGGCAAGTACGGCCATTACACAAATGAGGACCTGACGCTGGACCATGAAAGCTGGCTCGAAGGGGCGGCGTTCCACGAGGGCTCATGGTGGCCGCGCTGGGAGAAATGGCTGGGAAAGCGGTCCGGAAAGAAGGTCGCGGCGCGAATCCCCGGGGCGGATAATCGCGATATTCTCTGCGACGCACCTGGCACCTATGTTGTGGTCAAAGCGCGCGGTTAAGGGTTCCCTTACGGCAAGTAGCTGTTTTTGAATACCATTTCGCCACAACCTGAGCGCGATGCTGCGGTGCAGAAAAAACTTGCAATGCCGCACTGCAGCATCTATATTGTTTGCAGACGCAGAACGTTGAAAGAGACAGTGGGATGCGAATTTAAATTCTCGAGGGGCGCTTCTGCCTCCCTGATGCAAACAAGGATTATGACAATGACAAAGACTTCAACACCCGACATGGCCGCAATGCTCAAAGACATCATGGGCGCATTCCCCGTCGACACATCCGCAATGGACGCGTCTTTCAAGACATCCGCGACATTGAACGAAAAACTGTCTGGCGTTGCGCTGTCAGCCGTTGAGAAGTCCACCGAGATTTCTTCCAAGTGGACAAAAGACACCGTAGCCAAGCTCTCAGACATGGCGAAAGCCAAATCCGAGCCAGCCGACTATGCAAAAGCGATGACAGACTTCGCAACAGCATATTCCGAAGCCGCGTCCGAGCACATGGCAGCATTCGCCGAAGTTGCGAAAAAAGTTCAGATGGACACAGTTGAGCTGATGATGGCTGCTGGCAAAGACCTCTCCGAGGAAGCGCAGACAGCAATGACCAAAGTAACTGGCGAAGTTCAGGCTGCTGCGAAAAAAGCGACTACAAAGTAAGTCTGGGTTCCAGACATGCGCCACGGTAAATTCCGTGATGTGCGAGGGAAGGGTGAGCTGGTGACAGCTCGCCCTTTCTTTTTGCGTATGCGGCGTCTAGGCTGCACTGCAGCACAGTGTTCGGGAGGACCCCAGATGGCCGAGACAGGCAAACCCCTTCTTATCAAGAGATACGCCAGCAGGCGCCTCTACAATACCGAAACAAGTGATTATGTGACGCTTGATGATATCGCTGGCTTTATCCGCGATGGCCGCGAGGTGCAGATCATTGATTTGAAGTCCGGTGATGATCTGACGCGTCAGTACCTTTTGCAAATCATCGCCGAGCATGAGAGCCGCGGCGAGAGCGTGCTGCCAGTGGACGTGCTCAATGATCTGGTGCGCAGCTATATGACAGGCAAAGTCAGCGTTGTGCCACAGTTCCTGCAACAGTCTTTTGACATGCTGCGCGATGGGCAGGCCAAAGTGGTCGAAAATATTAACAATATGAACCCGCTGTCCAACATGCCCGGCTTTGATGCGATGCAAGCCCAGCAAGAAGCCTTTATGAAAGCCATGACAGGCGGGTGGGCTGGTGCCGCAGCCAAATCGGAGCCAGAGACCGACCAAGCCCCGAAGGCTGAAAGCAGCGAAGACCTCGATGCGATCAAAAAGCAGCTGGCCGACCTGCAGGATAAACTGTCAAAACTCAAGTAAGCCGCTTGGGCTACCGATAACAAAAGGCAGGGTTACTCCCCAGCCCTTTGCATTTCGTGGTGCAGGGTCTGCATAAAGCAGATCCTGCACTTTTTATATATTTGGAACGGCACCATATACTCATTGAAGCTGTCAATAGGAGGTGCCATTGATCGACTTGAAAAGCCCTGAAGCATTTCGCATAGTTCTCTACTTCGTCGTTCCTGGGCTTGTAGCGGTTTTCTTCCGAGCGCAGTTCTTGTCAGGAAGGATGCAAAAGCACTCCGACGCCATTTTGACATATTTTTCTGTTTCGATCGTTTACTGGTCGATGCTTACAATGGCAGGGATTTCTCCTGCTACAGTTTCGGATAACCCCTTTATATCATTTGCTGTAACACTTATCGGGCCGATGGTTGTGGGTTGTGCTCTTGGGTTAAACGCAAGACTTGATGTTCTTCGAGGCCTCCTTCGGAAGATCGGCCTGAATCCGGTGCATGCGACCGCGACTGCTTGGGATTGGAAGTTGAGCAGGACTACCCCAAGATATGTGATTGTTTCACTTACAGATGGGGTCACCGTTGCAGGATTATATGACCAGAGATCTTTTTCATCGAGTGATCCTTTAGATCGCGATCTCTTTCTGGAGAAAGTCTACGAAATTCCAGATCAAGGGCTCTGGGAAGAAGTGCCTGGAAAAGAAATTCTCATCCGCGCGGCCGAAATCAAATACATTGAGTTTTTACCGATAATCAACAAGGAGTGATCGAAATGACAGAAAAAAAGCAAGACACCACGCCAAGAGAAGAACGCGGCTACCAGCCATCGTCGCAACCAAGATTTAATCCTCAAAATGGATATCAACCGACAACAGGCTCCGCTGAAAAACCTACACCTCCATCGGGCGGAACCTCCGTCTCAAAGAAACCATGAACTCCCGTAGGTAACTTACTCAAAGAACTCGCTGAGGCGCATCTTGCCACGAGCAAGCCCAAGCTTCATCGCAGGTGTCTCTTTCGTCTTTGATGAGCCGATCCAGTTATGAACGAACCGATAGATTTCGATGATTTTCACCATTGTTTCAGGGTTATAGAGATAATGGCGATCCCAAGTGCGACCGTTTCCGCTGGGGGTGTGGGCGGGTCGCGCAGCGAAACGGATGTTTGAGCGCACCTTGTGGAAGTAGGAATCCACGCTTCGCAGCGTCGCGAGCCGCATCAGTCGTGCGCGTCGATCGGGCGCCATGTCATGGCGGTCGGTTATAATACGGATGTGGCGGTGCGGCTCGCTTTTGGTATGGAATGGCCACGCGAAGGGCTCGGCAGGCAAATGTCCCTGTAAGAGCCCCTCGATGGCCGTATCAGTATGGAGCAACTTGTCATCCATCTCGAGTGCACCCCATTGCGAGCGAGATATTCCAGTTGCGAGTTCGAGAGCTGTCTTACCATCACCGACAAGCATATTCCGTTGGTCATTGGACTTGTGCTTGTCGAAGTTGACAACGATGACATCGGCACGAGCCTGCTTCACCCACATCGCGAATGCCGAAACAAAAGACAAAGCCAAGCCAGAATCGGCATCCAACACGAAGACAAACCGTTCGCTTCCTTTACCCAAGCAGTGGCGCAGGTAAAAAGCGTGAGAGAGTTGTGCTATATCCTGGCGCATTAGGGAGCCACGGTGCGGTAGTTGCAAGTCAAGATCCACATCAGGGGCTTCCAGTGGATGGATCTGGACACCTCTGGTGATTTTGTCGAGGTGGATCTTGAACTCAGTTTCTGACCAGACCCGTGCTTGACTTCGGAAAGCTCGTGGCAAAGAAAAATCACCCGCCGCCGTCATTTGTGCCTCGATGTCTGCGAGTTCTACGCTGGGATCGAGCCCAAGATGTGCCGCCATGATGTAGCCGGTATTGGCGTGGGCGCTGCATAGGTGGTGCACCGCGATCTGTGCGCGGGTCTTCTTGTTTGGCCAGTTGAGATGAAGTGTCTGGGAATCGGTTGCGAACCGGCGCCCTTTCGCGTTCCAATCGACAGTCTCAAAAGACCCTTCTCTTCGTGCGGTGAGATCCACGACGCGGTCGTATATGAAGTCTATTTTGCGATAGACATCCCGAGGGCAGAGACCTGTGAAATCACTAATCTTTGAGATTGGCATACCGTTAGTAATCATCCAAAGAACCTCGCGGTTCGCACTGCTTCGGTGCTGTTTCCGAATTCGTGACCCCACCGTGAATGAGGTGAGGCAGGATTTACATTTCCAGCGCTGCGTCCCTGCCGCTGTGCGACCTGATTTCCTATATTTGTTGGGGGCCTCGGAAAGCAGCTTTTGATGGTTCTCACAGGCTTGGTTTGGGCAGAAATCCCGCGGGGCTTCTGGTTGAAACGCCCACGAAGCCTTCGATACTCCTCGACAACTGCCGCATTGTTCTTGATGATCGAGAACTTACTACAAGATCCGCATTTGAAGGTCTTGTCGTCTCCAGCGCCGACTACCTCTCCGCGAGGAAGGTTTGATTTGACTTTTGCTGAAGGACGTCCTTGTATTATGTAGGGATCTGGTGGTTCAGCGAAAAGTTTGCACTGTGGATTTCGACAGAAGTTTACATCTATCCCGAAACTGGGGAATGGCAGCCTGCGTTTTAGGGCTGGCGGACAAATAATCGTGGGGGCAAGCATACTTTTTCCCTCGGAAAAAACCACATATTGTGGCTATCAAGGGAAAGATTGGCCAAAATCTGGCCAACCTAAGTTTTTTTCTGCACCACGAAATGCAAAGGGCTGGGGTTACTCCTGCCTTTTTGCATTTCCATGGGCGCTATATCCCCAGCTTGTCACGCATTGAGTACCAGCTCATCGCTAGAACCAGCAGCGGAGAGCGTATTGCCGGCCCACCTGGAAACGGGGTGTTGGGCATCGCGGCCATCGTGTCGAACCCGTCACCATCTCCTTGGATCGCGTGCGCCATCAATTGGCCCGCGTGGGTCGCGGTGCCAACGCCGTGACCTGAATACCCCGAGGCGGACAGGATGTTCTTCGCAGGCCGCGTAAGATAGGGCAGGCGCTTCATCGTGATGCCAAGGGTGCCGCCCCACGCATAGTCGATTTTCACATCCGCCAGCTGCGGGAAGATTACCGACAAGGGCTTGCGCACTTTGGCTGCGATATCGCTGGGAAAGCGGTAGCCATAGCTTTCGCCACCTCCGAAAAGCAGGCGGCCATCATGGCTCAGGCGGAAGTAATTCACGACAAAGCGGCTATCGGCCACAGCCACATCGCGGGGCAGGACATCTGCGATGCGCTCCCCCAACGGCTCGGTCGCGACGATGAAGTTATTGATAGGCATCACGCGGGCGGCAACCTTGCGGTTCAGCCCGCCAAGATAGCCGTTGCAGGCAAGGACCACATGATCCGCCTCCACATGGCCCGCGTCGGTGCGCACGGTCGCAGGGGTGCCTTCGTCGATATGGTGCACGGCGGAGCGTTCATGGATGCGCACACCTGCTGCCACACAGGCCCGCGCCAGCCCCAGCGCAAAGTTCAGCGGATGCAAATGCGCCGCCCCCATATCCAGCATCCCGCCGCGATAGTCGGGGGAAGGGCAGACCGATTGCAACGCTGCGCGGTCCAGCGTCTCGATTTGGTTGTAGCCATAGTTGCGCGCCAGATAGTCGGTATAGCCATGCAGCTGGCGCACTTCGGCGTCCGTTGATCCCATCCACGCCACACCAGGTTTGAGGTGCGCGTCGATGTCATGCTTGGCAATCAGGGATTTGACCAGCGCCTTGGCATCTTCGGCCAACGCCCAGAGCTTTGCGCCCTCCGCATCGCCCATAAGCGCATCGAGCGCGTCCTGCTCCATTCGCTGGCCCGAGCCGAGCTGACCGCCGTTTCGCCCGGACGCGCCAAAGCCCACGCGCTGGGCATCCAGCAGCACGACATCACGCCCCGCTTGCGCCAGATGCAGCGCGGCCGAAAGCCCTGTGTAGCCTGCGCCGATCACGCAAACATCTGCCTTTTGTGCACCCTTCAGTGGGGCGAACGGCTCAAGCGGCGTCGCTGTGGCGGCATACCAGCTGGGTGGATATTCCCCGCGGCGGTCGTTGGAGTACAGCAGGTTCATCAGACGTTAAGCAGTAGGTGTTCGCGCTCCCAAGGGGAGATAACCTGCAAGAACTCTTCGTATTCTGCGGCCTTCACGATGCTGTAAACACGTGCAAATTCGGTTCCGAGCACATCATGCAGCGGTGTAGCCTCGCTGAACACGCGCAGCGCTTCTCCCATTGTGCGGGGGATGTCACCCTCACCACTATAGGCGTCGCCCTTGAATTCCGCGGCAGGGTCGTTGCCCTCTTTCAGTCCCAGAAATCCGCAGGCCAGTGAAGCCGCGATGCCCAGATAGGGGTTGCAATCCATGCCTGCCAGACGGTTCTCGACACGTCGCGCCTTGGGGCTACTGAGCGGCACGCGAATGCCTGTGGTGCGGTTGTCGCGTCCCCACTCAAGGTTGATCGGCGCGGCGTGGTCTTTGACATAGCGGCGGTAGCTGTTCACATAGGGGGCGATCACGGCCAAAGCTGCTGGCATATGGTTTTGCAGCCCCGCGATGAAATGCATAAACGCCGCCGTTTCGCTGCCATCGTCATTGGAAAAGATATTCTGCCCCGTCTTGGTATCGAGCACCGAATGGTGGACATGCATCGCCGATCCAGGCTCATCCGCGATGGGTTTGGCCATGAAGGTAGCATAGCAGTCGTGCCGCATCGCCGCCTCGCGGATCAGACGCTTGAAATAGAAAACCTCGTCGGCGAGCTTCACAGGATCGCCGTGCACGAGATTGATTTCGAGCTGGCCAGCACCGCCCTCTTGGGTGATGCCGTCAATCTCGAAGCCCTGCGCCTCGGCGAAGTCGTAGATGTCGTCGATCACAGGCCCGAATTCGTCCACCGCCGTCATCGAATAGGCCTGCCGTGCGGCCGCCGGACGGCCCGAGCGGCCCATCATCGGCTTGATCTCTTGTCCCGGGTCAAGATTGCGGGCGGTGAGGAAGAACTCCATCTCGGGGGCGACCACTGGCTCCCATCCTTCGGCGCGGTAGAGGGCGACCACGCGTTTAAGCACATTGCGCGGGCTGAATTCGACCTCGTTACCGTCGCGGTCAAAGGCGTCATGGATGACCTGCAGCGTCCAGTCGCCCGTCCAAGGCGCAGCAGTAGCCGTGGTTATGTCGGGACGCAGGATCATATCCTTCTCGATGAACCCCTCATCCCCAGCGGCCTCTCCCCAATTGCCGGTGATGGTCTGGTAAAAGATGCTGTCGGGCAGGTGAAAGCTGTCTTGGCGTGCAAATTTTGTGGCAGGTACAGCCTTGCCCCGCGCAATCCCGGGCAGATCGGGAATAATGCATTCGACCTCGTCCAGACGTCGCCCTTTAAGATATTCCCGTGCCGCCTCGGGCAGCTTTTCTTGCCAATCCTGCATTATGCCCTCGCTTTTGTTTTAAAAAAGTCCGCCATTTGCGCGGCGACTTGTGCGTTGTCGTTCGGTCGGGGCAGATCGCTACTGGCCTGCGCAAGCTGTGCATCAGGCACCACGCCCTTGCCACGGTTTTGGATCAGCCCGTCGATAAAATCTGAGCCGAATTCGGGGTGGGGCTGCAAGGTCCAGATGGTCTCGCCGTAGGTCAGCATCGCATTGGCGCAAAAGTCGGAGCTTCCAACAACCTGCGCGTCCTGCGGCAGCTCAACCACCTGATCCTGATGCCATGCGTTGAGGGCAACAGTAGCACCGTTCAGTGTGTATTCCGTGCGGCCAACAGACCAACCGCCCTCAAACTTTACGACCTTGCCGCCCAAGGCCTGCGCGATGATCTGGTGGCCGAAGCACACGCCGATCATCGGCTTTTTGCTATCGCGTATGTCGCGGATCAACTCCTCTAGGGGCGGTATCCAGTCGTGGTCTTCATAGGCACCGTGTTTGGAGCCTGTGATCAACCACCCGTCGGCGTCCTGTGTGCCTTCCGGAAATTCTCCATCCACAACCGAGAACGTCTCGAAATCAAAGCCATGCCCGTCCAGCAACGCTGTAAACCGGTCCGAGTAATTGCCATGCACTTCCAGCATCTCTTCGGGGGAATGACCCGTCTGTAGTATTCCGATTTTCATGAGTTACACCGTATCCAGATATATTTCGACTTGTTCGGCGCGGCTCAGTTCGGCCATCTCTGCCAGCTCCTGACGCTTGGTCAGCACGAGGTTTTGTATCAGCTCGGGCGCGAAAATGCGGGCCACTGCTGCATCAGTCTCGAAGGCGTTGATCGCCGCCTCCCATGTGCCCGGAATGTGCGGCAGATCGGCGGCATAGGCGTTTCCCGTAATCGGGGCCACAGGGTCTTTGCCGTCTTCAATGCCGTTGATCGCAGCGCCCAACACGGCAGCCAGCATCAGATAGGGGTTCACATCCCCGCCCGAGACGCGATGCTCGATCCGCCGTGCCTTGTGCGACCCTGACGGGATGCGGATCGACGAGGTGCGGTTCTCATAGGCCCAGCTTATGCCCGTGGGTGCGTGCGACCCTGGCACCATACGATCAAAACTGTTCGCGTGCGGCGCAAACACCAATGCGGAGCCTGCCATGGCCTCCATACAGCCCGCCACGGCGTGGCGCATCATATCGGTGCCATCAGGTCCGCCATCGTCAAAGACATTGTTGCCTTCACCATCAATGACAGAGAAGTGTGTGTGAAGTCCCGAACCTGAATAATTGGCATAGGGTTTGGCCATGAAACTTGCGGCAAACCCGTGACGCCGCGCCAGCCCTCGCACAAGCATCTTGAACAGCCACGCATCATCGGCGGCGCGCAGGGCGTCATCGCAATGCATCATGTTGATCTCGAACTGGCCCAACCCCGCTTCCGAGATGGCGGTATCGGCGGGGATGTCCATCTCTTCGCAGGCGTCATAGAGATCGGTGAAGAACTGGTCGAACTGGTCCAGCGCCCGAATACTCAGCGTTTCGGCCCCTTTGCGCCGCTTGCCCGACCGCTCGGACGGGGGGATTTGCAGCTTGCGGCCACTGTCGTCGATGAGGAAGAACTCAAGCTCGACGGCGCAGACAGGCGTGAGGCCGCGCGCCTTGAACCGATCCAACACAGCACGCAGGGCATGGCGCGGATCGCCCGCGTAGGGCGTGCCATCTTCATGGAACATCCAGATGGGCAGCAGGGCTGAGGGGGCCTCAAGCCATGGCATCGGCATGAACCCACGCTCAGTCGGTTTAAGCACGCCGTCACGGTCACCGCTGTCAAACACCAGCGGGCTGTTCTCGATATCTTCGCCCCAGATATCGAGGTTCAGGACAGAGAAGGGAAAGCGCGTGCCGTCCTGGGTGATCTTATCGGCGAAGCGCGTCGGGATCCGCTTGCCGCGTGGCACCCCATTAAGATCGGCTGCGGCCACACGGATGGTGCGGACATGGGGGTTTTTGCGAAGCCAGTTGTGCATAGGTCACCCTTGAGGTGGGCTGGCGACAGGTGGGGTATCCCACGGGATGTGGCCAGCGCCACGAAATTTGATCAAATCAGAAATACTACCTGATGATATTAGGGCGCAAGCGTATTCTTCGGCGTGCCTCTTGGGGCAAATGGCGGTTAAGGCGGCGGTTGACCATGCCGAACAGACCGATGACGCACAGCGTCAGCAGCACAAAGTAGCCCGCAAGGATCGGGTAGGGGATAAACGGATTGAACGTCTTGTCCGCGAAATAGCTGGCGTAATAGAGCGCATCTCCCCGTTGCTGCCATGCAGGAAAGCTGGAGATATAGACCAGTGTGGTAGCGTGGAAGAGAAAGATCGCCTCATTCGTGTAGGACGGCCACGCCAACCGCATCATCGTGGGCCAGATCACGCGGCGGAACCGCGCCCAGCCTGACAGGCCGTAGGCATCGGCCGCCTCCACATCCCCTTTTGGAATGGATTGCAGTGCGCCATAGAAAATCTCCGCTGAATAAGCGGATGTGTTGCAGAACAGCACGACGACTGCACCCATCCATGCAGAGGTGAAAGGATCAAAGAACGGGTAGTCGGTCTTGAGACTGAGAAAGAGGAAATAGGCAAAGAAGAACTGGATAAACAGGGGGGAGCCACGGAAGACAAAGATGAACCATTCGGAAGGCTTGCGCAGAAGGGCGCGGGGGCTGGCTTTGCCCATGGCCAAAGCGATGGCAAAGAAGAACCCCAGCACCAGCGCGGTCAGGCCGAAGTAGATGTTCCAGATCATGCCCGACCCGATGAGGGTGAACTGCTCGCACAGGGTGAAATCTTCACGCGGCAGCAACCGCTCCCCGATGCCGATGGAGCGCAGGGCGTAGTCCTGAATGGTCTTGATGCAGCTCATGCAGCCTTCCTCATCGCTTCGCCGCCTGTGGTGGCTTGTCCAAGTGTGACGCGCGCGGTCGCACGCTCAATCACGATCTCGGAGATGCGGGTAAAGACGAGGTAGAACACGAGAAGGGCCAGAAAGTACCACATACGCCAGTCGCCGTGCGGATAATCAGTGAACCGCGGCGTCTTGGAGCCGCCCAATTCGCGCGCCCAATAGACGAGGTCTTCCACACCCAGCAGGAACAAGAGCGGCGTGGCCTTCATCAGCACCATCCACAGGTTCCCCAAACCCGGCAGGGCATAGACCCACATCTGCGGCACCAGAACGCGGCGGAAGGTCTGGCGCGGGGTCATGCCATATGCCTCTGCCGTCTCGATCTGCGCGCGCGGCACAGCGCGCATGGCACCATAGAGGACATTGGCGGCAAAGGCGCCGAACACGATGGCAAAAGTCACCACGGCAATGGCAAAGCCATAAGTCTCATGCACCCATTGCGGGGCCGAGCCGAGGGGCATTTTGGCCGCTTGGCAGACGATGAAATCATTACCTTGACGGATCGGTTGATCCCAATCGGGGCAGAGTGCCTGATGGCGCAGGTATTCGATCCCCTGATCCAGCGCGATCACAAAGAACAGGAAGAACGCGATGTCCGGAATGCCGCGCACCACGGCGATATAGGTCTGCCCGATCCAGCGCAGGGGAGCGATACGTGAACGCGCCGCGGCCGCCCCGCCAAAGCCGAACAAAAGCGCCGTGGGCGCAGTGATTGCCAGCAACGTCAGAACAGTCAGCACAGACCAATAGAGGTTCATGTGCTTACCTGTGGTCAGGTAGCAGCTGAACCAACGGAATGTCTCAAGCTGATCGGGGTCTGTGCAAAACTCGAACATGGGTCTCTTTCATCAACTGCCCCAGTTTTCTGAGCAGGGGCCTGTTGTCAACCACTTGCCGATGGACCGCGTGCATTGCAAAGTGCCTGCGAGACATTTTTGGGAGGGCTTTATGGCCGACTTGGGTCCATCCGTTCTGGTCATCGGGGCTGGTATTATTGGCGCTTCCGCAGCCTATGCGCTGCAAAAGGCAGGGGCGCGGGTCAAGATCATCGATGATGGTGCCGAAGTGGCAACGGCAGCCTCCTTCGGCTGGATCAATGCAAGCTTTCACCATGACGCGGCACATTTCCGTCTGCGGGCGGTGGGGCTCGAGGCGTGGGACCGCTTGGGCCGCGCGTTGGAGCTCCCCATCGCGTGGCAGGGGACGCTTTGCTGGGAAGAGACGGGTGCCGCCTTTGATGCGCAGCGCGACCAGCTTGTTGCGTTGGGATATGCCGTAGAAGAGGTGGACGCCGCGACCTTCGCCGCCCTTGAGCCGCATGTGACCGATCCGCCCGCGCGCGCGCTTTACTTCAAGCAAGAGGCATCGGTGGACAGCATTGCAGCAACCCGAACACTGTTGGACGGTGCATTGGCCGCAGGGGCGCAGCGGCTGCGCGGCCTCAGGGTCGAGGGGGTGGTGGAGCAGGGGGACCGCATCACGGGCATCCGCACACAGGCGGGCTTGCTTCATGCCGATCATGTACTGATCGCAGCGGGCACGGGCAGTGGGGCGCTGATGGCGCAGGCCGGAGCGGCCCTGCCGATGGTGCGCCGCCCCGCGCTAATGCTGCGCACGCGACCGATCCGACCCGTATTAACGCATATTCTGGTGTCCGAATTCGGGGAACTGCGGCAGTTGGCGGATGGCTCACTGTTGATGCCCGCTGCGGTGGACCATCAGGGGGACACCGCCGAGAGTGTCGGCGATGATCTGGAGCGCACAGCGGCGCAGGTGATGACGCGGTTGCGCAGCCTGCTCCCCGATCTGCCGCTGGAATGGGAGGAGCTGACATTGGCGCATCGCCCCGTGCCACAAGACGGCTTGCCCGTATTAGGTGCGGTGCGCGCGGGGCTGCACGTGGCCTGCATGCACTCGGGCATCACTCTCGGCGCCTTGGCGGGCGAGATGGTTGCGCAGGAGATGTTGGAGGGGGTGTCGAACCGTTCAGGCGCTTTGTTGGCGCCGTACCGACCAGAGCGGTTCAAGGAATAGCGGCGGACCCGTCAGAGCCCGCCGCCAGTTGCCTAAATCAGAACTGTTCTGCTTCTGGCAGCCATTTGGCGATCAGCGCGTTGAGCGAGCCGTCGTCCTTCATGGACTGGATCGCTACGTTGAACTTCTCGCGCAGCTCACCGTCGCTTTCGCGGATTCCAAGGCCGATACCACCACCCAGCAGCTCGCTTTGCTCCAGCAATTGCAGGTCGGCGTCTGCTTCGGCAATCGCGGAGAGGAAGTCTTTGTCGGCCAGAACCGCGTCTGCTTCACCGTTCTTGACAGCTGCTACTGTCTCTTCGGGTGTGGCGAATTCGACCAGTGTCGCGCCGTCCATGGAGGCGATGAAGGAGGCCTGAATCGTGCCTGTTTGTGCGGCCAGTACAGCCGTTTTCACGTCAACTTCGCCCATTGCGAGGTAGGAGGATGCGTCGGGTAGTGTGTAGGGGTCGGAGAAGTCGATGACCTCGTCACGCTCGTCCGTGATGGACATGCCCGCGATGATCACGTCGTAGTTGCCGGAGACGAGGTTGGGGATAATGCTGTCCCACTCGTTGGTGACCCACTCACAGGTCAGCTCGGCACGCGCGCACAGCTCGTCGCCAACTTCGCGCTCGAAGCCGTCGACTTCGCCCGCATCGTTGAGGAAGTTATAGGGCGCATAGGCGCCTTCGGTGCCCAAGCGGATGGTTTTGCCGTGGCCATCGGCCATCGCGGTGCCGGCCATCAGGGCCAGTGCGGATGTCGCAAGGATAAGGTTTTTCATTTTGGTGTCTCCTGAAGGTGATCCGTTTTTACGGTTTATGCGGCGTGGGTTGCAGAAAGAAACCCGCGCAGTCGCTCTGATTTGGGCGCGCCGAACAGCGTCTCGGGCGGCCCTTGTTCTTCGATCAGCCCTTGATGCAGGAACACGACCGTGTCCGACACATCTGCAGCCAGTTTCATATCATGGGTCACAATCATCATGGTGCGCCCCTCGGCGGCGAGATCCTTAATGACCTTGACCACTTCCTGCTCCAGCTCGGGGTCGAGCGCTGAGGTAGGCTCGTCAAACAGCAATGCTTCAGGCTCCATGCACAGTGCGCGTGCAATCGCGGCGCGCTGTTGCTGACCACCGGAAAGCTGGGCGGGATAGACGTCGCATTTGTCGCCGATGCCGACCTTTTCCAGATAGCCGCGCGCGGCGGTCTCAACCTCTTTACGGTCGCGGCCCAGAACGGTCACAGGCGCCTCCATCACATTCTCGAGGATGGTCATATGTGCCCAAAGGTTGAACTGCTGGAAGACCATGCTGAGATTGGTGCGGATGCGCAGCACCTGTTTTGGATCAGAGGGGCGGCGGCTGTGGCCTGTGCCGCGCCACGAGACAGGCTCTGCGTTGAATAGCAATTCGCCCTGCTGGCTGTCCTCCAGCAGGTTGCAGCAACGCAGCAGTGTGGATTTTCCAGACCCTGACGAACCGATGAGCGAGATCACATGCCCTTTGGGGGCCGCGATGCTCACGCCTTTAAGAACCTCCAAAGCGCCATAGGCTTTGTGCAGGTCACGAATTTCGATAACGGGGGCGTCTGCGGTCACGGATCGTCCATCTTTTTCATGTGCAGCGCAGATATGACGCGAGAATCGCTACAGATGCAATGTGCAATGCTTGGAGACCCGTCTTCACCTAAAGTAACGCCGTAAAATCAGCCGCCAGCGCGCTGCCGCGCCTGTGCGCTATCCATATCGGTGATGCCCAGAAGGTTGGCCACGAGGCGCAGTAGTGCGTCCTCCTCCTTGGCGCGTGCGCCATCGGCCAGTGCTACTTGCCACAGTGCTTCGACCACAGCGAGGCGGTCCTCATAGGCGACAGCATCCTTGATCGCGCGGGTAAAGCGCACGGTATCGGGGGCTTCTGTCTCCAGTGTTTCGGCATCTCTAAGCAGCGCATCGCGATCAGCATCATTAAGGCTATAGCGCGCCTCGATGATGCCTTGAATGCGCGCCCGTTCTGAAGCGCTGTAGTCATTGTCAGAGCGTGCGACACGGACAAGCAGCGCCGTTAGCGCCAGACGCGCATCGGTGTCGGGCAAAGGGGTGGGAGTAGGCTCTGTCAGCCTTTTAAGGAAATCTGCAAACATAGACTATTACCTAGGGGCTACGGTGGTGATTACAAACCACCCAGTGCATTTTTTCGCGCCGCTTCAATATCCTCGGCGGTAAGGCCAAGGGCGGTTTCAATCGCGAGAAGCTGTATCTCTTCATCGTCATCGCGCCGACCATCGGCCATGGCCACTGCCCACATCGCATCCCCCAACGCTTTTCGATCGGCGTAGTCGACTTCGGCACGCAAGATCTTGGTGAATTCGGGGGTGCCCGGAGCATCACGTTCAAGCGCCTCACATTCGGCGCGCAGCTTGGCCGCGTCGAGTGGTTTGAGGTTGAAGGTCGCGCTCAGAACCTTGTCGATCTGCGCCACCTCAGCGGCAAGATACTGGCGGTTGGCCAAGGCGACACGCACCAGAAGCGCACCAAGAGCGAGCTGCGCATTGGGCTGGGGAAGCGGTTTCTTCTGGGGTTTGCGGCGGGGGAATAGGCGTTCTAACATAGCGCGTCTATTAACTGAGATCAGGCACTTTGCCAAACCTAATCGTGTCGATAGCGATGCCTTGCGGATCGGTGTTGTTGACCACAACGCCAGCGATGTCTGCAGCGTCTTCCATGCGCAAGAATCCGACCGAAAATTCGCCGACAGGATCAACGGGAACCTGCGCTAGAAGCGTACCATCGCGGCGTAAAAACAGGACCTCGGCGCGGCCCTCTTCGCCGCCGCGCAGGTCGATGGCGAGGCCTGACTGGTCGCGGTCGAAGAGGATGGCAATTGCACCCTCACCTTGGGCATCGCGTTTGGGGAAACCTGCGCGGCCGTAACCGCTAAGCACAGCTATCCCCATAAAACTAACGACCGAGAGATTCTGGCCCTCCTCGCCCGCCAGCAGTGTCAGCGGTCCGAACGCTGGCCCTTCGACAGCATCATGCGGGCCTGCGGCGGTGAGGGTCTGGCCTGCGAACCGCTCCCCGAAGCGCGCACCACTCAGCGCCAGCACATCATCCACGGGGTGGCCCGGACCGTAGCCCGATCTGGTCTCGGTAAAGGTGATGGTTTCGGGCAGCGCAAGACTGTCTGGATCAACAAGGCAGACGGCTGCGCCGCATGCGAAGGCGGGCAGGGGCGACAGCGCCAAGGCCAGTGCAGCAAGGTGTCTCATAAGACACCGATACCACAGTTTAGCCTTCATAGCCCTCAATTATTATGAGGCTGCCATCGGAGACTGTCATGCGGATGTCTTTAGCGTTCTGATAGCTGGGGCTTTCATAGCAAGCGACGGCATCGGCGTAGCTGGGGAATTCGATGATTACGGTGCGGGTATGGGCTGTGCCTTCGCGCACCTGCTGGGTGCCGCCGCGGGCGAGGAACTTCGCGCCAAAGTCGGCAAACGGTTTGGCGTTTGCCGCGCGGTATTTCTCATAAACCTGCGCATCACGCACATCCATATTCCCGATCCAATAACCCTTCTTTGCCATGCTCAAACCTCCCCGCATGTCAGCGCAATTGCGCATAGTTCCGTCCCAGTCGCGCGGCCTCGTCGGCCAACCCGTAGGGCGGGTTTAGCACGAACATGCCAGAACCTACCATCCCGTGACCAGGACGGGCAGGAGGAAAGCGGACCTCGTGGCGCAGCGCATCGCTGAATTGCGCAGTGAGTGCATCCAGCATCGGCTCATGCGCGCGGTTGGTGAGAATGGGATACCACAGGGCAATGATCCCTACGTTCCAAGCGCGGTGCAGCTTGGCTATGTGCCGGAAGATATTGGTATAATCCTCCTTGATCTCATAGCTGGGATCAATCAGCAGCATGCCGCGGCGGGGGGTCGGCGGGCAAAGCGCGAAGGCCGTATCGAACCCGTCGCGCAGATGGATTTTGGCCCCTGTCGGCGACATCGCCAGCGCGAGGGCGGCGTGTTCGCGGGGGTGCAATTCGGCCAGATGAATGGTGTCGGTCGGGCGCAGCAGGTGCGCCGCGATGAGCGGCGATCCCGGGTAGGCGTTTGGCCCGTCCTCGGCATGCACACGCTCAAGGATGCGGGCATAGGGATGGTCCGATGCGAACCACTTGCGGGCCTGCGCGATCCCTGCCGCCGCCTCGCCCGTCTTGAGCGCTTCCTCGGCCTGCAAGTCATAGAGGGCGCGGCCAGCGTGCGTCTCGAGATAGGTCAGCGGCTTGTCCTTGCGGGTGAGATAATCGAGCATCCACGCCAGAAGGCTGTGCTTGTGTACGTCGGCGAGGTTTCCCGCGTGATAGATATGTTGGTAGCTGAGCATTGTTGCGGTGTAGCGGATGGGGGCGTGTGCGCAACGGTTAATGCGGATTTTCAGGCGTTGAGCCGGATCCGGCGCTTAACGCCAGAGCAGGGCGGGATTTGGCTAGGGTGTTTTGCGTACATTTCCCGTACACCGTTGAGGCGCTAGCCCAGAACGGCATATCCGGGTGGGCAGGGCATCGAAAAAGGACGCGTCGGACGCGTCGGGCATCTGCTGTGTCAGGGGAGCCTGATCAGCATTTTTCGGTGCTTGTAATATTTGAAATTTTGCGGGCTTCGCGCTCGATCTCGTCGGCTAACAGGATCATTCTGACGATCTGCTCTCCCGATATTTCATGCGCGTAGGCATAAGCCGCATCCTGCACCAACTCCGACGCCCAACGCAGCGACTCCAACACCCGCTCGCGGGTCGGTTGCCTATCGATCGCTTTCATGAGAGCTGCAAATTCTGCCTCGCCGGCTTTTGATTGAATGCACATTGGGTTACTCACCTGTTCAAATCTCTTTCTAGGAATGAAGTGTCCACCTCGAAGGCGCATTAGCGCTAACACTGGCGATAGCGAAAATGACGGAATAGGAGATATTGAACAGTTTTGCATCATCCAAGTGGCGTCAGGATTATCCATTTGACGCCACTGCGCACAGTGGAGATCGGGATCAGCGACTCCACGCCGGTCTTGTGGAAGGGGCGTTTTTCAGTCGCTGCCTTAACTGTGTGGGTGACAGACCATGCAGGCGCTTGACCCAACGCGCATAAGCACTTTGAGAATTGTAACCAAGCGTCCGCGCAATCGCGGAGACCGGCTGCTCTGTGTCGCAGAGCAGTCGCAAGGACATGCCGTCCTGCGTTTCGTCCGAGAGCCGTGACAAATCTGTACCAGCGTCGGCGAGGCGTCGTTGGAGGGTGCGTTTGGACATGCCAAGGCGTTGCGCAACCTCCCCCATATTGGCGTGTTTGCGGTCGGGATGTCGTAGCAGGTATTCATACACCTGTGACGCGATATCGTTGGGGCGTTTGAGGTTTTCGAGAAGGAAGTCGCACTGTTGGCTCATGTACTCGAACGCGGGCTGGTTGGCGGAGGGGTTTTCGAGCGCCAGAAGCGTCGAAGGAAAGGTAAGTAAATTTGTTCCTGCGCCATAGGTGATGTTGCTCGAGAAATGCGCATCATAAAGCGCCTGATTTGCAGGCGGGCGTCGCATGAATTGCCCTGAGATGGGAGCAACGGGTGCGTTCGCGAAGTCCGCAAAGAGGCTGACCGCAAGGCAGGCAGTGAAATCCACGAAATACCTCTGATGCACGATCATCGGAGAATACTGCCACTCAACCGAAAACTGTTCAGGGGCGATTGTGACGGCAAACGTCTGACTGTGAGAGACGATCTCGGAATAGCGGACATAGAAATTCAGCATATCGCGAAAGGTCGGCGCGGATCGCAGACCCAGTCCGTACGGCCCCGTGCTACCTGCCTTGAAAAACGACGCGTAACGCAGGCCCACCGCATCATCCTGCATTTCTATTGCGAGCGACTTCATCAAGCGGCACAGACGGTCGAGGCTGATATACGCCTCGAAGCTTCCAAAGTCTTGCGGGTTAAGTTGGGCTGCGTTTGCATGGGGGCCAAGGTCGATATCGTGGGACATGCAGAACGCATTCAGTCCGCGACAGATGCTTGCTGACACGTGAAACCGCTCAGTGGTTATCCTATGCCGAGTGAGGTTTTCCATACCACCTAGTGTTGCATTTTTCAGCTTGAAATACAATTGCGACAGGCATGGCTCCTATCGCGGCAACAGCATTAGACCAGCCGCGACATGTCCTTTGCCGCCTTCACGAAACCCTCGAACAGCGGATGCGGTTTGAAGGGTTTGGACTTAAGCTCGGGGTGGAACTGCACACCGATAAACCACGGGTGGTCGGGCCATTCGACGATCTCGGGGAGTTTGCCGTCAGGGGACATGCCGGAGAAGGTCATGCCTGCTTCCTCAAGCTGTTCGCGGTAGGCGATATCGACCTCATAGCGGTGGCGGTGGCGCTCATCAATCGCGGTGGTGCCGTAAACTTCGGCAACTTTGGAGCCTTCGGTGAGTGTGGCGTCATAGGCGCCCAAACGCATGGTGCCGCCTTTATCGTCGCCCACTTTGCGCTCGACCTTGTGATTGCCCTGCACCCATTCTTTGAGGTGGTAGACGACAGGCTCGAAACGCTTTTTGCCCGACTCGTGGTCGAATTCTTCCGAGCCAGCGGTCGCGAGGCCCGCAACGTTGCGCGCGGCTTCGATAACGGCCATTTGCATGCCCAGACAGATGCCCAGATAGGGGACTTGGTGCTCGCGCGCGTATTGCGCGGCCTTGATTTTGCCCTCTGTGCCGCGCTCGCCAAAACCGCCCGGGACGAGAATGGCGTGATAGCCCTCCAGATGGGGGGCCACGTCATCGGCTTTGTCAAAGATTTCGGCGTCGACCCATTCAACATTGACACGCACGCGGTTGGCCATGCCGCCATGGGTCAGCGCCTCTTTGATCGACTTATAGGCGTCCTCAAGCTGGGTGTATTTCCCTACGATAGCGACTTTGACCTCGCCCTCGGGGTTGTGAATGCGGTCGTAGACGTCGTTCCAGATGCGCAAATCGGGCTTGGGCGCGGGGGAGATGTCAAAGGCATCCAGAACCGCCTGATCCAGCCCCTGCGCATGATAGGCCAGCGGCGCCTCGTAGATGGATTTCAGATCATAGGCGGCAACGACCGCCTCTTTGCGCACGTTACAGAAGAGGCCGATTTTCTCGCGCTCTTTCTCGGGGATCGGATGCTCGGAGCGGCAGACGAGGATATCTGGCGCAATGCCGATGCTTTGCAGTTCCTTGACGGAGTGCTGGGTCGGTTTGGTTTTCAGCTCACCGCTGGCCGCAAGATAGGGGAGCAGTGTGAGGTGCATGAAGATACACTGGCCGCGCGGTTTGTCGTGGGAGAACTGGCGGATCGCCTCGAAGAACGGCAGGCCTTCGATGTCGCCCACGGTGCCGCCGATCTCGCAGAGCATGAAGTCGACCTCATCCTCACCAACTGCGAGAAAATCTTTGATCTCGTTGGTGACATGCGGGATGACCTGAATGGTTTTGCCCAGATAGTCACCGCGGCGCTCTTTCTCCAGCACGGTGGAATAGACGCGGCCCGAGGAGATGGAATCAGTCTTGCGCGCGGACACGCCTGTGAACCGCTCATAGTGGCCCAGATCAAGGTCGGTCTCGGCGCCATCGTCGGTCACGAAAACCTCGCCATGTTCGAAAGGCGACATCGTGCCAGGATCGACGTTGAGATAGGGGTCAAGCTTGCGCAGGCGCACCGAATAGCCGCGGGCCTGCAACAGCGCGCCAAGAGCGGCGGAGGCGAGACCCTTCCCGAGTGAAGATACCACACCACCGGTGATGAAAATATAGCGTGCCATTATCAGGTCTCTCCCGTGCGCATTTTTGCGGCTTTGCTGCGTCTTTTGGGCCTGTCCGGAGAAGCCCCAAGCGGTGCGAATTGCGCACCTTCACGGGGGTTCAGTCTAACAGGATTCGGATAGGCAAGGCAAGCAGATGGCCGCAACATGATGTTGCGCAATGCAGCCCTACCTCAAGGTATTGAGTATTAAGCGTTAGTCGAGTGTTGGAACCAGCGGTGCATTGTCGCCCTCGGCGGGCGGCAACAGATTGTTCAGGTCCGGTGTCGGCACATCGCCTTGGTTCAAGGCGGGTGGTGTCGCGCTCAGACGGTCGAGGACGGAGACGCCCGCAGACTTCTGCGCGGTTACGATGGTGAGTGTGATGGATGTCACCACGAAAGCACCGCCCAGCAGCCATGTTACCTTGCTCATCGGGGTGGCAGGTGGGCGGCCAGAAGTGCTGCCTCCGCCGCCGCCCATGCCAAGGCCGCCCCCTTCGGAGCGTTGCAGCAGCACAACAGCGATCAAGCCAAGCGCGAGAATGAGGTGGATGATCAGGACGACATTTTCCATGGGGTGCTGGCTGCTCTCTATCGGTTGGGTCTTGGGGTATCTAGGCAAGTTTGTGTTTGGGGGCAAGGGAGGATGCGCGGGGATTTTGGCGTGCAGGCGTGGACAAGCCGTTTATTGCGGGGCAAGCTGCTGCACATGCCCCATGACCACCATGATCACGATCACCCGCATTCTCTTTTGCCGCCCGCCCCAGCGCTGCGTGTAAAAGCCTTGGAAACCATCCTGACGCAGAAGGGCCTGCTGGACCCTGCGGCACTGGACGAAATCATTGATACCTATGAAAATAAGATCGGGCCGCGCAATGGCGCGCATGTGGTGGCCAAAGCGTGGAGCGATCCCGATTTCGCAGCCCGCTTGCACGAGGATGCGGATAAAGAGCTGAGCGCGCTGGGATATTACGGACGCCAAGGCGAGCATATGGTGGTGGTGGAGAACACGCCCGAGACGCATAACATGGTCGTGTGTACACTGTGCAGTTGCTACCCGTGGCCGCTGCTGGGCATTCCGCCGGGGTGGTATAAGTCCGATGCCTACCGCGCGCGCGCCGTGCGCGAGCCGCGGGCCGTGCTGGCCGATTTCGGGGTGAGCTTGCCCGAACAGACGGCTGTGCGTGTATGGGATTCGACGGCTGAAGTGCGGTATCTGGTGCTGCCGATGAGACCGCGTAGCACCGACGGCTGGTCCGAAGAGGCGCTGATGGATCTGGTGACCCGTGACAGTATGATCGGCACAGGCTTGGCGGTGCAGCCGTGAGGGTGCACGACATGGGCGGACGGTTCGGCGATGGCCCCGTTGTGCCAGAGGCGGAGGATGAGATCTTTCACGAGGGCTGGCATGCGCGCGCTCTGGCCGTTGTGCTGGCGTGCGGCAGCTTGGGCAAGTGGAACATTGACGTCTCGCGCCATGCTCGCGAGTGTTTGGCGCCCAAGGATTATGCGGCGTTCAGCTATTACGAAAAGTGGATGGGCGGGCTGGCTGCTTTGCTGGTGGAGACGGGTGTGCTGACCCGCGACGAATTGGCGGGGCAGACGGATGAGCAGATCAGCGCATTGGCGACCAAAAAATTGACCGCCGATCAGGTAGCGGGGGTGTTGGCGCGTGGCGGCCCTGCGGACCGCGAGAGCAATGCGGCTCCCGCGTTTGACATCGGCGACGCGGTGCTAACGCGCAGGATTGCGGAGAACGTGCTCGTTTCAGGCGGACATACGCGCCTTCCATCCTATGCGGCAGGGGCGATGGGGCGGATCATGCGTTATCACGGCACGCACATACTGCCCGACAGCAATGCGCACGGATTGGGCGAGGCGCCAGAGCCGCTTTATGCGGTGGTGTTTCCTGCGTCCGAGCTTTGGGCGCATCCCGAGCATCCGCGTGACGAGGTGGTGCTGGACCTGTGGCAAAGCTATCTGGAGGCGGTATGAGCATACCTGAACCTGTATTCGAGGCTCCTTGGCATGCGCAGCTCTTTGCGCTGACCGTGCATCTGAACGAGGCTGGGCATTTCGCATGGCCTGATTGGGCCGAGCGGTTTTCTGCAACTTTGAAGCAGCACGGAATGGCGCGCGATTTGAATGGTGGCGATGACTACTTCACGGCATGGCTGGAAACGCTTGAGGCCTTTCTGGCGGAGGTGGAGATGGCGGATCCTGACGCGGTGGAGCAGACGCGGGCTGCGTGGGAGCGGGCATATCTATCAACTGAACACGGTAAGCCTGTGACGCTGGACGCGACTGTTTAGCCCTGCGGGCCAAAGCCACCCGCCCACCGACCCGTCTCAGGCGTCCACGTCATCCACATCTGCCTGACCTGACAGCGCACGGCGCACGATGCTCCAGCTGAGGCCGATGGCGAGGACAAAGCTGAGTGCTGCGAGGCCGAGCCAAACGTTAAAGCTTGGGTCATCGAGGCGCAGCACGCCCAGATCATAGAGCACCCACAGCCCCGCACCGACCAACGCGAGCACGAGCAACATGCCGAAGGCGCCAATGCTGCGCAGGGTGGCGCGTAGATAGATGATATAGCCGATCAACAGCACCAACCCTGCCAGCACGGCAATAGACATATTCATGCTGCCGTAGCTGCGCGCCCATTGCACGTAGTTGTATTCGGTGGGGTTAAACGTCAGCGCCAGCAAGGCGAACGCGCAGATCCAGCGCAGGAGAAAGCCCATTTGGATTGGTCCTTTGGTCAATTTGCCGCCAATATCCTAGGCGCTTGTGCAAATGTCTATGGTTTCGCGTCAGTTTGCGGTTTCGCGCATCTGCACAGGCGGCTATACGGGCGCGGGTTTGAGACGCATCTGCCCCTGCACTGAGAGGAATATCATGGCCAATGTTGTTGTCGTAGGCGCCCAATGGGGCGATGAAGGAAAAGGCAAGATTGTCGACTGGCTCTCGGAGCGGGCGGATGTGATTGCGCGTTTTCAAGGCGGGCATAACGCAGGCCACACGCTGGTCATTGATGGCGAGGTGTTCAAGCTGAGCCTTTTGCCCTCCGGCATTGTACGCGGCGGTAAGCTGAGCGTTATTGGCAACGGTGTGGTGCTGGACCCGTGGCACCTCAAGAAAGAAATCGAGGGTCTGCGCGGTCAGGGCGTTACAATCACGCCCGAGACGCTGATGATCGCGGAGAATACCCCGCTGATCCTGCCCATCCACGGTGAATTGGACCGTGCACGTGAAGAGCAGACGGCTGTGGCCAAGATTGGCACCACCGGGCGCGGCATCGGGCCTGCCTATGAAGATAAAGTGGGCCGCCGTTCTGTGCGCGTGGCTGATCTGGCCGATGATGCAACGCTGGAGCTGCGCGTGGACCGCGCGCTGGTGCACCATGATGCGTTGCGCCGTGGTTTGGGGCTGGAGCCTGTGGACCGTGCGCGTCTGTTGGCTGACCTGCGCGCAATCGCGCCGACAGTTCTGGAATATGCAGCACCCGTCTGGAAGGTGCTGAACGAGCAGCGCAAAGCTGGCAAGCGGATTTTGTTTGAAGGTGCGCAGGGCGCGCTTCTGGATATTGATTTTGGCACATATCCGTTCGTGACCTCCTCGAATGTGATCGCGGGCCAAGCGGCGACGGGCACAGGCATCGGGCCAGGCTCGATCGATTTTGTGCTGGGGATCGTGAAGGCCTATACTACCCGTGTGGGCGAGGGGCCGTTTCCTGCGGAACTGGACGATGCGGATGGCCAGCGTCTGGGCGAGCGGGGCCATGAATTCGGCACCGTGACAGGGCGCAAGCGCCGCTGTGGCTGGTTTGATGCTGTGCTGGTGCGCCAGACCTGTGCGACCTCTGGCGTGAACGGCATTTCATTCACCAAACTGGATGTGCTCGACGGGTTCGAGACCTTGAAAATCTGTGTGGCCTATGAGCTGGACGGCAAACGGTTGGATTATCTGCCCACTGCTGCAGACCAGCAGGCGCGCTGCACGCCGATTTACGAAGAGATGCCGGGTTGGTCACAATCGACCGAAGGGGCGCGCAGCTGGGCAGACCTGCCAGCGGAAGCGATCAAATACGTGCGCCGCGTGGAGGAGCTGATCGAGTGTCCCGTCGCGCTTTTGTCCACCTCGCCCGAACGTGAGGATACTATTCTGGTGACTGACCCATTCGCTGATTGACTACAGCTGCCTCCAGCGGCGCGATTGAAAAAGCGCCGCTGCGGGCCATCTATGGACTATCCTGTTCGGAACCCGAGGAATTAGAATGGCCCTGAGTTACAAATCCCGCCGCCGCTGGTCCCTGTTTTTGCTGTTGGTGGCGCTGCCGGTTTATATCGTCTTTATGATCTGGGGCATCGCACAGTTTGATCGCCCGCCATTCTGGGTCGAGCTATTGATCTACATCGGGTCTGGTGTGATCTGGGCGTTCCCTTTGAAGGCTGTGTTCAAGGGAGTGGGGCAGGCCGATCCCGACGGACCTGAAGACCCGCTTGCCTGAAGGTGCAGTTAAGCCAATTACAAGCTCTTGTCAGACATGAAAAAAGGCGGACCGGTGGGCCCGCCTTTTTCTTCTGTTTTGTGTCGGTCCTAGCCGGTGGCGCGGGCATCGGGTTTGAAGCCGATCAGCTCTGACGCCTGAAAACGGCCACCTTTGAGCTTTTCGATCTTGCCCTCGCGCAGTAGCTTCCCGAAGGAGCGCAGGCTGTCTTCGCGGGTGAAGTTCTCTTGCTCGACCTGACGGACTTTTGTCATCAATTGCGGGCGCGAAAATTCGTCGAGACCTTCGACAAATGACAGATAGGCCGCGGCCGCTTCGAGCAGATCGGGCAATTGGGTGGCACCCATTTCGGCTGCGAAATCGGCAAAGCTGTCTGCGCCTGCGGCCTGAGCCGCGGAGGTCGGAACGGCTTTGGGGGCCATAGCAGAGACGCGGCGCGGGCGAACGGGTGCTGCGCTGCGTGGCTGGTCCAGATCGATGCGCTGCTCGGCAACAAGCTTGAGGGGCGCTGGCTGTGGTTCAGCGGGGCGTTGCGTGCGAGGGCGCTCTGATCCGCTGGCGACGGGGCGGCGCGGACGTACAACGCTGGCCAGATCATCGCGATATGCTTCGTCGGTATCGACGTCGTCGGAGGCGCCACCCGCGGCTTCATCCGCCTTTTTCGAGGCAACGGCGGCGCGCAGGTGGGAGAAAGCATCGCGGCGGGTGGCCGCTTCGGGCTCTTCCATCTTGCTTTCGCTTTCTTCCATCAGGCGGGACAGGTCATCATCAGCCAAGCTTTTGATTTTGGCACGTGCGGCGGCACTTTCCTGTGCGCGCTGCTCGGCCTCGGCTTCTTCCATGTCGCGGGCTTGCGGGTCTTGGGCGGCGGCCTCTTCTGCCTGCTGTGCGGCAGCGTCGGTCGCTTTCATATCTGCTTCGAGGGCAGCAAGCTCATCGGCCAGTTCAGCTTCTGCTTCGGGGCTCAGGGACGAAGCAGAAGCTGCGGCCGCGCTGGCGTCCTGTCCATCGTCATATTCTTCAAGCTTGCCCGATTCGATAGCTGCATCAAGCGTGGCGCGCTTGACCTTGAGCACGCGTGTCCGCGGAGCAGGCTTCACGACCTCTGGTTCTGGTGCCTCTTCAGTAGAAGCTTCTTCAGCGGGTGATGCAGCAGGCGCGTCCTCAAATATATTGCCTTTCGGCAGATCATCGAGATCATCCAGGCCCGGATTCACGGTTTCTGCGCCGATCGCGGCAAGGATGTTCTCATCCATATCATCGGTATCGGCGTCATCCGCATCTGATGCGAGGTCCGCAGACGTGTCCTGTTCCAGCTCCGCCTCTGGTGCGGGATCTTCGAAATCCTCCGCTTCGGCGTCCAGACGGCTCAGGATTGCGGCGATATCGTCGTCTTCGCTTTCCTCGGTCGCGTCGTCGTGCGCAGCGGAGGGCGCTTCGCTTTGATCGTCGGTGTCCAATGCATCTTCGAGATCGCGGAGAGTGTCTGCAAGCACGTCAGTCTCTTCGTCTTCCGCCGCTTCATCCTCAAGATCGGCAACATTGTCGGTCATCTTGGCGCTGGGTGCGACAGAGGCGTCTGCGTGCTGGTCTTCGGAAAAATCGGGCGCTTCGTCGGTGTCTGACTGCTGTGAAACAACAGCGCGGATGCGCGAGAGCTTGTCGGCGATGCTGCCTGCCTGCGCTTGTCCAGTTGTTGCTTTGACGGGGGCGTCTTCCGCGTCATCTGTATCTGCCTGATCGGCGGATGCGGGCGCTGCATCTGCAAAGAACGCCTTTACGTCTTCGTCGGGTAGGCTGGGCACGATAACGGCCTCGGCGGCGGTGTCATCCTGCGCCACTGGCGCATCTTCTGCGGATGCGGGTGTTGCAGCAGCCTCGGGGGCAGTCTGAACAACTTCCTGCTCGGCCTCTGGTGTCTCAGCGGATGGCTTGGCCTGAAACATAGGTGTTCCGACCTTCTTGATCACGCGGGGCGCAGGTTTGGCTTTTGCTGGCTTCTCTGATTTGGCCTCTTCTGCGACGGCTGGCTTTTCGAGAGCGGCTGGCGCGTCGTCTGCTGCGCTTTCGCTGTCCTGCGCGGACAGCACGATGCGGCCCTTGTCTTGGCGTGCCTCGACGTGGCGCGAGATCTCACGTTCGGCGATACGGGCGAGCATTTGCGCATCGGGCTGTGCGGGCTCGGCCCCGAAGTAGCGGTCATCAGCAGAGAGGTCGCGAAAATACTCTGCGATGGCTTTCATGGTGCCGAAAGAATCGTCGAATCCCTCAAGCGTGCACGAGAAAGTGCCGTAGGATACGGTAAGAATCTTGTTATTGTTTATCATCGGATGCTCGTCCTCTGCGTCTTAGTTAGCGCTTGTTTACCATGACGCCCAAGGCCAAAGCGGCCCGAAACTGTGCCAGATGCGGTATCATTGTGTGGCGATATTGTGGTTGCGGGCCAAATTCGCCATGTAAGTGATATGTCAGACGCAATGATCATCAGCTCTTTTCCAGTTACACTTCTCGGTGGGGGGCAGGTTAGTGCGCCAGACCTTGACGAGGCGTTAACCATCGCGCCTGAACTTGTGGCTGTCGACGGTGGTCTCGTGCGCGCATTGGCTGCAGGGGTCCAGCCTCACGCCGTGATTGGCGATATGGACAGCGCTCCCCCGGAGGCGCTTGCCCAGTTGCCGCCCGAGCGTATCCACCGCGTGAGTGAACAACAATCTACCGATTTCGACAAGGCACTTCGTCATGTGAACGCCCCTGTGGCCCTTGGTGTGGGATTTTGCGGGGGGCGTGTGGACCATCAGTTGGCGGCATTCCATACGCTGTTGGTCCGTGCGGACAGGCCGTGCATCCTGATTGCCGAGGAGGAGGTGATTGTACTGGCACCGCCCAAGCTGGCGCTTGATATGGTGGCGGGGGATGTGGTGTCGCTCTATCCCATGATGCCTGTGACGGGGCGCAGCACAGGCCTTGAGTGGCCGATTGAGGGGCTGGCGTTTGATCCTGCACGATTCATTGGCACGTCAAATCGTGCAGTCGGTCCTGTCACGCTGGAGATGGAGGCGGCGGGCATGTTGCTCATCCTGCCGAAACAGTATCTCAGGCTGTTGGTGGCACATTTCGTGCAAGGCGGCGGGCGGTGGCCTGCTCGCGCAGCACAACATATATCCCCGCTGCCACAGTGAGGGTGATGCCTGCCGCCGCAAGGGTATTGGGCAGCTCAGAGAACAGCACAAAGCCTACCACGGTGGCCACGGGTATCTCGAGGTATTGCATCGGCGCGAGTGTAGCGCTGGGCGCAAAGCGCAGTGACCATGTCATCAGCAGATGGGCGAGCGTGCCGAGGACGCCGATTGCAGCGAGCATGGTCCATTCTCGGCCATCAGGTGCCACGAGGCTCAGTGGTGCAATATCTATGGCGAAGCCAAGCGCCAAAACGGGCGTCAACATCCCCATGGCGATCACACCGCTGACGGCTTGGAGGGCGACGGGGTCTACTTCCTTGGCAATCTGGCGCGTGGTGAGCATGAACAGCGCGAAGATCACCGCCACTGCCACGGGCAGCAACGCGACCCAGCCAACGGTCAGAAAGTTGGGCTGGATCACCAGCAAGGTGCCGACAAATCCCACGGCGCAGGCGCCAATGCGGTAGGGTCCGACCTCTTCGCCCAACACGAAGTGACCCAGCAGCAGCATGATAAAGGGCATGACAAAGGCGATCGCAACGGTGTCGGCCAAGGGCATGAACCGCAAGGCGGTGAACATACAGCCGATGCCGAGGATATGCAGTAGAGTGCGCAGTGTAACCAGCCGCCAGACTCGCCCCGACCATTGCCACGGTATGGTGTAAAGCAACACCAACGGGATTAGCAGCGCAGCCTGTACACCAAAACGGACCAACACCAATTGGCCAAGTGGTATCGTTGCGCCCAACATCTTTGACAGCGCATCGCCCAGCGGGGCAAGCACGCAAAAGCCGAGCATGAGGAGGATGCCGAGGATCGGCCTGTCATGGGTCATACCACAGGGGTAGGGCTGTGAATGGGCGGTGGCAAGGGGGGTGACGGGGCAATGTGCTGCCCCGTCTTTTTTATTTAGAGCAGTTCGAGCAATGCCTTGGCAGCTTCCTCGGATGAGGCAGGGTTTTGACCTGTTACCAGCTTGCCATCTGTGGTCACAAAGCTCGCCCAATCGTCGCCCTTGATATAGACGCCGCCGTTCTGCTTGAGCATGTCTTCGACCAGAAATGGCACCACATCGGTGAGGCCGACGCCTTCTTCCTCGGTGTTGGTGAAACCGGTGACTTTCTTGCCCGCAACGAGGGGCTTGGTGCCCAGTTTCGGATGCTTGAAGACTGCGGGCGCGTGACAGACGGCACCGATTGGCAGATCGCGCTCGGCAAAGTCTTCGATCAGGCGGATGCTGTTGGCGTCCTCGGCCAGATCCCAGAGCGGACCGTGACCACCGGGGTAGAAAATCGCGTCAAAGCCTTCGGCTGTGATGTCGTCCAGTGTTTTCGTGGAAGCCAGTGCGGCCTGCGCGTCATCGTCAGACTTGAAGCGTTTTGTCGCCTCTGTCTGTGCGTCGTCTGTGTCGCTTTTCGGGTCAATCGGGGGCTGGCCCCCTTTGGGTGATGCCAGAGTGACCTCTGCGCCTGCGTCCTTGAGCGTGTAGTAGGGCGCTGCGAATTCTTCGAGCCAGAAGCCCGTTTTCTCGCCTGTATCGCCGAGTTCGTCGTGTGAAGTGAGGATCATAAGGATTTTCATGGGAGTGTCCTGTTCTTTGGAGTTCACCCCTCAACGGTACAGACAGCCAGTCCGTTCCATGAAAATTCGAATGACCATGCGTCAGCGCAACGCGCCTAGCAATTGGGGATGTTGACCGCCAGCCCGCCAAGAGAGGTCTCTTTGTACTTCTCGCTCATATCGGCACCCGTCTGGCGCATCGTCTCGATGCAGGCATCCAGCGGCACCAGATGTGTGCCATCGCCGCGCAGGGCCAGTGAGGCGGCAGAGACGGCTTTGATCGCGCCGAGGCCGTTCCTCTCGATACAGGGCACTTGGACCAGACCTTTTACGGGATCGCAGGTCATGCCGAGATGGTGTTCAAGCGCGATTTCGGCGGCGTTCTCGACCTGCTCGGGTGTGCCGCCCATTACTGCACAAAGCGCGCCAGCGGACATTGCTGCGGCCGAGCCCACCTCAGCCTGACAGCCCGCTTCGGCGCCTGAAATAGAGGCGTTGAACTTGACCAGTCCCCCGATGGCGGCGGCAGTAAGCAGGAAGTCTTCGACGTGGGATTCAGATGCACCCGGTACATGGTCGAGGTAGTAGCGCAGCGTGGCGGGGAGCACGCCAGCCGCCCCGTTGGTGGGCGCTGTGACGACTTGGCCGCCTGCGGCGTTTTCCTCGTTCACGGCCATTGCATAGACGCTCATCCAGTCGTTGATGGTGTGCGGCGCGGAAAGGTTCAAACCGCGTTCGGCCAATAGCGCCTCGTGGATGCTTTTGGCACGGCGTTTCACCTGCAATCCACCCGGTAGGACGCCATCCGTCTCAAGCCCGCGGTTGATGCAGTCGTTCATCACCTGCCACAGGCGCTTGCTGCCCTCGCGCAGGTGCACCTCGCCGTTGCGGCTGACCTCGTTGGCACGCTTCATCTGGGCGATGCTTTTGCCCGAGGCGCGGGCCATCTCCAGCATCTCGGCGGCGGATTTGAAGGGGTAGGGGACAGGCGCGCCTTCGTCGGTGTCTTTGCCTGCGGCGAGCTCTTCCTCGGTCATCACAAAGCCGCCGCCGATGGAGTAATAGACCTGTCGCAGGGTGACATCGCCTTGGGCATCTGTGGCCATCAGGGTCATGCCATTGGCGTGGCCTGTCAGGAGCGTCTCATAGTCGAAAATGAGATCGGTTTTGGGGTTGAAGCGCAGCGGGTCAAGCCCGTCCACGGTGATGATGTTGGCTTCATTGATCCCTTTCAGGGCCTCCTCGGCTTTGTCGGCGTCAAAGGTTTCAGGCGTGAAGCCTGCAAGGCCAAGGATGGTGGCGCGGTCAGTGGCATGGCCAATGCCTGTAAACGCGAGGCTGCCATGCAAGGAGGCGCGCACACCGCCAAATTTGAAAGGCGAGGCGCGCATCTGATCCAGAAACCGTGCGGCGGCTACCATGGGTCCCATCGTGTGCGACGACGACGGGCCAATACCCACTTTGAACATCTCGAAGACCGATAGAAACATCAGGTGGCACTCCCTTCGGGCGGATTGGGATAGTTTGGTGCAGAAAAAGGAGTGTCGCCCAAACCCTCTGATATCTGTAGGGCCGTGGTGCAGGGCAGGGTCTCGAGATGACGGCAAAGGGCGCCAAGCGCGGGGTACTGCGCCAGATCAAACCAGCTGCGGTCCGTATTCGTGGGGTAAAGCGCGCACCAGCGCAAACAGCCCCCGATATAGAAATCCAGCGCTGTGGGGGACGGCGCGCCAAACCATGCTGGCTGCGTGGCAGCGATGGCCTCAAGCTGTTCGAGCGCTAAGGTGATCTGGTCATGCAGACCTTGGCGCAGGGCGTCCGTCGCCCCTGAGGCGATGTATTTATCGGGATAGAACATCATACGCAGAGCAGGGTGCAGGGTGTTGGCGGTAAAGAACAGCCATTTGAGGTAATCGACGCGCGCAGCATCATCGGGCGCAGGACCAAGGCCGCCATGGGTATCGCCCAGCCACAAGAGGATCGCACCCGTCTCGAACAGGGGGCCATGGGGTGTCTCCAAAACAGGGATCAGCCCGTTGGGGTTGAGCGCGAGGTATTCGGCGCTGCGCTGTGCACGCGCCGCGCGGTCCACCAGCGTGCTGCTGTAGGGCACGCCGATATGTTCCAGTGCTGCGCGGATGATCAGCGATGCGTTGTCGGGGGCGTAGTGCAAAACATAGGTCATGGTAGGAATATGGCGTCGTACAGATTGCGACACCCGCCTGAAAGCGACGACATGATGCACGGTTCTGCCCTCGGGCGGCCTGCACAATTGTTCTGTGGCTATCGCTGAGGGGATCACTCCCGCGTGAGGACACCCCAAGCTACGTGGCATTGCACACATTTGCCTCTCGCACCCCGCGCCCATCTTTCCTATAAGCATGCATACACCAAGGGAGCGCTGCTATGTCCTCAGAACTGTCGCCCATCGACAAAGCCAAATTCGTCGCCGCAAAGCGTGCTGCACAATTTGTAGAGGATGGCATGCGTGTGGGCCTTGGCACTGGATCGACTGCCGCATGGCTGGTGCGGTGTTTGGGCGAGATGGTGCGCGAGGACGGGCTGCGTATTCGCGGTGTGCCGACCTCGGCCCGCACGGCACAGCTGGCCCGTGAGGTCGGTATCGAGGTGATCAGTCTGGACGAGGCCAAATGGCTGGACCTTACCATCGACGGTGCGGATGAATTTGACGGTGATCTTAACCTGATCAAAGGCGGCGGCGGCGCTTTGCTGCAAGAAAAGATCGTGGCCACGGCTAGTGACCAGATGATCGTGATTGCCGATATCGGCAAAGAGGTCGAGCATCTGGGCGCTTTCCCGCTGCCTGTCGAGGTGATCCCCTTTGGCTGGCAGACCACGCAAGCGCTGGTGGAGGAAACGCTGATCTCGATGGATGTGCTGGGACGGACGAGCACGTTGCGCATGAACGGGGATCGCCCTTTTCATACCGACGAAGGCAACTACATCCTCGATTTGCACCTCAATCGCATCGGCAATGCGCGGCAGCTCTCGCTGGTGCTGAACCAGATGCCGGGACTGGTAGAAAATGGATTGTTCATCGATATCTGTGACGCTGTGGTCATCGGCTTTGGCAATGGCAAAGTGGAGGTGCGCGACATTAACGCGGGGACTTCCTCGACAGAGCGGCTAGATTTTGTCGAGAGCGACAACCTCTTTGCCGATCTGGGCGATTAAATACGGCGACTGAAAGGCCTGAACCATGAGTAAATTCGACTTTGACCTGTTTGTAATCGGCGGCGGCTCCGGCGGGGTGCGTGCGGCGCGCGTCGCGGCGGGCGAGTACGGTGCGACGGTCGGTCTTGCCGAGGAAAGCCGCTATGGCGGGACGTGCGTGATCCGTGGTTGTGTGCCCAAAAAGCTGATGGTCTTCGCCTCATCTTACGGCGATGCGTTCGAGGATGCGCGCAGCTATGGGTGGGACGTGAACGACGGCCCGTTTGATTGGCATAACTTCGCGGACAAAATGCGCAGTGAGCTGGACCGTCTGGAGGGCGTTTACCGCAACTTGCTGGATAACTCTGGCGTCGAGAAATTCGATGCGCGTGCGACGGTCAAGGATGCGCATACGGTCAAGCTTTCTACAGGTGAGGAAAAGACGGCCAAGCATATCCTGATCGCCACAGGCGGGCGTCCCGTGCGCCCTCCGATGGAGAACGCGGAGCTTGGTCTTGTGTCTGACGACATTTTTGATCTGCCGTCGCTGCCCAAATCCATCCTGATTGTAGGCGGCGGTTATATCGCCTGTGAATTTGCCTGCATTCTGCACGGTTTGGGCGTCGAGGTGAGCATGTATTATCGCGGCGGCCAGATCCTCAACGGGTTTGACGACGAAGCGCGCGGCATTGTGTCCGAGCAGATGCGCCAGCGTGGCATCAACATGCATTCGGGCGCCAGCATTCTGGAGATGGAAGAGCGTGAAGGCGGCATATGGGTCAAATCGACCATGGGTAAGGAAAAGATATTCGATCACGTCTTCTTTGCCACGGGCCGCAAACCCAACTCCGACGACATGGGGCTGGAGGATGTTGGCGTGAAGCTTGGCCGTAATGGCGCGATCGAGGTCGACGAATACAGCCAGACAGGTGTGCCTTCGATCTATGCCATTGGCGATGTCACAGACCGTGTGAACCTCACGCCTGTGGCGATCCGCGAAGGGATGGCCTTTGTCGAAACCGTTTTCGGCTCCAATCCTACGCCCGTCGATCACGAACTGATCCCTTCGGCGGTGTTTACGCAGCCTGAGATGGGGACCGTCGGGCTGAGCGAGGAAGAAGCGGCTGAACAAGAGCCGATCGAGGTATACGCTACCTCCTTCAAGCCGATGCAACAGTCCTTTGCCGGACGCGACGACCGCGTTCTGATGAAGCTGGTGGTAAGCAAGAAAACCCGCACTGTGCTGGGTTGTCATATCGTCGCACCGCAAGCCGGAGAAATGATCCAGCTGGCGGGTATCGCGGTCAAGATGGGCGCCACAAAAGAGCAATTCGATGCCACCTGCGCTGTGCATCCTACGATGTCCGAGGAACTGGTCACCATGCGAAATCCGGTACGGACCGCCTGAGCACAGCGATTTGGGCGCGGGCGGGGGACATCTTGGACCTGCGCATCTTGAAATAACCGTGTAGACCCACAAGTCTACACTTAGACGACAAGCCTGCCCTGAAGCAGGGCGACTTAAAGAGGGAAACAAATATGGCTGGTAACACAGGCGGCCCGTGGGGCGGCGGTGGCAATTCAGGCGGCGGCAATAACGGCGGCGGCAATAACGGCGGATCAAACGGCGGCGGCGGCAATAACGGCGGCAACCGTGGCAATGGCGGCGGCGACAAGCCCCCGATCCCCGAGATCGACGAGCTGGTGAAAAAAGGCCAAGAGCAATTGCGGGTTCTGATGGGCGGCGGTGGCCGCACCAACGGCACTGGCGGCGGATCTGGTGATGGCGGCGGCGCGCCCGAAATTACGCGTGGCATGGTCGGCATCGGTGCGATGGTTGTTGTGGCTGCTTGGCTCTTTTCCTCGACATACCGCGTCGAGACGCAGGAACAGTCAATCGAGCTGTTCCTTGGTGAATTCAGCGGCATCGGGACCGAGGGTCTGAACTTTGCTCCGTGGCCTTTGGTCACTGCCGAAGTGTTCGATGTGACGACAAACCGCACAGAGACCCTCGGTGTGAGCCGTGGCGTGAGCGACAATGATGGTTTGATGCTGACCACCGACGAGAACATCGTCGACATTGATTTTCAGGTAGTCTGGAACATCAAAGACGCACAGCAGTTCAAGTTCTCTCTGCGCGATCCGAACCAATCGGTGCGTGCAATCTCGGAATCAGCGATGCGCGAAGTCATCGCCCAGTCCGAGCTGGCCCCGATCCTCAACCGCGACCGTGGTTTGGTGGAAGATCAGGTTAAGACGCTTATCCAGACCACGTTGGATAACCGCGAGACAGGCATCAACGTGGTGCGTGTCAACGTGAACAAGGTGGATCCGCCCAGCCGCACGGTTGTTGTGACAGCCGCAGACGGTTCGACCTCGACAGTCTCCGTTGTGGATGCATTCCGCGACGTGCAGGCCGCCGAACAGGAGCGTGACCGCCTTGAGCGTCAGGCCGATGCCTACGCCAACCAGCGTGTGGCCGAGGCACGCGGTGAAAGCGCCAAGCTGCTTGAAGCTGCGGAAGGGTACCGCGCTCGCGAAGTGAACGGCGCCATCGGTGAGGCCTCCCGCTTTGAGGCGGTTCTGGCCGAATATGCGGATGCGCCTGACGTGACGCGCAAGCGCCTTTACCTCGAGACGATGGAGAAAGTTCTGGGGCAGGTCGACAAGATCATCCTCGAGAAGAACAACGGAGAGGGCGGCGACAACGGCGTCGTCTCATATCTCCCACTTAATGAGCTGCGACGCAGTGGAGGGTCAAACTGATGAGAAAGACTGGTTTTCTACTTCCCGTTTTCGCAATTATTGCTGCGGCAGCGCTGTCCTCGGTATTTGTGGTGGACGAGCGTGAAAAGGCGCTGGTGTTGCGTTTTGGTGAGATCGTTCAGGTCCGCACCGATCCTGGCCTCGGCTTCAAGCTTCCGCTGATCGACGAGGTTGTGCGGTTCGAGGATCGTATCCTGTCACTTGAGACCGACCTGATCGAGGTAACACCTGCCGATGACCGTCGTCTGGAGATTGACGCTTTCGTCCTCTACCGCATCGACGACATCGTGCAGTACCGCCAAGCGGTTGGTTCCGGCGGTCCGGCACGCGCGGCCAACGACCTGAGCGGCATTCTGGAATCCCAGATCCGTGCAGTTCTGGGTAGTCAGGGTGTGACGTCCAACACGATCCTGTCGCCAGAGCGTTCCGCGCTGATGGACCAGATTCGTGTCCGTTCCGATGCGCGCGCAAATGCGCTGGGCCTTGAAGTGGTCGACGTGCGCTTGCGCCAGACCAACCTACCCGAGCAGAACTTTGACGCCACGCTGCAGCGGATGATCGCCGAGCGGGAGCGCGAAGCAACGGACGAGCGTGCGCGTGGTCGTGAGGCCGCACAGCGTGTCACAGCCCTTGCGGATCGTACCTTCGAGGAGATCATCTCCGAAGCGCGTCGTGATGCGCGGATCATCGAGGGTGAAGCGGATGCGGAGCGAAATAAGATCTTTGCGGAAGCCTATTCCAAAGATGCTGAATTCTTTGAATTCTACCGCTCGCTCGCAGCCTATGAAGAGGCGCTGAAGGGAAGCAATTCGCAGATGGTGATGTCGCCTGACAGTGAATTCTTCAATTATCTGCGCTCCGATCAGGGCTCACGCTCCGAAGAGGGTGAGCGCAACTAGAACGGTTTTTCTGTTTTGAAGATGAGGGGGCTGCACATTTGTGTGGCCCCTTTTTACGTTTCGGCAGCAACAACAATGGCATGGCCGAAGATTACAGAGATTTAACCCGTGTCTTTGTCATGGCGTGTTGAAATTGGCCGGTTAAGGTGCATCTTTGTTGTTGAAGCTAGAGGGGGCGCCATGCACTCTCGAGCCAGAAAAAAATCGCCCCTTAGGGCATGATTTCGATCAGGAGACGACATATGCAGTCCAGAGCGGCACCGCTACAATCACAGGCACATTCCAAACCTCAGGCTCAGGCCCGCGCAAGGCAGCGCGACGCGCAGGCGTCCATGCTCATAAGGGCCGCTTTGATCGGGCTGGTGGCCTTGACGCTGATGCTGATGCAGGCGGTGATGGCCTACGCTAAGCCCGAAAGCCTCGCACCACTGGCCGAAAAGATCAGCCCGTCAGTGGTGAATATCACAACCTCTACTTTGGTAGAGGGGCGCACAGGTCCGCGCGGCATGGTGCCCGAAGGCTCTCCTTTCGAGGACTTTTTCCGCGAGTTTCAGGATCGCAACCGAGGTGACGGTGGCGATGGTGCCCCCGCGCCGCGCCGCTCTTCCGCACTTGGGTCGGGGTTTGTGATCTCCGAAGACGGCTATGTGGTTACAAACAATCACGTGATTGAAGGCGCCGATGAGATCACGATCGAATTCTTCACCGGTGGTGAGCTGGTGGCCGAAGTGATCGGTACGGACCCGAACACCGACATCGCCCTGCTGAAAGTCGAAGCAGACGAGCCACTTCCTTTTGTGAGCTTTGGTGACAGCGATGCGGCGCGTGTTGGCGATTGGGTGATCGCGATGGGCAACCCGCTGGGGCAGGGGTTCTCGGTATCGGCTGGTATCGTAAGTGCGCGTAACCGTGCGTTGTCAGGCACCTATGACGACTACATCCAAACGGACGCTGCGATCAACCGTGGTAACTCTGGCGGTCCTTTGTTCAACATGGACGGGGATGTAATCGGCGTAAACACGGCGATCCTGTCGCCTAACGGTGGCTCCATCGGGATCGGATTTTCCATGGCGGCGAATGTTGTGACGCGGGTTGTGGACCAGCTCAAGGAGTTTGGCGAAACGCGCCGCGGCTGGCTTGGTGTGCGTATTCAGGACGTGACCGACGATGTGGCTGATGCGATGGGTCTTGATGTTGCTTCGGGCGCGCTCATCACCGACGTGCCTGACGGTCCGGCCAAGGATGCAGGCCTCGAGACGGGCGATGTGATCATGTCCTTTGACGGGGCCGATGTGGCCGACACCCGCGGTCTGGTGCGTCAGGTGGGCAATAGCCCCGTTGGTGCCACGGTCCGTGTTACGGTGCTGCGTGAGGGCAAGACACAAACGATCGCCGTCGTTCTGGGCCGCCGCGAAGATGCCGATGGCAGCGGGACAGCCGAGGTCGAAGAAGAGGCGGAGACGCCCGATACACCCGAAGTGTCTTCTCTGATGGGGCTGACATTGACGCCCCTGACGGATGAGATGCGAACGGAGCTGGCCGCCTCAGCCGAGACCAATGGTCTGGCCGTGACGGATGTGACTGAAGGCTCCGAGGCGTTCGAAAAAGGGCTACGCGCCGGTGACATCATTACCGAGGCCGGCCAAGAGCAGATCACATCGATCGCCGATCTGAACGCCCGTGTGGAGGCTGCCCGCGAGGCTGGGCGCAAGTCCCTATTGCTGCTGGTGCGGCGCGCGGGGGACCCGCGCTTTGTGGCGCTGACCCTCGAAGAAGAGTAGGCGCGACGAGATAGAGAATGGAAAGGCGCTCCTTGCGGGGCGCCTTTCGCTATTTCAAGGATAGGACTTAGCTGCGGGGCGCTGCAACGATGCCCAATTCGCGAGCGGTCTCGATCGACAGCACATCACTGTGTAGTCCCGCCGCCGATTGCACGGCCAACACAGCGCGCCGCGTCTGTGCATCCATGTTGCCTGTCACGTCGCCTGTATAGAGGCCGCGCACCTGCAACGCACGCTGGAGCGTCGAGACGAATTCGACGGTAAATGCGGGCGGGCAGGGGATCTCGAACCATCTGTCCGTGCGCGGTGTCACGATTTGCTGACGCGTCTCTGTGCGGTACTCGGGCAGAGTGGCAATGCTGCCGTCGGAATTGGTCTTGGCAGGTTTCACAAGAATTTGCTCGGTCACGGTTTCCACCACGGCAGGTGTTGGTATTTTTCCCCAACACGTCCCCGGAGGCGCGCCAACAGGGGCCAGCCCATTGCCCACGATCACGCCCTCTTCCGACACGGATTGTCCTTGACCTTGCAGGCAGGCAGATAGCACCAACACCCCCAGCAACGGCAAAGGGATGCGCAAAACCTTGCGGGAAAAATGTGCCTGTCTCATAGCCCAATACCTTTGGGTCTGTTTTGAATTGGGCCGAGCATATCGCGTTTCACGGCCCTTGCCTAGAACCCGCGATTAACAGGGCGCGGGCTGCGGCACAAAAGGGGCTGGTGCGTCATGGTACGCTTGAGTAGAAACAGGGAAATGCATCACGAAAGGGCGCTTTGATGGCCAAGATTACCTATGTAGAACACAATGGCAAAGAACATGTTGTAGAGGTCGCCAATGGTTTGACCGTCATGGAAGGTGCCCGCGACAACAATATCCCCGGCATCGAGGCTGATTGCGGCGGCGCCTGCGCTTGCTCGACCTGTCACGTTTATGTGGACGAAGCATGGGTGGAGAAACTGCCCGCCAAGGATGACATGGAAGAAGACATGCTCGACTTCGCCTATCAGCCTGATCCCGCGACATCGCGTCTGACATGCCAGTTGAAGATCACAGATGATCTGGACGGTTTGCGCGTCAAGATGCCCGAAAAACAGATTTGATGACAGGCAAAGCACGGCGTCCGGCGTTGCGCGCGGTGGGAGCCCATGCCCGCCGTGCCTTGCTGGCGGCGTGCTTGTTTCTAACGCCTGTCGCAGGCGGCACACAAAACGCGCAAGCGTGGCAAGGTCAGCAACTGTCGAAAGCGCAGTATCTGGAGCCCACAACCCGCTATCCCCATGCGGTTCTGGGCGATGACATCGAATACGGCGCGCTATCGCTGCGTTATGAAGGTGGCGCCGAATTTACCATCCGCCTACCAAAAGATCGCGTGTTCGAGGACACGGCACCTCGCATCGTTGATGTAGATGGGGACGGCCAGTCCGAGGCCGTTGTGGTCGAGAGCCACCAGAGCCAAGGGGCGCGGCTTGCGCTCTACAACGCAGGCGGCTTGATCGCGGCAACGCCCTACATCGGCCAGCGTTTCCGCTGGCTGGCGCCTGTCGCAATTGCGGATCTGGACGGCGACGGAACGGTCGAATTGGCCTACATCGACCGCCCCCATTTGGCCAAAACACTGCGGGTCTGGCGCTTTGAAGCTGGCAAGCTTTCCCAAATTGCCTCCATGCCCGATCTCACGAACCACCGCATCGGCGAACGCGATATTGCAGGGGGTCTGCGCACCTGTCCGTCAAACCCGGAGATGATTGTAGCCAGCGGCAATTGGCGCGATCTTATGGCTGTCACGTTTGACGGCAAGACACTCGCCAAACGCAGTATCGGTCCGCACCGCGACCGCAACAGCTTTGCGGCAGCGTTGGCGTGTAAATGACGCGGCTCGCCCTCATCCTCGCCGCCGCATCAGTTGCGTCTCAAGCACAGGCACAGGAGCAACTCACGCCCGACAGCTTCCTCGACCTCGCGCTAAACCGCACATTGAGTTTTTCCAGCATCCGCTCGGGGCTTTTGGTGGGCGTTGAGGAGTTCTTGCGTCGCGATCTGTCAGTCTGGGCAGATGAAACAGGCCGCTGCACCTATGGGCGCATCGAGATACGCGGCCCGCTGATCTGCTTTCTCTACGAGGACGCGCCCGATCCGAACAATTGCTGGATTCCCTTCAATGACGAAGGCACGTTGCTGGTCATGTCGCAAAGCACGGGCGAAGTGCAACGCATCAGCGACATCAGCGACAAGCCCGTGATCTGTGAGGGTGCACCCACCTCCTGACCACGCGCTTCATTTGGCCAAATAAACTGAATCCGCGCTGTCCTACAGGCGCCACATCGCTATTTGAGCGCGCGCCAGCCGATATCACGGCGGCAAAACCCCTCAGGCCAATCGATTTGTCCGACCATTTCGTAGGCCAGATGTTGCGCCTGTGCCAAAGACTGTGCGCGCGCCGTCACATTAAGCACCCGACCCCCGACAGCCACAATAGCACCATCCCGTTCAGCAGTACCTGCGTGGAAAACCATATTGCTGCTGTCTTGGGTCAAGCCGTCCAGCCCGCCAATCGCTGAGCCTTTGACATAGCTGCCAGGATATCCCTGCGCCGCCAGCACGACCGTCAGCGCATGATCATCCGCCCAGTTCACGCGCATCTCGTTCAGCCGCCCTTCGGCCGCCGCATGCATCAGGTCCAACGCCTGTGCCCCCAAACGCATCATCAACACCTGACATTCGGGATCGCCAAAGCGCACGTTATACTCGACCAGACGGGGCGCGCCATCCTTGATCATCAACCCTGCATAAAGCACGCCCTGATACGGCATTCCGCGTTTTGCCATCTCTGCCATACAGGGTTTTATGATCTCGCTCATCGCCCGCTCGGCCACCGCATCTGTCAGCACAGGTGCAGGAGAATAGGCGCCCATGCCGCCTGTGTTCGGTCCCGTATCGCCATCGCCCACGCGCTTGTGGTCTTGGGCCGTGCCGATGGGCAGGACGTTCTCCCCATCGCACAGGATAAAGAAGGAGGCTTCCTCGCCATCCATAAACTCCTCGATCACCACCTCAGCGCCTGCTGCGCCGAATTCACCGCCAAACATGTCGTCGATCGCGGCCTCGGCCTGAGCTGTGGTTTCGGCAATGATCACCCCTTTGCCTGCGGCCAATCCGTCCGCTTTGACAACGATGGGCGCGCCTTGGGTCTGCACATAAGCTTTTGCCGCGGCCGCATCCGTGAAGTGTCCGTAAGCTGCCGTGGGCGCGTCGCAGGCATCGCAAATCTCTTTTGTGAAAGCTTTGGACGCCTCAAGAGCGGCTGCCGCTTTTGAAGGGCCAAACACAAGCACACCCGCTTCGCGCAGACGGTCCGCGACACCTGCGGCCAAAGGCGCTTCTGGCCCGATGATTACAAAATCCACATTGTTGCGTGCTGCAAATTCAACAACTGTGCCGCCATCATTGATGTCGATCGCCGCGCAATCCGCAATCTGCGCAATCCCCGCGTTGCCGGGTGCTACAATAAGTTTGTCGCATTTGGGGTTCTGCAAAACGGCCCAGGCAAGGCTGTGTTCGCGTCCGCCGCTGCCGAGGATCAGAATATTCATGGCGGGTTCTCCCTTGGACTTCGTTGACGGGCGTTTTATGCTGCGCAAAGCCAAGGCACAAGGACGCAAGCATGGATCTGTTCGACGACCGCGAAGATGACGGGCCAGCGAAGGACAACAGCCCTGAATACACCGTGGGGGAGCTGTCGGGCGCCATCAAACGCGTTATCGAAAACGAATTCGGTCATGTCCGCATCCGCGCCGAGGTCGGGCGGGTCAGCCTGCCACGCTCGGGCCACGTCTATCTGGATCTCAAGGACGACAAAGCCGTGATGGCGGGGATCATCTGGAAAGGCGTCGCAGCACGGCTCGAGACCCGACCCGAAGAGGGGATGGAGGTGATCGCCACGGGCCGTATCACCACATTCCCGGGCCAGTCGAAATACCAGATTATCATCGAAGATATTAAACCTGCGGGCATGGGCGCGCTGATGGCGGTGCTGGAAAAGCGCAAAGCGGCGCTTCAGGCCGAGGGGTTGTTTGACCCCGCGCGCAAACGCCCGCTGCCATATCTGCCCGAGATCATCGGCGTCGTAACGTCACCTTCGGGGGCCGTAATCCGTGATATCCTCCACCGCCTGCGCGACCGCTTCCCGCGCAAGGTGCTGATCTGGCCTGTCGCCGTGCAAGGCGCCAAATGCGCCCCCGAAGTGACCCGCGCCATCGAGGGCTTCAACCGTCTGACACCGGGCGGTGCGCTGCCACGCCCTGAATTGATCATTGTCGCACGCGGTGGCGGGTCGGTCGAAGACCTTTGGGGCTTTAACGAAGAATCTGTGGTGCGCGCGGCCGCCGCCTCGGACATCCCGCTGATCTCGGCCGTCGGACATGAGACCGACACCACGCTGATCGATTTCGTCTCGGACATGCGCGCACCCACGCCCACAGCCGCCGCCGAACTGGCCGTGCCGGTACGGCATGAGCTCATGGCCTATCTGGACCAACAGCATGCAAGAATGAGCCGCGCGCTGTCTCAGGGGCTGGTCCAGCGCGGCCAGCGCTTGCGCGATATGGCGCGTGCTCTTCCACGCCCCGACAGCCTGCTTGATACGCCGCGCCAGCGGCTCGACCGTGCAGGCGACAGGTTGGAGCGCGCAGCAAGCTTGACGGACGCCCCGAAACTGCGGTTCGAACGCGCGGCATTGCGCCTTGACCCTGCTCTGATGCAGGGCGTGCAGCAGCGGAAAATCAAACTCAGTGATTTGGCGGGCGGCATGCGTCCTGCTGCGCTCCGTACGCGTCTGCGGCAAGACGCACAGCGTCTGGACCGCGCATCGCAGCGGCTGGCCCCTGCGTTGGAGCGGGAATACAAACAACAGCAGCAAAGGCTGAACCGTGCAACGCGCGCATTGGGCGATGCCGGCAAACGCCAGATTGTCCAGTGGCGCAACCAGATTACTGCGGCCGAACGTCTGCGCCGCACGCTGGGCTATGAGGCCACCTTAGAGCGTGGCTTTGCCGTGGTGCGCAGCGGCACTAGCCTCATCACAAGCAGCGCAGACGCCGCACAGGCGCAAACGCTTGAGATCCAATTCGCCGATGGCAAGGTTCAGGCAACACCAAAATCCGACTGACCCCCTTCCGTTCTTTTGGTCTCAAATTTCCCTGGGGAATCCTTGCGTCCCGCAGGGACGCGGGGATGGGGCAGCGCCCCTGACGCGGGAGCCTACAATCTCAAACCCCGATCTTGGGGCCTAGACAAAGCATCTCCTGTGTACTGTCGGTCGCCTCATAAAGCGGCGTAGTGGCAGGATCATTTTCGAACCGCGCAATCAAACCGCCACCGCCGCGCTCAAAGCTCCAGCATTGCGGATCAGGTCTCTCTTCATAGGTGAAGCAAATCAACCCGTCCGCTTCGTACCATTGCCCGTCCATGCACTGCCCGTCCAGAAAGGACCAACGCACGCGGCGGTCAGGCAGGTATATCTCCGCGCCGTAGGGCCCTGACTGGTCTCCGTAATACAGCGTTTTATTGCGGGTGTAGTCGTCAAACTCCTGCGCGCTCATCCGCGGGCCCTCTGCCGCAGATGAAGTGCCGAATGACAGCAAAAGGATGCAGGGCAAAATCAGGGATAGATGTCTCATGATCCGAGTGTTGCAGACTCCTTGCCGCGCTGCCAGAGCGTGTTTGCGTTTCCTATCGGCATCAGCGTTGCCCCGCTACCGCGCAAAGGGCGTGCGAATTGTCGTTTTTCGCCTCAACGCGTTGCGGCGGTTTTGGTAGCCTGTGCCAAAGCGTAAGGGAGCGGTTGCCATGGCACTGGATGCAAACAAGAGCGGGCCTGACAAAGGCGTCTGGAAGTCGGGCAAGGGCAAGGGCCGTCGCCACACCAAGGGCCGCCAGCTTGAGGATGCCGCATGGGGACAGGTGCGCGATTTGCTGGGCGCAGAGCCGCGTGATCGCGATCTGCTGATCGAGCATCTGCATCTTATTCAGGATGAGTATGGCCACCTCTCTGCCGCGCATTTGCGCGCGCTGGCCGAGGAAATGCGCATGAGCATGGCCGAGGTTTATGAGGTCGCCACCTTCTATGCCCATTTCGACGTCGTCCGCGAAAGTGAGACACCACCGCCCGCCCTCACGATCCGTGTGTGCGATTCGCTGAGCTGTGAATTGGCGGGGGCGCAGGCGCTCAAGACTGCGCTTGAAGACGGGTTGAACGCATCAGAGGTGCGCGTGCTGCGTGCGCCCTGCATGGGGCGTTGTGACACCGCTCCTGTGCTGGAACTGGGCCACGCCCATATCGACAACGCCACGCCCGAGAAAGTGCATGCCGCGATTGCGGCAGGCGACACTCACGCGCATATCCCTGACTATGAGACCTACGCCGACTATGCAGCAGGCGGTGGCTACGCCACGCTCCAAGACCTCCGTGAAAATGGCGATTGGGAGGCGGTGCAGGAAAAAGTGCTGGCCTCCGGTCTGCGCGGTTTGGGCGGGGCGGGGTTCCCGTCCGGCAAGAAATGGGGCTTTGTGCGCGCCAATGAGGGTGTGCGCTACCTCGCCGTAAACGGTGACGAGGGCGAGCCCGGCACCTTCAAGGATCGCTATTACCTTGAGCGCACCCCGCATCTGTTCCTTGAGGGCATGCTGATCGCCGCTTGGGCCGTCGAGGCAGAGCGCGCCTATATCTACATGCGCGACGAATATCCTGCCGTCCTGCATATTCTGGCCGAAGAGATCGCAGCGCTGGAAGATGCAGGCGTCGTGCCCGCAGGCTATATCGAGCTGCGGCGCGGGGCTGGTGCCTATATCTGCGGTGAGGAATCCGCGATGATCGAGAGCATCGAGGGCAAGCGCGGCATACCGCGTCACCGTCCGCCGTTTGTGGCGCAGGTGGGCATCTTCGGTCGCCCCACGCTGGTCCATAACGTCGAGACGCTGCATTGGGTGGCGCGTATCTGCCGCGAGGGGCCTGAAATCCTGTCGAGCGTCGAGCATAATGGCCGCAAGGGCCTGCGCAGCTATTCGGTCTCGGGGCGTGTGGCAAAGGCTGGCGTGTATTTGCTGCCCGCAGGCTCCACCATCACCGATATCATCGATGCCGCTGGCGGTATGGCAGATGGTCACACTTTCAAAGCCTATCAGCCCGGGGGGCCATCCTCGGGTCTGCTGCCTGCCAGCATGAATGACATCCCGCTGGACTTCGACACGCTACAACCGCACGGCAGCTTTATCGGTTCGGCGGCGGTCGTGGTGCTGTCGGACGGGGATCGCGTGCGCGATGCGGCGCTCAACATGCTGAAGTTCTTCGAGGATGAAAGCTGTGGCCAGTGCACACCGTGCCGTGTGGGCTGTGGTAAGGCGGTGCAATTGATGCAGGAAGACCGCTGGGATCAGGGGCTGCTCGAGGAGCTGTCAGCGGCAATGGTCGATGCGTCGATCTGTGGACTGGGCCAAGCGGCGCCCAATCCCATTCGCCTCACAATGAAGCATTTCGCCGACGAGATTTGACGGCTATTTGTTTTCAACCACAAGGCAGGCACAGCGCTGGCGTTTGAGGCTGGTGCAGAGCTTTTTGGCGTTCTCGAAGCTGTTGCGCCCGATGCGTGCGAAGAAATAGCCTTTTTTGCCTGACACGCGGTTCTTGACGTAGATCAGGTCGAGTTTTTCGCGCGCGATCTGGCCGCGACAACTGGCCGTGCGGCTGCGCACTTTCTCCTGCGCAGCTTTTTTGGAAGTGCCAAAGCCAAGCTGCACGCCCCAAGGTTTGATCGGCGGCGGCGGCGGCGCCACGCGTTTGATCGGCGTCAGGCGGCGGTTGGTGGCCATCTCGCTACAGGCGTCGAAAAAGCTTTTGTCGGGCGCAAGGCTGAAGTCGTGATCCTTGGGCGGCGTGTCGCGCCATTGCTCGGCTGTCAGACCCGTGATGATGGGCACATAGTTAACGGTTTCCTGTGCCAGCCCTTTGCCTTCCAGGAACCCTTCCGCGCGCCGCTCGCCGCCGTTGTAGCCAATCGCGGCCATGCCCTCATTCCCGTATTTCTTGACCATTTCGGCGAGATATTGCGCGGAGTGTTCCAGCGCATCAGCGGGGTTGTAAGGGTCTTTGAGGCCCCGAAGCCGTGCAGTGGAGGGGATGAATTGCGCAATTCCGCGCGCGTTGGCGGGGCTGAGTGCATTGGGGTCAAAGCGGCTTTCCTGCCAGATCAGGCGAGCGAAGAACGCAGTGTCGAGGCCGTGGCGCGTGCTGAATGCCTCGATCGCGTTGCAGGTGTCATAGACGAAATGTTCAGCGCGGATACATTGCACATGGCCCCATTTGCCCGTGCTGCATTTTGGCACGCGTGGATCGGCGGCGGCAGGGGCGACCAAGCCTACGGTCCAAGCCACTGATAAAAAGGCGATCATCATGCGCATAGAGCTTTGGTGGCGGTTGCACGCGCTCTTGTCAATCGCACGCCCTTCCATCCGCTGCTGCAAGGGGTTAGATCAAAGGGAGATCTAAAGTCGGAGACCCGCACCCGTGGCATTTTTCAAAAAACTCAAAGACAAGCTGTTCAAGTCCTCCTCGAAGATCGATGAGGGGCTGGAGGCGATTGTCAGCGATGGCGGTGTGGCAGAGGACACAGCGGCGCAGGACGCGCCCGAGCCTGTGGTGGATGAAGAAGCGCTCAGGCGCGAGGCGGCAGAGGCAGAGCGACAGGCCCGCGAGGAAGCCGAGGCACGTGCGCAGCGTAAGCTTGAGCAGGAGGCCGCCGAGAAAGCCGTGCAAAAAGCGCGCGCCGAGGCTGAGGCGGCGCAAAAGGCCGAAGCTGAGGCGGCAGCGCATGAGGCGGAGCAGGCCGCTGAGGCTGCGCGCCTTGCTGAGGTCATGGCCCGTGCGGCCGAGGATGCGCAGAAGCTGCAGGAGGCTGAGGCCGCGCGTTTTGCCGAGGAGGAGCGCATCGCGCGCGAGGAGGCAGCGGCAAAGGCGAAAGCAGAGGCAGAGGCTGCGCGTACTGCGCAAGAGCCTGTTGCACTAAGCACGACACTCAAGCCCGTTCTCGAAGAGACAGCACCCGAGCCTGCGCCCAAGCGCGGAATTCTGGGCCGTCTGATGGGACGCGGAGCGGGCGCGCCTGTGGTGCGCCGGGTGCTGGATGACGCGATGCTGGAGCAGCTCGAAGAACTTCTCATAACTGCTGATATGGGGGTGGATACTGCTCTGCGCGTGACGGCGAATATGGCCGAAGGGCGTCTGGGTAAAAAGCTGTCGGTCGAAGAAATCAAAACCCTGATGAGCGACGAAATCGCGCGGATCATGGAGCCAGTGGCCAAGCCGCTGCCGCTTTATGCCAAGACGCCTCAGGTGGTGCTGGTGGTGGGGGTCAACGGCTCTGGCAAGACGACGACCATCGGTAAGCTCGCCAGCCAGTTCCGCGCGGCAGGCAAAAAGGTGGTGATTGCCGCAGGCGATACCTTCCGCGCTGCAGCAGTTGAGCAATTGCAGGTCTGGGGGGAGCGTGCGGGCGTGCCTGTGCTGACCGCGCCGCAGGGCTCTGACCCTGCCAGCCTTGCCTATGATGCGATGGTCAAGGCGGAAGCTGACGGGGCGGATTTGTTGATGATCGACACGGCGGGGCGCTTGCAAAACCGTGGTGATCTGATGGAAGAATTAGCCAAGATCGTCCGCGTGATCCGCAAGAAAGATCCTGATGCGCCGCACAACACGTTGTTGGTGCTCGATGCCACCACGGGCCAGAATGCGGTGGGGCAGGTGAAGGTGTTTCAGGAAATCTCTGATGTTTCGGGGCTGGTGATGACCAAGCTCGACGGCACGGCCAAGGGCGGTGTGCTGGTGTCGCTGGCCGATAAGTTTGGCTTGCCCATCCATGCAATTGGCGTGGGCGAGCAGATTGACGACTTGCAGGCCTTTGATCCGCAGGAATTTGCGGACGCTTTGACAGGACTGGATCGCTAGCGTTTGACCGACTGGCTCATCTCGATTGAGGGGACGGAGGCGGGGCATACCCTTGCTTTGAGCCTCGCGCTGATGGCGGCGTTTTTGCATGCCGTTTTCGGAGCCTTGCAGAAGGGGCGGCATGATCCGTGGTTAACGCGGGGCGCAATTGACGGGTGCTACTGTCTGATGGCGGCCCCCTTCGCCCTATTTGTGGTGCCGTGGCCTGAGCCGCACATGTGGCTGATTTTTGTAGGCGTGCTCCTGATCCATACCGCCTACAAGTTCTTGCAGGCCGCCGCCTATACCAAAGGCGCTTATACGGTTGTCTACCCCGTTGTGCGCGGCACAGGACCGCTCTTTACCGTGATCGGCGCCTATTGGCTTTTCGGTGAAGTGTTCAACGGTACGCAGTGGCTGGGCGTTGCTGTCTTGATGGCGGGAATATTCGGGCTTGCGGCCTATAACATGCTCTATCTGGAGGCCGAACGGGACACGCTGAATGTGGCGTTGATGCTGGCGGTGGTGACGGGGCTGTTTGTGGCGCTTTATACGACGTTTGACGCCTACGGCATCCGTGCGACGGCCAATCCGTTCACCTTTCTGGCGTGGTTTTTCATGATTGACGGGTTTGTGTTCCCGATCCTTGCCTATCTGCGCTGGAACAGGATGGACAATCCTCCCGATGTGGTCCCCCTGATGCAGCGCGGCGTATTCGGCGCAATCATCGCGGTAGCAAGCTTTGGCTCAATTATGATGGCCACCCGCCTTGATAAGGTGGGCGAGGCAGCAATATTGAGAGAGACATCAACGGTGTTCGCGGCCCTGATCGGGTGGCTTGTGCTCAAAGAAACGGTAGGCCCGCGCAGGGTCGCTCTTATGACGCTGATCGCGCTGGGCGCCGTTATTGTAGAATTCGGAGGCTAGCCATGGCAGATGCGCGTGAGATCAACCCCATCCTGAAGCAAGTGCTGGAGCTTGGCCCAACGCTGGCGTTCTTCGTGCTCTATATTCGTATCAAGGATGATGTGTTCACCTTTGGCGGCACGGAATACACGGGATTTATCGTGGCTGCCGTGGTGTTTGTGCCGATCCTGCTGGTGGCGATGGGCATCTTGTGGGCGCTTACGGGAAAGTTGAGCCGCATGCAGGTGTTCACGGCCTTTATGGTCATTTTCTTCGGTGGCCTCACTGCGTGGTTCAACGACGAAAGGTTTTTCAAAATGAAGACCACGATCGTCTACGGCTTCTTGGCGCTGATCCTGTCTATTGGCCTTTTACGCGGACGGTCGTGGCTGGAATATGTGATGTCCGATATGATGCCTATGCAGCATGAGGGCTGGATGATCCTGACAAAGCGCCTCACGCTCGCGTTTCTGGTGCTGGCGGTGGCCAATGAATTCATCTGGCGTACCATGTCCACTGAGGCGTGGGTCAAGATCGAGACGTTTGCCTTTCCCATCGCTCTCATGGTATTTTTGATGTGGCAATTCTCGCAACTCCAGCCCTATGTGATCGAAGAAGAGGATGAGGCCGCCGGGGACAAGTCCTCTTAAAAGGGTCTGGAAGCGGCTCTATTTTCGAAGTTCGGCAAACAGGGCACGGCCTGCCTGAATGCCTTTGCGCGCGCCCATCGTCTCGAGCCAGCGCGCCATATGGGGCTTGTCGTCGAGCGTCTGTTGTTGACCCTCCCAAAGCGATGCCCAGCCCCAGATTGAGAAATCTGCGATCGACACGAAATCCCCTGCCACATACTCATTCTGGGCAAGCTGGCGGTCCAGTACACCGTAAAGACGCCCTGTTTCGGCGCGGTAGCGGTCTTTGGCGTAGGGGATGTCCTCTTTTGCAAACTTAAGGAAGTGGTGCGCCTGTCCTGCCATCGGCCCCAGCCCGCCCATTTGCCACATAAGCCATTGATCGACAGTGATGCGGTCCCGCTCGGATGTGCCATAGAACGTGCCCGTCTTGCGCGCCAGATACTGGAGGATTGCACCGCTTTCAAAGATCGAGACCGGCTGTGCATCCGGCCCGTCGGGATCAGTGATTGCAGGCATGCGGTTGTTGGGCGCAATCTTGAGGAAATCAGGGGCGAATTGATCGCCTTTGCCGATGTTGATCAGGTGGGTCTCATACGGCAGCCCCATTTCCTCGAGGCAGACGGAAATCTTCCAGCCATTGGGCGTGGGCCAGTAGTAGAGGTCAATCGGGGCAGGCATGATAGGCTCCTTTGCAAAATGGCGTTGCGCGAAGCATGCCTGTTTCCTGACCCGAAACAAGGGTCGGTGTGGCGTTTGCGAAACTGATGTGCACTTGTGGCGCGCTCTGAGCTGCCGTGCGGAAGGGCATATAAACATCCCGTTACATCAGCGCGCGCGCCTTGACGGTTTCGCGACAATCGCCTAGTCAAACGCTTGTGGCGATTTGTTACCGGATTGCGGGCCACGTAAAATATTCCGCTAAAAGGTCAGGATGAAAGACCCCTTTCGCTTGACCGCGCATGGGGTTTTTTTGTGCCGACCCTTTTGATCGGGCACACAGAGAGAGCGCACCAAAGGTGTGCAAAAGGGATACAAAACGATGAGCGACGATTGGAAGCCTTCCACCAAAGCCGTGCACACAGGCACGCGGCGCAGCCAGTATGGCGAAGTTTCAGAAGCGATTTTTCTCACGCAGGGCTTTGTCTATGACAGTGCGGAGCACGCCGAGCAGCGGTTCATCAACTCGGGCGATGACGAGTTCATCTATGCCCGCTATGGCAACCCGACGGTCAAGATGTTCGAGGAGCGGATCGCAGCGCTTGAAGGGTTCGAGGACGCCTTTGCTACCGCATCGGGTATGGCAGCCGTCTCTGGTGCGCTGACATCCATGCTGAAGGCGGGTGATCACGTTGTGTCGGCCCGCGCGCTGTTCGGCTCCTGCCTCTATGTGCTCGAGGATATCCTGAGCCGCTACGGCGTTGAGATCACCTTTGTCGACGGCACCGATCTGGGCGCTTGGGAAGCGGCGATCCGGGACGATACAAAGGCTGTATTCTTCGAATCTATCTCCAATCCAACGCTTGAAGTGATTGATATCGAAGCAGTCTCCAAACTGGCCCGTGCCAAGGGTGCGCTTGTGCTCATCGACAATGTTTTTGCCACGCCCGTCTACAGCCGCGCAGCGGAGCAGGGGGCAGATGTGGTTATTTACTCCGCCACCAAGCACATAGACGGTCAGGGGCGGACCCTTGGCGGTGTAATCCTCGGCAGCCGGGAATTTATTCGCAAAACAGTCGAACCATACATGAAGCACACGGGCGGCTCCATGTCGCCCTTTACCGCGTGGGTCATGCTCAAGGGGCTCGAGACGATGAGCCTGCGCGTGCGCGCGCAAACAGCGACGGCGCTGGCGGTGGCTCAAGCGTTGGAGGGCAATGACGCCTTGGAACAAACCATCTATCCTGGATTGGCAAGCCATCCGCAGCACGCTCTTGTGCAGGCGCAGATGGGGGCAGGGGGCACTGTGCTCGCGCTTGATATCAAAGACGGCAAAGAGGCCGCATTTCGCTTCCTGAATGCCGTGCAGATCGGGCTGATCTCCAACAATTTGGGCGATGCCAAGACAATCATGACCCATCCCGCCACCACAACGCACCAGCGCTTGCCGGACGCGCAGAAAGCCAGCCTCGGGATCACGCCTGGACTGGTGCGCATCAGCATCGGTTTGGAGGATTGCGATGATTTGATTGCAGACTTCCTGCAAGCCTTGCGTGCAACGAAATAAGGGGTCTGACGCAATTTCCCCGTTAAGTGTCGGAAATTTTTTGGCAATGTCGTGGAGGGAGCCTACATATGGATCCTGACCGAAAAGGGGGCTTATCCATGAATATTGCCACACCAATACCGCCAATGCCGGACCGCACCGCCGCCGAGCAAGCACTTGAGACACTGCGCGCTTGGGCTGCGGGTGCGACTGAGTCTGATCTGGCAACGCTGGACCCTGCGATGGTGCAATTGCTCAAAGGGGGCGCTGCCTATCCCTTGTTTGCACGCGAATACCCTGCCGATTTCGAGATTGAGGCGGACTATAAGGCCAGTTTGCCTGACCTCCAGAACGGGCCTTCCAGCCTGATCAAAGGGGCCAACCAGCAAATCCAGCATGTGGGCATCTCAAATTTTCGCTTGCCAGTGGGGTTCGAGACACGCGACAGCGGCCCGGTGACGCTCGAGACATCCGTGACGGGCACCGTGAGCCTCGAGGCGGATAAAAAGGGCATCAACATGTCCCGCATCATGCGCAGCTTTTACAAGCACGCCGAAAGCACGTTCAGCTTCAAGGTGATGGAGGCGGCGCTGGATGACTACATCACCGACCTAGAAAGCTTTGACGCGCGTATCCAGATGCGCTTTTCCTTCCCGATGAAGCTGGGCAGCCTGCGCTCGGGGCTGGAGGGCTACCAGTATTACGATGTGGCGCTGGAGCTGATCGAGCAGGCAGGCGTGCGCTCGCAGATCATCCACCTTGATTACGTCTATTCCAGCACGTGTCCGTGTTCATTGGAGCTGTCCGAGCATGCCCGCGCCACGCGCAACCAGCTTGCCACACCGCATTCCCAGCGCTCCGTCGCGCGGGTGTCTGTGCTACTCGACGAGGGGGCGGAAGTATTGTGGTTCGAGGACCTGATCGACGCCTGCCGCCGTGCCGTTCCCACCGAAACGCAGGTCATGGTCAAGCGTGAAGACGAGCAGGCGTTTGCAGAGCTCAACGCGGCCAATCCGATTTTTGTCGAGGATGCGGCCCGCCTGTTTTGCGAGCAACTGCTGGCCGATGCGCGGATATCCGATTTCCGTGTCGTGGCGAGCCATCAGGAAAGCCTGCACAGCCATGACGCGGTCAGTGTGCTGACCGAGGGACCGACGTTCGAACAATCGAGTTTTGATCCCAAGTTGTTCAATACGCTTTTCCACGTTGGCTAATCACCTCAACGGAATCCTGCATTAGAAGGGCCGCGCCACATGTTGGAGCGGCCCTTTCTCCGTCAACGGCCTGTGCATGACGTGATGTCAACATTGCAGTGAGGGAGAAGCGGCTATGCAGTTTTGGCCGTAGCGCTGCAGTGCAGCGAAGCCTAGGTTAGAGGTACGGGAATGATCCCGAACCAAATGATGAAGGCATATCCGATGACTTATCAGACTTCTCCCGAAAATTTTTCTGCGCCTGCAGCATCATCAACAGGCATTGCCGATAAGGTGTTCTCAACGATCGCATCCTTTTTCCGCAACATTGGCAACAGCTTGATCGCCGCTTCAGAGGCGTCCTCGCGCATTCACCAGATCCAAGCGCTGGAAGCCAAATCCGACGAGGAACTGGCCGAGATGGGCCTGCGCCGCGATCAAATCGTGCACCACGTTTTCAAAGATCTTTACTACTGCTAAAGGTCCAGTAGTTCGTTCTGACCTGTCCGCGCCGTTGCAAGACCGACAGGGCGGGTCATTTGGGCAGCGCATAGGTTGTACGTGACCTTGACATAGCGGCTGCATCGCGCCAACCCTGCCGCCATGGACCTGCGCCCTGTTGGATATGTGATTGGCCTTTTGGTGGCCGTGCTCGGGCTGGCCATGCTGGTCCCCATGCTGGTGGATATTGCCGAAGGGCAGGGCCATTGGCCCGTCTTTATGCAAAGCGCGCTAATTACACTCGTCGCTGGCATGGCCATGGCGCTGGCCTGCGCGAGTGGGGTCAAAGAGGGGCTGACGATCCAGCAAACCTTTTTGCTTACCTCTTCGGTCTGGATCGCCTTGCCCGTATTTGGTGCGATTCCGTTTGTGCTGGGGGCGACGAACGCAAGCGTTGTAGACGCAGTGTTCGAGGCTATGTCGGGGCTGACCACAACGGGATCGACGGTCTTTAGCGGGTTGGAGACGTTGCCGAAAGGTCTCCTTATCTGGCGGGCCATCCTGCAATGGCTGGGCGGGATCGGTATCATTGTTGTGGCCATGGTGTTCCTGCCCGAGTTGCGCGTGGGCGGCATGCAGATCTTTAAATCCGAGGGCTTTGACACCTTTGGTAAAATCCTGCCCCGTGCGGGCCAGATTGCGACCCAGATATCGGGCCTCTATGTCTCGTTCACGCTGATCTGTGCGATGGTGTATCTTTCGCTCGGCATGGATGTGTTTGATGCAACTTCCCATGCCATGACCACCATCGCGACAGGGGGCTTTGCCAATTATGACGCGTCCTTTGGCGTGTTTCAGGGGCCGCTCGAATATGCTGCGGGCCTGTTTATGATCCTCGCGGCATTGCCATTTGTCCGCTATGTCCAGTTGATCAACGGAAATCCCACAGCGCTCCACCGTGACCCGCAGGTGCGCGGCTTTGTGACGACGATTGCGATATTGATCGTCCTGCTGATGCTACTTCTCGAAAGTGACGTGCATCTTGATAACGAGCAGGCCGTGCGCGAGGCGTTCTTTAACGTGACGTCTATTATTTCGGGGACGGGCTATGCCTCGGTCGACTACATGCAGTGGGGCAGCTTTGCGGTGGCGTTGTTCTTTTTTGTCGGTTTGATCGGCGGCTGTGCGGGCTCGACCGCCTGTTCAATCAAGGTATTCCGCTACCAGCTGCTCTTTGCCTCCATCCGCGCACAGCTACAGCGCATCCGCTCGCCCCACGGCATCTTCACACCGCGCTACGATGGCCGCCCCGTGAGCGAGGAGGTTCTGGCCTCTGTTATGACTTTCTTTATCTTCTTTGTGGTCACCCTCGGGATCGTCGCAGTGGCACTGTCGATGACAGGTCTGGATTTTGTAACGTCCGTCTCGGGCGCTGCTGCGGCGCTGGGCAACATCGGGCCGGGCCTTGGAGATATCATCGGGCCTGCGGGCAATTTCGCTAGCCTCAATGAGCCGGCGAAATGGATACTGTCCATTGCCATGCTGTTGGGCCGTCTTGAGCTCATGGTCGTCTACGTCATCTTCACCGTCAAATTCTGGAGAGCTTAATGCCCAAAGAAACCCGTGATCCTGTTACCCGCCCGCTGGGCGCTCAAATCTCGCATATGCTCAAGGATCGTGGGGTCGATGTGATTTTTGGTATTCCGGGTGTGCACAATCAGGAAATGTACCGCGGCATCGAGGAGGCGGGCATTACCCATGTGCTGGCCCGTCACGAGCAGGGCGCTGGTTTCATGGCCGATGGCTATGCCCGTGCATCGGGCAAACCCGGTGTGGCATATGTCATCACGGGGCCGGGGCTGTGCAACATAATGACCCCGATGGGGCAGGCCTATAGCGATAGCGTGCCGATGCTGGTAATCTCCAGCTGTCTCGATGAGGTAGCGGCCACGCGTGGCCAGCTGCACCAGATGAAAGACCAGCGTGCCGCTGCCGAGACGGTCTGTGACTGGTCGGAGGAGGCGCGCACGGCCGATGCGGCCTATACGCTGATTGACCGCGCCTTGCGCGAATTCGAGATTGCCCGCCCGCGCAGCAAGCATATTCAGGTGCCCATCGCAGCACTCGAAGCGCAGGCCCTGCCAGCACCCGCGCCTGATATGCAGCGCACAACGGGTTCCTTTCACCTGATGCACGACGAGATGGCGCACATCGAGACGCTGTTGAAACAGGCGAAGAAGCCGATCTTTGTTTTGGGCGGCGGGTCGGGGTCCGAAAATAACCTGCATGATATTGTAAGGTGGTCGGGGGCTTTGGTCGTGACGACCTATGCGGGGCGCGGAGTATATCCCGGCGATGACGAGCGGTGCTTGGGCGCAGTGTTGGCGCGCCCTGGCAGCGCGGATATCTTTGCTCAGGCCGATCTGGTGATTGCTGTGGGGACCGAGCTGGCAGAGGTCGATCTGTGGCGCGACGGGTTGGGCCACGACTGTCCCATGATCCGCGTTGATATCGATCCGGAAGTGCTCGCGACCTGTAAGGCGGGGGACGTGGCGGTGCAGGCCACTGCGCAGGCTTTCTTCAACGACCTCTTCAACCGCATGGAGGCATGGGCAGAGGACAAGCCGTTTGTCTGGGACCGCGACAAGGTTGCCGCACAAGCAGCAGCATTTCGCGCCGAAGTCGATGCGGAGCGCCCCGGCATTGTGCCGATTTGCGATGCACTGCGCGCGGCAATCCCTAAAGACACGATGATCTACTCCGACATGACCCAATTTGCCTATGTCGCAAAGGAAGTCTGGGATATGGAGCGCCCTGCCCATTGGCACCACCCGTATGGTTTCGGGACCTTGGGCTATGCGACACCCGCGGCGATCGGCGGGGCAATTGCGCGCAAGGGCAATCCCACGATGGCCATCATCGGTGACTACGGGTTCCACTATACGTGCCAAGAGCTGGGCGTGGCGGTCGAGCTTGGCCTGAGCCTGCCCATCATCTTGTGGGATAACGGCAAGCTGGGTGAGATTGAGGACAGTATGGTGGGCGCACAAATCGCACCCAACGCCGTGGTCGCGCATAACCCTGATTTCTGCAAACTGGCCGAAGCCTTCGGGGCGCGCAGCGCAGCGCCGCAGACTATTGAGGCCTTCCAGCAAGCAGTATCAGAGGCGTTCGAGGCTGACGGCCCGACCCTCATCTACGCAACGCCAGCCCTAACCGCATAGGTTCGCCGCAGCCTTGTTACTGCAATAAAAAACGGGTCGGCTTTTCATGGAAACGCCGACCCGTCTTGTTGTTCAATGGGAGTGCTTATTCCCAGCAGCTGACCAGTACGGTCATGCCGTTTGCTTTTTCAGACAGCTGAAACGCCGTCAGGCTGTCGGCGCCGTCTGCTGCACTGTCTGGCAGGGCGATACCTGCCGCGCTGCCCGCCTCGACCAAGGTTTGGGCTGCCACGGCAAAGCTGACATCATCTGGAAGCTGCGGGCCACCTTCAGGGGCCGTGGTCAGCATGCCGATCACAGAGCCGGTGCGGTCAAGCACAGGACCACCTATATCGCCTGCGCGGGTGCGCAGAGCCAGACGGCTGATGTTCTCTTCACCCTGTAGGCCTTTGAGATCGGCCAATGTGCCAAAGGCGATCGAAGGCGCGCTCAGCACACCCTCAAAGGAATAGCCTGCGGAGGTGACTTCGCTTTGCAGACGCGGTGTCTGGGCGGCAAAGCGGGCAACGGCCCGAGGGGAGAGCGCGGCGGACGGCTTCAGAAGGGCCACGCCCCGCGCAGGGTCATCCGCGATCACACTTGCATCCATGTCGCCGTCCAAGGTGATCCGCGAACAACTTTGTACCGCCGCAGATGTCGTCACCACGTCGCCCGCGTCTGTCACGAAAAAGCCCGAGCGTGACAGCTTGGGTTTGCGGATTTGCAGGCCCGATATCAGATCAATCGACTGCTGGGAGGCATCGCCTGCCGATGCGCTTAGCACACCAGGCATACGGGTGAAGCTGCTGCGCATTTCCGACAGCACGCGGCGGCGGCGCTCTTCATCGCCCGCAGGCCAGATCAGCGTGAAGCCCTTGATCTCTCCGTTTTGCAACGCGGCTTCGGTATAGCTGATCATGCGGCCACTCTCGCCCACCAGCGTGAAATTGGAGTTGTTGCGCTCGCGCGGTCCGTCCAGCGGCACAATTTCAAGCGTTTGCATGATCTCATAGAGACCGAACAGAGTGTCCTGATCCCCGGGCTGGCTGATAAGCAGCACACGGGCATCAATGTCGCCTGTAGGTGTATATTGCGCGAAGGGTGGCTCGTAGCGGTCAAAGGCTACAACATCCATCGGCAGGGTCATCTCGATCCCTGCTTGTGTGTCGCGCACCAAGCGCAGGCCCAAGCCCTCCAGCACGGCGTTATACTGCTTCTTAAGCGCAGCACGTTGCAATGTGGTCAGGACGCCCGTCACCTCGAAGCTATTGGCCTCTTGCCACGCCGACATTGAACTGCGCGTGCCACGCCCGAACGAGCCGTCAATCGCAGCAGTATAAAAACCCGCCCATTGCAGCATGACCTGAAGCTCTTTCTTCTGGTCACGGTCCAACGCGCGCTCGTAGCGCAGTGCTTCGGCGCGTGTCTCGTCTGCGGGCTCTGGCTCTGGCTCGGGTTCAGCCACGACGACGGGTTCGGTCGGGGTCTCTGTCACTTGCGCAGGTTCGGCGACTTGTTGTGTCTCTTCGGCAGTCTCTGGAGCTTGCTGGGAGGCTGCTGCGCCCTCAGGGGCGTCGACAGCGCCTTCGCCCAGAACATTGGCGCCCACGGGCCAGAACTGCTGGCGCAGGCGGTTGGATCGCTGGATGAAGCTGTCACGCGGGATCAGCCCGTCGCGGCGATACTGGCGCAGCACGATGTCGGCATCTGCACGGCGGTAGGGACCGACCACGACAGCATACCATCCACCGCCAACGGCAAACCCGTTCACATCTTCCAGAAGTGTCGTATAGGCGCGCGCACGGTCCGTGGCGCGACTCAAGGATTGCTGCGCCTCTATCTGCACCCACACAACCTCATCCGGATCGACGGATTGTGCAGTTGCGGGGGTAATCAGACCAAAGGTCAGCACCGTTAGGCAGATTGTCATTAATCGCAGCATCTTGGTCTAGGCTCTCACAGAATTACTTTGCGGCACCTAATCAGGAATAGGTGGTGATTCCCATATCATAAAGGCGCGTGGCCCGAGTTTTTAGCGCCTCCTGCGGGCCAACTGGCGCGGTTTGACGCGCAGTGGCGCAGATGATTGACCCCATGCCGCCCGCACCTTAGGAAGAACGCGAAATGGCAAAGGTCGAATTCATGTCGCAGACACCCCGTTCTTTTCAGGAAATTATCCTGCGGTTGCAATCTTATTGGGCGCGCCAGGGCTGTGCGATCCTACAGCCCTACGACATGGAAGTCGGCGCAGGCACGTTCCATCCCGCGACCACGCTGCGCAGCCTTGGCGATCAGCATTGGGCGGCCGCCTATGTGCAGCCCTCGCGCCGCCCCACAGACGGGCGCTATGGCGAGAACCCCAACCGCCTTCAGCATTACTACCAGTATCAGGCGCTCATCAAACCCAGCCCGCCCAATTTGCAAGAGCTGTATCTCGGAAGTCTTGAAGCGATTGGTGTGGATATGGACCTGCACGACATCCGCTTTGTCGAGGACGACTGGGAAAGCCCGACATTGGGCGCGTGGGGCTTGGGTTGGGAGGTCTGGTGCGACGGTATGGAAGTCAGTCAATTCACCTATTTCCAGCAGGTGGGCGGGCATGACTGCCACCCTGTCTCGGGAGAGCTTACCTACGGGCTGGAGCGTCTGGCGATGTATATCCTTGGCGTGGATCACGTGATGGACATGCCGTTCAACGATCCTGACGCGCCCATCCCGCTCAGCTATGGCGATGTGTTCAAACAGACCGAAGAAGAATACGCCCGCTGGAACTTTGACGTGGCGAACACCGAGGTGTTGCTGCGCCACTTTGAGGAAGCCGAGGCCGAGTGCAAAGCCATCATCGAGCAAGAGCACATGGACCCCAAGACAGGCAAGCGTATCGTCATGGCCCATCCCGCCTATGACCAAGCGATCAAGGCGAGCCACATGTTCAACCTGCTCGATGCGCGTGGCGTGATCTCCGTGACCGAGCGGCAGGCCTACATCGGGCGGGTGCGTGCCCTGACCAAGATGTGCGCCGATGCCTTTGTCCAGACTGCCGCGGGTGGCTGGACCGGTGATGCGGCATGATGGGTAAAATTCTGGGGAGTGTTATTTTGGCCTCTGCTTTGATCGCCGGTGCGGCGCTTTATTATCTTCAGGTCTATGGCTTCTACCAAGAAGTGGACGCGCCCGCCGAGGGGGTCATGCTGCTGCCGCTGGCCAGCACGGAAGCCGAAGTGATCCCGATGGACGCTTACCAAGCAATCGACGCCGACAGCTCGCCCATCCGCTACCGCGCCTGTTTCACCACGCCCTATTCACTCGCGTTGTTGACGGAGACATTCCAGATGGTCGAGAACGCGACCCCGCGCAACGCGCCGGGCTGGTTCGACTGCTTTGATGCGGCAGCCATCGGCGCGGAGCTTGACGCAGGCACGGCGCTGACATTCCTGAGCCAGAAGAACATCCACTTTGGTGTAGACCGTGTGGTGGCGATCACCCAAGACGGGCGCGGCTATGTCTGGCATGAGCTTAATGACTGTGGCGAGAAGGCCTATGACGGCACTATCGTGGGCGAGGAATGTCCGCCTTTGCCCACCCGCAACGCACCCACAGAATAACGCCGTACGCGGCAAACCCGAGGTATCCCAGTGGCTGATCTGCTGATTGAACTGTTCTCCGAAGAAATCCCCGCCCGCATGCAGGCGCGCGCTGCCGATGATCTCAAAAAGCTGATGACCGACGGCATGGTGGAGGCGGGGCTGACCTATGCCTCTGCCGCCGCTTTTGCGACGCCGCGCCGCTTGTGTCTGACAGTGGAGGGCTTGCTCGACGCCAGCCCGCGCACGGTCGAAGAGCGTAAGGGCCCCAAAGCGGATGCGCCCGAGAAAGCCATCGAAGGCTTCTTGCGTGGTGCAGGTCTGACCCGCGATGATCTGGAAGAGCGTGACACGCCCAAGGGAAAGATACTCTTTGCCAAGATCACCAAAGAGGGGCGCCCCGCCGCCGAGATCATTGCCGAAGTTCTGGAACAGACGATCCGGAATTTCCCGTGGCCCAAATCCATGCGCTGGGGCAGTGGTAGCCTCAAATGGGTGCGCCCGTTGCAAAGCATTCTGTGCATTCTGAGCCGCGAAGACGGCGCAGAGGTCGTGCCGCTCGAAGTCGAGGGTTTCGCTTCCGGCAACGTGACCTACGGCCACCGCTTCCTTGCTCCTGACGCGATTACGGTGAGCAGTTTTGACGACTACGCCGCCAAGCTGAAGCGCGCGTTTGTCGTGCTTGATCCTGCAGAGCGGCGCGATGCGATCTGGAACGATGCGACCAACATGGCCTTTGCCAGCGGGTTAGAAGTTGTCGAGGATGCGGGCCTGCTGGCCGAGGTTGCTGGCCTCGTTGAATGGCCTGTGGTGCTGATGGGTCGGATCGGCGATGATTTCCTCGATCTGCCGCCCGAGGTGCTGCAAACCTCTATGAAAGAGCACCAGAAGTTCTTCTCCGTGCGCAACCCCAAGACGGGGAGGATTGAGAAATTTGTGACCGTGGCCAACCGTACGACGGCGGATGATGGTGCGACGATTTTGGCGGGCAACGAGAAAGTGCTGAGCGCCCGTTTGGCGGACGCGAAGTTCTTCTGGGACAATGATTTGCGCGTAGCGAAGTCCGACGAGGGCATGGCCGCATGGGTCGAGAACCTGCAAAACGTGACCTTCCACAACAAGCTGGGCACGCAGGCCGAGCTGATCGAGCGCATGGCCGTTCTGGCCCGCGAACTGGCCCCGATGGTGGGCGCGGATGCGGATGAGGCGGAGCAGGCGGCGCGCATCGCCAAGGCGGATTTGTCCTCCGAGATGGTCTATGAATTCCCCGAACTCCAAGGCCTGATGGGCCGCTACTACGCGATTGCTGCAGGCATGAGCGAGGAGGTCGCGGCCGCGTCCGAGGAGCACTATGCTCCGCTGGGGCCGTCTGATGATGTTCCGACTGCGCCTGTCTCGATTGCCGTGGCGCTGGCCGAGAAGATCGACAAGCTGACAGGCTTCTGGGCGATTGACGAGAAGCCTACGGGGAGCAAGGACCCGTTCGCGCTTCGCAGAGCGGCTCTCGGGTTTATTCGGACATCCTTGGAAAACGACCTCGCCATTCCAGTGCGCGAAGTGGTTGGAAGCTCGGCGCATGCAGCGGACGCGGAAGATCTTCTGGCTTTCCTCCATGACCGCCTCAAGGTCTATCTCAAAGACCAAGGCATTCGTCACGACATCATCGACGCCTGCATTGCAATGCCGAATAACGATGACCTCACCCTGCTGGTCAAGCGCGCGCGTGCGCTGAGCGATACGCTCAAGACCGACGATGGAGAAAACCTGCTCCAAGCGTTCAAGCGGGCCAACAATATTCTCAGCCAAGCCGAAGCGGGCAGCAACATCGAGTATTCCCACGGCGGCGATATCAAATACGCCGAGGAGGATGTGGAGCGCGCCTTGTTCAAAGCGCTGGATGCTGCCGAGGCTGTAATTGCGCCCGCGATGCAGAGCCAGGACTTTGTCACGGCCATGTCCGCCATGGCGAGCTTGCGGCCCACGCTGGATGCGTTTTTCGAGGGTGTGCAGATCAACACGGACAACGACATCGTGCGCCGTAACCGTCTTAACCTGCTAGGCCGCATCCGCACGCTCTGTGCTTCGGTGGCGGACCTCACAAAGATTGACGGCTGATTGACGCAGCGGCACAAGAGGTAAGCAAAAGCTTGCCCTGTGCCGCCAACCCCCTATGCTGCATCTGAAACCGAAGGATGCTGCAGTGCAGAATAACCCCGACACCACGCTGGTCACACAAACCGCCCCCATCGCCACTGCCACCCACGGCGGGCGGGCGAAGTGTTTGCAGCGTTTGGTGCGGCTGGACCTGCCCGTGCCGCGCACTGTGGCACTGTCTTTCGATACGGTTTCGGATATCGCAAGTGGCGGTCTGCCTGATGTAAGCAAGCTGGTAGAGCAATTCCCGATGAATGCGCTTTTGTGCGTTCGCCCCTCCAGTCAGGACCCCGACTGGGGCGGACCGGGGGCTGTGCTGAATATCGGGATGAACGATGCGCGGTTCGAGAGTTACCGCGATATGATGGGAGAAGATGCCGCCGCCGCACTCTACACCCGATTTATCCAGTCTTATGCCGTCAATGTGGTGCGCCTTGATCCCGATATGTTCGACCATATCGAAGGGGAAGGGCGCGCTGCGCTCGACGCGACGATTGAAGCCTATGAGGACGAGGCGGAAGAGACGTTTCCCCAATCGCGTCGCATCCAGCTGGCGGCTGTGCTGCGCTCCATGGCGCGCGCGTGGAACGGGACTTCTGCGCGCTTGCTGCGTCAGGCCAAGGGCGCGCCCGCGGAAGCGGGGCTGGGGCTGGTGGTGCAGCAAATGGTGTTCGGGCGCGGCACGGGGCATTGCGGCTCCGGCGTGCTGCAACTGGTAAGCAGTGAGACAGGCGCGCCACAAGTGACAGGCCGATATCTGAGCCAGAGTCAGGGGCGTGATGCGCTGGAGGGCGACAGCGGGTCGCTTTACCTTACCCGCGATCCGCGCGGGCCATCTCTGGAAGACGAGCTGCCCGACGCTTTCGAGACTTTAAAGACTTATGCGAGCCTGATGCGCACGCGTTTACGTGCCGAAATGCAGCTGGAATTCGCGATTGAGGACGGTGTTGTGCACATCCTCGACGGGGTGCGCGTCTCGCGCTCGTCGCGCGCGGCGGTGCGGATTGCTGTGACGCTGGCTGAGGATGGCGTGATCAGCCGTGAAGAAGCGTTGATGCGGGTGCAGCCGCGCCTGCTGACGGAACTGTTGCACCGCCAGATTGACCCCTCGTTCAAGCGAGATGTCGTGGGCAAGGGGATTGCGGCCAGCCCCGGAGCGGCCACAGGGCGTCTCGTCTTTGACAGCGCCGAGGCGCAGGCCAGTGCATCGCGCGGCGAGGCCTGTATTCTGGTGCGCCGCGAGACATCAAGCGAGGACGTGCGCGGCATGCATGCGGCAAATGCCGTGCTGACAGAGCGCGGCGGCATCACGAGCCACGCCGCTGTGATCGGTCGCGGTATTGGCCTGCCTTGTGTGGTTGGTGCCTCGACGATGGTATTTAACCAGCGTGACAAGACGATCACCGCGCAGGATGGCCGCGTATTTCGTTCTGGCGACGAGATGACGGTAGACGGCTCCACGGGCCAAATCCTCGCTGGCGCAGCAAGCCTGCAAGAAGCCGCACTGGACGAATATTTCCAGACCCTCATGGCTTGGGCCACCGATAGTGCGGACATCATGGTCCGTGCCAACGCCGACACGCCTCAAGACGCGCAGACCGCACGCAACTTCAACGCCGAAGGCATCGGGCTGTGCCGCACCGAGCATATGTTTTTCGAGCGCGCCCGCCTGACGGTGATGCGCGAGATGATCTTTGCCGAGACATCGGATGGCCGCCGTGCCGTGCTGGAACGGTTACTGCCCATGCAGCGTGAGGATTTCACGCAATTGTTCAGGATCATGCAGGGTAAATCGGTTTGCATTCGTCTGTTTGATCCGCCTTTGCATGAATTCCTGCCGATGGATGCCAGTGGTCAGCGCGAATTGGCCGAAGCGCTCGGGCTGCCACGTTCTGACGTGACGCGCCGCATTGAGGCGATGCGCGAATATAACCCGATGTTGGGGCTGCGCGGTGTGCGCCTCGGGATAACCGTGCCCGAGATTTACGAGATGCAGGCGCGTGCGATTTTCGAAGCGATCGTCGATGCCAGTCAGGATGGCGAAACGGTCATGGCCGAGATTATGATCCCGCTGGTCTCTGCCCGCCGCGAGGTGGAACTGGTGAAAGCCTCGATTGATGCTGTCGCGGCTGCCGTGCGTCAGGAGCGGGGCATTGATTTTGCATACTCCCTTGGCGTGATGGTCGAGACACCGCGTGCCGCGTTGCGCGCGGGTGAGATCGCGCCCTATTGTGCCTTCCTCAGCTTCGGAACGAACGACCTGACGCAGATGACATACGGGCTGTCGCGCGATGATGCGGGGCGGTTTATGTCGGACTACGTGCAGCAGAAAGTCTTCGACGAAGATCCGTTTCATACGCTCGACTATGACGGAGTGGGAGAGTTGCTGATGCTGGGGGCAGAGCGCGGGCGAAAGAGCCAACCGGGCATCACACTTTCGGTCTGTGGAGAGCATGGTGGCAACCCCGAATCGATAGCCTTTTGTAGGGCGGCGGGCTTTGATTATGTCTCGTGTTCGCCATTTCGGGTGCCGGTGGCGCGTTTGGCTGCTGCGCAGCTTGCGATTACTGACTTGGTTAAATAGCAGTTTTAAAACAATTTTAATTTGGCTTGCGGCAGTGGTCCGCCGACCAAAAGGCAAGACACTTGTCGGAAATACGCAATCGGGCTAGGCGAGCGGCTGCTTAAACAACGCTGGACCCTTCGTATATGTTCAAAACAATTGCACAATCTGGATTTGCCGCCGCGCTTGTGGGTGCGGTTCTCGCAGTTTTGCCCGTGGCGGTTTCCGCCAATACAACGGCGCAATCGCTAGCGCGGATCGAAGCGCGCGGATTGGCGGCTGTGTCTGAGGAGCGTCTGAACGACTTGGCAACGATGCCCGCGATTGTTGTGCCCGATACTGCAAAGGGGAGCGATAAGGTCTTCACCCGCGCATGGCTTGCCAGCCAGCCAAAGCCAAAGGGCAATTCCGAATTCAAGTGTCTTGCCGAAGCACTGTATTTCGAGGCGCGGGGCGAGACGGTTAAAGGCCAATTTGCCGTGGCCGAAGTGATCCGCAACCGCGTCAAGTCGAGCCGTTTTCCAAATTCATATTGTGGCGTGATTAATCAGGGCACAGGCCGCAAGCACCAGTGCCAGTTCAGCTATACTTGTGACGGCAAGCCCGAGGTCATCGCCGAGCCACGATCCTATGCCACTGTCGCAAAGGTGGCACGCGCCACCATTGATGGCAAATCCGCCGATATTACGAAGGGTGCCACGTTCTATCACACGACCGCCGTGCGCCCCAGCTGGTCACGCAAATTCACCAATACGGCGCGGTTCGGGGTCCATCTGTTCTACCGTCGCGGTGCCCGCACAGCCAGCAACTGACGCAAAGCGCGCGCAGATGGGCGTTTGCCACCCTCGACGGCAGGCCTTGGCCCGTATAAACGCGAGGGAAACCGATCTGCGGAGCGCCCATGACGTCTGAAACCCGCCTTGCCTTTGCCCACCCCTCTGAACGGGCGGCTGCCACGTCGACGACTGACGCGCTCGACCGGATATCGGTGCGCGACCATATCGTTGAAGTCGAGATTGGCGCGTTTCAGGCCGAACGTGGCGTGACCCAGCGGGTCTGCTTTAACGTCGTCGTCGAAGTGCAGCCTTTGAGCGGGCCGATTGACGACGATGTGGATCGCATCCTGTCTTATGACCGTGTGACGGAGGCCATTCAGGGCGCGCTTGCCGTTGAGCGGCTGGCGCTTTTGGAAACACTCGCGGATCGCGTGGCAGAGCGTATCTTGCACGCGCCCCAAGCGATGCGGGTCTTTGTCCGAATTGAAAAGCTGGACCGTGGTCCTGGTGCGCTGGGCGTCGAGATCGTGCGCGCACGTGATGCGTTGCCTGATGCTGACGCGGATGTGGAGGAAGACGCCCCCCAGCCAGAGCTTGTGTTCTTGGGCAATGCGGCGATTGCCTCGCCGCTTTTGCCGGAATGGCTCGACCAGTTGCACGCGCGCGGCCGTCCATTGGTTCTGTGTGTTGGTGCGTCCGATGTCGCTGCGCCGCAGGTGTCCCATAAAATGGCGCAGCGCCGCATTGATCTGCTTGCGATCGAACAGAACGCGTGGGTGCTGGCTGCACGAGATGACCGTTGTGTCGTTGTCGAGACGCGGACCGAGCTGGATTGGGCGATGAAAAACGGCCAGACCTGTGTTTGGGCACCGTCGAAGATAGTGCTAGACAGCGTCGATACCCCTTCAGCCCAGCCCCGCGATGCGGTGGCCTTGGCCGCGTGGTTTGCAGCTACCTTTGAGGCGCATGAAATGCTGGTGATCGGTGCGGACTTGCCCGAGGGTGCCTCTGTCCCACTGCGTAGTGCCTCGCCGGATGCCGAGATCCTTTAGCATGAGCCAAAGTTATTTCCGACCGTTGGTGCAATACGGGGTGGCACGTGCCGACAAGGCAGTGTCGCTTGCGGATGGAGGGGGCTGGTTCACGGATGTTGAAGTGCTGGATCGCGGAGCATCCCCACGCGTGATCACCGCGTCCGAAGTGCCAACGGAGGCGATGGCGCGGCTGACGCAGAGCCACCCGATGCGAATGAGCAGCGCGCGCATAATGGGGATTGTGAATACCACGCCCGATAGCTTTTCAGACGGCGGCATGCATGCCGCAGCGCAAGATGCGATTGCGGGCGGCCTTGCGATGGCGAATGCGGGTGCGGATATCCTTGATATCGGCGGCGAAAGCACGCGGCCCGGGGCCAGCCCTGTCGAGACCGAGGAAGAGATCAGCCGCACAGCACCTGTGATCGCAGGCCTTCGTGCGCAGGGGTATGCGGGCACCATTTCAATCGATACGCGCAAGGCAGCAGTGGCGCGGGCCGCGCTGGCGGCGGGGGCTGATCTGATCAATGACGTCTCGGGGTTTACCTATGACGCTGATCTGGCAGGCGTCGCAGCCCACGCGGATGTACCCGTTTGTGTTATGCACGGCCCTGTCGATCCTGCCACCATGCACCTCGATCCGCGCTACGATGATGTGGTGCTGGACGTATTCGACTGGCTGGAGAGCCGCATTGCGGCGCTGGCTGGAAAAGGCATCACACGCGATCGCATCATCGCCGATCCGGGCATCGGCTTTGCCAAAACACTGGATCATAATCTGGCGCTGCTCCAGCGGTTGAGCATATTTCACAGCCTCGGGGTGCCGATCCTGCTGGGCGCATCGCGCAAGCGGTTTATCGGTACAATCGGCAATGCGCCCGAGGCGCGCGGTCGGATGCCGGGTTCCATCGCTGTTGCCCTTGCAGGTCTTGCGCAGGGCGTGCAGATTGTGCGGGTACACGATGTGGCCGAGACGGCGCAAGCCTTCGCATTGTGGAACGCAAGCGGGGCGGGGGCGCCCGAATAACAAAAGGGACCCAGATGACAAAGCTTTTTGGCACCGACGGCGTGCGCGGCACCGCTAATATCCATCCTATGACCGCTGAAATGGCGCTGCGCGTCGGGGCGGCGGTTGGGCGGTATTTTCGCCGTGAGGAGACGTCCGCTGCGCACCGAGTGGTGATTGGTAAGGACACGCGGCTTTCGGGCTATATGTTCGAGAATGCGCTGACGGCGGGGCTTACTTCGACAGGGATGAATGTGCTTTTGCTGGGGCCGGTTCCGACACCTGCAGTAGGTCTGCTCACGCGCTCGATGCGCGCCGATCTGGGCGTGATGATCTCGGCCAGTCATAATCCCGCGCAAGACAACGGTATCAAGTTTTTCGGCCCTGACGGTTTCAAACTGTCTGATGCGGTTGAGGCCGAGATCGAGGCGCTGGTCGCCGCAGGGGTTGAGCCGACAACCGCACCAGAGATTGGCCGCGCCAAGCGTATCGACGACAGCCGCTTTCGCTATATCGAACGGGTGAAATCCAGCTTTCCGCGCCAGATGCGACTGGATGGTCTGAAGGTGGTGATCGATTGCGCCAACGGTGCGGCGCACCATGTGGCTCCGATGACCCTGTGGGAGTTGGGCGCGACTGTGATCCCCGTAGGTGTCTCGCCGAATGGGCATAACATCAATGACAATTGCGGCTCGACCTATCCTGCCACCGCGGCTGAGACGGTGGTGGCGCATGGCGCGGATGTCGGTATTTGTCTCGATGGCGATGCGGACCGTGTGATCCTGCTCGACGAGAACGGCAAGGTGGGCGACGGGGACCAGTTCATGGCGCTCATGGCCGCGCGCTGGAATGCGGATGAGCGGCTCAAGGGCGATGCATTGGTTGCCACCGTGATGAGCAATCTGGGGCTGGAGCAATTCTTGGCGGATCGCGGTGTCCGATTGGAACGGACCGCCGTGGGGGATCGCTATGTGGTAGAGCGGATGCGTCAGGGTGGCTTTAACCTTGGCGGTGAGCAATCGGGCCACATTGTGATGACCGATTATGCGACGACGGGCGACGGTTTGATGGCGGGGATGCAGTTCCTTGCCGAAATGATCCGCGCGGGAAAGCCTGCCTCGGAGTTGATGCATCAATTCGAGCCTGTGCCGCAGTTGCTGGAGAACGTGCGCTTTGCCGCGGGACAAGTACCGCTGGAAAATGCGCACGTAAAAGCGGCGATCGCGCAGGCTGAACAGGATTTGGCAGGGGGCGGCCGGCTGCTCATCCGTAAATCAGGCACCGAGCCGTTGGTGCGGGTGATGGCCGAGCACGAGGATGCAGCGCTCATGGAGCATGCGGTACAATCGGTCGTCACTGCCGTTGAGGATGCGGTCAAAACCTGACCGGATATGACCGCGCGGTGCAGGCCTGCGCCTGCGCGGCATGTTTTCGGATGGTTTTGTTTGGACTGTCGGCCTCGGGACGAAAGCCTAGCGTGTGAAGAGGCGTCGCAATGCGCCATACTGGCTAAGCCCCACGCCAACCAGAATGAGCGACATCGCCAGTAGGAGTGAATTGGGCAATGCCTCCCCGAGGATAATCGCGCCAAGCACGACCGACCAGACAGGCACCTGATAGTTAACCAATGACATGAACACCGGCCCCGCACTTCGCACCACTAGAACGCGCAGGAAATTGGCGCCTGCGGTTGGGACGAGGCCTAGGAAGGCGAGGACCGCCCATGTCTGGGCAGATGGCAGTGGCGGCAGGCCGTCAACAGCGAATGCAACAGGGATGGATATGGTCGCACCAATAATGAGAAGCACCGTAGCTAGCCCGATCGGGTGGGCGCTGGGCAGCCGGCGCAGCATGATTGATCCAACGGCGTAGCATCCAGCCGCCAGTACGCAAGCGATGCGGCCCGGCGTCTCGAGACTGGTGCCGGTGCTTTCGAAAGCCTGTGCGCCGATAAGGATCACGACGCCAACAAAACCAACCACGAAACCGATGGTTTTTCGCGGGGTCATCCGCTCTCCCGCTACTGTGAAATGCGCAAGCGGCAGCACAATCAGGGCCACCGCAGCCATTGATACGCCCGCGAATCCCGAGGTTACATATTGCTGGCCCCATGCCAGTAGCGAGAAGGGCACAGCGGAGCTCAGCCCGCCGATGATCACCATATTCGCATGATCCGCCCGCGTGCTTTTGCCGGAGAAGAGAGGGAACCCCAAAGACGCCCAGATGGCCCCCATCAACACCGCAGCAAAGGCAATCCGCGATGCCGCAAGCCAGAAGGGCGGCATGCCGCCTGCAAGGGCGACTTCGGTCACCATAAAGGTCCCGCCCCATGTGAGGCCGAGGATTGCAATCATAAGCCAGCTGAGCGGGGTAATTTGTGGGGAGGTATTCATTGCGCCAGATAGCGACAAAACCATGCGCGGGGCAAGGGCTTGCAGCGGTTTGACCGAGGGTGCGTCAAAACGGCGTGGAACGGAAAAGGGCAGGTGGGGTTATTTTCCCAAGAAGACAAGAGAAAACGAAAAGGAGACGAAAAAATGGAAAGCTCATTTTTGATTGGTGCCATGGCCTTCACGACCCTGTTGGGGGTTGCAGGATTTGCGTGGGCCTCGAAACGGAAAACAGATGCGCGGATTGATGATCTGAGCGCGCCGAAGTCCACTTTGGCCAAGGATAAGAGTTCGCATGGCAAGCCCGCAGATGTCTAATGCGAGGCGCTGAACGCAAAAAGGCCCGAGAAAATCTCGGGCCTTTCTTTGTTTGAAGCCAGATTAGTTCTTGGCTTTGTCGACCATTTTGCCTGCAGAAATCCAAGGCATCATGTCGCGCAGCTTGCCACCGACAATCTCGATCTGGTGTTCGTCGTTGGCACGGCGAGACGCCTTGAGCGTCGGCTGGCCCACTGCGTTCTCGAGCATGAAGTCACGCACGAATTTGCCTGTCTGGATGTCTGACAGAACCGCTTTCATGCGGGCCTTTGTCTCGTCGTAGGGCAGGATCCGCGGGCCGGAAACATACTGGCCATACTCGGCCGTGTTGGAGATGGAGTAATCCATATTGGCGATGCCGCCTTCATAGATCAGGTCCACGATCAGCTTTGTCTCGTGCAGACACTCGAAATAAGCCATTTCGGGCTCATAGCCTGCCTCGACCAGCGTCTCGAAGCCCATGCGAATGAGCTCGACGATGCCGCCACACAAAACGGCCTGCTCACCGAAGAGGTCGGTTTCGCATTCTTCGCGGAAGTCAGTCTCGATGATGCCTGAGCGGCCGCCACCGATGGCGGAACAATAGGACAGGCCGATTTCCAGCGCTTTGCCGGATGCGTTCTTGTCAACGGCCACAAGGCACGGAACGCCGCCGCCTTTGGTGTATTCGCCGCGTACGGTGTGACCAGGACCTTTGGGGGCCATCATGATTACGTCGACGCCTTCTTTCGGCTCGATCAGGCCGAAGTGCACGTTCAAACCGTGGGCGAATGCGATTGCCGCACCTTCACGAATATTGTCATGCACGTATTTCTTGTAGGTATCTGCCTGCAATTCGTCGGGCATTGTGAACATGATCACGTCGGCCCATGCGGCGGCTTCGGAAATTTCCATAACCTTGAGGCCTTCACCTTCGGCTTTGGCCGCGGATGGGGACCCTTCGCGCAGCGCTACGACGAGGTTTTTGGCGCCGGAGTCGCGCAGGTTGAGAGCATGGGCGTGGCCCTGTGAGCCGTAGCCGAGGATCGCAACCTTTGCGTCCTTGATGAGGTTAACGTCGCAGTCACGGTCATAATAAACGCGCATTGGAATATCCTTTTGGTTGGGTCTGACGGCAACATATCTAAAGTTTCGTGCGGGGGAAGTGTTGGATTGTGGATATTTATGACCAAAAGAAATATGATCATTCGTGATAGATGTAAATTTTGGAAAAATCATGCTTGATGACGCGGACCGCAGATTGCTGCGCTATTGGCAAGCGGAGCCGAGCCTGTCGCAGGGGGAGCTCGCCGAGCGTGCAGGAATGACCACGGGCAAGGCGACACGGCGGATTGCGCGAATGCAGGAGCTGGGCGTGATGCAAGGTGTGGGGGCTGTGATCGATTGGGCTGCCTTGGGATATACGGTGGAGGTATCGTTGCGGATCACGCTTGATAAGACGCAAGGCAACGCATTCGATACCTTTCTGGCGCAGGCGCGGGAGGTGCCCGAGGTAATAGAAGTGCAGACATTCTTAGGGCGCGTGGATGTGCGGTTATCCATCATTGCGCGCGATATGGCACATTATCAGGAGATTTACCGCAAGAGTATTTTGAGCCTGCCACATATCTCGGAGATTGAAGCGCTAATGCATGTGGCGCGGATCAAGACCAGCGAGGGCCTGCCGCTATGATCGATATTGATGATATTGACGTAAAGTTGCTCAAGGCATTAGCGCGAGATGCGGGGCAGAGTGCCGGCGCGTTGGGGCGCAGATTGGGGTTGAGCCAACCTGCCACGTGGCGAAGGATCAGACGGTTGGAAGAGGCCGGGGTTATCCGTGGACGTCATTTGCGGCTGAACGCAGAAAAGCTGGGCTTTGGCGTGACCGTATTCTTGGGTGTAAAGCTCGCGTTGCGCGGCCGTGTCAGCCTTGAGGATTTCGAGCGGGCCGTCACCGCGATCCCTGAAGTGCAGACGGTCGAGCATGTGCTCGGGCTGTTCGACTATCGTTTGCGCGTTGTTGCGCGGGACATTCCCGATTTCGAGCGGGTGCTGCGGCGGCGCATTATGACGCTTCCGGGCGCGGGTGAAGTCGAAGCGAACGTGCTTTTGAGTGAGGAGCGCCTCGCCGGGCCGCTCTAGTGACCCCTAAAGGAAACTTTTGTTCGCAAATCTGTTCTGACACCGTTCATCCTGCCTGTATGTATACCCAGATAGACTTTGCTTTCGTGCCATACAGTTCCTATCCACAATTAGGTTATCTGGATGGAGGAAAGACATGGCATTGCTAGACACGGTTGACCCGCAAGGGTTGGAAGAATTCTCGGTTGTGTTTACCGACCGATCCCTGAATTCCATGAGCGCGTCGTTTCAGACCGTAATGCGCGATATCCACGCAATGTTGTGTGAGGTCTATGGCGCGGCCTCTGCTGTGGTGATCCCGGGTGGCGGGTCCTACGGAATGGAGGCAGTGGCGCGCCAATTTGCCCGTAACCGCGATGTGCTGGTGGTGCGCAACGGCTGGTTCTCCTATCGCTGGAGCCAGATTATCGAGACGGGTGGGTTGACGGCCAATACCACAGTGATGAAAGCGCGACCTCAGGGCAACGCTGCGCCATCTCCCTATGCGCCTGCTCTGATTGAGGATGTGGTGGATGCGATCCGCACCCAGAAACCTGCGGTGGTTTTTGCGCCGCATGTAGAGACATCTGCCGGTGTGATCCTGCCAGATGATTACATCAAGGCGATGGCTGAAGCAGCACATGAAGTTGGTGCGCTAATGGTTCTTGATTGCATTGCGTCGGGCTGTGCGTGGGTCGATATGTCGGCACTCGGCGTTGATGTGCTGATCTCCGCGCCGCAAAAAGGTTGGAGCGCGCAGCCCTGTGCGGGGCTCGTGATGTTGTCAGAGCGCGGTGTGGCGCGGTTGGGCGAGACGACGTCAGACAGCTTTGCGATTGATCTGGGTAAATGGCACGCAATCATGCAGGCCTATCTGGACGGGGGCCATGCCTATCACGCGACAATGCCCACGGACGCGCTGCGCGTATTCCGCGACACGATGCTGGAGACCAAAGAATTCGGGTTCGAGCGCTTGAAAGAGGCGCAGTGGAAGCTGGGCGAGGGGGTCCGCGAGATGATGGCCGAGAAGGGCATCAAGTCCGTTGCCGCCGACGGCTATGGCGCGCCGGGTGTGGTGGTAAGCTATACCGACGATCCCGACATCAAAACGGGAAAGGCCTTCGCGGCCCATGGTATGCAGATCGCCGCGGGTGTGCCGCTGCAAGTGGGTGAGCCTGACGGGTTCAGCACTTTCCGTTTAGGACTGTTTGGCTTGGACAAACTCTATGATGTCGAGGGCACGCTGGGGCGGCTTAAGGCTGTTGCTGACAAGGTTTTGTAGCAAGACTCTGGCAGGGCTTAGGTCCTGCCAATGGCTGCCGCGCTGGGGGGAGCGTCGGCTATTGCTCGATTTGCCATTCGCTGCATCGCTCCTGAATTGGGACGTCGTGGACGCGATGCGCATTTGACTGGTATCCTCATTCCAGAGAACTAGCCGATGTGTGTAATAAGTGTTCACTCAAAGTCAGCACGAGTGACCTGCGCCACTCAGTTTGACGGCAAGTTTCTGGAGCAAGGAAAGACAGTCTGACAGCTGATCCACCGCTAGATACTCATCGGCCTTATGGGCTTGCTCTATCGAGCCCGGGCCACAAACAACAACATCCATTCCAAGATTTTGAAATATGCCGGCTTCAGTCCCAAAGGGCACCACGGCTGCTTCATTGCTTCCCGTCAGGGCGCTGACAATTTGGCGCGCTTCGCTTTCCAATGCGGGGACCAGCCCCTCCACTTCGCCGACGACTTCGGTTTCGATCGATGCTTCGGGGAACACAGCCTGCATCTTTGGCAACAACACATCGTGGCAATAGCTGCGCAGCTGTGATTTCACAAAATCAGCATCCGTTTTTTGCACGGGGCGCATTTCCCAGTCCACCTGAGCTTTGGGTGCAATCACGTTATGCGCGCTGCCGCCGTTCATCGCCCCGACGTTTACCGTCGTCCATGGCGGGTCATATGGGCTACCCTTGGGAGCCATCGCCTGAAGCTGGTCTTTTAGCTCCAGCAAAAGCGCTACGTAACGGGTCGCATATTCGACAGCGTTCACGCCTAGATCCGGTGCTGATCCATGTCCTTCGAGCCCTTGGAACCGTGTCGTGTATTCGTAGCAGCCTTTGTGCCCTTCGATGATCTTCATCTGTGTCGGCTCACCAATGATCGCGACGTTTGGCCTGATCCCGAGCTGATCCAGCGATTGCGCAAGATGGCCCGCGCCAATACAGCCGACTTCCTCATCATAGGTGAAGGCAAAGTGCAGCGGCCTATCGCGCACAGAATTTGCAAATTCAGACGCCATCGCGACGGTCGCTGCGATAAAACCTTTCATGTCGCAGCTGCCACGCCCGTAGAGGCGACCATCACGTTCGACCATCTTGAAGGGATCACTGGTCCAAGGCTGATCGGTCGCGGGGACAACATCACTGTGACCCGAAAGTACAATCCCGCCGTCTTTCCATGGTCCAATCGTGGCGAACAGGTTCGCCTTTTTTCCCGTGGGATCATTGAACAGCCGTACATCGGCGCCCGCATCTTCCAAGCGCGTTGCGAGATAGGCCATCATGACAAGATTACTCTCCGCTGAAACAGTCGGAAAGGCGATCAGGTCTGCGAGGATATCTTTGGTGGCATTCAGCACGTAATCAGCTTTTCACAAAGAGTTTGCGTTCGATATTGCACAGAGGGGCGGCAGGGCCGTCCTCGGTGATCAGAATGGTTTCTGTCGTCTCCAATCCCCATGTGTCCATCCAGAGTGCCGGCATGAAATGGAACGTCATACCCGCTTGCAAAACAGTTTCATCTTCGCTGCGGATCGATGCCGTACGCTCCCCCCAGTCGGGCGGGTAGCTCAGGCCGATGGGATATCCCATACGCCCTTTTCGCTCGATACCGTGTTTGGCCATCACAGACATGAAGGCATTCGCGATGTCGCAGGTTCGATTGCCTGCGCGCGCTGCGTCCAATCCCGCCGCGATGCCTTCAAGCTGGGCCGCCTCTGCGCGCTTCATCTCATCGGGAGGTGTACCAAGATAGATCGTTCGGCAAATTGGCGCGTGGTAGCGACGATAACAGCCCGATAGCTCAAAGAACGTGGCCTCGCCTGCTTTCATCGGGTCTCCGCTCCATGTCAGATGGGCCGCCGTTGCATCAAGGCCAGATGGCGTGAGGGGTACAATAGCGGGGTAATCGCCCCAATCATCGCCCACGCCAGTAATGCCCGCATGCATGATATCCGCGACCAGATCGTTCTTGCGCACGCCAGGCGCTGCGCGGTCGAGCGCAACCTGGATCACCTTTTCAGAGATAGTGGCCGCCTTGCGGATGAACCCGATCTCGGCCTCCGATTTGATGAGCCGTTGCCAGTTCACAAGACCCGTTGCATCGCTGAGTTGCGCATCGGGCAGCTCTGTCTTCAAGACATCGTGGGCTTTGGCGGAGTAGTAGTAATTCTCCATTTCGACACCGATATGCGTCCGCTCCAAACCGCGTGCCTTGAGCACTTCGGCAAGGTCCTGCATCGGGTGGATCACCGTGGATTGCACGTAGTGATCCCCGTAGCCAAGGATGTTGTCATGCCCCATCCAGCAGGTACGCCGCCCGCCCATCATATCCATATGGCGGCCCCACCAGATGGGTTCGCCTGTCATGGTGACGATGACACCCTGATGGACATAGAAGGACCAGCCGTCATAGCCCGTCAGCCAGGCCTGGTTCGAGGGGTCGGAAACAAAGACCGCCTCCAGCCCCGCAGCTTGCATTGCGCTGCGGGTGAGGCCGAGGCGGCGGTCGTATTCGGCTTGGCTAAAGGGTGCGTTGCTCATCCAAGTACCGCCTCTACTGCACGCACCGTGGCCGTGACGATTTGGTCAGCTTCGTCTAGGGTCAGACAGAAAGGCGGCGCAAAGCCAAGGATATCGCCCTGCGGCATGGCGCGCGCGATGATGCTGTCTTGCTCCAGCAGCTTGGCGGCGATCTGGGGGCCGATCTTGTCGGCTGCGTCGTAGAAGACGCGATCCGTTTTGTCTTTTACAAACTCCACAGCACACAGCATTCCTTCGCCACGCACATCCCCCACATGGGGGTGATCGCCAAGCGCCGCGCGCATCTTTGCATTGAGCGCGCCGCCCACATTGCCCGCGTTCTCAACCAAACCGAGGCTGTCGATAAGCTGTAGGTTCGCAACACCCGCTGCCGCGCCGATGGGGTGTGCTGAATAGGTCCAGCCATGCCCGATGGGGCCGTTTTCATCGGTGCCCTGTTCCAACACTGCCCACATTTTATCCGACACGATGGACCCAGACAGGGGCGCGTAGGCGGATGTAAGACCCTTAGCGATCGTGATCAGATCAGGCTTTATCCCATAGTGTTCAGAGCCGAACATCGTGCCCAAACGGCCAAAGCCTGTAACGACCTCATCCGCCACCAGCAGAATATCATAGCGATCCAGAACAGCCTGAATGGCAGGCCAATACCCCGCAGGCGGCGGCACAATTCCGCCGGTGCCCAAGACGGGCTCTGCCACGAACGCCGCAATCGTATCGGCCCCCTCACGCGCAATCATCTCTTCCAACTCGGCCACGCAATGGGCGACGAATTCAGCCTCGGACTGGCCCAAATCGGCGCGGCGAAAGAAATCTGGTGCAATGGTGTGCATAACCTGCGCCAGTGGCAGATCGAATTTCTTGTGAAAAAGCTCGAGCCCCGTCAGGGAGCCCGTCATCAGCCCCGAACCATGATACCCCCGCCAGCGCGAGATTATCTTTTTCTTCTCGGGGCGCCCGAGGATGTTGTTGTAGTACCAGATGAGCTTGATGTTGGTCTCGTTCGCGTCAGAACCAGACAGCCCGAAATAGACCTTCGACATATGGTCGGGCGCGCGGTCCATCACCATCTTGGCCAAGGTGATCGAGGCCTCGGTCCCGTGTCCGACATAGGAATGGTAATAGGCCAGTTCCTTGGCTTGATCCGCAATGGCCTCGGTAACCTCGGAGCGGCCATAGCCGACGTTCACGCAATATAGCCCTGCAAATGCATCGAGCATCCGGTTGCCATCACGGTCCTCGATGAATGCGCCAGAACCACTTTTGATCACACGCTGTGGCAGATTACCCCGCGCGAACTCCGCCAGATGGGTTGACGAGTGAAAGAAGTTCTCTCTGTCCCATTGTTCCAATTTGTCATTGTGCAGCATCGCTTGTCTCCTTGTTTCGATCTCGAAGGATCAATGTCACATGAAAGGAGCCGTTTGCGCGCGCAGGGGACATGATCCCTGTCAAGGGCGGGAAGCTCCGCTCACCCAAGCAGCAGCGCACAATGCCTTTATTGCCAAGGTGCAAAAACCATAGGAAGATTCGTTTGCTTTGGGAACTCAAAAACGAATGGCACGAGGACTTGAAGTTGCCTGCTTGGCAAAGTGGCTCGTTTTTTTGCCATTCATTGTAAGTAGGGGAGGACTTGTGAAAGATATTTGCGTGTCGATGGCGGTGAAGGGCGGAAATCTCTCTCTTGATGTCAAATTAGCTGATAATTTGCCGCTAGTTCGTATGCAGTGAGCAATTCAAATATCTTATCCTTAAAGAAGCATCCAAATGCTCTTTGAGTAGTACCGTTTATGAAAGACCCCGCCATGAAAGCTGTCCTGTTTGAAAAATTCCAAGAAGCCCCGAAGCTTACGACCGTGAGCGACCCCAGTCCCGAGGCCCATGGAGTGGTGCTGAAGGTTGAAGCTACTGGCGTGTGTCGCAGCGATTGGCACGGCTGGATGGGACACGATAGTGACGTCGACTTGCCGCATATCCCCGGTCACGAGCTTGCTGGCGTGATAGAAGCTGTCGGCAAGAATGTAGCGAATTGGAAGGTCGGTGACCGCGTAACGGTGCCGTTTATCTGTGGATGCGGCTCTTGCTCGGAATGCCACGCAGGACAACAGCAGGTGTGCTTGCATCAAAAGCAACCCGGCTTCACCCATTGGGGGTCGTTCGCCGAGTATGTCGGCATTCATCAGGCAGACCTGAACGTTGTCGCATTGCCTGAGGACATGGATTTTGCCACTGCCGCCAGCCTCGGCTGCCGTTTCGCGACCTCGTTTCGGGCTGTGATTGATCAGGGCAAGGTTTCCGCTGGTCAATGGGTTGTGGTGCATGGATGTGGCGGCGTGGGCTTGTCGGCGGTGATGATCGCCAGCGCTGCGGGTGCGAACGTGATCGGGGTGGATCTTGACCCTGCCAAGCTGGAACTGGCAAAGGATTTGGGCGCGGTAGCTGCGATCAATGGCGCTGAGGCGGATGTGCCAGATGCGATCCGCGACATCACCAAAGGCGGCGCGCATCTGTCGCTCGACGCCCTCGGACACCCGACGACGATGACAAATTCAATCCTGTGCCTGCGCCCGCGCGGCAAGCACATTCAGGTGGGGTTGATGCTCGGCGAACATGCTGATCCCGCTGTGCCAATGTCCAAGATTATCGGCCAAGAGATCGAGCTTGTCGGCTCACACGGGATGCAAGCGCACCGCTATGGCGCGATGCTGGATATGGTGGCGAGCGGCAAGCTTGATCCTGCGCGGCTGGTTGGAGACAAGATCAGCCTTGCTGATGCGCCAGAGGCTTTGATGAATATGAATAAATTCCAGTCGGTCGGCGCAACTGTCATCACAAAGTTCTAGGCGGTGAAAGAAAGCACACTCATTGGAGGGTCAACTTCGGTATCTCTACCATAGACACTCCACTACACATTTGCTGTGGCATAGAGCGTCTCTTGGTATCTGTTGTCCCGTTCAGGGTTCTTTCGTCCATGTTTGGCAGTTTTTTCCAGCCCCGCCACACCTTCAGGGTTTGCGGGGCTAGAAGCACGGCCTCATTCGAACGCAGTCACGTGATCGCATCAAGTATCCGCGCCCAAGAACGGATACCCTTGTGGAAGCTCTCCATGTCATATTTTTCATTGGGGGAATGAATTTGGTCGTCGTCTTTACCAAATCCGATGAGGACGGGCGTGGTATCGAGGATATTCTGGAAATGCCCCGCGATGGGGATTGAGCCGCCACAACCGATATATGCCGCAGGCACACCCCATTCGTCGCTGAGCGCTTTGAGCGATTTGGCGAAGGCGGGATCATCCGTGGGCGTGCCCGATGCGGCACTTGCGCCATGATCTGCCCATTCTGCCGTGCAATCGGGGGGAAGCATGCCTTCAACCATCTTGCGAAAGCTGGCGCGGATTGCGAGCGGGTCTTGACCCGCCACAAGGCGGAAGGAGATTTTGGCGCTCGCTTGGGAGGGCAGAACGGTTTTGAAACCGTCTCCCTGATAACCACCGCCGATGCCGTTGACTTCACAAGTAGGCCGCGACCAGATCATCTCCAAAGGCGTGCGGTCCTGCTCCCCTGCGGGGTGGGACAGGTCCACGTCGCCAAGGAATTTGCTGTGGTCGAAGGCAAGGCCCTGCCACTGCGCCTCCAACTCGTCGGAGAGTTCTTGCACGCCGTCATAGAAACCGGGGATCGTGATGCGCCCTTGGTCGTCATGCAACGATGCGATCACACGGCTGAGCACGCGAATGGGGTTGATCGAGATGCCGCCAAACATGCCCGAGTGCAGGTCCTTGTTAGGGCCTGTGATCGTCAACTCTTCGCCCAGAAGGCCGCGCAGCATGGTGACGATGGCGGGTGTGCGGCTCTCGAACATGCCTGTGTCACAGATCATGGCAAAATCGGCCTGCAACTCGTCCTTGTTCGCCTCCATGAAGGGGACCAGCGAGGGGGAGCCTGATTCCTCTTCACCCTCGAAAAAAAATGTAATGCGGCAGGGCCAGTCGCCTTTGACCTCTTTCCACGCGCGAAACGCCTCGAGAAATGTCATTAATTGCCCCTTGTCGTCTGCCGCACCGCGGCCGCGGATGACGGGGCCTGCATCCGTGTCCTCGATTGCAGGATCAAACGGGTCGCGATCCCACAGGTTCAGGGGGTCCACAGGCTGCACATCATAGTGACCATAAAACAGAAGATGCGGCTTGCCGTCTTCGGGCCCCACATGCCCGACAACCATCGGATGGCCTGGTGTGGGCCTTTTTTGTGCATCAATTCCAAGGCTTTGCAGGTCTGCCACCAGCCAGTCCGCCGCTGAGTCACAATCCTGTTTGAAGGCAGGGTCGGTCGAGATCGACTTGATCCGCAGCAGATTGAGCAGACGCTCGGCTGCGGCGGGAAGATCATCGTCGATGCGGGCGAGAACGGCGTCGAGGGACATGGGCTAAGCTCCTGAAAACTGCAATTTGATCAAATCGTAACAGGCAAAGGAGCGATGTCCAGAGGGCACAAGCGATACAGATGCGCAGCCTGCGACACTACGCTCCCGTTTGGCAGTTGAACGGTTTGGAACCATTCTATATCTACTCACCGAACCAAGGATTTCCCCGCTGGGGAGGTCGCATGATACGGAGATGCGGATGACCTATTCGGACCAACTTGACCAGGCGTTGACACGTTTGCACGACGAAGGTCGCTACCGCACGTTTATCGACATCGAGCGCCGCAATGGCAACTTCCCGCACGCTGTCTGGACTAAGCCTGATGGCTCTGAGAAAGACATCACTGTCTGGTGTGGCAACGACTATCTCGGGATGGGTCAAAATCCTGTGGTGCTTGAGGCAATGCATGAAGCGCTGGATGCAACGGGTGCAGGTTCTGGCGGGACACGCAACATTTCGGGCACGACAGTCTATCACAAACGCCTTGAGGCGGAACTGGCGGATCTTCATGGCAAGGAAGCAGCATTGCTGTTTACCTCGGCCTATATCGCCAATGACGCCACGCTGAGCATACTTCCAAAGCTGTTTCCGGGCCTGATCATCTATTCCGACGCGCTCAACCACGCCTCCATGATCGAGGGCGTGCGCCGCAACGGCGGGGCCAAGCGTATTTTCCGTCACAATGATCTCGAGCACCTGCGCGAGCTGCTTGCAGCGGATGATGCGGATGCGCCCAAGCTGATCGCCTTTGAGAGCATCTATTCCATGGACGGCGATTTCGCCCCCATCGAGGCGATCTGTGATCTGGCCGATGAATTCGGCGCGCTGACCTACATCGACGAAGTGCACGCCGTGGGCATGTACGGGCCGCGCGGGGCAGGGGTGGCAGAGCGCGATCGCCTCATGCACCGTCTTGATATCATTAACGGAACACTGGCCAAAGCTTATGGTGTGATGGGTGGTTATATCACCGCTTCCGAGAAGATGTGCGATGCAATCCGGTCCTATGCGCCGGGGTTTATTTTCACCACATCGATCCCGCCTGCGGTGGCGGCAGGGGCTGCGGCGTCAGTGGCTTATCTCAAGCGCGCACCCGAATTGCGCGAGCAACACCAACAGCAGGCAAAGGCGCTCAAGCTGCGGCTCAAGGGTCTGGGCCTGCCGATCATTGATCACGGCAGCCATATTGTTCCCGTGATCGTGGGCAATCCCGTGCACACAAAAATGTTGTCCGACATGCTGCTCGATGAGCATGGCATTTACGTGCAACCCATTAATTTTCCAACAGTTCCGCGCGGGACAGAGCGGTTGCGCTTTACGCCCTCACCCGTGCACGGACCAAGCGAAATGGACGCGCTTGTTTCGGCAATGGACGGTCTTTGGGCGCACTGTGCGCTGAATCGTGCCGAAGAGGCGGGTTAACCTTGCTTTAACTCGCTAATTTTATTGCGCTATGCTAGTGTTTACTTAAGAAAAGACTTGAGACGAATCAAAATTTGAGGTCGTCCCAAATTGAGCAGATAAGCATAGTAAGCTAGGGCATTGGTATGATTGGGCGTTGGGCATCCAAGAATAACGCACAAGAGCCGGTCGAAACCACGGGTTTTGACGGCTTTGAATTGCGTCTTGGTGACCTCATGCGGGGCGAGCGCGCGACTCTGGGCAAGTCCCTGCTGGACGTGCAGCGTGAACTGCGCATCAAAGCATCCTATATCGCTGCTATCGAGAATGCCGACCCCGATGCGTTTGACACACCCGGATTTATTGCAGGCTACGTGCGCTCGTATGCGCGCTACCTCAACATGGATCCTGACACAGCTTTTAGTGCGTTTTGTGCGGAAAGCGGCTTCAGTGTTGCACACGGTATGTCCGCTGAAGCATCTGTCGTAAACAAGCCGAGCCGTGAAGAGCGTCTGAGCCGTCAGGCGGAGCAGGATATTTTCTCGCGTCCCGTGATGCCCTTCGCACCTGGTGGCGACAATTTCCTCTCACGGATCGAGCCTGCGGCGATCGGTTCGATGTTGGTGCTGGTTGCCTTGATCGGCGCAATCGGTTTCGGCGGTTGGAGTGTGATGAAGGAAGTGCAGCGTGTTCAAGTGGCACCTGTGGACCAGACCCCGGTGGTTTTGTCAGACCTTGATCCGCTTGAAGCGAATGCGCCTTCCCAGACAGCCTCCATTGACGGTGTGACTGCGCCGCAAGCCTTGTCTGATGCGCCGCGTGTCGAAGCGCTGGATCGTCTCTACCGCCCCGCTGCGCTTGAAGTGCCGGTGCTGGTTGCACGTGATGCCCCGATTTCATCCCTCGACCCGCGCACTGTCGGCGTTTTCGAGGCGCAAGAGACACCTGAACAAGAGGCGCCATCGGTTTTTGCGGGTGCTGTGGACGGGGCTATTTCCGAAGCGCTTGAAGGCGAGACAACCACCGCTGGCTTGACTGTACCTCGCGTGCTTGAGGGTCCCGCACCCGCGGTGCAGGTTGTCGCCACAAGCGAGACATGGGTGCGTGTGACAGCGGCGGATGGGACCAATATCTTCGAGAAAGTCATGCAGAAGGGGGATACATTTGATGTCCCCGCGCTCGAAGAAGCGCCACTGCTGCGCACGGGTCAAAGTGGTGCGGTCTATTTCGTGATGAACGGTGAGTTTTTCGGCCCTGCTGGTAGCCGTGGTAGCGTGACGTCAAATGTGCCGTTGCAACAACAGGCTCTTGCCGAGCTTTATACCCCCGCACAGCCGGGCGACGACAGCGCACTTGAAACTCTGGTCGCAGAATTGCGCGCCGAGACAGAGACACCTGCGGCAGATTGATCCTTTGCCTCTGGGCGCGCCCCGAACCCTCCCAATCCTGTAACCTTTCGATTGAAGTACTGCCTTCGGGTGGCTACTTAGGAACTGTCGAAACTGTCTAACGAGGTTGACATGTCGCTCAATCATATCCGTCCTTGGCGCAACATTTACCGCCGCAAATCCCGCCAAATTATGGTGGGCAACGTGCCTGTCGGAGGCGACGCGCCGATCTCGGTCCAGACGATGACCAACACGCTCACCACAGATGCAAAAGCGACGATTGCACAAATTCAGGCTGCGGCCGAGGCGGGTGCAGATATCGTGCGGGTCTCTGTCCCCGATGTCGAAAGCTCGACCGCGCTCAAGCAGATCGTGCGCGAAAGCCCTGTACCGCTCGTGGCGGATATCCATTTCCACTATAAACGCGGGATTGAAGCGGCAGAGGCGGGAGCAGCTTGCCTGCGTATCAACCCCGGCAACATCGGGGATGAAAAGCGCGTCAAAGAAGTGATCAAGGCCGCGCGCGACAACAACTGCTCCATCCGTATTGGTGTGAATGCAGGGTCGCTGGAAAAGCATTTACTCGATAAATACGGGGAGCCATGCCCCGATGCGATGGTCGAGAGCGGGCTGGACCACATCAAAATCCTGCAAGACAATGATTTTCACGAATTCAAGATCAGCTGCAAAGCCTCTGACGTCTTTATGGCTGCTGCCGCCTACCAGCAATTGGCGGAGGCGACGGATGCGCCGATCCACCTTGGCATTACCGAGGCGGGTGGGCTTATTTCGGGCACTGTCAAATCTGCGATCGGGATGGGCAACCTGCTGTGGATGGGGATCGGTGATACAATCCGTGTATCCTTGTCAGCGGACCCTGTGGAAGAAGTAAAAATGGGCTTCGAGATCCTGAAATCGCTGGGCCTGCGCCATCGCGGTGTCAATATTATCTCATGCCCGTCGTGCGCGCGTCAGGGTTTCGATGTGATCAAAACCGTCGAGACGTTGGAAAAGCGCCTTGAGCATATCAAGACGCCAATGAGCCTGAGCATCATTGGTTGTGTCGTGAACGGCCCCGGTGAGGCGCTCATGACGGATGTGGGCTTTACGGGCGGTGGTGCAGGCTCTGGCATGGTCTATCTTGCGGGTAAGCAAAGCCATAAGCAGGACAATGCCAGCATGGTTGACCACATCGTCGAGCAGGTCGAAGCGCATGCCGCCAAGCTTGAGGCCGCCGCCGCCGAGGATGCGTAACTAGCGTATCCCGAGGCCCATCTGCATGAGCATCTTGCGCACTGGGGCAGCGCCATAAAGCGCACTCAAACCTGCGGCACGTGCGTCGCGGGCGAGGGTGCTGCTGGCCTGACTGGCGCGGTTCAATAGGTCAATGCCGCGCACCCGCAGGGTGATGTCGCCGTAACGGGCCTTGTGATAGGCCTCAAGCATCTTTGCATCACCAAGCCCCTCGCGCCGCTCCTCTGCCAGATCAAGCAGTGTCGCGATGTCGTTGAGGGACATGTTCAGACCCTGCGCTCCGATCGGAGGCATGACATGGGCCGCCTCCGCGATAAGCGCGACACGTTCCGCCGAGAGCCTGTTGGCGTGTTGCGTGATGATTGGCCAGATCTGACGTCTGCTGACGAGCGTGAGGGGGCCAAAGTGGTGGGTCGAGCGGGCGGAGGCTTCGGCCTCAAAGGCTTCGATATCCATCGTCGCACGCTCCTGTGCAATGCGGCCGTCATCCATCCAGACCACAGCAGAGCAGGGCATGCCGTCACGGTCGGGCAGGGGTACCAGCGTGAAAGGACCACCCGTGCGGTGGATTTCAGTGGAGACATTGTTGTGTGGAATGGGATGGGTCACAGCAAACACCAATGCCTTTTGGCCATATCGCTGTGTGCTGACAGGAATGCCCGCCGCCATCCGCATCGCAGACGCACGCCCGTCTGCTGCAATCACAAGCTTGGCCTCAACAGTGCTGTCATCGCTAAGCGTGACTTTTGCGCCCGTTGTGCGCGTAAACAGCCGCTTGGTGCTGATGCCAGACCGAAAATCCACGGTATCCAACGTCTCGAGCCGCGCCAGCATTTCGCGGCGCAGCAGCCAGTTAGGGAAATTCCAGCCAAAGGGCTGCTCGGAGATTTCTGACGCGTCGAATTCGCGGGTGACGCGTGGTTCGGGTTCGGCGCCGCCAGCGTCAATGATGCGCATGACTTGCAAGGGGGCGGCATGGGGTGCAAGCGCGTCCCATAGGCCTGCGCGCTCCAACAGGTCGCGTGCAGGTTGCAGCATCGCGGTCGAGCGCAGGTCGGCACCTTCCGCCGCACCATCCGTAATCTGGGGCGTTGGATCGACACAGACGACACTAAATCCGGCAGAGCCAAAAGCCGCAGCGGCCGTCAGACCCGCAATTCCGCCACCAGAAATCAGAATGTCACATGTGTCCGCCATTATGGCCTCCTAGCGCTGTAGATCGTGCAGGAATAAAGATAGGTCGTCAGTGTGAAATTGCACATGCGGCGCGTCGGCGCGCTGGGGCGCTACGTGCACGGTACGCATGCCCAAATCATGCGGCACGGCAAGGTTGCGCGGATCATCCTCGAACATCGCGGCCTGTAAAGGGTTCAGCTTGTCCTGGGCAAAGACCGCATCAAATGCGCCGCGTTCGGGCTTGGGCAGAAAGCCCGCATGCTCGACACCGTAGATCGCATCGAACAGGCCCGACAGGCCGCGCGCCTCAAGCACACGCTCGGCGTAGGGGGCACAGCCATTGGTATAGACGATGCGACGACCGGGCAAAGCGCTGATGCGTCCGGCGAGGACGGGATCAGGGGTGAGGCTTTCCATCGAGATGTCATGCACATCGACCAGATAAGGCTCGGGGTCGACATTATGCTCGCGCATCAGGCCCGCAAGGGTCGTGCCATGGGTCTGCCAGTAGTGCATACGCAGGCGGTCGGCCTCGGCGCGGTCCACCCCCACGGCGTCCATCACCCATTTGGTCATCCGCACCTCGATCAGATCAAACAGGCGCGCCTCGGGCGGGTATAGCGTGTGATCAAGGTCGAAAACCCAAGTGGTCACATGAGAAAAAGCATCAGCAGACATGAGCCTACTGGTATGGGCAAGGCAGGTGCAGTGCAAGAGCGCGATCATGGCTATGCGCCTGCAAAAACTGCCGTTAAGGTATCATCATAGTTTGAGAAAAGGTCCTTTATGCCCCCTGCCACATCCTTGAGCCGCTCTGGTCCCGCGGACGCGTACAGTATGATCCTTGATGCGATAGACACGGGCACATACCGTCCAGGAGACCGTTTGGTAGAGAGCGAGCTGGCAGAGCGTTTGGGCGTGTCGCGCACACCGATCCGTGAAGCGTTGCAACGGCTCGAGACGCAATCCTTGCTCGTGCGCGATGGGCGCAGCTTGATTGTCGCCTCCCTCGATCACAATCAAATGGCCGAGCTTTATGTGGTGCGCGGTGAACTGGAAGGGCTGGCGGCGCGGCTTGCCGCGCGCAATGCCACCGAGGAAGAGGTGAAGCTGCTGCGTGAGATGGTTGAGGCGGATAATGCGCTCAAGGATCATCCCGCCGCGCTCGCCCGCGCGAACCGCAGGTTTCACAAGCAAATCCATCTCGCCTCCCACAACCGTTTTCTGGTGCAACAGCTGGATCTTGTGCACCGCTCGATGGCGCTGATGGCGACGACATCCTTGGCGGTCCAAGGGCGCGGCACAATTGCCCAGCATGAGCATGACCGCATTGTGTCAGCGATTGAAGCACGCGATGGGGATGCTGCGGATGCGGCGCTCAGGGCGCATATTTCGGTCGCCTTTACCACGCGCCTTAAGCAGGAAGCCGAACTGCGCGAGGCGGAGGCTTAATCAGGCTCCGATGTGATGCCATGCTCCGTCTTGTCCCAATAGAACGGCTCGAGCACCAGCTCTTTAAGCGCTTTGTAGGCTGAGAGGGCGGCCATGGGGAAATAGAGCGGGAGCGTAAAAACGTAAGGCATGAGGTGTTGGTGCTCGCGCCGCGAGACAGCGACCAGTGATATCGCCAGATTGACCAGCTCTGCAAAGATAAAGAACGAAGCCATGGTCACCGCAATAGGGTAGCCGAGTGTCAAGCTCACCGGATGCTGAATGCCTGTCGGCAAAAGCCAAAAGGACCAGAGCAGGGGCGCAAGGGCAAACTGTGTGAACGTGGCGAGCAGGAGCGTTTGAACTCCCAGAAACCGCACAAAGCCCAGATCACGGATCAACTGACCCGGGTCGCGCATGTGCACAAGCCATGTGATCAAAAACCCCTTTAGCCAGCGCGAGCGCTGCTTGACCCATGGCCATGCACGGCAGTTTGCCTCCTCGAAAGTCACAGTCGGGATAAGCTCGGTCACGTAGCCACGGCGCGCCAGCCTGATGCCCAGATCGGCATCCTCGGTCACGTTATGCGCATCCCAGCCGCATAGCTCCTCCAGAATGGGGCGGCGGAAGAACAAGGTTGTGCCGCCCAGCGGGATCACCAGCCCCAGCCGTGCCACACCGGGCAGGATCACCCGCCACCACGTGGCATATTCGATGGCGAAGCAGCGCGAGATCCAGTTTGTCTTGGCGTTGTAATAGTCCAGCACCCCTTGCAGGCAGGCCACATTATCAGGAGCATCCTGAAACCTGCTCACGACTTTTTCGATCTGGTCGTGCTCGGGGGCGTCCTCGGCATCCCAGACGCCAATGATAGAGCCACGGCAGAAATCCAGCGCATAATTCAAGGCGCGCGGTTTTGTGGTCAGGTTATTTGCATCCGGCACTTCGATAACGCTCATCCAGTTTGGCAGGTCGGTGTTGGCAATTGTCTCGCGGGTAACCGTGTCGCCCTCTTCCAACACCAGAACCACCTCCAGCAGGGAACGTGGATAACTCAGCCGCGTCAGGCGCTGGATCAACTTGCCAGCGATTTCATCCTCTTTCAGCAGGGGCACAAGCATCGACACTTTCGGCAGGGCCTGCGGCAGACGGTTACGTTGGGTGGTAAAAGGTGTGGCCTGCGCCATTTTCGATATCTGGGCGCAAAAGGCGGCGATCTTCATCACTGTGCTCATCACCAGAGTTAGAAAGGCAAAGAGAATGCCGATCGTAATGGTCCAAGCAGGCGCCAGCGCAATAGCAGTGGCAAGGCCGCCCAGCAGGATCAAGGCGACAGGTTTGTGCATTGGAGAAATCGCTGACCAGCTTCGACAGCTTTGTGCCGCGGGGACGCGGGTCTCTGCAGCCTCGATCAGCTCGGCACCATAAAGTTGCCCAATGTGCTGTCTGACTTGTGGGGCACTCACCAGCACGGGCAGCATGGGGCGGGCATTATCTGGAAGTGCAATGCGCAAACGGTCGAAGTCATCGGGATGGGTCACCCCTACCAGAAGAATATCCCCCATCTTGATCCATGGAACGCAACGGTGCTCTAGGCATGCGGCAGAGGGCAATTCTACGCTTAGATCGGGGTCGGGCGGATCGAGAAAAAGATCTGCGCGTGGAATATTGCGCTGTTGCGAGACCATGTGCAGGACGTCATCAGGTGCAACAAGACCTTCGGCCACAAGGATTTCACCAAGCGGTGCATCCACCTCCCGCTGCATATTGAGTGCGTGAACCAGATCTATCTGTGAAATGAGGCCCGCGTTTACCATTACCCGCCCCAAAGGCAGCCGCTCCGCTGGCGGTGTAGCCACCTGCGGATCAGGCAATCTGAGGTAAAGGTCGCTCATCTGGCGCGCACCCGTAATCGTTTCAATACAATTAAATCAATTACAGAGAGGGATTAACGAGTCGTTAATTCAAGCTTACACCGCGATGCGTAAGCTACAGTGGGCACACCTCAGGCGGATGTTTTCGCTGCACGCTCGGCCATCGCCTCGGCAAACCGCTCAAACAGGTAATAGCTGTCTTGCGGGCCAGGAGACGCTTCGGGGTGGTGCTGCACGGAATATACGGGTCGGCCTTCCATGCGGATACCACAGTTTGACCCGTCAAACAGGGAGCGGTGCGTTTCAATCACTCCTGCAGGAAGCGACTGGCCGTCTACTGCAAAGCCGTGGTTCATTGAAGTGATCTCGACCTTGTCGGTTTCCAGATCTTTGACGGGATGGTTGGCGCCGTGATGGCCGTGGCTCATCTTGACGGTGCTGCCGCCGAGGGCGAGGGCCAGCATCTGGTGACCAAGGCAAATGCCAAAGACGGGTAACTCACTCTTTGCGAGGACGTCTTTGATCATCGGGACGGCATATGCACCCGTTGCCGCCGGATCACCCGGTCCGTTGGACAGGAATACCCCGTCAGGATTATGCGCCATGATGTCATCATAGGTAGCGGTGGCGGGGAGCACAGTCACATCGCAGCCTGCGGAGGCAAGGCAGCGCAGGATGTTGCGCTTGGCGCCGTAGTCAATCGCGACAACCTTGTGTGAGGGCGCAGTCTGGGTTGGGTAGCCATCAGGCCAGGCCCACCGCATCTCATCCCAGCGGTAGGACTGCGCACAGGTCACGTCCTTGGCCAGATCCATGCCTTCCAGCCCTGCAAAATCGCGTGCTGCCTGAACCAGTGCTGCAACATCAAAATTGCCGTCAGGATCATGGGCAAGGGCCGCATGTGGCGCGCCCTGTTGGCGGATCGCACGGGTCAGGCGGCGCGTGTCGATGCCACCAATGGCGATACGTCCGCGCGCAGCGAGCCAATTGGACAAATGCTGCGTGGTGCGCCAGTTGCTGGGCTCTGTCGGCATCCATTTCACGACCATCCCTGCGGCGACAGGATCGCCGGTCTCGTCATCTTCGGAATTTGTGCCTGTGTTGCCGATATGGGGAAAGGTAAACGTCACGATCTGCCCTGCGTAGGACGGATCGGTCATAATTTCCTGATACCCCGTCATAGCCGTGTTGAAGCACATCTCGGCCACTGTCTGGCCCTGTGCGCCAAAGCCCATGCCGTAAAACACCGAGCCATCGGCAAGAGCAAGGCAAGCAGTCGGATGTGAGGGAGCGGTAAGGGCCATGATCGTATCCTTGAGGATGGGGGGCGCGGCAGCAGCCCGAAACGGGGACAAGATGCAGAGCACCTTATTCGGCAAACGTGTGCAAACTATAGCGGTGGATGGGCAGGGTCAAGATTGACTGCTAAATGAATAGTTCTGTAATTTCAGTAAGTTGTGCTTGTGCGATCTGCATTGCAACCAAAGCGGTGATTGGGTAGGGTCCGCACTCTTGAAATGAGTATTCGCAGAGGCTGCACATGGACCTTCGTACCCGTATCACAACCGCGCTTAAACAGGCGATGAAAGACAAAGCAGCGGACCGTTTGTCCACGCTGCGGCTGGTGAATGCAGCGATCAAGGACAAGGATATCGATGCCCGCGCCGAAGGCAGCGAAGAGGGCGTAAGCAACGCTGATGTTCTGGCGATTCTAGGCAAAATGGCCAAGCAGCGGATGGAATCAGCCCGCGCCTATGAAGAAGGCGGCCGCCTTGATCTGGCTGAGCGTGAGCAGGCAGAGATCGTCGTGATCGAGGAATTCCTGCCGCGCCAGCTGACCGAAGAGGAAGCCGCGGCTGCCATTGATGCGGCCTTGGCCGAGACAGGTGCCTCATCGATCCGTGACATGGGCAAAGTGATGGGCGTGCTCAAGGCGAAATACACAGGCCGAATGGATTTCGGGCGCGTCGGGCCGATTCTCAAGGACCGTTTGTCCAACTAAAGCGTCTCGCGTTACCTCACAATCAAGCTGTACCAGCAACATCCCGCGAGCGGCAAATCCGCGGCGGGGTCGTGGTGGTTCAGGTTAAAGGCAAGGCAACGCCTAGCGCTGGAGCGCGCGGCGTAGATCGTCATAGAGGTCGATACGCTCTTCCTCGCTCAGAAACGCGCCGATCTCCACCTCGCGGCCCTTGCCGCGCAAAGTGACGTAATGGGGGACGGGGCCTTCGTCCTCGTATTTGGTCACTTGCGTCCAATAGCGGTCGCACTCCCATTCCTGCACATCTCCTTGGGGGTTGGTGCGGGTGAGTATCGCCATCGTCTCATCCAGCGATAGCTCCTCATTGATCTGACGGGATTTGAAGTTCTTTTGCAGGGCGTAATAGATGGCCCAGACTGCCCCGAGCGTGAAGGGCAATATTCCCCATAGTATCGGAGAACCGAGCAAGCCCAGCACAGGCAGCGAGATCAGCGTGAACGTCGACAAGACAAACGCAGCCATACCACGCGCAGGAAGCGAGTTATGAGGCCAGAGCCGCATAGTCTGCGGTGTGCTGTGGGCAGGAGAGGTCCATTCGTAAGGCATGGGCGAATAGTATTGCGATAGAATACGGGATCAATGCGACAAACTGTATTTACCCACAAGAAACGACCTACTCAAGCGTGCCATAATGCACGACATGTAGCCCCGCCCCGTAGAGTGCTATCACAAGCCCGAGCGTGGCCCATTCCAGAACAGAGGGCACTGCACTGCCTGCAGCAAGTGTGAGAAGCATGGCCGTGAATGCCAAGCTGAGCGACTGAGCGAGTATGGTGACTAATGCAAAACCATAGCTTGGGAACATTTTCTGCAGCGCCCAAAACAGCGGGATCAAACCTGCCAGCCCCATAGCCGAATACCCGATGTAGGTGAGCTTGAGCGTGGCGGTTTGCCCTTGCGGAGCAGGGGTGATGTCGAGGCCAAAGAAGACGACAGCGCAGGTAATCACGATCAGGCTGAGCATTAGCAAGCTCAGGTGTGCGGCGGGGCTGAATCCTCTGAGCGCCGCCCAAAGCTGTGGTCCCAGCATGGTGACAATCAAAGTCAGATAGATAATCACAGCCTCCCACGTCCCCTTGATTGTTTGCTTTATAAAAAAGGGCCCCAACCGCCGTTGGAGCCCTTATTGCTTGTTATGTTCGAGCCCTAGTCTTTCTGAGGCTCGAACTGCGCATCGCGGGGATGCTTGCCTACTTGTCGAACCTGTCGGCTCAGTGGGGAGCTTTGTCCCAATCGGCCTGTACCGGCAGCTGTTCGAAAGTGTGCTCTGGCGGAGGCGAAGGAAGCGTCCACTCAAGCGTATCGGCGTACTCGTTCCATGGGTTGTTCGCTGTAACGCGCTTACCGCGTGTCAGTGTCCAAGCCATCACCCCGAAGAAGAACAGAAAGGAGCCAAAGGACAGGAACGCACCGAGTGACGACCACCAGTTCCAGTAGGCGAATGCCTCGGGGTAGTCGATGTAGCGGCGTGGCATACCCTGACGACCCAAGAAGTGCTGTGGGAAGAACGTCAGGTTGGAGCCAATGAACATTGCCCAGAAGTGGGTTTTACCCGCCCACTCAGGATACATGCGGCCCGACATCTTGGGCAGGTAGAAGTAGATCCCTGCAAAGATGGTGAACACCGCACCCAGCGACATCACGTAGTGGAAGTGCGCCACCACATAATATGTGTCGTGGTAGTAGCGGTCCACAGCGGCCTGTGACAGCACGATGCCTGTAACGCCACCGACGGTGAACAGGAACAGGAAGCCGAAGGCCCAGAGCATCGGTGTTTCGAAGGTCACCGAGCCACCCCACATGGTCGCAATCCACGAGAATACTTTGACGCCTGTCGGCACCGCAATCACCATGGTCGCCAGCATGAAGTAGGCCTGCTGGTTGAGGCTCATGCCGACCGTGTACATGTGGTGTGCCCACACAACAAAGCCCAAAGCACCAATCGCGATGATCGCCCAGACCATTGGCAGGTAGCCAAAGATCGGCTTGCGCGCGAAAGTCGCAATCACGTGAGAGATGATGCCGAAGCCCGGAAGGATGATGATGTACACCTCTGGGTGACCGAAGAACCACAGGATGTGCTGGTACAAGACCGGATCACCACCGCCTGCGGGGTCAAAGAAGGCAAATCCGAAGTTGCGGTCCATCAGCAGCATTGTGATCGCGCCGGCCAGAACAGGCAGGGCGAGCAGGATCAGCCATGAGGTTACAAAGATAGACCACGCGAACAGCGGCACCTTGAACAATGTCATGCCAGGGGCACGCATGTTCAGGAATGTCGTGATCATGTTGATCGCACCAAGGATGGAGGACGCACCCGAGACGTGAACCGCAAAGATCGCGAAGTCCATCGACATGCCGCCTTCTTTAACGGACAGCGGCGGATAAAGCACCCAACCCACGCCAGAGCCAGCTTGGCCGTTACCGCCAGGCAAAAGAACCGAGCATACCGCCAGCGTTGTACCAGCAACATAGAGCCAGAAGGACAGGTTGTTCATACGCGGGAACGCCATGTCAGGCGCACCGATCTGCAGCGGCATGAAATAGTTCCCGAAACCGCCGAACAGGGCAGGAATCACAACAAAGAACATCATAAGAATGCCGTGACCCGTGATCAGAACATTCCAGAGGTGCCCGTTAGGCGTACAGGTTGCGGCGGAATCAGCGACAAAGCGTGCGCCTTCCATACACATGTATTGAACGCCGGGGTTCATCAGTTCGAGGCGCATGTAGATCGTGAATGCGACCGAGATGAATCCGACAAATGCGGAGACGATCAGATACAGAATACCGATGTCTTTATGGTTTGTAGACATGAACCACCGCGTGAAAAATCCGCGCTCGTCTTCGTGGTCATGACCGTTAATGGCTGCGTCTGCCATGCGGTGCCTCCTTGGCTTGGTATTAAAATGCAGATGCGCCTGTTGGCTAAGCGCACTGCGGATAGTCCGCTTCTAAAAGCAACTTGGCCCCAGAGCAATGGGCGCGATGGTCGCACCATCAAGTATTTTCAAGAAGTATATGCGAAATTTCCCGTATCCTTTGGCCACTTTTCGGGATTGGGCGAAATAGTGCGCATTTGAAGTAATGGAATCAAACAGGGCTCTTTGGTTTTTAACCTGCTGGAAACATTTTTGCTGAATCCTCCGAGGGTCAGACATAGCAGGAATTTTCGTGAGCGCTTCCGGTCCCCTTCCAAAAGCCCGCACCACCGAAAAAGACTTTTTCGAGGTGCCTACGGCCCATAATAATGCCTTTGATCCAACGGAGCATGAAACGATCATGCCGTCGGTGGAGGGCATAACGAGCCTCATGCCAGGTTTCGTTTATCTGTTTAATCACACCACATATTCAAACGATTACACCAATCGATCTGTTGCATCGCATCTGGGGTATTCCCCTGATGAAATTCAGGAGCTTGGGGATCAAATGATGCTGCATGTAATCGATCCGCGCGATCATGCTGCCGTTGATGCGCATATGGGTTGCATTGAACAGCTGCGCGACGACGAAGCTGCAACGCTGGAATACCGTGTGATCACAAAGAATGGAGATACCCGCTGGCTACGGTCTGTTGATGCGGTTTTTGACCGTTTGCCTGACGGAAGTGTTCTACGCCATGTGGGTTGCGCGAGCGATGTAACCATAGAAAAGCAAGCCGTGTTGCGGCTGTCCGACATCAATGCAGAGCTTGAGGAGAAGGTCAGAGTGCGCACAGAAGAACTCTCTGCCCTAAACGATGAGTTGGAAAACCGCATCACCCTGCGTACACAAGAGTTGCAAGAGGCCGTCGATGAGTTGGGGCAGCTGACCTATATCGCGACGCATGATCTAAAGGTACCTGTGAACAACCTGTGTCGTCTGAGCCTGCTTTTAAAAGAATCGCAGGCTCAGATGGAGGATGTGCAGGCCGAGCAAGTGGAATGGATCAAGGATTGCGCAGATCAGCTCAGTGAGAAGATTCAAGGTCTTGTGCTCGTGACGCAGCTCAGGCTGAGCGAACGGCTCCCTGACAAGCCGCTTAACCTACGGAGTGCCGTGCTCAAGGCGTTGGAAGGATGTGCGCCAATCCTTGATGAAAGCGCGTCGTCTGTAACTGTGGATATCCCGGACGACATGCAGGTCGCATTCGCCCGATACGAATTAGACAGCATTTTGAGCGCACTTATGGACAACGCGATAAAATATGCTGCACGTGGCCGCCCCTTGAAAGTCATGATCCGCGCTACGGCGGAGGAGGGGGCGCCTGTTCTTGTTGTCGAAGATAACGGGACAGGACTGGATCCGGTACACGATACCAAAAAGGTGTTCGGCCTGTTCCAGCGCGCCCACAAGTATCCTGCGGGCAGTGGCATTTCGCTCTATTGCGCCCATCGGATGATGAACACGCGGGGTGGCGAAATCTCGGTCACCGGGCAACGCGGTGTAGGGGCTGAGTTTAAATTGAAATTTCCAAACCGTGAGGTCCAGTTATGAAGCCGCTAGAGAGAATACTTTTGGTTGATGATGACGCGGTGACCAACATGATGCACCGCCGCGTGATCGAGCGTTCGGGCCGCGCGCGCGCGATTGAAGTTGCGACGGACGGGCAAGAGGCGCTCGATATCTTGCTCGCCGATATCGCTGCGGGCCGCCCTTTACCAGAACTGATCCTGCTCGATATCAACATGCCCGGCATGGGCGGATTCGAGTTTCTGGAGCACTACGCGGGTCTTAACATTGATCCCGACGCACAGCTTATTATCGTGATGCTTTCTACCTCCATGTTACGGGACGACCATCTGCGCGCCGAGGCTGCCCCTAATGTTCACAGCTTCTGCGACAAGCCGCTGCGCCTTGAAAAGCTGTTGGAACTGATTGAAGAGTTTCAACACATGCGCGATGCGGACAAGTCAGCGGCCTAGTGTAGCGTCACGGCACGCTGGGGACTTCTCCGAAAACATCGGCAAAGCTGTGCAACAGCGCTGTATCAACATCGTTCATCGTAACGGGCAAACCCAGATCGACCAAACTGGTGACGCCGTGATCCGCGATACCACAAGGTACGATCCCATCGAAATGGGTCAAGTCGGGCTCCAGATTGAGGGAGATGCCGTGAAAGCTGATCCATTTGCGCAGGCGTATACCAATTGCCGCGATTTTATCCTCTACAGGTTGTCCTGTAACGGTTTGCGGCTTGTCAGGCCGCGTCACCCAGACGCCGACGCGACCGTCGCGCATTTCGCCGACCACATTAAACTGCGCCAAAGTTGTGATGATCCATGCCTCTAGCTGCTCCACAAAAGCGCGCACATCGCGCCCGCGCTTGCCCACATCCAGCATCACATAGGCAACACGTTGACCAGGTCCGTGATAGGTATACTGCCCGCCGCGTTTCGTGGGGAACACATCAAATCTGTCAGGGTCGGTCAAATCTTCGATCTTGGCCGAAGTGCCTGCGGTATAAAGTGGCGGATGCTCTACCAGCCAGATGCACTCGGGTGCCGAGCCCTCGGTTATTGCCGCAACCCGCGCTTCCATCCAGCTTTCGGCGTCGCGGAATCCCGTGAGCCCGTTTGAGGTAATCCATTCAATCATATGAAGCGCACTTTATGCTTGCACCGTCTCTGAACGCTCTTGCAGAACCTTATGGAGCATTTGCGCATAAGTTTGCGCGCCTTGCGCTCCCGTCAACAGATACTTGCCCTCAAACACCATCGCTGGCACGCCCGAAATGCCGCGCTCTGTCCAGAATTGCTGGCGCGCGCGGGTATCAGCGGCATGCGACGCGGTAGAGAGCACGCGTTCCGCCTCCGCTCTGTCCAGCCCGACACTTTGTGCAACATCTGCCAGCACCTCGTGCTCGGAGACGTCACGCGCGTCCCTGAAATGGGCGTCAAACAACGCCATCTTTAATGGATGCTGCTTGCCATGCTCTTGCGCCCAATCGAGCAATTGGTGCGCGGCAAATGTATTTACGATACGGCTATCGTCCGAGAAGGAAAAAGGGATGCCAAGGTCTTTGCCGATACCCTCCAGATGCGCGCGGTTTTGTGCGCTCTGCTCAGGCGAGGCGCCATATTTTTCACTGATATGTTCGCGCAGATTCTGGCCTTCGGGGGGCATTGCCGGATTCAGCTCGAACGGGTGCCACCGGATATACGCGCCCGATCCAGTCGCGGCGAGTGCCTGTTCCAATTGGCGAAACCCGACAATGCACCAAGGGCACATTACATCGGAAATGATGTCAATCTGGATGGGCTTTTGCTGTGTGTCTGGCTGCGCCATGGTGTCTCCTGAAAATGCTCTTTGTTCATAAATCGTGGCTTTGCCTCTCGAACACAAGTCATGTCGGCAAGAAGTTATTGTGGCCCTCGGATCTGTCCCGCTCAATTTAATGTTCGCTCGGGCGAATTTGTACACTTTTGCCTCTTGAGGTATGCAGCCGCCCACGCTATTGCGTGCAAACCATCCATGGCGTGCGGTCGTGGCGGAATGGTAGACGCGCAGCGTTGAGGTCGCTGTGGGGTAACACCCGTGAGAGTTCGAGTCTCTCCGACCGCACCAACTATCTCCCAAGTGTTTATAACATCGGTTTTACTGGAGTGCTGGTTCGTCCACCCCTGCCGGTTGGTGCGCACACCGAGTAATGGTTTGCAGCGCTCTTCTCGGTTCCTTCCTGCTGCGCTGTCTCATTGCAGTGAAACGGATTGCCAACGCCCTGATCTCCAGTTGTGGTGCCGGACAATTTGCGCCGCGGTTCCGCTGGCTGCACGGCCGAATACCAAATTCAAATAAATATGGTGCCTATTTTTTGAGGCAATTTAGCAATATCGCCCGAAATTTAGGCGGGGTATTCTGCGGTGCAGCACTTCCCTTCATCGCTGACTTGCAAAAATCACAGCCTCGAATTCAACATTTCAAAGCTTCAAAAAGAGGCACTACGGACGGGACAATCTTGCACGATCCAACCCGTCCGCAGCTACAGCAACGCTGTGTGGTAAGAAATGGTCCTTTGGCGCGTCATCGTCAAGGCTGGCTTGGTTTGCCGCACGCCAAACGGGGACGTCTATATGACACTTTTTACCAAACACTCACTTGCCGCGACTGCCGCGCTGCTGATCGCAGGATCAGCTGCCGCTCAGGATTGCGCCGACCCGATCAAGGTCGGTGTGCTGCATTCGCTGTCCGGCACTATGGCCATTTCGGAGACGACACTTAAAGACACGATGGAGCTGCTCATCAAGCAGCAAAACGAGGCGGGCGGCTTGCTCGGCTGCCAGATCGAGACGGTCGTTGTCGATCCAGCCTCTGACTGGCCCTTGTTCGCGGAAAAAGCGCGTGAACTGCTGACGGTGTCCGAAGTTGACGTGATTTTCGGGTCCTGGACCTCGGTATCACGAAAATCCGCGCTGCCGGTTCTGGAAGAACTCAATGGGCTGATGTTCTACCCTGTGCAGTATGAGGGCGAAGAATCTTCGCGCAACGTGTTCTACACAGGCGCAGCACCCAATCAACAGGCCATTCCCGCAACGGACTATTTCTTGGAGGAACTCGGGGTCGAAAAATTCGCTCTGCTTGGCACGGACTATGTCTACCCCAGAACGACGAACAACATCCTTGAACAGTATTTGATCGACGCTGGCATTCCTAAAGAGAATATCTTCGTTAATTACACACCTTTTGGCCACTCTGACTGGTCCACGATCGTCGGCGATGTGGTCGAACTGGGCGCGGATGGCTCTCAGGTTGGCGTGATTTCTACAATCAACGGCGACGCCAATATCGGCTTTTACAAGGAACTTGCTGCTGCTGGCATTTCTGCGGACGACATTCCTGTCGTGGCCTTCTCCGTGGGTGAAGAAGAACTCTCCGGCCTCGATACCTCCGATCTGGTCGGCCACCTTGCGGCATGGAACTACTTCCAGTCTGCTGAATCCGACGCCAACGCCGAGTGGGTCGCTGCATGGAAAGCCGCCATGGGCGAAGAGCGCGTAACCAATGATCCGATGGAGGCCCACTACATCGGGTTCAACATGTGGGTGAACGCAGTCAAAGCCGCTGGTACGACTGATGTCGACGCAGTGCGCACGGCGATGTACGGACAGGAATTCCCAAATCTGACCGGTGGCACGGCTGTCATGCTGCCCAACCACCACCTCGCCAAGCCTGTTCTGATCGGTGAGATCACAGCGGACGGCCAGTTCGACATCATCAGCCAGACAAAAGAAGTCCCCGGTGATGCGTGGACAGATTTCCTGCCTGAATCGGCTGTTCTGACCTCGGATTGGAAAGAGCTTGGCTGCGGCATGTATAACACAAAGACAGAGACCTGCGTGCAGCTGACCTCGAACTACTAAGCTCCCTGACGCCCCGGATGCCATGGCGCTCGGGGCGTCTTTTCAAGACCCTCACCCGAAAGCATAAAATGATCCGTGTTCTGCTCAGTCTTGTCTGGCTTGTTGCATCTGTTGGCCTTGCTGCGGCTCAGGATCTGCAAACAGTCTTGCAAACCCATGCCGAAGAAGTGGCTTCTCCCTCCCGCAATTCCGTCAGCATCGTGCTGGATGATCTCGCAGAGCTTGGATCGCCGCAGGTATCTGTTTTCCTTGAGCAATGGGCGGAGAGAAATATCTGGCAGAATGACGAGGCGGGGTTGTTCTTTATCGGGTCGAAAGACGGTGACGTGATTACCCTAACCGATGTGGACAGCGGCGAAGCGACGACAGCCCCCTCTGACGGATACACCCAGTTGCGTCCCAACGGCGGTGTGCGCCGTGTAATCGGGTCCGCGCTGGTGCAATTTCAGCTTACAGACCCCGATCCGGACCGGCGCCGCTCCGCCCTTGAGAGTATCGGCAGGAGAGCGGATGCCAGCCAACTCCCTTTGCTCGAAGCGTCGCTCGAGGGGGAGGCGGAGCCAGCCATTCGGGCGCGCAAGGTGCAGTTGATTAATTTCCTTACCGCGCGTTTTGGTGCGCAGACCGATGACCGCGTCGCCGCAATCGAAAGCCTGTCAGCGGACACTTCTGTGGAAGCGCGCGCTGTGCTCAGTCAGATACTGTCCACCTCGACGGAGCGGACCGACGGGGAGCCGAGCGGCAACATCGCCCGCGTCCTTGATCCATCAAGCGATCCTGCGGCTTTCTATGCTGAATTGGTTGAGGCCGACTTGGCCCCGCCCTTGGTCTCGCCTAGCGACATCAGAACTGCTCTTGAGGCCAATGTTGTCGATGGCCGTGTGGGTGATGTGCCGACCGCTCGGCTTGGCAGTGACGCAGCGCGGGCCGAGGCCTATGCCGCGCTGGCCGCCGATGGGCGCGTCCCGCCGCTGGTTTCACAATCGGACGTGGCCCAAATGCTGTCCCGATTTACATTTTATGAAAAGTACGACGAAGCTGATCCAACTGTAACGGATGCCGCCCGCGCAACTATGGACGCCGTTGAAACCCGTGTGGGTGTCGCGCAGACGGTCGATCTGGCGCTGGACGGTCTGTCGCTGGCATCGATCTATTTTCTGGCCGCGATCGGGCTCGCGATCACCTTTGGCCAGATGGGTGTCATCAACATGGCCCACGGTGAGTTCATCATGATGGGGGCCTACACTGGCTATGTCGTGCAGTTGTTCGTGCCCGACTACACGATCTCACTGCTGATCGCGCTGCCGCTGGCTTTTGCCGTAACATTCGGGGCAGGCGTCGCGATGGAGCGGTTGGTGATCCGCCACCTCTATCACCGCCCGCTCGAGACCTTGCTGGCGACCTTTGGTATCTCCATCGCCCTACAACAGATCGCCAAGAATGTGTTCGGCACCCAAGCCCGCCCGCTGACCTCGCCTGAATGGTTGGGCGGCGCGTTGGTGATTTCTGATGTGATCCAGATCAGCTATATCCGCATTGCGATTTTCGTGCTGGCGCTCGTGTTTCTTGTGCTGCTCTTGTTCATTCTCAAGAAGACGCGGCTGGGTCTCGAAGTGCGGGCCGTCACACAAAACCCCGGCATGGCGGCCTCGATGGGGATCAACCCCGACCGCATTAACATGATGACCTTCGGGCTTGGCTCCGGCATCGCGGGTGTCGCAGGGGTCGGCATCGGTCTTTATGCTCAAGTTACGTCCGAGATGGGCGCGAACTACATCGTGCAGAGCTTTATGACTGTTGTCGTTGGTGGCGTCGGCTCCGTCTTTGGGACTTTGGCAGGGGCAGGGCTGATCGGGTTCCTGCAAAAAGGAATCGAGTGGTTGAACCCGTCCAACACCTTGGCCGCGCAGACCTACATGATCCTCTTCATCATCCTGTTCATCCAGTTCCGGCCGAAGGGCATCGTCGCTCCGAAGGGCCGCGCGGCGGCGGATTGATCCCATGAGCGAGACACACATGCAGCCTAGAACCTTCATCGCCCGTAACCCGTCGGTCCTCTACTTTCTGGCAGCGCTGGGCGTGTTCACAGCGATTGTCACGGTCTTGTCGGACGCCACGGGGGCAGGGCTGATCTCTACCTCCTTCGTCAAGACGCTGGGCAAGACCCTTTGTCTGTGCCTTGTGGCGATTGCGATGGACGTGGTCTGGGGTTATTGCGGCATCCTGTCCTTGGGCCATTTCGCTTTCTTTGGGATTGGCGGCTACGCTATTGGCATGTGGTTGATGTACGCCCGAACCGAGCTGATCGTCGCCGAAAGCTTGGCCGGACAGGTCATACCCCCGACGCCGCAGGAAATATCGGATGCCATCGGCAACCAGATTTTCGGTGTCGTTGGCTCATCCGAGTTCCCTACGATCTGGATGTTTGCTGACAGCCTCTTTGTTCAACTGGCCTTGGTCGTGCTGGTCCCCGGTCTGCTCGCGCTCGTGTTCGGGTGGCTTGCCTTTCGCAGCCGTGTCACCGGTGTCTATCTTTCGATCCTGACCCAAGCGATGACATTGGCGTTGGCTCTATATCTGTTCCAGAACGACAGCGGGTTGCGCGGCAACAACGGCTTGTCAGGACTGCAAAATATTCCCGGCTTTGAGGACAGCGGACAAGATGCAATTTCTATTGCGTTCTTCCTTGCCTCCGCCTTGGCCCTTGCGCTTGGGTATGTGCTTTTTGCTTGGATCACCGATAGCAAGCTGGGCAATATCATTCAGGCGATCCGCGACGATGAATCCCGCGTGCGTTTTCTGGGGTATCACGTGGAAAGCTACAAACTCTTCGTATTCACCGTCACCGCGATTGTCGCGGGCATCGCTGGTGCGCTTTACTACCCTCAGGCGGGGATCATCAATCCCGCCGAGATCGCGCCCATCGCCTCCATCTATCTGGCAGTCTGGGTCGCCATCGGCGGACGCGGGCGACTGTATGGCGCGGTCATCGGGGCCGCTTTGGTCTCCTTGCTGTCGAGCTGGTTTACGGGGGGCGGCGCGCCAAATATCGATCTCGGATTCTACGTCGTGCAATGGGTTGATTGGTGGCTGGTATTGCTGGGCCTCACCTTTGTCTTGGTCACGCTCTTCGCGCCCAAGGGCATCGCTGGTGTATTTGACAGATTGGTGCGCAAATCATGAGCTCGCTTTTGGAAATGTCCGGTATCTCAAAGTCCTTTGACGGGTTTCAGGCAATCAAGAACCTAAGTCTGAACATCGGGGAGCCTGAACTGCGTGCAGTGATCGGCCCGAACGGTGCGGGCAAGACGACCTTCATGGACATCATTACCGGCAAGACCAAACCGGACAAAGGCACGATCCTCTTCGGGGATGACAACCGATCTCTGGTCGGAATGTCCGAAAGTGCAATTGCCAGCCTCGGAATAGGCCGCAAGTTTCAGAAACCAACCGTATTTGAGGCGCAGAGCGTGCGTGAAAACCTTGCCATGGCGCTCAAGAACCCGCGCGGGCCGTTTTCGGTTCTGTTCTACAAGAAAACACGCGAAGGCGCCGCACGTCTGGAAGAGATCGCAGACGAGATCAACCTGACAGAGCATCTAACGCGGCCCGCTGGTGAGTTGAGCCATGGACAGAAGCAGTGGCTTGAAATCGGCATGCTTCTGGCGCAATCGCCGCGGCTTTTGTTGGTGGATGAACCCGCTGCTGGGATGACGGCCCATGAACGTGAACACACCACCGATATCCTGAAAAGAGCTGCCCAGACCCGAGCGGTGATAGTAGTGGAGCATGACATGGAGTTCGTGCGTCGCCTTGAGTGCAAAGTGACTGTCCTGCACGAAGGGTCGGTTCTGGCCGAAGGGTCGCTGGACCATGTGACCAATAACAAGACGGTCGTGGACGTATACCTGGGGCGCACCGATGTTGAGAATTGAGAACCTGACTCTGGAGTACGGGCAATCCCGTATTCTGCACCAGATCACTTTGAGCGCACCCGTGGGTGAAGTTACTTGCGTGACCGGCACCAACGGTGTCGGCAAGACGAGCCTGCTCAAGGCCATTGCGGGGCGGCACCCCTTCTCGGAGGGGTCAATCACGCTGGACGGTGCATCGCTACCATCCGGTCGCGCGGCCGTCGCGGCCAAAGCAGGAATTGGATACGTGCCGCAAGGCCGCGAAATCTTTCCTCTGATGACTGTAGAAGAAAACCTTGAGACAGGTTTTGCTTGCTTGCCAAAATCAGACCGCAGGATCCCCGACGACATCTATGATCTCTTCCCCGTTCTGGCCGAAATGAGGGCGCGGCGCGGTGGGGATCTCTCTGGTGGCCAACAACAGCAGCTTTCGATCGCCCGCGCCTTGATCGCCCGCCCCAAAGTGTTGCTGCTGGACGAACCGACCGAGGGGATCCAGCCCAACATTATCCAGATGATTGGCCGCACCATCCAACTGCTCCGTGATCGGGGCGATCTGGCGATCATTCTTGTCGAACAGAACTTTGAATTTGCCTACCTCAACTCCGACCACTTCCACATCATGCAGCGCGGAAAGATCACACAATCACTTCCAAAGGCGGAGGCCGAAAGAGAGGCGCTTTTAAATGCGCTTGCTCTTTAGAGACGAGCCGCTGAAGCGACTTTGAGATAAATATTGCGCGCGTGATCCTTGATGGGCTTTGGTGATGTTCCGTGTGAAGTTGGGCAGATCGATCTGATGTGATCGAGAACACCGGACTGTTAAAAGCCGCTGCTTTTCCGCAGCTAAGGATTTGCAAGATAGCCATCCAAAGTGGCGCAACGTGTTTGGCTTGGTTGGTAAATATCTTAGGATGTAAATTGCTTATCGGGCCAGAGGTATTGTTAGCGTGATCGAAGCGCCTGATGCGCTACGCAGAATGTCTAAGTGCCCATAATAATTCTTCATCACTCTGCTGGCGATGGGTAACCCCAATCCACTGCTTGAACCTCCACTAGCTTGGGAATGCAGCTGAGCGCCTCAATGTGTCGATCCGCAGGGATGCCTGAGCCATGAGCACTGATAACAGCCTTGCATTCGATCTGCGCTATGCCGAATACATGACGGCCATTTTCTTGAAGCTGATATCTTGGAAGCGCTGGCTACCGCGTTTGATCGAGCCTCACATCAGAGGCGGTGTTTGGCTGGCGTGCGGGGCTCGCCTCATCTCAGGCATAACAGACACAGCTTTGAAGCAGTCATTGTCGAAAACATCCAAGCCTCCTGCAATGGCTGCTTCTCCTTGAATATGTTCCCAAACATTTGTCAGCTCCCTGCGCCGCCTCCTTACGTGTTCTCGGGCGCTTTTTTTCAGCCTGAATGCTGGTTTGCCTGATATTTCTCCAGCATCTGAGGCTGACGGTGTGCCCAAGGGGCGGCTGCCTCAAGCTGGGAGCAGACCCCGATAAGCGTCGCATCCGCGCCGTATGCTGCAGCCAGATGCACACCAACGGGCAAGCCGTCTTCGGTCCAGTGCATTGGGACTGTCGCGGCAGGTTGGCCGCTGGCGTTGAAGACCGCGCAGAAGGGCGAATATTCGAATACACCGCCCGCACCAACGCGGTAGGCTTCATAGTCGTCCCTGTCATGCGTAAAGCGCCCGACGGGAGCAGGCGGCTCCGCCAAGGTTGCTGACAGCAGAATATCATAGTCATCAAATGCTGCTGCCATTTGGCGCCCGTAGGCGTGGACCATGTTAACTGCGGCCAGATATTCGGCACCTGTGATGCCGTCGGCCAACCGCAGCGCGCTTTCCGCGACCCCCTGCACGTCGCCTTGTTGAAATCCGCGGCCTTTCGCCTCCAGCGTTGCGTTGATCCAAAGGGCTGTGCCGCAGGCGACGATTTTGGTCCATGCCGCCATCATGCCCGAGTGATCCGCCGCCGGAAGGGCGGGGACGATGTGATGGCCCATGTCCTCCAGCAGCTTTGCTGTCTTATGCACCGCTGTCTGACACTCGGGATGGATCGCATCGCCTGTGAAGGTGGTATCGCACACACCAATTCGCAAAGGGCGAGGAGGCCGCGCAATTGCATCGCTAAACGACATCTCCATTGCAGGCGCCACGTAGGGCGCACCGCTGTCTGCCCCTACACATGCATCTATCATCGTTGCATTGTCGCGCACCGTGCGAGACAGGAAGCCATCGATCGCCATGCCTGCCCAGCCTTCGCCAGAGGCAGGGCCATCGGGAAAGCGGGCGCGTGTGGCTTTGAACCCGAACAACCCACAGCTAGAAGCAGGGATGCGCACTGATCCGCCGCCGTCCGATCCATGCGCTATTGGCACAATACCCGCCGCAACAGCAGCGCCTGCACCACCCGAAGAGCCACCCGAGGTGCGCCTGACATCCCACGGGTTCCGCGTGGGGCCGCCATAGACTGCCGCTTCGGTCACGGGGCCGATACCCCCTTCGGGCGAGGTTGTGCGCCCGAATGTCACGACACCAGTGGCGCGCATGCGGGTGAAGATCGTGCTGTCATAGTCATACTTTGTGTCGCGCAGCAGGTGAGAGCCGCTGTTGCTCGGAAAATCGATGGCTTCTGCACCGAGGTCCTTGATCAGAAAGGGTACGCCTTTAAAGGGCCCATCGGGCAGGCCTGCTTTGATGGCCGCGCGGGCGGTAGCCTCTTGGACCATCACCACAGCGTTTAGTGCAGGATTAAGTGCCGCAACACGCGCCAATGCCTCATCAAGCAGCTCATCAGGCGATGCGGCACCCGTTGCCACAAGCCCTGCCAGATATGTCGCGTCCTCAACGTGATCGGATTTCATGGAGTGCTCCTATTGTGTTGCGGGCTCAAAGCGGGCGTCCGCGGCGACAATGGGCGCGCGGCCATTGGTTTGCTCGATCCCTGTGCCCGCGATACGCTTGTAAGTGGCGGCATGTTCGGCCAGCTCGGATTGCGGAATAACATCTGTGATCTTTTCAAATTGCCCGCCGCAGCGCTGCTCCACGATGTCGAGGATTTTATCCGGCCCTGCGGTGCGGTTCATCAAGATGATCTGGCTGGTGGCGGGCCGCATCTCTTCCTCGTAGGCGTGAAGCGCCTCTGGGGTCAGGCCGTGCGCCAGAAATGCAGCAACCAGTTTGCGCGCATCAATGATGCCGGCACCCGCACCGTTGGACCCCACGGGATAGGCCGCATGGGCCGCATCCCCCATCAAGGTTGTGCACCCGTCTGTCCAGCGCTCAAGCGGATCACGGTCAACCATCGGATACTCAAACACCTCTGATGCGCCGCGGATCAGGGAAGGGGCGTCGATCCAGTCGAATTTGATTTGCTCGAAGGCAGGCAGGAATTCGTCAAGGTTGGCGGCGCGGCTATAGTCTTCCTTGCGGAACGCTTGCGCGGCATCGAATTGCAAGTTGCAAATCCAGTTGATCGTCGCAAGGCCCGTGTCGGGGTCCGGTTTCGAAATGGGATAGCTCACGAAACGCAGCCCGTCATGGCCGATAAGCACCATAGACGCCCCTGACAGGAAGGGTTTGGCCTGCGTCGTGCCGCGCCACAACATGGCTCCGCCCCACTGTGGCTCGCCTTCATCGGGCTGCATCTGGCGACGGATCGCGGAATGGATGCCGTCCGCTCCGATCAGAACCGATCCCGCGACTTCACGCGCCTCGCCGGTGCGGCTTTCAAGCTGTAGAACCGCGCGGCCCTCTACGGTCTTGAAACCTGTTGCGCGCCAGCCCGTCTGAACGGCCTGCGGCCCCGCGCGGCGGATCAAAGTATCATAAAGCATCATGTGCAAGCGACCGCGGTGCACCGAGTATGCAGGCCAGTCATAGCCCGCCTCGATCCCGCGTGGCTCTGTCCAAACGTGTAGGCCCCGCTTGGTGTACAGTCCGTAATCCTTGAGCGCTACACCCACATCGTCCAGCTCGGAGGCCAGTCCCAGATCATAAAGCTCACGGACGGCAGAGGGTTGGAGATTGATCCCGACACCGAGCGCGCGCAGCTTTGGGCTTGCCTCGAATACCTGAAAGGGAATGCCCACCTGATGGCAGCTCAGCGCCAGGGCAAGACCCGATATGCCACCGCCTGCGATTAGAACTGTCATAGTGTCTCCGTGTTAAAAGGCGGGAGCCGCTTTCGGTGAAATCCACAGGCCGATATCCGCATTTGCTGTGGGGCTCACTCTGCGCAACTCGTCGCATGTCATCAACAGCTTTCTGTTGTTGCGATGTGCGCTTTGCGTTGGCGGATACGTGCCGAAACCCATGGTATCGTGGGTTTGTGCGTCCGATTGCGTTGTTTAGTGTTAAAGGCGTTTGCGCCTTATGCACATAACCAGCTAAGGTATGAAAAATGCGTGTGTAAAATCGCGAGTTGATGAGTGCGCGACAAAGCGGACCGGAACATCGCGGTGCAGATCAAGGGTTCGAGCGTGAAATCAATGGCTCTGGAACGAGTGTGGCGTGTCATTACTGGCACGGCTTTGGTGTCGATAACAGCGGCTTCGGTGAATGCCGCCGAGGTATCATTGGGTGGCGTAACCGACGAGGGGTTGGAAAGCGCGCTCAGAGGTGGCTCTTTGTTGATCGAGCAGACGACGCTGGAAGAAAACAAACCCTCCAACACCGAAATTCTGGGCGCCGCGCAAGCGGATTACAAACGTCTTCTGGCTGTGATGTATGACAACGGCTATTTCGGTGGCAGCATCCGAATTCTGGTGGATGGTCGTGAAGCAGCCTCCATCCCCCAAGTCTCACCGCCTGCGTCAATCTCCAACATTGAAATCAAAGTGGAGGAGGGGCCGAAGTTCGCGTTTGGCCGTGCGCGTATCGCGCCACTTGCCCCCGATACCGAAATCCCCGAAGAATTTGCCGAGGGCGAAACGGCGAGCTTGAGCGTTTTGAAATCAACCGTCTCCGAGGGCATCGACGGCTGGCGCAACCAAGGCCACGCAAAAGCAGCGCTAGTGGGGCAGGAGTTGGTCGCCGATCACCCCGCGCGCCGCATCAGTGCCGATTTGACGCTTGATCCCGGTCCGCGCTTGCGGTTCGGCCCACTGGTGATCGAAAGCGAGAGTGCAGTGCGCCCCGAGCGTATTCGCGAGATCGCAGGGCTGCCCGAAGGGCAGATATATTCGCCCGAAGAAATCCGCCTATCCACGGATCGGTTGCGCCGCACAGGTGCGTTCAATGCCGTAGCCCTCAGCGAGGCAGACCAGATCGGCCCCGACAACACCTTACCTGTGAGCGCACAGATCATCGACGCGCCACAGCGGCGTCTTGGTTTCGGGGCTGAACTCTCCACACTTGAGGGTCTTACTGTCAGTGCGTTCTGGCTGCACCGCAACCTGTTGGGCGGGGCCGAGCGGTTACGCTTTGATGCCGAGATAACGGGCATCGGCGGCGGTTCTGGCGGCACTGACTACATGCTGGGTGCGCGCTTCGAGCGGCCTGCGACCTTCAACGAGGATACCGATTTCTATGCGCTGGCATCGCTTGAGCAACTCGACGAGGTTTCCTTTTTCTCGCGTCAGCTTGATCTTGAAGCAGGGATCGAGCGGATTGCATCGCCCGAGCGAACCTACACCCTTGGCCTCGGCTTGCGTCGCGCGCTGACGCGCGATGCTTTCGGGGAAAACCAATACACGCTGCTGACCCTGCCGCTGACCGCGCAGTTTGACTATCGCGATGATCCGCTCAACGCGAAGGACGGCTTTTTCATTAGGGCCGAGGCGTTGCCCTTTGTCGCCCTATCAGGTTCCGACGACGGCATCAGAACTTTTGTAGACGCCCGTGGCTACAAGACATTCGGTGAAGCGCGCCCTGTCACTTTTGCGCTGCGGGGGCAAATGGGCTCGGTTTACGGCCCCGACCTGTCCCGCGCGCCTGCAGACTATCTGTTCTATTCAGGCGGCGGTGGCACCGTGCGAGGGCAGGATTATCAAATCCTTGGCGTGCCCGTCGGGACGGACACCACAGGCGGGCGTAGCTTTGTCGGCGTCTCTGCGGAAGTGCGCGTAGGGGTAACGGATAGCATCGGCATCGTGGGCTTCGCGGATGCAGGCTACATCGGTGAGGAAGAGTTTTATGACGGCTCTGGAGAGTGGCACTCGGGAGCGGGCCTCGGTCTGCGTTATAACACTGCCATCGGGCCGATCCGCGTTGATGTGGCCGTGCCTACCTCAGGGCCGGAGGCGGATGAGGACTTTCAGGTTTATATCGGTATAGGGCAGTCGTTCTGATGCGTATGATCCGCTTTGCGCTCACGGCGCTCGTGATGCTTCTCGCCCTTCCTGTCAGCGCTCAGGAGGAAGACAAAGGCTTTCTGACCCGCAAAATTCAGGAATTGCTGAGCAGTGCAGGCCGCGAGGTCGATATCACAGGCTTTCAAGGCGCGCTAAGCTCAGCAGCCTCGTTTGACCGCATGACCATTTCGGACGACGAGGGCGTCTGGCTGACGCTTGAGGATGTGGTGCTTGACTGGAACCGCTCTGCCTTATTGCGCGGCGCGCTGGAGGTGAGCGAATTGAGTGCGGCGCGGATCGATATTGCGCGTGCGCCCATCCCTGCCGAAGATACTCTCCCCGATGCGGAGGCCACCCCGTTTACCTTCCCGCAGCTGCCAGAATTGCCCGTCTCCGTCGCGATCGAGGCTGTCAGAATCGAGCAGGTCATCCTTGGCGCGCCGCTTTTGGGCGAAGCCGTAGAGCTACAGATGAATGCCAGTGCCACGCTGGACGATGAAGGCCTCGATCTTGCTTTCAACGCAGATCGCACCGACAGCAAACGGGGCGAATTCGACATCAAAGCGAACCTGTCGCGCGCCAATAACCTGCTCGACCTTGCCGTGGTGCTGAGCGAGCAGGAGGGCGGCCTCGCTGCGACGTTGCTGAATATCCCCGAGAACCCGGCGGTTGATCTGACGGTCAAAACGAACGGGCCACTCGAGGAACTCGTCACTGACCTGCGTCTCGTCACAGACGGGGAAGAGCGGCTGGCCGGAGAGATCGAACTCATCACTCAAGGCGATGCGAACAACCCCGACCGCCGCATTATTGCGGATATCGGTGGTGACCTGACAGCTGTGATCTTGCCGCAATATCGTGACTTCTTCGGCCCTCAGGTAAGCCTCAAAGCCGATGCGCTAATGGCGGCAAGCGGGGCGGTTACGGTCGAAAACCTCGATCTTCAGGCCGCTGCTGTGGACCTTGAAGGACGGTTTGCCCTTTCGGATGCGCAATGGCCCGAGTTTATCGAGATCGAGGGTACCGTTGCGCGGGCGGATGGCGAGCCTGTGCTCCTGCCCGGTGGCGGCGGGGACACGACCGTTGACCGTATCGCATTGAATGTCGACTTTGACGCCTCCGAGGGGGACGCCTATGAGGCTGTATTCGAGATTTCTGGCTTGGAGACGGCTGCCGCATCGGTAGCGCAGACGACATTGCGCTCGACGGGCACTCTCACAGGGGCACAAGGCAACGTGGGGCAGCTGCGCGGCATGGTGCAATTCGCTGCCGATGGCGTTGCGATGGCTGATGCCGCACTTACCGAAGCGATTGGCAGCCAGATCGAAGGTAGCACCGAGATCAACTACCTCGCGGACCAACCCTTCCGTCTCACCAATCTTGAACTGCAAGGCAGCGATTACAGTCTGCGCGGGGATGCAGGATTTAGCGGCGTAGGCACAGGGCTTGAGACTACAATTGACGCTGTGCTATCTGCGACGGACCTAAGCCGCTTCTCCGCTCTTGCAGGCCGTGAGTTGGACGGCGCGACCAGCCTGACGCTTACCGGTGTTGTGACGCCGCTGAGTGGTGCATTCGATCTGCAGGCCAAAGGCACCGCCGATGACATCAAAACGGGGATCGCCCAAGCCGATGCGCTGCTGGAAGGGCGCACTGATTTGACGATGACCGCAATCCGCAACCAGAACGGTACGTTCCTGCGGGATCTGGAATTGAACAATCCTGCACTGCTGTTCACAGGCTCCGCCGCACTTTCATCGGCGTCCAGCCGTGTGGATGGCGACATTCTGCTGCGTGATATCGCAACGGTATTGCCGCAATACAGCGGACCTGTGACCCTCAAGGGGACCGCGACACAGAATGAGGAAATCTGGCAGGTCGATGTAGACGGCGACGGGCCGTATGGCGCGCAATTGCGCGTTGAAGGGCCGGCAACAGGTCCTGATGCCGAGCTTACGTTCAGCGCCTCCGTTCCTGAGCTGTCTGATTTTGCCGAGGGTGTTGACGGTCCGCTCCGCGCGGATGGGACGCTGCGCCAGACCCCGCAGGGGTGGCTGCTCCAATCCGATGCTTCGGGTCCATTCAATGCAACGGCACGCCTCAATGGTCTGGTGACGCCGCAAGTGAATCTGGGTTTTGATGTCTCGCTGCCCGATGGGTCTGTATTTGCGCCCCAGCTGGCGGGACAATTGCGCGCGACGGGTCAGCTGCGCCAAACGGCGACAGGTTTTGAAATACAGACAGATGCGAACGGCCCTTATGGCGCACGTGTATCTGCCAATGGTGCTATTACCCCCGCGCTGGATCTCGGGTTCGAGGTGTCCGTGCCCAATGTGCAGCCATTGGTGCCACAGGTGAACGGCCCATTGAATGCGACAGGGCGGTTGCGCCAGACGGATCGCGGGTTCGTGGTCGATACGAATGTACGCGGGCCGTACGGCCTGCGCGCGCAGGTTGACGGCTTGGCGACGGGTCCCGATGCGCAACTGAATTTCGACGTAGCGCTTCCCAACATCGCGCCCCTCGTGCCAAAGCTTAGCGGCCCGTTGAATGCCACTGGCACCGCCGAGATGACAGCGCAGGGATGGCGTGTGAACACATCGGCGCGCGGTCCTGCCGGCACACAAGCGCAAATAGCTGGTCTGGTCGGCAATAACGGACAGCTCGACATGATAATCAACGGCAATGCGCCGCTTGGGCTTGCGGGTCCGTTTATCGCGCCGCGCAGCCTGCAAGGGCAGGCGCAATTTGATCTGACCCTCAACGGTCCTGCCGCACTGGAATCACTGAGCGGAACCATCCAGACGTCGAATGCGACGCTCACTGCGCCCAATTTGCGTGTCGGGCTGGAGGGCATCAATGCCACCATCAATCTGGGCGCAAGCCGTGCGCTCATTGATGTGACGGCGCGGGGATCAAGCGGCGGGCGCTTGGGGGTGAACGGCTCGGTCGGGTTGGCGGGGGCATTGCCAGCCGACATCGGCATCACCCTCGACGGTGTCGTGGTCATTGATCCGCGGCTCTACCGCACATCGATCAGCGGCGGGCTGCGCCTGACGGGGCCGCTTTCTGGTGGGGCTGCGATAGCAGGTGATCTTAATATCGGCGAGACGATCGTGACAGTACCGTCGACAGGGCTGACCAGTATCGGGGATATACCGCCGATTACCCATGTGGGAGCGACAGACGCCAACAAGCGCACCCGCAGCAAAGCCGGCCTGCTCGAAGGTGGTGCGGCGACTGATCCTGTTGATAGCGGACAGGCGTCACAGGGCTTTGGCCTCAACATTAACGTCAACGCACCCGGCCGAATTTTTGTCCGTGGTCGGGGGCTCGATGCGGAACTCGGCGGGCAACTGCTTCTGACGGGTGACACGAATAACATCATCTCCGCAGGGCGGTTCGAGCTTGCGCGCGGACGCCTCGATATCTTGGGCAAACGCTTTGATCTGGCCGAAGGATCAGCGCAGTTCGAGGGGGATTTTGTACCCTACATTCGCTTTGTCTCGACCACCACAACCCAGAACGGTACGGCGAGCGTTATCGTAGCGGGGCGTGCTGATGCGCCCGAGGTCACCTTTGAGAGCACCCCCGCAGGCCCGCAGGATGAGGTGCTTGCCCAGCTTTTGTTCGGGCGAAACCTGTCCGAAATCTCGGCCTTCCAAGCGCTACAACTGGCCAATGCAGTTGCGACCCTTGCAGGGCGGGGCGGTAACGGTGTCGTCGGCAATCTGCGCGACCAGTTCGGCCTTGATGATCTGGATGTGACAACCACCGATAGCGGTGAGACCGCTGTGCGCGTTGGCAAATACCTGACCGACAATGTCTACACAGATGTCACCGCGGCGTCTGATGGTACGGGTGAGGTGTCGCTGAACATCGACATTTCGCCAAACCTTGTGGGCAAGGCCACGCTGGGGTCGGACGGCAACTCTTCTGTCGGGATATTCTTCGAGAAAGATTACTAAGCCGCGTCAGGTGGAGGGCGTGAACCGCCCGAACGTGCCGCGCTTGAACAGCAGACCGTCGCGCTCCTCTGGCTGGGTCGCGGCGGCGGTGATCTGGCCCAGAATTATCGAATGATCGCCCGCCAGATGCACAGCATAGGTGTCGCAATGAAACGTGGCGAGACATCCGTGCAGCGTCGGCGCGCCGTTCGGACCTTCATCATAGTCGTAGGGGCTGAAGTCATGGCCCTGTTTGGCGAAATGGTTGGCCACGTCCATTTGTGCCGCACTCAGCACATGAATACAAAAAGATGCCGCCTCTGCAAACGCATCATGGCGCTTTGACGTACGCGCCGCAGACCACAGCACTAGCGGTGGATCAAGCGAGACGGAGGAGAAGGAGTTGGCGGTCATGCCAATCGGACCTGCATCAGATTGGACCGTTATCAACGCCACCCCTGTGCCAAACTGGCCCAACGCACGGCGCAGATCGGTTGTGCGGCTCGGATCAGGGGTAAAGCTTTGCATATCATTCTCCATTCGGGAGCGGTGCCACGGGGGTGCTGGTTTGTCCAGTGCCGCGTTCGCTGATGGGTCAGATAGCACGCTGCCTACAAAGGAAAGAACAAAGATGCCGTGGACTGTGACAAGGTCCGGTCCTTGGCTGTGTAGGTGCGGATCGGTATCGGAGGCTGGGGAAGATCAACAGATCAATTTCGCGCTCAAACGGAAACGGGCGCCCCCGAAACAAGGACGCCCGTGAAACCGGAATGCGTATGACTTATTTGTTCATGCGGTTCTCGATGAGGTCATCGACCACGGAGGGATCGGCAAGCGTCGAGGTGTCGCCAAGCGTTGCATGGTCGTTCTCGGCAATCTTGCGCAGGATGCGGCGCATGATCTTGCCCGAACGTGTCTTGGGCAGGCCCGGAGCCCATTGCAGCAGATCTGGCGAGGCAATCGGTCCGATCTCGGTGCGAACCCAATTGCGCAGCTCGGTCCGCAGCTCGTCGGTGTATTCCTCACCGCCCATCAGGGTCACGTAGCAATAGATGCCTTGGCCTTTGATCTCATGCGGGTAGCCGACAACGGCGGCCTCAGCCACTTTAGGGTGCGCGACAAGGGCAGATTCGACTTCGGCCGTGCCCATGCGGTGCCCCGAGACGTTGATCACATCATCCACGCGGCCCGTGATCCAGTAATCGCCATCCGCGTCACGCTTGGCCCCGTCACCTGTGAAGTAATAACCGGGGTAGTCGGCGAAATAGGTCTTCTCGAACCGTTCGTGATCACCCCAAACGGTGCGCATCTGGCCAGGCCAGCTGCTGGCGATACACAGAACGCCCTCGGCGGGGTTGCCGTCGATCTCGGCGGCGGTTGTCGGTTCAAGGATCACTGGTTTGATGCCAAAGAACGGCTTCATCGCCGATCCGGGCTTCATCGCGTGCGCACCGGGTAGGGGGGTCATCAGGTGGCCGCCTGTCTCGGTCTGCCACCAGGTGTCCACGATGGGGCAGGTGCCGCCGCCAACGACATCATTGTACCAGTTCCACGCTTCGGGGTTGATAGGCTCTCCCACGGTGCCAAGGATGCGCAGGCTGCTCAGATCGGCAGATTTTACGAACTCGTCGCCCTTCGCCATAAGCGCACGAATGGCGGTGGGGGCGGTGTAGAACTGGTTGACCTTATGCTTTTCGCAAATCTGCCAGAAGCGGCTTGCGTCAGGGTAGGTCGGTACGCCCTCGAACATCACTGTAGTCGCGCCGTTGGCCAGCGGCCCATAGACGATATAGCTGTGGCCCGTGACCCAGCCCACGTCCGCCGTACACCAGAAGATATCGCCGTCTTTATAATCAAACGTCGTCTCATGGGTCATAGCGGCGTACACCAGATAGCCACCCGTGGAATGGACGACGCCCTTGGGTTGTCCTGTGGAGCCTGAGGTGTAGAGGATGAAGAGCGGGTCTTCGGCATTCATTGCCTCTGGCTCGCAGGTGTCTGATGCGGTCTGCGCCATGGCGTTATAGTCGAAATCACGGCCTTCGGTCCACGTCGTCTCACCGCCTGTGCGCTTGACCACCAGACATTTCACCGTGTCCTTGCAATGCAAAAGCGCCTGATCGGCATTGGTCTTGAGCGGTGTATTACGGCCGCCACGTGGCGCATAATCAGCGGTGATAACCACCTTCGCCTCAGAGCCGTTGACCCGTGAGGCCAGCGCATCAGGCGAGAAGCCTGCAAAGACAATCGAATGGATTGCGCCAATGCGCGCGCAGGCCAGCATCGCATAAGCCGCTTCGGGAATCATGGGCAGATAGATGATGACACGGTCGCCGCGCTCTACTCCCAGATCCTTGAGGATATTGGCCATCTTGCAGGTACCCGCGTGCAGATCGCGATAGCTGATGTGTTGTGCATCCTCATCGGGGCTATCGGGCTCCCAAATAATTGCAGTCTGGTCGCCGCGTGTCTCGAGGTGGCGGTCGATGCAATTTGCCGCCACGTTGAGCTGACCGTCTGCATACCAATTGATCTTGACCTGTCCGAGGGTGAAATCCACGTCACTGACCTGCGTGAAGGGTTTGATCCAGTCGACCCGCTCGCCTTGCTCCTTCCAGAACCCGTCAGGATCGCTCAATGAGGCGGCATACATCGCATCATATTTCGCGGCATCGACATGGGCGGCTGCGGCCAGCTCAGCGCTGGGCGGATAGGTTTTGGCAGTATCAGACATGGGTATATTTCCTCCTTGGCGGCGGTCCGCGTCTTTGGTCGCGCAGTTCCGCCTGATTTCGGGGCAAGCTTAGGCGCTGTTTTTGGCGAAGGGAATAATCAACTCTGAAGCGGCAACCTCACCTGTAAAGATATTTCCAAGTATTCGTAAATTTTGTAAATACACGTATCTCAGGCACTGCAGGCCAGCGCGCCCTCAAATTGCTGCGCCGTTGTGTGGAAATCCGCACACCCGAGGCTGTCTGCGGGGCTCTGCAATGGGGTCCCATATTCGCTAAGTCACAGAATGCTATTGAAAGTTTTCGATTTCGCAGCTGATCGGTAAAATAACGTTGCATCCCTTCGTTCGGTGCGCTTTCCTACGGCTCTACCTCACCCCTCTGCGGATGGGCGGGGCAAAAGGACGGGGGAGGGCTGCCGGTTCTGGCGCGGTCCCGATGATCCATAACAAAAGTTCGATCACACTTTCTCTGGGGAGACACACCAATGAACAAATATCTGAGTGGCGCAGCCGTCTGCGCGATTAGTTTTGCCTTTGCATCCGAGGCAGCCGCAACCGAGTGGAATGTATCCGTCTGGGGCAAGCGCCGCGCCTTTACAGAGCACGTCGAGAAGCTGGCCGAGCTGGTGAGCGAGAAGACAAATGGCGAATTCACCATGAACGTAAGCTATGGCGGTTTGTCCAAGAACCGCGAGAACCTCGACGGTATCTCCATCGGCGCGTTCGAGATGGCGCAGTTCTGCGCAGGCTACCACCGCGACAAAAACCGCGTTGTGACTGTACTTGAGCTGCCGTTCCTCGGTGTCGAGAACCTTGAGCAGGAACTGGCAGTCTCCAAGGCCGTTTACGCGCACCCTGCTGCGGCTGAAGAGATGGCGCAGTGGAACGCAAAGCTGCTGATGACGTCCCCCATGCCACAGTACAACCTTGTTGGCACAGGCGAGGCACGTGCCACGCTTGAGGATTTTGAAGGCATGCGTGTGCGCGCCACCGGCGGCATCGGGCAAGCTTTTGAGGCGGTAGGCGGTGTGCCGACATCCGTGACCTCCTCCGAAGCGTTCCAAGCGATGGAATCCGGCGTTGTTGACACGGTGGCCTTTGCCCAGCACGCCCACCTGTCCTTCGGCACAATCAACGAGGCCGACTGGTGGACTGCAAACCTCAACCCCGGCACGGTTAACTGTCCTGTGGTTGTAAACATCGACGCCTATGAGAGCCTGTCCGACGCCGAGCGTGAGGCGCTTGATTCTTCCGTCGACGAGGCGCTGGATCACTATCTGGCCAACTACGGCAAGCTTCTGGAGCGTTGGGATGCAGTGCTGGAAGAAAAGGGTGTAGAGAAAGTCGAGATCTCACCCGAGGTAATTGCCCAGTTCCGTGCAAAAGCGGCTGACCCGATCCGCGACAAATGGATTGCGGACATGGAAGCCCAAGGCATTCCAGGTCAGGAACTCTATGATCTGGTGGTCAAAACGCTCGCTGACGCCCAAAGCGGCAGCTGATCTGACGGTAGGGGGCAATACGCTTCTGACCGACCACTCCAAGGCTGCGCGTTCATCGCGCAGCCTTTTTGTCCAGAATTTAAGGTCAAATTGTAAGGCCGGATATAGAGGAGAGATGCGATGGCAGGCTCCGCCGCGGTGCTGGAAGATTCCAGCTTACTGAGTAAACTTGATCGTATGCTGCTGCCGGTCGAGCGCTTTTGCGCGCTCCTGAGCGGTCTTGCGATTTTCTCGCTGATGTTTCTTGCGGCCTATTCCGTCACCGCCCGCAAGTTTTTTGGCAGCCCCTTGCTGGGCTATGTCGACTATATCGAGGCAGCCATGCCAATCATCGCAATTATGGGCGTCTCCTTTGTTGCGCGCGATGGCACGCATATCCGCATGGACATGCTGGTGAACGCGCTCAAGGGCCGTGTGCTATGGCTGTTCGAGCTCATCTCGGTCCTGTTGATGCTGCTGTTGATCGTAGGGCTTACCTATGGCGCGTGGGAGCATTTCGACCGCTCGTTTGATTGCGCCCGCCCGTGGTGCTCGCGCGACAGCTCGATTGACGTGAGCCTGCCGATCTGGCCCAGCAAACTTGTGGTGCCCATTGCTTTTGCCGTGCTCACGCTGCGGTTGCTGTTGCAGGCTTGGGGGTATGGCCGTGCTTTGGTGCTGGGGTTGGAGAACCCTGTCGCGGTCCCGCTCTCGCTCACCATTGAAGAACAGGCATTGGCCGAGGCCAAGATGATGCAAGGGGACGACTGATGGAACCTATTGAAATCGGCATCTATGTCTCTTGCGGCATGCTGGTCATGGTGGTGCTCGGCATGCGCGTTGCTTTCGCAGCGGGCTTGGCTGGCTATGTCGGGCTGATCTGGCTGCGCTGGAACGGGTTTGACTATGACCCTGATCGCTTCTGGAAAGCAGTCGAGATTAGCACCAAGATCGCAGGTCTAACCCCGCATTCCAAAGTATCCGCCCAAGTCCTTAGCCTGATCCCAGTCTTCATCATGATCGGCTATCTGGCGTATTACGCCAAGCTGACGACGGCCCTGTTCGAGGCATGTAAGCGCTGGTTTGCATGGGTGCCGGGCGGCTTGGCGGTTTCCACCGTGTTCGCCACCGCAGGCTTCGCCGCTGTGTCAGGCGCGTCTGTGGCTACGGCGGCCGTGTTTGCCCGCATCGCCATCCCCGAAATGCTCAAGATCGGCTATAACAAGCAGTTCGCGGCGGGTGTTGTCGCAGCTGGCGGCACGCTGGCCTCGCTTATCCCACCATCCGCAATCCTCGTGATCTATGCGATCATCGTGGAGCAGGATGTCGGCATGCTGCTGCTCGCAGGCTTTATTCCAGGTATGTTCTCCGCCATCGTTTATGCCTCGTTGATTATCGGCATAGCCATGATCTGGAAGAATGTTGGCCCGCCTGTATCAGGGTTCACATGGAAAGAGCGGTTCGAGAGCCTGCCGCCCGCGCTGCCCATCGTGGCGGTGGTCGTGATTATCATCTTCTTTGTCTACAACCCCTTTGGCGATGCATGGGGCACGCCGACCGAGGGCGGCGCCGTGGGTGCATTCATCGTCTTCCTGATGGCGCTCTACCGTGGCATGCGCTGGGGCCAGCTCAAGGAGGCGCTGCTGGAGACGGCCAAGCTTACCGTGATGATCTTTGCCATCATCTGGGGCGTGCTGATCTATGTGCGTTTCCTTGGCTTTGCGGAGCTGCCTGACGCCTTTTCCAGCTGGATTACCTCGCTTGAAATGGCGCCGATTGTGATCTTGATCTGCATCTTGCTGGCCTATGCCGTACTTGGCATGTTCATGGATGCGATTGGGATGCTGCTGCTGACGCTGCCCGTGGTCTACCCTGCGGTCATGGCCCTCAACGGAGGCGAAATGGTGTCGGCAGCGGATTCAGCGTTTGGCATGTCAGGGACCATGTGTGCGATCTGGTTCGGGATCCTGGTTGTTAAAATGGCCGAGTTTTGCTTGATTACGCCTCCTATTGGCCTCAACTGCTTCGTCGTGGCAGGGGTGCGCGATGATCTCAATGTGCAGGATGTGTTCAAGGGGGTAATGCCCTTCTTCCTTGCCGATGCAGTCACCATCGCCCTGCTGGTAGCCTTCCCCGCCATCGTGCTCTGGCTGCCGATGCTGGCGGCGCAATAACAGCTTGCGCGCCGCCCAACAGGTGGCGCGCGATATCACCTGAAGGCTTGCGATGTTCCGCTTTATCCATTCATCCGATCTGCATCTGGGCAAGCCATTTGGCCGCCAGAGCGAGGATGTGCGCGCGCGTCTGCGCCTTGCGCGCAGCGGTGTTTTTGCGCGTCTGGCACAGGCCGCGCGGGATGCAGGGGCATGCCACGTTCTGCTGGCCGGTGATACGTTCGATCAGGAAACGCCTGCCCCGAGCATTACAAGGCAGGCGCTGAATTCAATGGCGCAGGCGGAAGATATCACATGGGTCCTGATGCCGGGAAATCACGACAGCCTCGCCGCGAGCGAGCTGTGGCAGACCATCACCCGTGACAAGCCTGATAATGTGATCACGGCGCTCACGTCCGCGCCTTTAGTGTTGGACGGCGGGCATTTACTGCCCGCCCCTTGTACAACACGAAATCCCGGTCGTGACCTGACGGTGGACATGGCTGCAGCGACACCGACAGGCAGCATCCGCATCGGCCTTGGCCATGGCGGCATCCATGATTTCAAAACCGACGGCGCCGAGGGGCCAAGCGGGACAATCGCCCCAGACCGCGCCACCCTTGCGGGGCTCGATTATCTAGGGCTGGGGGACTGGCACGGGCAAATCCGCGTCAGCGCCAACACATGGTATTCTGGAACGCCCGAGCCCGACAGCTTCAAACACGCTCGCAGCGGCACCGCCCTATCGGTTGCTATCGCCGCACAAGGGGCGGTGCCCGAGGTGACGCCCGTGCGTACGGGCGAAATTGACTGGCAACGTCTTGTTCTCGAGCTGACGCCCGAGGAGGATGTGGCGGCTCTGGTAAGCCAAGCACTCCCGCCGCTCGGCGACAGGCGCGACAGCCGCATTCATATTGAGGCCCAAGGGCGCGTGGGCGTGCAGCAGATGCAGGACCTCTCCAGCGCGCTGGCCCGTGTGAGCCCTGATTTCCTGAGCCTGACCCAAGACACGGATGCACTTCGACTGTCCCATGATGCGGGGGATCTTGAAGTGATTGACCCCTCTGGCGGTGCCCTGCGGCAAGCGGCCGAGGCGCTGGCACAGACCGCGCAAGATGCGGACCTCTCGGCCACAGACCGCCGCGTCGCCGCAACAGCGTTATCCCAGCTCTTCTCTTTTGTGGCGGAGCAGGAGACATGAAGCTGCGCAGTTTGACCTTGAGTAATGTGCGCAAATTCGCGGGACAAACCGCCACAATTAGCGGCATCGGCGATGGTGTGAGCGTTGTGTCGGAGGCAAACGAGTTCGGTAAATCAACCTTCTTTGACGCGCTGCACGCGCTTTTCTTCCTTAAATACAGCGCTGCCACGCGCGAGGTGAAATCGCTGCAATCCAATGCGGGGGGCGCGGTGCGGGTTGCCGCTGATATCGAGCTCCCCGAGGGCCGCTTCACGCTGGAAAAGTCGTTTCTAGCCCAAAAGCGCGCCTCGGTGAAAGACGCAAGCGGTACTGTCATTGCCCTCGACGATGAGGCCGAGCGCTGGATCGCGGCGCTCATGGCTAACGGGTTGGAAGGGCCAGCAGGTCTCTTGTGGGTCCGGCAGGGGGTGACTGCCCTAGAGCCTGCAGGCAGTACCGGCAAGGAGAAAGAGACGTTGCTGGGCGCGCGGCAAAGCCTGCTCAGCTCTGTCGCTGGCGAGATTGATATGATTACGGGCGGTCGCCGCATGGACCGCGTGATCGAGGCCGCTACGCAAGCCTTGGCGCGTTTGGCTACCAAAACGGGTAGGCCCTTTACCCAAGGTCCGTGGCACGCGGCACAGGTTGAAATGGAGACGCATCAAGCGCGCCATGATGCGTTGGATAAAGCCTGCCGCGAATTGTCATCGGCATTGCATCAGCGGCGCGAAGTGGCGGCGCGGCTCAAGACGTTGGATGCTCCTGACCGGATCGCAGCGCTTGATTTGGCCGTGGCACAAGCCGAGAAGGCACATGCTGCCGCGGCAGCCCATGCAGAAAAGCTGACCCATGCGCGGGGGCAGGTTGAGTTGCGGCTCTTGGAGCAAGAGGCCGCGCAATCAAAGCTGGATACGCTGATTGGTGCCGCGCGGCAGTATGAAATGAGCAAAGCCGCGTTGGACCAAGCGCGCAGAATTCAAAGTGAGGCGGCGCAAGCGCTGGGCACTGCAGAGGTCGCAGTGAAGGAGGCCCAGCGTGATGCCACAAAAGCGGAAGAATCGCTGAGCCAAGCCACCGCGACGCGCGAGGCCGCACAGCAGGAGGTACTCCGGCAAAGCGCAGCAGACAGATACGAACAGCTGCGCGATGTCTTGGCGCAAGTTGTCGAAAAGCAGCGCGGGCTTTCGCAAGCAAAGGCAGCCCTTGCGACGCAGCCGGCGACGGCACGGGCACTGGCACAGATTGAAGACGCACAGGCCACGGTCACTCGTAAGCAGCGTGATGTGGCGTCGGGGGGCGTGCAGATGGCATTGTCCTACACGGGAGCCCAGCGGGTATTGTTGGAGGGCCAGCCGTTGGAGACGGGGTCGCACCAGATCGCCCAGCGGCAAGTTTTCGATCTGCAAGGCATTGGTCAGTTGACCATTGATCCTGGTGGAGCCGCCGTCGATACAAGCGCATTGGAACAGGCGCAAAATGCTCTGCGCACGGCGCTAGCGGCGATCGGTGCACGTGATGTGACCGAGGCTCGCGCCATGGCGGCGCAGCGTGCTGAACTCGAGACTGAAGTGACCCTGCTGGCGCGGGTGATCGAGACGCTGGCGCCTGACGGCGTGCAGCAGATGCAAGAGGCGGTCGAACAGGCCAAGGCGGCGGCCAGCCAGATGGAGCCCGCGTCCGAGGCACCCCCAACAGATCCTGCAGCGCTTTCTCTGGCGCTGGATGAGGCGCAGGAGGGTGCACGCCGCAGCCGCAGTGCCTATGATCAGGCACGTGATACCCGTGATAAGGCCCGCGCCGCACAAGCGCGCGCCCAAGCGGAGCTGGAAGCTGCGCAAGCGGGATTTGAGACTGCGCAAGCGGCCTACGGTGCGTCCGACAGTTTCGCTGCGCGTCAGGATGATGCCGCAAGAAACCACTCGGCAGCGCAAGTCGCGGTAAATGACGCCCAAGCCGCAGTGGACGTGTTAGAACGCGCAGCTCCTGATCTGGCTTCTGCAACAGCTGAACTGACCCGCGCGCGATCAGCAGCACAAAACGCGCGGGATGCAGTGACGCGCCTGCGGACGGAGCATGCGGAATTGAGCGCCACGATCCGCACCCGCGCTGAAGACGGGGTAGAGGAAAAGCGCGATGAGGCCGCGGGGCTTCTTCAACGCGCCACAGAACGTGCAGCGCGCTTTGCCCATGAAGCCGCAGGCCTGTCGCTTTTGGTGGAGACATTGCGCAGCAAGCGCGGTGCCGCCCAAGAGGCGTATTTTGGCCCCGTACAGCAGGAACTCACACCGCTATTGGCGCTGCTGCATGCAGATGCAGCTCTGAGCTTTGACCCTTCTTCGATGCTGCCGCAAGGGCTGTCACGTGCGGGCGTAGAAGAACCTCTGGACAGGCTTAGTGGTGGCACGCAGGAACAAATCGCTATTCTGACGCGGCTGGCCTTTGCCCGTTTGTTCGCGCGTCAAGGCAAGCCAATGCCGATTATTCTGGATGATGCTCTGGTGTATTCCGATGACAACCGCATCACGGCCATGTTCACGGCCCTGCACCGCGTGGCCACAGACCAGCAGGTGATCGTCTTCACCTGCCGTCAGATGGCTTTTGCAGGGTTGGGTGGAGTCCAGCCACTGGTACAGGTGACAGACGACGGTTAAGCTTAACCGTAGATACGCAATACAAGCAGGGGCCAGTCCGATGAACACCACAGCAATATACACTACCGTACGGCGCAGTATGGTGGCGCTAGTCGTAGGTGCCTGCATCACTTGGGCCGCGCCCGCTATGGCTCAATCGGCAGCGGAGTGTATTTCACCGCAACAACAATCGCTGATGAATGCCTGCGCTTATCGGGACTATGAAAAAGCGGATGCCGCGCTCAACGCCGCATGGGGTCCAGCGAAAGAGTTCGCCGATGCGATCGGGAAGGGAAAGACGCTGCTCACAGCGCAGCGCGCTTGGCTCGCCTACCGCGATGCAGCCTGTGAGGCGCACGCCAGCCCTTATGAGGGTGGCTCAATCCAGCCTCTCATGCGGGCGACCTGTCTGAGCGAGATTACAGCGCAGCGCACGCAAATGCTGTTGGAATTCCACGCTTACTAGATAGGTGCGGGCTTGCGCAAAGCGTCCGGTATCCCGCTGCCGATGTCCCAAAACAGCCCTGCCATCACCTGCATTGCCTCACGGCACAGCGGTTTGAGGACGTGCTCGTTCGGAGCGTGCTGGTTACATCCCAGATAGCTGTGCGGAATCCAGATTGTGGGCAGGCCCAGCACTTCGGCAAAGCAGTCGTTAGGCAGTGACCCTGCCAGATTGGGCAGGACATGCGGATCATCGCCTGTGGTCTGTTTGAGCGATGCGCGCACATAAGCAACCCACGGATGATCGGGATCGAGGCGGGTTGCTGGAAACAGGCCTTTATCCATCGGTACAATGCGGACCTTCAGAAAGCCGTGGGCATCAAGATGGCGCCGCAGGGCGGGCAGTATGTCCTCCGCATCGGTGCCAACGACATAGCGCAGCTGGCAATGAGCCACCGCGCGTGCCGCGATTGCGTTCACAGGGGCCTCTGGCACACCCGAGGTCATCGCCAGCACTGCAAAGCTGTTCCACCCGTAGGCGCGTTCGGCAGGTGTAAGCGTCTCCTCGCCCCAACCTGTATCGACTGTGGGGGCGCTGTTGGTGCCAACAGGCAGACCGTCGAGGGCGGCACGAACCGAAGGGGTCAGGCTCGTCGGTCGCCACTCGGGCACTTGTATCTGTCCGCGTGCGTCGGTGATGCAAGACAGCGCATGGGCAAGGATAATAGCGGGATCTGCCAGCAACCCGCCCCAATTGCCCGAATGGTGCGCGCCCTCGCGCAGGTCGACCTCCAGCGCGAAACCAATGCCGCCGCGACTGCCCATAAACATGGTCGGGCGCTCGGCGCTCAGGCGCGGTCCGTCAGAGGCGACCAGCACATCGGCGGCCAGCGTGTCCCGGTGCAGCTCCATCATTTCTTTAAGACCTGGAGAGCCGATCTCTTCGCCCATCTCCATCACGATCTTGATGTTGAACCCCAACGCGCCGCGGGCGGCGAGAACGGCCTCGAGGGCTGCGATATTGATCAGGTGCTGAACCTTATTGTCCGCCGCACCTCGCCCATAAAGGCGCTCTCCTCGCTCGATCAGTTCAAACGGCGCAAGCCCTTCGTCCCATTGTGCGTCTTGTCCCAAGATAACATCGCCGTGCCCATAGGTCAGAACGGTTGGTAAGGCAGGATCTTCAATACGCGCGCCCAGAAGAAACGGCGCCTCTGCGCCGCTGTCTGCGGGCGGATCATGCAATTGGCAGTCGAACCCGAGCGCGGCAAGGCGTGGCTGGATAGCCTCTACCAGATAGGCTGTTAGTATATCGGCCTGCGCAGGGTTCTGGCTTTCGCTGCGATAGGCGACGAGTCGGGCAAGATCGGCTTGGAGTGCGCCGCTGTCGAAGTAGCGTGTCGCGTGATCTAGGGCAGTCGGTCTGGTCATCTGGTTCTCGCCTTATGGGGTTTAGCTGATGGGTATCATCGCAGGAAGTCATGCTCAAACACTGCGTGAAGCACTCACCGACTGATGCCATGCTACGTGCACTCGAAGCCGCAGGGCGTAATGATATAGGGCCAGTTTCGAAGTTGACCGAGCGACGTGACCCCTAATGCGCGCTCGTCATCACTGCCGTGTGGGAAAAACTGACTAATTTAGTCAGAAACCTTGCATCGAGGCGAGAAATAGTATCTGAGTGTTTTTGTAAACAAATACCACGAGGGATATAATGAAACGCTCTTTGACGATTCTGACCGCTACTATGACCACCGCGCTGACAGCGCTTGGGCCTGCTACGGCTTATGCTGAAGGGGATCTGAACCTTTATTCCTCGCGCCACTATGACACGGACGAGCGGCTCTATTCCGATTTCACCGAAGCTACGGGAATCACCATCAACCGCATCGAGGGCAAAGCAGACGAGCTGATCGCGCGAATCGCAGCAGAGGGCGCGAACTCTCCTGCGGATATTCTGCTGACGGTCGACACATCACGCCTTGAGCGTGCCAAGGAGGCCGGCGTGCTGCAATCAATCGAGAGTGACGTCCTCGAGGCGCGCATCCCTGCGAACCTGCAAGATTCCGACAACCAGTGGTTCGGCTTCAGCCAGCGCGCGCGGATCATCTTCTATGACAAAAATGATGTCGAGAACCCTCCGCAGGACTATGTCTCCCTCGCCGATCCAGCTTACAAAGGCATGGTGTGCCACCGTTCTTCCTCAAACGTCTATTCGCAGACATTGCTGGCCTCCGTGATTGAAAACCACGGCGTCGAGGCGGCCAAAAGCTGGGCACAAGGCGTTGTCGAAAACTTTGCCCGCGATCCTGAGGGCGGCGATACCGACCAGCTGCGCGGCATCGTGTCGGGCCAGTGTGACATCTCTATCGCCAACACCTACTACTTCGCCCGCTCTATCCGCACAGAGGTCAGCGGCCTGCCAGAGGAAGAGCGTGCAAACATCGGCTGGATTTTCCCTGCGCAAAACGCCGAGGGCGCGCATATGAACCTGTCGGGCGGCGGCGTTGCTGCGAATGCGCCTAACAAAGAGAACGCCATCAAGTTCATGGAGTATCTCGCCTCCGATCGGGCGCAGCAGTATTTCTCGGCAGGCAATGACGAATACCCCGCCGTGCCCGGTGTCGCGCTCAGCCCCTCTGTCGCAGCTCTCGGATTGTTTCGCCCTGATGCTGTGGACCTGAGCAATGTGGCCAAAAACGTGCCAGAAGCACAAAAGATCTTTAACGAAGTCGGCTGGAAGTAAGTCGCTGCGTTAAAGGAAGACGGCGGGCAGGGCGCTGCCCGTCGTAAGAATTCTGACCCAGACATTCCCAACCCAAGTCCAAGCCACGCCCCGTAATCGGCCAGCCCGGAATAGTTCGAACCGACTGGAGGCAAAGATGACGGATAGCAAAATGAATGAGTCAAAAACATCAATGACGCGGGCACACACAGTGCACGCGAGCGAGAACGCGCTGTGCGCTGCGAATTACTGTAGAGACGAGGCCATCCAGATGGGTCTCACCGGCGCGTTCAAATGCGATACAAATTTCGAGCTGTTTTTCGACTGTCTGAAAGAAGTGCGATGATGATTACAATGCGACAACCGCCCGACCTCTTATCCCCCGTGCCAAAAGCCGATGACATGCCTGCCTATAGCGTGAGAGACTTGATGCAGGGGAGTGGACAGGTCCAATTGATTTTGGATGGCGCCGCCTACACCCTGCGGATCACGCGTGCGGGTAAGCTGATCCTGACGAAATAGAGAGAGATATTCGCTGAGTTTTCAAATTTCGCGAATGTTGCTTTAAGGAAAGACATGCCCAAGACCCCAAGCCCTTGCATTGATGTCTGTAAGTTCAAGCGGAGTGGCCATTGCATCGGCTGCTCGATGACTAAGGCGCAAAAATCCATGTTCAAGTCATTGAAGAAAGACACGCACCGCCACGGGTTTGTCCAGATGTTGACGGCCCAGCAAGAGCGGCTGGGCAGCTACAGCCATTGGGAAGTCGCCTACCGCAAAAAGCTGGTCAAAAAGAAAATCGCGGCCGAGACCCTTCTCTGACCGCGATTTTGGTTCGCCGATAATAGTGGATCAGCCCGCGAGGTGGGCGCGCAGGAACCATGCAAATTTCTCATGCTCGGTGCCGCGTGCGATGCACAGGTCTTCGGTCAGCGTGTCGCCGTGCTCGGCGGCGAGTTCACCACAACCAGCAAGTGTCGCCGCAAGGGTTTCCTGAGCTTCCATCATGATGCGGATCATTTCCTGATCCGTTGCATGGCCGTCGTGTTCCGAGATTTTGGACCGCTTGAGCATACCCGCCAGCGTTCCTTCAGCATGAACATCAATCGCGCGCACACGCTCGGCAAGGTCATCTTGCCCTACAAAGTGATCTTCATAAATCTTCTGAAAGAGGTCGTGCAGGGGGCCAAAAGACATTCCCTTCACATTCCAGTGGAAATTCTGCGCAAGCATCGTGGTCACGGCTGTCTCCGCAACAGATTGGTTCAATGCATCGCCGATTGCGATTTTGGCGTCAGTGGTCAACGCGGAAGCTGTCTGTGTCATTTTCATACCCTCTAATTCAAATGCAAAGTCGGCTGGCTGGCATCTGGCTCGCTTGCTTGAATTATAGGTAGCATTTTTTGGCAGCTTGCCAAGAAGTTTCTTAGAATAATTCTAAACTGACCGAAATTGATCGGAGATTCTGCCCAAAAGATACCCGATATAGCGTCGGTCAGCCTGCGCCACCCGCGAGCGCAGCAGGAAAGAGAGGCTGTCGGTATCACCAGCCTCAATCGTAGAAAGGCATCTGAGCACCCAAGCTTCGTCAAACGTCACTTCCTCCGCGCCCGGTCGATACCATTTGACAGGACTATGAACTGCGTTGGACAGACATTTGACGAACGTAGCCATAAACGTCCGCTTCGCATCTTCTCCCTCAAGCGTGAGAAGCGCGCAGGCCTCAAACAGATCAACCCGCGCCGCCACACGACACTCCATCGCACACAGCCGCAAGCGGTTGAGAATATCACGGTCTCTGTCATGAAGAGGGCGCGTATATGGGACACTGCCCGCAAGACTGCTGGGGGATCGATCAGGTTCGAGAAGGCGCAGCATCATGTCGGGGTTGGCTCCAAGGGCACAGAACGTCAGGGGCTTCTTAATCCTTACTGTATTTGTAAGGTATTAATCAGCCGTCGATAAGTCAATCCGTCAAGGCCTCGAAAGATTGGTTTCACACGGAGCATAAGATGCGCTTAGGGGCAGGGCGGTGCCTTGTCATTTCCCTATCGCATGAACAGTGCTATCTGTCCGCTGAATCATCCCCGCTGGTCCTTTGCTGGCCGACATACCGATTAAAAGCACCTGAATATGTCAGACACTCAAAACAATTCGGAACAGCGCCCGTCGCCGCCTAAAATGGGGCGGTCCATGGTTTCCAAGGCTGCGCGTCTTAGCGTGGCCCCCATGATGGACTGGACGGACACCCATTGCCGCACGTTGCACCGCATGATGAGCAAGCAGACGCTTCTCTATACGGAAATGGTGACCTCTCCCGCTTTGGTGCGGGGACGGGCGATGCATCTTTTGGCGCATAATCCGATTGAGCACCCTGTGGCGCTGCAATTGGGGGGCTCTGATCCTGCCGAGCTGGCTGAGGCAGCCTATCTGGGGGCGCAGGCAGGGTATGACGAGATCAACCTCAACGTAGGCTGCCCATCTGATCGCGTGCAATCGGGCGCTTTTGGTGCCGTGCTGATGCGCGATGCGGCACTGGTGGCCAAATGCGTGAGCGCCATGCGCCGCGCTGTCGATGTTGAGGTGACGGTCAAATGCCGTATCGGGGTGGACGACCAGAACCCCGCTGAGATTTTGCCAGAGTTCCTCAGCCGTCTTGTCGGTAATGGTATTGAGCGGGTCACAATCCACGCGCGCAAAGCATGGCTCGACGGGCTGAGCCCTAAAGAAAACCGCGATATTCCGCCGCTGGACTATCCGTTGGTCCACCAGATGAAAGAGCTCTTTCCCAATCTGCACATCTCGCTCAATGGCGGAATAACCACGCTGGAAGCAGCCGAGGCGGCGCTTGATGCGGGTATGGACGGTGTGATGATCGGGCGCGCCGCCTACCACAGCCCTGCCGAGATTTTGTGCCAGGCGGACCGCCGTATTTACGGTACGGGTGAAGATACCACGGCCGAGGGGGTTGTTGAGGCGATGCTGCCCTATATCGACGCGCATGTCGCCAACGGCGGAAAGCTGGGGCAGGTCACGCGCCACATGCTGGGCCTGTTCTCGGGCCGGCCCGGGGCCCGCATCTGGCGCCGTGTATTATCGGAGAATGCCCACCGCGAGGGGGCAGGCAGCGCATTGGTGCGCGAGGCACTCGCACGCACGATGGAGCAAAGCGCACTTTCCAGCCAAGCGCAGGCGGTATAGCACACAGAGGCACCCAAGCCTGAAGGACGCCGCCACCATGCCCGAAACATTGCTCCTTGTTCAGATGGGTGCCGCGCTTATCGCCTTCGGCGCATTTGCAGGTATTTTGGCGGGGATGCTGGGCGTGGGTGGAGGCATCGTTCTTGTGCCCGGTTTCGTTTATGTATTCGAGACGTTGGGCTATGGCGGAGACGATCTGATGCAGATGTGTCTGGCGACCTCACTGGCGACGATCATCGTGACCTCCGCGCGCTCGGTCCTGACCCATCACAAACGTGGCGCTGTGGCTTGGAGCATTCTTCGCACATGGGCACCCGGTATCATGGTCGGTGCCATTCTTGGCGTACTGGTGGTCGCCGAATTGCGCTCTTCGACGCTACAGATCATGTTCGGGGGGCTGGCCCTTACCGTCGGCCTTTATCTTGCGTTGGGCCGCAGCGATTGGCGGCTGGGGGCGCAGATGCCAGAAGGTTTGGCACGCGCGGCAGTCTCGCCCGTCATTGGCTTTCTGTCTGTCCTGCTGGGCATCGGCGGTGGCAGTTTTGGCGTGCCTTTGATGACATTGCACGGGGTCGCCATCCACCGCGCTGTGGCAACGGCGGCGGGGTTTGGCGTACTTATTGCAGTGCCATCGGTGATCGCTTTTCTCTTTGTACCGCTCGATCCGGCCGTGCGCCCGCCGTTCACAATCGGTGCTGTTAACCTGATTGCGTTCGGGGTTGTGATTGCAATGACGCTCATCACCGCTCCCTTGGGTGCGCGGATGGCGCATGGCATGAATCCTGTGCCGCTGCGGCGGGTATTTGCAGTGTTTCTCATATTTGTTGCGCTCAATATGCTGCGAAAAGTGTTGATGACGTGATTGATGCGGACGGATTTGCGATCTTCGAGACGGACGCGCGCGTGGTGCGCTGGGCGCACGCCGCACGCGTGGTTGCGCGCGATGTAGCGCAGCGCGGCGAGATGCGCGGTCCAGACAACCTGCGCCACCAGCAGACCTGGTTTGTGGGCGTAGATGCGCTGCCCAATGACCGCGACGGCAGTGTGGACGGTACCCCGCTGCAAGGTCCGTGGCAGGCATATGTGCCGAAGCTTCCGCTCCATCCTGCGCAATTGTCGATCATCTATGCAGGCTATCCCAAACAGGACGCGGGCGAGAGTGACGCCAACCACCGCTTTCGCCTGAACCGCGCTGCCGCACATGTTGACGGGCTTCTGCCTGTGGGAGCGGACAAGCGGCGCTTTGCGCTGGAATATCATGCCTATATCCTTGCGCTGCCGCTGAATGAAGTCGCCGCATCGCCCACAGTTGTCTGGCGCGGTAGCCACCATATCATGCAGCGTGCCCTGCGCGACGCAATCGCGGACGGCGACCCCGCGAAGGTCGATATTACTGAGGTCTATAAAGCCGCACGGCGCAAGGTGTTCGAGACGTGCGAGCCAATCCCCCTGTGCATCACAGCGGGGCAAAGCGCGCTCATTCACAGGTTTGCGCTGCATGGCACCCAGCCTTGGAACCGATCGGAAGATCCGTCAGGCGAGGGGCGCATGATTGCGTTTTTCCGCCCTGAGTGTGCGGGGGGTGCTGCGGAATGGCTCGCGTTGCCCTGATAAGGCAGTCCTATTTAGCGTGCTGATCGGCGCTGTAGCGTGGAACAAAACGTTAAACTGCCCAAAGAAGTAGCAGTGACTGCGATGCTGTCGGGAGCGGCGGTTTCATCTGTTGCACAAGTGTAACCGTTTCGCCCATGCACACAATTTTCTTTCCAGTGCCATATTGTTGCCCGATGCGATTGAGAGTTAGGCTTACGCTACGTCCCCGCAAGAGGGGCTATTCGTGAGTATGAGGCAGGGCATGAAGCAGATCATTACAGGACCAATGGGGCGTGTGGCATACCATGATGCATCAGCCCACAACCGCGGCCAGTATCCGGCATTGAACCTGCCGTGTCTTCAGTTTGCGCGCGGTCTCAATGCCCACGCCGCAAACAGTGATTGTATGCCAGAAGTGATACAGCTGCCGCGCCACATGCGCAGCCGCGCAGCCCTTGCGATTTTCGGCAGTCCTGTAAAACGCGGCAGCTAAGCTACTCTGAACTGCGCGCCAACCGCGCAGTGCGTCCGCCGCGACGTTTGCTGAGCGTGCTTGCCCGCGCTGGCAACTCTTCCATCACGGCACGTCTGACCTCAGGGCTCATCTTTGACCAAGCACCGATTTCGTCGATAGAGCGCCAGCATCCCGTGCAGAGCCGACTCTCTGGGTGGATTACACAGATTTTGATGCACGGGCTCTCGATCTCGGCACGTTTCCAGACGTCATCACTCATCGCTTAATTCTCCTGTGCGGCGCGGATCACGCGCAACCTGTCCAGAACTCCTTGCAGGATGTATCCTGCGGCCACATGGTCTATCACTTCTGCCCGACGCCTACGCGAGGTGTCGGCCTCAAGCAACGCGCGTTCCGCCGCAACGGTCGATAAGCGCTCGTCCCAGAAACCGATAGGCATATCGGGGTGCAGCCTGTCCAGATTGCGCGCAAAGGCCCGCGTGGACTGACAGCGCGGGCCCTCTGATCCGTCCATATTGTAGGGCAGGCCGAGGATCAGCCCGCCGATGCTGCGCTCCGCGATGATCTCGCCCAGACGTGCCGCATCAATTCCGAATTTCTTGCGCCGCACGGTTTCAAGCGGGGTTGCGACTGACAAAAAGCTGTCACTAACCGCCACGCCGATTGTCTTTTCCCCAAGATCCAGCCCGATCAGCGCACGCATGGGGGGGACTGCTGTTGCAAACTCTGTGATGTCATCAAGTATCAATCGACCACTCCAGCATCGCGGCCCGCAGCATTGATCAGATCAATCGCGCTTGGATCATCCGCGAAGACTTCCATTGCATTTGTGTGAATGGCCAATGCGCGCTCCCATTCACCCAGAACGCCCAGCGACGAGATGAGACGGGCCCAGTCGCGCGCAGGTCCGCCCTCGGTGGCGAGGCGCTGGGACAAGCCGCTGACCATGCTGCCGATCATGTCCATACGTTCCGCAGGGGTCATGTCGCGTGCGTTTTCGACATCCTCGGCGGTTGGGCCACGACCACCGCTGCTGCCGATCTCTGGGATGGCATAACGTACACCTGCAAGCTGGGCCAATTCCTCGATCTGCGCTAAGATCGGCTCGATCCACGGGGCATCCTCCGGGCCTGCACGCAGCAGCGCATCCCAAATGCGGAACGCCTGATCCGGTCTGCCGGTTTGCACCAACATAAGCCCCAGATAATAGCGAGCTGTGCCGTTTGTAGGGTCTTGGGACAGAGAGGCGCGTAGGCTCATCTCTGCTTCGGGTGAAACATACCCACCCGCTGCAAGAACCTGCAACTCTCCCAAATCGGCTAGATCGGTTGCTTCCACTGTATCGCCCTTGAGGGTCACAACCTTCGTTTGCGCATCTTTAGCGGCCAGAAAATTGCCAATCCTGCGCTCCTGCTGTGCCAGTAGAATATGACCGTCCAGATCATCGGGGCGCGCGGCGACGGTGGTACGAAGCTGCGCCATCAGGGTGCGATACCGCTCGTCCATGTCCGCAGGGGCAGTAAATGGCGGCAATGATGCCTCGGCGACCTCTTGGGCAGGGCGGGTCTTGCGTACTTCCTCGGCGAATGCGATCCGGTCCTTGAGCGCCATATCCCCATAGCCGGGCGCACCGAGCCATAGGTAGCTGGCGATACTGCCAATCAGCCCAAGGGCAATAACAACAAGGGCAACGCCCGAGGGAGAGGTCGCGGTTACTGTCCGCTCAGCGCTGAGCGCCTTGTCTGCGGCGATCAAGCGCCGCGCAATCTCTGCATGTACGCGCTCGGCATCCGCGCTACTGATGACACCGCGAGCCACATCACGGTCGACTTCATCGAGCTGGCCACGATACACTTCAACGTCAGAAGCTGCCCGCGACGCGACATCCTGCCGCGCGCCGACCATGACAGCACGTGTCAGAATAACAGCAACCATAACCGTAATTGCCGCGACGACCGCCCAGAAACCCAACATGCAATACTCCCCTGTCAGCGGCCTTGGTGTAATACGTCCGGGGCCCGCACAAAAGAGGCCATTGACCAGACCGCGACGAATAGACCATGCAATTTCTGCTGCCTTGCAGCGGATGTCGTAAAATTGATACGGAATGCCGCGGGGAGTATCCACTTTTCCACCATGTGCCTCATGAAGAACCTGACGGATCGTCTGCACACCGAATCCACACCAAACAGCCACATTACCTGCCCAAGGGATCCCAAAGATGAAAAAATACTCCGTATTTGCCGTGGCCCGCGAAGCAATGCGTCATCACACGGGTTGGACCCGCGCATGGCGTGATGCAGCGCCGAAAAAACGTTATGACGCGATTATCATCGGGGCAGGGGGGCACGGTCTGGCGACGGCCTATTATTTGGGCAAAAACTTCGGCATCACCAATGTCGCGATCCTCGAGAAGGGGTGGCTTGGGGGTGGCAACACGGGGCGCAACACGACCATCATCCGCTCCAACTATTTGCAGGATCCCTCGGCGGCACTCTATGAAAAATCCCGCTCGCTCTACGAGACGATGTCACAAGATCTCAACTATAATGTGATGTTTTCCCCAAGGGGTGTCATCATGCTTGCACAAACCGAACATGAGGTGCGCGGATACAAGCGAACGGCACACGCCAACATGTTGCAGGGGGTAAAGACCGAATTTATCGGCCCCGAGAAGGTCAAAGAACTGGTGCCGATCATCAATCTGGCGGGCCCGCGCTATCCCGTACTGGGCGGCCTGTGGCAAGCGCGCGGCGGCACGGCGCGCCACGATGCGGTTGCGTGGGGCTATGCGCGCGCCTGCTCTGATATGGGCATGGATGTCATTCAGCAGTGCAACGTGACGGGTATCCGCTCCGAGGGCGGCAAGGTTGTGGGTGTCAGTACGTCCAAAGGCGACATCGATTGTGACAAACTGGGGATAGTCGTCGCGGGCCACTCGGGCCACCTCGCCGATATGGCGGGCTTCCGTCTGCCGCTCGAATCCGTGGCGCTTCAGGCGCTGGTCTCCGAGCCGATCAAGCCCTGCATGGATGTGGTCGTCATGGCCAACACGGTGCACGGCTACATGAGCCAGTCCGACAAGGGCGAGATGGTCATTGGTGGCGGCACAGATGGCTACAACAACTATACCCAGCGCGGCTCTTTCCATCACCTCGAAGAAACCGTGCGCGCCCTGATCGAGACGTTCCCCATGGTCTCGCGCCTCAAAATGCTGCGCCACTGGGGCGGTATCGTGGACGTCACGGGCGACCGCTCCCCCATCCTCAGCAAAACACCTGTCGACGGCGTGTTTATTAACTGCGGCTGGGGCACGGGCGGCTTCAAAGCGATCCCTGGTTCAGGCTGGGCTATGGCCGAGCTGATGGCAAAAGGGCACTCCCCGCTCACCGATGCTTTCGGGCTGGAGCGCTTCACCGAAGGCCGCTTCATCGACGAGAGCGTCGCCGCAGGGGTGGCGCACTGATGCTAGTTGAAGCCAGAAATACGATGCACCACAACATCTTCGGCCTGAACCTGCGCTGCATGTGCATGCGCTTCTGGCCGTGGCTGCAATCGCAAATCATGCGCAAGCAAAACACGTTTCTTTCGACGTTCGTAAATCGCGATAGCGACGCCGGTCACAAACACTGCAGCGATGGTACCAAGTATCCATTCCATAGAAATAACATGGGCACAGAGATGCCGTTTTTCAAGCTCGGAGGGCTTCCATGCTAATCGTATCCTGCCCCAACTGCGGTATCACCGCCGAGGAAACCGAATTCCACGCCCACGGCGAGGCGCACATTACCCGTCATGCCGTAGGCTCCAGCGATGACCAGATGGAGACCTATCTGTTCATGCGCAAAAACCCCAAGGGCGTGCATTTCGAACGCTGGCGCCACCAGTACGGCTGTGGCAAGTGGTTCCACATGGCCCGCTGCACCATGACGCTCGAAGTCTTTGGCACCTACAGCGCACAAACCTACAGCCCCCCCGATGACCTCCTCGCACGCATCGACGCCAGACGTCCGGGCTGGCGGGAGGCAACATGATCCTTCTTCATTTTTCCATTAAACTCAATTCTGCCCCCAACACCTGCGCTGGAGACCGATCATGAGCACACGCCTCGCCACAGGTGGCCGCCTGCTGAATAAATCCACATCGGTCAAATTCCGTTTTAACGGGAAATACATGCGAGGATATGAGGGCGACACACTCGCCTCTGCCCTGCTTGCCAATGACCAGATGCTGGTGGGCCGTTCATTCAAATATCACCGCCCGCGCGGGATCGTGGCGGCTGGCCCTGAAGAGCCGAACGGCCTTGTAAACCTCGGAGAAGGCAGCGATTTTGAGCCTAACGCCCGCGTCACCACGACCGAGCTGTTCGACGGTTTGCGTGCCGAAAGCCAAAACCACTGGCCGAGCCTCGAATTCGATGTGGGCGCGATCAACAAACACCTCAGCCGCTTCTTGCCCGCTGGTTTCTACTACAAGATGTTCATTCACCCGCGCCCGCTGTGGAAGCATGTGTACGAGCCGATCATCCGCCACTCGGCGGGTCTTGGCCGTGCACCGAAGACGCGAGATGAGGATACATACGAGCACTTCTATGCGTTCTGCGATGTGCTGGTGATTGGTGGCGGTGTTGCGGGACTGGAAGCAGCCCGAGCATCGGCCCTGTCTGGCGCGCGCGTGATCGTGATGGAACAAACGGCCCATTGGGGCGGTCGTACGCCCGTAGATGGCGGCGACATCAATGGCATGCCCGCGCAAGACTGGATCGACGCCACGTTGGCCGAGCTGGGCGCCATGGAAAACGTCACTCTGCGCACCCGCACCATGGGCGCAGGTGTCTACGACCACGGCTATGTCTTGGGCTACGAGCGCCTGACGGACCATAATCCAGAGGCTCAAGGCCCTCGCCACCGCCTTTGGCGCGTGCGCGCAGGTCACATTATCACTGCGACAGGCGCGATCGAGCGTCCGTTGAGCTTTGCTGGCAACGATATCCCGGGCGTCATGCTTGCAGCTTCTGTGCGCGATTACGTGGTCAACTACGGTGTATCCGCAGGTGACCGTACCGTTGTTGTGACCAACAATGACGACGCCTACCTCACCGCCATTGCGCTGAAAGAGGCGGGGCTGGACGTGCCAGCCATTCTTGATGCGCGGGTCCTGCCCGAAGACAGCGCTGCGATGGCGCGGGCCAAAGAGCTGGGTATTCGCGTGCTCATGGGCCACGGTGTCTCATCGGTCAAAGGCGGCAAACGTGTCACAAGCGTCGCTGTCTGCTCGCAAGCGGGCGAAGGATCGGTGCTGGAGGAAATCGCTTGCGATGCGGTGGCCATGTCTGGCGGTTGGTCGCCTGTCGTCCACTTGTGGTCCCACTGCGGTGGAAAGCTGATGTGGGACACGGCCAATGCCTGCTTTAGCCCTGATCCCGACCAGCCACCGAAAGGGGCGGATGGCGGCCAGTTTGTCTCCACAGCAGGGGCCGCATCGGGCGTGTTCCAGCTTGATGACGGGCTCAATGATGCCTTTGCTGCCGCGGATGGCACCCTGCGCTGTTTGGGCCGCAAGTTGCCCCGTGATGCCAAAGCCTCACAAGGCAGCCGCAATGATGAAGCGCCGATGGCGCCTGTCTGGCTGATGCCGCAAGGGGCGAGCGTAAAGCTGCGCGAGAAAGCATGGCTGGACTACCAGAACGACGTGAAGGTTTCTGACGTGCGCCTCGCAGCGCAAGAGGGCTTTGTCTCGGTCGAGCATGCGAAGCGGTATACCACTCTAGGCATGGCGACTGATCAGGGTAAATTGAGCAATATCAATGGTCTTGCGACATTAGCTAATGCATTGGGTGAAGATATTCCAAGCGTCGGCACCACAACATTCCGTCCACCTTATCACCCCATTTCGATGGCTGTGATCGGGGGCGAGGCACGCGATGCAGCGTTCCAGCCTATCCGCCGCACGCCCATGCACGACTGGCACGCCAGCAACGGTGCGGAGTTCGAACCTGTGGGCCAGTGGCGCCGTCCCTATGCCTATGTCAAGTCTGGCGAGAGCACCCATGACGCGGTCATGCGCGAAGTCACCAACACACGCGAAAAGATGGGGCTGCTCGATGCATCGACGCTGGGCAAGCTGATCGTGAAGGGGCCTGACGCGGGCTGGTTCCTCGACATGCTCTACACCAACATGATGAGCACGCTGAAGGTCGGCAAATGTCGCTACGGTCTTATGTGCAACGACAATGGTTTTCTCATCGACGACGGTGTGGTTGCGCGCATCGACGAGGACACGTGGCTGTGCCACACCACCACAGGCGGCGCGGAGTCGATCCACGCGCATATGGAAGAATGGCTGCAGACCGAGTGGTGGGACAAAAAGGTCTATGTCGCCAATGTGACCGAGCAATATGCCCAGATCGCGGTGGTTGGCCCCAATGCACGCAATGCGTTGGAAAAGCTGGGCGGCATGGACGTCAGCAAAGAGGCCTTGGGTTTCATGGAGTGGGCAGACGGTGTGATCGGCGGCTTCAACGTGCGCGTCTACCGTATCTCCTTTTCGGGCGAGCTATCTTACGAGATCGCGGTCGATGCGGGGCAGGGTCAGGCTTTCTGGGACGCGCTGATGGCGGTAGGCGCCGATCTGGGGGCGATGCCCTACGGGACCGAGTGCTTGCACATCCTGCGCGCCGAAAAGGGTTTTATCATGATCGGGGACGAGACAGATGGCACGGTCATCCCCCAAGACCTCAATCTGCACTGGGCTTTGAGCAAGAAAAAAGAGGACTACCTCGGCAAACGGGCGCACCAGCGCAGCCACATGGCCGACCCCGACCGCTGGAAGCTGGTGGGACTTGAGACCACGGACGGAAGCACGCTGCCCGATGGCGCCTATGCCGTGGGTGAGGGCAACAACGCCAATGGCCAGCGCAACATGATCGGGCGTGTGACGTCCAGCTATCATTCGCCCACGCTGGGCAAGGGGATTGCCATGGGCTTGGTCCATAATGGTCCTGACCGCATGGGTGAGGTGCTGGAATTCCCTGGCACGGATGGCAAAACCTATAGCGCACGGATCGTCGATCCCGTGTTTTATGACAAAGAAGGGGCCAAGCAGAATGTCTGATCCGGTATCCGCATTGAACAATGCGCACTATGGCGCTGGTATCGCCGAGGTTTCCGAGCTTGGTGCCGTTGGCATGATTACCCTGCGCGGTGACATCAACACACGCGGCGTGCAAAAGGGGGCGGTTGACGTGGCGGGGGTGAAGATGCCCGCACCGCTTCACTGCGTGACCGACGGGAGTGCGGGTATCGCGTGGATGTCGCCAGATGAGCTTCTCATCATGTGCAACTACGCCGACGTCGCGAAAAAGCTTGAAACGCTGCGGGGCAAGACCGCTAAAGTCCACGCGCTGGCGGTCAATGTTTCAGACGCCCGTGCGGTGTTTGAATTGCGCGGGCCGCATGCACGCGAGGTATTGGCCAAAGTTGCGCCTGTCGATCTGGCCCGCGACCAGTTCAAATCCGGCATGTTCCGGCGCACCCGTATTGCACAGGTGCCTGCCGCGTTCTGGATGCCGGAGGAGGACGTGATCCGTATGGTCTGCTTCCGTTCGGTCGCGCAATATGTCTTTGACGTGCTCAGTGTCGCGTCGCAACCAGGTTCTGAGGTCGGCTACATTTAGCCTGTGCTGGTGTGGGCCTTTCTTATTGAAGTTTAATGGCAATTGAGAGGAATCTCGCGACCTGTGCTGTCTCGCGTCGGTATCGCCTTGACGCGGGGCAGAAACGCGCTCCATTTAATAAGGATTGAAATACTTAATACTGGAGGCCCCACACATGGCTTTTGAACTTCCCGATCTTCCATACGCCCACGACGCCCTCGCATCCAAAGGGATGAGCGCCGAGACGCTGGAATACCACCACGACAAGCACCACAACGCTTATGTCGTGAACGGCAACAAGGCGATTGAGGGCACCGAGTGGGCAGGCAAGTCTCTCGAAGAGATTATCAAGGGCACCTATGACTCCTCCGCCGTGGCGCAGAGCGGCATCTTTAACAACATTTCGCAATTGTGGAATCACAACCAGTTTTGGGAAATGATGGGCCCAGGAGCCTCTGCGATGCCTGGCGAGTTGGAGAAAGCGATCATTGAGAGCTTCGGGTCTGTGGATAAGTTTAAGGACGAATTCAAAGCCGCAGGCGCGGGCCAGTTCGGATCAGGCTGGGCATGGCTGGTCAAGGACACAGATGGCGGCCTCAAGGTCACAAATACAGAAAACGGTGTGAACCCTGTTTGTTTCGGCCAGACGGCATTGCTCGGTTGTGATGTTTGGGAGCACTCCTACTACATCGACTTCCGCAATGCGCGTCCCGATTATCTGACCAACTTTCTCGACAATCTTGTGAACTGGGAAAACGTCGCTTCCCGCATGTGAGCGCCGAAAACGAGCTGAGTTAGAAGAAGCCCCGAGCACATTGTGTTTCGGGGCTTTTTTCGGGGTGCTACCCTGTGGATAAACTATCTTCCAGCGCTGCCAGAGCAGAGGCCGCATCTGGTACCCATGTCAGGAAATCCAACAGGCTCTCATCAGCAAATCCGCGCTGTGTGACATGGTTCATTAGTTGCTTCAACGGATCCCAGTAGCCATCTGTATTCACGATATAAATCGGCTTCTCGTGCAGGCCCAGCTGACGCCATGTCAGCACCTCGAACAACTCATCCAGCGATCCCGCGCCTCCCGGCAACACGACCACTGCATCACAGTTCATAAACATGACCTTCTTTCGTTCGTGCATGGTCTCGGTCACGATGTATGTGGTGAGGTCGGTCTTGCCGACTTCCCATGCCACCAGATGCGCGGGGATGACGCCGAATGTGACGCCGCCCGCGTCTTGGGCCGCCCGCGCGACGGTGCCCATCAACCCCACATCACCCGCGCCATAGACCAGCCGCCATTCACGCGCAGCGATACCCTCGCCAAGACGTTCCGCATCAGTTGTAAATGCAGGATCGTCGCCCGCGCGAGAGCCGCAAAAGACGCAGACAGATTTGGAAGTGGGGGAAACGGTCATATGGGGCTCCTGCATCACTTCTCGGTTTTGTGACAGCTTTTGAATTGCGCTTTTGACCTGTGATAGCGATTTTCGTAAACAGGCTCAACGCTCGCCATACGGGCCGCAGCAGGGATAGCAGCATATGAGCAAGAATTCAGCAGGGCTTGGTGGCAATACAGGAGCGTTTCTTGCGGGTGGCGCTATGGCTGTGGCGCTCGGCTTTGGTGCCTACATCGGGTTCGGAGGCGTTGCCGATAGGGCGGTGCAACCTGTCTCGCCGCAGGTTCCGGACACTGCTGCAAAGGCGCAAGATACTGTTGCCACGGACGAGAAAGCCGCACCAGTCACCGAGGTCAACGACCCGACTGTTCCTACCTTTGACGAGGTTCGGCGGGAGACGGACGGCACGACCATTATTGCGGGCCGTGCCGAACCGCTGAGTGATGTTGCGATCCTTGTAGATGGCGCAGAGGTTGCAACGGTCACTGCCGACAGCTCTGGCGGGTTTGCGGCGATCACGACCTTGCCCGATAACGAGGCGGCGCAAGTGGTGAGCCTGTCGTCAGAAAAGAACGATGATGTTGTGACCTCGCAGGACGAGATTATTCTTGCTCCCTCACCCCTCGCAGCCCTCGAGCAGCCTGAAGTAGCGGCAGTAGATGCAGAAACAGCGCCCGTTGTCCCGCCCGCCACTGAGGAAGCGGAGCAGACGCCGCGCATTGCTGTCCTCAAATCAGACGAAGAAGGCGTGCAGCTTTTAAGCCCCGACACCACACAGGTGATGACCGCAGTGGCCCTCGATACCATCGGATATTCCGAGCAGGGAGAGGTGCAGCTCACTGGACGGGCGCAGGCCGACACGGCGCAAGTCAGAGTATATCTCGACAACCGCTCTGTCATCAGCTTGCCTGTAGATGCTGACGGGCGGTGGCGGGGTGACCTGCCCGAGGTCGACGAGGGCGTTTATACCCTGCGGGTAGATGAGGTCACACAAGCAGGCACCGTGAGCAGCCGTGTCGAGACCCCGTTCAAACGCGAATCCGCAGCAGTTCTGGCGCAGGCATCGGCAAACCTCGAAGGGCCGGTCACATCCGTAACTGTGCAAGCGGGTGCCACGCTGTGGGCCATCGCGCGCGAGCGCTACGGAGACGGCACATTGTTCTTGCGGGTGTTTGAGGCCAACGCGGACAATATTCGGGATCCAGATCTGATCTATCCTGGTCAGGTGTTTGATTTGCCGAACTAAGGTGGTCCTTGCGGGATGGACGCTCTATGTAGTGGAAGGACTGCATAGGATGCCCCATGACCGCTGATAGATCTGCCACTACCCCCTCCAAAACAAGCCAGAAGCCCCCGATGAGCGAACAGGTCGCGACCGAGGAAGATGCTGCGGTTGAGCAGGAGCGCCAGTCTGCCGCTTTGGTCTTGCGCAAAGTGGCGCCATACCTGTGGCCGGCCGATATGCCATGGGTGCGCAAGCGGGTTGTCTGGGCGCTGGTCGTGTTGGTCCTGTCCAAGGTTTTGACGGTCACGACGCCGCAATTCTACCGTGGTGCAGTGGACGCTTTGGCCGAAGAGGGCGTGCCGATGCTCGCGCTGGGAGCTGTGGGTCTGACCATCGCTTATGGTATCGTGCGCCTTATGGGCGTGGGCTTCCAGCAGCTGCGCGATGCAATCTTTGCCCGTGTGGGCCAACGCGCCCTGCGCACCTTGGCGCTTGAGACGTTCAGCCATATCCACAAACTCTCCATGCGCTATCACATCACCCGCAAGACGGGTGGCCTGAGCCGCATTATCGAACGGGGCGTAAAGGGCGTGGACTTTCTGCTACGATTCCTGCTGTTCAGCATCGGGCCGCTCATTCTCGAGCTATTGCTGATCGGGATCATCCTCACGTTTCAGTTTGATGTCTCTTACATGCTCGTCGTCGCTGTCACCATTGCGTTCTATGTCTGGTTCACTTTCGCGGTCACCGAATGGCGGGTCAAACTTCGCCGCCAGATGAATGATCAGGACACGGACGCCAATCAAAAGGCTATCGACAGCCTGCTCAATTACGAGACAGTCAAATACTTTGGCGCCGAAGAGCGTGAGGCCCACCGCTATGACAGTGCGATGGAGAAATACGAGGAAGCGGCGATCAAGACCAACTATTCGCTCGCCTTTCTGAACTTTGGCCAGTCGGTCATCATCACGATCGGCTTGGTCGTTGTGATGGTCATGGCCGCGATCGAGGTGCAGGCGGGCACGCTCACCGTGGGCGAATTCGTCCTGATCAACGCGTATATGATCCAGATCACCGTCCCGCTGAATTTCCTCGGCACAGTCTACCGCGAAATCCGTCAGGCGCTGGTCGATATGGGGGAGATGTTCAATCTGCTTGAGCAGCCTTCAGAGGTGACGGACAAACAAGGCGCGCCAGACCTCAAGGTGACGGGCGGACAGATCAGGCTCGAGAACGTCGACTTCAGCTATAATCCCGACCGAAAAATCCTGAACGGCGTGAGCCTGACCGCGGAGCCCGGAGAGACGGTGGCGATTGTAGGCTCCACAGGGTCGGGGAAATCGACCATCGGGCGGCTTTTGTTCCGTTTCTATGACGTGCAGGGGGGCAGCCTGAGCATTGACGGGCAGGACGTGCGCGATGTCACACAGAACTCGCTGCACCGTCAGATCGGTGTGGTGCCGCAGGATACGGTGCTCTTCAATGACACCATCGGCTATAACATCGCCTATGGCCGTGACGGTGCGACGCAAGAGCAGGTGGAAGCGGCGGCGAAAGCGGCCCAGATCCACGACTTCATCATGGCGCTGCCTGACGGCTATGAGACGTCCGTGGGCGAGCGTGGCCTCAAGCTGTCGGGTGGTGAGAAGCAGCGTGTGGGCATTGCGCGTACCCTGCTCAAAGACCCGCCGATCCTGCTGCTGGATGAGGCGACAAGCGCACTCGACAGTGAGACAGAACATGAAATTCAGGATGCGCTGCGCCAAGCGGGCCAAGGGCGTACCGTTCTGACCATCGCACACCGTCTCAGCACCATCGCAGAGGCAGACCGCATTGTCGTACTGGAAAAAGGGGTGGTTGTGGAGCAGGGGAACCATGAGGCGCTATTGGCCCAAGAGGGTCGCTACGCCCAGCTATGGCATCGCCAGCAGAACGAAGACTGATCCCACGGGCAGACCCGCCCCATGCGGCGGGTCTGATTTGTTTTATTCAGGCGCTCTGGCCGCGCAGACAATCCTTCGGAAGGGAGCCTTAGCGGAACTACTCTGCCGCGACCGCCTTGCCTGTAAGCTTGTCCAGCGCACCTGTCATCATCTTGAGATAAGGCGCATCCGCTGGGAGGTTGTGCGTGGTGCCAAGGCTTGCCGGGGTATGATAGGTCAGGTGCACCACACCTTTGTCATCGGCGTAGGCCAGCACGCGCAAGGGCAGGTCAAGGCCTGCTGTCTGGGCATCGAGCATCGCGGGCGTGCCGAGCTTTGGATTGCCGAAGATGAGCAGCTGCGTCGGGCGCAACTCCATTTCGACTTTTTCAGCACCTGCTGCGTGGTCCACCCGTGCAAACACGGTTGCACCTGCAGCCGTCACAGCGGCCTCGAGGCGGTCCATCGTATCGCTCACCGAATGAGGGCTGGTTTTTGTGATCATCTCGGCAAAGGCCGGCGCGCCTGTGAGCGCAAGGCCAAGCGCGAGAGCAGTTGATAGCTTTTTCAGGGGACGGGGCATGGTCGGTTCCTTTTGGTTGAATACAACCGCAAGCATAAAGGCCCCCGCACATGATGCGAGGGCCTTAAGATCACTTAGCGGTGATGCAGCGTTATTCTGCTGGTGCGGTAGCTGTTGGACGCACGGTATCGAGGGCCGCGTCATCCCACAAAAGCTCGTCCGTGCCAGAGCGCTTGGCATCACGCTGGAGCGCCCAGTCCCGTGCCGCTTTGCTGGCGCGGCCCATCGACATGCGGGCGAGAAGTTGCGCAATCCACCCTGCGTATGTGGAGGCCCAGACGCGGACGGCCAGCAGCGAAGGTGTCAGCACCAGCGTTAGAACGGTTGCCACGCCCAAGCCAAAAACGACCGCCGTGGCCAACTGCTTCCACCATAGCGCTGTGGGGCTGTCGATCGTGTATCCGCCCTCGGCAAAGTTCAGCGAGAGGCCGAACATCATCGGTGCAAGGCCCGCCATCGTAGTGATCGTGGTCAGCAGCACAGGACGAATGCGCGCCTGTGCTGTGCGAATGATCGCCTCGATCCGCGGCATGTATTGGCTGAATTCCTGATAGGTGTCGATCAGAATGATGTTGTTGTTCACCACAATACCGGCAAGGGCCACGATCCCCGTTCCCGTCATAATGATCGAGAATGTCTGATCCATAACCAGCATCCCGATCAATACGCCTGCGGTTGACAGCACCACCGCCACCAGCACCAGAACGGCGTTGTAGAAAGAGTTGAACTGCGCCAGCAGAATGATGAACATCAGTCCCAAAGCTGCCGTGAAAGCCGAGCTGAGGAAGGCCTGGCTCTCTGCCTGATCCTCTTGATCGCCCGTCCATTCATAAGTGATGCCATCGGGCAGATCTGCGCTCTCTACCCATTTGGTGATCTCCGCGATCCGTTCATTGCCGTTGATAGGGATCAGACGGATTTCCTGATCGTCATACGCCTGTTGCAGATCATCCATGGCCAGCGCCGTACGGTCAGTGATTTTGAAACGGTCTCCGTCGATGTTGGTCAGGTCTGCATCCGCCCCCGCAGGGCGAAGGGTTGCAACCGTCTGATCCGTGTCCGCATCAGGGCTTTCACTATTCACGACAAGCACTGCTTTCATCAGCCCCACGGCGACGTCGGCTTTGACATCCATATAACGCTGTTGGTTGATGCGATTGATTTCTGCCAGTTTGGGCACGGGTGTGCGCGTGACAAAATTGGACAGCGGGATAAGCCCGTCGCTGGTGCGTACCTTGAGCGTGTCGAGCGTTGACAGCAAGCGGTCCTCTTCGGGCAGGCGCACTCGAATTTCGATCTCTTCATCCGAGGTATCCACCCGCATTGTATCAAGGAGCAGACCGCGCGTCACAAGCTGTACCATTGCGCCCACGCTGAGCACATCGGCACCGTATTGGCCTGCTTTCTCGACATCCACATCCAACTGCCAGTCGATGCCGGGCAGGGGGCGTGTATCTTCGATCAGGGTGAGGCCCGGAACGGTGTTGAAGTGATCGCGTGTCATTGCGGTGGCAGCGATTAGATCGGGGAAGCTGTCCCCCTTAAAGCGCAGGTGAACGGGTTTGCCCGAGGCAGGGCCGCGATCAAGGGCCAGCACTTCAATCTGGATGCCTGGAATGTCAGAGAGCTGTTCGGTCAATTCTGATATGATGATATCGCCGTCCAGATCGGGGCGCATCATGCGGTCTTCCCATGCGATGGTCTCGAACTGCACCTGACCTATAAGATCTTTGGGCGCTTGGCTGCCGCCTGTGTTGCTATCGAGCCCGCCTTCACCCGCAAAAGCAAAGGCCGTTGCAATGCCTGGATGCTCCAATACAACGGCTTCGGCCTGACGCAGCAGATCGTCCTTTTCCCCGAGCGACAGGTTGCCGCGTGCGAGCACGTAAACGATGGCCTGCTCAGGCTCGGATTCGACAAAGAATTCCACACCTTTGGAGTTGTTGGTAAAGAAGATCAGCGTCGTGCCAACAAAGACAAATACAGCGCCTGCCATCACAAGCGGCATAACGGGATTGCCTGCAATCGCCTCAATCACGCGGCCAAAGGGAGAACGTTGGTAACCAGCGTGAATGCGGTCAGGCTCTTTTCGGAACAGGCGCGAGGCCAGCCAGCGACCGATCTGGCCCAGACGTGTCAGCACTGCAAAAAGCGCCAACAAAAACATCATGAAGCCCCCGAGTGCCACAAGCAGCACGGCCACGCCAATCAGGATAAGACCGAACACTTTGATGAAGGTCGGGATAACCGAGGTGAGCAGATCAAGCCCGTCCATCACGGCAAACTGCGCGCCGATCCACCCAAACAGCGTCCCCGACGCGAGCAATGAAAGGGCAGGCAGGATCATCAGGAAGGCCGCAGGAAACAGCGCAAGATGCAGATACCACGGCAGCGCCGCAATACGCTCCATGTTATGGGCCATCCACTGCTCCAGCCGTCCTGTCACACCGCCCATCACAGGCAAATAGACCAGCGCCACCACCAGTGAGGCCGACAGCACGAAGATCAGCGTAACAGGCAGCATGCCCATGAATTCACCTGGCACACCCGGCCAGAAAAGCATTGGCAGGAAGGCGCAAAGGGTCGTCGCCGTAGAAGAGATAACAGGCCAGAACATCCGCTTGGCCGCCTCCACATAGGCTTGCATCGGGCCTTTGCCCTCTTGCTGTTTCTGGTCGGCGTATTCGACCACTACGATTGCACTGTCGACCAGCATGCCCACCGCGAGGATCAGCCCGAACATCACGATGTTCGAAATCGAGATGCCCATAAGTGCGAGAAACGCAAAACACAAAAGGAACGAGGTCGGGATCGCAAAACCCACCAACAGGGCCGCACGGATGCCCAAGGCCGCCAGCACCACAATCATTACCAGTGCAATTGCGGTAAAGACGGAACCCAAGAGCTGTTGCACCATGCTGTCCACGACGCGGCTTTGGTCATTTGACGTGCCGACTTCGACAGCGGCTTTGAGTTCGTCCGGCCATTGCTTGCTGCTCTCGGCCACAAGCTCTTTCACTGCCGTAGCTGTGTCGATAAGATTGAAACCCTTGCGCTTGACCACCTGCAAGGCCATCGAATCCTCGCCGTCAAAGCGGGAAGTGCCCAAGCGGTCCTCGAAGGTGAGGTTGATCTCGGCCAGATCGCCCAGCGTCACAACACGGTCGCCATTGGTTTTGACGGGCAGGGCATAGACATCGCGCGGCTCGTCAAAGCTGGAGGGGATTTTGACGGCAAACGTGCCTGTGCTGCCCTCGACTTCGCCGGCGGCGATCAGTTGGTTGTTGTTTTGCACCACGGAGATCAGCTCACCCGCGGTGACGTCATAGGCCTCGAGCTTGAGCGGGTCGATGAGCACTTCGAGCATCTCGTCACGGTTGCCCGCGATGCCCGCCTCCAGCACTGCATCAAGCCCCTCGATATCATCCTGCAACAGCTTGGCATAACGTGCCATCGTGCGCTCGGGCACAGGGCCAGTCAGGTTCACGATGATGATGGGGAATTCGGAAAAGTTGATCTCGTTGATCGAGTAAGTCTCGGCGCCTTCTGGGAATTGCGACTCCGCGGTGCCCATAGCGTCGCGCACATCGGCGATGATGGAGGTCTTGTCCCAGCCGAATTCGAATTCCAGCGCGAGGCCAGCGTAATTCTCCGCCGCCGTTCCGGTCATCTTCTTGAGCCCGTCAAGATCGCTGAGCTCTGTCTCCATCGGCTTGAGCAGCAGTGTCTCGCTGTCCGCCGCCGAAATGCCGGGGAAGGGGACGGAAACAAAGAGCGCAGGGATTTCGATATCGGGCTCGCCCTCTTTGGGCAGCGTGGTATAGGCGTAACCGCCAACAACAAGGCTCAGCAAAATGAAGGCGAGCACCATGCGTGCGCGGGATGCGGCCCAATCAACAATACCTGTCATTGTGTAATCTCCCGCAGCGTCGGCGCAACCTCGACGCCGTCGACCACATACTCTTGTCCCACAACAATGACGCTGGCTTCTTCAGGCAAACCTGTCACCCACACCCCTTTGGCGGTATCTCGAACAACGCTGACGGCGTAGAATTTTACAATGTTTGTCCCGTCAACCGTGCGCAGGCCCAACGCCCCTTCGTCATTCAGCGTTAGCGCGCTTTGCGGCACGAGATGCGCATCGGCGCCTTCTGACGCGATCAGGATCTCTGCCGTTTGACCGTCGCGGATGCGCAGATCGTCGTTGGGCACTTCGATTTCGGTCAGAAATGTACGCGTTTGCTGATCGGCGGAGCGCGACAAGAACGTGACGCGGCCCTGTACTTCATCACCACCTGCGGCCAGACGGGCGCCTGCGACCGCACCGACCTCGATGCGGTTTACTTGTGTCTCGGGCACGTAGCCCACCAATTTGATCGGGTTGAGTTGAACGATGGTGCCGCAGAGCGCACCGGGCTGCAAAAGCGCACCCAGCTCTGCCGTGTCACTTTCCAACAGGCCGCCAAAGGGCGCTTTGATCACCAGACGGTCCAGCTCTGCCTGAGCGCCTGCCACGGCTGCTTGCGCGGCCTCGATGCCCGAACGGGCAGCGCGCAACCCCGACTGCGCCGAGCTGACCGATGCTTCTGCCGTGGCGACTGCAGCATCTGAACTGGCGACGCGCGTTGTGGAGGCAAATCCGTCCGCATTGAGGCGGGAGGAAGCGTTCTGGTTGATCTTGGCCTCTTCGAGACGCGCTTGGGCTTCCTGCACACGGGCCTCCGCTTCGGGGACGCGCGATTCTGCCTCGGCCAACTGCGCGGTCGCCTGAGCGAGTGCTGCACCGCGTGTGCCCTCATCGAGGCGGCACATGATCTGTCCTGCCTCGATGCGCGCCCCTTTGCGCAGTGGCTCTGAAACAACAATGGCGGAGGTCTCTGCACGAACTTCGACCTGTCGTGCCGCAGCGGTCTGGCCGCGCAAAACCACCGCGCTGTCGATGCTTTGAGCTTTCAGCCGCTCCACCACGACCTGAACCCGTGTATCCGCAACCGGGGCGGCGGCTTCTTCCGTCTCGGGCTGGGTGTCGACTTCTTCGGTTTCGCCACCGCCGAAGAACGCCATCAGCGTTGGCCGCTCAAGGATGATCATGTAAAGAATAGCGGCCATTGCTACAGCAGCAAGGAGTGGAAGAATACGCATCGATTGCCTCATCTCGTCAGTAACAGGGCCCCGCATACACCATGCACAAAGGGCCGCTGTGATATCTTTCGCATTATGTAGTGCATTCGAACTAAACTGCACAGTTCAGAAAGACCTTTTTTGCGGAAATTTCGAGCGTCTATGAGGCGGTGCTTCATTTGCATGCGCTTCGGCCGCCTTGCTTGGGTCTTGGCTTGGCCGTGTGGCTTCGTTAAGAGAGGCGCATCAGATAAGGCAGGGGCCCAAGCGCGATGAGCAATAGCGACGGATTTATCGAAGAAGTCACCGAAGAGCTGCGGCGCGATCAGATGATGGCCAAGCTCAAGAAATACGGCTGGATTGCGGTCCTTGCCGTGCTGCTGATTGTAGGTGGCGCCGCGTTCTCGGAGTACCGCAAAGCACAGGCGCGCGCACAGGCCGAAGGGCTGGGCGATGCTATTCTGGCCGCTCTGGATTCAGGCGAGGCTGATGCCCGCGTTGCAGCCCTTGGCGCTGTAGAAGCAGCCGACCCGCAAGCAGGCGTCATCCTCTCCATGCTCTCCGCGTCAGAAAAGCTGGCTGCGCAAGACCTCGAAGGGGCCATCGAGAGCCTCAATGCCGTTGTGTTGAACGGTGATGTTCCCCAGATTTACCGCGACATTGCGCAGTTCAAGGCATTGACCCTTCAAGCAGAGACAATGCCAGCAGGCGAGCGCAAACAGGGGTTCGAAGCGCTGGGCACTGCGGGCAACCGTCTTAGCCTGCTGGCCCAGGAGCAATTGGCACTGATTGCCATTCAGGAGGGTGATACGGCTGGTGCGGTCGAGCAGTATCAGACGATCCTCAGCGATGCTCAGGTCACACCGGACTTGCAACAACGCGCATTGCAGGTGATTGTAGCCTTGGGTGGGGAGCCTGACCTGAGCGGTGCCCCGATTGATGAGAATAACGGATAAGGATGCCGCATCCCCCAGCCGCCAAAGCGGGGATGAAACGCAGACCAGAGTGAGCAGGCTATGACAGACTTCAGTTTTCCAACAAATGCGTCCTTGTCCCGCAATCGCCGCCGCTCTGCCCGAGGGTTGGCCCTCGGTGCCTTAGGTCTGGTAGGGATGCTTGCAGCCTGCGCCGAGCCGCAGGTGATCTTGCCGGGGGAGCGTGAGGACATCCGCTCGGTTTTGCAAAATGATGTCGTCTATGAGGGTCAAGCGCCTGCGTTCGAGGGCAACACCAGCCGCGCCATCTCGTTGCCAGCGGCAAGGGTGAACGCCAACTGGAGCCAGAGCACAGGCAGCCCGTCGGGCCGCGTGAGCCATCCTGCGCTCGGCGGATCGCTGACCTTGGCTTGGGCCGCAGATATCGGTGAAGGCGACAGCCGCAAGCACCGCATCACAGCCGCCCCTGTCGTGTCCGACGGACGCATCTTTACCCTCGATGCGCAATCTGTGGTCACCGCGACGTCCACATCGGGAGCTACACTGTGGCGTGCCGATTTGCGCCCCGCGCGCGATCAGGCAGGGGATGCAACGGGCGGTGGCCTCGTTGTTGCGGGCGATACCGTCTATATTTCTATCGGATTTGGCGTGCTGGCCGCGTTGGATGCCACATCAGGCGCTGTGCGCTGGTCACAACAGCTCGACGCGAGCGGATCGGGCACGCCGACAGTCTCGGGCGATCTTGTTTACGTTACCGCGGGTGACAACACAGGCTGGGCCGTAAACCGCAAGGACGGCACCGTCGAGTGGCAGATCGGTTCCAGCACGGACACCAACAATGTTCTGGGCGCGCCAGCGCCGGCGCTGACCAGTGATCTGGCGATCTTTGCCTTTGGCTCTGGCGAGGTGCAGGCCGTGTTCCGCCTCGGTGGTCTGAGCCGCTGGAATGCTTCCATTCTAGGCAAGCGCGGCGGTCGTGCGCTCAGCAACGTTTCTGACGTGACAGCAGCCCCCGTTATTTCGGGGAACCGCCTTTATGTGGGCAACCAGTCGGGGCGCATTGCTGCGCTTGATGTCAACTCTGGCGACCGTCTCTGGACAGCACGCGACGGCGCTATCGGCCCCGTATGGCCCGTGGGTGGCAGCGTGTTTGCGGTGAGCGATCTGAATGAGCTTCTGCGCCTTGATGCCTCGGATGGCTCGAAAATCTGGGGTGTGCAACTGCCCAACTTCACCGAGCGCAAGCCAAAGAAGCAAAGCCGCGTCACGCCGCACCATGGTCCAATCGTGGCCGGAGGGCGCGTAATCCTTGTGTCGGGTGACGGCATTCTGCGCAGCTTTGATCCGACCAACGGCACACTTGTAGGCACAGCCGAAATCCCGGGTGGGGCTACAACTGCGCCTGCTATTGCAGGTGGTACCCTCTACGTCGTCTCTGCAAACGGGCAATTGCTCGCCTACCGGTAAGTATCGTTCAATCGAGACAGGGCTTTCGCACAGCAGCACTTTGCGCTATTGCGCGGGTCTAACCCTGCTCGGAGCCTCAAGCATGTCTTTCACCCTCGCAATTGTGGGCCGTCCCAATGTGGGCAAATCCACGCTGTTTAACCGCCTTGTAGGCAAGCGCCTTGCGTTGGTCGATGACCAGCCCGGTGTGACGCGTGACTTGCGCGAAGGTGCGGCGCGGCTGGCGGATTTGCGCTTTACCGTGATTGACACCGCAGGTCTTGAAGAGGTCACAGACGACAGCCTGCAGGGCCGGATGCGACGCCTGACAGAGCGTGCTGTGGATATGGCTGACATTTGTCTGTTCATGGTGGATGCGCGCGTGGGCATTACGCCCTCTGATCTGGTTTTTGCCGATATCCTGCGCAAACGCTCGGCCCATGTCATCCTCGCGGCCAATAAGGCCGAAGGGAATGCGGCCGAAGCGGGCGTGCTAGAAGCGTATTCGCTGGGGCTGGGAGAGCCAGTGCGCCTGTCCGCCGAGCATGGCGAAGGGCTTACCGATCTCTACACGATGTTGATGCCACTGGCTGACGGTTTTGCAGAAACCCGTGTGGATGACACGCCCGAGGTGGATGTCGATCTGAGTGAGGAGCAGGGCGATGACATGGACGCGGTCCCCATGCCCACCCGCGCCAAACCGCTTCAAGTCGCTGTAGTCGGCCGCCCGAATGCAGGCAAATCCACGCTGATCAACCAGATCGTGAAAGAAGACCGCTTGCTCACTGGGCCGGAGGCGGGGATCACCCGCGATGCGATCTCGCTCATCACCGAATGGGCAGGGCCCGACGGGGTCGGCGTGCCGATGCGCATTTTCGACACTGCAGGAATGCGTAAAAAGGCTAAGGTTCAGGAGAAGCTTGAAAAGCTCAGCGTGAGCGATGGTCTACGCGCAGTGAAATTTGCCGAAGTTGTTGTCGTGCTTCTGGATGCCGAGATCCCGTTCGAGCAGCAGGATTTGCGCATTGCCGATCTGGCAGAGCGCGAAGGCCGCGCCGTGGTTGTTGCTGTGAACAAATGGGACGTTGAGGAAGACAAGCAGGGCAAGCTCAAGGAGCTCAAGGAGAGCTTTGAGCGTTTGCTGCCACAGTTGCGTGGCGCGCCGCTGATCACAGTCTCTGCCAAGACGGGCAGGGGGCTGGACCGTCTGCAACAGGCGATTATGCGCGCCTATGATATGTGGAACCGCCGTGTCAGCACCGCACAGCTCAATCGCTGGCTGTCTGGCATGATGGAGGCGCACCCGCCCCCCGCACCGCAAGGCAAACGGATCAAGATGCGCTACATGACCCAAGCCAAAACGCGTCCCCCCGGTTTTGTGGTCATGTGCAGCCACCCTGACAAAGTGCCAGAGAGCTATAGCCGCTATCTGGTGAACGGGCTACGCCTCGACTTTGACATGCCCGGGACGCCGATCCGTCTTTGGATGCGCGGCCAGTCGGATGCGAACCCCTATAAAGGGCGCAAGAAGGCAGCACCTTCAAAACTTCGAAAACACGTGGGCAGCAACCGCAACGACGGCAGCAGGTAGCGTTCAGGATACGCTAGGACGAGTGAGTCTATCGGAGGTTCCGATAGACTCAGCGGCCTGCGCGCCATGCTTTGAACGTGGGCACACATAGGGCTACAGCACCACCGGCGGCCAAGGCGGCCACTGTCATGTTTGGCTGGGCAAAATTCTGTACGACCACGGCAACCAAAGCCCAAATGACGGCAATGCCGTAGCTTGGGGCGCGCTTGAGTTGGCTCTGCACAGCTGATGCGATGACCAGCGCCAGAAAAATAGCCGCCAGCGCGGCTGTTGTACTGTCGAGGTATCCATAGCCTGCTGCAAGCAATCCCAGAGATACGCAGGAGGCAGCACTCAGCCAGCCTGCATAAAGCCCCACGGGAAGTGCTGCAAACCAGCGATCATGGGCAGGGCTGCGAAACAGCGCGACCAAGGCGGTGATCAGCATGATCCATATCAGCACGGAGGCCCAGACGGGGCTGGCCACAGCCACCGCCAGCCACACTGCGCCCACTCCCAGCGAAGGGATCAGCGCCAACCGCATTGCATGCCACGCTTCATCCTCGCGCCGTTTCCAGACGCCAAAGCCCAAGCCCACCAACAGCCAAAGGTAGATGACGCCCCAGATCGCAAAGGCATATCCTTCGGGCTGAACAGGCGGATTTACCTGCGGCACTGGAAATTGCTCGGGGTCAAATCCGCCGAAATCGGGCACAAAAGCGGGTGAGAAGGCAAACAACCCGCTAAGGATAAACGTCAAAATCGCGACGGCACTACGTGACATTTGGGACCTTTCTGGTCAAAACTTGTTTCTTCAAAGCGACATATAACACAAAGGAGCTTCGCCAATGGCACGCATCGCACTTTTTTGCGACGGTACATGGAACAGCCCGACGTTGAAACAGCCGACACATGTGGTGCAGCTTTTTGAAAAGACGCGCCGCACAAACGCGCAGCACACCCACTATTTCGAGGGTGTTGGCACGGGGGTAAACGAGGCTGGTCTGTTTGGCAAAGCACTGATGAAAATTGGTGGCGGTGCCTTTGGTTGGGGGCTGAACGAGAACATCAAACAGGCTTATACAGCGCTCTGCGAGCAATATGAGGCGGGGGACGAGATATTTATCTTTGGCTTCTCGCGTGGGGCATATACTGCGCGATCGTTGGCGGGAATGATCCGAAAATGCGGCATCGTCAGCGATCCGACACCTGACAAGATCGACGAGGCGTTTCGCCTTTACCGCAAACCGGGTGTGGCCAACCACCCCGATGCGCTTCACATTATGAAAAAGCGCCGCAGGCTTTCGCCACGCTTTGCGACTTCGGCCAGTGATATCAACTGGCGCAGCGTGACGCCTTGGGCGAATGATCCCGCAGAGATGCATAAGGTCGAGATTGCCTATCTCGGTGTCTGGGACACGGTTGGATCATTGGGAATTCCCGCGCCATTGTTGGGGCCTATAGCCAACCTTTGGAACAGCAGATACCGTTTTCACGACACGCTGCTCTCCTCGATGGTCAAAGCGGCGCGTCATGCGGTGGCGCTGGACGAGCGGCGCGTGTTTTTCCGGCCCGCTCTTTGGGACAACCTCGAAGCCTCTCGCGATGACGCAGGTCTGAACCGCGGCGACCGCACCGAGGCAAGGCCGTATCAGCAGGTCTGGTTCACGGGCACCCATGCGATCATTGGCGGATCGGCTGCGAAGGCGCGCGCGTTGACGGGACAATCCTTGCAGTGGGTTGCCGATGGCGCACAGGCCGCAGGGCTCGAGATCGCGATGGAGGACCTGCTGGACCGCGTGCCTGATCCGCTTGCCAACAGCCATACGCTTGACCAGCCGCCGCTGCTCTATCAGATCGCGGGCAATTTTCTGAAATGGCGAAAAGGGCCGGGTCATCCGATTGATCTGCACCCAAGCGCTGACGCCCGTGTGAAAGGGCGGCGGGACTATCGCCCGCGTTCGCTCAAGAACCTGATGCCCGCATTATTCGGGGAGGCAGAAGTGCGTGACACAGTGTCGGATCGTCAGAAAGAAGGGCCGCAGCGCTAGGCCGCGGCCCGATTGATCAGGCGAGGGTGCCTTCGAGCGTGAGCGTCGTCTTGCCGCCCAGATAGGGGGCAAGCACGGCTGGCAGCACTACGGTGCCATCTTCCTGCTGGCCATTCTCAAGCACGGCGATCAGACAACGCCCCACTGCAAGGCCCGAGCCGTTGAGTGTGTGCACAAATTGCGGTTTGCCGCCACCTTCGGGCTTGAAACGCGCATTCATGCGACGCGCTTGAAAATCGCCCGTGGTCGAGACGGAGCTGATCTCGCGGTAGGCGTTCTGCCCGGGCAACCAAGCTTCGATGTCATAGGTGCGCCGCGCCCCGAACCCCATGTCGCCGGTGCATAGCAAAACGGTGCGATACGGCACGCCCAAGCGTTCGAGAATATCCTCGGCGCAGGTCAGCATGCGCTTTTGCTCGGCGTCCGAGTCCTCGGGCAGGGTGATGGAGACCATCTCGACCTTTTCGAACTGGTGCTGGCGCAACATCCCAGATGTGTCGCGGCCCGCGCTGCCCGCTTCGGAGCGGAAGCACAGCGTGTGCGCGGTCATGCGGCGGGGCAGATCGGCGGCCTCCAGCGTTTCACCTGCGACGGTATAGGTCAGCGGGACTTCTGAGGTCGGGACAAGCCACATGCCTTCTTCGGTGCGGTAGCTGTCCTCACCGAATTTCGGCAGCTTGTCCGTGCCATACATCGCCTCGTCACGCACCAGAACAGGCGTGTTCACCTCCGTCAGGCCGTTCTCGTCGACATGCACATCAAGCATGAATTGCGCCAGAGCGCGGTGGATACGCGCCACACCCCGCTTGAGCATGACAAATCTTGCTCCTGACGTCTTGGCCGCCGTCTCAAAATCCATCGAGGCTGCAACGCTGTCGAGATCATAGTGCTCACGCGCCTCGAAAGCGAAGTCAGGCATTTCGCCCCATTTCTTCACTTCGACATTGTCGGCTTCGTCAGCACCTTGAGGCACATCCTCGGCAGGGCTGTTGGGCAGGCGTGCCAGCATATCGGTTAGTTGGGCATCCAGCTCTTTGGCCTCCGCCTGCATCGCTGCGACTTCTGCCTTCTTTTCGGAGACCAGTGCGCGCAGGCGCTCGAATTCCGCCTCGTCACCTTTGGCCTTTGCAGCGCCGACTTGTTTGGACGCTGCATTCTGGTCGGCTTGGGCGGCCTCGGCGGATTGGATTTTCGCACGCCGCTCCGCATCAAGGGCCAGAATGGAAGAGGACACAGGCGCATCGCCCCGCCGCGCCAAGGCGGCGTCGAAAGCATCGGGATTGTCGCGTATGGCACGAATGTCATGCATCTGTTTGTCCTCCAAAAAGTGAATCGTTCAGCGGCGTTATGGCCCATAATCGGGCACGGGCCTAGGGGGGCTGGAAAGGTGCTGTGCAAAACGCTGAAATAGCACCCCGATCTGCCCGAATATCGCGGCCAGCGCCTTGCAAAGCCCACTTTGCGCGCATAGGTTCTGGCGAACTTCAGATATGAGGGCGCGCGCGCCTTCTCGCGTCAAAAAGGACCCACCGATGTCAGGTATTGAGCAGTTTATCCCACTTATTCTTATCTTCGGGATCATGTATTTCCTGCTAATCCGTCCACAGCAGAAAAAGCTCAAAGAGCATCAGGCGATGGTCGCAGCACTGCGCCGTGGCGATCAGGTGGTCACGCAGGGTGGCGTGGTAGGCAAGGTCGTCAAAGTCAAAGATGACGGTGAGCTGGAGCTCGAAATTGCGGATGGCGTTAAAGTGCGCGTGATCCAAAGCACAATCGCTACCGTGATCAACAAGACCGAACCGGCCAAGTAAACCTTACCCCAGCGACCAAGACGAAAAGGCGGGCGATATGCTCCAGATATCCATATGGAAACGCATCGCCATCTGGCTGACCTGTGCGGTTGGCCTCATGCTCGCTGCGCCCAACGGTTTTTATTCCGTTGTCGAAGGGCACAATGATGCCGTCAAAGAGATCGAACTTTCGGGCAGTACCGAGGCGCTTGAGGCGCAGCGCAGCTTGTGGCCCGACTTCTTGCCCAATGGTCTGGTCAATCTGGGTCTTGATCTGCGCGGCGGCGCGCATCTGCTTGCCGAAGTGCGGGTGGAAGAAGTGTACAGCGCGCGGCTTGAGGCGATGTGGCCCGAGGTGCGCGACGCGGTGCGCGGCATCACGCCCGTTCGTTTGCAACAGTCCGCTCCTACGGAGTTAAAAGTCCGGTTGACGGATGAGACGAAGATGGCGGAGGCCATGGCAGTTGTGCGCGGGTTGGCGCAGCCTGTGCAGACCCTGACAGGCGCAGGGGCCAGCGATATCGAAGTGAGCGGCGAAAACGGTATCATTACCGTCGTGCTGTCCGAGGCTGAAAAAAGCGCCACAGACGAGCGTACGATGCAGCAATCGCTCGAGATTATCCGCCGACGCATCGACGAGGTCGGGACACGTGAGCCGACGATCCAGCGCCAAGGCACTGACCGGATCCTGATCCAAGTGCCCGGCATCGGCTCAGCCGCCGAGCTGAAGGCGATCATCGGCACTACAGCGCAGCTGACCTTTAACCCTGTTGTGCGCCGCACTGCAGATGGCTCCGAGCGCGCAGGGATCGGCAACGAAATCGTGCCATCGCTCGACGAGAGTGGTATCTTCTATGTCTTGGAAAGTGCCCCCGTTGTGACGGGCGAAGAACTTGTGGATGCGCAGCCCAGCTTTGACCAGAATGGCGGCCCTGCGGTAAGCTTCCGCTTTAACACCTCGGGCGCGCGTAAGTTTGGCGACTATACGGCCGAGAATATCGGTTCACTCTTTGCGATTGTTCTGGATGATGAAGTCGTCAGCGCCCCGACGATTCAGAGCCATATCCCCGGCGGTTCGGGGATTATATCGGGGCGGTTCACTGTCGAGGAATCAACCCGCCTTGCCGTGTTGTTGCGCGCAGGCGCCTTGCCTGCTCAGCTCGATTTCCTTGAGGAACGCACAATCGGTCCCGAATTGGGTCAAGACAGTATTGATGCAGGTAAGGTCGCCACGATTGTGGCCTTCTCTCTGGTGCTCTTCTTTATGGTTGCGGCCTACGGGCTGTTCGGGGTGTTCGCCAACATCGCACTCATCATTAACGTTGGCCTGTTGTTCGGCCTGCTGAGCCTCATCGGTGCTACGCTGACCCTTCCGGGAATCGCGGGGATCGTGCTGACCGTGGGCATGGCGGTAGATGCCAACGTGCTGGTGTTCGAGCGAATTCGCGAGGAGCTTGGTACGTCCAAAGGGCCTGCGCGCGCAATCGCCTTGGGCTATGAAAAGGCGCTGAGTGCGATTGTGGATGCCAATATCACCACATTCATCACGGCTGTGATCCTGTTTGCCATGGGCTCTGGCCCTGTACGCGGCTTCGCGATCACGCTGGGCCTTGGTATTCTCACGTCGGTCTTTACGGCGATCTTTGTAACACGTCTGATGGTGGTCATCTGGTTTGAGCGCCGCCGTCCCAAAACGATTGAGCTTTGATATGCGCCTGAGACTTGTCAAACAGAACACCAATTTTGATTTCTTTTCCCGCTGGAAGCTCTGGCTGGGCATTTCCGGTCTGATGGTGGTGGTGGCGTTTGCCTCCTTCCTGCTTCAAGGCCTCAATTTCGGGATCGACTTTCGCGGTGGTACAACCATCCGTACCGAAAGCCCCCAGCCCGTTGTGATTGCCGAGTACCGCGACGCAATGGCGCCGTTGGGATTGGGCGATATCACCATCACCGAAGTATTCGATCCGCAATTCCGTGAAGACCAGAACGTCGCCATGGTACGCATTCAGGCCCAAGACGGCGAAGAGGCTGTGACCACCGAGATGATTGAGGCCGTCGAGGGCGCGTTGGTGCAAGTGCGGCCAGACATAAAATTTATTTCTGTCGAATCTGTCGGACCGAAAGTTTCGGGCGAATTGATCAATACGGCCATCATTGCTGTGGTCCTAGCGATCGGGGCGGTGCTGATCTATATCTGGCTCAGATTTGAGTGGCAGTTTGCGGCGGGTGCCGTACTGGCGCTGGTGCATGATGTCGTGTTGACCATTGGTGTCTTCTCGGAGCTGCAGATCAGGTTCGATCTGGCCATTATCGCGGCCTTGCTGACCATTGTGGGCTACTCGCTCAATGATACTGTGGTTGTGTTTGACCGCGTGCGCGAGAACCTGCGCAAGTATAAGAAACGCCCTCTTAAAGAGGTGCTGAACATGTCCATCAACGAGACCTTGAGCAGAACGTTTATGACCTCTGTCACCACCTTGCTGGCGCTGATTGCGCTCTTTGTGCTGGGCGGCGATGTGATCCGCGGCTTCGTATTTGCGATGATCTGGGGCGTAGTCGTAGGCACCTATTCATCGATTTTTGTGGCCACGGCGGCACTTCTTTACTTCGGGGTCAAGCGGGACTGGTCCAAGCCTGACGCCAACGCAGGCACACAATACGCGAACGTCGACCCCTGATATGCTGGCCACAGCCCTCGCGACCGATGGGCTGATCTGGCTGGTGGTAGCGGTCTTTGTTGCGGGGCTTGTGCGCGGTTTCGCGGGTTTCGGCTCGGCCATGATCATCATGCCTGTCGCAAGCTCGGTTCTGTCCCCTGTTGAAGCGGTGATCTTCCTCATTTGCGCCGAGCTTGTCGGCCCGGTGCCCAACGCACCCGCCGCATGGCGTGATGGCACCCCGCGTGAAGTCGGGCTGCTGGTGCTGGGGGCTGTTCTGGCGCTCCCGCTCGGGGTGTGGGCGCTGAGCAGCATGGATGCCACGGTTTTCGGCTGGATTGTGTCGGTTTCGGTAATCTTTCTTTTGGCGCTCACCGTGTGGGGCTGGCGTCTTAAGGGGGCGCTGACCCAGCGGATGATCATTCTGGCAGGAAGTCTTGGTGGTTTTATGACCGGCTTTGCGGGTATTCCAGGGCCGCCCGTGATCATGCTCTATATGGCGAGCAGCCTGCCGATCAAGGTGATCCGAGCCAACTTCCTGTTGTATCTCGTCGCACTCGACCTCGTGCTATTCCCGCTTTTGTGGGCGCTTGGACTGATGAATTGGCCGATTGCGTTTTTGGGCCTGCTGGTGGGGATTCCGAACCTGATTGCAAACGTCATCGGTGCGCGTCTTTTTGACCCATCGGCCGAGCGTATTTTTCGCAACGCGGCCTATCTCATAATTGCAGCTTCGGCTATTATCGGCCTGCCGTTGTGGAGAGGATGAATAATGCGCCTTAACGAGATTGTTTTCAACGATGCCAAACCTGTCGAAGGTTACGGCCCCGGTTTTTTCCGTATCGGTGGCGAGGTTATCCAAGGGCCGGTCATTACCGCGCCTTCTGGCACGCGGACATGGGGCGGGCTGGACGACGTCGCGGCGCTTGAAGCGCTCGTACAGGAAAGCGATGTGATCTTTATCGGGACGGGCGCGGAGATTGCGCACCTGCCAAAGGATTTGCGCAGCAGTCTTGAAGAAGCAGGTGTCGGGATCGAGGCTATGTCCTCTCCCGCTGCTGCACGCACCTACAACGTATTGCTGAGTGAGGGCCGCCGCATCGCCCTCGCCATGCTGCCGATCTAAGCCGCACCCGCGTGTTGCGCCTCAAAAATATTGCTGTCGCGCGCGGCGGGGTTCCTGTGCTGAGCGGTGTCTCTTTTGCGTTGGAAGCGGGGCAGGCGCTGATCCTGCGCGGTCCTAACGGGTCAGGTAAGACCACATTGTTGCGCACCATTGCAGGGCTGCAACCTGCGCTTAGCGGTGAGATGGAGGGCGCGGAGGACCGCGTCGCCTATTCCGGCCATGCTGATGGCCTCAAGGCGATGCTGAGCGTTGCTGAAAATTTGAAATTCTGGGCCGCAGTCTATGGCCAGCACGATATTGAAGGGGCTCTAGAAGCATATGCGCTGGCTCCTCTGTCGGATCGCTTGGCTGGAACACTGTCGGCGGGGCAAAAGCGCCGCGCAGGACTGGCGCGGTTGATGGTGACGGGACGCCCGATCTGGATTCTGGACGAGCCGACCGTCTCTTTGGATGCGGCCACGGTCGGCTTGTTCGCTGATGCTGTGCGTGCGCATCTGGGCGGCGGCGGCATAGCATTGCTGGCCACCCACATTGATTTGGGGCTGGAAGCGCAGGTGCTCGATGTCGCGCCCTTGCGTGCGATGCCTGCCGATCTCCACGGCGCCAGCGACGAGGCCTTCTTGTGATTGCGCTACTTCTGCGAGATCTGCGTCTGGCGCTCAGGGCAGGGGGCGGCTTTGGCCTCGGGCTCGCGTTTTTCCTCATCCTCACGGTGTTGGTGCCGTTCAGCGTGGGACCACAAAGCGCGCTGCTCGCATCCATCGCTCCTGGTGTTCTGTGGCTCGGGGCGCTCCTCGCTTGCCTGTTGTCTTTGGACCGTCTGCTCGCGCTGGATTATGAAGACGGTACGCTGGATGTGCTTGCCACGGCGCCGCTGCCGTTGGAGGCCGCATTGGCGGTAAAGGCCATTGCCCATTGGATCACCACGGGTCTGCCGCTGGTGATTGCAGCCCCTTTCCTTGGTGTGCTACTCAACCTGCCGCCGCAGGGCTTTGGATGGTTGGTGCTTTCGTTGCTGCTGGGCACGCCCGCGCTGTCGATGATCGGCACGTTTGGCGCGGCGTTGACCGTGGGCATCAAACGGGGCGGATTGCTTTTGTCCCTGCTGGTACTGCCCCTTTACGTGCCGACCCTCATTTTTGGCGCCGAAGCAGCGCGACGGGGCGCCATTGGCATGGAGCTTGAGACGCCGCTCTTGATGCTTTCGGGTATCAGCCTTGGTTCTATCGCCTTGTTGCCCTTCGCGGCAGCAGCGGCCTTGCGGATGACAATCAGGTGAGTACCGCCTTGCCCATTGAGCCTTTTATCACGGAGTATTAAGTAGCTGTCATGTCACTTTGGGAATACGCAAATCCGGTCAAGTTTCTCGCGCTCAGCGCGCGTGTACAGCCCGTCGCTTGGGCGGCTGCACTGACTGGTATCGTGGTCGGCTTGGGATGGGGCTTTTTCGGGACGCCCGATGACTTCCGCCAAGGCTCCACCGTCAAGATCATCTATATCCACGTGCCTGCTGCGTGGATCGCGATCAACGCGTGGATCATGATGCTCATTGCATCCTTGATCTGGTTAGTGCGCCGTCACCATGTGAGCGCGCTGGCTGCGCGTGCCGCAGCCCCCGTGGGGTTGGTGATGACCGTGATCGGCCTGCTTACAGGGGCCATTTGGGGCCAGCCGATGTGGGGCACATGGTGGGCATGGGATCCGCGGCTGACGTCCTTTCTGATCCTTTTTCTCTTCTATCTGGGCTATATCGCGCTCTGGGAGGCGATCGAGGACCCTGATACGGCCGCCGATCTAACTTCCGTGCTTTGCCTCGTCGGCTCGGTTTTTGCACTCATGTCGCGCTATGCTGTTCTGTTCTGGAGCCAAGGGCTGCATCAAGGTGCGTCGCTGAGCTTGGACAAGGAAGAGAACATCTCTGATGTGTTCTGGATTCCGCTCGTGATTTCGATTGCGGGGTTCACGCTGCTGTTTATCGCTCTTGTGCTCTACCGCACGGGCACTGAAATTTCGCTGCGCCGTGCGCGCGCGCTGGCTGTGAGGTTGGACAAAGAGTTATGATGCCTGATCTTGGAAAGTACTCTATCTACGTGCTCGGTGCTTATGGCGCCACGCTGTTTTTAATGGCGGGGCTCGTGCTGCTGACCCTGCGGCGGGGCCGCGCTGCACGCGCTGCCCTCAAGCGGATTGAAGAGGAGACGGCGCGCAATGGCAAAGGTTAGCCCCTTGATGCTCGCACCACCGCTGATTTTCGGGGCGTTCGTTGCGATGGCGTTCGTAGGTATGTACCGCGATGACCCCAACGGCATCCCCTCGACACTGGTAGGTCAACAAGCGCCGGGCGTGCCCGAGCGCGGCCTGCAAGGCTTTCCCAAGACAATGCCTGAGGACCTGATCACGGGAGAGGTCACGCTGGTTAATTTCTGGGCCAGCTGGTGCCCGCCCTGTCGCGCAGAGCATCCAAAACTGCTGGAAATGCAGGCCGAAGGCATCAACATCATCGGTATGAATTTCAAAGACACCGAGCGTGATGCCACCCGCTATCTCATCAACGATGACAGCCCGTTCTCAAGCGTGTCATTCGATCCAGAAGGCCGCAACGCCATCGATTGGGGCGTCACTGCGCCGCCCGAGACATTCATCCTCGACGCCGAGGGAACGATCCTGTTTCGCTTTGCAGGGCCATTGATCGGTAGTGATTACGAACAGCGGTTTTTGCCTCAGTTGGAGGCGGCGCAGGGAAATTAGCAGGAATGGTGATTTCGGCGCGTATGAGGCTTAGAGTTGTGAAGCTCTCTTCGAACGCCGAAAAACGGTAGCTGTGTATCGTGCTAACGTTGCCGCATGAAACGGAACAGCGGATAGAATCTGCTCCAGCGCGTCCCTCGTTTCAGCAGTCGCGATTATCACGCCGCCGGTGCGCGGTACTGTGCGGCCAGATACAATAAAACGGCCAGCAGCAAAGTTTCTTCGAGAAATATGACATGGGCATCGAGTTCAGGCCCGATTTCATCGACCTAAGCAGCGTGATGAAGATCAACGATGAATAGGTTTTGGTCAGCTGGGATCAAAGTCATTCTTTTTCACGAAGATTTTAGACATTGCCGCGTGGAAAAACACCGCAGCATCAACAGCAGGTGACAAGTTTGTCGGTTTATTGAGCCTCTGGGATGTTCAAAGATCCCCATTTTTATGCCGCGAGTAATCCTCTCATTCCTTGGTGTTCCTCAAGCAGCAGAACCAAGGTCATTTCGAAATTCACGCTTCCAAAAGAAAAAGGCCCCCGCTGGGAAAACAGCGGGGGCCTTCAAATTTCAAATCAGGTGCAGCTTACTCCGCCGCGACACCTTTGTTGGCCAGATCGCGCAGTACGTAGTGCAGTACACCACCGTGCTCGATGTATTCGATCTCGATTGCGGTATCGATACGGCACTTAATCATGATGTTCTTCACGCTGCCGTCCGCCATCGTGATCGCGCAGGGTACTTCCTGCAGCGGCTCGATGGTGTCGAGGCCCGAGATGCTGACGGTTTCTTCACCCGTCAGGCCAAGGGACTTGCGGCTGTCGCCTCCCGTAAACTCGAAGGGGATAACGCCCATGCCAACGAGGTTGGAGCGGTGGATACGCTCAAAGCTCTCGGCGATGACCGCTTTGACACCCAGCAGGGCCGTACCTTTGGCTGCCCAGTCACGCGAGGAGCCTGCGCCGTACTGCTCGCCACCGAAAATGACCAGCGGCGTGCCTGCTTCCTGATGTGCCATCGCGGCATCAAAGATCGAGGTCTTCTCACCATCGGGGCCTTTGGTGTAACCACCCTCAACGCCGTCCAACATCTCGTTCTTGATACGGATGTTGGCAAACGTGCCGCGCATCATAACTTCGTGGTTGCCGCGGCGCGAACCGTAGGAGTTGAACTCCCGCACAGGCACCTGACGCTCCACAAGGTATTGACCCGCTGGCGTGTCTTCCTTGAACGATCCCGCAGGGGAGATGTGGTCGGTGGTGATCATATCACCCAGCATCGCCAGCACTTTCGCGCCTTCGATGTTGGTGATCACACCTGGATCTTTGCTCATCCCCTGAAAGTAGGGCGGGTTCTGAACATAGGTGGACTGTGGCGGCCAGTCATAGGTCTTCTCTTCGGTAATCGCCACGTCCTGCCACTTCTCGTCGCCCTTGAATACATCGGCGTATTTCGTCTGGAACGCCTCGCGGGTGACTGTCTGTTCGACAAGCTCTGCCACTTCCTGTGTGGTGGGCCAGATATCGCGCAGATAGACGTCGTTGCCGTCCTTGTCCTGACCCAGTGGTGAATTGGCCAGATCATGGTTCATATCACCGACCAGCGCATAAGCGACGACGAGCGGGGGGGATGCCAGATAGTTGGCGCGCACGTCAGGCGAGATGCGGCCCTCGAAGTTGCGGTTGCCCGACAGGATCGATGTGCCGATCAGGTCATAGTCGTTGATTGCCTTGCTGATCGCAGGCTCCAGTGGACCGGAGTTGCCGATACAGGTGGTGCAGCCATAGCCCACAAGGTTAAAGCCGATTGCATCGAGATCTTCTTGCAGATTAGCGGCCTCAAGATAGGCAGACACAACCTGCGAGCCGGGGGCGAGTGATGTCTTGACCCAAGGTTTGCGGTTCAGACCCAACGCCCGCGCCTTACGCGCAACAAGGCCAGCGCCAATCATCACGTAAGGGTTGGACGTGTTTGTGCACGAAGTGATCGACGCAATCACGATCGAACCGTCGTGCAGTTGGTAGTTTCCACCCTCGGTCTGGACATAGCCGCGCTTGTGGCTGCCTGTGTCGCCCGGAATGTCCTGTGGCTCGGGCTGCCCGCCTTCGCCTTCCCAGCGGACTTCGGCATTTTCAGAGGCGTCTTTGCCTTCGCGCACACCTTTTACATACTCGCCAAATGCTGTGTGCGCTGATGTCAGCGCAATGTAGTCCTGCGGACGCTTGGGACCGGAGATGGCAGGCACAATGGTGCCCATATCAAGGCTCAGCGTGTCGGTATAGACGGGCGCATAGTCATCGCCGCGCCACATGCCGTTTTCCTTGGCGTAGGCTTCGACCAGCGCGATGCGATCTTCGTCACGGCCTGTTGTGCGCATGTAGCGCAGTGTTTCGGCGTCAATGGGGAAGAAGCCACAGGTCGCACCGTATTCGGGCGCCATGTTGGCGATGGTCGCACGGTCGGCCAGCGGCAGCGTGTCCAGACCCGCGCCGTAAAACTCGACAAATTTGCCAACCACGCCTTTTTCACGCAGCATTTCAACAACCTTCAGTACCAGATCGGTGCCTGTGGTGCCTTCCATCATCGCCCCTGTCAGCTCAAAACCGATAACTTCGGGAATAAGCATGGAGATGGGCTGTCCCAACATCGCGGCTTCGGCCTCGATCCCGCCAACGCCCCAGCCAAGTACGGCCATGCCGTTGACCATGGTTGTGTGGCTGTCTGTTCCGACAAGTGTGTCGGGGTAGGCAACATCGTCGCCGTGCTGGTCTTTGTCGGTCCAGACGGTCTGCGCAAGGTACTCAAGGTTCACTTGGTGACAGATGCCCGTGCCCGGAGGAACAACGCGGAAGTTGTTAAACGCTTTCTGACCCCATTTGAGGAAGGTGTAGCGCTCCATGTTGCGCTCGTATTCACGGTCGACGTTCATCTGGAACGCACGGGGGTTGCCGAACTCGTCAATCATCACGGAGTGGTCAATGACCAGATCGACGGGGTTGAGCGGATTAATTTGCTCTGCATCACCACCAAGAGCCACCAGACCATCGCGCATTGCGGCAAGGTCAACAACGGCCGGCACGCCTGTGAAATCCTGCATCAGCACGCGGGCAGGGCGGTAGGCGATCTCGCGCGGGTTTTTGCCGCCTTGGGCACCCCACTCGGCAAAGGCTTTGATATCATCTACGGTCACGGTCTTGCCGTCCTCGAACCGCAGCATGTTCTCCAGCACCACCTTGAGAGCCGCGGGAAGATTGGAGAAATCACCCAAGCCAGCAGCCTGTGCCGCGGGAATTGAATAATAGGCGATGGATTGATCACCCGCTGTGAGTTTCTTGCGGGTTTTGGCTGTGTCTTGACCGACGATGATTGTCATATGTGGCTCCGGTTCTAAGGTGTGGCTACGGATCGATATTGCCGCCTGAATGACCTATGCGGGATCAATTTTCAAGGGAAAACAGCTCAATTGTATACCATTGTACACCAAAATTATGCGAATTTTGAGCAAGACGCGTGATAACGGAGATACTCTCGAAACCTTGATTGGTTATTTCAGCACCGCGGGCTTAAAGATAACGTCTGTTTGATAAATGATTGGAATCACATGCTTCGCTTTTCGCACAGCCTTCTGGCCGCTCTTCTGAGCGTCGGTGCCACCTTCGCTGCGCCCGCGCTGGCGGAGCAACGCCCCGTTGTGGTCGAGCTTTATACCTCGCAGGGATGTTCAAGCTGTCCGCCAGCAGATGCGATGTTCGGGGAGCTGAAAGACCGTGATGATGTGATCGCGATTGCCCTGCACGTCGATTACTGGGACTACATTGGCTGGCAGGATGAATTTGGCCAGCCCGCCCATGCAGAACGCCAGCGTGCCTATGCCGCAAAAGCAGGGCGGCGCACGGTGTATACCCCCGAAATGATCGTGAACGGCCAGACGGATATTGTGGGTGCAAAACCTATGGTACTGTCAAAAGCGATCGCCGAGCATAAAGCGGAGCCTGCGCGAATGGCTCTATCTGCGACACGTGAGGGCGACACCTTGCGGGTTGAGGGACGTATCCTTTCAGGGGCGAAAACGCCCATGGATGTACATGTGTTGCGCCTCATCCCTTCCCACACGAGCGAGATCACGCGAGGCGAAAATCGCGGTAAGACCTACGAGTATACCAACATCGCCCATGACTGGAACGTTGCGGGCACATGGGATGGACAGGGCACGCTTGAACTTAGCGTGAGCCTGTCGGGCGACGATCCCGTCGTTGTGTTGGTGCAAGAGGCAGATGCCGGCCCGATTGTAGCCGCTGCGCGCGTCGAATAGCGCGCACTATTTCCAGCGGCGGTGTATCCAGAACCATTGCGTGGGGTCATTCTCGATCCGCGCTGCCAAACTGTCGGTGACGTGTTGGGTCATGGTGCGCCCGTCGGTGTGCGGGACCGGTGCTTCCAACACCGTTTCAAAGCTGATGCCGTCGGATTTGCGGATGCCGTAGAACGGGATCATTACCGCGTTATAGCGCAGCGCCAGATCAGCCGCTGAGGTCGCAGTTTTGGCGGGTTTACCCAAAAAGTCGAACAACGGTGCATGGGCGACGTGCTGGTCAAAAAGCAAAACGAGCTGTCCGCCATCCTTAAGGTGGCGCACGAAACCCGATGTGCCGCGCCGACCTTGTGCAAAAACAGGGCCGCCAAACGCTTCCATCGTTTTGACGTAATGCGCGTTGAAATACGGGTTGCGCATATTCTTGTACAGGCCGCCGATCTTGAGCCCGCGCGCGGCAAGGGCGGCGCGCGTCGCCTCGTAGTTTCCGTAATGTCCGGTCACTAGAATAACGGGCTGGCCGCTTTCAATCGCCGCGTCTAGAGCCTCTTTGCCTTCGCCCGTCAGGGCATTTTTTGCCATCCGTTCGGGGAAATCACGGGCCGAGTAATTCTCGATCAGGGTGCGGCCTACATTATCGAGGCACTTCTTTGCGATCTTTGCGCGTTCGGATTGGGGCATGTCGGGCCAGATCAGCGCAAGATTGTCCAAAGCGCGGCGGCGATACCCTGCAAGCGGGCCGATAACATTGGCAACCACCGCACCCATCATGCGCACCCGCAACTTGTACGGGAGCATCAGCGCAGACCGTATCAGCCCGACCGTGACCAAGTTGGTCAGGTAATGACGGAAAGTGCCTGAATTTTCAGAGGGTGCAGGTGCGGACATACTGGCCTGATGCATATTTGAGGTGGGACAGACATAGACCTCCACCGCGTGCCCAACAAGAGGAAGCTTTAATCCTCCTCCTCTTCGTCTTCGGCAATCAGAACAATGTCGCCACTTTTTTCCATGCGGCGCACGGCGCTGACAACAGCAGACATGGCTTCATCAGCGGCACTGGATTTGATTTTGCCCGCTTCGTCGATATCTTCACGCAGCTGGTCGGCCATACGCCCTGACATGTTTTCGAGAATGAAATCGCGTGTATCGCCACATCCCGCGATTTCAGCGCCTGCCATTGCGGTAATGAGCATTGCGCCATCCACCTCGCGCAAGACGCGGGGAATGTCGCGGGGAGAAACACGGTCAGGAATATGGGCAAAGGTAAAGATTGATTTGCGCACAGCTTTGGCCAATTCCTGATCTGTCTCGTCAAGACCGTTCAAGACGTCATCGCGTGTCGGTGTCGAAGCCGAGTTCAGGATCGCGCCCAACCGCTCTATCGCGCCCGTCTCGAAAGCGGGAATTGTCTGCGCCTCGAACTGCGCGGCCAGCGACAGGCCGATGCGGTCCACTGCGTCTGGCGTTACCTCGCTGGTAAGAGAGACGGCATAGGTAATCCGCCGCGCCTCTGGACCAGAGAGCTTACCCAAAAGGCTGGCCGCAACGGGCACTTCGAGCTTTGACAAAAGGACTGCGGCGACTTCGGTGCTTTCCTGTTGGACGATTTCGAGCAGTTGTTCGGCGGGGAGGGCGCATACCAGCTGCCATGGGTCGCCTGCAGCCCTCACGCCCGCCTCTTTGCGCAGTCGCATGGCGGTTTCGCGGCTGATCCGACCGTCGAGCGCGTCGAGCGCGCCTGCAATGCCGCCAGGAAATGAGAGGCCGATTGCCTCCAGCTCTTCGGTGAATTCCTGCACAACGGCGGCGACGGTAACACGGTCAACCACGCGCATGGAGCCCATTTGCTGGGTCAGCTGGGCCTGAAGTTCGGGCGGGAGTTCTTCCAGCGCGATATCCGCGCCCTCATTGAGGAGCAGTCGCACGACTATGGCCGCTTTTGCACGTTTGCTCAGGTTTGTCTGGGCAACGATGCGCGGCATTGCTGCGGGCTCTGCACTAGCGATGGGCATGGGCATGGGGGTAAAATCGTTCATCGGGACCAATCTCTGTGGGATGCCTCAGGTATGGCGATGAAAGGTAAAAAAGAGCTAAAAATATCGCGGCGCTTACAGCCAAAGCCTTCGCAAAAAAGGCGCAACAATATTGCTGCGCCAATTTGTTTTAAGGTGTTGGGCGGAGAGACTGTTTACCAGTCGAACGTCTCGCCCGTGGCAATTGCCGTGCGCAAGGATGCTTCGGCCCAGGTGCCTGTCCCGCCATGCGCGCGAATCTGGCGCAGTTGCTCAATCGCGGCTGTGATGTTGCCGTCCTCTACAAAGCCCTGGCCCATGTAAGAGCGCGCCATCACGTTTGCGGGATTTTGAACAAGGGCGCGGGCGTAGAATTTCATCGCCGCATCGGCATTGCCCATTTTGCGGTTGGTAAAGCCCATATAGGTCATCACGCGGTCATCTTCGGCAGGCATCAGCGCCAGCAAATCCTGCGCATCCGTGTAGCGCCCGTCATAAGACAATGAGCGGACCTCTTGGTAGAGTGTATCGAAATCAAACGTGTGGCCGTTGCTGCTCACGCATTTTTTGGAGTTCTTGTCATAGACAAAGCCGCTCTGGCATTTCGGCTTTTTCGGCGGTGCGGTTTCATCCATTGCGGCGAATGCCGTTGCGGGCAAAGCGAGAGCAAGAGCGGTGGCGAGTACAAAACGCATGGGAAAACTCCAGTGTGCGAGAACAGTCGGAATAAAGGTAAGCCGCAAAGGGGCGCGGTAAAGAAAAAACCCACCACGCCCGTTCACAAATTGGTGTTATGGTCGTTTCAGGTCGTTGTCGCCACGCAGCTTTTGCTTTCGGCGTCATAGACGGACCCAGCCGCGCATGACATTGCCTGTTTGCTGTGGTTACAGCCCATTGCCATGCCCAAGGACGGCAGCAGCATCAGGGTGGCGGTCGCAAGTGCAATCTTCATTTTCATGTCCATTACTCCTTTTTCTGACATGACGTAACGGTAACGCGAAACGGCGCGATATCAAAAGAAATCGCGCCGTTCGGTAAAATATGTGTCAGTCTGCCGCAGTTTAATTGCGACAGCGCTTAGGTTTTGCGCAATATTCAGTCGCCGAACACGCGTTTGAAGATCGTGTCAACGTGCTTGGTGTGATAGCCCATGTCGAACTTTTCTTCGATCTCCTCAACGCTGAGCGCGGCGAGGACTTCGTCGTCCGCAAGAAGCTCGGTCTTGAAATCCTTGCCGTGGTCCCAAACCTTCATCGCGTTGCGCTGCACCAGCTTATAGCTGTCCTCGCGGCTCACGCCCGCTTGGGTGAGGGCCAGCAGTACACGCTGTGACATCACGAGGCCGCTGAATTTGTTCATGTTGGCCAGCATGTTGTCGGGGTAGATCAGCATCTTGTCGACCACACCTGTCAGACGGTGCAGGGCGAAATCAAGGGTGATCGTGGTGTCGGGACCAATCGCGCGCTCCACGGAGGAATGCGAGATATCGCGCTCGTGCCACAGGGTTACGTTCTCCATTGCGGGGATCACGGCCATGCGAACGGTGCGCGCCAGCCCTGTCAGGTTCTCGGTCAGAACGGGGTTTTTCTTGTGCGGCATCGCAGAGGAGCCTTTTTGCCCTGCCGAGAAGAACTCCGCCCCTTCAAGGACTTCGGTGCGCTGCATGTGGCGAATTTCAGTCGCGACATTCTCAATGGAGGAGGCGATCACACCAAGGCAGGCAAAGAAGGCCGCGTGGCGGTCGCGCGGGATGACCTGAGTGCTGATCGGCTCAGGCTTGAGTCCCAGCTTTTCGCAGACATGCTCCTCGATACGCGGGTCAATGTTGGCGAATGTGCCAACAGCGCCCGAGACGGCGCCGGTTGCAATCTCCTCGCGTGCGGTGCGCAGGCGGGTCATGTTGCGGTCCATCTCGGCGTAGAAGCGCGCGAATGTCAGGCCCATCGTGGTGGGTTCGGCGTGGATGCCGTGGCTGCGGCCCACGCGCAGGGTGTCTTTATGCTCGATGGCGCGGCGCTTGAGCGCGGCAAGCAGTGCCTCCATATCGGCGATCAGAATATCGGCGGCGCGGGTGAGCTGGATGTTGAAGGCGGTGTCGAGCACGTCCGAGCTGGTCATGCCCTGATGCACGAAGCGCGCTTCGTCACTGCCCACATGCTCGGCCAGATGCGTGAGGAATGCGATCACGTCATGTTTGGTCACGGCCTCGATCTCGTCGATGCGTGCCACGTCGAATTCTACGTCCTTGGCTTTCCAAACGGCTTCGGCGTTCTCGCGCGGGATCACGCCAATATCCGCCATCGCGTCACAGGCATGCGCTTCGATCTCGTACCAGATGCGGAACTTCGTTTCTGGTGACCAGATGGCAACCATTTCGGGGCGGGAATAGCGGGGGATCATCGGCATACCTATCTGTCAGACTGCAAGATATGCGCGCAATAGCTTGTGAAGCCCCCGAGAACAAGGTCAGGCTTGTGGTTTTGATCTGCTGAAGCCGCGAGGAGGCGTGGTCAGAAAGGGAGGAGCTCCGTTACGACCTTTGAGGTGCGCTCCAAGGTGCGGTGCACGGGGCAGCGGTCTGCGATCTCCAGAAGACGCGTGCGTTGCTCCGCGTCAAGATCGGGGCCAGTCAGTTTTATCCGACGCGTGAAGCTGTCGATCTTGTGGTCTGCACCGACTTCTGCATCCTGCGCGTGTACCTTGTCATGGGAGACATCGACGCTCACATGTTCCAGTGGCCAGCCTTTGCGCCGCGCATACATGCGGATGGTCATAGAGGTGCAGGCCCCCAGACTGGCCGACAGAAAGCCGTAAGGCGACATGCCCATGTTGGTGCCGCCGTAGGCCAGCGGCTCATCCGCGAGCATGTGTAGATGACTGCCCGAAGTGATGTCCTGCAAGAACCCGTCGGCGTTCGCCTCGGAGACACGGACAATGCCCTCTGGTGTGCCGATCGGGGGGGCAGGGACAGGCCGCTCGATATAGCGCGCGGCCCAAGTTGCAATCAGATTGGCCGTGTATTCGGCATCCCTGGGGTTGGTCACAAGGTGGTCGGCGTCATCAAGTGAGACAAAGCTCTTGGGGTGTTTGGCGGCCATGAAAATCTCAGCGGCACTGTCCACGCTGACAATTGCATCGCGTGGCGCGTGCATCACCAGAAGGGCCGCACCCAACCTTGGCAGCACATCGCCCAAGACGCCATTACCCGTATCTTCGATAAATGATTTGCCAATGGTGAAGGGCCGCCCGCCAAGCGTCACCTCGGCAGAGCCGTTCCGAGCGATCTCGGGCAGCGCATCGGCAAAGTGGTGTGTCACATGAGCGGGATCATATGGCGCACCGATGGTTGCCACGGCTTTGATCCCGTCCAGCATGCTGGCCGCTTTGATCACCGCAGCTCCGCCCAGCGAATGGCCGATCAAGAGGCTGGGTGGCATCCCTTTTTGTGCAGCCCACGTAGCGGCAGCGATCAGGTCGTCTACGTTGCTGGTAAACGAGGTGTTCTCGAATTCACCCTCGGAATGGCCAAGGCCTGTAAAGTCGAACCGCAAAACGGCAATCCCCATGGCTGCCAGTCGGGCCGCGATACGCCGCGCGGCGGGTATGTCCTTGCCGCAGGTAAAGCAATGGGCGAACACGGCAGTCGCCAGATGCGGGCCTGACGGTGTGTCTAGACGGGCAGAAAGCTCTGACCCGTCATGGCCGTGGAAAGTAATGCGCTCTACAGCCATGTCTGGGCTCCTTATCTGCGCAGAAGGTGGCGCAAGGGCTAGCAGGGTTCAAGGGCTTGTCATGTGCCTCACGCCGGTGTGACGGAATGATTGCACGCACTGCTGCACAGGCTTACACCGAGCGCGAACACATTGATAATCGAACCGGAGCATACAACATGGCGCCCAAGTCTCTCGACACTCTTCACCCCGCAACCATCGCGGCACAGGCCGCAGGCCTGTTGGATGAGGGCACAGGCGGCGTGGTCCCACCGATTCATCCCGCAACGACATTTGTACGGGGTGAGGATTATGCGCCCATTGTGGAGGGCAATGTCTATTCCCGCTCAAGTGCGCCCAACGGGGAGATGGTCGAGAAGGTTCTGGCCCAGCTTGAGGGCGCTGCCGATGCGATGGTGTTTCCTTCGGGTATGGCGGCGGTTGCCGCAATCTTTCGCACGTTGCCGTCAGGTGCAACTGTGTTGGTGCAAAGCCAGATCTACTGGGGCACCACTGCGTGGATACGTGACTTTTGCACCCGCCGTGCCATTACCCTGATCGAGGTAGAGGCGGCGGACACAGAGGCGTTTGCTGCGGCCTGCGCCACGCATAAACCAAAGCTGGCGTGGATCGAGACGCCGTCCAACCCATGGCTGCGTATTGTCGACCTCACCGCCTGTGCGGATGCTGTCCATGCGGCGGGCGGGCTGCTGGTGGCGGATATGACAACGGCCACACCCGTACTCACGCGCGCGTTGGATTTTGGCGCGGATATCGCCATGCATTCTGCCACCAAGGGGCTGAATGGTCACTCGGACGTGCTGGCGGGCGCGCTGAGCGTAGCGGATGCCCAAAGCGATATCTGGCAGGCAATACGCGCGGATCGCGACATGGCGGGCGCCGTGCTGGGGCCATTCGAAGCATGGCTTTTGCTGCGGGGCATGCGCACTTTGCCCTTGCGGGCGGAGCGGATGTCACAGAATGCACAACGCCTCGCCGAATACCTGTCTGACCATCCCGCGGTTGAGGCTGTGCTCTATCCCGGCTTGCCTAATCACAAGGGTCATGCGCTTGCCTGTACCCAGATGAAAGGCGGCTTTGGTCCGCTGCTGTCTTTCGTGGTCAAGGGCGGTGCTGCTGCGCTTAGCGCAGTTGGGCGTCTCAAGCTTTTCCATCGCGCTACGTCGCTGGGCGGTGTCGAAAGTCTGGTGGAGCACCGCCACACAATCGAGCCTCATACGGGCATCCCCGAAGGCCTGCTACGCCTGTCTGTGGGGATAGAAGATGCAGGTGATCTGATGGATGATCTGGGGCAAGCGCTGGGTCAATAGAAAAACCTTTACAAAACTAGTTTTGTGGTTATTTTGATTGATATGACACATTCAACAACAGCAACCGCCCTCGCGGCCCTCGGACATGACGCACGTCTAAAGGTATTTCGCCTTTTGGTTCGTGCAGGCGATGCGGGGCTGAACATCGGTGAGATCGGTGAACATCTTAGCATGGCGCCCTCGACGCTGGCTTACCACCTTAAGACGCTCGTGGATGCGCGACTGGTGACCCAAGAACGGCAGGGGCGCCTGACCATCAATCGTGTCGATTTCGATATCATGCACCAGACGGTAGATTTCCTGACATCCGAATGCTGCGCGGGTGTGACACTCACCCGCGATACGGCTGCTTGATGAATTTCACACCCACTTAAAACCATAAACCTAAGGATTTAAAGATGGCCGAGACACAAATTGATCCCCCACAGGGGACCGCCAGAATAACATCCCATCTGTGGCAACATGAAAAAGTGTGGCTGGTCTCGGCCGCGATCCTTCTGGCGCTTTTTATCTATTCGCCCGCCTTGGGGCTTGGAACCGCTCAATTCGCAGCACTTAATCTAGCCAGCATTGCACCCTATCTGGCGCTCTCGGTCGGGCTTGCCGCTTATGCAGGGTCGACGGGCGCGGACCGTCTGATTGCACGGGCCTTCACGGGCTCACCTGTAATGATGATCTTTCTTGCTGCAGTCGTCGGTGGACTTTCGCCGTTTTGCTCTTGCGGTGTGATCCCCTTGATCGCTGCATTGCTGGCGATGGGGGTGCCGTTGTCGGCGGTTATGGCCTTCTGGCTGGCCTCTCCCGTTATGGACCCGTCAATGTTCTTGCTGACCACAGGCGTGCTGGGTTTTGAATTCGCTCTGGCCAAGACGATCGCGGCCTTGAGCCTTGGTGTCTTTGGCGGGCTGGTGGTGCACGGTTTGGCACGCGCAGGCCATCTGAAGACCCCCTTGCGTGAAGGAGTGGGCAACGGCGGCTGCTGTGCCTCCTCGGTCCGCTCGATCCAGCCTGTGATCTGGAAGTTCTGGCAGGATGATGCGCGCGTATCCAAATTCTGGAATGAAGCGTTGAAGACGGCTCTGTTTTTGGCAAAATGGCTTACCCTTGCCTTCATCCTCGAGAATTTGATGCTGACATGGTTGCCTGCTGATCTTGTTGCATCAGCGCTGGGCGGCACGGGTGTTGGACCTATCGCCATGGCGACTGTTGTTGGCGTGCCTGCCTATCTCAACGGTTATGCCGCGTTGCCTCTGGTGGGCGGATTGATCGGGCAGGGCATGGCACCCGGGGCGGCGCTTGCCTTCTTGGTAGCAGGCGGCGTTAGCTCGCTCCCCGCAGCGATTGCGGTCTGGGCCTTGGTACGGCGCGAGGTATTTGCGCTCTATCTCGGTATCGCGCTGACAGGTTCATTCGCCATTGGCCTGATCTTCCAGCTTTGGACCACGCTTTAGGCGCGGCCCATGAGGGCATCGTCGAACGGATATTGCGTTAGGTTCTCAAACCCGTCCTCGGTGATGAGAACCTGATCTTCCAGCTTGATTGAAAATTTGCCACCTTCGGGGCTGACCAGCGCTTCGACACAAAGCACCATGCCCGCCTCTAGTGGATAGTCATAGGCACCTTCCACCGCATGATCGGGATAGGCGACCAACGGCCATTCATCACACAGGCCAACCCCGTGCATCAAGCAGCCATATTTGAGCTTTTGAAATTGCGGATCAAGGACATGGGTGTTCGCTGATAGCTCAGGGATCATCACACCCGGTTTGAGCATCTGCATATTTTGCATGATATGCTCGACCCCGTGTTGCATGGCATAAACCATATCAGGGGGCGGAGCCTGATCGCCGATCCACCAACTGCGGGAGATATCGACGCAAATCCCGTAAGAGCCAACGAGATCGGTATCAAAACTGATAATCTCGTTGTTTTGCGTGATGCGTGGACCGCATTCCTGAAACCACGGATTGGTGCGTGGACCAGAGGACAGCAGCCGCGTCTCGATCCACTCTCCGCCACGGCGGATATTCTCGGCGTGCATCACGGCCCAGATGTCATCCTCGGAAGTCTGGCCAAGAGGCACGTTGGCCCGCGCAAAATCCTCCATCACTTTCACGGAGGTCTCACAGGCGTGACTGGCACAGCGCATGGCAAGTATCTCGTCAGGCCCTTTGATGCTGCGCGATTTCTCGGTGACTTCCTCGCCGTCCATCACCTCAAACCCAGCGCGTTCGAGCGAGCGCAGACCGTGGAGCATGATCTTATCCACGGCAATGCGCTTCTCTGCGCCGCCATGCTCGGCAATCAGTTCCTTGATCTCGCCTGCCAGCACATCTGCGGCCACGCCCACCTTATCGCCGCGATCAAAATAGAAGAGGTCCGCGCCAGAGCGCTGCTCCCGCACCAGTGGATTGAATTCGCTTAGAAAAGGAGAGTTCTTGTAGTCCCACATGACCATATAGCCATCTGCGCAAAGCAATACGGCGCGGAAGGGGTTGTGGGTATTCCAAAGCTGCATGTTGGTGCTGTCGGTGGCGTAGCGGATGTTGAGAGGGTCGAACATCAAGAGCCCACCATAGCCGCGTTCAACGATATGACGGGTCAGGCGCTCCCAACGGTAGCGGCGCATGTTTGCGAGATTCGGCAGCACCAGCCCTGCCGCCTCCCATTCGCGAAAGGCCAATTGTGTGGGGCCGATTTCCACGCGGTCTGCATCATTAGGCGAGCCGTCGGGCAGGGTGGCTCCTCTTGCCGGGTCGATCTTGCGTGTCTCGCGGTAATGCTGGTTCATGGCGGGCCTCCGTGGCCTTAAGCGTGGCGCAAAAACAGGCCCGCGCTTTTCAATCTGCGACATGGCCTCATGTCGCTTTTGCCATGCGGGCTGGCGCGCGGTATGAGAGTGGAATGAGCATAATTCTACAAAAAGCCCTCCCCTCCGAGATGGAGGGACCAACCGGTTTGCCGGGCATGGCCCCGGCCACCGCGCATGATTGGCTGCGCGTGGACGAGGCATATGGCGCGCAAATGCAGCGCCGTCTGGATCTGTTGCAAACGCAGCGCGACGAAGTTTTGTGGATGGATCCGTCCGCGCAAGATGCTGCTTGTGAAGTGCTCGAAGAAGCACTGAACCTTCTTCCAGATATGGGATTCGAGCAGTCGGCTGACAGGGTCACGTGCCCCGACGGGCGGGTGGTGACGCTCAACCGCTCAGCGCCGCTGCTGACCCTTGGCCAACTGGTGCAGCAAGACATCTGCCTTCTGCAAAAGCAAGGGGCGGAACATGTGCTGACGGGGGCGGTGCTTTGCTTCCCTGCGAGTTGGCGATTGGCCGAGAAGGCAGGCAAGCCTTTGATCGGTATCCATGAACCTGTTGAGGAATATGACGAAACACTTGCCAAACGGGTGCAACGCCTGTTCGACGGCGTCAAGGCGGGGCGGCCCATGTGGCGGTTCAACAAGCTCTGGTATGATGATGCGGAACTGTTCCAGCCGCGCTCCGCCACTGCACCGCGGCGCATACAGCCTGACAAGACTGCCGCACCCTTCATTCGCTCGGAGCGGCAATGTGTGGTGCGGATGCCGCGCACGGATTCGGTGGTTTTTTCGATCCACACATTCGTGGTGCGCAGCTAAACGCGCGCCCGACAGCAATCGGGCGCGCAGGACTTATGCAGGGCCAATAACCATATGGGGTTGGCCGTCAGAGGTTTTCTGCGGGCTTTCTCCTTGGGCATTCACGGTTGTGTTGACCTGCTGTCGCAGGGCCGAGAAATGCTCGGATTCAACAACATCCACCGCTTCGTCAAAGCGCACGGTGAGGGCCCAGAAACCAGAGGAGGCAAGGCGCGCGGCCTTGATCACCCCAGTGAATGGATTGCCCAGATAGCGGCCTGTGGCGCGACTGCCCACTTGCCATTGCACGGCGCTTACATCCGCTTTGGCAGCCAGCGTGTTCCAGTCGCGCATGCCCCATTGATGCGCCACTGTCTCCAGCGCATTGGCGTGGGTCATCTCGGTGCCTTGTGCGCCCAGATCGGCACGAAGGCGTTTTGCTTGTGCCTTGAGCACATCGCGGGAAGGTATTTGTGTCATGTTCATCACTCCAATGGACGTGTGTCTTGGGTGTCCGCGTTGCCCTCGTCCCACGGTATTGGTGTGGTAGAAGATGCAATATTTTTTTGACAGGACTTCACCGAATTGCGGACGGCAGGGGCCTGACCCTTGATCCGCAGATAGAGAGGGGCGTGAACAAAAACAAGCCCCCGACGCTTTTGCTGCATCGGGGGCTGTGGCATCATTGTCGCAAGTAGGGCGTATCAGCCGTCGATTTTGGCGCCCATGATGGCAATCGCTTGCTGATAAACTGTCGCAGCGTTCCACTGCTTGATCACTTTGAAGTTTGGCTGGCCTTCCTGATAGCCAGCACCGGGGCGCCAACCTTTTTTGCGCAGGAAATTGGCGGTCGAGGCCATAGCGTCGGTCTGGTTATAGAGATCCACACGACCGTCGCCGTTTCCATCCACGCCGTAGCGCAGCGCATTGCCGGGCAGGAATTGGGTATGGCCCAACTCGCCGTGCTTGGCCCCTTTGGTGTTGGACGTGATCGAGCCACGGTCCACTAGCATTAGCGCTCCAATGGCGTGGGGCGCAAAGAAGTCGGAGCGCCGGCAGTCATAGGCCAGTGTGGTGATCGCCGAGACGACGCGGCTGCTTCCCATGAACCCGCCAAATCCCGTCTCCATGCCGTGGATCGCGAGGAGCACTCCTGCGGGCACACCATACTGACGCTCAAGTGAAGCGTAGAAGTTCGCGTTTTTTGCCTTCCGCTTGCGGCCTTGGCTCACAATGGTGTTAGCACCACGGACTTGCATGAATTTATCAAGGGAGTAGCGAAACGACTTCTGGTTGCGGTCAGCCTTGATCGTGGCCGTGGCGTATTGCGCATTGGCGAGCGCTTCGAGGCCGCGTTGCTTGACGCCTGCGCGCTTTGCCTCTGCTGCAAAGGCGGCCTTCCATGCGTTGAACCCGCCCGCATTGTTACCGCATTGCGCGGCAATCGCAGGCGTCGCAAGCGCTGCACATAGGGCGAAAGAAATCGAGATTGTTTTGAACGAGCGCATTGCTGTGTACCTCTGTAAATTGGTTTGCGCTACGTTAACCAACCTAAGGCTGCTTGCAAAGCCTCCCTTATCCTGACCAGCGTGGACAGATCGCTTGGCCACGGTACAAGAATAGAAAAAGGGCGCCCCATCAAGGGACGCCCTCATAACCATACTACTTGGTGGCTTAGCAGCTGTAGTACATGCCGAATTCGACAGGGTGGGGTGTGTGCTCGTAGTTGTGCACTTCTTCCATCTTCAGCTCCATGTAGCCTTCGATCTGGTCGCGGGTGAACACGTCACCTGCCAGCAGGAAGTCCATGTCCTTCTCGAGCTCGTCCAGCGCTTCACGCAGGGAGCCACAGACAGTCGGGATACCGGCCAGCTCTTCTGCGGGCAGGTCATAGAGGTTCTTGTCCATCGCCTCACCGGGGTCGATCTTGTTCTTGATGCCGTCAAGGCCGGCCATCAGGAGTGCGGCGAAGCACAGGTAGGGGTTCGCTGCTGGATCGGGGAAGCGGGCCTCGACGCGCTTGGCCTTGGGGCTCTCGGTCCATGGGATACGAACACAGCCTGAGCGGTTGCGCGCGGAATAGGCGCGCAGAACAGGCGCTTCAAAACCCGGGATCAGGCGCTTGTAGCTGTTGGTGGAGGGGTTGGTGAACGCGTTGAGCGCTTTTGCGTGGGAGAGCACACCACCGATAAAATAGAGCGCTTCCTGTGACAGATCAGCGTATTTGTCGCCTGCAAAGAGCGGCTTGCCGTCTTTCCAGATAGACATGTTCACGTGCATGCCGGAGCCGTTGTCGCCATAGATCGGCTTTGGCATGAAGGTGGCGGATTTGCCGTAGGCGTGCGCTACGTTGTGGATCACATATTTGTACTTCTGCAGCTCGTCGGCCTGCTTGGTCAGGCTGTCAAAGATCAGGCCAAGCTCGTGCTGACAGGACGCGACTTCGTGGTGGTGCTTGTCGACCTTCATGCCGAGGCGCTTCATGGTGGAGAGCATCTCACCGCGCAGGTCCTGCGCTTCGTCGGTGGGGTTGACGGGGAAGTAGCCGCCTTTGAGGCCAGGACGGTGGCCCATGTTGCCCATCTCGTAGTCTGTGTCGGTGTTCCATGAAGCGTCGGAAGCGTCGACCTCATAGGATACCTTGTTGATAGAGTTGGAGAACTTGACGTTGTCGAAGAGGAAGAATTCCGCCTCAGGGCCCATATAGGCTACATCGCCAATACCTGTGGACTTGAGATACGCTTCGGCCTTCTGTGCTGTGCCGCGTGGGTCGCGATCATAGGCTTCGCCTGTGTCAGGCTCGACAATGGAGCAGTGGATGCAGATTGTTTTCTCGGCATAGAAGGGATCGATGTAGGCGGTGGATACATCGGGCATCAGCTTCATGTCGGACGCTTCGATGGACTTCCACCCTGCGATGGAGGAGCCATCAAACATGAAGCCTTCTTCGAGAAAGTCTTCGTCCACAAGGTCGTTCACGAGTGTGACGTGCTGCAACTTACCGCGTGTGTCGGTAAAGCGGATGTCGACATATTCGATATCCTCGTCTTTGATGCGTTTAATCAGGTCTGCATTGGCGCTCATGGCGATGTCCTTTTACTGATGTCTTGTGTAGATTGTGTGGGTTTACAGCGCGTCTGAACCGGTCTCGCCGGTGCGGATGCGGATTGTTTGTTCGATGGTAGAGACAAAAATCTTACCGTCGCCGATCTTTTCGGTTTTCGCGGCATTGACGATAGCTTCAATGGCCTCGTCTACCTGATCGTCATCAAGGACGATCTCGACTTTCACCTTGGGGAGAAAATCGACAACGTATTCGGCGCCGCGATAAAGCTCGGTATGACCCTTCTGACGGCCAAAACCCTTGACCTCAATCACAGAGAGGCCCTGTACCCCTACGTCCTGAAGGGCTTCCTTCACTTCGTCGAGCTTGAACGGCTTGATGATCGCTTCGATCTTTTTCACCTGAGTGCCTCCCATGGCTGATTTCGTCCACTTCGTCTCATTCACCATGGCGGGAATCCAGACAGCCTCGGGCAAACAGGCGAGAGCAAGACGCAATTTCGGACGAAGGGGTGAGAAATTAATCGAAGTGATTAATTATTGGGCGAAAGTGAAACTTTGACGGGCGCGGGCTGCGATGGGCTATACCAACCGCTAAATCTCTCTCTATCAAAGGGTAGTTTAAGTGCAGCCACTTACACGCCAAAGGCTCCGGATAAATCCGGAGCCTTGCGGTTAAACAATAGACGCATCTGCTTCAGGCGGCGTGCAGAACCTGACCGCGGGCGCGCGCGCCGTCTGCGGTGCTGACTTCAAGGCCGTCTGCATAAAGGATATGCGGCCCGTCGCAGAATATCTGGATCAATGTGTGTTCTTGTACGCCAAGGTCGCGGATGAATTCACCATCCACAAGCGTGCGCGCAGCAACCAATGCGCGGTCTGCGCTAAATAGTGCTTGGGCGCGCCAGTCGCGGATCAGACACATCTGGTCACCTGCCAGAATTGCATCACGCTCAGGCCTTTGATGACCAAGGGATCCTGCCGCCACAGAGATCGTGTGTACCATGCGCGTGCTACGCTGGATATGCTCGACCTTTGCGATGCCGCTGTCACGTGTAATGATTTTGTCCCCGACATTAATGAACTCAACTGGCATTTCGCCTTCGAGCGTCAGGAGTGTGGTGCCTTGCAGCAATCCCGTGTCACGGGATGCATAAGGCGCGTATTGGCCCGTTTGTGAATTAACTCCACCAACGCGCCCGACCGTATTCGGTTTCATGGGCGTCTCTCTTTGCTTGTTTAACCTGCCTCAGGTTGTTCCAACAATATGACAAGATAATGTTTATGTCAGGTGCTTTTTTTGTCTCGCCACTTTTGATGTGGTTTGTTAGGGACAGGGCAGACGCAGCTTTTAGAACGCTGTGGCAAGTGCGGGTGTGGCGGAATTGGTAGACGCACCAGATTTAGGTTCTGGCGCCTATGGCGTGGGGGTTCGAGTCCCTTCACCCGCACCACTTTGATTTCAAACGAAATAAACGCTGGGTGTTTGTGCTGGCTTGATGTCTTTATGACGCGCCGGGGCGTTTTTGCGTGTAAAAGAAGGCGTTCGGGCCTCACGAACGGCCCTCACAGATTGCGATGCCCCTACAGAAGAGGCCAAAATTATTTGAAATGAGTAATCTTTTCGCGCTCAGCCCAAAACGCTGAGCCAGCCCCAGACGGTGAGGATCGATGCACCTGTCGCGATCAGAACGGATGAGGCAGCCACACGGCGCCCCCGTCCGTACATATTTGCGAAAATGTAGGCGTTGAACCCAGGCGCCATCGCCGCCGTCAACACGCCAGAGCGGAACAGATCAGGCGGCACAGACAGGGCAGACCCCATCAGCCAGACGATGGCGGGGTGCACGGCAAGACCAATGCAACACACCATGGCAATCGCCTTCATATCGCCTTCGGGTTTATACTGGATAAGGACGCCTCCCAACGCGAAAAGGGCGGCGGGCAGTGCGGCGCGCACGATGAGGGACAGCGCATCATCGAGCACGGAAGGTATGACAATTCCCGACAGGTTGACTGCAAACCCTGCCATGATGCCGATGACCAGCGGATTGTGGAACATCGCATTGCTGACCGAGCGGACGAGGGCGGCGCCGCTCTGCCCACGGTTGCGCACGAATTCCATCACGGTAATCCCCAGTCCGTAACAGAACGGCGAATGGATCGCGATGATCATGTAGTTCCCCGTGAGCTGGTCCTCACCATACGCCCGCTCCGATATCGGAAGGCCAAGCAGCACCGAATTGGAGAACAAGCAGCAAAAGCCGATGGCCACGCAGTCCTCCCACTCGCGCTTGAACAAGAGGCGCGCACCGATCATCCCGAGGGCGAAACAGATCGCGGCACCTGTGTAGAAGCTGACCAGCAGTCGTGCGTCGAACGCAGCACTCAGATCAAGGTTGGCAATCGCCTGGAACAGCAGGCAGGGCACAGCAAAGCTTTGGGCAAAGCGTAGCACACCATCGACACCCGCAACAGGAAAGAGCCCGCGCCACACCGCAACATAGCCAAAGCCAATGACCAGAAAGACAGGTAGAATAACGTCCAGAAGAAGTTGCATAGGGTAGGGTCCGCGGCTTGCTCGCCCTTGCCTACACCCGCGCGGCGCTGCGGGCCAGAACCGATATCAGCTCAGGTCAAAGTCGAGCTGCATCCCGTCATAGGCAGGATCAATGTGATCGGGCGTCTCGGCAGCAATCGTGGCATAGTCGAGATCATTGTGCATGTTAGTCAGCACGGCATGTTCGGGCTTTACCCTTTCGATCCACTCAAGTGTTTGAGAAAGGTGACTGTGCGTCGGATGCGGGTCACGGCGCAAGGCATCCACGATCCAGCAGCGAAGCCCGTCAAGGTGTGGCCAGATATGCTCTGGGATCGTATGAACATCGGGCAGATAGGCTACATCATTCACACGAAAGCCCAAGGCGTCCATGCCGCCATGGGGCACCAGAAATGGTGTGAACTTGAGCGGGCCACCCGCGCCGTCAATCACCACATCGCCGTCCATCATATTCATTTCGAGGATAGGCGGATACATGGAGCCTTCGGGCTGCACAAAAGCATAGGAAAATCGGTCAAGAAACGCATCGCGCGTAGGCTGGTCCACCCAAACAGGCAGGCGCGCCCGCATGTTCATCACAATCATGCGCAGATCGTCCATGCCGTGCACGTGATCCGCATGCGCATGGGTATAGAGGACGGCATCCAGCCGCCCCACACCTGCATCCAGCAATTGGCTGCGCATATCGGGGGAGGTATCGATCAGCACGGTGGTGGTGCCTGCTTCCGTGATCCGCTCTACCAACGCCGAGCAGCGCCTGCGCGCATTGCGCGGCTCGCTCGGGTCGCATGCGCCCCAATTGCCGCCCAGCCGTGGCACGCCGCCAGAGGAGCCACAGCCAAGAATGGTAACGCGCATCACATCACTCATGCCGTCGCCTCATATCGTGCTGCTTTGGTGAATAACCGCTCGAAATTCGCCTCTGACCGTGCTGCGAAATCTGCGTAGTCTATGCCGAATGTCTCGGCGGCGCGGCGCGCCGTATGTGCGGTGAATGCAGGTTCATTCCGCTTGCCACGGTGGGGCGGAGGGGCGAGGTAGGGGCTGTCTGTCTCGACCAGAATACGCTCAAGCGGCGCGCTGGCAAAGATATCGCGCAACTCCTGACTTTTCGGAAAGGCAGTGATGCCCGACATGCTGAGATAGAAGCCCAGATCGAGCACGGCACGGGCCAAGGCTTCGGAAGACGAAAAGCAGTGCATGACGCAAGTATATGCGCCCTTGGCGTGTTCGTCGCGCAAGATCGCGGCCATATCGTCATCCGCATCGCGGCTGTGGATGATGAGCGGTAGGCCCGTCTCTCGCGCGGCGGCAATATGGATGCGCAGGCTGTCTTGCTGCGCCTGCGCACTCTCGGCCGTATAATGGTAATCAAGCCCCGTCTCTCCGATCCCGACCATCTTTGGATGCTGGGCGATCTCGATGAGTTGCTCTAACGTGGCCATAGGCTCGGAGGCGACAGACATGGGGTGGGTGCCTGCTGCATAGAAAACGGGCGCATGGGCTTCGGCAAGGGCGCGCACCGCAGGTTCGTTTTCGAGCTTGGTGCAAATCGTTACCATCCGCGCCACGCCCGCCTCTTGTGCGCGCGCAATCACATCGGGCAATTCCGCGATCAACTCGGGGAAATCGAGATGGCAGTGGCTGTCGGAGATGGTGGGAATGTCGGTCATGGTGCTCCGGAAGTATAGGGCGGTGCAGGGCAGGGACGCCTAGCGGGGTGCGGCTTTTGCCATCTTGATGAAGGTATCTAGAACCAGCGCAGCAGGGTCAAGGTTGACGGCAATGCCGTGGCGCGCTCGTGCGCCGATCTCGGCGGCCAGATCGGCCCAGATACGGGCCTGATGCGGCGTGGGGCACAGGCGCTGGAAAATTTCCGCCTCGTCTTGCGCCGCTTGCGGGGCGGGCGGCAGACCCGTGGCCCCTGTGCGCGCCAGACGGCTTAGCATCAGATCAATAAGCGAGAACAACAGATCGCGCTTTGCCTCGCCCCCGCGTGCGGCGGCAAGCTCGGCCAGTTTGAGGGCGCGCGGGCGATCCATCATTGGCATGGTGCCAAGCAGCCCTACCAACTCTGCATATAGCGCCGCCCCGCCCAACAAAGACAGGCGCATCGCCCCGCCGACAGAGCCGCCAGAGAGTGCCGCAAGTGCATCGGTATTGGCGGCTTGCACATCGGCTTGAGCCATTGCTTCTGCCACTTCTGACGCCTCTAGTGTGCGCAATGGCAAGGTGCGGCAGCGCGAGCGGATCGTGGGCAGCAGGCTTGAGGGCTGATGCGAGATCAGAATGAGCAGTGCTCGGGCGGGTGGCTCTTCGAGCATCTTGAGCAAGGCATTGGCAGCCGTTACATTCATCAGATCCGCATCATCGATGATGACGACGCGGTAGCCGCCATCGGGAGCGGACATCTGGAAAAACCCGTTCAGTGCGCGGATATCATCGGCGACAATTTCCTGACGCATCTTTTTGGTTGTCGGGTTGATTGTGCGCGTGACATTGCGAATGCGCCCTTCGCCTCCCGCAGCGATGCGCATCGCCACGGGATGATCCGCAGCAACCTCGAGGCTGGTGGGGGCAGGCTCCGCAAACATACTGTCGGGATCAGGCGCAGGTGTCGCAAGTAAGAACCGCGCAATGCGCCATGCCAGCGTGGCTTTACCAACACCGCGTGGCCCCGTGAGCATCCACGCATGGTGTAGTCTGCCTGTGTTGAAGGCATCCACGAACGCCAGCTGTGCGGCGTCCTGCCCGATCAGATGGGCAGTATCACGCGGATGGGGTGCACCCTCAAGGCGCTCTGGCTGTGGCGGGAGATCATCACTCATGCGCGTGGTTTAGCGGGGATTGGGGCGGTTTGAAATGGGCATCGGGAAATTCCAAAACTCCGACCGTATCTTGCGACAAAACGGTTATCGCGGCGCGGTCAGTGCGGCGTCTACAACCGTCGCAATCTGCTGGGCGACCGCATTCATATCCTGCGCCCCGTCAATCACACGAAAGCGCTCGGAATACTCTTTTGCGAGCGCCAGAAAGCCTGCGCGCATGGCGGCTTGTAGCTCCGCGCCGAAGTCCTCGAACCTCTCTTCCACGCCCTGACGCCCTTTTGCGCGTTTGAGGCCTTCAACGGGGTCCATGTCTATCAGCAGGGTCAGGTCAGGTTCGGTTCCGATCATCAGATCGTGCAATTGATCCACCACGGGGCGCAAATCACCACGGCTCAGCCCTTGATACATGCGCGTGCTGTCGGCAAAGCGGTCACAAATGACAATCTTGCCTGCCTTCAGGGCAGGGTGGATCAACCGCTCCAGATGGTCACGGCGCGCAGCGGTAAAGAGCAGGATTTCCGTTTCGGCGGACCAGCGGTCAGGATCGCCTTGCAACACCAAAGCGCGGATTTCCTCGGCCCCCTCCGAGCCGCCTGGCTCTCGTGTGACGACAACGTCATGGCCGCTGCTGCGCAAATGCGCTGCCAAGCGGGTGACTTGGGTGGATTTCCCAGACCCGTCGATTCCCTCAAAGCTGATGAAAAGGCCGTTTTCAGCGGGCGTTGTGCTCACGAAGCCTCCGGCGCGGGGCCGTTGTTGATCCGGTTGACCAGATGCAGACCTGCCGCAACGACGCGGCCTACAAACCCGTGTTTCGCCACATCGCGGTCCGCAACCAAGGGCACGCGCGTCTCGGCCAGACCTTCGGGGCTGATGATCAGCTCACCAATCTGGTCGCCTTTCGAGATGGGTGCTTTGACAGGACCGTTATAGACGACTTCCGTTTTCAGCGGCTCAAGCGGACGCACAGGCAACAGGAGCGAGACATCGGCATCCAGCATCAGCCCGACGGTTTGCTCCGCCCCGATGGAAACGGGCGCATCGGCGATCTTGGTGCCTTTTGTGCCAAGTTCTGTTTGTGCAAACTGGCGAAAGGCCCAGTTGGTCACGGATTCAGATTCGCGGGCCCGCTCTGCTGCTGTATCCATGCCCGACAGCACGAAAATGATGCGGCGGTCGCCCTGAATTGCCGATCCGACAAGGCCGTAACCGGCTTCCTGTGTGTGACCCGTCTTAAGACCGTCCGCACCGATACCCAAACCCAAAAGGGGATTTCGGTTCAAGCGATTGGCAGATTCTGCTGGATCAAAAAGGAACTCTTTTTGGGCAAACATAGGATAGTACTGGGGGTAGTCCTTGATCAGCTTGGAGGCGATCAGTCCAAGGTCACGCATGGACATACGGTGGCCCGCTTTTGGCCAGCCGTTCGAATTGGTGAAAGTCGAATTGGTCATGCCCAATTGCTGCGCACGCATGGTCATCTGGCGCGCAAAGCGTGCTTCTGTTCCTGCCATCGCTTCGGCCAGCACGACGCAAGCATCGTTGCCTGACAGCACGATGACACCTCTGATAAGATCTTCGACGCTCACCCGCTCACCCGCGCGCAAAAACATCGTAGAGCCGCCATAGGCTTGGGCCGCGGCAGAGACGGGAAGTTCCTGATCAAGGTCGAGAATGCCGTTCTCGATCGCCTCGAACGTCATAAACAGGGTCATCAGCTTGGACATCGAGGCAGGGGGCAAAGGCAGGTCCGCCTTTTTAGCCATCAAGACTGTGCCAGTGTTGTAATCCATAACATAGGCTGAGCTTGCGCGGGTATCAAAGGACTGCGCGCTGACAGATGAGGCCATGAGCGCAAGGGCACTCAGGGTAAGTTTTAGTCCACGCATAGTCTTAACCTCTCAGAGTTATCCGGAAACGGCATAGGCATCGGTATAGCCTTCGGCCTTGATCGACGACAGGATTTTGGCGCGCTCTGCGGTGGTCGCAGCGGGGCCCACGACGACACGCCAGAAAGTCTTTCCGTTAATGTTGCTTTGCTTGACGCTCGGCCCGAGACCCGCGCCGCGCATCTGTTTGGCTGCACGCTCCGCATTTGCCTCGATGCTGAAAATACCGATCTGGATGAACGGTTTGTCCAAACTTGATGCCTGCGCTGGAACTGACTGCTGCGGTGTTGCTGGCGGTGTAGCCGCTGCTGCGTCTATGGCAACACCGGCTGCGCTGGCAACAGGGTCGAGCGATGCGGTGGCCACAGCGGGGGCTTCCGCAATTGTTTCTGATGTCTCGCTCGCAGGTTCGGGTGTCACCGCAGCGGGTTCGGACACTTTGGTCAGTGCTGTGACGTTCAGCTTTGTCGGAGCACCTGCCAAAATACCGAGGGATGCGGCCGCATCCGAAGAGATTTGCAGGCTTGGCCCCGGAATGTTGCGCTCACGGCGGAAGAGGGCGCCGACCACAAACTTGTTATTGGCTTGGTTGCGGATAATGACGCGCTCGGGATCATCCACATCGGGATGGGCAACCCAGACGCCGCCAAGGCTTGGCCGTCCGTCCCACAGGCCGTCATCCGTGACAGAGAAAATTTCTGGCGCTTCGACATCACGCTCTACGGTAGGGCCGGCGGGTGCCGCTGTTTCGCTCGCTGGCTTTACTGCAGTGGGCAGTGCAAACTTGCCCTGCTCGTCGCAAGCAGCAAGCAAGCCCGTCAGAAGAATTGCCCCCACAACGCCGCGCAAGGCTTTGTGGCGATTGGCTTCGCTGTGAATTGTTTGAATTTGGCTGCCCATGTACCCTCGTCCTTATATCCAGAAATGTCTGTTTTGGACACGTCTGATCACCCCTTTTCGGGGCGGTTTTCCGCACCTTAGCGTGTGCAGGGGCTCTGGGACAAGCGCTGCGCACGCGCATAGGCAAAATTCCCCGCTGCAAGTTGTGATTTTCCCCAATTGCAGAATCGTTCACAGCGTTTTAGGAAGCCCGCACAGCGGAGGTTTGGCAGAGTGGTCGATTGCACCGGTCTTGAAAACCGACGGGCGTGAGAGCGTCCCCAGGGTTCGAATCCCTGAGCCTCCGCCATTTCTCCAAATCTCGCCGAAATAATTGATTTTGTTGAAATATGAGTGGCGGCCAGTTGATGCTACCGCACGCTAGCCACACACATTTGCCACACTTCGGCAGGATCTTGAGGGGAGGGGACGAGGGCGGTCACTCTTTTGCAATTTCTTTGCACCTTACGTCCTGCGTCATAGGATGAATTTTTTCATAGTAATGAAATGGCGGAAGCCAGATTGAAGACGTGCTGGTCACGATAGACTTCGGGAATAGGGTCTTCTTACCGAGGCTGAGATCTGCGGAAAGCAAGCATTGTAGGCGCACTGGGGGCGGAAAGGAGACCTTCGCTGCGGGTACAGGACTACTAACGCCTCCGCGGTAAAGCTGCCATTTAGAAACTGGCTTAAACCAAAAAAGCTGCGGTTGATCATATGTTTAGAACGGGCTGCTGTGCGAGCTGGATTCCTTAATTTATCTGCACGCAGCGCACAAAACGTTTTGCCAAAGGACAGTCCTTTGCCTAGCAACGTGGCACGTTAAGCCGCCATTCCCAAACGCAGCTGAAGAAAGGAGCAACACTCCGCGTAAGGTCTAATTAGCGCGGCTATGTCGTATCTCTGGCTTTGCCTGCTTTGTCAGTGGTCATGGGTCTGGGAAGAACCTGCTGTAGCATCTGCAAAGGGGGAGTGAAATTTGGCCCAAAGTGGACAACTCAGCACCCCTTTTTACGTTGATCGGGGCCTTAGGAGAACCAGCCTTCACCGATTGGCCACCTTTGGGAAGATCACTCAAGGGATGGACAGTCATTTGAAGTGTGGGGCCGATCTGCGCAGGAACTCGTTGCTGCGGGCCTCCCGCGCGTTTCAGCTGCGGAACTAGAGGTTGGACCACGCACGCTTTCCTGCGCTATCGATTACTGTGATACGGAACCAGTCCGATGTCGCGACAAGGTCAAAAGGCACTTTTCTGCGGGTCATCGATGCACCATGTACGGCGTTTTCTTTGCCTTTTACGATGACGGCACAGACGGCCGAGTTTTCAACGGTTACGCCTTCGGCATCGAAGGTGATGTTGCGCAGCTCGGGACCTGTTGTGCTGTAATGGTGGGCTGCTTTCAGTGCGGCCAGAAGTGCGTCAGGTGTGTTTACCGCCGCTTTGACCATGACCCATGCGCCGAAATGATCAGGCTTTGTGAAACGGCATCATCAGTCGCACAAACCCTGCCGTAGTTGCGCGGTAAGGTTGGTCGGCAACGCTACGGCAAGGATATGCCACAACTCGCCTTTTTCCATCGCTCCAGATGGACAAGAATTGGGGATGAGTGATGGTATAGCGGCTGGGACCGGAATGCTCGCTGATTTGAATTCGGGTTCAGGCGGCAGCGGTCGGAATACTAGTCGAGTAATTGCAGACGGTTCGTCGGTCTTCGTGCGAAAGGGTGCCGAAAGAGATGACGACTACGTGTTTTGGATCACCTACGGCACGGACGAGGGTAAAAGAGTGTCAATTGAAGATGCGCCTTGGGCAGTCGCGTCGACTATCAGTTCAGTAACTCCATTTGGTGATGTGCTGCGAGGACACGGCGGTGATGATAGTCTGAGAGATAGAATGGAAGCGGATACGCTTTATGGAGATGCGGGCAACGACTTGTTGCTTGGCAGTAAAAGCGATGATGTGCTGGTGGACGGGGGTGGCCGCGATACGTCCAATGGCGACGATGGCGCGGATACGCTTAACAGCGGCGACGGCAATGACACAATGCGCGGTGGTAACGGCGATGACCGCTTCTTTGGAGGGGCTGACAATGATGTAATTGCAGCCCATGTGAGGCAAGTCGGCTTGCTATCCTCTCGAATAGTGGGTGCCTTTGGGCATGAAGCCGCGTCTTCGGGGTGCCCGAACGTTCTGGCAGAGGTTGGTTTTCCCAGACCTGCTGCCCCCGAACTCATCGCATTCGGGGGCGTAGATTGAGATGACATGGCGGCTCACGGGCGCGCCGGTGTTACCCTCGGGACGGACTAATGCTGACGTTTACACTCAGCAGAAAGCAAGAGAGCGGCTTTCCTACAGCGCTATTTGTCTACAGCGCAGGCTCTGCCATAGATGACACTGCATCCCGATACGCCTCTGTAAAACTTTGCCCTTCGACACCGCGCGCCAAGGGCGCAAAGACGATGTTTTTGAGGCCAAGCTCGGTGGCCATTTGAACGGCGCGGGCCGGTGGCTCAGCCTCCCAGATGAGGATTTGCGCACCAGTCTGCTCAATGAGCGCTACGAGATCGGCGCGCTCCGTTTCTGTTGGCATTGTGCCCGCTTCCCATTCGAGCGAGGAGATAGAAAGGCTGTAGCGTTGTGCGAAGTATTGGTAGCGGGGGTGCGTGGCAATGATTGCTGTGTCTTGCAAACTTTCCAGCGCTGCGCGGTTGTCCGCATCCAGCGCTTCAAGATCTAGGCGCAATGCATCGAGTTGCGCGCTGACCTCGTCCGCCGGCGCAATGCCCCGGGCGGTGAGTGCCGCTGCAACTGCTTCGGCCTGTGCAATGGCCAGCATCGGGTCAAGCCATGTATAGGATGCAGTGCCCTCATGGGAATGTTCCTCGCCCTCGCCGTGACTATGGGTGATGCTTTCGGTACGGATGAACCGGTCTTCGATGGAGGCCGTGGTGTTCACGACCTTTGAGCGCGGCAAAGACACGCGATCAATCCATGTTGCAAATCCCGCGCCATTCAGGAGGATCAGGTCGGCAGATTGAATGGAGCTGATGTCGGCAATAGAAGGCCGCCAGAACGAGGGGTCGACATCCTGTGGCACAGGGAAGACGACGTCGGCAGCATCCCCCACAAGGCGCTCTGCAATGTATTGCAGCGGGTAGTTGACTGTGGTGATGGTTGCGCGCTCTTGTGCCATAACGCCGCTCGCAGCGACAAGGCTGAGTAGGGCGGCAAACGCAATTCTCGGGAAGGTCATCATATCAACTCTGGCAATTGCGGGCGAGATCGTCGGGTGTAACGATCCAGTAATTGTCGTGACTGCCCGTGTCGACTTCGATGGACAATCCGCCTGAATGATCGACGCTGTCGAGCGGAATGGCGAGTGTCCCATCATCATTGATCGGTAGTGTCAGCAACAATACATTGTTGCCGTCCAGCACGCGGACGTCTGCAATCATCACAGGGTTGCCGTTTGAAAATTTGGCTTCAACGGTAACGGTCTCACAATCCGAAGACGCAAATACCGTCATCTGATGTGCCGCCGCCCCCACAGGGGCGACAGCACAGCTTCCCGCCAAAGCCAATGCGCGTATCACTGGCCTGTCCACTCTTCGAAATGGACCCAGATCACGGCGCCAAGCTCGACCGCTTTTTCCTCACCAGAGCCTTCTTCGGTCAGTGTGTAGTCGGCGGTGTTGAGGGCCGCAAAACCCCACCAACCATCTGATGGTGGCGCATAGGTAAAGACCCCGGCTGCGTCAGCTTTGACAGTTTGGGTGATCATCAATGCATCAGGCACAGTGGCATCGCCGCCCTCATTAAAGAACTCGACCTCGACTTCGGCGTAGGGAACAGGCTCCCCGTCCATCTTGACGATCCCCTGAAACACATTGTGCTCCCACAGGCCAAACGGCTTGGACAGCGGCACGATTTCGGTCTTGAGGCCCAGTTCACTGTCCCAGCCCTCATCATCCCCAAAGGCCGTAACGTATGTTTTTGTGTAGTGGATGATGAACGCATCTTCGGCAGGTTCCCAATAGGGTTTTGGCTCCATCGTGAAGATATAGGTGCCGGGACGTTCAATCGGGTAGCTCAGCGTATAGCCCTGATCATCCATGATCGTAGCGCTCTGCAAGTCGCCCAGTAGATCAGTTGTGTTGCCCTCATGCGTTACGGCAAAGGACACGGGCGTCTCCAGCATCATGCCATCCTTCTCGAACGGATGGGAGAAGGACATCGTCAAATCAACACTGCGCCCGTCTTCCTGACTGATCATCGGATCGTTCGGGATAATCATGCCATAGTGAGCAAAGGCTGGCGTGGCCGCGATCATGCCGGCAAGGGATGCGGTGATAAGATGACGATTCATTTAGTCTCCTGTTGGCTATGAACCAAGGGCAAGCAACCAACCGGCCCAGGATTCGGAATTGCGGGATACGATAGCTGCGCCAAGCGCTGCGATAATTGCTGACAATGAGAGTAATGTAATTGTTTCCGCTGACAAGAGCCGCAGCACCATACCGCGCCGCGCGCCGAGCTTTACAGCGGTTGCAATCTCCTTTGCGCGCAATCGGTAGCTGAGGAATACGGCAAGCCCGATAGCCGCGAGTGCCGCAATTGCGATAATCAGCGTAACAACATCAAGCAAGGATTTGATCCGGAATATGCGGTCGACAAGACCTTGAATCACCCCTGCAGGCTCAACCAGTTGGCTCGGGTTTTCGCTATCCAGATAGCGCCCTTTGAGGATCGTAGCCGAGCGCGCATCATTTGGAACCACAATCACTGCAGAAGTGGGAAAACCGTCTTGGCTGCCATGAAAGTGAAAGCTGTCGATATTGTCATCTGTGATACGCTGATATTGCACGACAGCCGCGTTGGATAGGTTTGCAGTGCCTGCTGCAAGATCACTGGCAGTAACGACATCCTCATGGCCGTGGCCAATGCCCTGAATGACCCAAGCGGTTTTTATATCCACAAAAATCGCGTCGTCATCGGGCGAATTGGTCGGTGCAAGGACGCCGACAATCGGCATCTCAAGCGGATAAACACCATCAAGATCGAAAAGGTTTTCAGGGGAAGATACGAGGGTATCGCCAACAGTTTTCCCAAGAGTTTTAGCGACCTCTGCTCCGATCACAGCATCGCCGAGAATTGACAAATTTCGCCCTTCAGCCAACCGCAGGCCACGGAAATCGAAATAGTCCAGCGATGTGCCGACGATGCGAAACCCGCTAGAGGAAAACGCGGAATGGACGGGAATGGGGATGGCAAGACCGCTATCCCATACCGCTTCGACCTCGGCCATGGATATCGGGTCAGGGCGTTCGTCCGAGAAATAGAGCGCGGCCATCGTCAGATCCAATTGGGAGCCGCGACTGCCCAATAGCAAGGGGGTCGCATCGCCGCGCGCGACCAAAGCGCGTTCACTGGTCGAGAGCAGAATTTGCGTCGCCACTGGCACAAACATAATGAGCGCCGCCACCAGCGTCAGCACGAGGCTGCGCCCCCAGTGATGGCGCAAGTAGGCAAAGGCGAGATAGAGCGCGTTCATTCCACCGCCCCTTGGCGAAACTCTGTGAAATCGAGAACACGCTCGAAGCGTGGTAGCAATTCGTGGTCATGGGTCACGGCGAGAACAGCGGCACCCGCCTCGCGTGCCTGCTCGAAAAGTAGGTCAAGAATGCGCGCTTTGCTTTCCGGATCAAGGTTTCCGGTCGCTTCATCCGACAGGATCAACTTGGGCTGTGTGACCAGCGCACGGCAGATAGCAACGCGCTGTTGTTCACCCTGGCTCAGCGCCGTTGGGTGGCGGTCCAGCTTGTCTCCGATCCCGCAGGCCACCGCGAGGGCTTCGGCGCGGTCGCGCGCCTGCGCGTTTAACGTCAGGGCAGGGGTGATACGATACGGGTAGAGGATATTCTGCCGTGCAGACAGATAGTCCAGCAGCGCGAAGTCCTGAAACACAAAGCCGATGGTGCTGGCCCGAAAGCGGCGGCGCTCCACTTCTGACTGTGCGGCAACATCGGTGCCTGCAACATCGATGCTGCCCGCCTGCGGCGTCAAGATTCCTGCGATCAGGTTCAAAAGAGTGGTCTTCCCACTGCCGCTGGGACCGACGATTGCGAGGCGTTCGCGGTCGTGCAGATCGAATGCGGGAATATTCAACCGAAAGCTGGTCGCATTGTAGCGGAAAGTGAGGTTTTCAATACTGATCATCAGTCTTCCGGCGGCGCCAAAAAGGTTTCTCCAGCGGCGTCGCGATTGACATCGCGCAACTCAAAACCGGCAATGCGCCACGCACCGTCTATTGGCGATACCAAAAGATCGGCACTGTAGGTATTGCCCCGCACGTGCAGGTGTTCGGCATGCCCAACGGTCCCGACCACTTGCCAAGATGCGTCAATCGCAAGAGAGCCTCCCCGAGGGGTGACCTGTGTGTTCAAAAGCTTGATTTCGTGGATTGTCTGATCCGCCTCTTCAAGCCCGCCGCCAGCCATCGCACCGACCCGTTCAAGATAGAGAAATTCCAGCGCATCGCCGTGCGTGACTCCGGCCAACGTATCATAGATGGCATCCTCTTCGGTCAGGCTAAACGCATCATAGACTTCCAACAGCAGTGCAGGCGTCAGGCGCCAAAACTCCGCGCGTGCTTCGCTGATCGTCATAGGATCAAGACCCGGAGCGGTGAAAGCATCGGTTTCTGATATGGTGTCACGCATCGACCCCATCAAAAATGCGCCTATGGCAACCGCCACGAAGACAGCAGCACAAGAAAAAAGTATCAATCTATTCATTGTGTAAGCGCATCCACCCAAAGCTGCCTGTATAAGCGTAAACTGTAGTAGATCGGTCCGAACCGCAAGTCGACACAGGGCCAAATGGGCTACCATGGTATCATGTTGCTTTGCATGAAAGTTAGAAACTTGGTCACGGCTTTTGCGCGAAAGCTTGAAAGAACAGACGCACCAAGACGCAATGGCGCTTCAAGAGGGACGTGCCAATTTCGCCGCCACACCCTTTTTTCGAATTTGCGCAGGCATGCTTTTTCGCTACTCAGGAAACTTCGAAGAAATGGTCGTCCAATGAAGCCGACGAATCCGTCTCGTGGCTGGATAAATCGCCCCTCGGGCGGCTGTGCGCGCAACTTCCATTTCCTATTTTCAGCGGTGCTGTTCTGACAGGATCGGGTTGCTAACATTGGCGTTAGAGATCAATCTTGTTCTTATGAAGCCACGAATGCCTTTGCTTGTATTTACCGATCTTGATGGCACGTTGTTGTCCCACCAAGACTATAGTTGGGACGCAGCGCGTCCGGCCCTCGAGCGTCTAGCAGGCATTGGTGCGGGGGTTGTGCTGGCCAGCAGTAAGACGGGAGCTGAAATAGGCATCCTGCGCGTGAGCATGGGCCTGCAGCAGTGGCCCGCAATCGTTGAAAATGGCGCAGGTCTGCTGGAACCTGATGCAACTGCGGCTCTGGAGGCTTCGACCTATGCACAATTGCGCGCCAATCTGATGAAAATTTCAGCAAACCTCCGGGATTGTTTTCGGGGGTTCGGAGATATGGACCTGAGCGAAATCTGTAAACGGACAGGTTTACCCCAAGCGGATGCGCAACGCGCACAGCAACGTGCCTTTTCAGAGCCTGGAGTTTGGTTGGGCACGACAGAGCAAAAAGCCAATTTCCTGAAGCAGTTGGCAAAATTCGGAATAGCGGCGCGCGAGGGCGGGCGCTTTCTAACGCTCTCGTTCGGCCAGACCAAAGCGGATCAAATGGCGCTGATTACCTCGCGCTTTGCCCCCCGCCATACCATTGCCCTTGGCGATGCCCCGAACGACGTTGAGATGCTGGAGGCTACCGATGTTGGCGTCATCATCGCAAACCCGCATAAATCGCCCCTACCTTCGCTAGAAGGGGAGGCGGCAGGTCGCATCACGCGCACGACCTATGAAGGCCCTAAAGGGTGGAACGAGGCAATGCTCGCCCATCTTGAGCGTCTCGAACTATGAAGAGGATAAAATAATATGGCTGACTTTCACCAAAACGGAAACATCACAACGCTGCACAACTTGCGCACCCGCTCGGTCAGTGAGCTGACTTCAGAGCTTGAGGCCTTCGCACAGACGCGCAAAATATCCTTGGTGCTGCCGTGTTTATACTCTGAGCTAGAGACCGACGCGATGCCGCGGATACTATCGGAACTCGCCACTGTTCCCTACCTCCACCGTATCATCATCGGTCTGGATGGCGCGAACGAGGAGCAATACCGCTATGCCAAGGAGTTTTTCAAAGGGCTCAACCAAAAACACATTGTGATCTGGAACGATAGTCCGCGTATGTTGACGCTTGGCGACAAGCTTCGGGACATGAATCTGGCACCATCGGAGCAGGGTAAGGGCAAGAATGTCTGGACCGCCATAGGATATCTGATCGGGTGTCAGGACAGTGCCGTGATGGCGATCCATGATTGTGATATCCTGACCTATACAAACGAGTTGCTGGCACGGCTTGTCTATCCCGTGGCGAACGTAAATTTCCCTTATCAACTTGCCAAAGGGTATTACGCCCGCGTCGGCCAAGGGCGGCTGAACGGACGGGTGACGCGTTTGCTGGTCAGCCCTTTGTTGATCGCGCTCAAAAAGGTCGTCGGCGACCGCGATTACATCGACTACCTACGAAGTTTTCGATACCCGCTATCGGGGGAATTCGCGATGCGCACCACTATGCTGCCGGATTTGCGGATACCATCAGACTGGGGTCTCGAGATCGGCATCTTGTCGGAGGCATGGCGCAACCTCGCCCCCCAAGCGGTCTGTCAGGTGGAAATTGCGGACCAATACGATCACAAGCATCAGGTGCTGAGTGAGGAGGACGCAAGCGCAGGCCTCAGCCGCATGTCCACTGATATTTGCAAGGCGATCTTCCGCAAACTGGCCGCTGACGGTACCGTATTTACGCCTAATGTCTTCCGCACGCTAAAGGCGACCTACTACCGCTGTGCGCTTGATGTGATGGAGGCCTATTATAACGATGCCAAGATGAATGGTCTGATCATCGACCGCCACCAAGAGGAACGCGCGATCGAGCTTTTTGCGGAGAACATCATGCGTGCGGGCCAGACCTTCTTGGACAACCCGCACGAGACACCATTTATCCCCACTTGGAACCGCATCCACTCGGCGGATCCAACCTTTCTGGAAGAATTGCAAGCCGCCGCTGCCGCAGATGAAGCGGAGTATGTCTAGGTCTGATTGGAGATCCACATACATTGGTACGGGGCGACAATGACCTCGGGTGCAGTGGCATCAATTGTGGTGCCACTGAGCAAATCCACCCAATGCTGATCCTCGATCAGATTGAGAGCAACTGAGGGTACGCGCACCTCCGCGTTACTCACGTTATGCAGTGCAAATATGGATTGGTGACGATCAAGGCTTTGACGCCAAATGCCAAAGATGCGCTCATCTCCCATATTGACGGTGAACTGCGTTGCATTGGGATGGAATGCCGCTTGGTTTTGGCGGATTTTTAAACGGTCCGACAGGTCCGACAAAGCGCGCGCATGACGCGTATCCTGATCATCCAAGAGCTTGCGTAAACTCGGGTAGTCCCAACGGTGGCGGTTGATAGCACGGTTCATCCCGCGCTTCTCCACGCTTGCGTGATCATTTTCCGTAGCTAGCATTGCGTGAATATAGAAGGCGGGTATGCCTTCAAGCGACATCACGATGGTTTGCGAACAAATGAAGCGCGCGTGCTGGTGCCCGTCCGCCCCCTCAAATGTGCGCGACATCGCATCATAGAAAGTTGTGTTCAGCTCATACGGGCTCTCACTCCCGTCAGGCATTGTGCGCATCGAGACAAGGCCGCCGACATTTTTAACAGTGTCGATAACCTGCTGTTTTTCATCCTCTGGGAGTAGTCCTTCGGCTGGGCGCATTCCGATGCCATCATGGCTGGCCGTGAAATTGAGGTAAGCACACCCCATCGGAGCGGGCGGCATACCACGTTGCCATTGTCGCAAATACTGGGCGTTGCCCGACATCATTGCGTGGAGGATCAGAGGCGGCAACGGGAAATTGTAGATTGCGTGGGCCTCGTCACCCGTGCCGAAATAGCTCAAGTTCTCTGACTTTGGGACGTTGGTTTCGGTCAACAGGATGATTTTCTCTGTCGCGAAGTCGCACAGCAGTCGCATCAGTCTTATCACCGCATGGGTCTGCGGCAAGTGGATCGAGGGGGAGCCCACCTCCTTCCACAAGAACGCCACGGCATCGAGCCGAATAATCTGCACGCCGTTATCCACATGCAGCCTGATGATCCGTAAAAACTCGAGCAAAACCTCTGGGTTACGAAAATCCAGATCGATCTGATCATGGCTGAAGGTACACCAGACATGTTTGGTGCCAGCGCTCGTCTCGACTTCGCGCAACAGCGGAGTTGTGCGGGGGCGTACGACATCGCGCAGATCGTCGTCGGGGGATGCCTCGAAGAAGAACTTGTCATATGGCTCTTGGCCTTGGCGATAGGCATTGAACCACTCGCCCTGGCTCGAGACATGGTTGAGCACCAGATCAGACATCAAAGTGAAATCATCCGCGATCCGGTTGATATCTGGCCAGTCTCCGAGTTGCGGATTGACGCTGCGAAAATCCGACACGGCGAACCCGTCATCGGAAGTGTAGGGGAAGAAGGGCAGGATATGCACCGCGTTGAGTACACCGTCCAAATAGGTACCCAAAAAATCGGAGAGCAGATCAAGCGGTTTGTGCGCGCCGTCGATGATCGAGTTTCCATAAGTGATCAGCAAGGCATCCTTTTGCGACCAAAGCCCGTTTCCACGCACGCGGCCCCGTTGACGCCTTTCAGCACCTTCGGGCCAAAAGGCATCGATCACTAGGCTGGATAGGACCGCACTGTCCATATCGGGATAGATCTGTCCAAGATACAGGGCCAGTTTCTGACCTATTGAACGGGTAGGGTCTTTCATAAATCACGGCTCACACTTCCAGTCTCTTGAGCGAAGGTTAGCACGTGGTTTCCCTACATGCGAATGCATGCTGCTCCAAGCAGACGGCAGAGCGAATGCCTTTCATAGATCCTGAAAAAATGGGCAGTCAACAGTTCAACTTGCCTGTATTATACGCAGGACGAACTCCTATACATATGCGCGGGTCCGCACCATTTTAGCGCTGCATACGTAGCGGTCCCGACCAAAGCCCGGCTTTGCCCGCAAAGGCAGAGAAAAGCGGCCCACAGAGAGAACGCCTCGTGCAAGGAAACCGGCAAAACCGGAGCCAGAATGTCGCACTTGTTCGCTCCGCGCAGCCAAAAGTGCGTAGACGATAAGCGGTGTACCTGCTTTATGTGCCACGACTCATTCATTGAGCCAGTTCAAGAGAAAGGAAAATTTCAATGAAATTCGCCACCACACTGTCCACAATCGCGCTGATCTCAGCCGCCAATGCAGCTTTCGCAAATTGTGATGAAGTCCGCTTTTCCGATGTCGGATGGACCGACATTACGGCAACAACAGCCGCCACTTCCATCGTTCTTGAGGCCCTTGGCTACACGCCGTCGACCGACATCCTGTCTGTGCCAGTTACGTATGCGTCCATGGCGGAAGGAAATATTGATGTGTTTCTCGGCAACTGGATGCCCACGATGGAAGGCGATATCGCTACCTACCGTGAAGCCGGCACCGTGGAGACCGTGCGCACAAACCTGACTGGGGCCAAATACACGCTGGCGACCAATGCTGCTGGTGTGGCCGCGGGGATCACGGATTTCGCCTCTATCGGAACGGCAGCCGAGGCGCTTGATGGCAAGATTTACGGAATTGAGGCTGGCAATGACGGCAATCGCCTGATTCAGGATATGATTGATGGCGGCGTCTTTGGCCTCTCCGATTTCGAGGTCGTTGAATCTTCCGAGCAAGGGATGCTGGCGCAAGTCGAGCGTGCCGTTGACCGCTCCGAGCCTATCGTATTTCTGGGTTGGGAGCCGCATCCCATGAACGCCAACTTTGATCTGACCTATCTTCCGGGTGGTGATGATTTCTTTGGCCCCGATCTGGGGGGCGCCACGGTCGCCACGAACACCCGTGCAGGATATGTCGCAGAATGCCCCAACGTAGGTAAACTGCTGACCAACCTCGAGTTCACGCTGGCCATGGAGAACGAGATCATGGGCGCAATCCTGAACGATGGTGCTGATCCGGAAGATGCAGCCAAAACATGGCTTGCAGCCAATACCGACACGTGGACTACGTGGCTTGACGGTGTGACAACGATGGACGGTGGCGACGCGACTGCCGCCGTTACAGCCGCACTGGCCAACTAAAACTAGAAGAACGGAGGGGGCGCACCGGTGCTCCCTCCTTTGACCATAAGAGGCACCAATGGACTGGTTGGAAGATTATAAAATTCCGATGGATGATTTGTCAGAGTCGGTCGTTGACTGGCTCAAGACAAATGCACGTCCATTTTTTGACACGCTCTCGGACGTCCTTGACTGGATGATCGACGGCATCGTCTGGGCCTTGCAGACCCCGCCGACCTTGCTCATCGTAATCCTGTTTGTGGCTTTGACGTGGGCGTTGCAACGCTCTTGGAAAGTATGCCTGCTTGTCGCGCTTTGTCTGTTGTTTATCATCAATCAGGGGTATTGGGAGGAAACGACCGATAGCCTCGCGCTGGTATTGTCGTCTTGCGTGGTATGTATGGGGCTGGGTGTGCCTATTGGTATATTCCTCGCGCACCGTCCGCGCGCCTATCAGTTTATCAGCCCTGTTCTGGACCTGATGCAAACCCTGCCTACTTTTGTCTATCTCATCCCTGCGATCGTTTTTTTCGGTCTTGGCATGGTGCCGGGTCTGTTTGCGACGGTTATCTTTGTTATTCCCGCCCCGATCCGCCTGACGTACCTCGGTGTTTCAAAGACACCGCGAGAGTTGACCGAGGCCGCGGTGGCCTTTGGCGCGACCCCGACCCAACTGCTCTGGAAGGTCGAGCTGCCTTATGCGGTGCCACAGATCATGGCAGGTCTGAACCAGGTCATCATGCTCTCGCTGTCGATGGTAGTGATCGCTGCCTATGTCGGGGCAGACGGGCTCGGTAAACCCGTGGTGCAGGCGCTTGGGCGCAACGATCCCGGTTTAGGTTTTGAATCAGGTTTCGTCATTGTCGCTGTTGCGATCATGCTAGACCGCATGTTGCGGGTGAACCGGTCATGAATGCAGTCGAATTTGATAACGTCAGCATTGTTTTCGGGGATGATCCGACCGCTGCATTGCCGCTGATGGACGCAGGGCAGGAACGGGCCGAGATCAGCGCGGCCTGTGACCAGATCCTAGGTGTGCACAACTGCTCACTCAGCGTGAAAGAGGGCGAAATCCTTGTCCTGATGGGCCTGTCGGGTTCTGGCAAATCCACGCTGCTGCGTGCAGTCAACGGGTTGAACCCTGTCGTTCGCGGCGAAGTGCGCGTGCGGACAGGCGATACCATGACCAGTGTCTCTGGCACCGATAGCAAAACACTGCGCGATCTGCGCCTGCGCACGGTTGCGATGGTCTTTCAGCAATTCGGGCTGCTGCCGTGGCGCACGGTGCGCGACAACGTAGGGCTGGGTCTGGAACTTGGCGGCCAGTCTGCTGCCAAACGCCGTGCGAGAGTGGAAGAGGAGCTGGAGGGCGTCGGCCTTCTGGACCGCGCCGATGCGCTGGTCGGAGAGCTTTCTGGCGGGATGCAGCAGCGGGTTGGCCTTGCCCGCGCCTTTGCAACAGATGCACCGATCCTGCTGATGGATGAGCCGTTCTCGGCGCTTGATCCGCTGATCCGCTCACGGCTTCAGGACGAATTGTTGGAGTTGCAGGCCAAGCGGGGTCGCACGATCATCTTCGTCTCACACGATCTGGATGAAGCGTTCAAACTTGGCAATCGCATCGCCATCATGGAGGGGGGGCGGATTGTGCAATGCGGCACGCCGCAAGAAATCTACTCTGATCCTGCTAACGAATATGTCGGTGATTTTGTCGCGCATATGAATCCCCTCGGTGTGCTTTGTGCACGCGATGTCATGGAGCCTGCCACCCAGTCCCTGACAACGACGGTCACCCCTGAAACGAGCATCCATGATGTGATCGAGCAGATTGGCGAAGACGGGACGATGATCGGTGTGACGGAGGATGACGAAGTCATAGGACAGATTTCGAAAGACCGTATTCTGGCAAAACTGCGCGATCCGCGAAGCTAGGTGGTACACCAAGGGGACCATGATCCTCGCGGCGAATATGAAAGCCCTGCGAACCTGTATTCGGGGTGCCAAAAGCCTGTGACTGCCTAGCTCTGGTCTTTCGATAGAGCTCTTATGGCGCCGACCATTTTTGCTTTGATCGTTGGTGCTTGGCTCCATCATGAGCGGCTGCCAAGCCGGTAGCCGCTCATGATTGTATTCATTGCAGTTAGATATCGATAACCACTTTGCCGATGGCTTTGCCACTTGTCAGACGATCATATGCACCGCTGACATCCTCAAGACCGAACACCTCGTCATCCAGCAATGGTTTCAATGCGCCTGCATCAACGATCTCTGCCAGCTTGGCCAAGATCGCGCCGTGCTTTTCGCGCCCTGTGTTGCTGAGCATCGGCAGCAACATGAAGATGATGTGGAGCGACAAACCTTTGAAATGTGCAGGCGAGAGGTCGATTTCCAGCAACCCAACGGTTGAAGCGATATTGGCATTCAGGGCAGCGGCCTCGAATGAATTGGTCATATTCGCGCCGCCGACGGTGTCAAAGATGAGGTCAAAGCCCGCGCCATCAGTATATTCTGCGACATAGTCTGCGATCTTTTCTGCGGCGAAATCAATCGGTGTTGCGCCATAGCCTTTGATCACTTCAATCTGGGCGTCGCCCGTGCCAGTCCCGTATACTTCGGCACCAAAGTGGTTGGCCAGTTGGAGGGCGAGGTGACCAACACCACCTGCACCACCTTGTACCAAGACTTTCTGGCCTGCGGTGATGCCAGCACGTTCGAGCCCTTCGTAAGCCGTGATGCCGACCAGAGGCATCGCCGCTGCTTCACGCATGGAGATGGATTTCGGTTTCTTGGCGATCAATCTGGCGTCGGCCAGCATGAACTCTGCCAATGCGCCTTGAATGTCGGCCAAGCCACCCGCGCAGCCATAGACCTCGTCGCCTACGGAAAACTCGGTCACACCTTCGCCGACAGCGTCAATGACACCGGCGAAATCCATCCCCAGTACAGCAGGGAGTGCGGGCGATAGGGGCAGATCGGCCCCCATGAAGCGGATCATGGTGTCGACAGTATTCACGCTGCTTGCCGCGATGCGGATCACAACATGCCCCAGCGTTGCGATGGGTTTAGGCAGATCGGCGACCTCAAATTTTGCGTTTTCGCCGTAGGCAGTGATGGTCATGGCTTTCATGATGCTATTCCTTAGAAGTGTTTGCTCATTAGAACTTATATTGTTTGGGATCGGGGTGAATTGGCCCATTTTTAAGTTCAGTATTCGGCTTTTGGATATAATGATTTGTGTCCGCGTCGCTTGCCCAGCGAAGGGTGCATCGTTTCGTCCTTCACTGGGCGTGCTTTGTTTCTTGACTGCGACTTTGCCTCAGAACGGGGCGAAGCCGTCGCTCTGCGCTGTTGGCCGTGTCCAGCGCTCCTTTGCAGAGATCGGGGGGGGGTTCGCCACCGACACGCGGGATCTGACCGTGATCGCCATAGAGCCATAAAACAAAGTTTGACCGCTCGCCCTTGGTGATGGGCATGGATTCATGCGGCACGCTGCCGTGGTGGATCAGCGCAGTACCGGGTGCAAAGCTCAGCTCGGCCACCTGACGGGTTCTGGGATCAAAGAACTTTACGCCAGATCCGGAGAATTCTTCGCCCGGCAGATTGAGGTTCAGGTTCAGCGTCACAGATGACGCGTCCGTATGGGCGCGCAAGGAAGTGTCTGCGTCCGCTTGCCACTGGATAGAAAAGCCGAAGGTCTGGGTGTCATAGCCGACGATATCAGGGAACAAGAGACGGGAGATAGGGCGCATGTATACGTCCATCAAATCTTGGTAGAATGTCTGGAAGTTAGGTGCTGCAAGGTAGCCTTCCGACCGTTTGTCGAGCATCGCGCCGCCGCGGTTCAATGAAATTCCGTAAGGAGGGCGCAGCGGAATGTCAGCATCAGCCACGCTCTCAAGATAGTCGCGCAGAACGGAGAGGCGTTCAGGGTCAAAGAATTGCGCCTCATACACGCCAGGAAAAACTTCTTTCCACAGATCTCTTACAGCGGTCTCTTTGCTGGGATCTTGCCATGCTTGCTCGATGGCAGTGCGCAACTTCGGATCATAAAGGCTGCTATCCAGAACAGGTTTCGGAGCACCTGTCCCTTCCCATTCTTTCCAAGCTTCCTGAAAGAGATCGTGGTTTTTATCCCAGAACTGCTGAACCGATGGCGTGCGTTGCAGCATCTCCTCGCGGGTGGGGCGCTGTATCGCGCGCGCGCGTTCAAGTGGATTTTGTGTCATTGTGTCATTGTCCTTGTAATACTGCGTGACCATCAGCCACTGCGCCTATCGGCTTAGTAGAGCTCGCCTGATGTCGTCGGGGGTAGGGGGCATTGGCCCCCCAAGTTTCTTCGGGGACACCCGCAGAGATCAGCCCGTCATTGAATGTCTTGCACATCCATGACCAAGTTGTTCCAATTGCGCTGGTTTCCATGCTGTGTTCGAGACCTTGCTCATCTGCGAGAGCAAAGCGTTTAACCGCAGGTGTTTTGCTGGTCGCCTGATAAAGCCAGTAGGCTTCGGCCTTGAGGGCCTCATCAATTGGTTTGTCGATAGATTCATAGACCATCTGTTTGCACGCGTTGATCGATTCCGCAGGGAATTTCGCTATGCGATTGGCCAGCGTGTTGACGTAGTCATCAATCTCATCGGCCTCAGACGCCTTGTTGATCGTGCCCATTGCTTCGGCTTCATCGGCGCTGAAATCACGTGCACTGAGGATGATTTCCAAGGCGCGACCCAGACCTGTCTGACGGGCCATGCGGGAGGCACCTCCGCCACATGGCAAAATCCCCATGCCGACTTCCATCTGCATGAATTTGTATTTGCCGCGCACGGCAAAGCGCATGTCGAGCGCCAGCGCCAGTTCGTGTCCACCACCGCGCGCAAAGCCTTCAAGCTTCGCAATCGTGGCCTGCGGCACCTTGCTGATACGCTCACATACAGTTTGCAGATCCAGCAACTGCGCGTCTTCGCGCGACACTGCCTCGGTGGACATGTCCTTAAGCAATTCGGTGTCGTAATGGCAGACCCAGATTTCAGGGTTTGCCGATTGGAAAATGACGACCTTCGTTTCGCGGTCACGCTCCAGCCTCATGGCAAGGCTGTTGAGGTCTGCCAGCATCTCTTGGCCTTGTACGTTCACCGTGCCGAAATCAAAAGTGACAGTGGCAATTGCGTTTTCTACTTTGACATCGAAGGTTGTGAAGTTCTCATATTTCATGGGACTGCCTTTCTTGGATCCGCGCAGAAAACACTGGCGGGTTGGTTGAGTTTTAGGTGAGCGATGAGGTCTAAGGCCCGATGTCAGGCGGGCCTTTTGGCGGCTAGTTGGTTTTGGACAATGCGTCCTCGATACCCCGCATCACATCGGTACTATGTGCTTCATCAAGTGCTGCGGCATTCGGCTGTGCAAACTGACCGCTGTCATTGTCAAAATACTTGCCGCTGGCATTCGCAAAGGAAGCGTCTGTCGCTACTTGGCGCAGGATGTCTGCGCCAATGCCCAGATCGTTGCCGGCGAGGCCGAACCCTTCCTTGACCATTTTTGAAGCCAAAAGGGATCCGGGATTTACGGCAATGATCGCGGGGCCGTTCGGGAATTCTTTCGCCATCTCCCGCGACCAGATCGTGATCGCCAGTTTGCTTTGTGCGTAAGCGTCCATATCGGACAATTGCTTGCGCCCCTGCAAAGCATCCAGATCAACGGGAGCCTGCGCAGCCGAGGACAGGTTCACGACACGACCGTCTTTTGCGAGGATCGGCATAAGGTCCCGCGTCAGCGCGTAGGGGGCAAAAGTGTTGACCATAAACCTGATGTCAAAGCCGTCTTCAGTCACGGTTTTCGGTGCCTTGAGTATCCCCGCATTGTTGATGAGCACATCAATCTCACCATGCTTTGCGCGGATGTCCTTTGCCAGTGCATGCACATCGGCCATGATCGACAGGTCGGCCATGTACTGTTCGGGTGTGCCGCCGACAGCCTTCGCTGCGGCTTCCAGCTTTGCGGCATTGCGTCCATGCAGCAAAATCTTGTGCCCGTCAGCCGCAAGGGTTTGAGCTGTCAGAAGGCCGATACCATCGGTGGAGCCTGTGATAAGAATTGTCTTGGACATTTGATACTCTTTCTATGTTTATCCCGCTCTGGGAAATTAGCCCGCGTAACGGACCAAAGTGCGGCTCTCGATGCTGCGTCGCACCGTGTGAATATTGACATCTTCAATCATGTCCAAAGCGCTGTGAGCGATAGAAGGTAGCCCGCGATTGTCGAAGATGTTGAAAAAGGCGACCTCATCCGGTGTCATTTTCGACATATAGAGCCATTCATGATCAGGGTTCGCCGCGATCCCCATGATTTGGCCTTTGCGGTCCGGATATATCAGGTCGAGTAGGATCCAGTCGCGATCAGCAGTACTGGACGGCTGGACAAAACCCAAAGGCGCGGAATTGATAGGTGCACCGATAGGACGCCACACATTGACGAAGGCATAATGACCGTTGCTCCATTCCGCGGCCTGATCCGCACCAAGAATGTCGACCAATCGCTGTTTGGCCCCATCAACGCTATAATCGCTGTGAACGTTGCGTGCAGGAGGTCTGGTGGCATCAGGATCATCTACGCGCACCGTATGGTCAAAAACGATGACCTCTTGCGCACCAATTTCCGCTGTCAGAAGTCTCGACACCTCTTCATCGTAGGTCTCCTGCCAATCGTTCTCCACATCGAAGGAAATTACACTTGTCGGGAAGGCCGTGAACCCGACGGAGTTGGATTTGAACGATGTGCCCGACCCGGACTTGCGAATGTCCCGTACCGATATCTGCGTCGGCGCAAGCTCGGGGGAGATCAGGTTGCCAGCAATCCCGCCAGCATCAAGCTCGAATGCCTGCCGTTCGGGTTTATGGACGTGGTAATTGACGGTCGCCATCTGGGTCATAATGCGCTCCTTCGCTCGTGTTGCAAACAGAATTATCACTTCCAATATTTATATAAAGTGGGTAGTTTTGATTTCAGTATTCCGAAAAAGTATAAGATATGGACACCCAGACCCTCCGCCTATTTGTCCTCGCCTGCGAGACACTGAACATCAGCGCGGCGGGCCGCACGCTCGGAATGGCACCTGCTGTCGCGAGTACACGTATCGCAAAGCTGGAGCGTTTTGTTGGCGCCGATCTGTTGCACCGATCAACGCGCAAAGTATCTATATCTTTAGAAGGGCAGGATTTTTTGCCCTATGCGCGCGAAATGATCGCGCAAGAAGAGGCCGCACTTGCCGCTCTTGGAAAAGGCCGCACAAAAATAAGCGGAACACTTCGCTTCGCCGCACCCAGCACATTCGCACAGCTCTATATCGCGCCGCTGTTGCCGATATTCATGGACAAATATCCTGATCTTCGACTCGACTTGCATCTGTCGGACTCTCGGTTCGATCTGATCGAGGGCAGTTATGATCTTGCGCTGCGCAATGCAGTTCTCGCCGACAGCAGCCTTACCGCCCGTAAACTGGCCGATGACACGCGCATCCTTTGCGCCGCGCCGGCCTATCTTGAACGCTATGGCATCCCTGATGGTCCTGACGATCTGACAAACCATCGACTGATCGCATTTAACGATGACGAGCCAAGGACGCTTGTATCCGATGACGGAACAGAGGCGACATACAACCCCAAACGGGCGGCACACTGCCTTATCCTGAACGATGGGTTGACCCAAAAGCTGACGACTCTCGACGGTGCAGGAATCTCTATCAACTCACTTTGGGCGGTGAAAAAGGAAATCTCGAACGGGGCCTTACAACGTGTGCTGCCCGATCACGAAATTTCCGATAAGCCAGCGCTGTGGCTGATCTATCCAAAAAGCAATGTCGTCTCCGCCAAAGTCCGCGTATTTATGGATTTTCTGCTAGACCATTTGGGCTCTCAAGCTCAGGCTAAATAGCCCCGAATTCCAGAAGCTGCCGCCTCTAGAGGGCTTATCTTGATCACGCAGTAAAAACACTGACTGAGATGGGCAGGCGGGTAATTTGGTTTCGATCATTGCGTTCCCAGACGGACACCGTGCCGAAGATCCCGCGGCGGATATTCAGACTACTGCTGCACCTGAAGCATTACCTTAACGGCCTCTTGCGCGTTGCCCTTCCACAGCCCCGAGACTGGCGCCGCGTCAGTGGAATCGCGCCCCACCGCCAGTCTGACATAACGCTCATCGGGCGAGATACCGTTCGAGACATCAAAGGCAACCCACCCCAAACCCTCGATATGGGCCTCGGCCCACGCATGGGTCGCATCCTGATCCGCGTGATCGTCCATCATCAAATATCCGCTCACGTAGCGCGCGGGAATACCGGCATTGCGCACAGCCGCGATAAAGATTTGCGCGTGATCCTGACAAACCCCGCCACCAAGGGCGAGCGCCTCTTCGGCGGTTGTAGTTACGGTTGTCGGCACCTTGCCGTAGGGGACGTCGGCAAGGATGCGGGCCGAAAGCGCGTGCAACTCGGCGAGGTCACCGGCGGAATTTGTAATCAGCTGTGACAGCGCGGCGATCCCGTCACCAGGTTCTGTACGTTTGGTTGTTTGCTGGTAATGCCACAAAGGCGCAGGACCATATCTTTTGCCGTAAACCCCGTCCGGATTATGCGTCTCGATCTCACCCGATACGGTAATCGCAACTTGGCTGGCGTTGTCATGTGTCTGAACAAGTGTGCAGGTGTTCTGGTATTGATCCTCGCAGGTCAATTCGGCCTTTCCGCCCTCAATATCCATACGCCAGTCGATCACCGTCTGGTTGCCATCGGTTGGGGGCGTCAGGCGCACTTGTTGCAACCCATAGCTTACGGGAGAGTCGTATGAATATGTCGTCGTGTGGCTGATCCGAATCTTCATATGCGGTGCGTATCCCTTACAGATGGCTATCCGTTAAATCGGTAGTCTTTTTCGATTTGCGCACCAATGGCATTGTTGTTGCGCAGAAAGCTGCTGATGAATTGATGCAGCCCTGAGTCAAAGATCGCGCCGATGTTCTGGTCCTGCAGTTCTTTTATTTGTGCATCAACCAATGCGTGACAGTCCATTCGCACGCCATAGTCTTTTTCAAGATAAGCCAGCTTTTCAGCGATCAGACTGCTGGAGAAATAGAGTGACCGAGGAAAGCGGGGGTCAAGGATCAGGAACTCTGCAATCCCCGATGCGCTCATCTCATCATCATTGATCCAGCGAAACGAGCGGTGGGCCGAGACTGACCGCAACACTGTTTCCCATTGAACGTTATCGAGCGGGGAGCCTACAAAGCTGGCTGAGGGGAGCAGGGTGTAGTATTTTACATCGATAATACGGGCCGTGTTGTCAGCGCGTTCCACGCCTGTTCCGATTTGCGCGAAATCAAAGATATCGTTGCGCAACATCGTGCCATGCATCGCGCCACGCACCAACGCGGATTGACGGCGGATTTCACCCAGAAGCACTGGCAACTCTGTCTCGGGTATCGGCGCTTTCAACGCCTCTTTCATTGCCATCCAATTCTCGTTGACGGCTTCCCAGACTTCGGTTGTCAAAGCGGTACGCACCATACGTGCGTTGGTGCGCGCGTTTTGTACCGATGACATCACGCTGGACGGATTGCTGGTGTCGCGCAGCAAATAGTCCACTACATTTGCGTCTGTGTACGTGTCATAGAGTGCGTCATAGCCCCTTCGCACACCAGCAGTTGTTACAACGGATTTCCAATCCGATGTGGTGTCGTTCGAGCGTGTCAGTGCGATGCGAAATCCTGCCTCGATCAGCCGAGCGGTATTCTCGCTGCGCTCCAGAAATCTGAACATCCAGTACAGGCCACCTGCGGTTTTGCCTAACATCTGCGCTAGTCCTCCAGAACCCAAGTATCTTTTGTTCCGCCGCCCTGACTGGAATTCACCACAAGCGATCCTTCCTGAAGGGCGACGCGGGTCAGCCCACCGGGGGAGATGTTGATCCCTTTTGGCGAAACGAGCACGAAGGGCCGCAAATCGACGTGACGCGGGGCAAGGCCATTCTCGGCAAATATCGGAACGGTCGAGAGCGAAAGCGTAGGTTGAGCAATATAATTTCCGGGGTTCGCTTTCAGCTTTGAAGCGAAATCCGCCAGTTCCTTTTTATTCGCCGCGGGACCGACGAGCATGCCATACCCGCCCGAGCCGTGCACCTCTTTCACGACAAGATCAGCCAGATTGTCGAGCACGTACTTCAGTGCATCAGGCTCAGCACAGCGGTAGGTTTCGACATTCTTGAGGATTGCCTTTTCGCCCGTGTAAAACTCAACGATATCAGGGATGTAGGAATAGATCGCCTTGTCATCGGCGATCCCGGTGCCCGGAGCGTTGGCGATGGTGATATTTCCTGCGCGGTAGACATCCATAATCCCCGGCACGCCCAACATGCTTTCGGGATTGAAGTTCAGCGGGTCCAGATACTCGTCATCGACACGGCGATAAAGCACATCGATACAGCGGTAGCCTTCGGTCGTCCGCATGGCGATGCGGCCATCTACAACACGTAGATCATGCCCCTCAACCAGCTCGACGCCCATTTGGTCAGCGAGGAAGGAATGCTCGAAATAGGCGGAGTTGTGGATGCCCGGAGTGAGAATTGCGACGGTGCATTTCCCTTCCGCATTTCGCGGCGCACAAGCGGCAAGCGAGCGGCGGAGATTTTTGGGGTAATCGCTGACAGGCTTGACGCGGTTCTGGCTGAAAAGCTCTGGAAACATCTGCAACATCGTCTCGCGGTTCTCCAGCATATAGGAGACCCCGGAAGGAGTGCGGGCATTGTCCTCAAGAACGTAAAAGTCATCTTCTCCGGTGCGCACGATATCAGTGCCAACGATATGTGTGTAGATATTGCCCGGCGGTGATAGACCCATCATCTGCGGCAGGAACGCGTCATTCTTTGCAATGAGGTCGACGGGGACAATTCCCGCACGCAAGATTTCCTGCCGATGATAAATATCGTGCAGGAACATATTGATGGCGCGCACCCGCTGCTCGATCCCCCGCGACAGCTTGGTCCATTCGCGGTTGGAGATGATGCGCGGAATGAGGTCAAATGGGATAAGCCGCTCTTGGGCGGCTTCCTGCCCGTAGACGTTGAAGGTGATACCGGTACGCCTGAAAAACGCCTCTGCCTCATTGGATTTGGTTGTGAGGCGTGCGGGGTCTTGGTTCGAGAACCAGTTTTTGTAAGCACGGTATGGATCGCGCACACCATCGGGCCCGGTCAGCATTTCGTCGAAGTGGTCTAATTTGTGGTTCATGGCCTTAGCGTATCGTAAAGTTACGAAACTGCAACGCGACAAAGGGAGAGAACAAGGATTTGCGTCCATGCCGCAAGGTAAGCGATTAATATTAGGGCGATTTTAGAAATGTGGCCCGCTGATGCAGTCTACCTGTTGCAACTTGTCCGTGCGAAGTGCGACCATTGCACCAAGAATTTGTAATGATGGACTTAGGGATCAGCGAAAATGTCAATAACGGCAAGCATTTATCACCTCACACATTACAAGTACGATCGTCCCGTGACGCTCGGGCCGCAAGTAATCCGTCTACGTCCCGCGCCGCATTCACGCACCAGAGTGATCTCCCACAGCCTGATCGTATCGCCCTCAGGGCATTTTATGAACCACCAGCAGGACCCCTACGGAAACTGGCAGGCGCGGCTCGTGTTTCCGGAGCCGGTACGCGAATTCAAGATCGAGGTTGATCTGGTCGCGGACATGTCGGTCTACAACCCTTTCGATTTCTTCGTTGAGGATAGCGCAAAAGAATTCCCGCTTACCTATAGCGACGACATCGCCCCCGATCTGAGCATCTATCTGCGGGCTGAGCCTGTCGGGCCGCTGTTGAAAGAATTTCTTGCTTCTGTGCCGCGCGATCCGATGGTGACGATCGATTTTCTCGTAATGCTCAACAGCCGCCTGGCCTCCGAGATCAACTATGAGATCCGGATGGAGCCGGGGGTGCAGAGCGCCGAACAGACGCTGGGCCGCGCGGCGGGGTCGTGTCGCGATACAAGCTGGCTTTTGGTGCAGGCGCTGCGCAACCTTGGCTTGGCCGCACGGTTTGTCTCTGGCTATCTGATCCAGCTCAAGCCTGACCTGATCGCAATCGACGGTCCCGCGGGCACGGACAAAGATTTCACCGATCTGCATGCTTGGGTCGAGGTCTACCTGCCAGGAGCGGGCTGGGTCGGGCTTGATCCGACCTCGGGTCTGCTGGCGGGCGAGAGCCATATTCCGCTAGCCGCCACACCCCATTACAGCCACGCGGCGCCTATTTCCGGCGTTGCCAGTGCGGCCGATGTGGAATTCTCGTTCGATATGCAGGTGACACGCACAGCCGAGCATCCACGCATCACAAAGCCCTTCTCCGAGGCGGCTTGGGATGCGCTCAACACTTTGGGGCGCGACGTGGACAAACGGCTTGAGGCGGGCGACGTGCGGCTCACCATGGGAGGTGAGCCAACCTTTGTCAGCATTGATGACTTCGAGAGCGACGAATGGAATTCCGACGCGGTCGGTCCCACGAAACGGGGGCTAGCGGACCAGTTGATGCGCCGCTTGCAGGGCAAATTCTCGACAGGCGGTTTGCTGCACTATGGTCAAGGCAAATGGTATCCGGGGGAGACACTGCCGCGTTGGACCTTCTCGCTTTACTGGCGCAAGGACGGGCAACCCATTTGGAACGACCCTGATCTTTTAGCGCGTGAGGATACCAACGAGGACGTAGGCCCCGACGATGCGCAAAACCTGCTGACCGAAATCGCCCATTACCTCGCAGTGCCGCGCGAAAACGTACTGCCAGCTTTTGAGGACCCAGCAGAGTGGATTATTAAAGAGGGTAATCTGCCCGCAAATGTGACGCCCGAGAATTCAAAATTGAAAGACCCTGAAGAACGCGCGCGGATCGCAAAAGTGTTCGAGCGCGGCCTGACTACACCGGCGGGATACGTCTTGCCTGTGCAGCGCTGGCAGGCGCGCGCCAGCAGCCGCTGGATGTCCGAAGTCTGGAATCTGCGGCGCGGGAAAGTGTTTCTTGTCTCGGGCGACAGCCCTGTGGGGTACCGTCTGCCACTGGGCACCTTGCCCCATGTCCCGGAAAGTGACTTCCCGTTTATCAATCCCCAAGACCCGACCGAGCCGCGCGGCCCCTTGCCGGATGCGCCTGCACCTGCGCCGAGAGAGCCAGAGCAGAAAGCAGTAGATCGCAAGGCGGCACCTGCGGGTCAGGAACAGATCGAGCAAACTCTAGGGGACCTTGATGGCCGTGTGCGAACTGCCATTTCCGTCGAAGCGCGTGACGGGCGGCTCTGTGTCTTTTTGCCCCCTGTCGAAAAACTCGAGGACTACCTTGAACTGATCGCTGCTGTTGAGACAGCGGCGGGCACAATCGGGCATAAAGTACTGATTGAAGGATACGCGCCGCCCTCTGATCCGCGCATCGAAGTCATGCGCATCGCGCCCGATCCAGGCGTGATCGAAGTGAACATTCACCCTGCCGCCAATTGGGAAGCTTGCGTGCATACCACCGAAGCTGTCTATGAAGAGGCCCGTCAATGTCGCCTCGGTGCGGATAAATTCATGACGGACGGGCGTCACACAGGCACAGGCGGCGGCAATCATGTGGTTGTTGGGGGTGCAACGCCCGCAGATAGCCCGTTTCTGCGCCGCCCTGATTTGCTCAAAAGTCTGATCCTGTTTTGGCAGCGTCACCCCAGCCTGTCGTATCTTTTTGCGGGAACATTCGTCGGGCCTACGTCACAAGCCCCGCGCATCGACGAGGCGCGCCACGATGTGCTCTATGAGCTGGAAATCGCGCTTGATCAGATCTGGCCACCATCCGAGGGGGAAGTGCCGCCGCCATGGCTTACGGACAGGCTGCTGCGCAATGCGCTCATCGACGTAACCGGCAACACGCACCGGACCGAAATTTGTATCGACAAGCTTTACTCCCCTGATGGCCCAACAGGGCGCTTGGGATTGGTGGAGTTTCGCGGGTTTGAAATGCCGCCCGATCCACGGATGAGCCTTGCGCAGCAGGTCTTGCTGCGGGCGATCATTTTGCGATGCTGGGAGAACCCGATTAGTGGCAATTTGACCCGTTGGGGCACAACGCTGCACGACCGTTTCATGCTGCCTGCTTTCATCTGGGAAGACTTTGGTGAAGTGCTTTCCGACCTGAAGGCGCATGATCTGGCCCTCGACCCTGCTTGGTTCGAGGCGCAGGCCGAGTTCCGCTTCCCGTTCTGTGGTGAGGTGACCTATGAGGGCATCACGCTGGAATTGCGCCAAGCGTTGGAGCTTTGGCACGTGCTGGGAGAAACAGGCGCGATTGGCGGTACGGTTCGATATACCGACAGCTCCTCCGAGCGGTTGCAGGTAACGCTCAAGGGCGCGAACCCCGACCGCTATATTGTGACCGCCAACAGCCGTGTGGTGCCGCTACAGACTACGGCGACGAATGGCATTCGCGTGGGCGGTGTGCGGTATAAGGCTTGGAAACCCTCATTGTCTCTGCATCCAGTGCTTGAGGTCGATGCGCCGCTGACCTTTGACATCTATGACACATGGACGGGTAAATCGCTGGGGGGGTGCCGTTATCACGTGGCCCATCCGGGCGGGCGCAGCTTTGATACCTTCCCCGTCAATGGCAACGAGGCAGAGGCGCGGCGGCTGAGCCGGTTCGAGAAGATGGGCCATACGGCAGGCACGTTTACACCCGCGCCAGAGCGGCCACATCCAGAGTTTCCCATGACGCTGGATCTGCGCCGCAGGGCAGGTTTGTAAGGGCTTTTGAAGGGTAGGGGCCGCTTATTCGGCGGCTTTTGCTATCTTCTTGCGGTAGCTAGGCAGGCGTTGGAGCGCAACACGCAAGGCATCACCCCAGTCATGGGAGATGGTCTGGTAGTAAGGGTTGTCCGCTTCGATACGCGTCTGCTCCTCGATATCCAAGGCGTCTTTGGCATAGACCTGTAGGTCAAGCGGAAGGCCTACCGACAGGTTCGCCTTGATCGTTGAATCAAACGAGACAAGCAGGAGTTTGATCGCGTCTTCAAATGTCATGTCGGGATCATAGGCCCGCACAAGGATCGGTTTGCCATATTTTGCCTCACCAATCTGGAAGAATGGCGCATCGTCAGTCACCTCGATGAAGTTTCCTTCGGGGTAGATCAAAAACATCGTTGGCGCGCCGTCCTTGATCTGTCCGCCGACGATGAGCGAGGCGGTAAACCGTGATGATCCACTTTGGCCATGGCCCCCCATGGCGCTGTCGCGGATCACTTCTTGCAAGGTTTGCCCGACAAGCCGTGCGACCTGAAACATCGTTGGCTGCTCGAGAATCGTAGGGTTGCGCTCGGTGACAGTTTTGGAGCGCTCCTCAAGCACGCTGATCAACGCTTGGGTCGTGGCAAGGTTGCCCGCTGTCATGATCGTGATCGTCCGCTCGCCTTCTACGTTGAAGGTAAACATCTTTTTGGTAGTCGAGAAGTTATCGACCCCCGCATTGGTGCGGGTATCAGACATGAAGACAAGGCCGCGGTTCAGGCGAAGGCCAACGCAATAGGTCATTTTTCTGGGTCCAGATTAGGGATAGGAGCGGCAAACTGTCGTTCTAACTAGGCTGATACAGTAGTCAGTTCAACAGTTGATTAATACCATATTTGCGCATGCAGGCGATGGTGCCTACATCATCATGATGTGATGCGCGACACATCGACGGTTTGTTCAATCAAACCCATCCAGCCGTAAGAGGTCATAAAGGAAGCGTCCGCCGCATCGCGACCCACACCGATGCGCACTATCTCCTCGGGCTGGACCATGCCTGTCGCATCCACGAAGTGCCACGCACCATCCAGATAGACCTCGGCCACCGCGTGAAAATCCTGCGGCGTCACGTCTGGACCGTAAACACTTGCGAAACGCGCAGGAATTCCGGCCGCGCGGGCAAGCGTGATAAGCATATGGGCGTAATCCCTGCACACACCAGACAAGCTGTTGAAGCTGTCTGTCGCAGTTGTTCCCGCAGGGCTGGCCGCACTATCATAAGTGAAATTGCTATAGATCCAGTCGCGCATGGCATCTACGAGTGTTCCGCCCTTCAAGTCCCCGAACTGGGCCGCGACAAAGTCGAGAAACAATTCAGGATGGCAGTAACGTGACGGCATCAGATACTGAATAACCTCGGCGGGAATCTGGACCCGGGGGGTCTGCGGCAAACCGTCCAATGCTCTGACCGCGCGCGAAACATCCACTTCCGCTTGATACGCGCATTCAAATCCTGATCCAGCCTGTATCCATCTTCGGGTACCAAGACCGCCTTCGCCTTCGATGATGTTCGAGACGGTACCGCTATTGAATGTCATCTCAACAGCATGCAGTTTCTGCGTATTCTCCGCCGCAGCTTCAATCTGCAGCAGCAGATCAACAGGCTGCGATGTTTCATATACAAGATTGGCACGGATCAAAAACCGCATTGGATATTCCTAAGCGTTAAAGGGGGGTGGATCGCACCGCAGACGAGTCATATCGATGGACCCTGATGCACTATAGTTAGGTTGCGGACGCAGCGCATCAATGAAGTGAGTGAATATAAAAGCAATAGCGCTTTTGTTTTAAAAGGAGACAAGGTGAGGAGTGTTCTCGTTGCTGAGGGCGTGCTCTGGAATGATCCTACAGTGACCTAAGCCGTTGCAGCCTGTTCAACTGGCCGCATCTTGCTGCCTAATTGCTAAATTGCTGCAGATGATGGGAAATATCGAGGTGGGTTGAGCTTGGTCGACAGCAGGCTCACCCCGTGGTGCAAATTGCGCCACGGGGTGCCGATGTCTCTGAGCAAGAATGGGGTCGTCTTGGGCGCTGTCCGTTGATCAGCGTTCAGACGAAATCAAAGTCGGAAGAACTCAGCGATTTGGCGGAGATGCCCTCCAAAAGGATCGTATCGTTTTCGTCATATGTGATCAGCGCGCCATCTGCGGTGTCGGAGATGCGAAGGTCATTAAAGTCGAAATTGACGTCTCTGAACACAATATCATCATATCCGTCCTGAAAGTCCCTGATAATGTCATCGTGTCCCGCCGCTTCAAACACAAACCGATCGCTGCCGCTGCCACCCAACAGCGTGTCGTCACCCAACCCGCCTGTCAGAGTGTCGTTGCCCGCATATCCGCGAAGCTGATTATCGTCATCATCGCCTGTAATACGGTCACTACCCTTGTTTGAACCGTAGATGTGTTCGATGCTCGAATAGCGGTCACCACCACTGTTGCTGCCTGTTTCGAGGTTGATTTTGATGCCCGTGGACTGGCTGTGGAAGGACACTGTATCCTCACCAGCACCGCCAATGAAACGATCCCGACCACTGGTATCGATCAAGTAATCATTGCCAGTTCCACCATTGAGGGTGTCATTGCCTTTGCCGCCGCGCAGGACATCACGGCCTCCGTAGCCGCGCAATTCGTTGTTGTCGTCGTCACCCGTCAGGCGATCCCGACTCTTGTTCGATCCGTACACATGTTCGATGCTGGAAAAGCGGTCGCCGCCGCTGTTCTTGCCTGTATCAAGATCAACCTCCACCCCGCCCGAGCCGCCATGGAAAGAAACTGTATCCTCACCAGCACCGCCGATGAACCAGTCCCGCCCGCTGATATCAATGAGGTAATCGTTGCCAGTGCCGCCATTAAGCGTGTCGTCGCCGGTGCCTCCTCTAAGAGTGTCCTCGCCAGCATATCCGCGCAATTGATTTTCGCCGCTATCACCAATCAGGTAGTCGCGGCCAGTGTTTGACCCATACACATGTTCAATGCTGGAAAAACGATCGCCGCCGCTGTTTTTGCCGGTATCGAGATTGACGGTGACGCCGCCCGAGCGACCATGGAAAGAAACAGTATCCTCACCTGAGCCGCCGATGAACTGGTCCCGTCCGCTGTAATCAATAAGATAGTCGTTGCCCGAACCGCCGTTCAGCGTATCGTCGCCCGTCCCCCCGCGCAGAGTATCGGCCCCGCCATAGCCGCGCAGTTGGTTGTCATCGCTGTCACCTGTCAGGTAATCGCTGCCCTTGTTTGAGCCGTAGGCGTGTTCGATACTGGTATAACGGTCCCCATCGCTGTTCTTGCCTGTAGCAAGGTTCAGCGTAAGGCCAGCTGTCTGGCTGTGGAAAGAAACAGTGTCTTCACCTGATCCACCACTGAAGTGGTCGCGGCCGACGGTATCGATGAAGTAGTCATTCCCCGAGCCACCACTCATAGTATCATTGCCGGAGCCACCTTGGATTTTGTCACGACCAGCATTTCCGTCCAGACGGTCGTTCCCGCTACCGCCAGTCAGTTTATTGTTTCCGCTGCCACCCAAAAGCTGGAGATCTTCTGTGCCCGACGTGCGGGCGAAATTCTGCGTTACCAAGACGCTCGTAAATACTCCGTTGGAATAGGTCAGCGGCCCTACGGCGATGCCAATACCCACGGATGTTACATTTGCATCCATGATGTTCTTGAGGTGGCCAGGGCTGTTCATCAGGTTCGTGTGCAGCTGCCTTACTTCATCATAATAGCTACTGCTTCCCGACACGCTAACCGCTGCGATGTTTTCTGTGGCACGCCATGAGCCAGAGAAATCATAGCCGGCAGCCTTCATTCGCTCAGAGGGGAACGTGCCGCTCACGCCTGTATGGCTGAACGTATCAGCTTTGGTCATCCACCTGCTGTGATCATCCGCAGCATCATTGAGGTTCGTCTCGAGGCGCAAAGCAGACAAGCCCGCGTCTTCACGGACGTCGTTTACCAAACCAAAAAAATATCGTTCCAGTGCAGTTGCAAGTGCCATGCTTCAACAAGCTCCATCTTTACTCACAGTTGCCCCGAACAGACCCCGCTGGTATGGCACAAAAAAGACCATCGCTGGGCATTGCGGTGAACAAACTGATCAAATGAGTTTCAATTATTTCTATAAATAGACGCGCTAAAAGGCAGCTTTCGCTCCTTATTCCTCAGCTTATGCGGATCCAATCTTGTGTTATCGAACGTGGTGAATTTCCACGTCGGTGCCGCAATACACATGCGTTTGGGAAAGCAACATTGCTCAGGCCTACACATCCCCAAACGCGCAAGTTTGCGCTGATCGGAGCATCCGTCATGCGCGGGTATGCGCCAAATTTGAATTGGATCAGACGTAATTTATGAGCACGGCCAAATCGTGCAAATGCCGCCTTGGTCACCCGCGTTCAAAAAACACAGATGAACAAGACGGCGCACTCAGTTGAATTGATCAGATTAATTGCCACATAAGAACAGGTAGGAATAGCGGCGCTCATGAGCCGTATTGTTCTCGATTTGCAACTGTCCCGCACTTGCTGCGACCGATGAAGTGCCTGACGCGCCAGTTGTACCGGTCAGAACGTCCGTGTTGAGGCCGAACATAGCCGGCGCCGTCGTCATCGCGACAAGCTTGGGCGAACTTCCCACATCATAGACGAAAATACCGCTATGATCGTTTTGCGGGTAGGTGTCATCAACGATGGTGATCATCACAAATCCTCCCGCTCCGGGGGTGGGAATAAGACCCACAGTACCGCCTTCGATATCTATGAAACCGCTTGAAACGCGCGGCACCGTAACATGGCCCGTCGCGGCATCTGCGGTGAGTGCGGTATTCCAGTTTGTAGCATCAGCGCTGACTTTCACACTGAAGTCATCCGATCCGTTGAGGCCCATTTCCGCCTTGCCGTCAAAGCCGGTCTGGAACAGAAGGCTGGCGGTATCGCCCGCGCTATCTTTGTTAATCTTGAGTTGGTGATCGCTGCCCACGTGGGTGAGCAGGGTCGCATCTGACGCCACCGCAAGGCGGTTGGCACTGTTCCAGTTGGTACCTACTCCAACGCCGTCGAGGTTCTGAGTGTCTGGTGAAACCGATTGCCAGTTTTCACCGTCATATACCCGCAACTCGCCTGTTACTGCGCTGGTGGCATACCATCCGGACGTTGGAGTGATAAACAGCCAGCTGCCGCTCGAGAACGCAGCAACGTTGCCTGCCTGACCGACCCAATCTGCGGTGGGCGTGGTCCCGACCACGTATGTATCGCCCTCGGAGACACTTGCAGGCGGTGTATTTTCAGAAAAGCTAAGCACATTGAGCTGTGCAATGATGTCCAGCAGTCTGAGTGCTTCATTATGGGTTACGTGTTTTTGCGCTTGGGCAGGGGCAATGTATGGCAATGAAAGCCGTGGGGAGGCGGATGACATAGGGCGAGCTCCGGTAAGGAAATTTTAAGGGTTACCCGATCACTTTCCATGCTGGGGCTTATCAGCAGCCTACGTGTCCGTGCGCAGCGTTAGCATTTTGTTCAAACGCTTGGCTCCGTGCTTCTGACAATAAGGGGTGACTGTGACGCCGTGCCAACCAGGTTGGTTCAGGTCGTCTTTCCTCGGAGATCTCCCAAGTATGATTTGTAGAAAACTCCATGTTTTATTGAAGTGAATTCGCTCCAAACGCCATTGTTGCGCCACATTGCATTAAACCGTCATTAGCGGGCCAGCCCGATAACCGAGCGCATAGTGGGGACTATGTGGGGTGGCGCGATGCCAGATAGAATTACGCGTGTAGCTGCGATTGGCGGTAGCCAATTCGATGAGCCTATTGAGGCCGCGGATGTTCGTGTTCTCGGATCAGGGGCACAGGCGTCGGTGCGGGTGTCCAACTATGGCTGGGGCGAGAGCACAGTTCTCGCGCCCCTGAGTAATGGCGATTTTCGGGCAACTAATACCGCCTCGATCTCCAATTCAAACCGCGTGTCCATCCAGATGTCGGACCGTGTCGGGGCGAGCCTTGAACAGCTTGCGATCAACGATGCATTCGACATTTGGGACGCAGGGGGCCGCAGCTCGATTGCGGTGCACCTTTCGGCAAACGGGTTTTACGGCGATCGCGCAGAACTGCTGGCGACCCGCATCGGCAGCACTGACATCGTCTTTGTCGCACGCGCAGGGGGCAGCGGTGTGCACTCGTTTGAACGAAATGCAAACGGCAGCCTCAGCGCCGTAGATTCCGAAATGAACACCGATACGAACTATCTACGGGATGTGGGCGCGCTTGCCATGGTCGACCTTGGGGGCGGCGACCGTTATTTGTTTACAGGATCTGGTTCCGAGAATGGCATATCCGTTCTTGACATCAGCAGTTCTGGATATCTTACGCAAGTTGGACATCTGGGCGAAAGGCAAGGAATGCCGATCCAAAGTGTCAGCGCGCTTGATGTCGTCAGCATTGGCGGAAAAGACTTTTTGATTGCCGCGGGTGCGGGCACGTCTTCGCTGACAGTCATGGAAATCGACAGTAATGGCACGTTGAGTGTTGTGGATCACGTCCTCGACGGGCGCGACACGCGCTTTGGCGGGGTTACGGAAATGGCAACGCTCACGGTAGGCGATCATGTGTTTGTTGCCGTCACGGGCAGTGATCGGGGGCTGACCCTGCTCACTCTTACCGAAGACGGGGAGCTGATCCATCTCGATACCATTGCCGACCAGACAAACACCGCCTTGCGAGGCGTATCGGCCCTTGCAATGGTCGAGACATCGCGCGGATTGGAAATTATTACAACATCAGGGTCCGAAGCGGGGGTCAACCAGTTCAGAGTCGATCTTGAGCCCTTCCAGCTGTCGGGCAGTGCAGCGGATGAGATCATTGAGGACAGCAACGGTACTCAAACCCTGAGCGGTGGTGCGGGCGCGGATATTTTTGTTCTTCTCAGCGACGGTGATCACGATGTGATCACTGGTTTGATCGCCGGTGTTGATACGGTCGATCTCAGCCGTTGGTCGCAATTCTACGGCGCCGAGCAACTGGACATCGCTGAGAGGAATTGGGGCGCAAGAATAGCGTACAAGGGTGAAACACTTGATCTGCGCAGCGCGGATGGCGACAGCTTCAGCATAGCAGACGTCAATGCCCTGGTCTCCGCTAGGCTGAGCCGTATTGATGTCTCCGCCCCCTCCAGCATGTTCTTTCCCGAGAGGATCGTGGAAGGCAGCAACACAGGCGATATGCTGCGCGGCTCTGCCGACAGCGATACCATAAGCAGTTCCAGCGGCGATGACAGCTTGTTCGGTCTTGCAGGGGACGACAACATTTTCGGCGGCAAAGGCAATGATGTGCTGAGCGGTGGCACTGGCAATGACAGCCTCACGGATCATTCGGGTGCTGATTTTTTCATTGGCGGCGCGGGAAATGACACTGTTTCATACGCAGGCCATGCGAGCGGGGTAATGGTCAACCTGGAAACAGGTGAAAACTCCAGTGGGGATCGCTTCGAGAGCATCGAAAACCTGCACGGTTCTTTAGAAAGAGCTGATTTTCTCATAGGTGACAAAGGGGACAACAAACTGCGCGGTCTGGGCGGTAATGACACGCTGTATGGTGGTGCTGGCGATGACAGGTTGTATGGCGGACCTGGGAACGATTATCTGCACGACGCGGCAGGTAGTGATGTATTTTTCGGCAGCGCGGGCAGCGATACTGTCAGCTATGAGGACCGGACCGGCTCCGTCCTTGTCGATCTCGAAACAGGCGAAAACACGAGCGGCGACATTTATTCGAGCATCGAGAATGTGCGCGGCTCTGGGCGGGGCAATGACACTTTGTTCGGTACAAGCGGCAACAACCATATTCACGGTTCAGGAGGCGATGACTTGATCTACGGTCGTCGCGGGAACGACCGTCTCGAAGGGGGGGCGGGCAATGACCGTTTTGTCGATATCTCGGGTGCTGACACGTTCAACGGCGGCGATGGGCGCGATACGGTTTCCTATCACTCCAGCAGCGTCTCTATCCGAGTGAACCTGCGCACGGGTGAAAACTCACGAAGCGATGACTTCATCAGTATTGAGGGCATCAACGGCTCCAACATTGCTGGGGACGTCTTAAAAGGTGACGATAAAGAAAATCGTTTGCAAGGGTTCGGGGGAGACGACACGTTATCTGGGAGCACTGGCAACGATACTTTAGATGGAGGCAATGGCGACGACTATCTTTTCGACAACAGCGGCAGAGATTGGTTTTTGGGCGGTTCCGGCCGTGACACGGTCTCCTATTACAGCCGCAGTAAAGGCATCATGGTCAACCTCGAAACAGGTGAGAACAATAGCGGTGATCGCTACTCCAGCATCGAGGTGCTCAGGGGATCGAACAAGGGCGACGATACGCTGATTGGCGATTCCGCGAATAACAGGCTTGAAGGTAACGGTGGTGATGACACGGTCATTGGAGGTAGGGGTGACGACACGCTTATAGGCTCGTCAGGCGACGATTACCTGCGCGATGACTATGGCGCCGATGTGTTTCATGGCGGCTCTGGAAGCGACACTGTCGGCTACTACGGTCGAGAAGGCGGCGTGGAAGTGGATCTGGGCACGGGCGAGAATAGCAGCGGTGACCGCTACATCAGTATTGAAAATGCTCGCGGTTCGAACCGCGGTGCAGATACGCTGACGGGCAGTGACGGGAACAACCGTCTGGATGGTGTTGGTGGCAACGACAGCCTGACAGGTGGGCGCGGTAATGACACACTTAACGGCGGTTCAGGGGATGACTTTCTTCGTGATTTAAGCGGACGGGACCGTTTTATTGGCGGCTCGGGGCAGGACACTGTATCCTATGTGGGCCGCTCGACGCCGATCATAATTGATCTGTCTACGGGCAAGAACAACAGCGGTGATTATTTTTCGGGGATCGAGCATCTGTTCGGAACGACAGGGAGCCGCGACAGATTGGAGGGCGACAGCGCCGACAACTATTTGCGGGGCTATGGCGGCAGTGACACGCTTGTCGGGAACGCAGGCGACGACTCTCTCATTGGGGATTCAGGCAATGACTACCTCTCCGATGCCAGCGGCCGCAACTACTTCTCCGGAGGATCGGGACGAGATACCGTATCGTATTACTCCAAGCGCAGCGGTGTAGAGGTCGATCTGCGTGACGGTTCTAACAATAGCGGTGATAGGTATCGCAGCATCGAGGCCTTGAAAGGGTCAAATAGAGGAGACGATACCCTTATCGGCAACGATGAGGAGAATGTTTTAAAAGGTTCAGGCGGCAATGATCGCCTGAACGGCATGGGTGGCAACGACATCCTGGAAGGCGGTTCTGGCAACGACTATCTGCGCGACGATGAGGGGAAGGACGTGTTTAGGGGAGGCTCGGGAAACGACACCGTATCCTACGTCGGTCACAGCGGCGCGGTGAATATTAATCTGGCCACGAAAGAGAACAATTCAGGCGACCGCTACTCAAGCATCGAAAGTGTGCTGGGTACAAGGCAGGGGGATGATACCTTGCGGGGCAGCGACAAAGACAACTTCCTTAGTGGCGATGGGGGGGATGACCGGCTCTATGGTGGGTCGGGGAATGACACCCTGAGTGGTGGCGACGGGGATGACTACCTGCGTGACACAAGCGGGCGTGATGTTTTTAACGGTGGCGCGGGGCAGGACACTGTCGTCTTCTACAGCCGCCGCGACGGGGTCGAACTTGATCTATCGACGGGGCGCAACAACGGCGGGGATCAGTTCTCTGGCATCGAGCATGTGCGCGGCTCGAACACGGGATCGGACCGCTTGACGGGCGATGCCAACGGAAACGAGCTTTTGGGATACGGCGGCAATGACCGGCTGTCAGGCGGTGGTGGTAATGATACACTGATCGGCGGTTCTGGCAGGGACACACTTGATGGTGGCTCAGGTAGTGACCGGTTGGTTGCCACCACAGGCGCCGAAACATTTATCGGCGGATCAGGTCAGGATACAGTGTCGTATTACGACCTTTCAGCCGGTATTACTGTCAACCTCAGGACAGGCTATAATTCATCCTCCGACAGCTATAGCAGCATCGAGCATCTTTGGGGCTCCAACAGCCGCGGTGACAGGCTGACAGGCAATTCGGGGGATAACAAACTGTGGGGATTTGGCGGCTGGGACACCATCAAGGGGGGCGATGGCGATGACAAGCTTATCGGGGGCGCGGGGAATGACAGACTGACTGGCGGATCAGGTAAAGATGAATTCATCTTCAGAAAATCGGACCGCAATGATGTGATAAACGATTTTGAAATCGGTGAGGACCTCATCAGGTTCGATATCGCAGGTCTGGATTACAGCGATTTGGTGTTTGCCGATACAAGTGCGGGCGCGAAAGTCAGCACGGGTGAGGGGACAACAGTGACCCTCGCAGACATTGAAGTCAGCGATTTGGGGAGCAGTGACTTCGACTTCACCTGAGATTTCAGGCAAGTCATGCCGCATCCTTGGACTGGTCGAGCTAGCGCTGTCGCGCCAGATGTATCGGCCCTCTTCCTTCTGAAAGCGAACCGATCACCCAGCCACCGCACCCTCGCGCGGCAAGTTCTGCCAATGCAGCCTCTGCCCTGTCCGCTGGCAAAGCAGCAAGCAGCCCCCCCGCAGTTTGCGGGTCATGCAGCAATGGATCATGCTCACCCTCGACGGGGGTGTCCGCGATATTGCTGGCCAGCAAAGACGATGCGATCCCGAGCGCCGACAACGCACGCGCACCCTCGTAGATAGGGATTTCCGATTGCCACAAGGTCGCGCGCAGTCCTGAGGCTTTGCACATAGCCTCGACGTGGCCCGCAAGGCCGAAACCGGTCACATCGGTCATGGCATGGGCGCCGCCCAGCACTTGCGCGGCAATGCTTTGTGGTTGTTCCATCTGTGCAAGCGTTCGTGCGGTCACACGCGGCGGTGCGCGCCCTGCCATATGCGCAGCCAGAATGACGCCAGTGCCAATAGGCCGTGTCAGGAGCAGAACGTCACCTGCCTGCGCCCCGCCAAGGGTGATCGGTTTCTGCGCGCAGGTGCCTGTGACGGTAAAGCCGATGGTCAACTCTGCCCCCATCGTGGTGTGACCGCCCACCACCGTGGCCCCCGCCGCGCCAAACACTTCCTGCGCTGTGCTGTTGATCTCTTCCAAGGTGCGGCGTTGCAGCGCTTGCGACATGCGCGGCAAAATGATCGTGCTAAGCGCGCTTTGGGGCGCTGCCCCCATGGCCCAGACATCGCCGAGTGCATGCACAGCCGCGATGCGCGTCATTTGTACGGGATCCTCCACAAAAGCGCGCAAATGATCCGTGCTCAGCACCTGAAACCCGCCGCCCGTCTGGCGCAGGATCGCGGCATCATCGCCTTGTGCGCGCACCACGTCCGGGTGGTCTGGCGCGCCCGCATGTTCCAAACTGCCGCGTAGAACGCCACCGCCCACTTTGGCCCCGCAGCCGCCGCACAGTGGGGTCTCTAGATGCTCGCCCGCTTCACTGAGTGCTACATCAGCAGGCGGGGCAGGGGCTTTCATGACTGGAAGATGTGCAAGCTTGTCCATGAATGCGCGGTCGATCCTGTCCTTCCAACGCCACAACAGAGGGGCGGCTACCGCCACCCCGTATTTTTCAGCCAGTGCCGTCTTGCCGCCGAGGGAGACGAGCTTGAGATAGGATTTTTGCGGCTTGAAGCGGCGAAGGCGTCCACCCGTAAGCACAGCGCGCAAGTTGTCATGTAGCACGGGTGCGGCGCGCACAGCGAACACCCCCGCCTTCGGGCGCGGCGCAAAAGGCATGTGCGCGCAATCCCCCACAGCGAAAAGATGCGGATCGCCGCAAACGCGCAGGTCGGGGTCCACCACGATAAATCCGTTGTGCTGCGGCAGATCTGTCTCTGCCACCCAACTGTGCGGAAAAGCTCCTGCTGCGCCAACACAGAGGGAGGTGGCTACGGGCTCCTGCGTCTCCAGATGTACATGGGTGGCTGTGATCCGTGCGATCCTTGCGTCCGTCCGCACTTCAACCCCCAGATCAGCCATTGCTTTGCTTATCTTGAGGCGCGCCTGAGCATTCATTCCCGATATCTGCGGTCCCGCCTCGATAACAGTGACCTTCGGCTCTATACCTTTGCCGCGCAGGGCAAAGGCCATCGCCATGGCCAGTTCGCACCCTGCGATTCCGCCGCCAATCACCGCTATCTCTGGTGTCTTTCGCCCCTCTGCCACCGCCTCCAGGAAATCGCGCCAGACCTGCGCGTAGATGTTTAGCGGTTTGGCCCCTGTGGCATGTTCGGCAAAGCCCTCGATACCCATCTGCGCCGTGATCCCGATATCGATCGAGGCCGCGTCATAGGCAATGGGCCCACGCCCCTCGACGTGGATCAGACGGGCTTGCCGGTCAATTTCTGTGGCATGGCTCAGGATCAGACGCGCCCCCGCAAAACGCGCCAGCGCCATCAGATCAATCTCGAGCGTGTCGCGGCTGTAATGCCCTGCAACATGACCAGGCAGCATGCCGGTATAGGGCGCAGTCGGACCAGGATTGATCACGGTCAGCCGTGCACCCGCAAGCGGGTTCATCCCCCATTGCCGCAGTACAAGCGCATGGGCATGGCCCCCACCCACCAGAACCAGATCACGAGTCAGGGGAGGGGCGGTCAGCATGGGCACAAAGGTGTTTGGATCATGGTGACGGTTTTGCCTGCCTTCTTGTCAAATTCAATTCGAAACGCTCGGCATGCCAGATTTGTGATCCATCAGGCATTGAAGTTAAGCCGAAGTCCCGCGCTGGGCCAGCGGGTGTGGTAAAGGCATCCCGTCCCCGACGCAGTAATCCACGCATCGCGCATGTCTTCCCCGCCAAAGCAGATGTTGGTGATGTAAGGATCACCGGGAACTGGCAAAAACGTAACTTCGCCCCCGTCCGCTGGCACAAGGCTGATCCCGCCACGCATGAGTGTGGCGACACAAATCGTTCCATCCGCCTGAACGGCCAGACTGTCGAGAAGTTGATAATCGGGCAAGGTACAGAGCAACCGCCCTGGCATGTCAAAGGGGAGCGGCCCGATCTCACCCGCGCCGACCAGATCAAAGCTCCAGACCCGCCCCGTGCGCGTCTCGGCCACATGCACGGTCTTGCCGTCAGGCGAAAGGCCAATGCCGTTGGCAGTAATCATGGGACTGTGCACGCGGCGGATAAGGCTGCCGTCTGTCTTGGCATAGTAGAATGCACCGTGGTGCATGTAGTCGGCGTTGGCCTTGCCCAGATCGGTGAAGTAGAACCCTCCCTCTGCATCAAAAACAATGTCATTTGGTCCGCGCAGGGGCGTCCCGTCACAACTCTCATAGATCGTCTCGAAATCGCCCGTCGCAGGATCAACCCGCTGGATCGAGCCGCTCACATAATCCTCGGGCGTGCCGACAGGGCGGGTGATGCCGTTCTTTTGCGTCCAGACAAAGCCGCCGTTGTTACACACGTAGATCATCCCGTCGGGTCCTACGGCTGCACCGTTCGGACCACCGCCCAGATGGGCGATCACTTCAATCTCGCCGTCAGGCGCAACCCGTGACAGCGTCTGCCGCCGTATCTCGACCAGAATGACAGAGCCATCGGCCATCGCGATGGGCCCTTCCGGGAAATCCAATCCGTCGCATATCTTTTTCAGCTGCATGGCGTCTCTCCCTAATGACTAGACCTTCATCCTGCCCTTAAGAGGCCCTTGTGGACAACAATGAAATTCTGTGAACTTCTGGCGGCAACGCGGTTTAACAGGGGGGAGACGGAAATGGGTACGCTGACAGGTAAGGTGGCATGGGTCACAGGCGCAGGAGGCGGCATCGGCGAGGCCTCGGCCAAAGCGCTGGCAGAGGCAGGCGCGCATGTAGTTTTGTCAGGCAGGCGGGAAGCAGAGATTGCACGGGTCGCAAGCGAGATCACCGAAGCTGGCGGGAAGGCAGAATTCATCGCGCTGGATGTGATCGACGCGCAAGCGACCCAAGCCATTGCGAATGATCTGACCACACGCCTTGGCGGGGTAGATATCTTCATGGCCAACGCAGGTATTAATGTGCCCAACCGTGCGGTTGGTGCGATCACAGCCATGGATTTCGCCCGCGTTGTGGATATTAATCTTAACGGGGTGATGAACGGCATCCTCGCAGTCCTGCCGCAGATGCGCGAGAAGGGGGAAGGCACGTTGATCCTCACGTCATCGTGGGCGGGACGCCACCCCTCTCGCCTCACAGGGCCGGCCTATAGCGCTTCCAAACATGCGGTGGTCGCCCTCAGTCATTCGATCAATCAGGACGAGGGTGTGAATGGCATCCGCTGCACGGCGCTCATGCCGGGTGAAGTGGCCACCCCGATTATGCAGTCGCGTCCCAAACCGCCATCGGCAGAGGACATCGCCAAGATGCTGCAGCCTGATGATCTGGGATCAATGGTCCGCTATATCGCCGAGGCACCGCCGCATGTCTGCATCAATGAAGTACTCATTAGCCCGAAATGGAACCGCAGCTTTGTCGGTGTGGCCGAACTGGGCGGCATGAAGCTCTAATGAAGCGGCGCAGCACCCGTTTCCAAGTGCTGCGCCGTTTGGTTTAGTTTTCCGTCAGAGCAGACAGGATATTTGCCAGCGCCTCTTGGGCCTTGGCGCGCATCTCGTCGTCTGTGGCATCCTGTATCGGATGCGGCACCAGAAGATAGCGCGCATCTTCCATGCCCAACGCGCTGCGCTGCGCTATCGCGGCTTGGCCAAACTCGCTTGAAGCGATGGCGACTGCGGGGATCCCTTGGGTTTCAAACCAAAATGTATCGTGCATACTGCACGTGGTACATGATCCTCAGTCGGCCAATGCCTCGATCACAAAGCTGCATTCGTCGCGCATTTGCTGGCGCAGCGGCTCGGGACAGGGTTTGGCGAAAGTGGGCTTCATATAGCGGCGCACCTCCACATCAGGAGCGGCTTTACCCAAGAGGCTCTCCAACTCGTCCAGAAACACGTTGCCGCGTGGCTTGCTGATGTCCAATAGGCCGATCACACCGCTTACGCTCCCGCTACGCGGCGTGATTTGACGGTCAACAGGGGTACGCTCGTCCGTGGGGTCGAGAATTGTTGTCATATATCTCCTCCTCTGTGGGCAGCTTAGCCCAAGTCGATTTTCTTTGAAACAGCGATAGATCCGACTTCGCCTGTGGCCCATCCGTGGAAGGCAGACGAGAATTTGCCCGCGTCCGATCCGGCTACGACGACGTGGATAAAATCAGTGCTGGCGAATTTCGGCACCTCTTTTGCCAAGGCCTCCGCGCCCATTATTTCGGCGGTCTCCACAGGGATGCCCGCGCCCGAATGCGCGTCTTGCACCATCTCCGACAGGGGGCGCTTGGTCACCTCTTGAATGGCATCGCGCAGACGCGCTTTGGAGAAATCACCATCGCGCATCAGCGTATCAATATGCTCGGGGCAGACCACCAGTAGCGCATCAATCGGCAAGTTGCGCAGTTTGGGCAAAAAGACCCCCTCGAGCCCAAGACCAAGCGACCCCGCAATCTGGGAGGGCGCGCGCGAGGTCTGGTCCACAATGTGAACAGGGCCACCCGTCATGGCGAACACCGTTACGACAGAATCCTCGGCGTTGAACCCACGCTCCACATGCAGCGGCTCCCAAGGGGAGCGTTCTTCATGTTCTGCAAAACACATGGTGAATTTCATCGGATTGCCGAGACACGAGCGCTCGACCCCGCCTGTGGCTGCCCCGCCGACATTGCGCACCACAAGGCGCAGAGCACGCCCGATGGTGGCATTGGCGCGGTTGCCAGCACCCAAAGCGCCTAGGCCCGCGTTCATGCCGATCTTTTCTCGAATAGGTCCGTTGACGATCATCACGGGGGCGGCCCCCATCGTGGTGGCGGTAACGCCGTGGATGTTGAAGGCATCGGTGCACACGGCTTCAACGCCTGCAATGACAACGGGCAGGTACTCAGGCTTGCACCCTGCCATCACAGCATTGATCGCGATCTTTTCGACTGTTGCCTCACCCATATTGGGCGGCACAACGGCGATCACGTCTTGCGGATCTCGGTGGGTGCCTTGCAGCATCCTCATGACCCGCTCGGGTGTGGGCGGCACCAAGGGCAGCCCGTCGGAAAACCCCTGATCGAACATAAATTCGGCGACATCGTCGCTGCTCGCCACTTCGATACGGCGGGCATGCATCGGATTGCCCTCGGCCTGTGCCTGCAGCTTGTCAAAAATACTGGGGTCGAGATGTTTGGACCCACAGCCAGGCCGCCACGCAGGCAGGCTGGTCCAATCGATCTGGGCGGCGGGCAGGGCGCAATGTTCAGCGATATCAGCGCTCAGCGCTTCCCAGTCTGCGCGGATGAAACCCTCGAACTGCTGCGTTACTGTGCCGTCGTCGCCGAGCCAGAATACCGAGGGGACGCTCTCGATATCCCAATCAAAGGCCGTCTGGCAGGCGCTGTCATCCAGCACTGGCATGCTCAGGCTGTGGCGCTGGGCATAGACAGCATTACCAGAACCCGATTGAGCGACAAGCAACACGGGCACCTTGCTCCCATAGGCTTTGTGCATCGCCTCAAGCACGGGAGCGGCTATGTTGCAGGTCTCACAATCTTCTTTGACAAAACAGACAAGGGTAGCTGTTGCATTCGGTAGCGTATGGTTTTTCCCGTCCAGATCGGTGAGTGAAAATGCCGGTTGTGTGCTGCTCATATCTGCCTCCTGCGTGTTACATTCTTATTGTGAAGGATCGGCACACTATGTCCAGCGCACGGTGTCTGGCGGAGGTGGATGGGAATCGAACCCACCACACGCATCATCTGCGCGTCCATAGTTTTGAAGACCAGGGAAGCCACCAGACTCCAGTCACCTCCGTAGGTTGTCAGGCTATCAATTCGGCTCATCAGGGGAAACTCCTTTCGGGATATTCATTTCGCGCAAATCGCCTTTTCGGCGGGTCAGCTTTTCAGTGTCAAAATGTTCTAGAAGCGGGACAATGACCCTTCGGGTTGTGCCAAGGGCGATGCGCGCCTGCGAAGTTGTGAAACGTAGTGGCGCTGGGAAAGCGGTGGACAACGTGCTGCGCGCTTGCCCGATCGTATGGGGATGGAGCAACACAATCTGATTGAGCGCGATGTTGTGCAATCGCATCAACCGTCCTGTTTGGGCGAGCAGGGCAACAAGATCGCTGTCGGAGGGGTCTTCTTCCAGCGCCGCTGGCGCAGGCGGAATTAGGCCAGCCTCTTCGAAGCAGCGCTCAATCTCCTCCAACCGTGCGCTTTGCGGCGCTGTCAGGTTCGCAAACGGATCATGGCCGCACAATGAAATCTCCGCGCCATGACTGCGGATCGTTTCGCTGTGTTCAAGCTGCGCACAGGCGTGTCGGATGAGTGCCTGTGAAAGGTTGCGCATGCTGAGCACAGATTGAGGCGCAGCTCGTTTCAAGGGATGCTGCTTATGGTAGCTTTCAAGAATTTCGATGATACGCCTCTTGCAGCGTTCTACTTTTTCGCTCTCACAAATCAAACCGGCGCCGATGTCTTCGAACTCTGCGCCCAACGCGGCGCGTGCTGCATCTGGGGCATTGCGCGCCAGCCGCGCAAGATCACGCAGGGAAAAGACACCTCCCGGCGCGGCTCCAACTGCGCGGGCAATTCCGGCAGTCTCTCCATGCTCTGCAGCCTGAAGCGCGCTAACGTAGGCTTTGTCTTTAGCGCGCGCAGGTTTCGCTTGCGGGTCGAGAATAGCGGCTCCGCCAATTGTTTGCGGTGGCGAGAGCCTTCGCAGGACTGCGTGTTGTCCTGCATATCCAACCAGAGGTCGAGAGAACCGCAGTTGTGCATAGCGGCTGCCCGCAAAGAGCCGTATGCGCGCGACCTCCTGCGTAGTGCCAAAGAGTACGCGCATCTGTTCGTTGTGTTTGGGGGGCTTGTCCTGATCGGACAATAGATCAAGTGCCACGTCCATGCAGAGAGTCGCAGCGACATCACCAGCGACAGATAAAACCGCGCCCCGCGGCACGTCCGCGACCGAAACGCCGCGCAGATTCACGGCCGCGCGTGTGCCGTTGGTAATCTGCTCTCTTGCCTCGCCACGGGAGTGCAGCCCCCGCAGGGTGACACTTTGGCCCGTCGGGTAGAGGGTCGCGGTATCGCCAACCGTCAAAGCTCCCCCCAGCAGCGTCCCCGTCACCACCGTCCCGTGACCCGCGATGCTGAAAACACGGTCAATCGGCATAAAGCTGTGCAGGGGCGCACTGGTATCCAGAGCCTGACCGAGAAGGTTCTCAAGCTTCGCGTGAAGCGCATCAAGCCCATCGCCTGTCGCTGCGGAGCAAAGCACGATGGGCAAGTTTGCAAATCCCGTGTTTGCCAATGCCTGCTTGATGCCCTCGACAGCGTGATCCGCCAGATCAGGGGGGAGCAGGTCCGCCTTGGTGATCGCTATGATACCCGTATTGATCCCCAAGAGGTCCGCAATAGCAAGATGCTCGCGGGTCTGGGCGCAGACACCCTCCGTGGCCGAGATCACTACCAATGCCGCACGCGCGCCAGTGGCCCCGGCTACCATCGCGGCGATGAAGTCCTCATGTCCGGGTACGTCGATGAAGTCGATTGTGCCGGAAGCATAAGACTTATGCGCGTAGCCATTGGTGATCGACAGACCGCGCTGCTTTTCTTCGGCCAGACGGTCCGTCTCGATCCCTGTGAGGGCGCGGACGAGCGATGTCTTGCCATGATCCACATGGCCAATGACGACGACGCAGGCGTTTTTCATGGTGCGGTGATGTGGCGGAAAGCATCCACGATTTGCGCCAACTCGTCAGGCTGCACCGTGCGCATATCAAGCATTACCTGTTCGCGTGAGATGCGCCCGATTACAGGCGGGGTGCTGGTACGAAGGGCGGTGCTCAGCGCCTCGGCGGTATGTTCGGGTATTGTGATCGCAACAGCAAAGCTCTGAAGGTCCTGATCGGGCAGGGACCCCGCTCCCGCGTAACCGACACTGTCGCAGACATGCACTTGCGTAATCCCGATCTGCTCCAGCATTTGCGCCAAGCGCTGCGCGCGCGCCTCAACCTGCTCCAGGGGTTCTGCCAGCATGGCCAGCACGGGTAACTCCACGACGGGATCATGGGGTGCACGGTAAAGGCGCAATGTGGCCTCGAGTGCCGCCAAGGAAAGTTTGTCGATGCGCACAGCCCGCATCAGGGGATGTGCCTTGAGTTGGGCGACGATATCACGCCGCCCAGCGATGATACCTGCCTGCGGGCCGCCAAGCAGCTTGTCCCCCGAGAACATGACCAGATCAACGCCGCTGTTGAGGATATCCGCTACCACTGGCTCATCGGGCAGGCCGTATGGCGCCAGATCAATCAGAACGCCGCTGCCCAAGTCTTCCATAAGGATCACATTGCTATCGCGGGCAAGGGCTGCAAGCTCGCGGCGGTCGGGGGCGGCGGTGAAGCCTACGATCTTGAAATTGCTGGTATGGCTCTTGAGCAGGACAGCCGTGGTGTCATCAATCGCTTTGGCGTAATCATTGGTGCGGGTTTTGTTTGTGGCACCGACCTCAACCAACTGCGCACCGCTCTGCGCGATCACATCGGGCAAACGGAACGCACCGCCGATCTCGATCAACTCGCCGCGAGAGGCCACGACACTACGCCCCTGCGCCGTGGCCATCAGGCTGAGCAGCACGGCAGCGGCACAATTGTTGACGACCACTGCGGCTTCGGCACCTGTCAATTCACAAATCAAACGCTCGACATGGCTATGGCGTGATCCGCGTTTGCCCGTGGCGAGGTCCAGTTCAAGGTTGGACGGCTGCGCGCCTGCGCTGTGCATCGCTTCAAGCGCCTGTGGGGCCAGCCGCGCACGGCCCAGATTGGTGTGAATAATGATGCCCGTCGCATTGATTGTAGGCACAAGAGACGGCGCGCGCGTGGCCTCGATGGCGCCGGTCACCCATGCCGCAAAACCGGGTCCCGCAAATTCGGGCAGCTGGGCCTGATCGTCAGCAAGAAGCGCCGCGCGCGTTTGTGCGAGAATATCGCGCAAAACGGCTACGACGTCATCATGCCCGTATTGCACAACTGCATCTTGTATGGCCGGAAGGGTCAGTAGGGTCTGGATTTGCGGAAGTTGCCTAAGCTGGTTGTTCATGGATGCTTGGCTGCCTTGCGCATGTCGTTTGCCCGCTCACAACACGATTTCGATCAGATTGGCTTTGCCACTGCTCAACCCTTCCTCAAGAGCGGCCTCAAGGTCCTCACATGTACTGACACTGTGCGCTGTCACTCCCATGGAACGGGACATTTGCACCCAATCAAGTGTGGGACGGTCAAGGGTCAGCATATCCATCGCGCGCGGGCCTGCGTTCTGCACGCCGACATTGGTCAACTCGCCGCGCAGAATCTGGTAGCTGCGGTTGGCAAAAATCAGCACCGTGATATCGAGGTTTTCACGCGCCATGGTCCATAGCGCCTGATTGGAATACATCGCCGAGCCATCGCCGGTCAGGCACATCACCTTGCGATCAGGGCAGGCTACAGCCGCCCCAACGGCTGCGGGCATGGCATAGCCGATAGAGCCGCCGCAATTGTTAAGCCATGTATGCGGCGCGGCTGCTTTGGTTGCAGGTGCAAAGGCACGGCCCGATGTCACGGATTCGTCCACGATGATCGCGTTCTCGGGGATCGCCCGAGAAATGAGCGTTGCGAGGCTTTCGAGATTGATCGGGCCAGTAGGCCGTTCGCGCTGGGCGGGCTCAGTAATATGGGCGGGCGGCGTTTGTGTGGACCCAGTCGCATCGCAGAGCGCTACCATCGCCGCATCGAGATCACTGCCCGCAGGGGCAAGCGTCAGGATGTCGGCACCGTCCCGCGTCAGGATTGCAGGCTTGTCGGGATAGGCGAAGAAGCCGATGGGCGCACGCGCACCCACAAGCACAATGCGTTTGAACGGTTCCAGCACCTTGAGGGCTACATCGATGGGGTAAGGAACACGGTTTACGAACACACGGCCTGCGCCACGCTCCTGCCGCGCATTGGACCATTCTGACAACAGGGCGCAACCCGTCTGCGCAGCGATCCGCCCCGCGATTGTCAGGTTCTCCTCCGTCAAAGCCATACCACCCAGAAGCAATAGCGCATCGGGACCTGTCAGCGAGTTCGCCGCATCTTCAAGAAGGTCTTCATTAAAGAGCGCAGGTGCGGGTGGCGCTGCGGCAGGGGCGGCCACACCCCCTTCATTCCATGCGGTATCCGAGGGCAGCATCAACGTGGCAATCTGGCCTGGAGCGGTCATGGCAGCTTGAACTGCGCGGGCAGCATCTTCACCCACCGTCGCGACTGATTTGGACGTATGCACCCAATGCGAGACAGGCCGCGCGATCCCTTCGATGTCGGAGGTCAGTGGCGCATCGAGTTCAATATGAGTCGAAGCATGTTCCCCCACGATATTCACTACGCCCGAGCCTGCCTTTTTGGCATTGTGCAGATTGGACAGACCATTGGCGAGCCCCGGCCCGAGGTGCAGCAGCGTCGAGGCAGGTTTGCCCGTCATACGGTAGTAACCATCAGCCGCCCCCGTCGCCACGTTCTCATGCAGCGCGAGGATCGAGCGCATGCCCGCGATGTGATCAAGGGCCGCCACAAAATGCATTTCTGAGGTGCCCGGATTTGTGAAACACACTTCGACCCCGTTCGAGAGCAGCGTTCTCACAAGGCTCTCGGCACCATTCATTATCTCGTCACTCATGTCGGCTCTTTCTCCCAGTAGGGGGCGCGCAGGTCTTTCTTCAGGATTTTGCCAATGGTGCTGCGCGGCAAGTGGTCGCGGATTTCCAAAGCCGACAAGCGGTGGCTTTTGCCCAGCCGTGCATTGGCCGTCGTCATGAGCTCGTCAGCCCCACGCGTGGCGCCATCGCGCAGCACCACAAGCCCCAGCGGCGTCTCGCCCCAGTCAGCACTCGGGATGCCGATCACCGCGGCATCGGTCACATCTGCGTCGTCAAGCAGCACCAGCTCCAGATCATTCGCGAAAATATTTAGCCCGCCCGAGATGATCATGTCCTTCTTGCGGTCAGACAGAACCAGAAACCCGTCTGCATCAAACGATCCCATATCGCCCGACCGGAAATAGACATCTCCTTCGGCATTGCGCCAGATGTAGTCGGCGGTCAGATCATCACGACCGAAGTACCCTGCCATCATCGTGGGTCCACGGCCGACTATCTCGCCCACTTCACCTTGGGGCACTTCGCGCCCCTGCGGATCAATCAGACGGATGTCGTTGTTCGGCGCGGGACGGCCCACGGTGTGAAGCTTGTCGGGATGCTCGTCCGCCACCAGCACGCTGACGCCGCCGCCCTCGGTAAGGCCATAGTATTCAATCAGCTTTCCGGGAAATCGTGCCAGAACATCTGCTTTTACGTCGGCGCGGAGGGGGGCTGAGGTGGAAAATTTGATCCGCATCGAAGAGAGATCAAAGCTGTCGAAATCCGCGACGTCCATAATGCGCTTGTACTGCACAGGCACCAGCATCGTGTGGGTGATTGCCTCACGCTCGACGATCTCCAAATACCCGCGCGCTTCGAATTTCGGCATCAGATGCACGGTGGAGCCGCCGAACAGAGTCGGGATGAAGGCCACGATCGTGGTATTCGAATAGAGCGGCGTGGAGATCAGCGTGCGCGCATTGTCGTCATATCCGTTGGGGGAGACACGCTCCATCTGTGCGGCGCGCATCTGGTGGTTGTGCAAGATACCTTTTGGCGTGCCTGTGGTGCCTGAGGAATAGATAAGGTTGAACGCGTCTGACATCTCAAGCGGGATGTCTGGGTCGGTTGTGTCTTCGGCCCGCACTGCAGTTTCGAATTCTGCATAATCGGAATGCTCGAAATCAATCGAAAAGCGTCTGAGCGGCAGGTCAGCGACAAACCCCTCCACCAGCGGCGCGTATTGCTCTGCGACGAAAACCGCCTTCGCCCCGCAATCCACCAGCATCTTTTTCAACGCCTCGGGCGAGGCCATCGAGGACAGCGGCGTCACACATGCGCCTGCCTTGAGAATGCCGATAAAGAGCTCGGCGTAAGGGATCGAGTTGGCAGACAAGATGGCAACGTTGTCACCCTTCTGGACCCCGACCCCTAGCAACAGGTTCGCCACCGCATTGGTCCGTAGATCAAACGCACCCCATGTGACACGCTGTGCGCCACAGACCAATGCAAGCTTCTCGGGATGCGCTGCGGCATTGCTGCGGATGCGCGCGATGACAGTCTCCGTCAGTGGCATCTCGCCCAGAGGCGGATCAATTTTGAGGTCCGTGTTCATGCGACTGTAGGCTCCGCAGGTTCGTTGTTTGCGCGCCACGCGGAATAGATTGGCAGGGCGCACAGGGCCGCACCGACGGCAAAGGAGCCTGCATAGCTCATGGGCAGCAGCGCTGTTTCAGGTTTGGCAATCAACACGCCGCCAACGAACGTCATGATCCGCAAGGGCATACCCATGGCTCCTTTGAGGGGCCCGACAAGGCTGATGTAGCCTTGCAACGCCGAAGAAATCATAGCCACGCCGATGAGAGCCGATGTGAGGGCTACCACGACCTCCCAAGCAGGAGCTTGCCCGATGAGCGCAGGATTTAGCACAAAGAAGAAGGGCGCGATATAGATCACCCCGCCAAGGCGCATCGCCTCGAACCCTGTCGCAATCGGATTGCTGCCCGCCATCGTGGAAGCGGCGAACGCGCCCAAGGCCACGGGCGGCGTGATATAGCTCACCATGCCCCAGTAGAGGATGAACAAATGCACGGCGAGTTGGTTGAGGCCACCAGCCTCGAGCGCGGGGGCAAGGACCACAGCGAGGAAGATATAACAGGCAGTCACCGTCATCCCCATACCAAAGATAAACGCCGTCAGTGCACCCATTGCAAGCAGGACCAGCGTGCTGTCGCCTGCCATAAATACCAGCTCATTCACCAGCGTTCCGGCAAGGCCTGTGGCCGAGAAGGAGCCCACGATAAGGCCCACACCCAGCAGGATCGCCGTCAACTCTGCCAGTCCCATACCGACGCCCACGATCATATTACCAAGCCGCTGCAAATTCAGGCGGAAGCGCGCACGGAATTGGTTAACCAGCAGCAACAGCGCGGTGGCATAAAAGGGCGCGGAGCTTTCCTGACGCAGACCGATCATCATGTAGAGAAGCAGCGCAAAGACAAAAATATAGGGCCAGCCCTCGATCATCACCTCCTTGAGGCGCGGCAGGTCGGGCTTGGGCAGCCCTTTGAGGCCGCGTCGCGCCGCATAGGCGTCGATGCCTGTGAACAGACCCCAGTAAAACAGGATGGAGGGAATGGCCGCGGCCAGGGCGATCTCGACGTAAGGGCGCGAGAGGAAGGACGCCATGATAAACGCCGTAGCCCCCATGATCGGCGGCATAAGCACCCCGCCTGTCGAAGCACATGCCTCGGTCGCGGCGGCGGTCTTTGCAGAAAACCCTGTCTTGCGCATGGCGGGGATGCTCACGGCGCCCGTGGTCAGCACATTGGAGATAACCGAGCCCGACATAGATCCCATGAAACCACTCGCAAAGATCGAGACTTTTGCGGCACCGCCACGGTAGCCGCCGACCATGCCAAGCGCGAGATCGTTAAAGAACTGCCCGCCGCCTGTGCGTTGCAGTACGGCGCCGAACAGGATAAAGCCGATGACCACGCCGCCAAAGGCTTTCATCGGGATGCCAAACGAGCTTTCGGCGGAATAGATGTGATAGGGGACCGTCTGCATGAAGCTGCTCTGGAAGCCCGAGAAGGGGTCAGGCACCACGCCTGCGAAGGTCGGGTAGAAGGCAAAGAAGAGCACGATGAAGAACAGCACCATGCCACCCGCACGGCGACACGCCTCAAGGATCAGAAAGAAGAAAACGACCGAGACATATTGTGCAAACTCGGGTGCGGCATATTCCCAACCTGACGAAAGATTGCGCTGGGCACTGGCCACCAGATAGCCGGTGCAGGCAAGCGAGGCGGCAAAAAGCACCCAGTCAAGAAGCGAGGGCACGCCGCCCTTGCCACCGCGCATCTGAAAAATGAGAAAGCTGAGCGCGAGATACATTCCGCCCAGAAGATAGAGATAGCGCCCCTCGATCAGGACAACCCCGAACAGTTGCAAGTTGAAGAGCTGGTTGATCACCAACACCAGTGACAACAGTGTACCGATGACCACGACCCAGCGTGCAAGCCCCGCCAGACGCTCCGCTGGTGTAGCACCGTCAATGGCAACTTGCTCAATTCCCTTGGATTCAAGGGCTGCGTTCGTATCGGACATGGGGTCAACCTCAGATATACTGCTTAAATAATAAGGACGACGGGCCAGCCCCTAACAAGGCCAGCCCGCTTGGGATCAATCAAAAGAGATCAAAAGACGACGCTGAAACCGCCATCTGCGAGGGCTTTGCGGCGCGCTTCGGACCAAGCGGCCTCGAAGTCATCGGGAGCTGCGGCAACAGTCGCATCCCACGCAGCTTTGAGCGCTGCCTGACGTGCTACAAGGTTGTCGTTATGCGCCTGTGCTGCATCGTTCCAGACGCCAGCTTCGGTGTAATAACGGATCGCACCTTCGTGGTAGGGGACAACCCACTCCATGTTCTGTTTGTCCAGCGCCCAGCCGTTGATGCCGGGGGAGTTGCCCTCATAGGATGGGTAAAGCTCCACCATCGCCTTGGTCATGTTATAGACGAGGTCTGCCTCGGTGGCTTCCATGGCGGTCAGCACGGGGTAGGCATAACCTGCACCTTGATGACCGTCCGTGCCGTCAATTGTGGCACCTACGCGGGCTTTGTTGGTCTGGAAGAAGGGCGCAATGTCCGTCAGACGCTTGACCGCTTCGGTGTCGGCAGGATCAATCGGGGGCCAGAACAGGCCGCGCGGACCTGCTTCGGCCTCATAAGTCTTGCCTGAGTTTGTTGAAGCAAAGGCCGCATCGACCTGACCCTCGATCAAACCTGTCCAGCTGGCACCAAAGCCGCCGAAATCCACACGCTCCACATCGTCCCACGTGAGGCCGCCATAGGCCAGATAGGCTTCTGTGTTCACGTTAAGCGCGGGCGCGCCAACGATATAGGCTACGCGTTTGCCTTTGAGATCGGCGTAGGTTTCGATCCCGAGATCGCCTGCTACACCAACGGCGAGGTTGATAGCGCCGCCATTGTTGGCCATCAGCACACGAATGGGCTGCGGCCCCCAGTTCTCGGCCCCAAAATCGAATACACCTTCTTGTGCCATGAAGCTGCCGCCGACACCCGTGGCGGAGAATTGCACACGACCCTGACGCAGCGGCTCTGTCCGCGAGACGTCATTCTTGCCAGGCAAAACGCGCAGGTTTACGCCAGCGGCGTCCTGAAGTGCAGCCCCGATGGCTACAGCTTGGTTATAGCCCGCAGAGCCCGTGCCATAGGCGGTCCAGCTCAGCTGTTTTGGTAAATCGATATCTTGTGCCATGACCATCGTCGAGGACAGTCCGAGGGCAGCGATAGACGCAGTAATATAGTTCATATTTTCCTCCCAAAAAATTCCATATCCGCATGCAAAACCTGCAGCGGACATGCCGTGGCGGAGGCGGCTTTCTGTGAAACGCCATTCCGCCCTGTGGAACCAAGGTAAGGAAAATTCCCGAGTAGTGTCAATCAAACTTCGGGGGTATTCGGTGAGTTAATTTACTGGACAGGCTTGGCAGAGCCTTAGAACCCTACCGCAGCCCCGTCCTTGCGCGGATCAGAGCCTGCCGCGTAAGCCCCGTCTTCAAGACGGCAAATCAGCTGCGCACCGCCAAAGCCGAATGCGTTGTCGGGTGCCTCAAGCGACAGATCATGCCCAAGCTTGCGCAAAGCGTCGAGGGTCGCAGGTTGCATCGTATCCTCCACCGCAACCTCGCGCCCGGCAACAAACCGCCAGCGTGGCGCGTCAGCAGCCAACTGCGGATCCTGACCCCAGATTTGCGTGCGAAGCACCATTTGCACATGGCCCTGCGCCTGCATCGGGCCTCCCATCACGCCAAAGCTCATCAGTGGCCCGTCAGGTCCCATCAGAAAACCCGGAATGATGGTGTGGAAGGGACGTTTGCGCGGTCCGACGACATTCTGGCTGGCAGGACCAAGACTGAAGCCCGCGCCACGGTTTTGCATCGAAATGCCCGTCCCCGGAATGGCAACGCCAGAACCGAAGCCCGCATAGTTCGATTGGATGAAGGACACCATCATGCCCGAGGCATCTGCGGCTGTCATATAGACCGTCCCGCCGTTTTGCGGTGCGCCGACATTGAAATCCTGCGCGCGGGTCTCGTCAATGAGGGCTGCACGGCTGGCAAGATAAGCAGGATCAAGCAGCTTTTCCGAAGTAACTTCGCTCATGTGATCACCGTCAGCCACGTAAGCCTCCGCGTCCAGCATCGCGAGCTTCATCGCCTCGATCTGGAGGTGAAACGCCAGTGGATCATCCGCCTCCAGTTCGCGGATGCGCGTATGCGACAGAATGCCAAGCCCCATAAGGGCGGCAATGCCCTGACCGTTAGGCGGAATTTCATGCAGTTCCAGATCATCAAATTTTTGGCTGATCGTTCCGCACCAGTCAGCCGTATGTGCTGCCATATCCTCCCGCGATAGCGCGGCATCATGGGCGGCGGCAAAATCGCAGATCGCATCGGCAAGTGGGCCACGGTAAAACGCCTCACCCTTCGTCTCGGCGATCAGTCGAAGCGTCTTTGCAAAATCCTTGTTCACATATCGGCTACCCGCTGTCGGAGCCTTACCATCCGGCAGAAACGTCTCGGCAAATCCAGGGTAGTCGCCCAGCTCTTCCGCCGCGCGCTGCCACAGTTTGGCGATGACGGGTGTGACGATGAAACCCGCCTCGGCATAGCCGATGGCAGGGATGAAAAGATCGGCAAAGGGCAGCTTGCCAAACCGCTCCGACATCGCGACCCAGCCTGATACCGCACCTGGCACGGTGACCGTCTCCCACCCGCGAAACGGCATTGTGTCGTGATCCGCAAACCGTTCAGGCGTCCAAGCAGCGGGGGATCGGCCAGAGGCGTTGAGGCCGTGTAGCTCCTTGCCGTCCCAGACGATTGCAAAGGCGTCCGAGCCCAGACCGTTGCCCGAAGGCTCCACCAGTGTCAGCGTGATTGCAGTGGCAATCGCCGCATCCACTGCATTGCCGCCGCGCGCCAGCATGGCGAGGCCTGCTTGGGCGGCCAGCGGCTGGGACGTGGCAACGACATTGCCCGCCAGAACGGCAGAGCGGCGGGAGGGATAGGGGCTGTTGGCGCGAATTTCCATTGCGGTAGCTTTCTGAATTATGGGGTGGTGGGGCGACCAAGTAGGTCTTTGGCGATCATCATATGAACGCCTTTTTCGCGGTTCACTGTCTGTGTGATGCGCAGATCCCCCGCGAGGCTGCAGAGCATATAGGCCTGCTCGCGACTGATGCCTGCGCGCTGCGTAATCAGGGTGATCATATCGCGCAGGGCCATCTCGACACAGACGTCAAGATCGGGGGCCATGCCCATCGTGATGTAATGCGTGGGCGTTTCTGCCTGCGGATAGGTGAGGGCGCTGTCTTTGAGAACCGTAAGGCGAAACCGCCCCTCAAGCGCTGTTTCAATCGCGGTCACACACACCTCGCCATCGCCCTGCGCGCCGTGTCCGTCACCACAGGAAAATAGCGCGCCCTCGACATTGACAGGTAGATATAGCGTTGTGCCTGCGACAAGCTCTTTGTTGTCGATGTTGCCGCCGTGCATCCGCGGCTCAATGGTTGAGATGCGGCCCCATGCAGGCGGCGGTGCAACACCCATCACACCAAAGAACGGGGCCAATGGTAGCTCCAACCCCCAAGGCATCTGTGCGATGCCACGTTCAATGTCCAGCGGAATGATCGTGTGGTGCAGATCGGGAAAATCCTGCGGTAACGTGCCCTTGAGCGGCCCGATATAGTTATAGCCCCAGTCCTGCCGCACGCTCACATCAAGGATGTCGACTTGGAGCACATCACCGGGCTTGGCACCCTCAACGGCAACCGGCCCCGTCAGAATATGACCCGGTACGGCCGGTACGCCTGCTGCGTGGATGTCCAACAATTCAGGCGGGATGTGGAAGCCCTCGGGCGGCAGGTTCATCGGCGTCCCCGACACCGAGCGCATCACGACCTCTTCGCCGCTCGAAATTGTCAGCGCAGGGGGCAAGGCGCTATCGAAGTATCCCCAGTGACAGGTCTGGGGCGACGCACTGAGTGTTTTAGCGCTCATGTGGTGCGGCCTCTACCAGCAAGGATACCCTCAACAAGGATTTGCACGCGCAACGCCTCGTCTATGGTTGCAAGGCGGTGCGGCTCGCCTGCGATATGCAGTACAAGATCATCCAGCTGCGCTTTGAGGCTAATTGCACGGGGATCGGCGGGATCGGGGGCGGTAGGCGTGTACGGCCCCCCGTCCGATATGGCATAGCGGTAGAACTCGGACACGCGGCGGCTCGTTTTACTGCCTTTGATGGTGAGCTCCTGACGGTCGGGTTGCGCGCCGCCAACGCTGCCCATCACTGTTACGGGCAGGCCTTCGGCAGTCTCCAGTCGTGCCGCCACATGGGTTTCACACAGATCGCTCTGAGCGGGATAATCCGCCTGCGCCCAGACCAGATCAAGCGGGCCAAGCAGCCGTTCCGAGAAGAACAGGAAATGCGAGATCACCTCGCGGGTCATGCCCCCCTCGGCGGCAAAGCGCAGCCAGTCTGCCCCTGCTTGCCACGCGCGGGGCCAGTGCGGATAGGTCACAATGATATCGGCACCCTGCAGCTCTCCCATCTCGCCCGCTTGTGCTGAGGCAGAGATATCGGTGAGGGCGGCACCCGCCGCTTGGGTGAAGTTTACAGCCGTGGGCACGCCAGTTGCGTGCAGCCGCGCCACGAGGTCGCGGCTCTGTTCGATATCAACACCAAGGGGCTTTTCGAGAAACACCGCTTTGCCGCCAGTTGCGGCCGCCAAGGCATAGGTTTTACGCGGGGCAGGCGGGCAGGCGAGATAAACCAGATCACCTGCGGCAATCGCAGCTTCAGCATCTGTTGCAATGACTGCGTCGGGTGCGAAGGCCGCGGCTGCGTCACACGCGCTCGGGTCAGGGTCCCACAGAGCTACCACCTCAAATGCGGGATGCCGCACCATATGCTCGGCCATCCGCTGGCCCATGATGCCCAGACCGATGAGTGTTGTTTTGATCATTTGGAACTTTCTTTGCATGTGTTTGTGAGTGCGGCCCTGTCAAAGCCTATGGTATTTTTTCCAAGCCCTCCACCCCGTGTAGTGCCCGCGAGCAGCGAAACCATTGGACCTGCGCGCATATCCATGGGAAACGAGGCTAAAGAATTATCGGAGACCGCGAGTGATTATCTACGGCTTAAGCACCTGCGCGCAGTGTCAAAAAGCGCTCAAAGCCATGGAAGCGCAGCGCCGCGACGTGACGTTTCGTGATGTCCGTTCTGATCCGCTGAGCGAGACCGAACTGGCCACGCTGATTGCCGAATTCGGCGACAATTTGGTGGACCGCAGCACGAATGACTATCGCGCCCTCAACGACTGGCTCAAAAACTCCGAAGCGGAGGAGCAGATCGCGGCAAAGCCCAAAGTCATGGCCCGTCCGGTGATCTTCGACGGCACCTCTTATCATCTGGGCTGGAACGCGGATGTGCAGGCGGCGCTGCTGCGCGACTGAGCCTTCAGGCGTCTAAAAATGCTTGCCCTGATCGCGTGATCTGGGGCAGAGAGGAGCCATAGGTCAGCGATGGCGTCGCACGCAGTTTCTGCGGACCTGTATTCCCTTCCTGAACGCCGGGATCTTGCTTTGCCGCTGTGCGGCGGGGGAGGTCCGTTCTCCCTTCGCTTGGCGGTATGCGCTTTTGAAGGAGAAGGTTATGAACCGTCCACAACACTATCGTTTTCACCAAGGGGAGCGTGTGCTTCCGTTCGCAACCGCCGAATATGAGGCGCGGTTGGCCAAGCTGCGCAGCGATATGGCAGCGCTGGGCGTCGATGCCTGCGTGTTCACCTCGATGCACAATGTCGCCTACTATTCGGGGTTTCTCTATTGCGCCTTCGGCCGCCCCTATGCGCTGGTGGTGACGCCCACCGACAGCGTCACGATGAGCGCGGGCATTGACGCGGCCCAGCCATGGCGGCGGGGCCATGGCGACAACATCACCTACACGGATTGGGAGCGGAACAATTATTGGCGCGCCATCCTGAGTGTGACGGGCGCGGAGAAAACCATCGGTTTCGAGGCCGATCACCTGAGCATCGCGCAAAAGGCTTTGCTGGATAAGTTCCTGACGCCCAAAGCCACAGTTGACGTGGCACCCGCCACCATGCGCCAGCGTATGCACAAATCCGCGGCAGAGCTTGATCTGATCCGCGCAGGGGCCAATGTTGCTGATGTGGGCGGCTATGCGATCCGCGATGCCGTCAAAGTCGGCGCGCGCGAGATTGATATCGCCATGGCAGGCCGTGACGCGATGGAGCTGGAGATTGCGCGGCGCTTTCCCGACTCGGAGATCCGCGACAGCTGGGTCTGGTTTCAATCAGGCATCAACACCGACGGCGCGCACAACCCCGTCACCACCCGCAAGCTGGAGCACGGTGATATCCTGAGCCTTAACACCTTCCCGATGATCTCAGGCTACTACACTGCGCTGGAGCGCACGATGTTTGTAGGTGAGGTTGATGATGCCAGCCGCAAAATCTGGGAGGCCAACGTGGCAGCCCATGAATACGGGATGAGCCTGCTTGTGCCGGGGGCTAAATGCTCCGAGATCACGCAAAAGATCAATGACTTCTTCGCCGAGCGTGACCTGTTGCGATACCGCACCTTCGGATATGGCCACTCCTTCGGCGTGCTCTCGCACTACTATGGCCGCGAGGCGGGGCTGGAGCTGCGCGAGGATATCGACACGGTGCTGGAGGAAGGCATGGTTATCTCGATGGAGCCGATGTTGACCCTCGGCGAGGGCAACCCCGGTGCAGGCGGCTACCGAGAGCATGATATTCTGATCATCACCAAGGACGGCAACGAGAACATCACGGGCTATCCCTACGGCCCTGATTTCAACGTTGTTGGCTAGACAATACGGCCCGCTGGTGTGTGCCAGCGGGCTACGTTTCTATTCGTCGTAGGCCGCATCCACGATAATCTCGACCTTGAGCACTTCACGCGCCAGCTTTGCTTCGCCACAAGCACGGGCGGGGGCATGGCCTTCGGGCACCCACGCATTCCAGACCTCGTTCAGCCCGTCAAAATCGCTCATATCCGCGAGCCAGATCGTGGCGCGCAACATCTGCTCGCGTGAGGAGCCTGCTTGGGTCAAAAGTGCGTCGACGCGGCGCAAACACTCGGCTGTCTGCTCTTGAATGGTAGCCCCTTCGCCCACCTGTCCGGTGATATAGGCAACACCGCGGTGCTTCACGATTTTGGAAGAGCGCGCTCCTGTTTCAATACGTTCAATCATGTCTGGCCTTTCAGGTTAGTTCCGTGTGGGAAACTGCGCTAAATCGGACAGCGCATCAATGGTTCAATCTGCCTGCGCGGCACGCACCCATGCAACGATCTTGCCGCGGCTCTCGGGCGTCATGGTGGCGATGGCGTTGGGCGGTGGCATCGCATTGCTCAAGCCTGCATGCAGCAAAATGGCCTGTGCGTTGCGCGCCACATCGCTACGTGTCTCGAGGTGCACGCCTTTGGGTGCCCAATGCATCCCCTCCCATGCGGGTTCGCGTGCATGACACATGGAGCAGTTGCCAAGTACCACATCATAGGCCTCGTCAAACCCTTGGGCCGAGGCGTATTGCGTCTCATAGGCCGTCAAATCACGGTTCTCCGCGATCTCGTAGCTATCCGGCCCGCGCACCGTCGAGAGCCACGCGATGACGATCATCAGCAGCACCGTGACCGCCCATGTCCAGTGCGGACCGCTCCCCGTGGCATGCATCGTGTTGAAGTAGTGTCTAATCGTGACGCCTGTGAGGAAAATCAGGCTTGCGATGATCCAGTTGTACTCGGTCGCAAAGGCAAGCGGATAGTGGTTTGCCAGCATCAGGAAAATAACGGGGAGCGTCAGGTAGTTATTGTGGGTCGAGCGCAGCTTGGCGATCTTGCCATATTTTGCGTCGGGTTTGCGGCCTGCCATGAGGTCGGCCACCACGATGCGCTGGTTCGGCATGATCTGGAAAAACACATTGCCCGTCATAATCGACGCGGTGAAGGCTCCAAGATGTAGCAAGGCCGCACGGCCCGTGAATATCTGGTTATAGCCCCATGCCATCACGACCAGCAGCACAAAGAGCAGCAGCATCAACAGGGTCGAATGTTCCCCAAGCTTGGATTTGCACATGAAATCATAGGCCAGCCAGCCAATCGTGAGGGAGCCGCCTGAAATGAGGATACCTTGCCAAAGGGTCAAATCCGCCTTGGTCGGGTCAAGCAGGAAAATCTCGCCTCCCACCCAATAGACGATCATCAGCAGGGCAGCACCAGAGACCCACGTGATATAGCTTTGCCATTTATGCCAGATCAGATGCTCGGGCATGTTCTCGGGGGCGACCAGATATTTCTGGATGTGGTAAAACCCGCCACCATGGACCTGCCATTCCTCACCGTGCACCCCTTGGGGCGCATTGGCTGCTTTCCGCAAGCCCAGATCAAGGGCGATGAAAAAGAACGACGCGCCAATCCACGCCATGGCCGTGATAACGTGCAGCCAGCGGACTGCAAACGCGATCCAGTCCCAAATTATTGCAAAGTCGTACATAGATGCTTTCCCCGCTGCATATGGACACCAGACTACCCGTTAGATGATTATTCTGGTATTGCTGCGAAAAGCCAAGCAGCATCAAAAAAATCAGAACAATGTCCTATCTTGCCAACATCCGCACCTTTGTCCGCGTTTTCGAGTTGGGCAGCATGTCCGCCGCAGGGCGCGATCTGCGCATCTCGCCCGCCGTGACCTCATCGCGCATCAGCCAACTGGAGGAGCATCTGAGCGTGCGCCTGTTCCAGCGCACGACCCGAAGCCTGACCCCGACAGAGCAGGGCAGGGCGTTCTACAAGGGGGCGAGCGAGATACTCGACGCGGTTGATAATGCCGAAGCGCAGGTGGTCAATATGACCGACAATCCCAAAGGCTCGCTTTATGTTGCGGCCCCGCTGGGAGTGGGGCGGCGCATGATTGCGCCTCTGGTAGCGGGGTTCCTTGAGGAGTATCCGCAGGTGCGCCTGCGTTTGCGTCTCACCGACCGCAAGGTTGATCTCACCGCTGAAGGGCTGGACCTTGCGTTCTTCCTTGGCCACCCCGAGGACAGCAACCTGCGCATTCGCAAAATTGCAGATATCGAGCGCGTTCTCTGCGCCAGTCCTGACTATATCGCGGCCCACGGGATGCCCGTGTCGGGGGATGATCTTGTGTCGGGCGCGCATGAATGTCTCAACCTGCGCTTTCCGGGTGCGACAGAGTTCCAATGGAGGCTCAATACGCCCGAAGGGCCGCGCAGATTTCGGGTGGCGGGGCGGTATGAATGTGATGATGGTGACGTGCTGACTGATTGGGCGCTCGCTGGCAACGGGATCGTGATGAAGCCGCTCTTCGAGGTGGCCGAACATCTCAAGGAAGGGCGCCTTGTTCCCGTGGCAACCCAGACCCCGCCTGTGCCTGTGCAGATGGCCTGCCTCTATACCCATCGCAGGGGACAGGACCCGAAGACGCGGTTGTTTATGGATTACGTGATAGAGCGTATCTCAGGCGGCTTGCGCACGTCCGCCAGTGAGATTTAGCTGCCGCGATATGTGGAGTAGCCGAAGGGCGAGAGCAAAAGCGGCACGTGGTAATGAGATGCCTCTGACATGCCGAAGCGCAAAGGGATCACATCAAGGAAACGCGGCTCCTCGGGCGGGGTGCCGATGGCGTCAAGGTAGTCGCCAGCATAGAACACAAGCTCATAGATGCCCGCCTCGAAGTCGTCCGCTGGCAGGATCTGCTCGTCTGTGCGCCCGTCTGCATTGGTGCTCAGCGTCTTGAGCAACGCCCGCTCTGTGCCGTCCAAGCGATACAATTCGATCTTCAAGCCCGCCGCCGGACAGCCGCGCGCGGTGTCCAGAACATGTGTCGTCAAAAATCCACTCATGTCAGTCCGTCCTTTGATCAAATATTCGATACAATGCCGTTATGCCGTAGCCAGCCCCAATGGGCAAAGTGCGCTTGCTTTGAGGCACCTTCGCATTTTATTTGAAAAACAATACTATTATTTTGGAATACTAAAGAGGCGACTTCGGAGGGGTAAGTGTGAACAGATATCCGCGTGATATGACAGGCTACGGGGCGCATCCGCCGCAGGCGCAATGGCCGAATGGCGCAAAAATCGCTGTCCAGATTGTCCTGAATTATGAAGAGGGTGGCGAGAATAACATTCTTCATGGCGACCCCGCATCCGAGGCGTTTTTGTCCGAAATCACTGGCGCATCCGCATGGCCGGATCAGCGTCATTGGAACATGGAATCGATCTATGAATACGGGTCGCGTGCGGGATTCTGGCGCGTGCACCGGATGCTGTCTGATCTGCCTGTTACAGTTTACGGCGTGGCCACCGCATTGGCCCGCGCCCCTGAACAGGTCGCGGCGATGAAATCATCAGGCTGGGAAATTGCCAGCCACGGCCTGAAATGGATCGAGCATAAGGACATGCCGGAGGCGCAAGAGCGCGCCCAGATTGAAGAGGCGATTGCGCTGCACACCCAAGTGGTTGGTACGCCGCCGCGGGGCTGGTACACGGGCCGCTGCTCGAACAATACCGTTCGCCTTGCGGCGGAGATAGGGCAATTTGCTTATATCGCCGACAGCTATGCCGACGATCTGCCCTATTGGATGGCGTTCGACGGCACCGACCAGCTCATTGTGCCCTACACGATGGATTGCAATGATATGCGGTTTGCCATTCAGGCGGGCTTTACCACGGGTGACCAGTTCGAGAGCTATCTTAAAGACAGCTTTGATTTGCTTTATGAAGAAGGATTGGCGGGCGCGCCCAAGATGCTCTCGATCGGACTGCACTGTCGCCTGATCGGGCGGCCAGGGCGTGCGGCGGCTTTGGCCCGCGCGATCAAGCATATGAAATCCCATGCTGATGTCTGGTTTGCCACGCGGCTGGAGATAGCACAGCATTGGGCTGCAACCCATCCGCCCCGCCATACCCCACGCCCATCTGAAATGGACCGCGACACCTTCGTCGCCGAGTTTGGCGGTATTTTCGAGCATAGTGCATGGGTGGCCGAGGGCGCGCATGCACTTGAGCTCGGACCAACTCATGACACTGCACTGGGCGTGCACCAGATGCTTGTCCGCACGTTTCGCGGCGCGCCCGAGGAGAAGCGGCTTGCCGTGCTAAACGCCCACCCTGATCTGGCAGGCAAGCTAGCGCAGGCAAAGCGCCTGACCGCAGACTCCACGGCAGAGCAGGCAGGCGCAGGTCTCGATGCGCTCACGGACGCAGAAAGGGAGAAATTTGTGGCATTGAATGCGAGGTATGCCTCAAAATTCGGCTTTCCCTTCATCATTGCCGTGCGCGATCACACGAAGTCTTCAATCATGGCGGCGTTCGTGCGCCGCTTGGAGCATGACCGCGATACCGAATTTGCGGAGGCATGCACACAGGTGGAACGCATCGCCGAGCATCGGCTTCTCCAGAAATTGGGCGCATAGCAACGCAGCTTTGCGCCCGACGCCTTCAACAAAAGACCGGCAGAAAAAAGCTGGCGCAACGCACCAACGACAGAGAGAAAAGCAATGAGTAACACATCCATCGGGACGCCAGAGCAGCTGCGCGATCCCAATTATACCCCCGCCCTTCACCGTGCTGTGCCGCTTGGCATCCAGCATGTTCTGGCCATGTTCGTCTCCAACGTGACCCCCGCGATCATTATCTCGGGCGCTGCGGGTTTCGGCTTTGGTTCTGACGCAGGCGCGCAGGGCTTTCCCGATATGACCTACCTCATTCAGATGTCGATGCTGTTTGCGGGCATCGCGACCCTGTTCCAGACCATCGGCCTTGGTCCTGTCGGCGCGCGGCTGCCCATCGTTCAGGGCACGTCCTTTGGCTTCATCCCGATTATGATCCCGCTGGTGGCGGGCAAGGGCGTTGATGCCCTGCCAGCCCTATTTTGTGGGGTGATTGTGGGTGGCCTGTTCCACACGCTGATCGGTACATTCATCGGGCGCATTCGCTTTGCCCTGCCACCACTGGTCACGGGCCTTGTTGTGACGATGATCGGTCTGGCGCTGGTCAAGGTAGGCATCCAATATGCAGCGGGAGGCGTGCCAGCGATTGACAAGCCTGAATACGGCTCTCTCCTGAACTGGTCTGCCGCGCTGGTGGTGATCTTTGTGACCCTCGCGCTCAAGTTTTATGCGCGTGGCATGCTGGCGGTTTCTGCCGTCGTGATTGGCATCATCGTGGGCTACTTCTATGCCATGGCGATGGGTATGGTCACAGTCGAGGGCATCGCAACCAGCTTTGAGCGCGCCGCCCCCATCGCCTTTCCGTCCCCCTTCAAATACGGGTTCGAGCTGAGCTTTGCCGCGATCATCGGGTTCTGCATGATGTCCTTTGTCTCCGCCGTTGAAACAGTGGGCGATGTGTCTGGCATCACCAAAGGCGGCGCAGGCCGCGAGGCAACGGAAAAGGAAATCACTGGTGCCACCTATGCTGATGGTGTTGGCACCGCAATCGCAGGCATCTTCGGCGGCTTTCCCAATACGTCGTTCAGCCAGAATGTCGGCCTGATCGCCATGACCGGTGTGATGAGCCGCCATGTCGTGACCATCGGCGCGCTCTTCTTGATCATCTGCGGGCTGGTCCCGAAAGTGGGCGCCCTGATCCGCACCATCCCGATCGAGGTCTTGGGCGGCGGTGTCATTGTGATGTTCGGTATGGTCGTCGCGGCGGGTATCTCGATGCTGTCTGACGTTAACTGGAACCGCCGCAATATGGTGATTTTTGCGATCTCCCTGTCAGTCGGCCTTGGTCTTCAGCTTGACCCCAAGGCGGTACAATACCTTCCCGACACGCTGCGTATCCTGATGACATCGGGTCTGTTGCCTGCCGCGTTTATCGCGATTGTGCTCAATCTGGTGCTGCCAGAGGAGCTGTCTGATCGGGCGACAGAGGAAGTCTCTGGCGGTCTTTCCGGTCACGGCGAAGGATCGTTGAACGGCAAGTAGGTACAAGCCCGCCCCGCTGTCTCAACTGCGGCGGGGCGGATATATCAGGCGCCGCGTGCAACCAATCTATGCGCCATATCAATCATCCGTGCCGAAAATCCCCACTCATTGTCGTACCATCCGAACAGACGCAGTTGTCGCGCGTCTATGGTCTGTGTCTCCGGAAGCGCCAGCACCAACGATTCCGCCCGTCCGCGCAGATCACGCGACACGCATGGGTCTTCGGTCATCCCGATCACATCGGAGGCATCCGCAATGGCACTCACTACTGCGTGGGGGTCAACGCCCACCTCGCTTTCGAGCTGCAACGTGACATCAATGGCCGAAACGCTCAGACTTGGCACGCGCACGGCCGCCACGCTGGTGCGTGCGCCAATGCGGGGCAGGATGCCTTGCAACTCGCGTGCTGCACTGGTCGTGGTCGGCACAATGGATTCCGCGCCTGCACGGCTGCGCGCCAGATCACCCCGCGGCGCGTCCACCATCGGTTGGCTGCTGGTGTAGCAATGGATCGTCGTGACGTGGGCGCGCTCAATGCCCAGCTGCGCATCCACAGTCCGCAACAGCGGGGCAATCGCGTTGGTGGTACACGACGAGTTCGAGATAATCCGCGCCGCGCCAAGCTCGGGTTCATTGGCACCAAGCACCACGGTTCTGTCAGCGAATTTCGATGGCCCAGAGATCAGAACCGCACGCGCTTCTGCGTCCAAGCCACGCTCTGCCGCCGCGCGTGAGGCAATTTTTCCAGTGCACTCCATCACAATATCTACGGCAGGCAAATCCGCATCGCCCAGATCATCGTGCGATGAAAACGCAACGTGGCGGTCGCCAATGCGCAATCTGTCGCCCTCGATTTCAATGGGGAGGGGCAGGGGGCCGAATGTGCTGTCGTATTTGAACAGATAGGCACAGGTCTCGAGCGGTGCGATGTCATTGATCCGTACAACTTCGATCCCTGCAAGGGAGGGTGTCGTGAGAATTTGGCGCAAAATAGTACGGCCGATCCGACCGAACCCGTTGATCACAATACGCATTTAACAATCCTTCACAGCTTTAAGCCTGATCAATGAGCATCAGGCACAGTGCTGATATGATCATATTGTAGGCCTAAAGCAACAGGGGGCGGCGTCTAGAAATCCACCTCGATGGCGACGCCACTTTTTACAGCAAGATCGACAACACTTGCGGCGACCGCGAGGTCTTGCAGGCCAACCCCTGTACCATCGAACAGCGTGATCTCGGATGCAGAGGCACGGCCCGCATGGGTGCCGTTGATCACGGCGCCCAGCTGGTGCACATCGGATTCGGCAATCAGCCCCTCGCCAACGGCATGTTGTGCCTCCCCGATACTCACCGATTGGGCGACCTCATCGGTAAAAACGGTTGCCCGTGCGAGCAGCGATGCTTCAACCTCCTGCTTGCCCTTGGTGTCAGTGCCCATACAGGCGATGTGGGTTCCTGCGCCGATATGCTCTGCCATAATCGTCGGCGCAAAGGTGGACGTGATCGAGATTACGACATCGGCTTCCACCATCCGCTCCAGCGGCACGGGCTCAAAGGGCACGCCGGCTTCTGCTGCGACCTTTTCGATATTGGGCAGCATCTCGGGGTGGTAGTTCCAACCGATGACCTTCTCGAAGTCACGCTGCTCCAATGCGGCGCGCAGCTGGAACGTGGCTTGATGACCTGCGCCGACCATGCCCATCACTTTTGCGTCCTCGCGCGCCAGATGTTTGATCGACACAGATGAGGCGGCGGCTGTGCGCAGCGCCGTGAGCAGATTGCCCCCCACCATCGCACGCACCATGCCTGTATCAGGGTCAAACAAAAACACCGTAGACTGGTGATTGATGTGCCCGTGCTTCTCCATGTTGTTGGGCCAATAGCCACCAGCCTTGAGCCCCAGCGCCATGCCCGCGCGGTCAAACCCGCCCTTGAAGCCATAGAGTGCATCCTCATGGCCAATCGCCTCGCGAATAACGGGAAAGTTATAGGCGTCCTTGGAGGCCATAGCCGCAAACACGCCCTCAACGGCGTCAAACGCGGCTTCACGGGTCATCAGATTGGCGATCTCGCGTTCGGGGACGATCAGCATCGGGGTATTCCTTTTGAGAGGTTAGTAGGCTTTGCCACGTGCCGAGACTGGCCAGACCGTCTCGACCTTGCCGCCGCGCACGCCGACGTACCAGTCGTGCACGTTGCATGTCGGATCACAGTGGCCGGGCACCAGTTTAAGCTTTTCATTCACTTTCAACACACCGTCAGGGTCTGCAACCACGCCATGCTCGTCCGAGCATTTGACGTATTCCACATCCGTGCGGCCATAGATAAACGGTAGGCCGCTATCGACGCTTTGCGCCTTGAGGCCCGCATCCACGATGGCTTTATCCGCCTTGGCGTGGCTCATCACCGTGGTGAGCAAGAACAGGGCGTTCTCCCATTCCCCATCGTCAATGCGGTTGCCGTCCTTGTCGAGAATGCGGCCATAATCGGCGTCCATGAAGGCGTACGAGCCGCACTGCAATTCGTTGAACACTCCCGATGCGCTCTCGAAGTAATAGCTGCCCGTGCCGCCGCCACCCACGATGTCACACTCCAACCCTTCGCCATTGAGCGTCTCGACCGCATCCTTGACCATATCAATCGCGATCTGGGTTTTACCCTGACGCTCCTCATATGAGTCGAGATGCTGCATTGCACCCTGATAGGCCTGAAGCCCTGCAAATTTCAGCCCCTCGGCCGCGTCAATCGCCTTTGCCAGCTCCACCACCGCAGCCGTGTTGGTCACACCGCAGCGGCCTGCGCCGCAATCAATTTCGACCAGACATTCGATCTGCGTGCCGTGCTTGACAGCCGCAGCCGACAGGTCGGCCACGTTGGCGATGTCGTCCACACAGCAAATCGCACGCGCGCCCAGCTTGGGGATGCGCGCAAGGCGGTCGATTTTCTGGGGAGCTGTGACTTGGTTCGACACCAGCACATCCTTGATGCCCCCGCGCGCGAACACCTCCGCCTCCGATACCTTCTGACAGCACACACCGCAGGCACCGCCAAGACTCTCCTGCAGCTTTTGCACATCTACGGATTTGTGCATCTTACCGTGGCTGCGATGGCGCATGCCTGCCGCCTTGGCGAAATCACCCATTTTCTTCACGTTGCGCTCCAGCGCGTCTAGGTCAAGCACAAGGCAGGGCGTCTGGATATCTGCCTCGTCCATGCCAGGGAGGGCGGGGATGTCATAGCCGACTTCATAATCTTCAAGATCTACATGCTTGTTCATAGCGAGGTCTCCTTCAAAGGGTCCACGGCAGCAGGTCAAGATCGACATTGCCGCCCGTAATGATGACGCCGACACGCTTGCCGGCAAACTGCTCTTTGTTCTTTATGATCGTGGCTAACGGTACAGCACAGCTTGGCTCGATCACGATTTTCATGCGCTGCCATGTGAGCTTCATGGCGTCGATAATCTCTTGCTCGGTGCAGGTCATGATGTCGCTCACGTGGTTGGACACAAAATGCCACGTCAGATCCTTCAGCGGCACCTTCAGACCATCCGCAACCGTCACAGGCGCATCATCAGCAATGATATGGCCCGCCTTGAAACTGCGGTAGGCATCATCCGCCTGCTCTGGCTCGGAGGCGATAATTTTGATGTCAGGTGCCAGATGCGAGAGCGTCAGGCAGGTGCCCGAGATCATGCCACCACCCCCAATCGGGGCAACCATCATGTCGGGGGCGCCGCCATGCTCTGTTTTCATTTGCTCTATGAACTCGAACGAACACGTCCCTTGGCCCGCGATCACCCGTGGATCATTGTAGGGATGCACAAAATCGCCGCCCGTTCTGGCCTGTACCTGCGCAAAGACCTCTTCGCGGCTGGTGGTTGATGGCTTGCACTCCGTGATGATCCCGCCATAACCCATGACCGCGTCCTTTTTGGCCTGCGGTGCCGTGCGCGGCATGACAACGTTGCAGGGGATGCCCCGCCGCCCTGCCGCATAGCTCAGCGAGAGCGCGTGATTGCCCGAAGAATGCGTGCACACGCCTGCCGCTGCTGCCTCATCCGACAGGCCGAACACAGCGTTTGAAGCGCCGCGCACCTTGAATGCGCCTGCCTTCTGGAAATTCTCGCATTTGAAAAACAGCTCTGCGCCTGTCAGCTCGTTAAGGTAGCTTGATGTGAGAACGGGCGTATTGTGGATGTACGGTTTGATCCGCGCATGTGCGGCCTGCATGTCGTCAAATGTAGGGATATACATCACTCTCTCCTTAGCGTTTGGCGGGGGTGCTGCGGTAGTATTCCTGCGCCGCAGCCACACCTGATCCCAGCTTCACATCAAGCCCCAGATCAACCATGCACATTTCCGCTGTGGCCAAGCCGCTGAGCATCATCACATCCGTGAGACTGCCTAGATGACCGATGCGGAACACCTTGCCCGCCACATCGCCCAACCCCACACCAAAGGCGACCCCGTAGACTTCATCTGCGCGGGTCACGATGTCGGTGGCATCGAAGCCTTCGGGCGTACGGATGGCAGAGACGGTATCGGAGTAGAGGTCTGGCGAAGCGGCACAGAGCTCCATCCCCCATGCAGCCACTGCGAGGCGCACACCGTTGGCAATCCGTGTATGGCGGGCGATGACATTGTCCATTCCCTCTTCCAGCAGCATCTCCAACGACAGCTTTAATCCGTTCATCAGGCCCACAGGCGGCGTGTAGGGAAAGGCATTGTTGGCATAGCCCTTTTCCATATCGCGCACATCGAAAAAGGTGCGTGGCAGTGCGGCGCTTTCACCAGCGGCCATCGCCTTGTCCGAGAAACCTACGATGGCCAGACCCGCGGGAAGCATGAAACCTTTTTGCGACCCCGTGACGGCGACATCGACCCCCCATCCGTCGAACTGGAAATCCATTGAGCCGATGGAGCTTACCCCGTCCACAAAGAGCATCGCGGGGTGGTCGCAGGCATCCATTGCGCCACGGACGGCGGCGATATCAGATTTCACCCCTGTCGCAGTCTCGTTGTGGGTCGCGAGGACCGCCTTGATCTGGTGCGTGCTGTCCGCAGCAAGAATGTCCGCATATTGGTCGGTCGGAATGCCATGACCCCAAGGCGCCTCGACAATCTGCACATCGAGCCCATGCCGCTGGCACATATCGATCCAGCGGTGGCTGAACATGCCGTTGCGCGCTACGAGCACCTTGTCACCCGCGCTCAATGTGTTGGTCAGCGCAGTCTCCCAGCCGCCGGTTCCCGTCGCGGGGAAGATGAAAATATGCGCATCATCTGATTTCAGAACCTTGCGCACCCCGTCGAGGCACGGATGAAGGATACCGCCAAAGATCGGCGCACGGTGGTCGATCGTGGGCATATAACAGGCCAGCCGCACAGCTTCTGGCATATTGGTAGGGCCCGGGATGAACACAGGGTTTTGAAAGCTCATGACGGTATCCTTTGCTTGTTGAAAGCAACTTAGGCGTGTTGCACTGTTTTGCATATTTTTTTGAAAAGATTTTTCATTTTGCGAAGGATAGAAAAAATGATTTATTGTCAGAGGGTTGAGTTTTTCATATACTGAATGAATATTTCATTTTTGAAGAAGATAATCTGTGAACGAACCACTACCACCGAATCCTGACGCCCGAAAATCACGCGGCCGCCCCCGCGACTGGACCGATAAGACAGCCCAGAACACGATCAAATCGCTGGACCGCGCGATGGAAGTTTTTGAATTCCTGAGCGAGGGGCAGGGGCGCACGCTGTCCGGTCTGGCCTCCGACCTCGGGCAGTCTGCTGCCACGGTCTACCGCATTCTGGTCACGCTTGAGGGGCGGGGACTGGTCGAGTTTAATCAGGCCGAACAGCTTTGGCACATCGGGCCGCGCGCGTTTGTCATCGGCGCGCGCTATCTGCGCCGCACTTCGCTGGTGGAGCGTGCGCGCCCCGTTCTGCGCATGCTCATGGAGCAGACGGGCGAGACGGCCAATCTGGGGGTGGAGCAAAACGGTCAGGTGCTTTTCGTCAATCAGGTGGAAACCCATGCCACGATCCGCGCCTTCTTCCCGCCAGGCACGCTGTCGCGTATGCATGCTTCGGGGATTGGCAAGGCGCTGATGGCGCAGATGGACGGCCCTCGGATCGAGAGCTTGCTCGCGGGGTATGAGCTTGAGCGCTACACAGATCACACCCTGACCGACAGCACGGCGTTGCGCGCTGATCTGGAGGAGACACGCAGGCGCGGCTACGCGGTGGATGCGGAAGAGCGTAACTTGGGGATGCGCTGCATCGCGGCCCCTGTGTTTGATATCTACGGGGAGGCGGTGGCAGGGATTTCTGTGTCTGGCCCGACCTCGCGGGTTGGGCTGGACCGGATTGAGCCGATCAGCGCGTCGGTGATGCAGGCAGCGCGAGCATTATCGGCTGCTATCGGCGCGACCGCGGAGTAAGGGCGGGCAGGGATCACCCCGTGCCCGCCCCCGCTGTATTAAGCTTGCTGTGCTTTCAGCTCCAGTCGGCGGGCATGCAGCGTAGGCTCGGTGTAGCCTGACGGATCCGTCGTGCCTTTGAACACCAGATCACAGGCCGCTTTGAACGCGATGCCATCGAACGAAGGCGCCATCGGCTTGTAGAGCGGATCGCCGGCGTTCTGGCGGTCCACGACCTGGGCCATCTGCTGCATGATCTCGGTCACTTCCTCTTTGCCGATGACGTCATGGTGCAACCAGTTGGCAACATGCTGCGCAGAGATGCGGCAGGTTGCGCGGTCTTCCATCAGGCCCACATCGTTCATATCCGGCACTTTGGAGCAGCCGATACCCTGATCAATCCAGCGCACCACATAGCCCAGGATACCTTGGGCGTTGTTCTCCACCTCGCGGCGGATTTGGGCCTTGCTCCAGCGGCGGTATGCGGCCACAGGAATGGTCAGCAGCGCCTCGACATAGGCACGACGCCCACCGGCAGCCAGCTTTTCCTGAACGGCAAAAACATCAACCTTGTGGTAGTGCAGCGCGTGCAGCGTCGCGGCAGTTGGGCTTGGCACCCATGCGCAATTGGCCCCCGCACGCGGGTGGTCAATCTTTGCATCGAGCATTCCTGACATATTGTCAGGCTCAGCCCACATGCCCTTGCCGATCTGCGCCTTGCCCGACAGGCCACATTCCAGCCCGATGTCGACGTTCTGGTTCTCGTAGGCGGTGATCCAGCCTTTGCGCTTGATGAAATCCTTGCGGCTGAAGGGGCCTGCTTCCATCGAGGTGTGGATTTCGTCGCCCGTGCGGTCCAGAAAGCCAGTGTTGATGAAACACACGCGCGCAGCTGCAGCACGGATACATTCCTTGAGGTTGGCCGAGGTGCGGCGCTCTTCATCCATAATCCCCAGCTTGACGGTATTTGCGGGCAGGCCGAGCACGTTTTCCACATGGGTAAAGATCTCGTCTGCAAAGGCGACTTCGTCAGGCCCGTGCATCTTGGGCTTGACCACATAGACAGAGCCGCAGGTAGAGTTGCGCAGGCCGTCGGTTTTGTTCAGGTCATGCATGGCGATCAGCGTGGTGATCATCGCATCCATCAAACCCTCGAAGGCTTCGTTGCCGTCACGGTCCAGAATGGCAGGGTTGGTCATCAGGTGGCCGACATTGCGCACCAGCAATAGGGCGCGGCCCTTGATCGCGCCTTCGCTGCCGTCTGCAGCGGTAAAGCTGCGGTCACCGTGCAGCGCGCGGGTCATCTCGGCGCCGCCCTTCTCAAACGTCTCTGACAGATCGCCCTTCATAAGGCCCAGCCAGTTGCCGTAGGCCAGCACCTTATCCTCGGCATCGACGCAGGCTACAGAATCTTCCATGTCGACGATGGCAGAGATCGCGGATTCCATCACCACATCGGCCAGCCCCGAGGGCGATTGCGCGCCAATCGGGTGGCTGGCATCAAACACCAGCTCGACGTGCAGGCCGTTGTTGCGCAGCAATATCGCATCAGGCTTGGCCGCGTCGCCACGGTAGCCGATAAATTTCTCCGGCTGCATCAGCGCGGAGCCATCTACATGCAGCGCGCCGTCCTTTACGGCATAGGATGCAGCCTTGGCGTGGCTGGTGTCTGCCACGGGGAAGGCCTCATCCAGAAAGACTGCTGCACGGGCTACAACGCGCGCGCCGCGCCCGTCATTGAAAGGGCCTTTGGGAGGCAGGCTGCCCATGGCGTTGGTGCCATAGAACCCGTCGTACAGGCTTCCCCAGCGGGCGTTCGCAGCGTTGAGCACGAAGCGGGCATTGGTGCTTGGCACGACCAGCTGCGGACCTGCGATGCTGGCGATCTCTGGGTCGGTGCTGGCCGTTGTAATTTTAAAGTCGCCCTGATCGGGCACCAGATAGCCGATCTTGGTCAGGAATTCTTTATAGGCAGCGCCGTCTTGCCCTTGGCCCCGTTGGTCGATGTGCCATTGGTCGATTGTGGCCTGCAACTCGGCGCGGCGCGCCAGCAGCTCACGGTTGCGCGGACCAAAGTCATGGACCAGCGCGGACAGACCTGCCCAGAATGTGTCAGCGGTGACGTTGAGGCCGGCGAGGGCACGCTCTTCGATGAAAGAAACAAGCTCTTCCGAGATGGCGAGGTCGGCGCGGTTGAGGCGTTGAGATGTCATTGTGTCAGGTCCTGTTGGTCATTCATGGAAACATCCGCCCAAATGCACGAATGCGACTGATCGCGCTTATTCCAGCAACGGGAATGAATTTCCAGCCAAGTTTCCGATAGGCGACAAAATAATCCGATAGAGGATGGTGGTCGTGCTGCAGTGGTCCCCTCTGCGCGGGGCTTGAGCGCCGCAGCGTCACACGAAATTGAGGCTCTGTCAGCGCTCTCATTCCCCGATCGTCCATGGACTTAGCCGCCAATCTTTGGCCTACTCCACCGCGTGGTGCAGGGGAGGATAAACCATGGGATATGACTACGTTATTGTTGGTGGTGGCTCGGGCGGGGCAACGCTTGCGGCGCGCCTGTCCGAAGACCCTAGTGTGAATGTCTGCCTGCTGGAAGCGGGCGGTAAGGGCGATCACATGCTGATCCGTACCCCGGCGGCAGTGGTGGCAATGCTGCCCGGTATTGGAAAGATATCGAACTGGGCGTATGAGACGGTCCCCCAGAAAGGCCTGAACGGGCGTAAAGGGTATCAGCCGCGCGGCAAGGCGCTGGGCGGGTCGAGCGCGATCAATGCCATGCTCTATGTGCGCGGCCAACGCGAGGATTACGACGGCTGGGCGGCTGCGGGATGTGACGGTTGGGACTGGGACAGTGTTCTGCCGTACTTCCAGCGTTCCCAAAACCACGAGGACGGCGGCAGCGACCTGCACGGTGGTACAGGCCCGCTGCAAGTCTCGCACCAGAAGTCCCCGCGCCCGATCACGCGAGCGTTCATCGAGGCGGCAGGCCGCTTGCAACACCGCGAAGTGGCCGATTTCAATACGGGTGATAACGAAGGCGTCGGCCTCTATCAGGTCACCCAATTCCATGATGAGGCGCGCAACGGGGAGCGGTGCTCGGCTGCGGCTGCCTACTTGCATCCTGTGATGGAGCGCCCCAACCTCACCGTGATCACGGGCGCCCACGCAACGCGCCTGTCGCTGGAGGGCAAGCGTGCCACAGGCGTACATTACCGTGAGGGCAAGCAAGACAAACACGTAGCGGCCACGCGTGAAGTGATCCTGTGCGGCGGTGCGTTCAATTCCCCGCAACTACTGCAACTGTCGGGGATTGGCCGCGCCGAGGACATCACGCCGCACGGCATCGACATGGTGCATGAGCTGGCAGGCGTGGGACAAAACCTGCAAGACCACCTTGATTTCACGCTTGGCTATAAATCCAAGGACACTGACAACTTTGGCATCGGTGCAAAAGGCACGGTCAATCTGATCAAACATGCGCTGGAATGGCGGAAAACAGGCAAGGGCATGCTGGCCACGCCATTTGCGGAAGGCTGTGCCTTTCTCAAGACCGACCCGAATATCGAGCGTCCCGACATACAGATCCATTTCGTGATCTCGGTGGTGGATGACCATGCGCGCAAGCTGCATGCGGGCTACGGCTACAGCTGTCACGTCTGCGTGCTGCGTCCCGCATCAACGGGCTCTGTAACACTGGCAAGTGCCGATCCGATGGCTGCCCCCGCGATTGATCCGAACTATCTGGCAGAGGACAGTGATCTGGAAACGCTGATCAAAGGCGCAAAGATGTCACGCGAGATTATGAAGACGCCGCCCTTGGCGGAATACGAGCACAAGGAGCTCTTTGGCGTCCGCGACGGCATGTCTGATGCAGATTGGGAAGAGATCATCCGCAACCGCGCCGATACGATTTACCATCCCGTGGGCACCTGCAAAATGGGAGTGGATGCGATGGCCGTGGTCGATCCTGAATTGCGCGTGCACGGGATGGAGGGGCTGCGGGTCGTAGATGCTTCTGTCATGCCGACGGTCACCAGTGGCAATACCAACGCGCCCACGATAATGATCGCGGAGCGTGCTGCAGATTTGATTAAAGCGAGCGCCGCACAGACGCTTGCCGCAGAATAAGATAACAAGGAGAGACAAGATAATGCTTGGACAAATGATGCAAATGCCGTTGACCATCGGCAGCCTGATTGACCACGCCGCACGGTTTCACAGCGCGGGACAGATCGTCTCGGTCGAGACGATGGGCGGGGTCGAGCATTCCACGTGGGGGCAGGTCGGCGCCAATGCACGGCGTCTGGCCAGTGCCCTGCGCAAGCTGGGGATGGAGCAGGGCGCGCGCTGTGGCACGATCGCATGGAACAACCGCCGCCATCTGGAGATATATTTCGGCGTGGCGGGGGGCGGTTTTGTCTGCCACACGATCAACCCGCGCATGGGACCGGAGCAGATGGTCTATGTCATCAACCACGCCGAGGATCAGGTGTTGTTCATCGACCAGACCTTCGTGCCAGCAGCGGGCAAGCTCGCGCCAGCGCTTAAGCACTGCAAACACATTGTCATGATGGGGCCGCGCGACGAGGCGGCAGCGGAACAAGTGCCGAACCTGATGTTCTTTGACGAGCTTTTGGAAACAGGCGACGCGTCCGAGCCGTGGCCCGAGTTTGACGAGAATTCCGCCTCGAGCCTGTGCTATACTTCTGGCACCACTGGCGATCCAAAGGGCGTGCTTTATTCGCACCGCTCGACCGTGTTGCACACGCTGGCGGGTAACCAGCCTGACGGGCTCAACATATCGGCCACCGATACGGTGCTGCCTGTGGTGCCTATGTTCCATGTCAACGCATGGGGCGTGCCTTATATCGCTGCCATGTCGGGCTGTAAGCTGGTGCTGCCGGGTCCGAACCTCGATGGGGTCAGCCTTGTGAACCTTATTGACGAGACGGAAACCACGCTGGCGCTGGGCGTGCCCACGATCTGGATGGGGCTGCTGGCCGCACTCGAAGAAACAGGCTCCAAAATGCCGAGCCTCACGCGTACAGTGGTAGGCGGCTCTGCGCTGCCGCCTTCAATGATCCCGAAATTCGCGGCGTATGGTGTTGATCTTGTGCATGCTTGGGGCATGACCGAGACGTCGCCGCTCGGCTCAGTCAATCAACTGCTCCAACGCCACATGGCGCTGAGCGCGGAAGAGCAGGCGGAGATTAGGCTGGGGCAGGGCCGCGCGCCCTACGGTGTTGATCTGCGCATTCTGGATGAGGCTGGCAATGTGCTGCCCCATGATGGCGAGGCGCAGGGCGATCTGCAAATTCGCGGGCCGTGGATTGTCGAGACGTATTTTGGCAAGGAGACCACCGCGCTCACCGACGATGGCTGGTTTGACACAGGCGATGTGGCCACGATTGACGGCGAGGGGTTCATGGTGATCCGCGACCGCTCCAAGGACATCATCAAATCAGGGGGCGAGTGGATTTCTACCGTCACGCTGGAGAACATCGCGATCTCCCACCCCGCCATCGCCAATGCCGCCGCTATCGCAGCGCTGCACACTAAGTGGGACGAGCGCCCCGTGATTGTTGCGATCAAGTCAGGCGAGGTCAGTGAAGAAGAGCTGCTTGCCTTCTACAAAGGCAAAGTAGAGAGCTGGCAAATTCCCGACCGCGTGATCTTTGTCGATGCGCTCCCCATCGGGGCGACTGGCAAGGTTCAAAAGAACCTGCTGCGCGATGAATTCGGGAAAGTCCTGCTGGAGGCGTAAAACACGCGGGCGCGTGTGTCAGGGCAGGGGAGACCCAGCCCGCATGCGCGCCAGCACATCCACGCCCTGACCCGACAGCCAGTGCAGCAGGTCGATGAACACCCAATTCTCAGACAGCTTGTCGCCGCCGCGGCGGTAGATGTCTACCACGCGAAACTCACCCGCCTTGCCCGTGGCGGGCAGGCCCATGAAGCCACCTGTGGCCTCGGCAGTGAAGTTTGGCCAGCCGAAAAAGCCGCCGAATTCGCCTTCGGCCAGACGACACAGGTGCCCTGTGCCTGTGCGATTTGTGAAACCGGCGCGAAACGGGCCAGCATGTTGCTCGGCATATCTTTGGATCGTGTAGGTGGCGCCGATCCCCGCAGGCCCCCACCAGACCATGTCTTCGTTCCACGTGCGCGCCAGCTCCTCCACCAGCGGCAGGCCAGACTGCCACGTGCCCAGATCGTTGATCATCGCATTGATCACGGCAAGGGTCTTCTCGCCCTCAGAGGGGGCTTGGGGTGCGTCCATCACGCCGTTGTGCGTGGCAGGGCCAGGCTGGACCAGATGCGCTGCGGTCTGGGGCGGGAAGGGGTTTACGCCTGCTTGCATCATCAAATGCGGGATGTCGCAGAACATCGCAGCCTCGGTGACGCGGCCATTCTCTACTTTGCAAAACTCGGCATAGCGCAGGAATGTCATCCTGCGCGTGGGCGGAATGCCCAGCCAGTGCGCGTCATGCAGGCCCATCATATGGCCCATCGAGACGACCCAAACGCTCTCGAATCCGTCCATCTGATTCCGCCCTGCCATGAAGATATCCTCACGGCGCGAGAGCGAGGTGAGTGCGGTTTTGAGCGGGCTCCAGAAGGTGTCGGCCACACTTTCTGCGCCGTTCTGGATGTAGAACGGATGCATCCCGCGCCATAGAAAATCGGTGCTCACATGCGGGGCAAGGGCGGAAGCCACATCCCCCGCCGAAGCCCTGTCCAAAGCAGCCTGATAGGCGCGGACAACCGCTTTTGCGTCTTGAAGCTCAGACATTGGATTATCCTTTAACAGCGCCTGCGGTGAGGCCACTGACGATCTGGCGTTGGAAGAAAAGGATCAGCACGAAGAGTGGCGCTGTGGCCGAGATTACGGCAGCTACGGCGAACATCACGTTGCCCTCCACCTGCGTCGAGCCAAGGAAGCTGGCGATCTTGGGGATCATCGTCTGGTTCTCCTGATTGAGCAGCAGGGCGGTCACGACAAAGTCGTTATACGCAAGCAGGAAGGAGAACAGCCCCGTCGTGATCACACCGGGCCACATCACAGGCACGATCACATGGCGAAAGGCCTGAAACCGTGTGCACCCGTCGACCATAGCGCTCTCGTCCAGATCCTTGGGGATGTTGAGAAAGAAGGAATGAAGCATCCACAGGGTGAACGGCTGGTTGATTGCGACCAGAACGATGATCGAGGTCGGGATATAGCCCCAGAGGTTCCATTCGAAAAACGGCACCAGATAGCCCGAGACCAGCGTGATATGCGGCATCGCGCGAAACACCAAAGCCAGCATCAGCAGCCAGAAGGCATAGCGGTAGCCCGAGCGCGCCAGCGCGTAGCCGCCCAGCGTGCCAAGGGTGAGGGAGATGATTACCGTGAAGAAGACGATAATCCCTGTATTCATCGCAGCGCGCCAGAATTCCTTCTCGATCCACGCGCCCTCATACCCCGCGCCCGTGAAGGGGCCGCCTGTTTCAATCAGGGTGCGCGTGCCGTAGATCGCATTGCGCCAGTCGGCTTTGGAAAAGAAATCCCCCTGCACTTTGAACGATCCCCAAAGCGTCCAGAGAAACGGAAAGGCGGCCACGATGATCCACGTGATCACCAGTATGGACGAGACGATGACAAGTGTGCTCGAGCGTTTTGTTGATGCTGCGGCCATGGTCAAACCACCTTTCGGTTAAAGTCGCGCCATGTGCGGACCAGCACAGGCGTCAGCAGGATTGCTACGCCAATAACGGTCAGCACGGATGTGGCCGCGGCCGAGGCGTATTGCACATTGTCGCCCAGCAGATCGCCGTAAATCTCGGTCGAAAGCGATGAGGCATTGGCCTGCGCCGAGAAGCCGATGATCGGCTCAAGCACGCGAAAGTTGTCCATGAGCTGGATAAGCGCCACAAAAACAAACAGCGGCCCCATATAGGGCACGACGACATAACGGATACGCTCCCACCGCGAGGCACCGTCGATCATAGCGGCCTCAAGCGTCTCCTCGGGCACGCCTTGCAGGCCTGCATAGAAGACCACAAAGGCAAAGGGGATGCCCGACCAGACACCATAAGTAAACAGGGTAAGCCACGTCAGCAAGGGCGAGGCCTTGAGAGAGAGGGCAGGATCGTCAAACACCCATTGCAGCGCCTTACCCAGAATACCGTCCGCATCAATCATCCAATAGAGGATCAGCGAGCCGACCAGCGGCGTTACGATCATGGGCAGCAATGATATAAAGATCGTCGGTCCTTTGGTCAGCTTTGGCAGGTTGTTCACGCCAAGCGCCACGGCAAGGCCCAGCAGAATGACCAACGGTGTGACAACAGCCGTGTAGGCCATCGTGAACGCCAGTGCTTTATAGAAAGGCAGATTCATCAGCTTCGAGCCGAAACTCGCGAGCCCCGTGGAGCTGCGCCACGCCTCTGCCACCTCGGCTGTAGCCAGATGGTTGCGGCTGAGATAGGTGCCGAGCCCGTTCCATTGGCCCAAAGGTGCGGCTTCTTTGAGGAGGGCTGTCGCTTCGAGGTCAACGGCGGTGCTGGGGGTGCAGCCGAAGGGGCCGCAGCTCTCTGTTGTGATGATGACTTGCTCGTGCTCGATGTGGAGCGATTGGATCACCACAGAGACAAGCGGAAAGGCGATGAACAGCAGCATCGCAAGGGCGGAGGGGAGGATGAACCAGAAAAACGTACGATGTGGCATCAGCGTCGCCCTGTTATGAGAATGATGGAGAAGAGGGCAACGCGCAGGCTGCCCTCTCTAGGTCTACGTGCTTACTGGAGAAAGCCCTGCGCTGTCGCAGCCGTCGTGTAGGCAGCGGTCACGTCAGCGAGCGCCTGCTCGGCTGATTCCGAGCCTTGCAAGAACTCGGCCAGATTCTCACCCAGAGCCGTGTGCATCAGGCCTACATAGGGCAGCATGGGGTAGGGGCGCGCGCCTGACTGGGCAGAAGCCACAACACCTGCGGATGCTGGTGTCGCCTGATATGCAGGGTTCAGCCAGACGGCCGCGTCCTGATTGGCCTCGACCACCTCGGTGGCCAGACCTGCCATCATCGCCTGAAAGCTGGCGGCGGCGTCTTCGTCAGAGATGTTGGTCGCGATTGTGAAGCCGTCCCACCACAGAGTGGTCGCAGGGATCGCGTTGCCGCCGAATGTGGGCGCCGCTGCCAGAACTGTCGAGCTTACGATAGACGCGTCAGAGCCTTCGTCGTCGAGGATCGGACCACCGCGTGAGCCCCACATAACCGACAATGCTGTGTCGCCTGCTTCCCAAAGCGCCTGCGTGGCGTTGGAATCGAAGGTCAGGAAGTCGGGATTGGAATAGGCGGTCAGCTCCTTGAGCATGTTGAGCGCGGCCACGCCGTTCTCGTTCTCGATGCTGGCGTTGGCAGTACCTGCCTCGAACAGCTCACCGCCAGTACCCATGTACATGTTGATGAACTCTTCCGCGAGGTTCCAGCCTGCGCCGGTGTTCAGCGCGACAGGCGTCTCCATGATGCCAGCGGCGCGGATGGCTTCCGCCGCGGCGACGACTTCTTCGTAGGTGGTTGGCACTGCAACACCGGCCTGTTCGAGGATATCCGCACGATAGAAGAGGTGCTGCGCGTTGGCCATGAAGGCAACAGCCATGACTTTGCCATCTACCGTGACCTTGTTCACATTTGGCAGATCGGGCGCATATTGTGCGATCAGATCATCAAGCGGGCGGATCAGACCGTCATTGAGCAGCGGCACGATGGAGGAGTTGGCGATCACAGCAACGCTGTATTCAGCAGGGTTGCCCGTCATGCCGGGCGCATTGAGCGTCTGATGCTCTTTGGTGAGGTTCGCGGTAACAGTAACCCCGTCACCCGCGCAGGCCTTGGCCGCTTCCGAGATTGCCTGAATGGCGGGGAAGTCATTGGCGATGATGGATACATTTCCTGCTGCGATGCCGCAGCCCGCGATAGCTGTTGTGCCCGACAAAACGGCGAAAGCTGTCCCGAGAGCGGCTGTCTTAAACATGTTCATAGTTTCAAATCCCTATCGTACAGGCCCCGCACAGCAGACCGAGGAGGCCGTTATTTGTTGTGTCCGGACAGCGCCGGCTTGGCCCTGACGAATCGGAGCACATCTGCATACGTGTGCAAGTAAATTCGCAAATACCCGGTTCTAGCAAGCGTTTTCTCTCTACTGGTGAATTTTCAGGCACCAGAAAAAAAAGAGTTGATAGAGGTAAAGATTCCTGCGTTGATTGCGTGCAAACGTATGCAGGAGGGCACGCCGTGGCCGAGGTTCAACTACGCAATATCTCCAAAAGATGGGGCAACTTTTTCGGGGTCGCTGATTTTGACCTGACCATTGCGGACCGCGAGTTTCTGGTGCTGCTGGGGCCGTCGGGCTGCGGGAAGACAACGACCATGCGTATGATTGCTGGGTTAGAGGATGCGTCGGGCGGAGACATCCTGATCGATGGCAAGCGTATCAATGATCTTGACCCCAAGGACCGCGATGTGGCGATGGTGTTCCAGAGTTATGCGCTTTATCCCAATATGAATGTCTATGAGAATATCCGCTTTCCGCTGAAAGTACGCGGCATCCCGCAGGGTGAGCACGACGAGCGGGTACGCCGCGCCTCTGCCATGGTGGAGCTTGACGAATTCCTGCACCGCCGCCCCGCCGAATTGTCAGGCGGACAACGCCAGCGCGTGGCACTTGCCCGTGCCATCGTGCGTGAGCCGAATGTGTTTTTGATGGATGAGCCGCTGTCCAATCTCGACGCAAAGCTGCGCGTCTCCACCCGTGCGCAGATCAAGAACCTGAGCCATGAGTTGAAGGTCACCACCATTTACGTGACCCACGACCAGATAGAGGCGATGACACTGGCCGACCGTGTGGTGGTGATGAACGGTGGCGTGGTCCAGCAGGTGGGCACGCCTACGGAAATTTATGACTGCCCCGCGAACGCCTTTGTCGCCAGCTTCATTGGCAGCCCTGCGATGAACCTGATGGAGGGTAAGCTAGAAAGCGGCACTTTCACAGCGCCAAACGTGCAGATCAGCGGCCTAAGTGGACCTGACGGGCCATGCACACTCGGCTTTCGCGCCGAGGATGCGAAAGCGGCGGAGGCAGGCGAGGTGAGTGCGCCGATCTACTCGCTCGAGCTTTTGGGTGATGCCACGATGGTCACAGTCAAATCAGGCGGCGCGTTGGTGTCCGTCAAAGCGCATAAAGAATTCCGCGCAGAAATTGGCGCGCCGTTTTCCGCCGCCATCTCCTCCGAGATTTGCCACCTGTTTCACAGCGAGACAGGCGAGCGCCTTTAATCATCAAGGTATATTTGAATGACAATCACCCATCTGAAATCAGGAAAACCCGAGTCCGAACGCGCCGAAGATGACGCGGCCGTGCGCAAAACGGTTGAGGCTACGCTCGCCGATATCCAAGCTCGCGGCGATGCCGCCGTTCGGGAACTGTCGGCCAAGTTCGACAAATACGAGCCCGAGAGCTTCCTGCTCAATGCCTCCGAGATTGAAGCGGCCATGCAAAAGGTCTCCACGCGGGATATGGAGGACATCAAATTCGCCCAGACCCAGATCCGCACCTTTGCCGAGGCGCAGCGTGCTTCCATGACCGATATCGAGGTCGAGACGATGCCAGGCGTGGTGCTGGGCCACAAGAACATCCCCGTGCAATCCGTGGGCTGCTACGTTCCGGGCGGCAAGTTCCCTATGGTGGCGTCTGCGCATATGTCCGTCCTAACCGCTACCGTAGCAGGGGTGCCGCGTATTGTGGCCTCCGCGCCGCCCATGAACGGCGCGCCGCATCCTGCCATTGTGGCGGCGATGCAGTTGGGCGGGGCGCATGAGATCTACGTAATGGGCGGGATGCAGGCCGTGGGCGCTATGGCCATCGGCACCCAGACGATTGATCCCGTGCACATGCTGGTAGGGCCAGGCAACGCGTTCGTGGCGGAGGCAAAGCGCCAGCTTTATGGCCGCGTCGGCATCGATCTGTTCGCTGGCCCGACCGAAACCATGGTGATTGCGGACGAGACGGTTGACGCAGAGCTATGCGCCACCGATTTGCTCGGGCAGGCAGAGCACGGTTACAACTCGCCCGCCTGTCTCATTACCACAAGCCGCAAACTGGCCGAGGAGACTTTGGCCGAGATCGACCGCCTGCTGGAGATCCTCCCCACGCGGGAGACGGCCTCCATCAGCTGGCGTGATTACGGTGATGTGATCGTCTGCGACACCCATGACGAGATGCTGCAGGTGGCCAATGATATGGCCTATGAGCATGTGCAGATTATGACGGACCGTGATGATTGGTATCTCGAGCAGATGCACAGCTATGGCGCGCTGTTTCTGGGGCCGCGCACCAATGTAGCCAACGGCGACAAAGTGATCGGTACCAACCACACGCTGCCCACGAAAAAGGCAGGGCGGTACACGGGCGGCCTTTGGGTCGGCAAGTTTCTCAAGACCCACAGCTACCAGCGTATTACCTCAGATGCCGCAGCAGCGCAGATCGGCGAATATGGTTCGCGCCTTTGCATGCTCGAAGGGTTCGTGGGCCATGCCGAGCAATGCAATGTCCGCGTGCGCCGGTATGGCGGTAAGAACGTGGCCTACGGGACGGCGGCGGAATGACCCTTCACGCTGCACTGAAGCCTTTGCAGAAGGCATTGGCGACGGCGACGGCGGAAGACGTGCAAAAAGCGCTCAAAGTCATCGCGCCCGACGCCGTGATCCACATGTGCCACCCGTTTGGTGATATCGACGCTACAGACGTCTATGACACGCTCTATGCCCCGCTCATGGATGCAATGCCTGATCTGGAACGGCGCGATATGGTCACCCTGACCAATGTGACGCCTGAGGGGGAGACATGGGTCGGCTGCATGGGCAATTACATGGGCACGATGCTGCGCCCGTGGCTGGATATCCCGCCCACGGGGCATCTCACCCACATGCGCTATCACGAGTTCTTCCGCATAGAGGAGGGCCGCGTCACCCAAGCGCAGATTATCTGGGACATCCCCGAAGTAATGATGCAGGCCAGCGCATGGCCAATGGCGCCACAGCTGGGCAAATACCTCGCTACGCCTGCGCCTATGACCCAAGACGGATTGGTCGCGGAGGGCGATGGCACCGCAACGATGGACCATGTGATCGCCATGCTGACCGATCTGTGCAAATACCCCTCCAACCCCGATCCTGCGGTGATGCAGCTTGAGACCTACTGGCATCCGCGCAGCAATTGGTACGGGCCTGCAGGCATCGGCACGGGGCGCGGTATCGCGGGGTTCCGCAACTGGCACCAGATACCGTTTCTCAAAGCAATGCCTGATCGCAAGCTTGATGCGCTGGGCGATCTGATGTCCCATTGGTTTGCCCAAGGTGACTACGTCTGTGAAACAGGTTGGCCCAACATGCGCCTCACCGTAAGCGCAGGAGAATGGATGGGGCTGGCCCCTGCGGGACGCGAAATACTGATGCGCAGTCTTGATTTCTGGCGCGTTGAGGATGGGCTCATCCGCGAGAACTGGGTGCTGGTGGACCTTTTGGACGTCTACCGCCAATTGGGCGTAGATGTTTTCGCCCGCATGCGCGAATTTAACAAGGCCCGCAATCTGGGGCCAATCACGCTGCCTGAGGGAGAATTTACATGAGCTTGCCGCAAACTCCGAGCTTTCGCCTTGAGGGCAAGCGGGCTTTGGTCACAGGGGCAAGCTCGGGCATTGGCCTCGCAGCCGCAGTTGCTCTGGGGCAGGCGGGGGCGGATGTGGTTCTGGTCGCGCGCGGGGCGCAGGCGCTGGACGATGTCTGGAACCAGATGACGGCGGCGGGCTATACGGCTACGGCCCTGCAACTCGACATTACCGATCTGGCTGCCACGCAGGCCGCAGTGGAGGCACAGGGCCCGTTCGACGTTCTGGTCAACTCGGCAGGGTTGGCGCGCCATTCTGCGGCTGTGAATACAACGCCCGAAGACTACGATGCCGTCATGGACGTGAACCTGCGCGCAGCCTATTTCCTGACCCGCACAGTTGCGGCAGGGCTGATCGCTGCAGGCAAAGGCGGCAGCCTCATCAATATATCTTCGCAGATGGGCCATGTCGGCGGGATCGAGCGCGCAGTGTACTGCGCCAGTAAACACGCGCTCGAGGGGATGACCAAATCCATGGCGATCGAATGGGGCAGCAGGGGCATCCGCGTCAACACGCTGTGCCCTACGTTCATCCGCACGCCGCTGGCCGAGCAGACACTCAAAAATCCTGAACGCCGCGCTTGGATCGAGAGCATGATCAAGCTGGGACGCGTGGGGGAGATCGAGGACATGATGGGCCCCGTGGTCTTTCTGGCCTCTGACGCCTCGGCGCTGATGACGGGCGCGAGTTTGCTCATTGACGGAGGTTGGACAGCTGACTGATGGCTGAGGGGAAAGTCACATCTTTGCACGTTGCGCGCCGCGCAGGTGTGAGCCAGTCGGCTGTGAGCCGCGTGTTCTCTGGTGCGTCCGCCTCCGAGCAGACAGTGCGCAAAGTGCGCAAGGCAGCCGAGCATCTGGGCTATCGCCCTAATCCGCTTGCCCGTGCCATGATCACAGGGAAAAGCAAGATCATCGGTCTGGTGGTCGCTTATCTCGATAATCAATTCTATCCGCTGGCGCTGGAGCATTTGTCCAATGCGCTGCAGGAGCAAGGGTATCACGTGCTGGTCTTCATGGCGCCCAACGATGAAGCGGCGGTCGAGAAGGTGGTGCATGACCTGATGGACTATCAGGTGGCGGGGATCATCACAGCCAGTGTCGGCATGACGAACGACCTGACGCAGCGCTGTACGGATGCTGGTATTCCTGTGGTGATGTTCAATCGCGGGCAGGACGGTAGCGGCATTTCCTCGGTCACATCCGCCAACGTTGCGGGCGGTGCGCAGATTGCAGATTTTCTTGTGGCGGGCGGGCATACACGCATCGCACATATCGCAGGGTGGGAAGGCTCTTCCACAGGCCGCGACCGCCAGCGTGGATTTACAGACCGTTTGGCGCATCACGCTATGGAGTCTGTCGCCATCATTGACGGTCATTTCGACCGCGAGATCGCGGCACAGGCCACACGCGACATCATGGCAGGACCACAGCCCGCAGACGCCATATTTGTCGGCAATGACCATATGGCATTTGCGGTCATGGATACGCTGCGCAGCGAATTGGGCCTGTCCGTTCCTGATGATGTGTCCGTCGTGGGCTATGACGATGTGCCGCTTGCGGCATGGGCCGCGTATGATCTGACAACGCTGCGCCAGCCGCTTGTCCGTATGGTCGAGGCGACGGTCGACACGCTGCTGGCCAAGATTACAGACGCAGCGCGCCCCGCACAAAAAATCGAAATCGAAGGGCCATTGATCCTGCGCGGATCGGCGAAAATACCAGAAGGATGGACAGCGTGAAGGGTTTCTCAGACAGGTTCGAGGATTTTCCCGATTATATCTTGGGCATTACCAAGGAGATCTGGGAGGACCGTGGCATTGCCACGCTGCACCACTATTATGCCCCCGATCTTGTCGTCCGCTCCCCTTCATCGGTAGTGGTTGGCAACGAGAACGTCATCGGAGCCACTATGGCCACGCTGGCCGAATTTCCTGACCGCACGCTTCTGGGGGAAGATGTGATCTGGTCCGGTACACCCGAGGAGGGCATGCTGTCCTCGCACCGCCTGTTTTCTACCGCGACGCATCTTGGCGACGGGGTCTACGGTAAGGCCACGGGCAAAAAGCTGGTCTACCGGATCATCGCCGACTGCCATGCGATCAATGACCAGATCAACGATGAATGGCTCATCCGCGATCAGGGAGCCATTGTGCGCCAGATGGGATGGGACCCTGCCGACTATGCCCGCAGCCTCATCGAGAGCGAAGGCGGACCCGAGAACGCGGTGCAGCCATTCACGCCTGCTATCGACAAACCCGGACCGTACAAGGGGCGCGGCAATCATAACGAGTGGGGCACACGCTATGCCGATCTGCTGACGCGGATCATGGGCGCGGATATGGCGGCGATCCCCGCTGTTTATGACCGCGCTTGCCAGCTCGAATTGCCGGGCGGTGTAACCGGCCACGGCTGGGGTGATGCCGACCGCTTCTGGATGGGCCTGCGCGCAGCCTTTCCTGATGCAAAGTTTGAAATCCATCACGTGATTGGCCGCGATGATCCGACCCTGCCACCCCGCGCGGCGGTACGGTGGAGCCTGCATGGCAAGCATTCAGGCTGGGGTGATTTTGGCAAGCCTACGGGCGCCGAGGTCCACATCATGGGCATCAGTCACGCCGAGTTTGGTGCGATAACAGGCACCGAGCCCAAACTGCGCCGCGAATTTGTAAATATTGACGAAACCGCGATCTGGAAGCAGATCCTTTTGCGCACAGGTGCTCTATGACCCCGCAACAGATGAACGAACGCATCGTCCGATACGGCGAATTGCGCCCTTGCAAAACCGCCTTTATCGACGCCCACACGCCTGGCTCGGACCAGAAAGAGAACTTCACCATCATCGGCGGTGGCGTCTCGGAAAGCCCTGACCAGCACGTGCACATCGCCATCCCGCACGGGTTTAACATCGGGGCCGCAGGCCAGCCGCCCCATTGCCGCAATTCCCTGCACAATCACCGTACGGCGGAGGTGTTTTTTATCCTCTCGGGTCGCTGGCGCTTTTTCTGGGGGCAGCATGGGGACGCGGGTGAGGTCATCCTCGAGGAGGGTGACATCTTCAACATCCCGACCAATATGTTCCGTGGCTTCGAGAATGTCGGAACCGACTATGGAATGATCATGGCGATCCTCGGCGGGGATGATGCAGGCGGTGGTGTGATCTGGGCGCCCCATGTGATCGAGGATGCGCAAGCGCACGGCCTCGTGCTGGGCGACAACGGCAAGCTTTATGACACCAAACAGGGTGATGCGCTGCCAGAAGGCGTCTCTCCGATGCCCGTGCTGACACAGGCCGAACTGGCGACGGTCAACACGCCAACCCCTGCGCAAGTGGTCGGCGGCTATGTGCGCCGCTACCTTGATATGCTGGCGCTTGCGACCAGTGGTGATCCCGTGAAAGTCATCGGCGAGACAGGGCTCATCCGCGACAAGCCCGGATTTGACGTTGATCTCATCACCCGCGATTGCGCGACAGACGCCCCCCACAGCCATGACCGCCCGTCAGTCCTGATGCCGGTGAAAGGGCATTGGAAAGTGACATGGGACGGCGGCGACACCGTACTCGCCCCTGGTGATACGATGTCGGTGCCCGAGGGGTTGAGCCACGCAGCGGTTCCGTCGATGACTGGAGAAGCCGCGCTTTACCATGTGGTCGCCACCAATGACGCCGCTGGCCCCACGTGGGAAGGATAAAAGATGACTGTACTAACAACCCATGTAGGCTCGCTGCCCCGCTCTCAGGAAGTAGTGGATTTCATTTTTGCGCGCGAAAACAACACGCCCTTTGATCAAAGTGCTTTTGACGCGGCGATGACATCCGCCGTCTCGGACACGGTGGCCAAACAGGTCGCAGCAGGGGTCGGGATCGTGAGTGACGGCGAGACTTCCAAGATAAGCTATGCCACCTACGTCAAAGACCGCTACACTGGATTTGATGGTGACAGCCCGCGCAACGCGCCAGCGGACCTCAAGCAATTCCCGGGCTTTCTCAAGCGTCTTGCCGAAGGTGGCGGCACGCCCAAATACGCGCGGCCCATGTGTGTAGGTGAAGTCAAATCCAAAGGGCAGGGCGAGCTGGAAAAGGACATCGCAAACCTCAAGGCGGCGATGAGCACGCATGGGGCCGAGCGCGGTTTCATGAACGCGGCCTCGCCGGGGGTGATCTCGCTTTTCCTGCAAAACGATTTCTACAAAACCCGTGAAGCCTATCTCACTGCTCTCGCCGATGCGATGAAGGCGGAATACGAGACGATTGTCGCCTCTGGTCTAGACCTGCAACTTGATTGCCCCGATCTCGCACTCTCGCGGCATATGCTTTTCAATGACCTCACAGATGCGGAATTCGTGAAGATCGCCAACAGTCACGTCGAAGCGCTCAACCATGCGCTGTCGGATATTCCGGAAGAGAAGGTCCGCATCCACATTTGCTGGGGCAACTACGAGGGGCCGCATGTCTGTGACGTGCCCATGGCCACGATGTTTGACACACTTATGTCCGCTAAAGCGCGTTATGTTCTGTTCGAGACATCCAACCCCCGTCATGGCCATGAATGGACAGTGTTCCGCGACCGCAAGGGAGATATTCCCGATACAAAAGTGCTCGTGCCGGGGGTGGTCGACACCACCACCAATTTCGTCGAGCATCCCGAACTGGTGGCCCAACGGATTGACCGCTTTACGCCGTTGGTGGGCCACGACCGTGTGATCGCAGGATCAGATTGCGGTTTCGGCACCTTTGCGGGCTTTGGCGCGGTCGACCCTGACATTGCCTTTGCCAAGCTCAAAGCGCTTTCGGACGGGGCAGCGCTCGCCTCATGACACTGCCGCTGATCCTGCTGCCTGGCATGATGTGCGATGCACGCTTGTTTGCGCCGCAAGTTGAGACGTTAGGCGCGCAGCGCGCGGTCAAAGTTGCGGATATCAGTGGGCTTGAAACGATGCACGATCTGGCGGCCGCCGTGCTTGCGGATGCGCCGCCTGTATTCGCGCTGGGCGGTTTGTCGATGGGCGGGATCGTCGCGATGGAGATGGTGCGACAAGCGCCCGAGCGTGTGGCCAAGCTTTGTCTGATGGACACCAATCCGTTGGCGGAAACGGAGCAGGTCGCAGCCCGCCGCGCACCCCAGATTGAAAAGGCGCAGGCAGGCCAGTTGGACGCCGTGATGCGCGACGAGATGAAGCCGAACTACCTTACCGACGGTCCAAACCGTGCGGCGATCCTTGATCTATGCATGGAGATGGCCTTGGACCTTGGGGCGGAGGCCTTCGTGCGCCAATCAAAGGCCCTGCGCGCGCGACCGGACCAATCCGAAACCCTGCGCGACGTCACTGTGCCAACGCTGATCCTATGTGGGCGCGAGGACAAGCTTTGCCCCGTGTCGCGCCATACCCTAATGCACGCGTTGATGGCGGGGTCCATGCTTGAGATCATCGAAGGGGCAGGGCATCTGCCCACGCTGGAACAACCTGAGACAACAACGGCGGCACTGGTCCGCTGGCTGGAGAGAGAATGACAAAAGACGTTCTGGACGACACGCTGCTGGCGCTTTTGCGCAGCGTGGATACACCGACGGTTTGTAATGCGATCGAGGTCGCACAGGGCAAGCGCGGGTTTGATGCGTTTACCCGTGGCACGATGCTGTGCTCGGACACCGATGGCGGTGCGATGGTGGGCTATGCGGTCACGGCCAAGATTGCCGCTGTCGAGCCACCGTCTGAGGCGCCCGACGTAATCCGCGCACGGCGCATGGCCTATTACAAAGCAATGGCAGAGGGGCCAAAGCCTTCGGTCGCCGTTGTTGAGGATCTCGATTATCCCCACGCCATTGGTGCCTATTGGGGAGAGGTGAACACTACCATCCACAAGGGGTTCGGAATGTCTGGCGCGCTGACCAACGGGGTGATGCGCGATCTGGGCGATATGGCCGAGGGCTTTCCCGTGGTCGCAGGCTCCATCGGGCCGAGCCACGGGTTCGTGCATGTGCGCGAGATTGGCACGCCTGTGACGATTTTCGGCATGACTGTCGCGCAGGGTGATCTAATCCATGCCGACCGTCACGGCGCGGTTGTCATCCCGCCAGAGGTTGTCGGGCAACTGGGCGCTGCGATTGCCAAGATGCAGGAGACGGAGAAGCTGGTACTGGAGCCTGCGCGCACGGCAGGCTTTGACTTTGCAGCGTTCGAGAAAGCATGGGCTGCCTTTGAAAAATCGCGCACCTAAGTGCGCGCACAGCCCCGCCGTGACAGGGCTGTGCGGAAGGATCTAGGCTTGTGAAAGGCCGTGATCGATGTCGGACAGGACTTTGGCCACTTCCGCCTCTTCAATCACCAAAGCAGGCGAACAGATCAGGTTTGGTCCAGAAACGCGCACCATCGTGCCAGCGGCATAGGTTGCCTCATAAACGGCGTCGATGCGCTTTTTATCGAGCGGTGTCTTTTTGTCCTTGTCGCCAATAAGTTCCATCGCTGTCATCAGACCCACGCCGCCACGGACATCACCGATTATGTCGTGTTTCTCCATCAATGCTTTGAAGCCCTCGAACATCTGGGTGCCACGCGCGGCAGCATTGTCTTTGACGTTGAGGCGCTGTGTCTCCTTGAGACAGGCCACAGCCGCCGCCGCCCCCACGGGATGACCCGAATAGGTATAGCCCGAGCCGATGTTGGCCACGCCCGCAGTGTCGCCCTCGAAGGTCTCGGCCACGGCGTCTGAAATCATCACCGCACCAAAAGGGAAGTAGCCGTTGGTGATGGCTTTGGCGGTAGATATCATATCGGGCTTGATTCCAAAGTGACGCCCGCCCGACCAGCTGCCAAGACGGCCAAAGGCGGTGATGACCTCGTCCAGCAGCAGCAGGATGCTGTGACGCGAACAGATTTCGCGCACGCCTTTGTGGAAACTCGGATGCGGCGGGATCACACCGCCTGCACCCAGAACAGGCTCCATGATGAACGCCGCGATGGTGTTCGGACCTTGGAAAGCGATCTCGTCTTCGAGCGCTTGCAAACAGAGCTGGGCCAGCTTTTCGGGATCCGTTTCATTGAATGGATTGCGGTAGGTATAGGGGGCGGGCAGGTGGTGACATCCCGCCAGCAGCGGCTCGTATTGCGTGCGGAAGTTGGCGTTGCCGTTGATGGAGGCGCCGCCTGTATGCGTACCGTGATAGCCCTTCTTGAGCGATAGATATTTGGTGCGCCCCGCCTGACCACGCACCTTGTGATACTGCCGCGCGAGACGCAGCATGATCTCGACGCTGTCAGAGCCGCCAGAGGTAAAGAAAGAGCGCGACAGCCCGTCAGGCTCGAAGAATTCAGCCAGCATGTAGCTGAGTTCAATCACCTGATCATTCGACGTGCCACGGAATGTGGCATAATAGGGCAAGTCGTCCAGCTGGCTTTTGATCGCCTCCTTCACGGCCGCGTTCGAGAAGCCCAAGTTGACGTTCCACAGACCGCCCACCGCATCAATCGTTTCATGCCCGTCGATATCGGTGATGCGCACACCGCTGCCCTTGGTCACGATGCGCGGCGGGTTGGCGTGCATGTCGGCGGGGTGGGCCATCGGATGCCACATATGGCGCGCATTGTTGGCCTTGAGAAAATTTTCGTCTTTCATTTCAGGTGCTCCTGCAAAGGGGATTGATGAGGGGCGGCGGGTTGGATGCCACCCAATTCGCGGGTGAGCTTTTGACCAGCTGTCAAAAGCGCTGTTTCAATTTTGCGTGCCAGTGCCCCGTCAAATCGTGATGCGACGGCGGCCACTGCGATGGCCCCTGCTGGTCTGCCATTCGCACCGAAAAAGGCGACAGAGGTACCGATGACATCAGCTTCATAAGACTGGTTTGCACGGGCAAAACCTTGGGTGAGAGTCTGCGCGAGTGCGGCACGAAATGCAGGTTCCGAGGGCAGGGTGTTCTGAGTGAATTGCTCCAGATCCGATGCGGCAATCATCGCGGCGCTTTCGCTGGCTGGCAGATGGGCGGCAATCGCAAGACCTGATGCAGTGGCGTGCACGGGCAGATCGATGGAGGGGTCCATAAAGACGCGGGTTGCGCGGTCGGGTTCCGCGACCGACACGTTCATCAGGCGACCAGAGGACAAAAGCGTTGCATGGGCCGTCTCTTGGGTCAGGTCCCGCAAGGCCTCCACATGCGGTTGCAGGATCGCCATCAGGGGGAAGCTCTGTTCGCGGATGCGTGCAAGGTTAATCGGGGCCAGCCCGAGGTGATAGTGCTTGGTGCGTGCATCCTGCTCGACAAAGCCGTTACGCTCGAGCGCCGTCAGACAGCGTAGTGTCGTCGTCTTATCGAATCCTGCCAGCCGCGCAAGCTCGCTCAGCCCCAGTGTGGGATTCTGGACCGTGAAATGGCGCAGCAGCGACAGGGCTTTGTCGACAGTGCTCATAACGGGTTTCGACATGGGGCGGGGGCTCCTCGTGGTGCGGGTTCACAGTAATGTTGACAGAACAAAAGGTGCAGTGCAAACTATATGTACCGACGGTAACAATAGCGTACCGACGTGGTCAAGACACGATCTGCTCGACAATTTCACGGGGGCGAAGACCTCCATCAGGGAGAATGAAATGAAGACCATCACCAAGGCCGTATTGGCCGCCAGCACGGCGCTTGCCCTGCTTGCCGCACCTATCGCGGCTGTCGCCGAATACCCCGAAAAGCCGGTTTCATTTGTGGTGCCTTGGCCTCCGGGTGACCTCGAGGATGTGCTGACGCGCATGATTGCCGAAGACTTCCAGATTAAATACGGCGTGCCAGCGGCTGTGGTGAACAAGCCCGGCGGCGGCGGTGGCCCGTTCCCGGGGGCTGTTGAAGTGGCCAATGCGCCTGCGGATGGCTACACAGTCGGTTCCTTCATTATCGCGGTGCCTGTTGTCGGCCCGAACATCGGCATTCCAGAGTTGAGCCCCGATCCGTTCGAACCGCTTGGCACATTCCTGACGTATCCCTTCGTGATCGTGGCAGGGGCCGATGCGCCCTATGACGATATGGCAGGACTGGCTGCGCATGCGAAAGAAAACGATGTGGTGCTCGGCCACTTTGGCGCGCCGTTGGTTCCAACGCAGGTGACCAAGGCGCTCGCCAAAAAGATGGAGTTCTCCTACGCTTCGGACGCTGCATTCGATGCGCTTGACTGCAACACGCTGGCTTCTGGCGATGTGGATGTGATCAACACCACGCTGCAACTGGTGCTGCCGTGCTTGGACGATGTCAAAGTGCTGGCCTCCATCGGTGGCGAGCGGATCAGCCTGACACCTGATGCACCCACCGTGGCCGAGCTTGCGCCCGAGTTGAACGTATCGCTCTGGAACGGCTTGTTTGTGCACAAGGACACGCCTGCGGATGTGCGTGAAAAGATCATCGAAGTTGCCTCGGAGACAGTGATGTCCGAGCGCGCCCAAGCGCTGGCCGCCGAGACTGGCGCGCTGGTCTACTGGATCAATGCCGAAGACAGCAAAGCGCTGATCGCCAAGGATATCAAGACAATGGGTGCCATCGGCGCCATGCTTGAGTAAACTGGTCGCAGCGCTGCCCTTGGCGGGGAGGCGCTGCATCCGCGCGCTTTGGGCCATTTCACAAAAGGGCACGCCACCATGACCCGCCTCAAAGGGCTGCAAGAGCTTTTTAAACGCTATAGGCGCCCCGGTGATATTGTTTTCGCTTGGGTTTTCCTGCTCTTCTCGCTGTTTCTGCTAAGCCAGCTTGGCACCCAAGCGCCGTGGAAATCAGGAGGCAAGACGTTCACCCAGCCTGCCTTCTGGCCGACAATCTCCATCATAATTATGGCAGGGTTTGCCGCCCTCCATCTGCTCTCATCCGCCTTGTCCCCACGTATCCTGGGGCGCTGGGCCGAGGTATGGGCGTGGGTCCGCTCGGTCGAATACGCTGGCTGGTTCATGGCGTACGTCTTTATTGTGCCGCAGCTGGGCTATCTGGGCACAACGATCATCTTCGCGGTGCTGTTGGCCTTGCGCGCAGGCTACCGCGATAGGCGAACCTTTCTTGCGATGGCCCTGACAGGCATCGCAATTGTAGTTTTGTTCAAGTCGCTATTGCAGGTCAAAATACCGGGGGGGGCGATTTACGAATTCCTGCCCACCGCGCTGCGCTCCTTCATGCTGACCTATTTCTGAAAGACCTGACTGATGGATGTACTCACCTCTGCTGTGACGTTGTTGATGGACTGGCAGGTGCTGCTGGCGCTGCTGATCGGCTCCATCGGCGGGGTGATCATCGGTGCGATCCCCGGAGTGGGGGCGGCGGTGGCCATTGCGATCCTGCTGCCAGCGACTTTTGCCCTGCCGCCCTTGGTCGGTCTGGTGATGCTGCTGGGGATCTACGGCTCTAGCATGTATGGGGGCGCGCTGCCTGCGGTGTTGATCAACACACCGGGCACGGCGGTGAACGCGCTGACGACGTACGACGGCTACCCGATGACGCAAAGGGGCGAGGCGCGACGCGCTGTGGCACTTGCCTATTCCGCCTCTTTCTTTGGGGGCATCTTCTCGATCCTGTGTCTGATGCTGCTGGCCCCGCTGCTGGCCAAGATTGCTCCGCATTTCGGCTCTCGCGAGATTTTTCTTGCGGCTCTTCTGGGCATCATCCTTGTGGTGCTGGCCCACCGCGGCCAGATTTTCGCTGCGGGTATGCTCGCCGCGTTCGGGATCTTCCTGCAAACCGTAGGGCTTGAGCCGATCACCTACTCGCGCCAGTTCACCTTTGGCCAGACGTGGCTCACCTCTGGCGTTGATCTGATTGTTGTTGTGCTGGGCCTCTTCGCGCTGAGCCAAGCATTCTTGCTCCTCACCCAACCCGACGAAAGTCCTGAGATGGTTTCGATTGAAGGCTCCATGCTATCGGGGCTCAAGGAGTTATGGCTTTATAAACGCGTGGCGACTGTCGCATCGAGCCTTGGAGTCTTGATGGGCATGATCCCCGGTGTGGGAGAGTTCACGGCACAATTCATGTCCTACACCTATGCGCAGAAGACCTCAAAAACGCCCGAGTTGTTTGGCAAGGGGGCGCCCGAAGGGTTGATTGCTTCGGAGGCGGCCAACAACGCCGTACCGGGTGCGGCGATGATCCCTTTGCTGGCGCTCGGCATTCCGGGGGAGGCGCTCACGGCGATGATGCTTTCTGTCTTCTATGTGCACAACGTGATCCCCGGCCCGCAGTTGTTCCAGAACGACATGCCGTTTGTCATGGCGCTCTATCTGGCGTTGTTGGTGCTCAATATGATTGTGCTGGCGTTTCTCATGGTGTCCACCAACCGCCTGACCAAAATGATCGAACTGCCCACGCGGCTCATTGGTGTGACGATCCTGTTGCTGGGTTTTGTGGGCGTCTACAGCTTGCGCAATTCTATCACGGATTGCGCCATCGCGGCGGGGTTTGGCGTGTTTGGCGTTATCCTGAAACGGCTCAACCTGCCTATCGTGCCGATTATCCTCGGCATGGTGCTCGGCGGAATCATGGAGACCAAGCTGCGTTCGGCCATGCCACGGGTGAAGGACCCGCTGGACATGATTGAACGCCCGATTGCGATGATAATCTTCGTCATGATTCTGCTGGTGATCGCCCTGCATATCCGCACGCTGGTAAAGGAGGCGCGCAATCCACCGCGCGATGTGGACACTGATATTCATCCTACGCAACAGGGCCAGTAAGGGAGCACACCCATGAGCAAAACCATACTCGTCATCGGCACCTATGACACCAAGGACGAAGAGCTGCATTATGTCGCCGAGCGGATCGAGGCGATGGGGGGCAGCGTTGTCTCGATGGATGTGAGCGTGCTGGGCGATCCGTCAAAGCCCGCCGATTGGTCCAAGCATCAGGTGGCCGAAGCCGGCGGTTCCAGCATTAAGGCCGCCATCGACAGCGGCGACGAGAATACGGCCATGCAGATCATGGCGCGGGGCGCGGCGCTCCTCACTGCGCAATTGCACAGTGACGGCGCGATTGACGGCATGATTGCCCTTGGCGGGACGATGGGCACCGATCTGGCGCTCGATTGTGCGCAGGCCCTGCCGATGGGCGTGCCAAAATATGTCGTCTCCACCGTAAGCTTTTCACCCATCATCCCGACAGAGCGCCTCAGCCCCGATATCCAGATGATCCTCTGGGCGGGCGGGCTTTATGGCCTCAACGCGATCTGCAAATCCTCGCTGTCCCAAGCGTCGGGGGCCGTGTTGGGCGCTGCCATGGCGGTGGAAGCGCCTGAGGCCACGCGGCCGATGATCGGGATGACTTCACTAGGGTCGTCCTGCCTCAAGTATATGAAGCTGCTGCGCGATCCGCTGATTGAACGGGGCTTTGACGTCGCTGTGTTTCACGCCACGGGCATGGGCGGTATGGCGTTCGAGGCGCTGGCCCGCCAAGGAAAATTCGCCGCTGTGATGGATTTTTCACTCCAAGAGCTGAGCAATTTGGTCGGTGGCTCGGTTGTGCATTCAGGTCAGGACCGTTTGACGGGGGCAGGGGCCGCGGGTGTGCCTCAAATTGTTGCCGCAGGCTGCGCCGACCTAATTGATTTTGCAGGCTGGCAGGAAATCCCAGCACAATATGGCGACCGCCCGCTACACGAGCATAACCGCCTGATCAAATCCGCCGTTCTGTCAGCGCAGGAGCGGCGTGCGGTGGTTCAGGCGATGGCAGAACGTTTGGCAGAAGCAAAAGGCCCCGCTCATGTCCTGATGCCCACCCAAGGCATTGAGGAATGGGACAGGGAAGGCGAGCCGATGTATGATCCAGAAGCACTGGCGGCGATGGTGGACGAGATGGGCAAGGCCGTCAAAGCGCCAACCGAGCTGACGATGCTGGACTGTCACATCAATGATCAGGCCTTCGCGGATGCAGCGCTTAGGGTTCTGGACGGCTGGATCGCCGATGGCTCTGTCAAACCCATGCTTTAGGATGTGGCATGGGCGAGATGCTTTTTGCCTGCGTCCCGTACCAAGGCTGCAATCTCTTCTAATTGGACCGAAAGCGCGGAGGTCTTGCGCCAGATCATGCCAACAGTGCGTTTGGGGTGAGGCGCGCCCATTGGCGCCACGCTGACGCGTGCCGAGCGTGTCTCAACAGGAACAGCCATTTCGGGGATAAGCGTCACTCCGATGCCAGCGCCCACCATCTGGACAAGCGTGCTGAGCGATGAGCCGTCCAGTCCCTCGCGCGGCAGGGCATTGCGCAGGGTGCAAAACGACAACGCCTGATCGCGAAAGCAGTGTCCTTCCTCCAGCAACAAAAGTTGCATCTGGCTAAGCGCATTCATATCGGGCACGGGGCGTTCGGCATCGGCCTCGGGGCGCACCAGCACCATCGCTTCGTCAAAAAGTGCCACCTCCGTCAGTGCAGGCTCGGAGACGGGCAGGGCCACGATAGCGCAGTCAAGCTTGCCGTCGCCCAGCTCCTCGATGAGTTTGTGGGTCATTGTCTCGCGTACCAGCAGATCAATTTCGGGAAAGCGGGAGGTGATCTGCCCGATTATCGAAGGCAGCAGATAGGGCGCGATGGTGGGGATGACGCCAATGCGCAAACGGCTGAGCGCTGTGCCGCCCACGCTGCGCGCCAGATCGCCCAAGGCTTCTGCCTCCCGCAAGATTGTGTTTGCACGGGGGGCAAACTGCTCTCCGAAGGCTGTCAGCTGGACGTGGCGCGCAGAGCGCTCGAAAAGCTGATGGCCCACCGCCGCCTCAAGGGCTGCGATCTGTGCCGAGAGGGCAGGCTGGGAGATCGCGCAAAAATCGGCAGCGCGGCCAAAATGGCCCTGCCGCGCGACGGCTTCGAAATAGCGGAGCTGTTTAAGTGTGAAATTGATCATAGGCTTAACTTATCATGATAATCAGAAAATCAAACTTAAACATATCGGCGGGCTTTGTTAGAACGATTGTAAGGGATGCGAATCCTTAAATTGATTTTCAAACATGGAGAGAGTGTATGATGGACGGATCAGACAACGGCGAACAGGGCTGCCCGATGGGCTTTGGCACGGCAAAGCAGGTAAAGAACGCCTCCCGCTCCAACCGCGAATGGTGGCCGAACCAGCTTAACCTCAAAATGCTGCATCAGAACCAGCCTGCGGGCGATCCGATGGGCGGCACCTTCAACTACGCCGAAGCGTTTGCCCAGCTCGATCTGGATGCGTGCAAGGCTGACATTTTTGCCTTGATGAAAGACAGTCAGGACTGGTGGCCTGCGGACTACGGTCATTACGGCCCGTTCTTTATCCGCATGGCGTGGCACTCCGCAGGGACCTACCGCACCGCTGATGGCCGCGGTGGTTCTTCGTCAGGGACACAGCGCTTTGCGCCGCTCAATTCATGGCCAGACAACGGCAACCTTGATAAGGCGCGTCGCCTTTTGTGGCCGGTCAAACAGAAATACGGCAACAAGATCAGCTGGGCCGACCTGATGATCCTCGCGGGCAATTGCGCGCTTGAGGACATGGGCTTTGAGACATTCGGATTCGCGGGTGGCCGTGAGGACATCTGGGAGCCCGAGGAGGACATCTATTGGGGGTCCGAGGAAAACTGGCTCGAAAATTCGGGCGGTCCAAACACGCGCTATACCGGCGACCGCGAGCTTGAGAACCCGCTGGCCGCCGTGCAAATGGGTCTGATCTACGTCAACCCCGAGGGCCCTGACGGCAACCCCGATCCGCAGGCGTCGGCTTATGACATTCGCGATACCTTCGCGCGCATGGCGATGAACGACGAAGAAACCGTCGCACTCGTGGCGGGCGGGCATACTTTCGGTAAATCCCACGGTGCAGGCGACGCGGCACATGTAGGCTCGGAGCCTGAGGGCGCACCTATCGAGGCGCAGGGCTTTGGCTGGCTTTCAACCTATGAAAGCGGCAAGGGCAAGCACGCGATCACCTCCGGTATCGAGGGCGCATGGACCCCCACACCTACAACGTGGGATATGTCCTATTTCGACACCCTGCTGGATAACGAATGGGAGCTCACCAAATCTCCCGCTGGTGCGCACCAGTGGAAACCTGCAAACGGTGCACTGGCAGATGCCGTGCCTGACGCGCATGATGACGAGCGTCACGCGCCCATGATGACCACCGCTGATCTGGCCCTGAAAGTGGACCCGATTTATGCAGAAATCTCCAAGCGGTTCCACGCCAACCCTGACCAGTTCGCCGACGCCTTCGCGCGCGCATGGTACAAGCTGTGCCACCGTGACATGGGCCCGACAACGCGTCACTTGGGCAAGGAAGTTCCCAAGGAAGAGCTGATCTGGCAGGATCCGATCCCTGCACCGGAACACGAGTTGATCGGTGAAGCAGATGTGGCCGATCTCAAGGCGAAAATCCTCGCTTCCGATCTGACCATCGCCGAGCTGGTCTCGACGGCTTGGGCGTCTGCCTCCACCTTCCGTGGCTCTGACAAACGCGGCGGTGCCAATGGTGCGCGCATTCGTCTGGCGCCAATGAAGGATTGGGAAGTGAACCAGCCTGCACAGCTTGCAAAAGTTCTGGACACGCTGGAAAGCATCCGCGCTGATTTTGGCAAGCCTGTCTCAATGGCCGACATGATCGTGCTTGCAGGGTCCGCCGCGGTAGAAGCAGCAGCCAAGGCAGGCGGTCACGATGTGACTGTGCCGTTCACGCCAGGCCGTGGTGATGCGACCCAGGAGCAGACGGACGTCGAGAGCATTGATGTGCTCAAGCCCGCCGTTGACGGCTTCCGCAACTACCAGCCGCGCGAGTTCAAAATCTCCGCCGAGGAGCTGTTGGTCGACCGCGCTCAACTGCTGATGCTCACAGCGCCAGAGATGACTGTGCTGGTTGGCGGCTTGCGTGTCTTGGGCGCCAACTATGACGGTGCGACCCACGGTGTATGGACAGAAAACCCCGGTACGCTCAGCAATGACTTCTTCCGCGCGCTGATGGATATGGACGTGACATGGACTGCCGCCAACGAGACAGGCGACGTGTTCGAGGCGCGCCACACAAGTACAGGCGACGTTATGCGCACGGGCACACGCGTCGATCTTGTGTTCGGCTCCAACAGCCAGCTTCGCGCCTTGGCCGAGGTCTATGCGGCCGGTGACGGTGAAGCGTTGTTCGTAGAGAAGTTCGTCGCGGCATGGGTTAAAGTGATGGAGCTCGACCGCTTCGATCTGCACCGCTCCGTCCTGCGCTAAACACATCGACGAATGAGAAAAGACGCGGCTCCTTTCGGGGCCGCGTCTTGCGTTTCTATAGGTGGGAATTTGCCCTGCTAGATGCGACGGCAGAGGCGAAGATCTAGCAGGCCGATGCTCCGGAAAGCCTAGGCCGAATGCGCTGGGATTTTGCGCAAGCAAATCTGTATTTCGATCTGCGCGCCTGCGCTTACACCGTCAAAAGACTTGGGTACTGAACCTGTGTCGGGGCGCAAGAATACGCCGCTAGAGGCACAGGCGACTTCGATAGCGTTATTGCTTATATCCTCCACCGAGAAGCCATGCCCGTCTTGAGAAACCCCTGCGGCCACGCGAAAAACGCGCCCGTCGGCCACGGTCTTTAGTTTGATGTAAACGACTTCGAAATCAGTGGTTTCCAAGTCGTGTTCGAACCTGAAACGCGCATCAACGCGTATTGGCGTCCAGCTGGATGTGTAGTGGGTATGCACGCCGCTTGGCGTTGAGAGGCTACCATCCGCATGCCCCCGAAACGCTTCCACCAGACTGTCGGTGTCTTTGCCCTTGCCAGAGGCATAGCCCACGATGTCAGCAGTATAATTGCCGTCCGCGCCGCTGGTCTTGACCACCGTGAGCGCCCCGCCAGCACCGTAGCTATGCGTTTTACTATCGGGATCGTCATTCCTCCCACCGGGAATTTGGAGCAGGTGGCCCACTTCGAGATTAGCAGGAATATTAGTGCCGTATCGGTCATCGACGATGCGGTCTGTGACCCAATAGGGCCCCGTGCTGGTGCTGCCGTCGGCGTTCAATTCAATGCTCTTGAACGAGGTCCGTGTCCCTTCTAGCGGGTCGAGCGCGGAGACGTGGTGGCGGGTGTGGGTGGGAATGGAGGCAAGCCTTGCTTGGTAGGGCGTTGCCACGGTTATTGCCCCAAGTGCCACGAAGTCTTTTGCAACATGGTCCCAGCGCGTGATCTTTACCTGATCGCTGCCATCGGTGAAACGCACCAACGGGTAGGTAAGATCGGTCACTGCCGTCTCGGCATGACCCGGGATGTGCACGCCTGCATTTATGAACGTGCAGCCGTTATGCGCGACACTGTGCATGTCGGATTGTTTGGTGGCGGTATCTCCCATGACATGACCGCTAAACCATGCGGACACGGGGTGCTGCTTCATGTGATCGGTAAAGCGCTGGCTTTGGCTGATGTATTGATCACTTAGCGGGTTTGAAGAGGTCGCCATTCCCGTTCCGAACACGGGCTGGTGGCTGAACACAAATTTGTTGAAACCCGCGTGGTTCTCGATGACCTGAGTGTACCAGTCGAAAACATAGTCGGTGATGATGCCTTCGGTGCCTTCCCCCATATCGCCAAGATAGATAAACAGGAAATTCCCCCAGATTTCATAGTAAAACGTTTTCTGGAAATAGCGTTTAAAATGGTAGAAGGGATCGCCTTCTTCTGGCGCAGTGCGTTCGCTCAGAGGTCTGTAGTCGCGGTCGTGATTGCCCGGGATCGGGCTGATGTAAGCGACGCCGCTGCCTTCAAGATCCGCAATCACATCAGGAAAATCGTAGTAGGGCACTTTGTTCGAAGCCAGCTCGGCCGCATCGGGAGGGCCGCGGTCGATGATGTCACCCCCTACGACCAAATGGTTCACACTTGGATGGTGGACCCGCAGTTCGTTCAAGATATCGCGGCAAATCTGGACCTGATCGGGAAACCCGCCAGCATGGCTTTTGTGATCGGGATTGGCGTCGGGTTGCAGGTCCTGCATGACCGCGATTGTGCGCTGCTGCGGCTGGTCAACGAGCAGCTCGCGCCCTTCTTGGGTGGGGCGGTCGCCGTCAGTCTGCACCGTCACCCCGTTTTGCGCTGCATTTGCCATGGAGGCAGGGGCCAACGCCGCACCCGTTGCCAGAAATTTACGGCGATCCATCGATTAACTCCTGTAAGTGCAGGACACGCCCACATGGCCCGACAACCTGTTTGGTAACCACTAATAGTGACTACACCAAAAACTGAAAGGAATTTGCATGTTCCACGATTCTCTGTTGTCCGTTGGGCTCTTTGCTAATTTCTCGGTCCCCAGCTTGGCCTGCGCGCGCAGCATCGAAGAACATAAACAGTCCTAGATTGGTGATTGGTAGGTATCGAACGGATTTGGCATGCTCCGCTTCGACGGGCGCACTACTCCTCATCCTGCTGGAAACAGTACGTCCGCCACAATCGAACTTACAAAAACTGGCCTGCTCGTTTCAGGAGGTGCCGCTACGGGAACCCAAGCCATTCAGTTTGTCGCGGATGCCAGCTTCGTCCTGCACGCCCCGAGCCGGACCATCTTGAACCAAGGTGCCGCGTGGTTCGACGAAAACCCTTGGATCATCACCGGTGAAGAGCCTGCTGTTGTCGCAGGCTACGCGGAGGGTCAAATGCTGGTTCGAATTCGGGTTTCGGAGGCTTTCCGAGACTCTGAAGGGCCTGTGCAAACTTCGGCCGCAACGGGAGTTGCCGCGGCGCGGCCATGGATGCCCGCTTATTAGAAATATCTTGATTTATTATCTGATTCACTCTCATCCTGTGAGAACACTTCTCGTGTAACAAGAGCGATCATTCTAAATGCATCTCGAACGTCTCATCAGCTTGCTCGAAATTATTGCCGTCATCGGTCGCCCCGTTTCTGCGACAGAAGTTCAAGGCGCCAGCGGTCTACCGAAGCCGACATGTTATCGGCTGGTGCAAACCTTGCATGGGCAGGGGTTGATCGAAGACCCGAATGATGACGGGCGTTACGTGATCGGCGAGAAATTGATACGGATCGCTCTGCTGGGCAAGTCGGATGTAGACGTACGGCGCGTGGCCGCTCCGTTGCTGAAGGGCGCGGCCACAGTGTTTAACGAAACAGTGTTTCTTGCGCGCTTCCGTGACAGCAAGGTTGAAATTATCCACGTGGAAACGCCGGACGACCCCGCACGCGCCTTTATCCATCCGGGCATCGGAGAACGCCCGTTGCACGCATGTTCATGCTCCAAGGCCATCGCCGCTTTTGCAGAAACCGAATTTCAGGAAACGATCATGCAGGGCAGCCTGCAGGCCTATACGGATCATACGAAGACAACGCGCGACGATCTGCTGGCGGAGTTTGACGTGATCCGCCGTCAAGGATTTGCGGACTGCGACCAAGAGATTGATATAGGGATATCCAGTGTCGCGGCCCCCGTGACTATAGGTAATATTGGCGCCACTTTTAGCGTAGGCGCGGTTGGTCCGGTTCGGCGTTTCGCAACGGACTACAGACACAATATCGGGCACCAGTTGACGCAACTTGCGACAAAGATCAGCGGTGCCATCCAACTATGCAATGTGGGCGAGGTTTGAGGAGGCCAAGGCCACGGTTGTATCACAACCCCATGGAGGTGGGGAAAATCCTAGGGAGGAATACAAATGAATAAACCGATGAAACCGGACCCAACATTTCACGCATCAGCCAAGCTCGCGATGGAAGCGCCGCCAGAAAATTTCGCCTTTACGGTGATGCTTGGCAAAGACAAGGATCAGCATGACGGGATTGCTGTGATCGATCTGCGCGATGGTTCAGACACCTACGGGGAGATCGTCCATACCGTGATGACCGAAACCACGGGTGATGAGTTCCACCACTTTGGCTGGAACGCTTGTTCATCCTCGCTGTCGCCGTTATCCGGCCACGCATTTCTGGAACGCAGGTATCTGATTGTGCCTGGCATCCGCTCTTCGCGCATCTTTATCTTTGACGTCAAAGAGCCACTCAAGGCGCATATCCACAAGATAATCGAGCCCGAAGAGTTATTCGAGAAAACAGGCTACTCGCGGCCGCACACAATTCACTGCGGGCCTGAGGGCATCTACGTCTCAACGCTCGGCGGCGGCGGTGAGGACGGGACAGACGGCCCGCCGGGCATTTTCATCATGGATTGCGAGACGTTCGAGATCATCGGCCGCTATGAGTTGGACCGCGGCCCGCAGGACAAGCACTATGATTTCTGGTGGAACCTGCCGCAGGATTACATGGTCAGCTCCGAATGGGGTCTGCCGCCGCAATATGAAAACGGTGTTGTAGCCGAGGACCTTTTGTCCAACAAATACGGCCATTCTATCCACTTCTGGGATTTGCGCGCGCGCAAAAACATCCAGACCATAGATTTTGGCGAAAACTACCAGATGGCGCTGGAAATCCGACCCGCCCATGATCCCGCAAAATCCTACGGGTTCTGCGGTGTGGTGGTGGATACAACCAATCTGCAAGGCGCGATCTTTACTTGGTGGCGCGATGATGACGGTGTGTGGCAGTCCAAAAAGACCATCACCATTGATCCGCGCCCCGAAGACCCCGAGAACCTGCCCGAATTGCTCAAAGGGTTTGGTGCGGTGCCACCGCTGGTGACCGACATCGATCTCAGCCTCGATGACAAATATCTATATGTCGCCTGCTGGGGGCTGGGCGAGATGCATCAATACGATGTATCGGACCCGATGAACCCTGTGCTGAACGGCAAGGTGGAATTGGGCGGCATCGCCACCGAGCACAAACACCCCAACGGCAAGGAAGTGATCTATGGCCCGCAAATGGTCGAGATCAGCCGTGACGGCAAGCGCGTCTACTGGACCAACTCGCTGTATTCCACGTGGGATGACCAGTTCTATCCGCATCAGGAGGGGGGGCAGATGGTCATGGCCAATGTGGGCGAGGATGGCAGCTTCGCGCTTGATCCCGACTTCTACATCGACTTCCCGGAGAACACGCGCGCGCACCAGATCCGTCTGGAAGGCGGTGACTGTTCAACCGACAGCTTCTGCTATCCGTCGGTATAATTGATGGAAGACATGACATTGACGGCCCTTTGGTGGGCCGTCATTTTTTCGGGCATCTATCACGGCGTCAATCCTGGGATGGGTTGGCCTCTGGCCGTTTCAGCGGCCCTGTTCGAGCGTAAAAAATCCGCAATGGCCAAGGCGCTGGCTATGCTGGCGACGGGTCATTTCCTCGCCATGATCGTCATATTGCTCCCGTTCTCTCTGTTGTCTTTTCTCGTCGACTTCGAACGCGAAATCCGCATCGGGGCAGGCGTCCTTGTCATCGCAATGGGGCTCTATCTATTTATTAACCGCCGTCATCCGAAAATCCTTGCGCGGGTGCATCCGGCCAAGCTGGGCCTATGGTCGTTTCTGGCCGCCACTGCGCATGGCGCGGGATTGATGCTGGTCCCCATTTATCTCGGCATTTGCGGCCTATTGGTCCCTGGAGAAAGCGTTTCCGAAACGGGGCACGCTGCTGCACAATCGCTCATGGGGAACAACGTGATGACTGCCCTTCTGGTGGCCGTAACCCATACTTTTGCCATGACCTTTGCAGGGGCTGGGATCGCTGTCTTTGTCTATGCTTGGTTCGGTTTGAAATTCATCTCGAAGAGCTGGTTCAACCTTGATTTGGTCTGGGCGCTGAGCCTTATCGTCGTTGGTGCATTTGGTATATATTCTGCCTTTGCGGTCCATCATTGAAAGGAGATCTACGCTTTCGGGTACATAGAAGGCGGGGGTAAGCAGGCTTGAAATTCAGGAGCCTGATCCCAAAAGATCAGCCCTCGTAAATGGCTGGTTCATTAGAAGCGTTCCTCAAGCGAGCGCGCAGTGCTGCAACTGCGGAAAATGCTGCGCGAGAGACAGGCGTCACCCCAACGCGCACCGGAAAACAAGCATTCTCTACATGAGCGACAGAGTAAACAGCCTCGCAAACACAGCGTGTTTTCAGACGCGAAGCGGATCAGGGCTCGAGGTATGTGTATTTGGGGGTTATCGGATGGATGACGCTTGAGCAGAGGAGCGGCAGTTCCGGATTAGCGAAGGCCATTTCGCCTTGCGGACCGATACGAACATCAAGCTGGAAGGATCGAAGGCTTGTCTTTGCAGCAAATGCTCTTCCAAGCGAGTGTAGATGACAGCAGAGGGGTATCTGAAGGCCAGCCTGCAAAGTGACGGAAATTTCTATCAAGCTATTTGAAAAATTGAGATGGCCCAAGCGTCCTCATATTAGGTTTATAAACGTTTGAATTATTAACATTAAATCTATTGTAACCGAACTGATACGCCATTGATAACTCCGAATTCTTCTTACTGACTGAAAATTGGGATACTGGGTGTTGAACGTTAGGTGAATTTGACCAGTACGTGTTCAGCTTACCCAAGCACGTCAAATGGGACCTTGGCGCAAACTGTGACGAAGGTCCGGTTCGAGCCTAAATTTGAAGGTCGAGAAGGGAGCTGTTTTTGAGAATGAAAACTGTGCATGACGTAATCTGGTGAGGAGTATTTGAAGTATTCCCGTTTGCCCTAATGCACCGAGACCTAGATGCGACAAAGGCTCCAATCGGGAAATAGGCACGCACGCCTGACGAACGGCTTTGTTTCATAACCCGAGAATAGTCCATCCTGCGTAACCAGAACGGTGCGCCACTCCCGCGCGGCGGCCCCCAGAATATCCGTATGAAGCGTGTCTCCACACATCGCGATCCGGTTCGTCGGGGTCGTCGGGAGTGAGGCCTCAATCAGATCATAGACTTCAGGAAACGGTTTGCCGAAAAATTGCACATGGTCAGGGAAGGTGTCTGCGATGAGGTGGCCAAAATACCCCGGCTCGACCGAGAACCCGTCATCACGGGGCGCGGCAAGATCAGCGTTCGCGATTAACAGTGGGCGCGGATTACGCTGCATGGCGGCTTCCAACAACGCCTGCCGCGAAGCAGTCCAATCAGCCGCTGAAAGGAATAGAAACTGGTCCACTAGGTCATAGTCGGCGGCAGTGTCCGTTAAGCGTGTGGACTTATGCGGTAGATCGTCGAGTTGGTCTGCATCGGCGGTAATTACGCCCCAGTGTCCTTCGCCCATCGCATCAAGGGCGGCTTGCCGGCTTGTGATGATCTCATCATCCTCGACCCGCAGGCCGAGCTGTTTGAATTTGGCGATCGCACCGCAGCGGTCATAGCTGGCGGCGTTGGTCAGGATACGAATAGCGCAGCCCCGCGTGCGGAGCTGGTCAAGGCGCTCGTCCGCGCCGGGGATGAGCGTTTCACCGACATTCAGCACGCCAAAGGCATCGAAGACGAAGGCGTCGACTTGATCAGCAATATCCAGCAGCGAGTTGATGTCCAAGGTGTTCGGTTGGGTCGTGACCTGTGGCAGCCGTGGTCGAATCTCTTCGTAGCGGTCGAAAATTTGGTTGGTGCTCAACGAGGCATCTGGCTTGGTCACGTGGTGTGTCCTTTGGACAGGGCAAAACATCAGGGCCGCTGGATGATCCAGCAGCCCTGACAGTTGTTAAAGAAGTTTCTTGCGCAGCGCTGATGAGATCACCTCACCTGCGATGACAAGGGCGAGGATTGTCAGCAGGACCATCGACACCTCTTGCCATTGGAAGGTATCAATCGCCCCTTGCAGGATGATCCCGATACCGCCTGCGCCAACGAGGCCGAGAACCGTGGATTCACGCAGGTTGATGTCCCAGCGTAGGATGCTGATCGCAAAGAACGCGGGCATCACTTGCGGCACGATCCCATACATCACCACTTTGAACCGCGACGCGCCGCAGGCTTCCAGCGCCTCGACCGGAGCGTGGTCGATTTCCTCAATCGCTTCGCCCAGCAGTTTGCCAAGGAACCCGATTGACCGGAACATGATCGCAATGATCCCCGCAACGATCCCCGGTCCGAAGATGGCTACAAACAGGAGTGCCCAGATGATCGTGTTGACCGACCGCGACGACACCAGAATGAACCGCCCGATCCAGAGGCATACCACATTCGGCGTGGTATTTTGCGCCGAGATGTAGGCGACAGGCAGCGACAGCACGACGGCGATCATCGTGGCGATTGTGGCGATGTTGATGGTTTGCCACGTGGCCTCAAGGATCGAGGGCAGGTTGGTCGGGTCCGGCGGCACCATACGGGCGAACAGGTCGACCAGTTGGATCGGCGCATCCCAGACCCATTCCCAGATCACGTCGATACTGCCCAAAGCCCAAACGACCACCAGCGTGATGACTAGCAGCGCAACATAGCGTTTCATCCGTTGGGCAGGGGTAAACCGCGCCCATTCGTGAGTGAATGTCTGTGTCATGTCATCCGCTTTCTGATCATGCCGCTGACGGCTTCGGAAATCAGGATCGCCCCGACGATGACCATCGTGATGGCAAGCGCGAAATCGTAATCGTAGCGCCCGAATGCATTGGCTAGGGTCGCCCCAATGCCGCCCGCGCCAACAATGCCAACCACGGCAGAGGCGCGCAGATTGCTATCGAGCTGATAGATCCCAAGCCCCACAAGGCGCGGCATGATCTGCGGCAGGATTGCATAGATCATTGTGCTAAAGAACGACGCTCCGACAGAGCGCATGGCCTCGACCTGCCCGAAGTCGATCTCCTCGATCCGTTCGGCCAGCAGCTTTGCTACAAAGCCGATGGAATAGACGGTCAGCGTCAACGCGCCAGCCAAGGGGCCAAAGCCCACGGCCTTCACAAAGATGATCGCAACGATCACAGGGTGGAAACTGCGTGCCAGGATGAACGTACCGCGGCCCAGCAGATAAACCGGCTTGGGCGAGATATTCCGCGCTGCCATGAAAGCCAGCGGCACCGACAGGATCATCCCCAGCGTAGTGGCAAGGATCGCAATTTTCAGGCTTTCCATGAAGCCCGAAATCAACAAGCCAGAGCGTTCAAAGCTGGGCGGAAACGCCCCGCTAAAGATGCGCTGTGCCCGTGTAAGGCCTTGGGCTGTGCGTTCCCAATCAATGGGCAGCGTCGCAATGGTCCCGATCACATAGGCCGCGACGGCGATATAAAACGCCCACCTCACGATCGGGGACTTGATGAACGGCGGTTTACGCCAGACTGTTTGGGTGGTCATGCGACTGCACCCATTTCCTGACGGTCCTTGGACGGGGTGCCCGCATAGATTTCATCCATCTGGGCTGCGTCCAATGCGGCAGGCTTGTCGTCAAAAATGATCCGCCCGTAGCGCATCCCGACAATCCGGTCGCTGTATTCTTTGGCTTCGGTCACGTTGTGGATGTTGATGATTACTGGCAGGTTCAATTCGCGTGCGAGGTCGCGCAGCAATGACATGATCTGTTCGGATGTTTTCGGGTCGAGCGAGGCCGTAGGCTCATCCGCAAGCAGTATTTCGGGGCGCTGCATCAGGGCCCGCACCACGCCAACACGTTGGCGTTCACCGCCCGACAACTCGTCGGCACGTTTGTCCGCATACTGCGCAATGCCCACACGTTCCATCAACTCAAACGCGCGTTCGATGTCTTCTGGAGGATAGCGGCGCGTGACGGCGGCCCATGTGGAAATGTAGCCCAGACGGCCAGACTGCACGTTTTCCATAACGCTCAATCGGTCCACCAGATTGAAACTTTGGAACACCATGCCGACACGGCGACGCGCCTTGCGTAGGTCTTTTGCACCCAGTGTCGTAAAGTCGGTCCCGTTCAGCGTAATGCTGCCTGACGTGGGTTCGACCAAACGGTTCACACAGCGCAATAGCGTGCTTTTGCCTGCACCGGACGATCCAATGATCGACATCAGTTGTTCACCGTCAACCGAGAGATTCAGATCCTTCAGGACAGGCGCACCTTTCCCGTATCTTTTCACAAGATTCTTAATTTCTAGCATGTTGCCTCTCAAACGCATGAGCAGCCCCGACCAATTGGTCGGAGCTGCATTTTTGCGGGAGTATTAATTGTTAGCGAGGCCTTGTGGCGTGTATTCAACGCCATTGGACGCCTGAATTTCACGGATCACAGCCCATTGGTCCTGATAGGTGATCGGGATGAACTTGCTCACGCCGTCGAATTCATCACCCAATGCGGTGCCTTCGAATTTAAACGAGAAGAATGCGTCTTTGATGGTCTCTGCCAGCTCTGGGTCCAGATCGTGGGCCAGTGTGAAGGATGTCGTCGGGAATGGATCGCTTTCCCATATTTTACGCACGTCTGCGACGTCATACAGGCCGCGTTCCGCCATGCGGTCCACAACTTCGGAAGCCACGGGGGCCGCGTCATAATCACCTGCAACAACGCCCAACATGGATTGGTCGTGCGAACCGGAATAGACCACTTCGTAGTCCTCATCAGGGATCACACCAAGACCGGGGAACAACGCGCGCGGCGCTTGGTTGCCGGAATTTGATGTTGGCGAGGTGTGCGCCACGCGGCGGCCAGCAAGATCGGACACTTCCTGAATATCGCTATCGGCTTGTGTGAACACCTGAAGGCGGTAACCGAACTGTCCGTCTTCTGCGCCCATGATTGCAAAGGGCACGGCCCCTGCAAGGTTCACCGCAAAAGGTGTCGGGCCGGTAGAGAAGCCTGCAATGTGCAGACGACCAGAGCGCATTGCTTCAACTTCAGCAGAGTTGGACTGCACCGCAAAAAACTGCACATCTTTGCCTGTCGCTTCTTCGAGGTGCGCAATAAACGGCGCCCAGATGTCAGCGTAAACAGCAGGGTCTTCGACGGGCGTATAGGCGAACACCAAAGTGTTCGGGTCGTTCAATTCAGCCGGATCTGTTGGCGCGTCGGCCACAAGGTCACCGTTCGCATCGCAATACAATGCGTCCAGCGCACCACGTTCAGCGCACTCTTGCGCGGCGGCTACGGTTGCACTGCCAAGCACGAGAAGACTTGCAGCAATAGCTGCATTGGTCACTTTAAAGGTCATGTAGATCTCTCCCTAGTTTTCATTCGCAATCTGGTGGGGTCCTCCTACCACCACCACGCGATTTGGTAAGACTATGTGCATCGCATAGCGTCACGCGAGGGTGCCTGTGTTAACACGAGGTTACAGGATCGGCTTTAATGTTAACAATATTACAAGCGATACCTTCGCACTGTCTTTTCCTTTAAACCCCGCGCAGTTTAAGCAAAGCTTGTACAACGCTGTCTCGGGGAGGATCAGGGTGACGTTCGAAAATCAAAGCCAAGATCAGTCGCCGCCCGTCGTCGCAATCGTAGATGACGATCAAGAGGTGCGCGAGACTTTGTGCGAATTGTTGTCCAGCAGTGGTTTTACCCCGATTGCCTGCGAGGGCAGCACAGATTTTCACGCGCTTGGTGAACCGCCCGCCGTTGACCTCGCAATCATTGATCTGCGGCTGAGCGGTGAATCCGGTCTGGATTTAGCGGTGCAGATCGGCGCGCGCTATGCCTTGCCAATTGTGATGCTGACAGGTGTTGGCGACGAGATCGACAAAATCATCGGTCTCGAGACAGGTGCCGATGATTACCTGATGAAGCCCTTCAACCCTCGTGAGCTGGTCGCGCGTATCCGCTCGGTACTGCGCCGCTACGGGCATGGAATGAACCGCGCGCCATCGTTGCCTGAACACACTATCACTTTTGGGAACAAGAATCTTGATCTGCAAAGTCGAGTTCTGCTTGATCACGCGGGCCATGAAGTCCCCCTGACAAACGGCGAATACCGTCTGCTAGAATATTTTGCACGTAACCCGTCGCGGGTGATTTCACGACCCGAACTGTTGTCCGAACTCGGCTCGGATATGGAACGCTATGTGGACCGCACGATTGATGTGCTGATCCTGCGACTGCGCCGCAAGATCGAGGATACACCTTCAAAGCCGGTTCACCTGCAAACCCGCCGCTCGCAGGGCTATTTCTTCAAGCTAGAAGCGGAATAGGGCTATGCGTCCCGCAATCCACACGCCCAGCGTCAAGGCACGGCTTTCGATTGCGATCCTGACGCTTTGTGCTGCGACACTGGTCATCTCAGTGATCAGCCTTTTGCTGCTGCGCAATGCGGAAAGCTGGCTCGATACGATCCACCGTGACACGCTGTCCGAGGTGTCACAAGCCTTGGAATTGTCACGCAACGCTGCCCACCTCGCCACCGCTGCGCCGTTTCTTTTGACGGTGCAAGTGCCATACCAGCGACAGGTCGATGCAGACGCCATCTTGGAAACCATCGAACAATTGGAAACCCTATCAAAGGACACGGACGATTTGGCGCTGCCTCTTGCGCGGATCAGAGTGGCAATTTCCAACTTGTTGCGTGTGTCATTGCCGCAAAGCAGGTTGCAGGCCGAAATTTCACAAGTCGATATCGAGCTGGCCCGCCTGCAAGACCGATTTCAGCGGCAAGCCAGCGCGATTTCTTCGTCATTGGATGATCGGCTGGCGTGGGCAGCCCTGAGCCGCCTGGCCAGCGACGCCCGCCGCGTGACCCGTGCTCAGGAAATCATCGAAGTGGGAGAGATAAATCGCCGCTACAACCGCAGTCGTGCAGCGCTTCCTATGAGCGAAATTGCGGCGCTGGGTTTGCGTCAAATCGAGGCGATACTGACGCGCCCGACAACCGATCTATTCCAGCTTAAATACCAATCACTCACCGCTGCTCTGGATGCGGAAAACGCGCTGTTTCGCATCCGCCAGTTGTCCAGCGATATCAATGTCTATGCGACGTCGCGGGTTGAATCGGCGCAGGAGCGGCTTCGGATAGCACGCATGCAAACCTCGCATGATCTTAAGCTCGCGCAAACGGTTGTTGCCGTGCTTGCCGCGTTTAGTGCCTGCGTTGCGGTGATCTCGTCATTGTTTGTATCGCGATATGTGACCCGCAATCTACGCCTTATTGCAGACGGGATGCGTCAACTTGCGGCGGGCGATCACTCCGTTACCGTGCCGACCAAGAACGCGACGGATGACGAGATCGGCCAGTTGTTCCATGCCTTCGGCGTGTTCCGCTCAAACGCGCGCAAACTAGATCGACGGACGGCGCAAATCACCCGCCAGAACACGCTGTTTTCCAGTGTCTTCAGCGGCATCAAGGACGGCGTCGCGATCCTGACACCACAAGGCGAGGTCGAGGCCGAGAACGACAAGGTGCGCGCGCTTTTAAACATTCCCCGCGACGCCTTGGCACAAACCATGCAGGATCTGTTCGCGCTGTCGGCATTCCGCCTGCAAAGCGCGGCGGATGACCGCGGCGGGTATGATGAATACACTAACCCTATGGGTGACGTAATCGAGGTGCGCTCTTCGCTTCTGCCCGATGGTCGATCCGTCTGGCTGTTGTCCGAAGCCACTGAGCGCAAGCGCATCGAAGACCGTCTTGAGGAAATCCGCCGTGTAGAGGCGCTTGGCAAGGTCACGGGCGAAGTGGCCCACGATTTCGGCAACATCCTGTCGACAATTTCCGGCAACTTGCACCTGTTGGAGACATCCAACGCGGCCGCCGCACCCTTCCGCCTTGGACGTATCAGGACAGCCGTTGATTTGGGCGTGTCCCTGACGGAACGTCTGGTCGCCTTTGCCCGCAAACAACACCTTGAACCAGAAAGGGTCGATCTTGGGTCCTTGGTCGAGGGAATGCAGGATCTGTTGGACATTGCCTTGCCCGAGAATGTCGAACTTCATCTCGATGTCGGGGATGGGCCTTTGATCGTCTCGCTCGACCCCGGCCAACTTGAAAGCGCATTGCTAAACGTCTGTATGAACGCCGCACAGGCCATGCCTGACGTGGGCAACATCTGGATCACCTTGATGTCACCGGACCGTCACGCTGTCCTGTCGGTCAAAGACGACGGCACCGGCATGACAGAAGAAACCCGCCGCCATGCGTTTGAACCTTTCTATACGGCCCGTCCGAACGGAGAAGGCACGGGACTGGGCCTGTCGATGGTATATGGTTTCGTCACTCAGTCTGGCGGCAATATCGAAATTTGCTCAGCCATGGGGCAGGGCACAACCATCGAAATTCGCTTCCCTATTGCGGATACGGCAACCATTCCCAAGCCAAAAATACCTTTTGCGGGTAGGGCAATCGTTGTCGATGACAATCGAGAAACGGCGTCTGCCTTAAAGGTCACGCTCACGACGCTCGGGTTCGATACATTGGTCGCCACAACCTACTCGGAAGCGCAAAAAACCATCGAACAGACCCAAGAAATAACACTATTGGTTTCTGATCTCAATCTAGACCATGGGCATTCAGGGCTGCAATTGATCCACGCAACACTAGAACGACACCCTTTGGCATTTGCCATTTTGATATCATCGCGCCTGCCTGCCCAAGTCCCTGTGATCAAGAAATATCGCAACCGTTTTGAAATGCTCCCGAAGCCCGTTGATGAAACTGATCTGGTTCATGCAGTCACCGACGCGCGTAGAAGAATACTAGAGGATACTTAACACGCCAGTTCAACAGTACGGGAGACGGCCAACTTTCAGAATGTCCGCTTTTCCATTTAGAATCTTATCTCAAGCATCAGCAGCGAAGGTCCGCAATCCGCCCTGTAGTCCCGATCGACGCGAGCGGCCCTGAGCAGCCATTGTCTGGGGTCCAATTTCTGCATCGCAGTTTCCCCAAAGCAGACATGGACCCATTAGCGCAGCATTTTGACGTGCTGGATCGCTGCATCGCGGACGGAGAAGCCCTCGGTGCGAAACGCGCCATTGGCCGCCTGCAAGACCAAAAGCCGTATTTCTTCGTCACCATGGGTCGACCTGAAGGTGTGCCTGCCCGTCGATTGTTTGTTCAATAATGTCCCATCCTCGGCATATTAATGCGCAAAAGCCTTGCCTACTCATTGGCTTGCGATGCTGACGGAAGTTGCGTGTTCATGACGCTGTCCCATCCTTGGTGTGGAAAATACCCCATTTCAGGCTTTGGTCTTGGGCGGCGCGCCTGAGCACAACAGCCGTTAGACCCAACAGCATCACTTCGGCCAATGGGCCCGCAATCCAGATACCTATTTCACCGAACCAGACGGGCAGTATGAACGTCATCGGGATTGCAAAGGCGTAAGGTTTTGTCAGACCCAGCAGAGCGGCCTTGCTTGCGGAGCCAATGGCTTGAAAATAGGAAGCTATCATCATCAGCGGCCCGACCAGAAAAAACACGCTGGTCATAACAGGGAGGATACGTGACACTTCGTCGATAACAGCTACGTTTTCCACGAATGCTCTGGCGATCGGGCCCGGCATGCTCATCACGACAATCTGCACCACTGCGCAATAGATAAACGCGACCCAGAGCGCCATGTAGAGGCTCGCATCCGACCTGTGCCAAAGTGCAGCCCCGAAATTGTTGCCCGTGATCGTCTGCATTGCGAATGACAGTCCCAATAGCGGCAGGAAGGCAAATGTGATGACCCGCGTGATGATCCCATAGGCAGTAATGGTGTCTGCGAAGCCCGGTCGACCTACCCATTGTAGCGCGGTAATAATTGCAGCCGATCCAAGCGCCAGTCCGATGAAGTTAAGACTTTGTGGCGCACCAAGTGCGAGTATCCGCCCCCATTTCCCGCGAATGGAGTATGACAGTAGGGTTGCAGGTGGCAACGACGTTTCGCCAAACAAGCGGAAGGCAAGAATGATCGCGAACGCGAGGGCTTGTGCCGCTGCCGTCCCATAGGCTGACCCAGCAACGCCCATGTCCAGAATGGCGATCAGCAAGTAGTTAAAACCAATGTTAGCAATCGACACTAGAAGGCTCATCGCGGCCATGAAGCCCACGCGCCCTTCGTTGCGTAGCGCATCAGAATTGACCGACAACACGAACAGCAGCGGCGAGAAGAACACGGTGATCCGCAGATACACCAACCCCATATGCGCCAGCGTCTCGGACCCACCAGCAGCAAGCAATGCAACAGGTGAACCCAGCAACAAGAACATGACGATCAGCACAGCGCCCAACCCGACGGCAAGCCCGTGTGCACCTGCAAACGTGGCACGCGCACCTTCCATATCCTCTGCGCCAAGCGAACGTGCCAAGAGGCTCGACATGCCGTTGGCCACAAGTGTGGAGAGGGCTACGATCAACATGTAGATCGGGAACATCAACGTGACCGCCGCCAGCGCGTCTGGGCCTACATAAATGCCCAGAAAAAGCGCATCTGCAACAGACAGCAGCCCATTCATCCCCATCACGAAAATGATCGGCAGCGCGGTCTTGAGGTAGATCGCGGCAAGTGGCCCTTCGGTGAATGTATTGGTGCGAGTATCAGTCATTTCCCATATCTCTCTTGCCTGATCGCGCAGTTTGAGATGGGACCCGCATTACCATCCGCGCGAAATGCGGAAAGAGTTAGATAGAGAAATTCGTCGCAGAACTTAACCGGGACAAGCGTCAGCGGAAGGCAGGTGTCTGTAACCTGAATGTCGGATATTCTGAAAATTCGCTATGGTCAAGCGTGCAGGGTAGCTCCCCGCTTTCGAGATATGGCCTTCGCCGCGCAGCGGAAAACCGGAAGGTTGGGCTCGAAGCCGACTTCGGATGCATTGCAGCATCCTGCGATATGCTGGCTCGGTCAACGTCGGATTGTCGATGTGGGAGGGATTGGCGGATCGAAGGATCAGTCATGGAAGCACAAAACGTACCTGCCATCCGGCCGCTTCGCCCCGCCTGGAACAAGGGCCGCATTCTCGGTCAGAAGCGGCCACTGAAACCCAAGCATGTGTAGGCGATCCGGGTCAGGCTTGAGCTTGCCGAGAACCATCGCGATCTCGCGCTATTCAACCTTGCCATCGCTAGCAAGCTGCGCGGATGCGATTTGGTCAAAATGAAACTAGTCGATGTTATGGCGTCAGGCCAAAACCAAAAGCGGGCGTCGGTGCTGCAAATCCAGACGCAGGAACCCGTACGCTTCGCAATTCCTGAAGGCACCCGAGCATCGCTGGCAAGGTGGATGCGGGAGCGGCAAATGATGGTATCCGAATACCTCTGGCCTGGGTGTTTTCACGACGGGCTTCATATCTCGACCCGCCAGTAGGCGCGGATTGTCCGTGAGTGGGGGACATACATCGGTCTGGAGGCCAGCACATTTGGCACGCACTTAATGCGGCGCACGAAGGTCTCGTAGATTTAGAAGAAAACCGGCAACCTGCGAGCCGTCTAACTTCTGTTGGGACACGCGAAGTTGGACAGCACGGTCAGATACCTCGGCGTTGAGCTTGAAGATGCCATCGCTATCGCCGAGGCTATCGAATTCTAAACGACTGGGCCGTCTTCACGGACGGTCCAATGCGGTCATTCATCTACAGATCGGTATGCTGCGGTGCGGTCCAGCTTTCAGGATGGCCGAGACGAGAAGAAGGTACGAAAATCGGCATATTTGAAGACTACGAGGCTTTTGACTTCAGGACGTGTCCGATGACTATGCTACAAATGGAGTGCGACCGCCCGCACAACTTAATTCATTCGTGTTAACGTTCTTTGCCAACCCCGCGCCAATTCGTTTGCTCAAAGCACTTAAAATTCATTCGCTTCAAGACAGGCGAGCAGCAGCGATCAATCGTATTCAGCCGCCTATGCGAGAAAATGGGTAGGGTAATCGCTTACCAAAAGCCGCGATGGCTCTGCATCCTCTGCAATCTGGGAAAAACGCGTTATTGGTTCATGGAATATATTATCGGTCTCATCATCGTTGACGGTGCTGACTTCGCCGATCAACACATCTTCGCCTTCGGCCCAAAACGCGTGCCAGTCTCCGGGGCGCAACGTGACGCTTTCGCCCGGAGCAAGTTTCAGCTTGTCGCCTGCCTTGAAGGGGACCGACAGGCCGTCGCACATTACGCTGCCACCGCCGTGCTGGTCCAAGTGTCCTTCGGCATCCGAGCCAAAGAGTTCTACCACCAGAGTGCCGCCACCGCGATTGATGATATCTTCGGCTTTGATGATGTGGGTGTGCATTGGAGAGAGTTGGTCCTGTCGCGAGATCAGCAATTTCTCGGCATAGCACATGCCACGACCAGCGTTCAGGTCACTTAGAACCCCATTGCGTAATGTGAACAGAACCAAACCCATGTCGTCAAAACGCCCAGCACCATAATCTGTAACATCCCAGCCGCATCGTGATTGAATCAGATGTGCGGCGCTTCTTTGATGAGCGGCAAAATCGGTCGGGCTCCAATGCGCGAAGGGAGGTAAGCTAAATCCGTGCCGTTTGAACATTTCGCCTGCGTCTTCGAGTAGCATATTTATTTGAGACCGCTTCATACCGGATGTTCCCTGCCAGTCAGACGAGTTGCGATGTTATGAAAAATTGGTTGTAGATCGGATCGCAGGCAGCGCCAAGCGCACGCGCTCCGCCGCCGATGACGCCCTCGGCCACGTCCGGCACGAGCAGACCGCGGCTATCTTCGTTCAAGAGTTTTGCGCGCACGGCTTCAACCAACCTCTGGCGAACATCTCCCGGAAGCGCACCATCGATAATGACCGCTTCAAAGTCGATGACAGCACAGGCCGACATACATGCTTGTGCGATTGCGTGTGCCGCCCCGTCGATCCAGTCTTTGACTTCATCTTCAAAACCCGACCAATCCTGGGGCTGTTTCCAAAGGTCGCGGTAGTCCTTTCCTGCCTTGGCAAGAGCGGTTTCAAGAACATAAACAGATGCTACATCGAGCAGTTGCTGCGTTCTGCCAGAACGGTCCCCGACACGTAGCGGTCCGAACGCTCCAGCATTGCCTCTGGTGCCTTCATAAACGGACTGGTTCAGGACGATACCGCCCCCGACAAAAGTCGAGACGAAGAAATAAGCATAATCATTGAATTTTCGCCCCCCGCCATAAAGCTGCTCGGCCCAGCACGCGCTTGTCGCGTCGTTCAGCATGAAGACTGGCAGATCGGTGAACCTGGCGATTTCACGCTCGAATGACAAATCTTTCCAAGAGAGGAACTCTTCGGGCGTATTGCCGTCCGAGGCACCCCATTTCCAGATTTCGAAAGGGGCTGCGATGCCAAAGCCGCATAGCCGTTTCGCAGCTTTCTCACCAATTTCTCCAAGAGCATTCGCATAGCTTTCCTCGAGGAAGCTAAAGACGGTCTGTGGAATCGCGATATCATAGGTCAAATTGCGCTCGAACAGCGTCTTGCCGCAAAAATCCATAACAATCAGGTCACAGCTCCGGCGGCCCAGTTTGCATCCAACGGAGAGCGCGCCAAAAGGATTAAGCGTGATCGGAACCGAAGGTTTGCCGACTTTTCCGCGCACCGGCTTGCCTTGTTGCGTCAAACCGTTGCTTTTCAGCTTTCGCAGTATGACCGAAATCGTCTGGGCTGACAGGCCAGTCTGCCGTGCCAGATCACTGCCCGGCATCGCCCCGTTGCGTTGCAAAAGGGAGAGGATAGCGCGCTCGTTCGGGTTGAGATGCGGTGCATGATTTGGGCGGTTCCCCGCGCCTATGGCGTTAATCTGGTTCATCAACTGCACTCATACCTTGTAGCTACATCAGGAAACTTTCCTCTGATCGAATTAATAAGTCAAGTTGATTTACTAATTGACAGGCGTCGGTTTTTTGTAAAATTTGACATCATGGCAACGCTGCGATTCGTGACGTTGGTAAAATCTTTCTGGGAGGAAAATCATGAAAAAACTTATCGCAGGGACCGCACTTGGTCTGATCGCAATGGCTGGCACGGCATCGGCAGATGCACATTCGGTATCGGCTTGCCTGATTACGAAAACCGACACCAACCCCTTCTTTGTCAAAATGCGCGAAGGCGCTCAGGCCAAGGCAGAAGAGCTTGGGATGGAGCTGAACACATATGCCGGCAAAATTGACGGTGACCACGAGACACAGGTGGCCGCGATTGAAACTTGCATTGCCAATGGCGCGAAAGGCATCCTTTTGACGCCATCCGACACATCCTCGATCGTACCGGCCGTGCAGCAGGCTCGCGATGCAGGTATCCTTGTGATTGCACTTGATACACCGCTTGATCCGATTGATGCCGCCGACATGACCTTTGCAACGGACAACTTCCTTGCAGGTGAGCTAATCGGTCAATGGGCTGCCGCAGCTTTGGGTGATGAAGCAGCGAACGCAAAAATTGCCATGCTTGACCTTGCCGTCAGCCAGCCAACCGTTGGCGTTCTACGCGATCAGGGGTTCTTGCAAGGCTTCGGCATCGATCTTGGCGATGCAAGTAAATGGGGTGACGAGACCGATCCCCGTATTGTGGGCAACGACGTAACAGCCGGTAACGAAGAAGGGGGCCGCAAGGCGATGGAAAACCTTCTGGCGCAGGATCAGGGCATCAACGTTGTTTACACGATTAACGAACCTGCCGCAGCGGGTGCATATGAAGCGCTGAAAGACATCGGTCGTGAGAACGACGTGCTGATCGTGTCCGTCGATGGCGGTTGCCCCGGTGTTCAGAACATCGAGGATGGCGTGATCGGTGCCACATCGCAGCAGTATCCGCTGTTGATGGCATCCAAAGGCATCGAGGCGATTGCCGCGTTTGCCAAGGACGGCACGAAGCCTCAGGCAACCGAAGGCAAAGATTTCTTTGACACGGGCGTTGCGCTTGTGACCGACAAAGCAGTCGACGGTGTAGAGAGCATCAGCGTCGCTGAAGGCAAGGAACTGTGCTGGGGCTAACCCCCGGCAATCCTATGCAGAAAGCCTGCCGGGCGGATTTTAGCGCCCGGCAGCAACCTCGAACGCGAGGCCTCACAGCACAGTCAACCTAACGGGAGCGGGCAATGTCCACCGGAGATAACTATGAGGCGGCAGCCTCGAATAGCGCCACGGATGTCGCGCGTTTCGATGAAACCTCTTCGGGGTTTGTTGGAAAGATACACCACGCTTTACATGTGACACCCGCCCTTGTGCCGTTGATCGTTCTTGTGGCCTCAATTATCGTTTTTGGGCTGCTACTGGGGTCTAAATTCTTTTCCCCCTTTGCGCTGACCCTAATCTTGCAGCAGGTGCAGATCGTCGGCATTGTCGCCGCAGCGCAAAGCCTCGTCATTTTGACCGCCGGCATTGATCTGAGCGTCGGTGCAATTGCCGTCATCTCCTCCGTGGTCATGGGGCAATTTACCTTCCGCTATGGCTTGCCTCCTGAAATCGCCGTCGCTTGCGGGCTTGCCTTTGGTACTTTGATCGGGACGGTCAATGGCTGGCTCGTCGCAGTGATGAAGCTGCCTCCCTTCATTGTGACGCTTGGTATGTGGCAGATCGTGCTTGCGGCCAACTTCCTCTATTCCGAGAATGAAACAATTCGCAGTCAGGAAATCGCGGTAGAAGCGCCGTTGCTTCAACTGCTGGGCACGAAATTCAATGTGGGCGGTGCGATCTTCACGCTCGGCGTAATTTTCCTGTTGGTTCTGGTTATCCTGCTCGCCTATGTGCTGAAGCACACCGCTTGGGGCAGGCATGTCTACGCTGTCGGTGACGATCCCGATGCGGCGGAGCTGTCGGGCGTCGATGTCAAGAAAACGATCATATCGGTTTACGCCATTGCGGGCCTGATTTGCGCCTTTGCGGGGTGGGCCTTGATCGGACGGATCGGTTCGGTCTCTCCCACCTCCGGTCAGTTGCTCAATATCGAGAGCATTACGGCGGTTGTGATCGGCGGGATATCCCTCTTCGGGGGACGCGGCTCGATCCTCGGAACATTCTTCGGTGCCTTGATCGTTGGGGTCTTCACGCTGGGTCTTCGGTTGGCAGGCGCTGACGCACAATGGACATATCTTTTGATCGGCGTGCTGATCATCGCCGCGGTCGCAGTGGACCAATGGATTAGAAAGGTAGCAGCCTGATGGAACCGATGTTGAAAGCCCGTGGACTGGTAAAACGCTACGGCAAGGTTACTGCACTCGATCATTGCGACTTCGATCTAATGCCAGGTGAAATCATGGCGATCATCGGCGACAACGGTGCAGGCAAAAGCTCGTTGATCAAGGCGATTTCGGGTGCGGTCGTTCCCGACGCGGGGACAGTCACTCTAGAAGGCAAAGAAATCCATTTCCGCACACCGATCGATGCGCGCAACGCAGGCATCGAAACTGTGTACCAAACACTGGCCATGTCACCCGCACTGTCCATTGCAGACAACATGTTCATGGGGCGAGAATTGCGCAAGCCCGGATTGCGGGGGTCGGTCCTGCGTCAGCTTGACCGCAAACGCATGGAAGAAGTCGCCCGCGAAAAGCTGTCCGAGCTTGGCCTGATGACGATCCAAAATATTAATCAGGCCGTAGAAACACTCTCAGGCGGCCAGCGTCAGGGCGTGGCTGTTGCACGTGCGGCCGCTTTTGGCTCCAAGGTCATTATTCTTGATGAACCGACAGCCGCCCTTGGCGTCAAAGAGAGCCGCAAGGTGCTTGAACTCATCCTCGAAGTAAAAAGCCGCGGCATTCCAATCATCCTGATCAGTCACAACATGCCGCACGTCTTTGAAGTAGCTGACCGCATCCACGTGCACCGCCTCGGCAAGCGGCTTTGCCTGATTGACCCGAAAGATCACTCGATGTCAGACGCTGTAGCCTATATGACAGGTGCCGCGGTGCCAGAGGCGGCATAGAGAAAGTGGTCCAACCCAAAGATCTATTCGAGATGATCAAAGCCGCGCCGTTCAGCGGAAGGCGGCGCTTGGTCGCCTTGGTCGGCCCGCCCGCAAGCGGGAAATCAACGCTGGCACAGGCTCTTGCCAAAATCGACCAGCACACACAGGTCGTCCCGATGGATGGCTTTCATCTGGACAACTCCGTTCTGTCCGATCGCGGCGTCCTGCACCGCAAAGGTGCGCCTGAAACCTTTGATGTTGCCGGGTTTTTGCACTTGGTAGAGAGGCTCAGAACAGAGGATGACGTCATTTTTCCCGTGTTCGACCGATCCCGTGACCTATCCATTGCAGGTGTGGGGGTGATATTGCACAGTACCGAGACTGTGATTGTTGAAGGCAATTATTTAATGCTGGACCGACCCCATTGGCGGGATCTTGCCCGCCTGTGGGATTTTTCCGTCAGGATTGACGTCCCGTTTCAGGTCTTGCGGCAGCGCTTGCTGCAACGGTGGCTGGATCACGACTACAGTCAGGCGCAAGCAACAGAAAAAGCGCGCAGCAACGATCTACCAAATGCCGAATTAGTGCAAGAAACCAGCCTGCAATGTGATGTCGTCATCGCTGGTGATCAGATCACAATCGCATCGTCACCTGCACCAGCGACCGCGAATAACCGCGAATGATCCTATGATTTTATGCTGCGGTGAAGCTTTGATCGACATGATCCCCGCCCCGACCATGACGGGGTCGCAGGGGTTTGTTCCTCATGCCGGTGGGGCCATATTCAACACAGCGATCGCATTGGGTCGGCTGGGCATTTCGACCGGAATGCTGACTGGCCTGTCGACAGATATGTTTGGCCAGCAACTTGCCTCGGCGTTGAATGCCAGCTTGGTCGATACTTCCCACATTGTGACGTCCAAGCGGCCGACAACATTGGCCTTTGTGCATCTTGTAAAGGGGCAGGCCACCTACACCTTCTTCGACGAGAATTCTGCGGGGCGAATGTTGAAACCAGAAGACATGCCAAATCTTGATGCAGATGTTTCGGCACTTTATCTTGGCGGAATAAGCTTGGCTTGCGAACCGGGTGCTGATGCTTATGTCGCGCTTCTTAAGAAAGAAGGCGCCCGCCGTCCGGTAATGATCGATCCTAATATACGGCCAGGATTTATCGATGATGTCGAAGCTTATCGGTCGCGGCTTGAGGCCGCCATGGCTCTTGCGGACATTATCAAGGTCTCTGATGATGACTTGGACTGGTTGTCTCCAGGACCTTCAACGTTGAAAAGCAAAGCAAGCGCCGTGCTTGAATTGGGACCTGCCGCGGTGATTGTGACGTGCGGCGCAGAGGGTGCGATCGGATATCTCAGGACAGGAACTGAAGTTCGTGTATCTGCAACCCGCGCGGAGGTTGTGGACACGGTAGGTGCGGGTGATACCTTCAACGCGGGCGTTCTTGCAGACCTTTACGCGACCGGAAATCTGACCAAAACAGGTATTTCGAACATGTCGGCCGAAACGCTGCAGCGCGCGATCAGATTTGGCGCGAAAGTAGCGGGGATAACGGTATCCCGCGCAGGAGCAAATCCACCTTGGCTTAGTGAAGTCGAGTGAGAGTGGCTTTTGACACGCAATGCTCCAGCTGATCTTGACCAAAGCGATCCTTATTGAAGAGCATTTATTTCTGGGAGCAATTCAGCTCCACGGCCCAGAGGTTGCAGGAATGTTTCAATTTCTCCCATTGGCCAAAGTGCGCCATCGGTTCTAAGGGCCCGATTTTTACTGGGTGAACGGTGAACTTTGCACCCGCAGCGAATGGGCGGTTTCCGCCCCTTGATCTCGAGCCAGGTCGAAAATCTTGTTGAATGCGGCGCTGCAGAAAGTCGCAGATATGACCGTTCTGTTAACGCTGACCTAGACCGCACCCAAGGTCCAGTCTACGTCAGAAATGTTTGACGTTTTGGCCAATATTGTACGAGGCGGGTCATTGATCCGATCCAGATAATCCCCTGCATCAATTCAAAGGTGCGCGACGTTCTACACTATGGGGCGTGCAGGTGAGCTAGAATATCCATGAAGACATTTCTGATTTTCGGACTATCACCTAGCTTATTCTTGGCTCCATCCGTTCCGCCGTACTTAGCTTTCAAGAAGTCGCCGATCATAGACAGAACTAATTCGTCAACGCCATGAGTTTCACAAGCTGACAAAACAGTATCAAGGAACGAACGTATTTCTCCTTCTGGGTCGGAGAGGCCGTTTTGTCTTGCTGTTTCAGCCCGCTCAGATCGTAACTGAAGCACCGTACCGTAGACCATCTGGTGCCTATTGACGCCGGGCAATCTGCCACGATACCCTGTGTTTTGCCGGAGATACGGGTTGGACAGGTGCCTGTAACGGGAACAGAACCTCCGTGTGGGGGCACCACTTCTTCAGCTAATACCTTGGCCTCAATACTACTTTTAATTTGAGCTAGGAGCCGTAGACCATGTCGGCTTACATTGCTTCCTTCATCCCATTGCGAAGAACGTCAATGGGGTATCCGGTGCCGTATCCGTGACCTACTCCGTCTGTTTGCCATCCGCCGATCTGATCTGCTACATCAGCGGGGCATACGACGGCCCTGAGGCGGTCTCGCATTGAATGACGAAAGCCACGCATCGTGCATCCGTTGGGCACGTATTCTTTCACCCATTTGCTTAATGCAGCGCTGGCGGCGCTCGCGTTCGTGGTTTTTGTGGCGTTATAGCGTGGAAAGGCGAATGAAGAGCTGGACGACTGTTCTAGAATACGCTCTGCGGCCCATCGCGCTTGCCCTTCAAGGGGAACAACATGCTCGCTGCCATTCGGTTTTAGACGCCGCCAAGCATGCGGATGGACAAGCGTAACGAGTGGCCCATCTCACTCCCCAACGATGTCATCTTTAGTCAGACTTGCGGCCTCTGCTAAGCGCATTCCTGTATCTGAGACCATCGCGACCAGCCATCGAAGATCGTCGTTTGCCTCACAGCATTTTCTCCGGATGACTGCAATGACATCTTTAGGGACTGCGTTGCGACCAGAGACCCCAGCGGTCCTGTTCTAGTAAACACCAGCAAGTATATTGGTTGAAGACATGCCTTTCTCACTGGCTGCAAAGTTTATCACAGCCCTCACTGTTCCGAAGAAATCGGGTCAGACTGCTGCCAGCCAGACCACGTGAAATCAGGGCATCACGGAACGCATTCGGATCAGCTTTGGTGGAGACGTCGAGGTGCTTGTCGCCGCAGGCATCGATCAAGTAGCCACACGCTCTCTCAGCAGCTCGGCGAAAAGTTACTGGGCGGCCTTTTCCTTTTTGCTGAAGATAGATTTCTACAGCCTCTGTTAAAAGTACAAATGGAGACGGGTAAGCGGGCAGGGTGGTGCCAACCCCATTCGACGCTGAACATCCCCGCCGCAACATGTGCTTTCCGGCCAGGTCAGCATCTTTCGACCTCAGAGCGATTCAGTAATCATCCAGTTGCTCAGCGGCCTTTCTACCTCTCGCCTCAGCTACCCTTGGGGACCTCGTACATAAAGGGAAAGCGATCCGAGGTGACGAGTAATGACGAAGCAGCTCTTTCAGGATGCGACGACTGAAGTAGAATACGCCGTCTTTGACGAAGGTGAACGTGGGTGAATTGTTCTACGAATCCTAGCTCAACTTAAAAGCTGTAGTGATACCAAGGTGTTAGCTGAATAAGTGGTGCCCCCACACGGACTCGAACCGCGGACCTATTGATTACAAATCAATTGCTCTACCAGCTGAGCTATAGGGGCACTGCGGCGTCGTTTAATCGCATTCAGAAGATCGTGCAAGAGGCTTTTATCTTCGTTTTGCAGGTTTTACAGATTTGGTCCGGACTGATATAGTTTGGCGAAAATAAACAGGCGATACATAATGAAAATGATCTTGCATGCTGGCGTGCATTTCACCGAAGAAGACAGGATGTTCAAATGCCTGCTGCGCAACGCCGAGGACTTCGCGGCGCGTGGAACCACAGTACCCGGGCATGGCAAATATCGCGGTCTGCTGCGCGATACGCTTAATGCAATGGCCAAAGCACCACCGTCCGAAATGGCACGTGACGTCCTGCTGGATGCGATTTTGGATGAGGGTGAGGCGGAACGCATTATCCTGTCGGACGCAAATTTCTTCCGTACACCCAAGACTGCTTTCGAGCAGGGGATGTTTTATCCGGCGGCAGCGGTGCGCATGATGCATATGGCGCAGATCTTCGCACAAGATGACGTCGAGATTTTCATGGCGATCCGCAATCCTGCGACGCTACTGCCGATCTTGTACAGCAAGTCGGGTGCCGAAAGCCCTGCAGCCTTTTGGGGCGGGCGCGATCCGCGTGATATCGTCTGGTCCGATATGATAAAACTGGTGCGTGATTCTGTGCCTGACGTGCCCATCACTGTTTGGTGCAACGAGGATACGCCGCTGATTTGGGCGCATATCATCCGTCAGATGGCAGGTCTGCCTGATAGCCAGAAAATCATCGGCGGGTTTGATTTACTCAGCTCGATTATGAGCGCCGAAGGTATGAAGCGCTTCCGCGCCTATCTCAAAGACCACCCCGTGATGACAGAACATCAAAAGCGCCGCGCGATCGCTGCTTTCCTCGATAAATACGCCTTGGATACCGAAGTCGAAGAAGAACTGGATATGCCGGGTTGGACGGACGAGGTCGTGGACGAGATGACCGAGGTCTATGATGAGGATGTCACCACGATCGCGGCCATCCCGGGCGTTCGTGTATTGATGCCATAGGCCTCGTGAGGCACCATTGTTGAAGGAGAGGCCCGCATGAGCGATTTTGATGCAGCATCACGGGGAGCCAAAATGGATTTCTCCAAGGACATGGCTTATGGCGACTACCTCTCGCTTGATCCGATCCTGAATGCGCAGCATCCGCTGTCTGAAGCGCATGACGAGATGCTGTTCATCGTGCAGCATCAGACGTCCGAGCTGTGGATGCGTCTGGCTTTACATGAGCTGGAGGCAGCGCGCCGCGCGATGCTGTCGGGCGAATTGCCAGCTGCGTTCAAGATGCTGACCCGCGTGGCGCGGATATTCGAGCAGCTCAATAATGCGTGGGATGTGCTGCGCACAATGACACCCAGCGAATACACTGCCTTTCGCCCCAGCCTTGGTAACTCGTCAGGGTTCCAGTCACATCAGTACCGGCTGGTGGAGTTCATGCTGGGCAACCGCAATGAGGCGTTGATGAAGCTGCACAAACACAAGGCCGACGCTTTTACACGGCTGGAGGAAGAGCTGGCCCGCCCGAGCCTTTATCAAGTGGCGATCTCCTTGCTCTCTGCGCGGTTTGAAGAGGCCGATCTGGCAGGCCCGGCTGCCACACAGGACTGGCAAGCGAAGCAGCCCGTCCAGGACCTGTGGCAGCAGGTGTATGAAGACCCGCGCGCCCATTGGGACCTCTACGAGCTGGCCGAAAAGCTGGTCGATCTCGAGGACTACTTCCGCCGCTGGCGCTTTAACCACGTCACCACGGTGGAGCGTATTATTGGTTTCAAGCGTGGGACGGGGGGCACCGCAGGGGTGGCTTACCTGCGCAAGATGCTCGAAGTGGAGTTGTTCCCTGAGCTGTGGCACGTGAGGGGCGCACTATAGGCTGCGGTGGTGCGATGAAAAGGTGAAGTATCTTCAATATCGAGATGCTATGCCTCAATGGCAGGGGCTTAATAGAACTTCGCATCAATTCCTATGCCTTGAAAATAAGCCTCTCACCGTATCGCTTTATTCGGATACTCACGTCGTACCTGCCGTCTCCTTGTGCCCTTGGCAGCAGTGTCGGGACACATAGTTTATGCTGGACCCGCGCTTGTGCGGATACTTTCGGAAATAAAGCCAATCACCATCGGCTCTGGTGCCACCGCTTTCACCTTTCCAGCGCACAAAAGGTAGCCCAGTCTGACGTCTAGGTCCGACCGCGCAAGAGCGGGCCGATGGCAGCACTGAGGGCGAAAAGCGCGGCCCCCACGGCGACAATACTTGGCCCAGCGGGGGTATCGAGGGCAAAGGCTCCCGCCAACCCGCCGAGCGCGGCAATGCTGCCTGCCGCCACGGCATAGGCGGCCATGGCTTCGGGCGTGCGGGCAAAGGGACGCGCGGTTGCGGCGGGGATGACCAGCATCGCGGCGATAAGCAATGCGCCCACCACTTTGATCGCCACAGCAACGGTGACAGCCAGAGCGAGGGTTAGGACAAGCTGTTCGCGGCGCGGTGATATTCCGCTTGCTGTGGCAAGATCGGGCGAGAGCGTTGCGGTCAGAAGCGCATGCCAGCGCCACATCAACAGGGCCGCGACACAAGCCGCACCGCACCAGATCACCACCAGATCGGTGTTTGTGACGGCAAGGATTTCACCAAAGAGATACCCTTCAAGGTCCACACGGATGCTGTCGATAAGAGAGACGGCCACCAGCCCAAGCGCCAGCGCCGAATGGGCGAGAACCCCCAAGAGCGTGTCCGAGCTGAATTGTCGCGCAGACAGACCCGTGATCAGCAATGCCATGGCCAGCGCCGTGGCAAGCACGCCTGCAAAGACGGGCAGTTCGGTCGCCAGCGCCAAAGCAACCCCGAGGATCGCCGCGTGGCTGGTGGCATCGCCGAAATAGGCCATGCGCCGCCAAACGACAAAACAGCCCAAGGGTGCAGCCGCCAGCGCCACACCAAGCCCAGCGAGGGCTGCTCGCATGATAAAGTCGTCCATGGCTATGCGCTCTCTTTTTCGACGGGGACGTCGCTGTGTTCATGGTCGCAGCCGTCGTGATGATCATGGTCGTGGTGATGACGGTAAAGCGCAAGCGCCCCTTGGGTGCCTGTGCCAAACAGGGCGCGATATTCGGGCGCATCGGCGACCACCTGCGGCGTCCCCTCACAGCACAAATGCCCGTTAAGGCAGAGCACGCGGTCAGACGCGGCCATAACCACGTGCAGATCATGGCTCACCATCAGGACAGCACAGCCAATGCTTTGTCGCACGCTCTCGATCTGTTGGTAGAAGCGTGCAGCCCCCGGCTGGTCAAGGCCTTGGGTAGCCTCGTCGAGGATCAGGATGTCAGGCGATTGCAGCAACGCGCGGGCCAGCAGCACCCGCTGGAATTGACCGCCAGAGAGTGCCCCTAACTGTCGCTGTGCCAGCTCTGGCACACCTGCGCCTTCGAGGGCCGCGAGGGCCGCCTGCGCGCTGACCCGTTTTGGCAGGTTCAGAAAACGTGCCACAGTGAGGGGCAGGGTGCTGTTGATGCTCAGCGATTGCGGCACGTAGCCGATACGCAGCCCTTCCGCACGGATGATGCGGCCGCTGATAGGGTGGATCGCTCCTATGAGGGCACGCAGCAGTGAGGATTTGCCCGACCCATTGGGGCCAACAATAGTGACAATCTCGCCGCGTTGGACGCGCAGGCTCACATCGCGCAGCACCGTGTTGCCGCCATAGGCAAGGTGCAGGTTTTCGGTCTCGATCAATGCGCTCATGCACGTTCCTCCGTGCAGGCAGGGCAGAGGCCCGTCGCCTCGACCACCGTATGCTCGATGACAAAGCCCGCTCCGCGCGCGGCAGCGCCCAACCGCCCATTTGCGAGGGTTGTATCCGTCTCGGCCACGGTTTGGCACCCGCGACAGATGAGGAAGGCTGGAGTGTGATCATGACCCGGATGCATGCAGGCGGTATAGGCATTAAGTGCTTCGATCTTATGGGCCAATCCCGCTTTGACCAGAAAATCGAGCGCTCGGTAGGCGACGGGCGGCTGGCTGCCCATGCCTGCGTCCGCCAAATGCGCCAGCACATCATAGGCGCCCAAGGCGCGGTGCTCGGCCAGCAAAATCTCCAGTGTGCGTCGCCGCACGGGTGTCAGCCGCAGCCCGCGCGATGCGCAATGGGCCTCCGCCTGCGCCAGCGAGGTGGTTTTGCACCTACTATGGTCGGCACATTGAAAGCCTATCGTGTGGGGCATGGGGGTATCGCACCTTGTCTAAAGTCAGCTATTGATATGTTATAACATTCTGTTTAGCAAGGGGACACTCATTTTCTGACAGGAGCCTGCCATGCGTCGCACCCTTGCCGCCCTTTGTATATTCGCCACCCCTGCTTTTGCACAAGAGCCGCCCAACGTAGTGGTCGATATCGCCCCGATCCGCAGTCTGGTTGCGCAGATCATGGAAGGGGTCGGCACGCCGTCGCAGATCATTCCGACAGGTGCTTCTCCCCACGGCTATGCCATGCGCCCGTCAGAAGCGCGCGCGCTGAGTAACGCCGATCTGGTTGTCTGGGTTGGTCCTGCGCTCACATACTGGCTCGAAGAGCCGCTGGAAACGCTGGCACCTGATGCGGAGCATTTGACGCTAATGGCGCTGGGCGGGTCCAAAGAACTGCCCATGCGCGAAGCAGAAATACTGGAAGCGTCGCATGAGGATGACCATGCGGACCATGACCACGACAAGGAGCATAAAGAAGAGGGCCATGATGATCACGCAGGCCACGACCATGACCAAGAGCATAAAGACGAGGGACACGACGACCATGCAGGCCATGACGATCACGCAGGTCACGGCCATGAGCAAGAGCATAAAGACGAGGGACATGACGACCATGCAGGCCATGAAGATCACGCAGGTCACGGCCATGCGCATCATGGCACCATAGACCCTCACAGTTGGTTGTCACCTTCCAATGCGGTACTCTGGGCGGGGGTGATCTCTCAGAAGCTGGGAGAGATTGATCCTGCCAATGTCCAGACTTACGCGGCCAACTGGGAAAACCTTAACGCTGAAGTCCGGACCCTCGAGGCTGACCTGAACGCTATGTTGACGCCGTACCGTGACACCCCCTTCTTGGTGCTGCATGACGCGTTTTCCTATTTCGAAGAAACATTTGGCGTAGAAGCGGAAGCATTTGTGATCGCTGGAGACGGCGCGACACCTGGTCCTGCGCGCGTGCAGGCGTTGCGCGAACACCTTGCCGATAACCCTGTCACATGCGCCTTTACGGCCCCGCAGGAAAACGAGAGCCTGTTGCGGACTGCAACAGAAGGGCAAGATGTCCGTGTGGCTGTGCTTGACCCGTTGGGCGATGGCGAAACTTCCTACGCCACGTTTATGCGCACCTTTGCCACTGCGATGGTCGATTGTTTCGAAGGGCGCTAAGGCGATCAGCCGTTTGGCATACCAAAACTACAAGCGCGGCCCCGCAAGAGATATGCGGGGCCGTTTTCTATTGAGAAGTAGGGCAGCCGCTCCCTAGACGGCGATCTTACCGCCGCCTTGTTTGGTCACGACCACCACGGAGGGGCGTGGCGGCATGGCGGGATCAAAGTCTGGCCAGCGGGTGGCAGGGTCCTCGAAGGTGCTGTCGCGCTCGAACCCAGCGAGGTCTCTTGTCCCATCCGTACCCGGATGCTGCACAGCGAGGAACAGCGTCTCCTGATCGTCGGTAAAATACGGGCCGCACATCTCTCCGCCCACAGGGCAGCGGAAGAAGAGCTTTGAGGTGCCGCGCGCTTCGCCTTCGGTCTCGAGCGCATAGAGCCCGTCGGATTTGCCCGTCTTGCCCCAATTGCGGCCCTGATCAGTCGAAATCCATAGCCGCCCTTCAGCGTCGATTGCGGCATTGTCGGGGGCCCCGAACCAGCCGTTCTCGGAAGTTTCGGGGTTCCAGACAGCGCCCACTTCGGCGACCGCAGGATCACCGCATTGCACGAGGATCGACCATGTGCCGCGTGTGGCGCCGTGATCGCCACCGTCCTCCTTGACCTCGATGATATGGCCAAAAGCACTCTCGGGGCGGGGGTTCGCGGCGTCGATCTGATCGGGTTTGCGTTTGGAGTTGTTGGTCAGCATCAGATAGACCGAGCCATCGCCACGCGGTTGTGCATCCTCGGGGCGGTCCATCGGCGTGGCACCCAGCAAGTCCGCCGCGATGCGGGTGTCGATCATCACGTCGCCCTGATCGTTAAAGCCGTTCTCGGCGGTGAGCGGTCCTTCACCGTGGATCAGTGGAAGCCACGCTATGGTGCCGTCGTCGTCAAACCGCGCCACGTAGAGCGTGCCATCGCTTAGCAGCTTGGAGTTCGCTGCCTTATCCTCGGTCACCACACCGCCAGAGACATACTTATACTGGTAGTCAAAGCGGTTATCGTCGCCTGAATATATCACAAGGCGGCCATCAGCAGCGAGTGTCGTCTCGGCCCCTTCATGGCGGAATCGGCCGAGGGCGGTATGCTTGACCGGCATGGCGTCAGGGTCGCGCGGATCGACTTCAACAATCCAGCCGAAGCGATTGGATTCATTTGGTTCTTTGTCGATGTTGAAGCGATCGTGACGCGTGCCCCAGTTGTACCAGCGACCCGGCACACCATAGCGCTTCATCTGCCGCGCCTCAGGCTGGGCACTTAGATCGACCTTGCCGTCCGCATTCGTCACATCACTCCAGAAATAGCCGTGGAAATTCTCCTCGGCCATGAGGTACGTGCCCCAAGGCGTCATGCCGCCTGCGCAGTTGTTGAGCGTGCCGATCACCGTCAGTCCTTCGGGGTCCTCGTTCGTCTGCATACGAGGATGCCCTGCAGCGGGGCCGTCAATCGTCATCGCTGTGTTGAGCGGGGTAATGCGGCGATTGTATTTCCCGTTCCTGTCGACGCGCCACTGGCCTGTGGTCTCTTTCTCGATCTCGACGACCGTGCCACCATGGGCCGCCATCTCGATGTCGATCAGTTCGGGCGTCATGCCTTTGAATCCGTCGCGGTCCTGACGGCCCAGCTTGGGGAACATGACTTCCTCATTGGTGTATTCGTGGTTCACACACAACAGACCACGGGTGCCTTCGTCATTGAGCGCAGTAAAGCCAACGTAGTCGTTGTTATAGCCGAACTGCGTCAACTGCGCCTGCGCCGTCTGGTTCATCACGTCGAACTCTGGCGCATCCGCCGTAATCGGATCGCCCCAGCGCAGCAGGATGTCCGCGTCATAGCCTTCGGCCACGTGGTGCTTCTCGTCATTGCCCCACGCCAACTCGGAGAAGTTGTAGCGCGAAGTGGTTGCCGCTGCGGCGCCTTTGGGCGCGACCATGGCGGAGGTGCCAAAGAGGGCGGTTGTCGTGGTCACAGCCAGCGCGCCCTTGAACATATCACGGCGCGAATACCGTGCCGCGACCACCTCTCCGATCGTGCGGCTCAGGTTAGGATTCGTAGGGATGTCATCAAAGGCTTCATAGGCTTCGGCCTTGTTGCCGATGGTCGGATCGTTGAGAATATCTGTACGGTTCACGGCAGTGCTCCTGCGGGTTTCAATCTACTTTGGCAGGGTTGCAGAGATGCGTCACGGTTTTGTGACGGCTGCGCCAAATTTTTGTATCAGCGTGCAAACTGATCCAGCAGATCGGGGATATTCTTACGAAATTTAAAGAACCCTGCGGTGGCCAGCGGCCATGCGGCAGTGTCGATCTTACGGCGTACTTCGGTGAGTGGCGCGTCACCATCCTTGCGCACACGTTTCAGCAGCGACCGCACAGGCCCCACAGGCGCATGCGGCGTAACGATTTGGTCAAGGTCGTGCTCGCGCGTCCACGCGTCCACATCCTCGGCGCTGTCGAGGATATCAGCATCAGGCCAGATGTCAGCGGCGAGCCTGCGCCGGAATTCTACCACTTGCTCCGACATAAGCCACGGGGTTTGCGTGGATGTACCGTCAATATAGGCGATCCGCGCTGGCCTGATCTGTAGCTGTTCAAGAAATGGTGCGCCCAGATCATCCGAGTGCAGCAGCAGTCCCGTGTTGTCAGCAGGCGCGCCGCTGTAGGGGGCGTGTCTCTTATACACATCTCCGAGCCCACGAGACAGGCAGAAATCTCGTATGCCG